>ERZ1034882.2-NODE-2-length-436899-cov-66.594578_pt1 | contig 436899 bp, 407 predicted proteins | sample MGYA00520606_ERZ1034882 | MGnify/ENA primary metagenome ERZ1034882 (study PRJEB33766, sample SAMN09781726) | gut metagenome | biome: gut microbiome | host: Homo sapiens | place: Madagascar | study: EMG produced TPA metagenomics assembly of the PRJNA485056 data set...
GTCGATGACGGCAGATTTACAGTCTGCTCCCTTTGGCCGCTCGGGAACCCCACCAGGGGTAATTCAAATTTTGAGGTGATGCTGAGAGATGGTGGTGGGGGAAGGATTCGAACCTTCGAAGTCGATGACGGCAGATTTACAGTCTGCTCCCTTTGGCCGCTCGGGAACCCCACCACGGGGTAATGCTATTAACTGGCCTGCTTCCTGCTGGAAGCGGGGCGCATCATATCAAATGAGGCGCCCCTGTAAAGCATTCCTTTAGTGAAATGACGTCGTTTGCCTGCTTTTTATCCGTAAAGGTGCAAAGCTAATCAATTCATTTCCCTGGGATTAAAGAATAATGGTTCTGTTACCGTAAACGAAGACCCGCTGCGCCAGCACCTGATACAGCGCACGGCTGAGCACATTCTTCTCAACGTCGCGCCCGGCGCGCATCATGTCCTCAGCCGTGTAGGTGTGATCCACATGAATCACGTCCTGCATGATGATAGGACCTTCATCCAGGTTGTCATTCACGTAGTGCGCCGTGGCTCCGATGATCTTCACGCCACGCTCATAGGCCTGATGGTAAGGACGCGCACCGATAAAGGCCGGCAGGAACGAGTGGTGAATGTTGATAATCTTATTCGGGAAGCGCGCCACGAAGGATGGCGTCAGCACGCGCATATATTTCGCCAGCACCACGTAGTCCGGGTTGTGCGCTTCAATGGCCTGCGCCATCAGGTTGTCGTGTTCTTCACGGGTGTGGCCTTCATGGCTGACCAGCTCGAACGGAATATCAAAACGCTCTACCAGCGTGCGCAGCGTCTCGTGGTTGCCGATAACGGCGGCAATTTCGACGTCCAGACCGCCGTAGTTGGCTTTCATCAGCAGATCGCCCAGGCAATGTGCCTCTTTGGTCACCAGAATCACGATGCGGCGTCGGCCTGCGGGGGTCAGTTCACGCACGGAGCCTTCCGGCAGCGCGCTGTCCAGATCGGCAAGCAGGGTGGTGTCGTTGAAAATACCTTCCAGTTCGGTACGCATGAAGAAACGTCCGGTACGGTGGTCAACGAACTCGTTGTTCTGCACGATATTCAGTTCATGCTTGTAACAAATGTTGGTAATTCGTGCGATCAGTCCTTTCTGATCGGGACAGATGGTGCGCAGAACTTTACGTTGTAGTGATTGCATCGCCGGGAAATCCTGTTTGTATTTGCGAAGTCTGGGTTGTCAGGCGTTACTGCCCGCAACACTTTTTAAATTTTTTACCTGAACCACACGGGCAGGGATCGTTACGACCAAACTGTGGGCGCGTTCCGTCAATATAATACCATTGCCCGCTTTCCTTTAAGAACCGGGAACGTTCGATAATGGCGCCAGGCTTATTATTCTCGGTAAAGCGGGCCACAAAGCTGACATAACCCTCATCAGCATGACTCCCGGTTGAGGATTCATAGACGGTAAGGCCAAGCCATTGCGTACTGGCGAACCCGGCTTCGATCTCCTGTCTGAATTCCGCCGCGTGGCAGGACGGGTGCCAGGTTTTAATCAGGTAGTCTGCGTCTTTGATCACAAAAGCAGTGTACCGTGAACGCATGAGGTGTGACGGGTCTGGTGCAACCTGATCGCCAGAAAGATATCGCTGGCAACATAGGCTATACTCCAGAGCGCTACCACAAGGGCAGAGTTGAGACACGATTCTCTTCCTGGAACAATAAATAAAGGCGTTAAACGCTTCGGGTAGCACTATGTTAACTGAGCTGTTGCGTTGATGCTATGTCAGGAATCCAGGGGACGTAAAACAGGGCTAATGAGAAAGGTTAAAATAGGACTGGCGCTGGGCTCAGGTGCAGCCCGCGGATGGTCACATATCGGCGTGATTAACGCGTTAAAACAGATGGGTGTTGACGTCGATATTGTTGCAGGGTGTTCAATCGGCTCGCTTGTCGGCTCCGCTTACGCGTGCGGGAAGCTGCCGGAGCTCGAGACCTGGGTGCGTTCCTTCAGTTACTGGGACGTGCTTCGTCTGATGGATCTCTCATGGCAGCGTGGCGGACTCTTACGCGGCGAACGCGTCTTTAACCAGTTCCGTCAGATTATGCCTCTCGAAGACTTCACGGATTGCCAGATGCCGTTCGGCGCCGTCGCGACGAATCTTAGCACCGGTCGCGAGCTTTGGCTGACCGAAGGGGATATCCATCTTGCCGTTCGCGCCTCCTGCAGTATACCGGGCTTAATGGCGCCTGTGCCGCATAACGGCTACTGGCTTGTCGACGGTGGCGTCGTTAACCCGGTCCCCATCTCTCTGACGCGTGCCATGGGGGCAGACATCGTGATTGCCGTGGACCTGCAGCATGATGCCCACCTGATGCAGCAGGATCTTATGCCGGTCAATCTGCAGAGCGACGAACCTGAGGGCGAAAAACTGGCCTGGCATGAGCGCCTGCGTGGTCGAATCGGGCGTATGACTGCACGACGCGCGGTGGCGGCCCCGACAGCCATCGAAATCATGACCACCTCAATCCAGGTACTTGAGAACCGCCTCAAGCGAAATCGTATGGCCGGCGACCCGCCAGACATTCTTATTCAACCGTACTGTCCACAAATCTCTACCCTCGATTTCCATCGGGCTGAGGCCGCCATCGCAGCGGGCTCGTTAGCCGTCGAAAAGAAAATGAACGAACTGTTGCCTTTTGTGCGAACAGCACGTTAAGCACCTTTTTTTGACTACTTCAGCAAAATCTGACAGGCGATAGTGCCGATCGCATGCCACTATTTAGTTACTGTCAGCCAGGGGAGGAACCATGACGCAGCCATTGGCCGGAAAACATATTTTGATTGTAGAAGACGAGCCCGTTTTCCGATCGCTACTGGATTCGTGGTTATCCTCACTGGGCGCTAACACGTCACTGGCTGAAGATGGCATCGACGCCCTGGAGAAAATGAACAGCATCACGCCCGATTTGATGATTTGCGACATTGCGATGCCGCGGATGAATGGGCTGAAGCTGGTTGAACATCTGCGTAACGAAGGCAACCAGACGCCGATTCTGGTGATATCCGCCACTGAGAATATGGCGGATATCGCGAAAGCGTTGCGTCTTGGGGTGCAGGATATTCTGCTTAAGCCGGTCAAGGATCTGAACCGGTTACGGGAAACGGTATTAGCCTGTCTTTATCCGAATATGTTTAATTCCCGGGTAGAAGAAGAGGAGCGCCTTTTCCAGGACTGGGATGCCCTGGTCAGCGATCCGCCCGCTGCGGCGAAGCTTTTACAAGAACTCCAGCCGCCCGTTCAGCAAACCATTTCGCATTGCCGTATCAATTATCGTCAGCTGGTGGCGGCAGACCAGCCTGGGCTGGTGCTGGATATTGCGCCACTGTCGGATGTCGATCTTGCGTTTTATTCCCTGGATGTCACCCGGGCGGGGGATAACGGCGTATTAGCGGCGTTACTCCTTCGTGCGTTATTTAACGGTTTGCTGCAGGAACAGTTATCGCATCAGGGGCAACGGTTGCCGGAGTTAGGCAGTTTACTCAAACAAGTCAACCAGCTTTTTCGTCAGGCGAATTTACCCGGACAGTTTCCGCTGCTGGTCGGTTATTACCACAGCGGTTTAAAAAATCTTATCCTCGTTTCAGCCGGCCTCAACGCTTCACTGAATACCGGTGAGCACCATATTCAGGTGAGTAACGGTGTGCCGCTTGGGACATTGGGAACGGCGTATCTTAATCAAATAAGCCACCGCTGTTCCTCCTGGCAGTGCCAAATTTGGGGCGCCGGGGGACGGCTACGCTTAATGTTGTCCACGGAATAAGCAATTGGATCTTAATTTTAAGATTGCTTTACCTGTGTTTTACGGGGAGTGCTACTATCGCTGCCCAGATTCATGCGTATTTATCCTAATTGATCGGCAACGCGTTCTTTTCAGACCCGAACTGCGGGGCGAGACTGATATACTCAACGCGTTATTTATTGCATAAAAGTTCAAAACTTGAACAGCTCAGGAGAATTTGAATGGCTGCCCTAAATTCGAAAGTCAGAAAGGCCGTCATCCCGGTAGCGGGATTGGGGACCAGGATGTTACCAGCAACTAAGGCGATTCCTAAAGAGATGCTGCCTCTGGTTGATAAGCCATTAATCCAGTATGTCGTCAACGAATGTATCGCAGCCGGCATTACGGAAATTGTGCTGGTTACACATTCATCAAAAAACTCTATCGAAAACCATTTCGATACAAGCTTTGAACTTGAAGCCATGCTGGAAAAACGTGTTAAGCGTCAGCTGTTAGAGGAAGTTCAGTCTATTTGTCCTCCGCACGTTACTATTATGCAGGTTCGTCAGGGGCTGGCGAAAGGTCTGGGCCACGCCGTCATGTGTGCACACCCTGTTGTGGGTGACGAGCCTGTGGCGGTGATTCTGCCAGACGTAATTCTGGATGAATACGAATCCGATCTCTCTCAGGATAACCTTGCTGAGATGATCAAACGTTTCGACGAAACAGGCAGCAGCCAGATCATGGTTGAGCCGGTGGAAGACGTGACGGCTTACGGTGTGGTTGACTGCAAAGGCGTTAACCTTGAGCCGGGTGAAAGTGTGCCAATGGTTGGCGTCGTAGAGAAGCCTAAAGCCGACGTAGCGCCTTCAAACCTGGCCGTAGTGGGTCGCTATGTCCTTAGCGCTGAAATCTGGCCTCTGCTGGCTAAAACGCCTCCAGGCGCGGGTGATGAGATCCAGCTGACGGATGCCATTGATATGCTGATCGAGAAAGAGACCGTTGAGGCTTACCATATGAAAGGTAAGAGCCATGACTGCGGTAATAAGCTCGGTTATATGCAGGCATTCGTGGAATATGGCATTCGCCACAATACCCTGGGTGAAGAATTTAAAACCTGGCTCAAAGAGAGCGTAGGTATTAAGAAATAAGCCATAGTGGTAAATGTTCAAAACCGGTGAGGCCTGGCCCACCGGTTTTTTTATGCCCATAACATCCAGAGACCAGCCGGGAGTAACTGCGGCGAAACAGGTGAATAACGCTTTATGACAGAGTGTAAGGGGATGTTTGCGACAAATTTTGGTTAAAAAAAATCCCGCATTATGCGGGATTTTTCTGAATGCGGCTTGATTAATCCTTGATCAGGAAGTCATCCAGCTGTTTACCTTGCTCATCCATGGCTTTCTTGATAACAGCAGGAGTACGACCCTGGCCAGTCCAGGTTTTAGTTTCGCCGTTCTCGTCAACATAGCTATATTTAGCAGGACGAGCAGCACGCTTAGCTTTAGTACCGGTTTTAGCTGCAGCCATGCTGTTCAGCAATTCATTTGGATCGATACCATCAGCAATCAGCATTTCACGATATTGCTGCAGTTTACGAGTACGTTCTTCGATTTCAGCAGCAGCAGCGCTTTCTTCTTCACGACGTTCATTAACTACAACTTCTAATTTTTCCAGCATTTCTTCAAGCGTTTCGAGGGTGCATTCTCTTGCCTGCGCACGAAGAGTACGGATGTTGTTCAGAATTTTAAGTGCTTCGCTCATTGTAGTAATCTCAAACTTATAATGGGGGGTGGTTTGTTGACCTAATAATAGAGCCATAAATTCAGATGTGCAATAGCCAGGAATGTAAGGAATTCAAAAAATACTAAATAATGCCGCTATTATTAATTACGCTAACTTAAATTTCATCGCCCGACAGTCTCGCTTGTTATCACGCAAACCAGCTTTACCCGGCCGCTCGCCTGTTTTTTTGTGACATTTACCGCAGGAATTATAGTTGCGGCGGAGAAATATCAGCCTTTCGTATTAGTTCCCGTCAGGGATGCTAAGACTGGAATAGTTAATAAATAGTGAATTTTAATGAACGATGATTCCACTATAAAAAGAAGTGTTATGTTTGGTTGAACTTATAACATATCAGCCGTGCTGAATGGGTTTACCTCCTGTTTTAACGCACTATTTTCGTCAACCGTCGATCCTGAAAACCGCCCTCGACCGCAGGGGCTGTGCGCCGCATCGCGGATGACCAGACAAAATATGGTACAATCAATCATCGGGAATATTACACATTGATTAGGGTTTTACGGCCAATGGCACAACTTTATTTCTACTATTCGGCAATGAATGCCGGGAAATCCACCGCGTTGCTGCAATCCTCATACAATTACCAGGAACGAGGAATGCGTACCGTTGTTTATACGGCGGAAATTGACGACCGCTTTGGAGCAGGGAAGGTAAGCTCCAGAATAGGGCTCTCGTCGCCTGCGAGACTGTTTAACCCCAAAACGGACCTGTATGAGGACATTCGCACAGCCCATGCCGCGCAGCCCATTCACTGCGTTCTGGTGGATGAGAGCCAGTTTCTGACGCGTGAACAGGTTCATGCGCTTTCAGAGGTGGTGGATGAACTCGACATTCCCGTGCTTTGCTACGGGCTGCGTACGGATTTCCGCGGTGAACTCTTTGCCGGGAGCCAGTATTTGCTCGCCTGGTCGGATAAACTCGTTGAACTGAAGACTATCTGTTTTTGCGGTCGTAAAGCGAGCATGGTGCTTCGTCTCGACCAGGCCGGGAAACCTTATGCAGATGGTGAGCAGGTGGTGATAGGCGGGAATGAACGTTATGTATCGGTCTGCCGCAAGCACTATAAGGAAGCGCTGGCCGTAGGCTCGCTGACGGCAATTCAGCACGATAACAGAAAGTAACGTCGGCCTTATCATTCAGACATAAAAAAACCCGCCATAAAGGCGGGTTTTTCATCAGCAGTCAATTAAGCGCTTTTCTTCGCTTTCTTGTCAGCTTTAATGACAGGCGCTTCTGTTTTCACAGCGGCAACGTCACCTTCTTTGAACTCACGACCGTAGTAGGTATCCAGCAGGATCTGTTTCAGCTCGGAGATCAGTGGGTAGCGTGGGTTAGCACCGGTACACTGGTCATCGAATGCATCTTCAGACAGCTTATCTACGTGAGCGAGGAAGTCAGCTTCCTGCACGCCCGCTTCACGGATTGATTTTGGAATACCCAGTTCAGCTTTCAGGCTTTCCAGCCATGCCAGCAGTTTCTCGATCTTAGCGGCAGTACGGTCGCCCGGTGCGCTCAGACCCAGGTGGTCAGCGATTTCAGCATAACGACGACGAGCTTGCGGACGGTCGTACTGGCTGAAAGCAGTCTGCTTGGTTGGGTTGTCGTTCGCGTTATAACGAATAACGTTGCTGATCAACAGGGCGTTCGCCAGACCGTGAGGAATATGGAACTGTGAGCCCAGTTTGTGCGCCATTGAGTGGCAAACACCCAGGAAGGCGTTAGCAAACGCGATACCGGCGATGGTTGCGGCACTGTGGACACGTTCACGAGCAACCGGGTTTTTAGAGCCTTCGTTGTAAGACGCTGGCAGGTTTTCTTTCAGCAGTTTAAGTGCCTGCAGAGCCTGACCGTCAGAGAACTCAGATGCCAGCACTGAAACATAAGCTTCCAGGGCGTGAGTCACGGCATCCAGACCACCGAACGCACACAGTGACTTCGGCATATCCATGACCAGGTTCGCATCAACGATAGCCATATCTGGCGTCAGCGCGTAGTCAGCCAGTGGGTATTTCTGGCCTGTTGCATCGTCGGTTACAACCGCAAATGGAGTGACTTCTGAACCGGTACCGGAAGTGGTCGTTACCGCGATCATCTTCGCTTTCACGCCCATTTTCGGGAACTTGTAGATACGTTTACGGATGTCCATAAAGCGCAGCGCCAGTTCTTCGAAGTGGGTTTCCGGATGCTCGTACATCACCCACATGATTTTCGCGGCGTCCATTGGGGAACCACCACCCAGTGCGATAATCACATCAGGCTTGAAGGAGTTAGCCAGTTCAGCACCTTTACGTACTACGCTCAGGGTTGGGTCAGCTTCAACTTCAAAGAACACTTCAGTTTCAACGCCAGCTGCTTTCAGCACAGAGGTGATCTGGTCAGCATAGCCGTTGTTGAACAGGAAACGGTCAGTCACGATGAGCGCACGTTTGTGGCCATCAGTAATCACTTCATCCAGCGCGATTGGCAGAGAGCCACGGCGGAAGTAGATAGATTTCGGAAGTTTGTGCCACAACATGTTTTCAGCTCGCTTAGCAACGGTTTTCTTGTTGATCAGGTGTTTTGGACCAACGTTTTCAGAGATGGAGTTACCACCCCAGGAACCACAACCCAGAGTCAGGGAAGGTGCGAGTTTGAAGTTGTAAAGGTCACCGATACCACCCTGAGAAGCAGGGGTGTTGATCAGGATACGCGCCGTTTTCATCATCTGGCCGAAGTGAGCCACACGTTCTGGCTGGTTATCCTGGTCGGTGTACAGGCAAGAGGTATGACCGATACCGCCCATAGCAACCAGTTTCTCGGCTTTCTCTACCGCGTCTTCGAAATCTTTTGCACGGTACATGGCAAGCGTAGGAGACAGTTTTTCGTGTGCAAACGGCTCGCTTTCGTCGACAACTTTCACTTCACCGATCAGGATTTTGGTGGTTGCCGGCACAGTAAAGCCTGCCAGTTCAGCGATTTTATACGCTGGCTGACCGACGATAGCGGCGTTCAGCGCGCCATTTTTCAGGATGATGTCCTGAACCGCTTTCAGCTCTTTACCCTGCAGCAGGTAGCCGCCGTGGCTGGCGAAACGTTCGCGAACGGCATCGTACACGGAGTCTACAACGACCACAGACTGTTCAGATGCGCAGATCACGCCGTTATCGAAGGTTTTAGACATCAGTACAGACGCAACAGCACGTTTGATATCAGCAGTTTCGTCGATGACTACAGGCGTGTTACCCGCACCCACACCGATAGCCGGTTTACCGGAGCTGTATGCTGCTTTAACCATGCCTGGACCACCGGTCGCGAGGATCAGGTTAATGTCAGGGTGATGCATCAGCGCGTTGGACAGCTCAACAGAAGGTTGGTCGATCCAGCCAATCAGATCTTTTGGTGCGCCCGCAGCGATAGCAGCCTGCAGAACGATATCCGCAGCTTTGTTGGTCGCGTCTTTCGCACGTGGGTGTGGAGAGAAGATGATTGCGTTACGGGTCTTCAGGCTGATCAGCGATTTGAAGATGGCAGTAGAGGTTGGGTTGGTTGTCGGAACAATACCGCAAATGATGCCGATAGGTTCGGCGATAGTGATAGTACCGAAGGTGTCGTCTTCGGACAGCACGCCACAGGTTTTCTCATCTTTATAGGCGTTGTAGATATACTCAGAAGCGAAGTGGTTTTTAATCACTTTATCTTCAACGATACCCATGCCGGATTCGGCAACGGCCATTTTAGCGAGAGGGATTCGAGCATCTGCAGCAGCCAGTGCGGCCGCGCGGAAGATTTTATCAACCTGTTCTTGGGTGAAATTGGCATATTCACGCTGGGCTTTTTTAACGCGCTCGACGAGGGCGTTCAGTTCAGCGATATTAGTAACAGCCATAATGCTCTCCTGATAATGTTTAAACTCTTTTAGTAAACCAGCGCTCGATACGTCACACAGTATAGACAGAGCCGAAACCACTTGCGTAACTTAAAATAAAACAAAGAGTTACTTTCTGCACCAGCACACTAATTTACTAAAAGAGCCTTACCTTAGCATCATCCTTTTTTGGCAGGTGACCTCCCTGGGGGCGTAACCAAGATTACTCACTTCTGAGTACGAAAATCATGATCTGCGTCAATTTTCCCCCAAGCTGATACCTTTCAGCAGGGTTATTTCGTTGAGATTTTTCCAGTGTTAAATAATTACGTAAGTATTGGAAGCGGCGCTATCATTGATTATACAAATGTTTAACATCCTGAAATGATAACGTTTTGGTACAGATTTCAAGTGAAGTATGCTGATAAAAAAGGTATCTTCAGCGCGATTTCTCATGACAACCTGTCAGTCCCGGGCATCTGTATAAGCGGAGCAAAACGTGATCCAAACGCTCTTTGATTTTCCAACGTATTTTAAATTTTTTATTGGTTTGTTTGCCCTGGTCAACCCGGTGGGGATCATTCCTGTCTTCATTAGTATGACGAGTTACCAGACGGCGGCGGCCAGGAATAAAACCAACCTGACCGCTAACCTGTCAGTGGCGATCATATTGCTGACCTCCCTTTTTCTCGGGGACGCGATTCTTCAGTTGTTCGGGATTTCGATTGATTCTTTCCGCATTGCGGGTGGGATCCTGGTGGTGACCATCGCCATGTCTATGATCAGCGGAAAGCTGGGCGAGGATAAACAGAACAAACAGGAGAAGTCGGAAACCGCCATCAGAGAAAGCATTGGCGTGGTACCGCTGGCATTACCGCTGATGGCCGGGCCTGGTGCCATCAGTTCAACCATTGTCTGGGGCACGCGTTACCATAGCCTGATGCACCTGATTGGCTTTTCTGTCGCTATTGCCATTTTCGCGCTCTGCTGCTGGGGAGTATTCCGCATGGCCCCCTGGCTGGTGCGCCTGCTGGGGCAGACGGGCATCAACGTCATTACCCGTATCATGGGCCTGTTGTTGATGGCGTTAGGCATTGAATTCATCGTTACGGGGATTAAAAGCATTTTCCCCGGCCTGTTACACTAATATTTCGGATGAAAGAACGGGGCGACGGCTCCGTTTTTTTTTACGTGATTATCAGCAAATCATATAACTAAAGTTGAAATGCTCACATGTCATAATAAATTCTACTAATAATGTTCACTTCTTGTATTTCAATAAGTTATTAAACCCGCCTGACTTCCTCTGTGCAGAAAACCTGCGATCGCTCTGTTATTTTACTCACATGATACTCTGGGGCTTGCTGAGAGATAACCGAAATGATATTAGTAATTTCAACATTCCCTTAGAGGAATGTGCTAAATAATAACCAGTTGTTAAATTTTTGTACAAAACCACTCGTTGAGAGCGCAACGACGCGCTCGCAGAGAAAATTTTCTCTATCACATTGAATATCTGATGTTTTTAAGGGTATTCAATGTCTGGCAGGGCTGCCCACAAAGATACGGTGTTCACCGTAAAAGAGAATTGCTTAACAAATTTGCAAAATGTATTGGCGCGCGTTTACGCCATTTGATACTTTCCGGCCTAATATTTTGCAGCATAAAACAACCAGATGAGAATTATTTTCATATTGTTCTCTTCTCAGATATCCAGCACGGGTCTCAAACAGGGGAGGCCTGTGAAGAATCGACGCAAGACGGCCATACGAGCGGTCAGTAATAAAAAAAGTCGGTGATAGCAAGCAGTAAAAGAAGAACCTGACAGCAGCAAAAAAAACTCCTGCGCTGTACAGGCCCCAACAGGGGATTACACAGCTGGCGAAGGCCAGTAATTATAATGAGTGGAGTACCAACACAATGTCCATCATCACAAAAAAAAATCTGGTAGCGGCGGGGATTTTAACTGCGCTAATCGCGGGCAACGCTGCAATGGCTGCGGACGTTCCTGCAGGTGTTCAACTGGCTGAGAAGCAGACGCTGGTGCGTAACAACGGTGCGGAAGTTCAGTCTCTTGACCCGCACAAAATTGAAGGTGTTCCTGAGTCTAACGTTAACCGCGATCTGTTCGAAGGTCTGCTGGTCACCGACGTAGACGGCCACCCGGCTCCGGGCGTGGCAGAAAAATGGGAAAACAAAGATTTCAAAGTCTGGACCTTCCATCTGCGTAAAGATGCGAAATGGTCTGACGGTACGCCGGTAACGGCGGAAGATTTCGTTTATAGCTGGCAGCGTCTGGCGAATCCAACGACCGCCTCTCCGTATGCGAGCTACCTGCAATATGGCCACATCGCCAATATTGATGACATCATCGCGGGCAAAAAACCGGTAACCGATCTGGGCGTAAAAGCGATTGATGCCAATACTTTTGAAGTGACGTTGAGCGAACCTGTTCCGTACTTCTATAAGCTGCTGGTTCACCCGTCCGTCTCCCCGGTACCAAAATCCGCTGTGGAAAAATTTGGTGAAAAATGGACCCAGCCTGCCAATATCGTGACCAACGGTGCGTATAAACTGAAAGACTGGGTGGTCAACGAACGTATGGTCCTGGAGCGTAACCCGCAGTACTGGGACAACGCCAAAACCGTGATTAACCAGGTCACCTACCTGCCAATCTCTTCTGAAGTGACTGACGTAAACCGCTACCGCAGCGGCGAAATCGACATGACCTACAACAACATGCCGATTGAACTGTTCCAGAAACTGAAAAAAGAGATCCCGAAAGAAGTTCACGTCGATCCCTACCTGTGCACCTATTACTATGAGATCAACAACCAGAAAGCACCGTTCACCGACGTACGTGTCCGTACTGCGCTGAAGCTGGCACTGGATCGCGACATCATCGTGAATAAAGTGAAAAACCAGGGCGATCTGCCAGCATACAGCTACACCCCGCCATACACCGATGGCGCAAAACTGACCGAGCCAGACTGGTTCAAACAGACGCAGGAACAGCGTAACGCGGAAGCGAAGAAACTGCTGGCCGAAGCAGGCTACACCGCGGACAAACCGCTGACCTTCAGCCTGCTGTACAACACCTCCGATCTGCACAAAAAACTGGCTATCGCTGTCGCCTCGATCTGGAAAAAGAATCTGGGCGCAAACGTGAAGCTGGAGAACCAGGAGTGGAAAACCTTCCTCGACAGCCGTCATCAGGGCACCTTTGATGTGGCGCGTGCAGGCTGGTGTGCGGACTATAACGAGCCGACCTCTTTCCTGAACACCATGCTGAGCGACAGCTCAAACAACACCGCGCACTATAAGAGCCCGGCGTTTGACAAGCTGATTGCCGACACGCTGAAAACCACTGACGAAGCACAACGTACTGAACTGTACTCTAAAGCTGAGCAGCAGCTGGATAAAGATTCCGCGATCGTTCCGGTTTACTACTACGTTAACGCCCGTCTGGTGAAACCGTGGGTAGGTGGCTACACCGGTAAAGACCCGATGGATAATATCTACGTTAAAAACTTGTATATTATCAAGCATTAATGGCAATGAGTGGGGCGAGCTTGCTCGCCCCACGGTGTCTAACCAACGTCACATTATATAGGCACACGCCAGAAGGTACGGGCAATGTTGAAATTTATCCTACGTCGCTGTCTTGAAGCGATTCCAACGTTATTTATTCTCATCACGATTTCCTTCTTCATGATGCGTCTTGCGCCGGGCAGTCCTTTTACCGGTGAACGTACGCTGCCGCCAGAAGTGATGGCGAATATCGAAGCGAAATACCACTTAAACGATCCTATCTCCACGCAGTACTTCAATTATCTGAAGCAGCTGGCTCACGGTGATTTTGGACCGTCATTTAAATATAAAGACTATTCCGTTAACGACCTGGTGGCGTCCAGCTTCCCGGTTTCAGCTAAGCTGGGTGCGGCCGCATTTATTCTGGCTATCGTTTTCGGGGTCACTGCCGGCGTTATCGCCGCGCTCAGACAAAATACCAAATGGGATTATGCCGTAATGGGGGTAGCAATGACCGGGGTAGTAATACCCAGCTTCGTTGTAGCGCCATTACTGGTGATGATATTTGCCATCACGCTGAAGTGGCTGCCGGGCGGCGGCTGGAACGGCGGGGCATTAAAGTTTATGATTTTGCCAATGGTGGCCTTATCTCTGGCGTATATCGCCAGCATCGCGCGTATCACCCGTGGTTCGATGATCGAAGTGCTGCACTCAAACTTCATTCGCACCGCGCGCGCTAAAGGGCTGCCGATGCGCCGGATTATTTTCCGCCACGCGCTTAAACCGGCGCTGTTGCCAGTGCTCTCCTACATGGGACCGGCTTTTGTCGGGATCATCACCGGTTCAATGGTTATTGAAACGATCTACGGTCTGCCGGGGATTGGCCAGCTGTTCGTTAACGGCGCGCTCAACCGCGACTACTCGCTGGTGCTGAGCCTGACTATTCTCGTCGGTGCGCTGACCATCCTCTTTAACGCTATCGTCGATGTGCTGTACGCCGTCATCGATCCGAAAATCCGTTACTAACACTGGAGCACGCCATGATGTTGAGTAAGAAAAACAGCGAGGCGCTGGAAAACTTCAGTGAAAAACTGGAAGTAGAAGGTCGTAGCCTCTGGCAGGATGCGCGCCGTCGTTTTATGCACAACCGTGCTGCGGTTGCCAGCTTGATTGTTCTGGTGATCATCGCCCTGTTTGTGACCCTGGCGCCGATGCTGTCGCAATTTACCTATTTCGACACCGACTGGGGAATGATGTCCAGCGCGCCGGATATGGAATCTGGCCACTATTTTGGCACGGACTCTTCCGGTCGTGACCTGCTGGTACGCGTCGCCATCGGTGGCCGTATCTCGCTGATGGTGGGTATCGCGGCGGCGCTGGTGGCGGTGATCGTGGGGACGCTCTACGGCTCACTTTCCGGCTACCTTGGCGGCAAAGTGGACTCAGTAATGATGCGTCTGCTGGAAATTCTGAACTCCTTCCCGTTTATGTTCTTCGTGATCCTGCTGGTGACCTTCTTCGGCCAGAATATCCTGTTGATCTTCGTGGCCATCGGGATGGTGTCATGGCTGGATATGGCGCGAATTGTTCGCGGCCAGACGCTGAGCCTTAAACGCAAAGAGTTTATCGAAGCCGCGCAGGTGGGGGGCGTATCGACCGGAAATATCGTGGTTCGCCATATCGTTCCTAACGTGCTGGGCGTGGTGGTGGTCTATGCCTCACTGCTGGTGCCAAGCATGATCCTGTTTGAATCCTTCCTGAGCTTCCTCGGTCTGGGTACGCAAGAGCCGCTGAGCAGCTGGGGTGCGCTGCTGAGTGACGGGGCAAACTCAATGGAAGTTTCACCGTGGCTGCTGTTGTATCCGGCTGGCTTCCTGGTCGTTACCCTGTTTTGTTTTAACTTTATCGGCGATGGCCTGCGTGATGCCCTCGACCCGAAAGACCGTTAAGGAGCGCCGTGATGACAATAATTGAAACGGCAACTGCGCCACAGGCGCAACAGCGCAGCGACCTTCTGCTGGATGTCAAAGATCTCCGCGTCACCTTTAAGACGCCGGACGGTGATGTGACCGCCGTAAACGATCTCAACTTCAACCTGCGTGCCGGTGAAACGCTGGGCATCGTGGGCGAATCGGGCTCCGGGAAATCGCAAACGGCCTTCGCGCTGATGGGACTACTGGCGGCTAACGGGGTGATTGGCGGTTCCGCCAGGTTCAACGGCCGTGAGATCCTCAACCTGCCAGAGCATGAGCTGAACAAGCTGCGTGCCGAGCAGATTTCGATGATTTTCCAGGATCCGATGACCTCGCTTAACCCGTACATGCGCGTGGGTGAGCAACTGATGGAAGTGCTGATGCTGCACAAAGGCCTGAGCAAAGCCGAAGCCTTTGAAGAGTCCGTTAAAATGCTCGATGCGGTAAAAATGCCGGAAGCGCGTAAGCGTATGCGCATGTTCCCGCATGAGTTCTCTGGCGGTATGCGCCAGCGTGTGATGATTGCGATGGCGCTGCTGTGTCGGCCAAAACTGCTGATTGCTGATGAACCAACCACTGCGCTGGACGTGACCGTACAGGCGCAAATCATGACCCTGTTAAACGAGCTGAAGCGTGAGTTCAACACGGCGATTATCATGATCACCCACGATCTGGGGGTAGTGGCGGGCATCTGTGACAAGGTGCTGGTGATGTATGCCGGTCGTACCATGGAATATGGCAAAGCGCGCGATGTCTTCTATCACCCCGCGCATCCGTACTCGATTGGCCTGTTGAATGCGGTTCCGCGCCTCGATGCGGAAGGGGAATCCCTGCTGACCATTCCGGGCAACCCGCCGAACCTGCTGCGTCTGCCGAAAGGCTGTCCGTTCCAGCCGCGTTGTCCGCACGCGATGGAGATCTGCAACAGCGCGCCGCCGCTGGAAGAGTTTGCACCAGGCCGTCTGCGCGCCTGCTTTAAGCCGCAGGAGGAGCTGGTATGAACGCATTAGATGAAAAACGCAACGTGCTGCTCGAAATCGCCGATCTTAAAGTGCATTTCGACATCAAAGATGGCAAACAGTGGTTCTGGCAGCCGCCTAAGACCCTGAAAGCGGTGGACGGTGTTACGCTTCGTCTGTATGAAGGGGAAACCCTGGGCGTGGTGGGCGAGTCTGGCTGCGGCAAATCGACCTTCGCGCGTGCCATTATCGGTCTGGTGAAAGCGACCGGCGGTAAAGTGGCGTGGCTGGGCAAAGATCTGCTGGGCATGAAACCCGACGAGTGGCGCGACGTGCGCAGCGATATCCAGATGATTTTCCAGGATCCGCTGGCGTCATTAAACCCGCGTATGACCATCGGTGAAATCATTGCCGAGCCACTGCGCACCTATCACCCGAAGATGCCGCGCCAGGAAGTCCGCGATCGTGTTAAAGCGATGATGATGAAGGTGGGGCTGTTACCCAACCTCATCAACCGTTATCCGCACGAGTTCTCCGGCGGCCAGTGCCAGCGTATTGGTATTGCGCGTGCGCTGATCCTCGAGCCGAAACTGATCATCTGCGATGAGCCGGTTTCCGCGCTGGACGTGTCCATTCAGGCGCAGGTAGTGAACCTCCTGCAGAAGCTGCAACGGGAGATGGGGCTGTCGCTGATCTTCATTGCGCACGACCTGGCCGTGGTGAAACACATCTCTGACCGCGTGCTGGTGATGTACCTGGGTCATGCCGTGGAGCTGGGCACCTACGATGAGGTGTACCATAATCCGCTGCACCCCTACACCAAAGCGCTGATGTCGGCAGTGCCGATCCCCGATCCCGATCTGGAAAAGAATAAAACGATTCAGCTTCTGGAAGGGGAATTACCTTCACCGATCAACCCGCCGTCGGGCTGCGTGTTCCGTACGCGGTGCCCAATGGCCGGGCCGGAATGCGCCAAAACGCGACCGGTTCTGGAAGGCAGTTTCCGACATGCGGTTTCCTGCCTGAAAGTAGACCCGTTATAATCGCAAGGGCTGACATGATGTCAGCCCTTATTTTTTGCGAGGTCATTGTGTCGCGTATATTCACGTCAGCCCGTCGGCGGCTCTATCATTTATTATTCGATCCTGAAACGCTGTCCGGACGACGCGTCGAAGGGCTCTGCGGATTATTTGCGCTCCTCAGCGTGATTGTCATCTTTATAGAGTCAGGTGCCGGAACACAATATCATCTGACGTTTGACGAGTGGCATATCTTTGTCTGGCTTGAACTGATAATAACCCTGGTCTTTACCGCGGAATATCTTCTCAGAGTGATAGCCTGGCCCAACCCGGCCCGATATGTTTTCAGCTTTTGGGGATTTATCGATTTAGCCACAATTCTGCCTCTTTATGTAATGTGGCTGTGGCCGGAAATCAGCCTGAGCTATGTCTTTGCCTGGCGAGCGATGCGCGTTATTCGGGTATTACGCATCCTGAAATTACTGCGTTTTATGCCGTCTCTGCACATATTCTGGAGCGCAATCGTCAGCGCCCGCCATCAGCTTATTCTCTTCTACTCGTTTATAGCCATCGTTATGATTGTTTTCGGCGCGCTGATGTACTTGATAGAAGGGCCTAAATATGGCTTCACGACGCTCAACGCCTCTGTCTACTGGGCAATTGTAACCGTCACGACGGTGGGCTATGGGGATATCACACCGCATACGCCGCTGGGACGTATTGTCGCATCGGTACTGATACTGATTGGTTATTCGGTGATTGCCATTCCAACAGGGCTGATTACCACGCACATGAGCAGTGCCTTTCAGACCCGCAAGCAGCAGCGTAAATGTCCGCGCTGCCACCAGGCGGAACATGAACTTAACGCCCGGTTCTGCAACCGGTGCGGAAGTGAATTAGCGGATTAAATAAAAAAGGCTGCAATCGCAGCCTTTTTTATTATTCACGCCAGAGAATATGGCACAGCTTGTGGTTTTTTTCGCGACACAGCAGGACGCGGGCGAAGATATCGTTAATTTCGCCGCCGTCTTCATCGGCCAGTCCAATCACCACTTCAGCAAAGAAGTCCGGATTGAGGTCGAAATCCACATGCTCGGCCCAGTCTTCAGCAGGATCGAACAACTCGGCGCCGCCGCGCTCTTCGAACTGCAGATTAAAGAGGATCACGTCCGCGGGATCGAGATTATCAACCGCCAGTTCGAGAAAAATGTCATAGGCCTGCTCGAGCGTTTCGTCTTCGGTCAGGCGATTGTTCAGATCCATTTCCATGATGACTACCTGTTTAACATCGTTGGGCACGTTTTACAGCAACGGGCTAAAGAAGTAAAACAGTCGTTCGGCAATTCTCTGCCACAGCGGACGTTTTACCCACAGTCTGGCATCCAGCAGGCGGGAGCGGGAGATATAATCATCCTGCACCGCCGCGAGGTCGCCGCCAAAGCCGGCATCATCAATCACCAGCGTGATTTCAAAGTTTAGCCACAGGCTGCGCATATCCAGGTTCACCGTTCCCACCAGGCTCAGTTCGCCGTCAACCAGCACGCTCTTGGTATGCAGCAACCCGCCCTCAAACTGGTATATTTTTACCCCTGCAGCCAGCAGTTCGCTAAAGAAGGCGCGACTGGCCCAGCCCACCAGCAGCGAGTCATTTTTGCGCGGCAAAATGATGCTCACATCCACACCGCGCTGCGCTGCGGTACAGATCGCGTGCAGGAGATCGTCGCTGGGGACAAAGTAGGGCGTGGTCATGATCAGGTATTCACGCGCGGAGTACGTAGCCGTCAGCAGCGCCTGATGGATCAAATCTTCCGGGAAGCCCGGGCCAGAGGCAATGGTATGAATGGTGTGACCGCTGGCCTCTTCGAACGGCATGATATTGCCGTCGGGTGGCGGCGGCAGGATACGCTTACCGGTCTCGATCTCCCAGTCACAGGAGTAGACGATGCCCATCGAGGTGGCAATCGGCCCCTCCATGCGCGCCATCAAATCCACCCACTGGCCCACGCCCGAGTCCTGTTTGAAGAAACGGGGGTCAACCATGTTCATGCTGCCGGTATAGGCAATATAGTTATCGATCATGACCATCTTGCGGTGCTGGCGGAGATCCATCCGGCGCAGAAACACACGCAGCAGATTGACCTTCAGCGCCTCAACCACCTCGATGCCGGCATTACGCATCATGCCTGCCCAGGGGCTACGGAAGAAGGCCACGCTGCCCGCGGAGTCGAGCATCAGGCGGCAGTGAATACCGCGTCGCGCGGCGGCCATTAGCGATTCTGCCACCTGGTCGGCCATGCCGCCGGGTTGCCAGATATAAAACACCATCTCAATATTGTGCCGGGCCAGCTGGATATCGCGGATCAGCGCCTGCATGACATCATCGGAGGAGGTCAGCAGCTGGAGCTGGTTGCCTTTTACGCCGCCAATTCCCTGACGGCGCTCGCACAGCTTAAACAGCGAGGAGGCTACGCTGCTGTTCTCCTCGGCAAAGATGTGTTTGCAGGCTTTAAGGTCGTGGAGCCACTTCGCGGTCGAAGGCCACATGGCGCGGGCCCGCTCGGCGCGGCGTTTCCCCAGATGAAGCTCACCGAAAGAGAGATAGGCAATAATTCCTACCAGCGGCAGGATGTAGATTATCAGAAGCCAGGCCATGGCAGAGGGTACGGCTCTGCGCTTCATCAGGATGCGTAATGTCACACCCGCGATTAACAGCCAGTATCCCAGAATGACCAGCCAACTCACCACGGTGTAGAAGGTTGTCATGAGTGAAAAAATCCTTTTGAAAGCGTATTGTTATGAGTGTACGCATCAGGAATCATCTGGCAAATAAAAACGCCAGCTAAAAGCGCTGGTTTGCTGTGGGGTTGGGTTTATAATGGCCTTTCTTTTAGAGAAAGAGTTGTAGACATGAAGCGCAGTAGAACAGAAGTAGGGCGCTGGCGCATGTTGCGACAGGTGAGTCGTCGCAAGGCTCGTTGGCTGGAAGCACAATCCCGCCGCAATATGCGTATTCACGCCATCAGGAAATGTGGAATGACCCGGCACCGCAACGCGTTGTTGTTCGCCGTCCAGGATTTCTGAGAACCATGAGGGCACCGTAATGGTGCCCACTGTTTTTATAGCGTCTGTTTTTGGGAATAGCGTATTTGCAGCGCTGTTCCTGTTGGGTTTAGCAAAAGGAGGGAGAAGTGTTTGCGGAGTTTGGTGTACTGAATTTCTGGACGTACGTGGTCGGCGCATTTTTTATCGTGCTGGTGCCAGGGCCCAATACCCTGTTTGTACTGAAAACCGGGATTGGTCACGGCGTGAAAAAAGGCTATCTTGCCGCGACAGGGGTATTTATCGGTGATGCGGTACTGATGTTTCTGGCCTGGGCGGGCGTTGCTGCTTTAATTCAGACTACCCCGGTGCTGTTTAATATCGTGCGTTACCTCGGCGCGTTTTATCTGCTGTGGCTGGGCGGCAAAATGCTCTGGTCGGTGGTGAACCGTCAGAACAACGCGCACGAGAGCGGCCCCGAGCCTGCCAGTATGATCATGAAGCGCGCGCTGGTATTAAGCCTGACGAATCCCAAAGCGATTCTGTTCTACGTCTCGTTCTTCGTTCAGTTCATTGACGTGAATGCGAAAAACACCGGAACCTCTTTCCTGATCCTCGCGACCACGCTTGAGTTGATTAGCTTTATCTATATGAGCTTCCTGATCTTCTCCGGCGCGTTTGTTACGCGCTATCTGAAAACCAAAAAGAAACTGGCAAAGCTGGGCAATGGCCTGATCGGGCTGCTGTTTGTCGGGTTTGCGGCGAGGCTGGCGTCGCTGCATTGATTGAATGTAAGGCTCCTGCGGGAGCCTTTTTAATGTCATTGACAACCCCGCATCATTTAGTTGTATAGTACAACTAAATGATGAGGGCATACTATGCACAGCGAAACCCCCGTAGTCAGCGTTATCCGTCGTTCCTCGCGTCTGATGGTGCGAGAGTTGGGCTTTATGGCTTCCACCCTGGCCTCAACCCCTTATTCGCCCTCGGCCGTTCACACGCTCGTCGAAATCGCCTTGCGCAAAGAGATGACCGCAGGTCAACTGGTGCAACTGCTGGGGCTGGAAAAATCCAGCGTCAGCCGGATGCTGGCTCGCCTGATTGCCGCGGGTGAACTTGAAGAGGTGGTGTCCGCTGATGATGCCAGATCAAAATGCCTCAGGCTGACGGCGAAAGGCCACGACACGGTCCATAAAATTAATACCTTCAGCAACGCGCGCGTTGTATCAGCAATAAAATCCCTGCAGCCCGCTCAGCAGGAAACCATCTCCCGGGGATTGTCCCTGTACGCCGACGCGCTGCTGGCGTGTCGGGAGAAGGGTGTTGCTATGCCCCCTGATGAGCTTAAGATCGTGCAGGGCTACCTTCCCGGCATGATTGGCCGCATCGCAGAGATGCACGGATGCTATTACGCGCGCGAGCATCATTTCGGCCGCTTCTTTGAGGCCAAAGTGGCCTCCGGTCTGGCAGAGTTTAGTGGCCGGCTGGATAAACCCTGTAACCAGGTCTGGCTGGCGGTGATGAACGACAGAATTGTCGGGTCAGTGGCAATCGATGGTGAGGATTTAGAACAGGGCGCAGCCCACCTGCGCTGGTTTATTATCGACGACGGCTGTCGGGGCCATGGCGCTGGAAAAAAATTACTCACCGAAGCGATGCGTTTTTGCGACGACGTCGGGTTTTCAGCCGTACATCTCTGGACATTCAATGAGCTGACCACCGCCCGGCGCCTGTATGAATCGTTTGGTTTTACGCTGGTTAAAGAGTGGGAAGGCGACCAGTGGGGCAGCCTCATAACGGAGCAGCAGTTTACGCGACGACGGGACGCGTAGCCGCCATGATAAAAAAGGCTCCTTTCGGAGCCGATTTCGTCTCAGAACACTTTCTTATACGGGCGAACCGTCACTTTCGCATACACACCCGCGGCAACGTACGGGTCTGCATCAGCCCAGGCCTGAGCGGCTTCCTGGGATTCAAACTCAGCAATGACCGTGGAACCCGAAAAACCGGCGGCGCCCGGGTCGTTGCTGTCTACCGCAGGCATGGGGCCCGCGGTCAGTAAGCGGCCCTCATCCTGGAGCAACTGCAAACGTGCCAGATGAGCAGGGCGTACAGACTGACGTTTATCGAGTGAATCAGCAACATCTTCAGAGTAAATCACGTAAAACACGGCGAAGCTCCTTAACCGGTAAAAGTGTCAGTTACGTTATGTGAAAGGGCAAACGACTGCAATGTAAAATAAAAACAATGTTAATGCCCTGATCTGAATGCGCCTTTTTTCGCCTCTCTTGCGCTAAAGTTGCGCCAGGACAAAGTGTCTTATTGAATATGATTGCTATTTGCATTTAAAATCAGGGTTCGGTTTTTTAACGTTGATGACTATGACTTCGATGACCCTTGATTTACCTCGCCGCTTTCCCTGGCCGACGCTGCTTTCTGTCGTGATTCACGGTGCTGTTGTGGCGGGTTTGCTCTATACCTCGGTTCATCAGGTTATTGAAATGCCCGCGCCCGCGCAGCCGATCTCGGTGACGATGGTATCGCCTGCGGATCTCGAACCCCCGCAGGTTGCACCGCCGCCGCCACAGCCGGTTGCAGAACCGGAGCCAGAACCCGAGCCTGTTCCGGAACCACCGAAGGAAGCGCCAGTGGTGATCCACAAACCTGAACCAAAACCGAAACCTAAGCCGAAGCTCAAACCGGTGAAGAAGGTCGAGGAGCGTCCGAAACGCGAAGAGCGTCCGGTTGAACCACGCGCAACCCAGCCGGTAGAAAATGCAGCCCCTTCACGTCCGGTGATGAACAATACGGCAACGACCACCAAACCAACGGTCGCCGCGCCAGCGGGCCCGCGAGCCGTGAGCCGCAGTCAACCGCAGTATCCGCCTCGCGCCAGGATGTTGCGTATTGAAGGCCGCGTGCGGGTAAAATTTGACGTCACGGCGGATGGGCGCGTTGATAACGTGGAGATCCTGTCAGCGCAGCCTTCGAATATGTTTGAGCGCGACGTGAAAGCGGCAATGCGCAAATGGCGTTATGAGCCAGGCAAACCGGGTAGTGGGTTGGTCATTAATATTGTTTTCCGCCTGAACGGCGGGGCACAGATGGAATAAAAAAAGCCTCCGCAAGGAGGCTTTTTTTTGCCGGTGGTTCAGGCCTGCGGAAGCTGGCGAGGTTTACCTTCGCTGTCGACAGCCACATAAATAAACAGCGCTTCTGTTGCTTTATAACGCTGTCCAATCGGCTCAGAAGAGACTTTCTTCACCCAGACTTCGATGTTAATGGAAATAGAGGTGTTGCCGCGTTTTACGCAGCGCGCGTAGCAGCACACCACATCACCCACCGCCACCGGACGCAGGAAGGTCATGCCGTCTACTCTCACGGTTACCACACGCCCGTGGGCGATCTCTTTTGCCAGAATTGCGCCGCCCATATCCATCTGCGACATCAGCCAGCCGCCAAAAATATCGCCATTGGCATTGGTGTCAGCGGGCATTGCCAGTGTGCGTAAAACCAGTTCGCCCTGAGGGGCGTTAGTTGTTGTCATTGTTTTAACTCGTAACGGAAGACTTCAGGCGGGATGCTACTATGATTTCACAGCGGAGAGAATAGACCAGAACGCCTGTTGCAGACGCTCTGGTCAGTCATTAATCAGTGCTTGTCGTCCTGGGGCATATGGCGATAGATATATACGCCGCTTAGCAGCGTGAAGATAAGCGTCAGGGCGGTCAGGCCGAAGACCTTAAAGTTGACCCAAATATTCTGCGGCAGCCAGAAGGCGATATAGATATTGGCGAGACCGCAGAGAATAAAGAACACCGCCCAGGCAATATTCAGACGCGACCAGACTTCCTGAGGCAACGTCAGCTCTTTGCCCAGCATGCGCTGGATCAGTGGTTTTTTCATTACCCACTGGCTGATTAACAGTGCGCCTGCAAACAGCGCGTAAATCACGGTCACTTTCCACTTAATAAATTCATCATTGTGGAAGAACAGAGTAAGCCCGCCGAATACGGCGACCAGCACAAACGTGACCAGCGCCATTTTTTCGACTTTACGATAGCGAACCCAGCTGTAAATCAGGACAACAGCGGTCGCAACGATCAGCGCAGTGGTCGCGGCATAAATGTCGTACAGCTTATAAAAAGCAAAAAAGACCACGAGCGGTAAAAAATCAAGAAACTGCTTCATTCTGTGATTCCATTTTCTGAGCGGGGCGGGAGGCCAGAATGCCCCCGCCTCAGGATTACTGGCGAATTAACATATACAGACGGAACAGGTAGACCAGCAGTACCGCTGAAATCAAATTGCTCAGCGTATTCGCCACTACCGCCCCAACATTTGGCGTTAATACCGCAAAATTCGGTGCAAACAGTAACAGGAGCGTTTTGGCCAGCAGCCAGCCGACCACAGCAGGCGCTACCAGACGCATATTAGCCCATGCGAGACGGATGCTGCTGCGCATCGCGGTAAAAATACCCATTTTATCCTGCACAATCATCACAGGCGCAAAGGAGAGCACGATAGCCAGTAACACACCCGGCACCACCACCAGCATGATCCCCATTTGCACCAGCAGGGTGGTTAAAAAGATCAGGATAAACAGTTTAGGTAAGACCGGGGCGCTGGCACCAATCGCCCGTAAGGCGCTAACCCGATGACCCGCCGACACCAGCTGAATCAACAGCAACACGCCGCCGGCCAGAATGGCGTTACCAATCAGGCCGGAGAACGTGGATGCGGCAGACGCGCGCAGCAGAATTTGTTGCTGCTCCGGCGTCATGTTTTGCACCAGTTCAAACAAGCCTACGCTTCCCGCCAGATGGTCGCCCTGGCTCAGGCTGGCAATCTGTTCGTCACTCGGTGAGAACGCATGACCCAGTACCACCGTGATAAAGGCGCATAACAACGCGATCAGTAAAAAGGTTATGAACTGATTGCGGAAAAAGTTTCCCGTGTCACGGTAGACAGACTTCGCCGTGATAGACATGCACTCTCCTTGAGTATTGCAGGTGTTAATTAGCCGGCAATTGTACACCGGATGCGCCTGCTGTGGCAGCATCAAGGCTTGTATGGAAAAGCATATCTTTGTAAAGCGGCGGTAATCCAACGCGCGCCCTGGCGCGATTACAGGCTTCGTTAACCTGACCCTCTTCACCCGACATCGCAAACTCGCGGCACGGGCTGGGGCGATTTTCATAGATGGAACATCGGGTCGAGACCCCAGGTTCACCCTCCAGCGCCACACAGCGGGCCTGCTTTTGATTGGTGCCACTCATGCAGCGCAGAAAGGGGGTTAACGGTTCAGTGAGATGAACCGGAACGGTACCGCCGCCATCGCTGGCTTCGGCCCAGTAGAAAGAGACTCGAAAATACGCACAACAGGCTCCGCACGTCATGCACGGGTTGATATCACTCATGGCACACCTGCAAAAGAAGAACGCATCAAATCAATTTGTGAGAGCGCTAAATTATCCAGCCGCCAGAGGAAGAGCAAGAGGGGGAAAAGAGAAAATTTTGTAACCGTGAAATGCCAAAAATTGACATGGAAACAACTTATTGGTTTTTAGTGCGTAACAAAAAATTAATCCAGATCAATGAATGTTAAGTTACTGGTTTTAATGTGATCTGGGGCAGATCACTTATTACTCTTTTGTGAGTATATTCTCATCCGCGATTAAAACCACAACGATGGAGCGGATATGAAAAAATTAGCGGTGGCAGCCCTTGTATTAAGCAGTCTCTCTGGTGGCGCGTACGCGCATGAAGCAGGCGAATTCTTTATTCGTGCCGGTTCGGCCACGGTTCGTCCAACTGAAGGTTCGGATAACGTGCTGGGGATGGGCGGTTTTAACGTCAGTAATAACACCCAGCTGGGGTTAACCTTCACCTGGATGGCGACGGATAACATTGGTGTTGAGCTTCTTGCCGCAACGCCTTTCCGTCATCGCGTGGGCCTTGGGCCAACCGGTGATATCGCCACGGTGCACCATCTGCCGCCAACGCTGATGGCGCAGTGGTACTTTGGTGATGCCAGCAGCAAGGTGCGTCCGTATATTGGTGCGGGTGTGAACTACACCACGTTCTTTGATGAGAAATTTAACGATACCGGAAAAGACGCCGGTCTGACTGACCTCAGCCTGAAAGATTCGTGGGGGATGGCGGGACAGGTCGGGCTGGATTATCTGATTAACCGCGACTGGTTAATTAACGCCTCCGTCTGGTATATGGATATCGATACCGATGTACGCTTCAAAGCGGGCGGTCAGCAGCAAAGCATCAGCACGCGTCTGGATCCGTGGGTATTTATGTTCTCTGCGGGTTATCGCTTCTAGTCCTTTCTGTTCAATGCGCCCCCGGCGGGGCGCATATCCTTACTTACTTTTGTATCAGATAGCGAATGGTCGGGCCATCCTGCTGGATATCCAGCACCGTGTACCCATGGTTTTTGGCATCCAGCGGTATATTGTTGATGGACTGCGGGCAGTCGCTGACCACCTCCAGTATTTCGCCTTTCTTAAGCTGCGGTAACGCTTCAAGCGTAGCAACCGCCGGATAAGGGCAGGGTTCGCCGACCATATCAAGACGGTAATCAGGCACAATCTGTTTCATGCAGCGTTCTCCTGCGTTTCTGTTTTGACACTCCCACGGCGGAAGAAACGTTTCTCCTGCGCGATAACCAGTAAAAACGCGACCAGCAGCAGGGCATAGGTGACCAGCAGGCCGCCGAGAGGCCCGAAGGTGTTCAGCAGGTTGACCTTGTCCCAGCTGGTGGCGAGCGCCGGGGACAGGTCGTCCCAGAAGTACGCCAGGAGCGTCGAGCCGATAACATTTCCCAACCCCACCCACCAGTAATGCACCTGACCTTCAACGGCGCGGTACATCCAGCCAGTTTCACACCCGCCAGCCAGCACAATCCCGAAGCCAAACAGCAGTCCGCCAATCACCGCGTTAGGACCGGCCCACATGATTTTGGGTTCGACGCCTAACTGCACATAGCTGAAGATGCCGATGGCGCTAACCGCCATCCCGGCGATAATCGCTTTCGCCATCATCGTGCGCCCGGTGATCCACATATCGCGAAACGCGGAGGTAAAGCAGATCTGCGCGCGTTCAATCAGCAGACCAAAACCCACACCGAACAGCATCGCCAGACCGAGTTTGGGCTGGTTCAGAGCCGTGCAGAGCGCCCATGCCACCATCGCAAAAAAGACCAGCATTCCGAGGCGGAAACGGCGACGCGCCTGCGAAGGCTTTTGCGTAAGCGGCGACGCGGCGCTCACTTTGACCATTTTGACGGGAATACGGAACAGCGGAAGAAGGGTAAATTTTGCGCCAAAGTAAGAGCCGATCGCTGTAGCAACAGCAAAGAACCAGGCATGGAGCGAAAATTGCGGGATCCCGGTAAAGAAGGCGGCAAGGTTGCAGCCCATCGCCAGGCGCGCGCCGAATCCGGCAATCATGCCGCCGACAATTGCCTGCAAAATACGGATCCGGCTTTTAGGCAGCCTGAGCTTTACGTTGTTTGCCCACAGCGCGGCGGCAAAACAGCCCCCGAACATGCCGATGATCATCATCCCGTCAATGCGGGTTAGCGGCGTACCGTCCAGATGGATGAGTTTGAAGTAACCCCACGCTTCGGTATGCACGCCAGCAAGTTGCAGCAGTTGCCCACCCCAGCGGGTAAACTCGCCAGTCACGGCCCAGAAGGTACCGGTGATGCCGAAATAATAAGTAGAGAGAATGCCAGCTGCGATAACGGCTGGAACAGGTGACCAGAACTTAATCAGGTAAGTCTGTTTGAAGGATTGCCATGACATGAATAAGCCTCTGAACTCAGAAGGATTAAAGATAAAAAAGAGTCCAGATCATACGCTTACATGACCGTTTGAAAAGCCATTCACACCGAAAATATCGACAGGATCAATTTTGATGTAATCCTTTGTAGATAGCGGGGAAGGAAGGGTAACCGTCTGGCAGGGATGCCAGACGGTGGATGGGTCAGGATTTACGCGTCGCGGCCTTCATGGCGCTGACGAACGTTTTCAGCTCGGCCAGCATCTGCTCTGGCTTGTCCACGTTCTTCTCGATGATCTTCACAATCGCGGAGCCGGAAATGGCACCTGCCGCCTTCGCGTCAATCGCCGCGGTGACCTGATCCGGAGATGAAATGCCGAAGCCCTGCAGCGGTGGTGCGGCGTGATATTCAGCCAGCTTTTCCACCAGATGATGCAATGGCAGCGCCGCTTTGTTCTCCGCACCGGTCACACCCGCGCGGGAGAGCAGGTAGGTATAACCGCGTCCGTAGGAGGCAATCTGGCGCAGCAGTGCGTCATCCGCATTTGGCGGGCAGATGAAGATCGGGGCCACATTATGGCGCATCGCTGCCTGGCGGAACGGTGCGGACTCTTCAACCGGCACGTCGGCTACCAGCACCGAGTCGACGCCCACCCGCGCGCACTCAGCATAAAATTCGTCGATTCCGCGGTTGAATACCAGGTTGGCGTACATCAGCAGACCAATCGGAATGCTCGGGTGCTTCTGGCGGATCGCGGCCAGCATCTCGAAGCACTGGGTTGGCGTCACGCCTGAGGCAAAGGCGCGCAGCGTCGCGTTCTGAATGGTCGGGCCATCCGCCAGCGGGTCAGAGAACGGGATCCCCAGCTCCAGCGCATCGGCACCGGCTTCAATCAGGGTGTCGATAATCTTCAGCGACTGCTCCGGGCCCGGATCGCCCAGGGTGACGAAGGGAACGAACGCGCCTTCCTGGCGGGATTTCAGCTCTGCAAATACGTTATCGTAGCGTTCCATCAGATTTCCCCTCGTGCTTTCAGAATATCGTGAACGGTGAAGATATCTTTATCACCGCGACCGGAAAGGTTTACCACCAGCAGTTGCTCTTTTTCCGGGTTTTCTTTCATCATTTTCAGCGCATGTGCCAGGGCATGCGAAGACTCCAGCGCCGGGATGATCCCTTCGCTGCGACACAGCGTTTTGAACGCTTCAAGGGCTTCGTCATCGGTAATGGAAACGTAATCCGCACGACCGGTGCTGTTCAGGAATGCATGCTGGGGCCCGACGGACGGGAAATCCAGACCGGCAGAAATGGAGTACGACTCTTCAATCTGGCCTTCATCGGTCTGCATCATCGGCGCTTTCATGCCAAAGTAGATGCCCACGCGGCCATGCTTCAGCGGCGCTCCGTGCTCGCCGGTTTCGATGCCGTGGCCAGCAGGCTCCACGCCAATCAGGCCGACGTTCGTTTCGTCGATAAAATCAGCGAACATGCCGATAGCATTAGAGCCGCCACCCACGCAGGCGATAACGGCATCCGGCAGGCGACCCTCTTTTTCGAGGATCTGCGCTTTGGTCTCTTCGCCGATCATACGCTGGAATTCGCGGACAATCGTCGGGAACGGATGCGGACCCGCAGCGGTACCCAGCATGTAATGTGCGGTCTCATAACTGCCAGACCAGTCGCGCAGCGCTTCGTTACAGGCATCTTTCAGCGTGGCGGAGCCGCTGTGCACCGGGATCACTTCAGCACCCATCAAACGCATACGGAAAACGTTCGGCGACTGACGCTCAACGTCTTTCGCACCCATGTAGATGCGGCATTTCAGGCCGAGCAGGGCGCTGGCGAGCGCAGAGGCTACGCCATGTTGGCCTGCGCCGGTTTCTGCGATGATTTCGGTTTTGCCCATCCGCTTCGCGAGCAGCGCCTGACCCAGCACCTGGTTGGTTTTATGGGCGCCGCCGTGCAGCAGGTCTTCACGCTTGAGATACAGCGTGGTTTTGGTGCCTTCGGTCAGATTGCGGCATTTGGTCAGCGCCGTTGGACGGCCTGCATAGTTTTTCAGCAGATCGGTAAATTCAGCCTGAAACGCCGGATCTTTCTGTGCGCTGACAAAGGCTTCTTCCAGCTGGCGCAGTGCGGGCATCAGGATTTGCGGGACGTACATCCCACCAAACTCACCAAAATACGGGTTAAGTAATGTCGTCATCTTCTCTTCCTTAATATGCACGCAGAGTTTTAAATACGGAGGCCAGTTTGCTGGCATCTTTTATGCCGGGCTGGGACTCTACGCCTGAATTGAAATCGAGGCCCGCGCAGCCCATTTTGGCAGCTTCCACGCAGTTATCCGGGCTTAAACCCCCCGCCAGCAGGACGTTGTCCAGCTTTTCACCGTTCAGCAGTGACCAGTCAAATCGCTGGCCCGTGCCGCCCTGGCCGTTGTCGAGAACGTATTTGTCCACATGGCTCAGGTTTCGCGCGGGTAACGTCTTACCGACGCGTTGTGCTTTCCAGATTTGCACCTGCGGTGCCAGCGCGGCGCGCAGGTCATTGATATACGCCTGATCCTCATCACCGTGGAGCTGTACCGCGCTCAGCGATAACGCGTCGGTTTTCGCCGCAACGTCGGCGATGTCCGCATTACGGAAGACGCCGACATAGCTGAGTGGAGCCGCGGCTATCACCTTACGCGCCTGCTCTTCGCTTATCGCGCGCGGGGAGGTCTCCACAAAAATCAGTCCGCCGTAAATGGCGCCCGCTTCATAGGCGGCCTGGGCGTCCTGCTCGCGGGTTAAGCCGCACACTTTGTTTTCACCGAGCAGCACCCGACGCACTGCAGCATTGAGATCGTCATGCGCCATCAGGGCGGAGCCAATCAGAAAACCGTTGGCAAAGTGGCTCAGCTCGCGCACCTGAGCGTAGCTGTTAATGCCAGACTCGCTGATAACGGTTACGCCGGAACCCAGTCGCGGCGCCAGCTGGCGCGTGCGGTTGAGATCGATGGACAGATCGCGCAGATCGCGGTTGTTAATCCCGACCACTTTGGCCCCAAGCGCGATGGCGCGTTCCAGCTCCTCTTCATTGCTTACTTCGGTCAGCACGCCCATGTTCAGGCTGTGGGCCACGGCAGCAAGCTGGCGATACTGTTCGTCATCCAGAACCGAGAGCATCAGCAGGCAGGCATCCGCCTGATAGAAACGCGCCAGCCAGATCTGATACGGGTCAATAATAAAGTCTTTGCACAGGATCGGCTGCGGCGCGATGCCGCTGACGATCGGCAGAAAATCGAAGCTGCCCTGGAAATATTTCTCATCCGTCAGCACGGAGATAGCGGACGCATGATGCTTATAAATACCGGCAATACGTGCCGGGTCGAAATCGTCACGGATAACGCCTTTAGACGGGGACGCTTTTTTGCACTCAAGAATAAATGCGGTGCGCGCACCCTGCAGGGCGTCATAGAAACGACGGCTGCTCGGAACGACGTCATTCTGAAAACGGGCAAGCGGCTGCTGTTGCTTGCGGGCTTCCACCCAGATGGCCTTATCGGCAACGATTTTCGCTAAAACGGTCTGCATTCTTTACCCTCTTGCCGCAAGTGCGGTAACGCGATCGTAAGCTGCACCGGAGCGCAGTACATCCAGAACTTTTTGAACGTTGGCCTTCAGATCTTCCTCACCGTGCAAACGCATCAGCATGGCGACGTTGGCAGCAACGGCGGCCTCATGGGCGACCTCTCCCTTACCTTGTAATAAGCGCGTCAGAATGTCACGGTTTTCTTCCGGCGTACCGCCTGCCAGCGCCTCCTGGTGATACGGGGTTAAACCAAAGTCAGCGGCTTCCAGCTGGTAGCTCAGGATTTCGCCGTCACGCAGTTCGGCCACCAGCGTAGGGGCATGCAGCGACACTTCATCCATCCCGCCGCTGTGTACTACGGCAGCCCGTTGATAACCGAGCACGCGCAGCGTCTCAGCAATCGGCAGGACCAGCTCCGGGCTATAGACGCCAATCAGCGCCAGCGGCGGGTGAGCCGGGTTGATCAGTGGACCGAGCACGTTAAACAGCGTGCGGGTTTTGAGCTGCTGGCGAACCGGCATCGCGTGGCGGAAACCGGTGTGGTATTTCGGCGCAAACAGGAAGCAAACGCCCAGGTCATCCAGCGCTTCACGGGAACGTTCGGCGTTCATATCGAGATTAATGCCGAATGCCGCGAGCAAATCAGACGATCCGGAGCGGCTGGAAACGCTGCGGTTACCGTGTTTCGCCACTTTTAAACCACACGCCGCCGCCACAAAGGCGCTGGCGGTAGAGATATTGATACTGTTACTGCCATCACCTCCGGTACCAACGATATCCGCAAACGGATAGTCGGGGCGCGGGAACGGAGCGGCATTTTCCAGCAGGGCCGTAGCGGCGCCCGCGATCTCCTGCGGGCTTTCGCCACGCACTTTCATGCTCACCAGCGCAGCCGCCAGCTGTTCAGGCTTCAGCTCACCGCGAACCACGGCAGAGAAGAGCTGGTGGCTCTCCTGCTGGCTCAGGGTTTGTGCCTGGTACAGTTTTTCCAGAATCGGTTGCAGGGTGTTGGTCTGCTCCAGTTTCTGCAACGCCCAGTCCAGGGTCTGTTCCAGCAGACGGGCACCGTGTGAGGTCAGGATCGATTCCGGATGGAACTGCATGCCACAGACTCGGTCGGCATCGTGACGCACCGCCATCACCATCCCTTCAAACGAGGCGTTAATGGTCAGCCCGGCAGGAATGTTGCTTCCGACCAGCGAGTGGTAGCGTGCCACTGGGAGCGGGTTCGGCAACCCGGCAAACATTGCCTGGCCGTCATGTTCGATGCTGGACGCTTTACCGTGCAGGATTTCACCCGCCTGACCGACGTAGCCGCCATAGGCTTCCACAATCGCCTGATGACCGAGGCAGATGCCGATAATCGGCAGCTTGCCGCGCATGCGGGTCAGCAGCTCCGGCATACAGCCCGCTTCACTCGGTGCGCCAGGGCCCGGGGAGAGCATCAGCACCGGGTTTTGCATGGTAGCCAGACGGTCAATCAGGGTCTGTGCCGGGACATGGTTACGATAGATAACAACGTTATGTCCATTCGCACGCAGCTGATCTGCCAGGTTATAGGTAAATGAGTCGATGTTATCGAGCAGCAGAATGTCAGCCATCAGAAAATCTCCTGTGCATGGTGTGCGGTAGCAATGGCGCGAAGGACCGCACGCGCTTTACTGCGTGTTTCGTCAGCTTCAGACTGCGGAACAGAATCAAGAACAATCCCGGCACCCGCCTGTACGGTGGCGATACCGTCTTCGACGTAAGCGGAGCGGATGACGATGCAGGTATCCAGATCGCCGTGGGCGGTGAAATAGCCCACCGCGCCGCCATAGCTGCCGCGACGACGCCCTTCGGCGGCGGCAATCAGCTGCATGGCGCGCACTTTCGGCGCACCGCTCAGGGTGCCCATGTTCATGCAGGCGCGATAGGCATGCAGCACGTCGAGGTCATGGCGTAACTCACCGACCACGCGGGAGACCAGATGCATGACGAAGGAGTAACGGTCAACTTTGGTCAGGTCCGCCACGTAACGGCTGCCAGGGGTGCAAATGCGAGCCAGATCGTTACGCGCCAGGTCAACCAGCATCAGGTGCTCGGAGAGCTCTTTGTGGTCGGTTCGCATTTCCAGTTCGATGCGGCTGTCGAGATCGCGATCCAGTGAACCGTCTGAGCGACGTCCGCGTGGACGGGTACCGGCGATCGGGTAGATTTCAATCTGGCGGCTGGTGGCGTCGTACTTCAGCGAGCTTTCAGGCGACGCGCCAAACAGGGTGAAATCGTTATCCTGCATAAAGAACATGTACGGGCTTGGGTTGCTCTTTTTCAGCACATCATAGGCCGCCAGCGGCGACGGGCAGGGCAGAGAGAAGCGACGGGAAGGCACCACCTGGAAAATTTCCCCGGCGCGAATCGCTTTTTGCATCTGGCGAACCACGGCACCGTACTGATCGTCGGTCTGGTTAACTTCGCAGGTCATTTTCTCCACGCGCTGCACGGGCAGCGCAGGCGGCGCTTCGGTCATCTGCTGCTGCAGCTGCGTGATGCGGTGTTCGAGACGCTGCTTCTCTGAGGAAGACGGCGTGAACAGGCTTGCCTGAATGCGGGTATATTTTTTCTGATGGTCGATCACCAGCAAGGTTTCAGCCAGATAGAAGCAGTAATCCGGGCAGCGGTTACCCTGTTCGGTTTCTGGCAAATCTTCAAAACCGGCGACCAGGTCGTAAGCAAACAGTCCACCGAAGAACATCGCCTCGCGTTCATCTTCCGGTACAGTGACCAGATTCTGCAGCAGGCGGAAAGCATCAAAGACGGACAGGGAGCAGAGGCGCGCGTCTTCATCCAGCAGTTGGCTGACTGGCGGGAAGTGCAAAATACGCATTTCCGGATGACGTTCATTTTCAATGCCGGCAGGCAGAGTGGCATCCAGCAATGGCAGCAATGACGCACCGTTCTCAGACAGCGCTTTGATGGTTACGGTGCTATCTAACGCCGTAATACGCAGCGCGCTGTCGACCAGCAGCAGACTCTTCAGATCGTCCTTGCTGTCGATATCCGCCGACTCCAGCAGCAGTGTTGCCGGACGGGCACCGCATACCTGATGAAACAGCGCGGTAGGGTTGTGACGATAGACCGCCTCGCAGGTCAGCAGTTCGAGGTGTGGTTTGGCTGTTTGCATTATTGTGTTCTCATTTTCTGTTCAAAAAAAAGCCCGCTTAGTCGCGGGCTGGGTATCTGTTTGCATTTCGCAGACGCGTGACACTGCCCGATAATCAGGAAGTACGCCACCAACCGTGCAGAGTGCAATGTGCTGTCATTTTCAGATACCTTTCTCGTGTGAACTTGCGTACTAGTTAACTAGTTCAATGGCGTGTTGTCAACCCTTGATTTCAGAATTTCGTTTTAAGTCGGTATCATGGTGGTTTCGGATGTCTCCAACCTGTTATGGGAAGTGCTTTGAGCGATACCACCTACGCGATTATTTATGATTTACACAGCCATACTCAGGCCTCTGATGGCCTGCTGACACCCGAAGATCTGGTTCATCGTGCCGTTGAAATGCGCGTCGGCACGCTGGCGATAACCGATCACGATACGACAGATGCCATTCCGGCCGCGCGCGCCGAGATTGCCCGCAGCGGACTGGCGCTGAATCTGGTGCCAGGCGTCGAGATCTCGACGGTCTGGGAAAACCACGAAATTCATATAGTTGGCCTGAACATCGATATAGACAATCCGGCACTTCGGGCCTTTTTGCAAGAACAAAAAGCACGCCGTCATCAGCGTGCTGAGATGATCGGCGAGCGGCTGGAAAAGGCGCATATTCCGGGCGCGCTGGAAGGCGCGCAGAAACTGGCGAACGGCGGGGCGGTCACGCGCGGCCATTTCGCCCGTTTTCTGGTTGAAGCAGGCAAGGCCACGACGATGGCGGATGTCTTTAAAAAGTATCTTGCACGGGGGAAAACCGGATACGTTCCGCCGCAGTGGTGTACAATAAAACAAGCTATTGATGTGATTCATCATTCTGGCGGTAAGGCCGTGCTGGCCCATCCGGGGCGGTATAATCTTTCTGCTAAATGGCTGAAAAGACTGCTGGCACATTTTGCCGAATGCGGCGGTGAGGCGATGGAAGTCGCCCAGTGTCAGCAGGCGCCCAATGAGCGTGCGCAGCTCGCGACCTATGCGCGTCAGTTTGGCCTGTTTGGGTCGCAGGGGTCTGATTTCCATCAGCCCTGCGCCTGGATCGAACTGGGGCGCAAGCTCTGGTTGCCCGCAGGCGTTGAGCCGGTCTGGCAGCTCTGGGAACAGCCGCAGCAAATTGAAGAGAGGGAAGTATGAGTCAGTTTTTCTATATCCATCCGGATAACCCGCAGCCGCGCCTGATTAATCAGGCCGTGGAGATCGTCCGCAAAGGCGGCGTGATTGTCTACCCAACCGATTCTGGCTATGCGCTGGGCTGCAAAATTGAAGATAAAGGGGCGATGGAGCGTATTTGCCGTATTCGCCAGTTACCGGACGGCCATAACTTTACCCTGATGTGCCGCGATCTCTCCGAGTTGTCGACCTATGCTTATGTCGATAACGTGGCGTTTCGCCTGATCAAGAACAACACGCCGGGTAATTACACCTTCATCCTGAAAGGGACCAAAGAAGTGCCGCGTCGTCTTTTGCAGGAAAAACGTAAAACTATCGGTATGCGCGTGCCGTCGAACCCGATAGCGCAGGCGCTGCTGGAAACCCTCGGCGAGCCGATGCTTTCGACCTCACTGATGTTGCCGGGAAGTGAGTTTACGGAGTCGGATCCGGAAGAGATTAAAGATCGTCTGGAGAAGGTCGTTGAGCTGATTATTCACGGTGGCTATCTCGGACAGCAGCCAACCACCGTGGTCGACTTAACCGAAGACACGCCGGAAGTGATTCGTGAAGGCGTGGGCGATGTAAAGCCTTTCTTGTAATGGTATAAGCAGATATACTACGCGGCCATCAAAGCAGGGCGCGGCCCTTTTTTGACCTGATTCGACGCCTGTGAAGGCGACACCTGAGGAAGCTCAATGAGCGAGAAGTTACAGAAAGTGCTGGCGCGTGCCGGCCACGGCTCGCGCCGTGAAATCGAAGCCATTATTGAAGCGGGCCGCGTGAGTGTGGACGGTAAAATCGCCACACTGGGTGACCGCGTAGAAATCGTACCGGGGCTGAAGATCCGTATCGACGGTCATCTTATTTCCGTGAAAGAGTCCGCTGAGCAGATCTGCCGCGTGCTGGCTTACTATAAGCCGGAAGGCGAGCTGTGCACCCGCAACGACCCGGAAGGTCGCCCGACGGTGTTTGACCGTCTGCCAAAACTGCGTGGCGCTCGCTGGATTGCCGTCGGTCGTCTGGACGTGAACACCTGCGGTCTGCTGCTGTTTACCACCGACGGTGAGCTGGCAAACCGTCTGATGCACCCAAGCCGTGAAGTGGAACGTGAATACGCCGTGCGTGTCTTTGGCCAGGTTGATGAAAATAAACTGCGCGATCTGTCGCGTGGCGTTCAGCTGGAAGACGGTCCTGCGGCGTTCAAAACCATCAAATTTACCGGTGGGGAAGGCATTAACCAGTGGTACAACGTAACCCTGACCGAAGGCCGTAACCGCGAGGTGCGTCGTCTTTGGGAAGCGGTCGGCGTCCAGGTTAGCCGTCTGATCCGCGTTCGCTACGGTGATATTTTGCTGCCAAAAGGCCTGCCTCGTGGGGGGTATACCGAACTGGATCTGACGCAAACGAACTATCTTCGTGAGCTGGTCGGCCTGACGCCAGAAACCACATCGAAGGTGGCGGTGGAGAAAGATCGTCGTCGCATGAAGGCGAATCAGATCCGTCGTGCGGTGAAACGCCATAGCCAGGTGAACAGTAATCGCCGCGCCGGCAGCCGCAATAACAACGGTTAAAAACAGAAGCCCGGTCACAGTGACCGGGCTTTTTTTTAGTAATCAATCCCGATTTGCGCTTTGATACCTGCGTCAAAGGCATGCTTTACCGGACGCAGTTCGCTGACGGTATCGGCCAGCTCCAGAATATCCCGATGACAGCCGCGCCCCGTGATGATGACCGTCTGATGGACAGGCCGGTTCTTGAGGGCCGTCAATACGGCGTCCAGCGGCAGATAATCGTAGGCGACCATGTAGGTGATCTCATCCAGCAGAACCATGTTCAGTGTGGGATCGGCCAGCATTCTTTTCGCGTGCTCCCAGACGGCGAGACAGGCTGCGGTATCGGTTTCCCGGTTCTGGGTGTTCCATGTAAACCCGGTCGCCATTACCTGAAACTCTACGCCGTGAGGCTCAAGCAAATTGCGCTCACCGTTGGGCCACTCACCTTTAATAAACTGGATAACGCCGACTTTCTGCCCGTGGCCGACCGCACGGGTGGCGGTACCAAACGCGGCGGTGGTTTTCCCTTTACCGTTACCGGTAAAAACGATGACGATCCCGCGCTCGTCCTGCGCGGCAGCGATGCGAGCGTCAACCTGTTCTTTCAGCCGCTGCTGGCGTTGCTGATGTCGTTCTTCACTCATTGCGAAATTCCCGGCTTACGGCCCGGCTGGGCGTCAAAGGTCATCCCGGTTTTGCGGCGACTGTCGTCACCCATCAGCCAGAGATAAAGCGGCATGATATCGGCCGGGGTTTTCAGCTTCTGCGGATCTTCACTCGGGAAGGCGCTGGCGCGCATTTTGGTGCGCGTTCCACCCGGATTAATGCAGTTTACGCGCAGATGACGGCTCTGGTACTCCTCCGCCAGCACCTGCATCATGCCTTCGGTCGCGAATTTTGATACGGCATAGGCGCCCCAGTTCGCGCGCCCCTCCCGGCCAACGCTGGAGGAGGTGAAGACCAGTGAGCCAGAATCCGATTTGAGTAATAAAGGAAGCAGTGCCTGGGTCAGGAAAAACGTCCCGTTGACGTTGACCTGCATGACCTCCTGCCAGATCGCGGGATCCTGTTCATCCATCGGGCGAACCTCTCCAAGCAAACCGGCATTGTGCAGTACCCCGTCCAGTCGCGGGTAGTGCGTGCTGATACGGTGAGCAAGTTCCTGACATGTCGCGGGGGTACAGGTGAGCAGATCCAGCGCGTACCAGCGGGCAGGAAGGCCACCTGCGGCTTCAATCTCCTGCGCCACCCCTTTCAGTTTTTCTTCGTTACGACCGGTCAGGATGACGCTCGCGCCATACTCAGCGTAGGTTAGCGCCGCTTCACGGCCAATCCCATCGCTGGCCCCGGTGACAAGGATGATGCGGGTCTGCAGCAGATTTTTTTGCGGTTGATAATGCACGGTGACTCCTCGGCGCACAGTGACTCAAAGACGCCTTCTTTTATGACTTTTCGGCTTTATGCCCGAATTAGCATGAGAATTCAATCAGTCTACAGGACGCATTACTGTAAAATTAACAATTTGCAAATATTTAAACTCCCGACCGGGGATTCCTGAAGGCGGCTCGCAGAGGTAATGTCACGAGCGAGACGCATGAGCAGGGCTGTTGTACACTGCCGTGAAAGATTCGTGGTTAAATCAAGGTGGAACGCGTGGAATTACTTTCTCAATATGGGTTGTTTTTGGCCAAAATCGCAACGGTGGTGATTGCCATTGCGGTGGTTGCCGTTCTGATTGTTAACCTGACGCAGCGCAAGCGTCAGCGTGGGGAATTACGCATTACCCGCCTGAGCGAGCAGTATCAAGAGATGCAGGAAGAGATGTCACTGGCTCTGCTGGATACGCATCAACAGAAACTGTGGCACAAAGCGCAGAAGAAAAAGCATAAACAGGAAGCCAAAGCGGCGAAGGCAAAAGCTAAGCTCAATGCACCGCAGGATAAGGTCACGCCACGGGTTTACGTGCTCGATTTTAAAGGCAGCATGGATGCGCATGAAGTCGCGTCTTTGCGCGAAGAGGTCACTGCCGTGCTGGCCGTGGCGACACCGCAGGATCAGGTTGTCGTGCGTCTTGAAAGCCCGGGTGGCGTGGTTCACGGTTACGGGCTGGCGGCGTCGCAGCTGCAGCGTTTGCGTGAAAAACAGATCCCATTGACCGTGGCCGTGGATAAAGTGGCGGCGAGCGGTGGCTATATGATGGCCTGCGTGGCGGATAACATTGTTGCCGCGCCGTTCGCAATTATTGGCTCGATCGGCGTGGTCGCGCAAATCCCGAACTTTAACCGCTTCCTGAAAAATAAAGAGATTGATATCGAACTTCACACGGCGGGTCAGTACAAACGTACCCTGACGCTGCTCGGGGAAAACACGGAAGAAGGGCGTCAAAAATTCCGTGAGGATCTCAATGAAACGCATCACCTGTTTAAAGATTTTGTGCACCGTATGCGCCCGACGCTGGATATCGAACAGGTGGCAACGGGTGAGCACTGGTACGGCGTCCAGGCGCTGGAGAAAGGGCTGGTGGATGCCGTTGGCACCAGTGACGATCTGCTGCTCAACCTGATGGACGGCCGTGAGCTGGTTGGGGTGCGCTTTACCCAGCGTAAGCGACTGCTTGACCGCTTTACCAACAGCGCGGCAGAGAGTGCGGACCGCCTGTTGCTCCGCTGGCTACAACGCGGGCAGAAACCGCTGCTGTAAACAAAAACGCGAGGCCTGTGCCTCGCGTTTTACCTTAATCGACCAGGTGATATTTCTCTGAAAGCGTATGCGCCAGGTATTTAAACATGTTAAACACGGCGGTGCTTTTCGGGGTCGGTAACCCCTGTTCGTCAAGGAAGTATTCACCGCTGAACACCAGCACGCCATTACGCTGCTCTACGCCGGTGGCTTCAATGCCCGCCAGCGTGTCTTCATGGTCACGGATAAGCTTGTTTGCTTCGATAAGCAGAGAGGCTCGGTCAATGGGTTGGGTCGTATTCTGCATAATCCACTCCTTAAACAGTGACAATAGTCTACGCCGGGGGCGCTTTGGGGGCAAATTTTCCCTGTAATGTGAGGGGATAAGGTGCGGGACCCTGGCTGGCAGGATTTGCTTTTGCATGCTAATAAAGTTGCGTAACGAATTTTATCAGGTAGAGTGTGCGCTTTCGTCATTCTGGCAACAGAATTGCTTGACATTCGACCGGGAATTCGTCACGAATTACACGAGATGTGAGAAAAATACCCGAGAACTCAATCACCTGGGCGTGTTTTCTTTGATGCCCGGTAAGACAAAGGGGTTGATATCTCCTGACGCAGTCGCAATATCATTGGCTCGTCGTCAGCGGAAGGGAAATCAACGTGCGGCGTATTCCTGGAAGAATTAAATTAGGTAAAGGTGAATATGGGTAAAGCTCTCGTCATCGTTGAGTCCCCGGCAAAAGCCAAAACGATCAATAAGTATCTGGGTAATGACTACGTGGTTAAGTCCAGCGTCGGTCATATCCGCGATTTGCCGACCAGTGGCTCAGCCAGCAAAAAGAGCGCAGACTCTACCTCCACCAAAGGGGCTAAAAAGCCTAAAAAGGATGAACGTAGCGCGCTTGTCAACCGCATGGGTGTTAATCCATGGCATAACTGGGATGCACACTATGAAGTGCTGCCAGGAAAAGAAAAAGTCGTTAACGAACTGAAGCAGCTGGCTGAAAAAGCAGACCACATCTATCTCGCAACCGACCTTGACCGCGAAGGGGAGGCCATTGCATGGCACCTGCGGGAAGTGATCGGCGGCGATGACAAACGCTACAGCCGTGTAGTGTTTAACGAAATTACGAAGAATGCGATTCGTCAGGCGTTTGAGAAGCCGGGCGAGCTGAATATTGACCGTGTCAACGCCCAGCAGGCGCGTCGTTTTATGGACCGCGTTGTGGGCTATATGGTCTCTCCACTGCTGTGGAAGAAGATTGCCCGTGGCCTGTCCGCAGGACGCGTGCAATCTGTTGCCGTGCGTCTGGTCGTTGAGCGTGAGCGCGAAATTAAAGCCTTCGTGCCGGAAGAGTTCTGGGAAGTGGACGCCAGCGTGACCACGCCGGGCGGAGACGCGCTGCCGCTGCAGGTCAGCCATCAGAACGACAAGCCTTTCCGTCCAGAAAACCGCGACCAGACCATGGCCGCTGTCGCGCTGCTGGAAAAGGCTCGCTATCAGGTACTGGAACGCGAAGACAAACCGACCAGCAGCAAGCCTGGGGCGCCGTTTATTACCTCCACGCTGCAACAGGCGGCAAGTACCCGTCTGGGTTACGGCGTGAAGAAAACCATGATGATGGCCCAGCGCCTGTATGAAGCGGGTTACATCACCTATATGCGTACTGACTCAACTAACCTGAGCCAGGACGCGGTTAACATGGTGCGTGGCTATATCAGTGATAATTTCGGCAAGAAATACCTGCCGGAAACTGCCAACCAGTTCGCCAGCAAAGAGAATTCTCAGGAAGCGCACGAAGCAATTCGTCCTTCTGATGTCTCTGTGTTAGCCGAATCGCTGAAGGATATGGAAGCGGACGCGCAGAAGCTGTATCAGCTGATCTGGCGTCAGTTCGTGGCGTGTCAGATGACGCCAGCGCAGTACGATTCCACCACGCTGACCGTCGGCGCGGGGGATTTCCGTCTCAAGGCGCGCGGTCGCATCCTGCGCTTCGATGGCTGGACGAAAGTGATGCCCGCGCTGCGTAAAGGCGATGAAGACCGGACGCTGCCTGCGGTGAACAAAGGGGACGAACTGTCTCTGGTTGAGCTGATCCCGGCTCAGCACTTCACCAAACCACCTGCGCGCTTTAGCGAAGCCTCTCTGGTAAAAGAGCTGGAAAAACGCGGTATTGGCCGCCCGTCAACCTACGCGTCCATCATCTCGACGATTCAGGACCGTGGTTACGTACGTGTTGAAAACCGTCGTTTCTATGCGGAAAAAATGGGGGAGATCGTCACCGATCGCCTGGAAGCCAACTTCCGCGAGTTGATGAACTACGATTTCACCGCGCAAATGGAAGACAGCCTCGATCAGGTTGCCAGCCATCAGGCAGAGTGGAAAAAAGTACTCGATAGCTTCTTCAGTGACTTTACCGACCAGCTTGAAAAAGCGGAGAAAGATCCTGAAGAGGGCGGCATGCTGCCTAACCAGATGGTCCTGACCAGCATCGACTGCCCAACCTGTGGCCGCAAGATGGGGATCCGCACCGCAACGACGGGCGTATTCCTCGGCTGCTCTGGCTATGCGCTGTCGCCAAAAGAGCGCTGCAAAACCACCATCAACCTGGTGCCTGAGAATGAAGTTCTTAACGTGCTGGAAGGTGATGATGCAGAAACCAACGCCCTGCGTGCCAAACGCCGCTGCAAAAAATGCGGCACGGCAATGGACAGCTACCTGATCGATCCAAAACGTAAATTGCACGTCTGCGGTAACAACCCAACGTGTGACGGCTATGAGATCGAAGAGGGTGAGTTCCGCATTAAAGGCTATGACGGTCCGATTGTGGAGTGCGAGAAATGTGGTTCTGAAATGCACCTGAAAATGGGGCGTTTCGGGAAGTATATGGCCTGCACCAACGACGAGTGTAAAAACACGCGCAAAATTCTGCGTAACGGTGAAGTGGCTCCGCCGAAGGAAGACCCGGTTCCGCTGCCAGAGTTACCGTGTGAGAAGTCCGATGCCTATTTCGTGCTGCGTGACGGCGCTGCAGGGGTTTTCCTTGCAGCCAACACGTTCCCGAAATCGCGCGAAACCCGCGCGCCGCTGGTGGAAGAGTTACACCGTTTCCGCGATCGTCTGCCTGAGAAACTGCGTTACCTGGCCGATGCGCCTCAGCAGGATCCGGAAGGCAACAAAACCGTGGTACGTTTTAGCCGTAAAACGAAGCAGCAGTATGTGGCGGCAGAGAAAGAGGGTAAAGCGACCGGATGGTCAGCCTTCTTTGTCGATGGCAAATGGGTTGAAGGCAAGAAATAATCTTCCCTTACCGTAACTTACCTGCAAAAGGGCCGGCTTTCCGGCCCTTTTTTATTGCCTTGTTATTATTTTTTGTTCCGTACTATACAGTCAGGCTATAAATGATATAGTGGTTATAGTTAACCTGTTTCTTATTATTAAATCGTCTTAAGCGATTGACCGCATGCGCTAAATCGGATGGTCTGGCATGAAATTACAGCAGCTTCGTTATATCGTTGAGGTGGTGAATCACAACCTTAACGTCTCTTCTACCGCCGAGGGTTTGTATACCTCGCAACCGGGTATCAGCAAACAAGTTCGTATGCTGGAGGACGAGTTAGGTATCCAGATATTTGCCCGCAGCGGTAAGCACCTGACGCAGGTGACGCCTGCAGGGCAGGAAATCATCCGTATTGCGCGGGAAGTCCTCTCCAAAGTCGATGCGATTAAGTCTGTGGCCGGGGAACACACCTGGCCGGATAAAGGCTCACTGTATATCGCCACGACGCATACCCAGGCTCGCTATGCGCTTCCGGGTGTGATTAAGGGCTTTATCGAGCGTTATCCACGCGTCTCGCTGCATATGCATCAGGGCTCACCAACGCAGATTGCGGAGGCGGTATCGAAGGGTAATGCGGACTTTGCTATCGCAACGGAGGCGCTGCACCTGTATGACGATCTGGTAATGCTTCCATGCTACCACTGGAACCGTTCCATTGTGGTCACCCCTGATCACCCGCTGGCGGGTAAAGGGTCGGTGACGATCGAAGAGCTGGCGCAATATCCTTTAGTGACCTACACGTTTGGTTTTACCGGGCGCTCGGAGCTCGATACGGCGTTTAACCGGGCAGGATTAACGCCGCGTATTGTCTTTACCGCCACCGATGCCGACGTGATTAAGACCTATGTCCGACTGGGGCTGGGGGTAGGCGTCATCGCCAGCATGGCGGTCGATCCGGTGTCAGACCCTGACCTGGTACGCCTTGATGCGCACGATATTTTCAGCCATAGCACCACAAAAATTGGGTTCCGTCGCAGCACCTTCCTGCGTAGCTATATGTATGATTTTATTCAGCGCTTTGCCCCGCATTTAACGCGTGATGTGGTGGATACCGCCGTTGCATTACGCTCTAATGAAGATATTGAAGAGATGTTTAAAGATATCAAACTCCCGGCAAAATAATCACACCCGGTATCTTTCCCCTGCGGAAAGATACCGAAATAACCCCTCAAAGCTAAATTAGAATTATCATCATCTACCCTCCCTGCCATATAATGTCATTAGCCTTTTATTTTGTGTGGTTTTAATGTCGTGAATTGGCGACAAAAGTAGAAACTATTTTACGGCTTCGCAAATTTTTCTTTTCAATTATTTATTTCTGGTCAAAAGATTGAATATTTCATACCTCCCGATGCGTAAATTCACTGGCTTTTCGGCTAAAGTTTCTTTAGGATTTATCTCAACAGATGATTAATTGTACCAATTGTTTGGTCCTAAATGATAAGCGATGTCGATTGTATGAGGTTAGCAATGCCTTCAGGAAGTGAAGAACCGCAAAGGGATCCTGCGCTCAAGCGTAAAGCCTGGCTGGCGGTCTTTCTCGTCTCCGCCCTGTTTTGGGTGGCTGTTGCTCTCCTGGCCTGGAAATATTGGGGTTAAATATGGCAGTGACGGTTCGTACAGCTTCGGTGAAACAGATGTGTCAGCATCGTGACAATGGCCACAGAGGGCGGAAAGCACCGGCGACGGTTGTCCCCGCGTCCTGGAAACTGACGCCGCAGCAGCAAGCGTTTATTGATGTGTTCGCAGAAGACGAACCCAAAAAACAATAATTTAGTTTATTGCGTAACGATGCAAATAGTCTGAATAAGACTCTGCACCTTTGTACTCTTTAATAAATACACATCAGCAATATAGCGCTGAGGACAAACCTCGGAACTTTTTATAAATAATGCCTGGTGTCCCTATGATGAATAACATGACGTCTCACAAATACTGGTCATGGATCGGCGTTTTTACCGTGTCGATTCTGTTCTGGAGCCAACTCATCTGGCTGGCCCTAAGCTAAATTGTAAAACCTCGCTACGGCGGGGTTTTTTGTTTCCTACCTTCTGGACCAGTCCGAAATTTATCAATTTGGGTTGTTATCAAAACGTTACGACATCTTTGTGTTATCTTTAATTACAGCCCTGATGATTGTCGGGACATCTCTGTGATTAAGGAGGAGCTTATGTCGTTAACCCTACGCGAAGCCAGTAAGGACACATTACAGGCAGAAAATAAAACCTGGCATTACTACAGCCTGCCGAAGGCTGCCAGAACGCTTGGGGACATTTCGCGTTTACCCAAGTCATTGAAAGTTTTACTTGAAAATCTCCTGCGCTGGCAGGATGGTGACTCCGTTACCCTCGAAGATATTCAGGCACTGGCAGGGTGGCTCAAGAATGCCCATGCCGACAGAGAAATCGCCTACCGCCCGGCAAGGGTCCTGATGCAGGACTTTACCGGCGTTCCTGCGGTGGTTGATTTAGCCGCCATGCGCGAGGCCGTTAAGCGCCTCGGGGGTGACACGGCAAAAGTGAATCCACTCTCCCCGGTTGATCTCGTCATCGACCACTCCGTCACCGTGGATCGATTCGGCGATGACGATGCCTTTGGCGAGAACGTGCGACTGGAAATGGAGCGTAACCACGAGCGCTACGTCTTTCTGAAGTGGGGACAGCAGGCGTTCAGCCGGTTTAGCGTGGTCCCGCCAGGTACCGGTATTTGTCACCAGGTGAACCTTGAGTACCTGGGTAAAGCCGTCTGGAGCGAATTGCAGGATAAAGAGTGGGTGGCTTACCCGGACACGCTGGTAGGCACGGACTCGCATACCACCATGATCAACGGTCTGGGTGTGCTGGGCTGGGGCGTAGGCGGTATTGAAGCGGAAGCCGCTATGCTCGGCCAGCCGGTCTCTATGCTCATCCCTGATGTGGTGGGCTTCAAGCTGACCGGCAAGTTGTCCGAAGGCATTACCGCCACCGATCTGGTGCTCACCGTCACCCAGATGCTGCGTAAGCACGGCGTGGTGGGCAAGTTTGTTGAATTCTACGGCGACGGACTGGATTCGCTGCCGCTGGCCGACCGCGCCACCATCGCCAATATGGCGCCGGAATATGGCGCGACCTGCGGCTTTTTCCCTATCGATGACGTCACGCTGGAATATATGCGTCTCAGTGGCCGCAGCGAAGAGCAGGTGGCGCTGGTAGAGGCGTATACCAAAGCCCAGGGGATGTGGCGAAATCCGGGTGATGAGCCAGTATTTACCAGCACCCTGGAGCTGGACATGGGAACGGTAGAGGCGAGCCTCGCCGGGCCTAAACGTCCTCAGGATCGCGTCGCACTGACCGATGTGCCGAAAGCGTTTACCGCCAGCAATGAGCTGGAGGTGAACGTGGCGAAGAAAGACCATCGTCCAGTCGACTATGTTCTGAACGGTCATCAGTATCAGCTTCCGGACGGCGCGGTGGTGATTGCCGCCATTACCTCCTGCACCAACACGTCGAACCCCAGTGTATTGATGGCTGCCGGTTTGCTGGCAAAAAAAGCGGTCGAGCTTGGGCTCAAACCCCAGCCGTGGGTCAAGGCCTCGCTGGCACCGGGCTCCAAGGTGGTGTCGGATTACCTCGCTCAGGCCAAACTGACGCCGTATCTCGACGAACTGGGCTTTAATCTCGTGGGCTATGGCTGTACGACCTGTATTGGTAACTCCGGTCCGCTGCCTGAGCCCATTGAAACGGCGATTAAGCAGGGCGACCTGACGGTTGGCGCTGTGCTTTCCGGGAACCGCAACTTTGAAGGGCGCATTCATCCGCTGGTAAAAACCAACTGGCTTGCCTCGCCGCCGCTGGTCGTGGCTTATGCGCTGGCAGGAAATATGAATATCAATCTCGTGACCGATCCGATTGGTCACGATCGCAAGAATGACCCTGTTTATTTGAAAGATATCTGGCCGTCCTCGCGGGAAATCGCGCTGGCCGTTGAAAAGGTCTCCACCGAGATGTTCCGCAAGGAGTATGCGGAAGTCTTTGAAGGCACGCCGGAATGGAAAGCCATTAACGTTGCAGGTTCGGATACCTATGACTGGCAGGATGACTCGACCTATATTCGTCTGTCGCCATTCTTTGATGAGATGCTGGCCGAGCCGGCGCCGCTCAAGGATATTCACGGCGCGCGCATCCTGGCGATGCTGGGGGATTCTGTCACGACTGACCATATCTCTCCGGCGGGGAGTATCAAAGCCGATAGCCCTGCAGGCCGCTATCTGCAAAGCCGTGGCGTAGAGCGCCGTGATTTTAACTCCTATGGTTCGCGCCGTGGTAACCATGAAATCATGATGCGCGGCACGTTTGCTAACATCCGTATTCGTAATGAAATGGTACCGGGTGTGGAAGGGGGCATGACGCGTCTTCTGCCGGGAACGGAAATCGTTTCGATTTATGACGCGGCCGTCAAATATCAGCAGCAAGGTACGCCGCTGGCGGTGATCGCCGGGAAAGAGTACGGTTCTGGCTCAAGCCGTGACTGGGCAGCGAAAGGTCCGCGCCTGCTTGGCGTGCGCGTGGTTATCGCGGAATCGTTCGAACGTATTCACCGGTCGAATCTGATTGGCATGGGGATCCTGCCGCTTGAGTTCCCGCAGGGCGTGACGCGCAAAACCCTGGGCCTGACGGGGGAAGAGCAGATTGACATCAGCGGGCTGCAAAACCTGGCGCCGGGGAAAACGGTGCCGGTGAAATTAACGCGGGCAGACGGGAAAACCGAGGTGGTGGAATGCCGGTGTCGTATTGATACGGCCACCGAGCTGACCTATTACCAGAACGACGGCATTTTACATTATGTGATTCGTAAGATGCTGGACTGATGAAAGAGCCCGGCCTTTGCCGGGCTTTTTTGCATCACTCTTTCAGGAGATGGCCCATCTTGGCGGCTTTGGTATCGAGATAGTGGGCGTTTTTCGGGTTACGGCCGACAATCAGCGGAACACGCTCGACGATATTGATCCCCGCTTCGGTCAGGATCTCCACTTTTTTGGGGTTATTGGTCAGAAGTCGAACTTCATCCACGCCCAGCAGTTTGAACATATCGGCACACAGGGTGAAATCACGCTCATCAGCGGCGAAACCGAGTTGATGATTCGCTTCAACCGTATCGTAGCCCTGGTCCTGAAGTGCGTAAGCGCGAATTTTATTCAGCAGACCAATATTGCGGCCTTCCTGACGGTGATAAAGCAGCACACCACGGCCTTCTTCAGCAATATGAGAGAGGGCCGCTTCCAGCTGGAAACCACAATCACAGCGCAGGCTGAACAGTGCATCGCCGGTAAGACACTCCGAATGTACACGGGACAGCACCGGCGTCTGCCCTGAAATGTCGCCATAGACCAGTGCGACATGATCCTGTCCGGTTGCCAGTTCTTCAAATCCGACCATCAGGAAATCGCCCCATGGGGTTGGCAGTTTGGCTTCTGCCACACGTTTAAGCTGCATGTGATTCTCCAGAGTAGGCTGGCACGTTTCGTGTCCTGGCCCTGTTTTACTTTCTGTATCTGCTCATTTTGCCACAAGCCCGACATGTTCGCCTAATGGGCGCCACGCTATATGAACGTTAAACGCACGATCCGACATCTCCACCCGGCGGATAAATTTCAGTTATGATTGTTACGCTTAGCGAAAAAGGAGAAGACATGCTTTCAATCGCCAGACGTACGGCAGCAGGTGCGGCCATTTTACTGATTATGCCTCTGGCCGTATGGGTTTCAGGCTGGATGTGGCAGCCCGGGCACAATACCGCGTGGCTGAAAACGTTATACTGGATTACGGAGACGGTGACCCAGCCGTGGGGAATCATTACCCACGTGCTTCTCTGTGCCTGGTTCCTCTGGTGCCTGCGTTTTCGTCTGCGCGCGGCGCTGATGTTGTTTGCGATCCTCGCGGGAGCGATCGTTATTGGCCAGGGCGTTAAGTCCTGGGTAAAAGATCACGTTCAGGAGCCGCGACCTTTTGTCGTCTGGCTGGAAAAAGCACATCATATTCCTGTCGATGAGTTCTACACTTTAAAGCGTAAAGATCGCGGGGCGCTGGTAAAGGAACAGCTTTCGGAACAGCATGATATCCCAAAGTTCTTGCGTAAACACTGGCAAAAAGAGACCGGGTTCGCGTTTCCTTCCGGTCACACCATGTTTGCGGCCAGCTGGGCATTACTGGGGGTCGGGCTGCTTTGGCCACGACGCCGGACAGTCACCATCGCGATTCTGCTGGTCTGGGCAACGGGGGTGATGGGGAGCCGCTTACTGCTGGGGATGCACTGGCCACGGGACCTGGTCGTCGCTACGCTTCTCTCATGGATGCTGGTGACGCTGGCGACCTGGCTTGCTGAACGCTTCTGCGGGCCGCTTACGCCACCGCCAGAAGAGAAACAAGAAATAGCCGAACGGGAGCAAAACGACGCCTGACGGTTGATATTCCGTATTTTGCCCATAAATCCATGACTGGCGCGTCACTTTTTCCGTTTCGCGCCCGTCACTAAAATGGTAGTTTATAAGGCTGATTGCGGTGAGTTGAACACACTTTATTCGCTTGAACCACATAACGGGAAGTAATGTGAAATATTTACTCATTTTCTTACTGGTCTTGGCGATTTTTGTCATTTCAGTCACATTGGGTGCGCAAAACGATCAACAGGTGACGTTTAACTATCTGCTGGCTCAGGGCGAGTATCGCGTGTCGAGCCTGCTGGCGGTCTTATTTGCTGCGGGCTTTGCCATCGGCTGGCTGGTTTGCGGTCTGTTCTGGTTGAAAGTCCGTGTCTCTCTTGCGCGCGCTGAACGTAAAATTAAACGACTCGAAAATAACATTGCGCCTGCGTCCGACGTACCGGAAAGCTCTGGTGTGCCGGTCGTGAAGGAATAATCGACGATGCTGGAGTTGTTGTTTCTGCTTTTGCCTGTCGCCGCAGCCTATGGCTGGTACATGGGCCGCAGAAGTGCGCAACAAACAAAACAGGATGAGGCCAACCGTCTCTCCCGCGACTACGTGGCTGGGGTGAACTTCCTCCTGAGTAATCAACAGGACAAAGCGGTAGACCTGTTCCTCGACATGCTGAAAGAGGATACCGGGACCGTTGAAGCGCATCTCACCTTAGGCAACCTGTTCCGCTCGCGCGGTGAGGTCGATCGCGCCATTCGTATCCACCAGACTCTGATGGAAAGCGCCTCCCTGACATACGAGCAACGCCTCCTCGCCGTACAACAGCTGGGGCGGGATTACATGGCCGCAGGGCTTTACGATCGCGCTGAAGATATGTTCTCGCAGCTGGTGGATGAAACGGATTTCCGCATCGGCGCGCTGCAGCAACTGTTGCAAATTTATCAGGCCACCAGTGACTGGCAGAAAGCCATTGATACGGCCGAACGTCTGGTGAAGCTGGGTAAAGACAAGCAGCGCGTTGAGATAGCCCATTTCTACTGCGAGCTTGCCCTTCAGCAGATGGGCAATGACGACATGGACAAAGCCATGGCGTTGCTGAAGAAAGGGGCCGCCGCAGACCGCAACAGCGCGCGTATCTCCATCATGATGGGGCGTGTCTTTATGGCGAAAGGTGACTACGCCAAAGCCGTTGAAAGCCTGCTGCGGGTGATCGACCAGGACAAAGAGCTGGTCAGTGAAACGCTGGAGATGCTGCAAACCTGCTACCAACAGCTGGGCAAGCAGGAGGAGTGGGTCGCTTTCTTGCGTCGCTGTGTGGAAGAGAATACCGGCGCGACTGCGGAACTGATGCTTTCAGACGTGGTTGAGCAGTATGAGGGGAGTGATACCGCCCAGGTCTATATTACCCGGCAGCTGCAGCGTCATCCGACCATGCGGGTTTTCCACAAGCTGATGGATTACCACCTGAACGATGCTGAAGAAGGGCGCGCGAAAGAGAGCCTGATGGTCCTGCGCGACATGGTCGGCGAGCAGGTGCGCAGTAAGCCGCGCTATCGTTGCCAGAAATGTGGTTTCACCGCCTATACGCTCTACTGGCATTGTCCATCATGCCGTGCCTGGTCCACCATTAAGCCTATACGTGGTCTCGACGGACAGTAATTTTTTAAAACGCCTTATTTTAGTTACAACATACTAATGGCTTTAAAACCTCTTCTGGCTCCGTGCGGTTTGTCGGCTTAGCTGAGGGCGCAAATGGATCCTGTCAATTTGCAGCGCCGGCAGGTAGAATGCTCGCCGTTTATCTGTTCCGCGCCGCTGCGCGCCCATAGACGAAAAGGGCTGGTCATGACGTCTGTTACATCCTCCACTTCCCGCGTAATTACCGATTCTCCTGTTGTTGTTGCGCTTGATTACAATAAGCGTGACGACGCGCTGGCGTTTGTCGACGGTATCGACCCTCGCGATTGCCGCCTGAAAGTTGGCAAAGAGATGTTCACGCTGTTTGGACCGCAAATTGTTCGCGATTTGCAACAGCGCGGCTTTGACGTTTTCCTTGACCTCAAATTCCACGATATCCCGAATACCACGGCGCATGCCGTTGCCGCCGCTGCAGAGCTCGGCGTCTGGATGGTCAACGTTCATGCGTCGGGTGGGGCAAGAATGATGACGGCCGCCCGTGAAGCGCTCGTGCCGTTCGGCCAGGATGCGCCGTTACTGATTGCGGTGACTGTGCTGACCAGTATGGACGAAAGTGATTTACGCGATCTCGGTGTGACGTTGTCACCTGCGGAACAGGCCGAGCGTCTCGCGCGGCTGACGCAACAGTGTGGTCTTGACGGCGTCGTGTGCTCGGCGCAGGAAGCTGTACGCTTCAAGTCTGCACTGGGTCAGGATTTCAAACTCGTCACCCCAGGGATCCGTCCCGCAGGCAGCGACGTTGGCGATCAGCGCCGTATTATGACCCCTGAGCAGGCGCTGGCAGCAGGCGTAGACTACATGGTCATCGGACGTCCGGTAACGCAGTCTGCAAACCCGGCTGAGGCGCTGAAGGCCATCAACGCATCGTTGAAGAAGGGGGCATAATGACCGATTCCAACAGTCGTCTGGTCTACTCAACCGAGAGCGGACGCATAGACGAACCGAAAACGAAAGTGGAGCGTCCAAAAGGGGACGGTATCGTTCGCATCCAGCGTCAAACCAGCGGGCGAAAAGGTAAAGGGGTTTGCCTTATCACGGGTATTGACCTGGATGATGCTGGGCTGATAACGCTGGCGGCCGAGTTGAAAAAGAAGTGTGGCTGCGGCGGTGCCGTGAAAGACGGCATTATTGAAATCCAGGGCGATAAGCGCGATCTAATAAAGTCTCTGCTCGAAGCCAAAGGCATGAAAGTCAAACTGGCGGGTGGTTAAAATAAATAAGCCGCGGCAATTGCCGCGGCTCGTTTTATATACGTGCGTAAGTCAGACCTGAAATGCGTTCAAATATCGCAATATCGGGGGAAAGCTTATAGAGTAATTATTTGCCAACCTGGTGACCGATAATACCACCGACAGCAGCGCCACCTAATGTACCCAGCGTACTACCATCTGTTAAGACTGCACCACCGAGAGCACCAGCACCGGCACCAATCGCGGTGTTACGGTCACGTTTAGACCAGTTAGAGCATGCGCTCAGGGACATTGCTACAGTGATTGCCAGAACAGCGGCGGCTAATTTTTTGCTGGTTAAGGTCATAATACTTTCTCCTGAATTATCGATTCACGGAAAGATGTACACGTTAAGTATAGACGAATCGAATACTTAAAACCGTTCTCCGTGAAAGCTGGTCGCGCAGGTGTTACGTCATCACGCAGGTGATAGTCACTTCCTGTTATATCGCTAACAGTAATTTTACGACTTTACGTCAGGTTAAACAGGTAAAAACTCTTAAAGCAGGGTTAAGAATCTTCTCAGAGAAAGAACAACATGCGCGCCCGAATTCGGGCGCGGAGGGAAATCAGGCGGTTGTTTTGATTATATTGACGACGAGACCATCTTTTTCCATTTTATTCCGGTGCTCCTCGCTTAAACGATCGTCAGTAATAACGCGGCTAAAGCGTGAAACGGGTCCCATGGTGTAAGGATGAACGGCGCCAAATTTTGAGCTATCGGTGAGCACTATGGCTTCACACTCTTTTTCCAGTACGGCGTTTACGACGTCAGAGCGCATCATATCCCGGCCGGTAAAGCCCGTTTCCGGTTGCCAGCCGTCAATCCCGATAAAGGCCTTACTGAAATGGACCTGCTGGACGTACTGACGGGTCAGCGGGCCGACCATGCTTTCACTTTTTTTCTGGTAAATACCGCCCAGCAGAATCACCTCGCAGCGCGTCTCTTTAAGCAAATGCGCGATATAACTACTGACAGTGATAATGGTTACGTCCTTCTGATCGGCAAGCGTGCGCGCCAGAAGGGCATTACTGCTGCCGTTTTCAATAAAGACTGTCTCGCCATTATTCACTAACGATGCGGCAAATTCCGCCAGTTCACGTTTCAGGGCGTAGTTATTCATCATACGCGTCTCTACATCATCACTGTCCAGCGGGACAGCATACCCGTGCGCGCGACGCAGGTAGCTCTGTTTTTCGAGCAGATTAAGATCCTGACGGATGGTGACTTCAGAAACGCCAGTGGTTTTGGCGAGATCGACTACGCTGACGCGCCCCTGGTCAATGACCATCTGCAAAATGAGTTGTTGTCGGGAATTCATAGCATCCATTTAATAAAGCGAAACGAAGTCGGAAACGGTGGGTTTAAACTTCCCACGGCGCTTTGGGCTGGCTGTTTTCGGGCACAACGTCAGCGCCATTCTGAGCAAGAAGTTCAGACTTCAGGATCTCCAGATTACGAATAGCAGAGTGATAATCGCCCGCCACCAGGATATCCAGCACGGTATCAATACGTTGTGCTACAGCTTGTGCATCAATAGTAGACATAATCTCACCCCAGGCGCGAAAAGTTAATATTTTCAATGATGCAGAAATTAGGATCAAAAGAGAAGGGAAAAAATGCAATAACGAAATCACATAAACGGAAGTGATAAGTTTATTCCCCCTCATAAAGCAGGCCGGGTGAGTGGATTAGTCTAAAACTGCGCGCAAGGCGCTTTTTATAAGAGGTATTAGACTATGACAGTTATCAATCAGCCAACCTGCACACTGTTTACCGATACTGAACGGTTCACCCAGTTGTCAGGCTATTACGAGGCGGAACGACGCACAGTCTGGATGATGCTGCGAGCCCAGCCACGTCCTTGCTTCAACCATGCGTTAATCGAGGAGATCATGAATTTTTCATGGCTGGTTCGCCAGTCCGGCTTTACGGTTGATTTTTGGGTTACCGGTTCGCTGGTGCCTGAAATGTATAACGTGGGCGGCGATTTACATTTCTTCGTCGAATGCCTGCAGAACGGGCGTCGTGAAGCGTTACGGGCGTATGCCCGCGCCTGCGTTGATTGCGTCCACGCCGCGTCACGGGGGTTTGATACAGGAGCTATCAGCCTGGCAATGGTCGAAGGCAGTGCTCTGGGTGGTGGCTTTGAGGCCGCGCTGGCGCACCATTTTGTTCTGGCGCAGCGCGATGCCCGTTTAGGTTTCCCTGAAATCGCCTTTAATTTGTTCCCGGGGATGGGGGGATACTCCCTGGTGGCACGCCGGTCAGGCATGAAGCTGGCGGAGGAACTCATCTACAAAGGAGAGTCTCATACGGCGGAATGGTACGAACAGCACGGGCTGGTGGATGTGCTGTTTGAACCCGGACAAAGCTATGTCTCTGCCAGAACCTTCATCGATACGCTGGCACCAAAACTGAATGGCGTAAGGGCGATGTTGCGCGCTCGTGCGCGTGTTCTGCAGTTGCCTCGCAGTGAACTGATGGACATCACGGAAGACTGGGTTGACGCGGCGTTCTGCCTGGAGCCCAAAGATATCGCCTACATGGAGCGTCTGGTGATGCTGCAAAACCGCCATCACGCGGCGGGTTTGCGTAAAGCCAGTTAACGTTGTTTACGCGCTTGATATCGTTTTAGCCATCGCTCGAATGCGGCAGCGGGCATCGGCTTAGCAAACAGAAAACCCTGCCGTTCGTTGACGCCGTTCTTGGTCAGAAAGGCGTCTTCTTTCGCATTTTCCACCCCTTCGGCAATCACCTGCAGGTTCAGCGCCTGCGCCACCGCGACGATGGCGCGCACCAGAGACTGGGAGATTGACTGCTTATGAATGTCTCTGACAAAAGACTGATCGAGTTTTATGGCATCAATGGGGAAGCGGGCCAGCTGGGAAAGGGACGAGTAGCCGGTACCAAAATCGTCGAGGTGAATTTGTGCCCCGAGCCGGCTGAACTGCTGGATCACCGAAAGCGCCAGCTCTTCGTTCTCAATCAGACAGCTTTCTGTCAATTCAACGTCGACAGGGCAGTATTCAAAGTTCAAATCCTTCAGCGCCTGTTTCAGGTCACTAAAAATTGTCTGGTCGGCAAGCTGGCGCGCAGAGACGTTCACGGCCACGCGCAGGTTTATCCCCTTGTCGCGCCATTTCGCCACCTGGCGAACCACATCCAGCATGACCCAACGGCCCAGCGGCACGATCAGGCCAGATTCCTCGGCATAAGAGATAAACTCCAGCGGCGGGATCAGACCGCGCTCCGGCGATTGCCAGCGGACCAGCGCTTCCAGACTTCTGATCTCTCCGCGCCAGGTTATTTTAGGCTGGTAGTGGATCAGCAGTTGATCGTTATCCAGCGCTTTACGCAGGTTGGTATCCAGCCAGAGATACTCGAACACGCGCTGGTTCATCTCGGGAGAGAAGACGCAGAACTTGCCGCGGCCGTTCTCTTTCGCGGTATACATGGCGGTATCGGCGTTACGAATGACGCTTTCCCGGTCGTTACCGTGCTGCGGGGCGAGGGCAATCCCTAGCGAGCAGCCGGTGTAAACCTCAATCAGACCGATTCTGAACGGCTGGCGCAGGCGAGTCAAAATACGGGACGCCATCGCCTCCAGAGACCCCTGAGAGGTATGGGTGGCCATGACGATAAACTCATCACCGCCAAGCCGGGCCAGCACCTGGCCCTCATCCAGACAACTCAAAATGGCGAGCGCGACAGCCTGTAACAGCTGATCGCCAAACATATGCCCGTAGGCGTCGTTGACCTTTTTAAAGTTATCCAGATCGAGATACACCACGCCAACCTGCGTATCGCCGCGTGTAGCGATGGCGTCAGAAATCAATTCGTGAATGGCATTGCGGTTTGGCAAACCGGTGATGGTATCGGTATTGGCCAGCACGCGCAGCCGCTCCTGCGCGCGGCGTTCCTCGGTAATGTCGGTACCGGAACAGATGAGGAAAATTTCATTTTTACCACTCCCGCTATGAACAAATTTGTTTCTGAACAGAAACAACCGTTGCCCCTTACGCGTTTTGATCCAGCGTTCCACTTCGTAGGAGCTGCCGTTGCGAAAGAAACCGGTAATATTCCGCTTTGAGGCTGCCGCTTCGCTGCGGCTCATAAACAGCTTAAACACGTTCTGGCCAATTACTTCGTGTTCTTTGAGACCGGTATACTCTTCGCTCAGCCGGTTAAAACGCTGAATATTGCCATTCTGATCGAGAATAACGATGACGGAGTTGGCCTCTGAAACAACCTGTTCCGCAAAAGAGAGTCCCTGAGCCAGATCGCGGGCCACGGAAGGGGTATCGTTCCAGGCCGACGCGGTGCCTGCCCACTCGTTGCGGGTGATTTTACGCCCCACAAGATGGACCGGCACCTCTTCCCCGTACAGGGAGAGCGACATGGAAATACTGGAGGTAATCACGGTTAACTGACGGATGAGATCGGCCTGCTCGTCGTCCAGCGCCACCACCTGCGTAACGTCGGCATTTTCGCTGGTGGCCAGGTGCAGAGCATTGCTGTCAGCTGACAGGCGCCACCAGGGGCTGTGCGTCCCCATGTAACGAAACAGCAAATTCTGCTCCAGTTCGTCCATCATGTTTTCTCCCGCAGCTGTTCATTAGCGCACAAATTATTCATTTGCAGTCGACTTTTCCGTTGTGAAACAGCGGCAAAACCGAAGTGAACTTATTGTTTTTCCCTGTTTTCTTATAATAAAACGAGTCAGGCAGAAAAAAATACCGAGCGTATAAAAATTCAGGTAACCGAATATAACACCCCCCTTTTACTGTAGATAATTATGGCGATTTTGGGCGAAGGGAGAGGGGAATTTGTGAGAAAACGTGATGATTTTGTGTCGAGGGTAAAAAGAGAGATTGTCGGCCACTCCTGAGAGGAAATGACCGACAATTGAACAGCTTATCAGGCGACAGGACGTGCGATAATACTGCGGGTTTCCATGCGGACTTCGGCGATAGTTACGTCAATCACGTCGGTGACTTTGTAAACTGTTTCACCTTTAATTTGCACCGTTCCGTTTTCCTGGCTGCAGACCATTTCGTCACGGACAGCGTGCAGGAACGGAGCAGGAATAAAGGCCACCGCGCCGTTATCGACCAGACGTACGCGCATACCCCCGCGGCTGATATCAATGATCTCTGCCGCGAAACGGGTATCCGTGCCGGCTTTATCCTGCAGGAAGCGCGCGTACAGCCAGTCTCCTACGTCACGCTCCGCCATGCGGTTCAGGCGGCGACGTTCGGCCATCTGCAGCGTGGTCTCCTCCTGAGGACGGGCAATCGTTTCGCCTTTGATGATCGCTTTCAGCAGACGGTGGTTCACCATATCGCCGTATTTACGGATGGGCGATGTCCAGGTGGCGTACGCTTCCAGGCCGAGGCCAAAGTGCGGGCCTGGCTCAGTGCTGATTTCTGCGAAGGACTGGAAGCGACGAATACGGCTGTCCAGGAAACCGGATGGCTGTGCATCCAGCTCGCGACGAAGCTTGCAGAACCCCGGCAGCGTAAGTACTTCTTCCGGATCCACATGCACATCGTGATTTTTCAGCAGGGCCGCCAGCGCTTCGGTATTCGCCGGGTCAAACCCGGTATGGACGTTGTAAATACCAAAGCCCAGTTTGTCGCGCAGCACGCGAGCGGCGCAAATGTTAGCGGCAATCATCGCTTCTTCTACGATACGGTTGGCAATGCGACGCGGCTCGGCCACGATATCCAGCACTTCACCTTTTTCACCCAGCACAAAGCGATAATCCGGGCGATCTTTGAACACCAGCGCATGGGTTTGACGCCACTCGCCGCGGTTCAGGCAGATACGATGCAGCAGACGGATCTGCGCGGCAATCGCGTCGGATTCCGGTTTCCAGGTGCCCGTATTTTCAAGCCAGTCGGAGACGTTATCGTAGACCAGCTTGGCTTTCGATTCGATGGTGGCGGCAAAGAACTCAATATCGTCTTCAAGGGTACCATCCGCTGCGATGGTCATGCGGCAGGCAAGGACCGGGCGTACTTCATCCGGACGCAGCGAGCAGAGATCGTCTGACAATTCGCGCGGCAGCATCGGAATATTGAAGCCTGGCAGGTAGTTGGTAAAGGCACGGATCTTCGCCGCGTCATCCAGCTTGCTGCCTTCGGCAATCCAGGCTGTCGGATCGGCAATGGCAACCGTCAAATGCAGTTTGCCGTCATCGCTCTCTTCAGCGTAGAGCGCGTCATCCATATCTTCTGTGCTGGCGCTATCGATGGTGACAAACGTCAGGGCGGTGAGATCGCGACGCGTCAAACCTTCGTCCTGCATCTCGGTCGCCACGCCATTTGGCGCTTCTTTTTCAAGATTGTGGCGCGCGAGGGTGACCCACCATGGCACGAAATGGTCAGCGCCAAAGGTGATGAACTGGGTTAACTCGGCATAGAAACCGCGATCGCCTTTCAGCGGATGACGGCGCATTTCGGCCACGGCCCAGTCACCGTCTTTAAAATCATGCTCAACACCACGGGCAGCACGGCACGGAATGGCATCTTTCAGCAGGGGATGATCCGGTACGACAGAGAGACGATCGTCTTTTCTCTGCACCTTGCCCACAAAACGGGTCAGGAACGGTTCAATCAGTTCTTCCGGCTCGGCGGACTCACGTTCCTTCTCGGTATGAATGACGGCCATGACGCGATCGCCATGCATCACTTTCTTCATCTGCGGAGGCGGAATGAAGTAGCTTTTCTGCGCGTCAACTTCAAGGAAGCCAAAGCCCTTTTCCGTGGCTTTTACGACCCCTTCTGCACGCGGCGTCTGGGAATGCAGTTGCTGTTTAAGCTGCGCTAGCAGCGGGTTGTCCTGAAACATAATGTTCTATTTTCGTAGCCATTGAGCGGCTGACAGTTTTACGCGATTCTCACTGTCTCAGCAAGCGGTCTTTGGGTAATTAGTATGGTTATTCCTCTTTACCCAATGCGACTTTCAGACGCGTAAGCCAGCCCTCAAACGCACTTTGAGTCAGCAGCGCGATGGCGTGTTCGGCTGAAAGTCCTTGATCCGTGAGCGGGGTAAACTGCGCGGCACTGAAGCGGTCCGGTGAACGTGTCAGCAACTCAACCGCAGCGGAGACCGCAGGAGAGGTCAGGGCAATCGTTTTCCGGCTGTGTATCAGGATTTCTCCCGTCAGGTCGAGCAACGACGGCTCATGGCAAAGGACCGGCGTCAGCGCTTCAAGCGCGGGCTCTGCCTGCCAGCGAGACAACGACTCAAGCTGATGCGCACTCGCATAGCGCAGTTCGACGACCGGTAACAGCGGCACCCACGCGCTGTGGATCGCGGGCAGGGTGTGCGGCTGAATATGATGCCCCGGCAACCAGCGAACAGGGTGTCCCAGCAGCGCCTGAAACACCGCGACTACGCGCGCCTGAAAACCGATAAAGCCGATAATCTGGTTAATCACCACAATGTCATAGATTGACAGGCCCACCTCATCCAGCTGGTTTTGCGCTTTATCATCAATGACATCAGGGGAGCTGGCGAGCTGGCGGGCATACTGCGTGATTTGCGCCAGGCGTCGGTTGCTTTCGCGAGAGGAGTCCGGGCCGGGAAGCGGGGCGAGGAGGGCGGCGTAGTGGTTACAAAGCCGCTGGACGCCACAGGCCTGCGCGACCGTCAGCGCGGTGCTGAGCCTGTCGTAGGCGCTGAGCGTGTGCAGGCGATTCACGGGAATCGAGAGCGGAAACAGCAGATGACATAAGGCTCTGGCAGGGGTAAGCCAGCCAGAACAGGCGGCGACAATCTCATCAGGCAAGGCTAAATCGAGCAAAAAACGATCGTCGACGTTAGCGGCTTCGGGCACCAGGGGCAGAACATCCGTCTGCGCGTGGTTTGACTGGGTTTCGTGGTACCAGTGGCCTTTGCCGGAAAAACGGCGTTGTTCCATGTGCGTTCCTTGATCTCAAAATGGCGATCAATATCCTGGCGTAAGGCTGATAAAGGGAAAAATATTGTTAGGTGATAACAAATAGCAGAACGGAATAACGAAGGGAGGGGGCGGGAGAAAACTCTCTTCCCGGGCGGGAAGAGAGTTACTGCTTATTTAATTTCCAGCTCGTTCATTGCAGCGATGTTGAAGCCGCCGTCAACGTGAACCACTTCGCCGGAGATACCCGCGGAAAGGTCAGAGCACAGGAATGCTGCAGAGTTACCCACATCTTCAATGGTAACAGTACGACGGATTGGGGTAACCGCTTCGCAGTGTGCCAGCATTTTACGGAAATCTTTGATGCCGGACGCTGCCAGGGTGCGGATTGGACCTGCAGAGATGGCGTTAACGCGCACGCCTTCAGGGCCCATTGCGTTCGCCATGTAGCGTACGTTGGCTTCCAGAGACGCTTTAGCCAGACCCATCACGTTGTAGTTAGGGATAGCACGTTCTGCGCCCAGGTAGGACAGGGTCAGCAGGGCTGCGCCCGGGTTCAGCATCGCGCGGCAGGATTTTGCCATCGCCACGAAGCTGTAGGAGCTGATGTCGTGCGCGATTTTGAAGCCATCACGGGTTACCGCATTCACGTAGTCACCGTCCAGCTGGTCGCCTGGTGCGAAGCCGATGGAGTGAACGAAACCGTCGAATTTCGGCCATGATTTTGCCAGTTCCGCAAACATGCCATCGATGCTCTCGTCTTGTGCAACGTCACATTCCAGCACAATGCTGGAACCCAGCTGCGCGGCAAACTCTTCAACACGGCCTTTCAGCTTGTCGTTCTGGTAGGTGAACGCCAGCTCAGCGCCTTCGCGATGCATTGCCTGTGCGATGCCGTATGCGATGGACAGTTTGCTGGCAACGCCAGTTACCAGAATGCGCTTACCGGAAAGAAAACCCATAGCTTTAATCCTTATATTCATTGCTAATTTTGCCTTGTAATTCATAGTGTTACAGGCAGTATTTCAAAATCATTCGAAATTAGCTCGAAATTATAGCCCACTCACAGCCCCTTGTGTCACGATATTTCTCGCTGTTCTCCGAAGACGCCTGCCCCGAAGAATGCGCCGCGGACTCGCGGGGGCTCAAAATTTCAGCATTCGTCCAGTATATCACCCGGCAACAGCTTCGCCTCATCCAACCAGCGAGGAAGCGCGATCCTGCAAGGGTATTCACGCTTTCCTGAGGTTGTCGATGAAGCGCGCGATGACGATAAAGAAAACCGGTACGAAGAAAATGGCGAGAAGTGTACCGCTAATCATGCCGCCAAATACGCCGGTACCGATGGCATGCTGCGTACTGTCGCTCGCCCCACGGGCCAGCATCAACGGAACAACCCCTAAGGTGAAGGCTAACGACGTCATCAGAATAGGGCGCAGGCGCTGGCCAGCGGCATGAATGGTTGCCGCCAGCAGGGGCTGCCCCTGGCGATGGAGCTGCCTCGCAAATTCAACAATCAGAATGGCGTTCTTGGCCGACAGGCCGATAAGCGTAATCAGGCCGACCTTGAAGAAAACGTCATTCGTCATGCCGGCAACCGACACCGCTATGACCGCGCCGATAAGGCCCAGCGGAACGACCAGCATGACCGCAAATGGAATAGACCAGCTCTCATACAGGGCGGCCAGCACCATAAACACGACCAGTATCGACAGGACGATAAGGCCCGGAAGCTGAGATTCCGATTTTCTCTCCTGCAATGAGCTCCCTGCCCACTCGCCAGCCATGCCCTGAGGTAAATCTCTGGACAAACTCTCCATAACCTTCATTGCGGTGCCGCTGGACTCTCCCGGCGCCGCATTTCCGGTAATGCGAATAGCCGAATATCCCTGATAACGCGTCAACTGCTGGGGCGCAACGTGCCAGGAAAGCGTGGCAAACGTTGATACCGGCACCATCTGCCCCATCCGGTTTTTCACTGATAATGTCAGTAACTGCTCAGGCTGCATTCGGTAGGGCGCATCGGCCTGAATAATCACCTGCTGAACGCGGCCGTTGTTCGTATAGTCATTGACGTAATTTGAGCCCAGGGTGACGGAGAGCGTCTGGTTGATTTCATCAAATGAGACCCCCATCGCTTCCGCCTTTTCTCTGTCCACCTGGAGCGCAAGGCTTGTTCCTTCCGGAAGCCCGTCTATATACACATCACTCAGTTCAGGGCGCTGGTTGGCCAGCAGGACCAGCGCGTCGGCAGCGCGCTTTAACGCCTCGTAGCCCAGTCCCGCTCTGTCCTGCACGTACCAGGTGAAGCCCGACGAGGTGCCCATATCCGAAATGGCCGGCGGGAGCAGGCTCATCGTGACGGCATCAGAGACGTTCGCCATGCTGGCCTGTATCCGGTCGGCTTCCTCCTGGGCCGTCGCACCCTGCCGATCTTTCCAGTCCTTCAGCGTGGTGAAGGCCATAGCCGAGTTTGGTCCTGAACCTGAAAATCCAAAGCCCAGGATCATAATGTTGCTTTCAATATCCGGCCGGGCCGCAATTTCCTCTTCAAATTTTTTCACCACGTTGAGGGTGCGCTGCATCGTGGCATCAGAAGGCAGCTGGATTGAGGACATAAAGTAGCCCTGATCTTCATCCGGCAGAAAGGACGACGGTAACGAAGACAATCCCAGAAATAGTGCAGCACAAAGCGCAGCGTACAGAAGCAGCATACGCCCGGTTCGCTTCAGAACGGCACCCAGCCCGGCTTCGTAACAGGCGGTGAGCGAACGAAAGCGCGCGTTAAATCCGACCGCGAACCTTCCGCCTCCGCTCTTTCCTGCCTTATGCGGCTTGAGTAACGTTGCGCACAGGGCAGGCGTCAGCGTCAGGGCAAGAAACGCGGACAGCAGTATGGAGACCGCCATGGAAATACAAAATTGTCGGTAGATAATCCCGACGGATCCTTCCGCAAACCCCATGGGGATAAAGACGGCGGTCAGTACCAGCGTGATGCCAATAATTGCTGGGGTGATTTCCTGCATGGCTTGCCGCGTGGCGTCACGCGGGGACAGGCTTTTTTCCTCCATCAGACGTTCAACGTTTTCTACGACCACGATGGCATCATCAACGATAATCCCTATCGCCAGCACCATGCCGAACATCGTCAGAATATTGATGGAGTAGCCGCTCAACAGCATCACGGTGAAGGTGCCAAGAAGTGCGACGGGAGCAACAATCGCCGGGATAAGCGTACAGCGTATCTTGTGCAGAAACAGCAGCATAACCAGGAAGACCAGGACCATCGCTTCCACAAATGTCTGAACAACCTTCACGATAGAAAGTTTCACAAACGGCGCGGTATCGAAGGGGATCGTAAACGCCATTCCTTCGGGTAACACCCGGGAAAGTTCGTCGATGCGCGCCCGTACGCCGGAAGCCGTACTCATTGCGTTGGCGCCTGGCGAGAGCTGGATTGCCGCCGCCGTTGCGGGCACGCCATTTTCACGGATGCCAAAAGCGTAGCTTTGCAGGCCAGATTCAATCCGCGCAATGTCGGACAGTTTCAGGCGGGCGCCGGATGCATCAGATTTCAGGGTGATATTCCTGAACGCCTCAACCGAGGAGAGTTGTCCCTTCACGGTGATGGGATACGTCACCCCTTGTCCTGCAGAGGCTGGCTCATCTCCCGTTTTGCCGGGCGACACAAGGGCATTTTGCTGGCCAACGGCGGTAAGAACATCGCTCACCGAAAGCCCGTAGCCGTGGAGCTTTATGGGATCCAACCATATGCGCAGCGCTTTTTCGCCGCCAAACAGCTGAACTTTCCCTACGCCGGGCACGCGACGAAGCTCGTCACTGACGTTTCTGGCAAAATAGTCGCTTAAATCGGCTTCCTCAAATTGACCCGTCGCGGACTTCAGCCCCACCATCATTAAAAAGCCAGAGTTAGCGGCCTCGACGTTAATCCCATTTTGCCTTACCGCCTGAGGCAGACGAGGCTCGACAATCTTAATCTGATTCTGCAGATCCATCTGCGCCAGCTTGATGTCCGTGCCCGGTTTAAACGTGACGGTAATCGATGCCGAACCGGTTGTGTCACTGGATGATTCAAAGTAGAGCAAATTATCTACGCCAGAGATTTCGCGCTCGATTAACGATACCACCGACGTGTTCATGATATCGGGGCTGGCCCCCGGGTAACTGACGGAAATAATGATTCCAGGCGGCGCCACCGCCGGATACTGCGCAACCGGCAAACGGGGGACAGACAGGAGTCCTGCCAGAACGATAAAAAGCGCTACTACCCATGCGAAAACGGGGCGTTCAATAAAAAAATGCGGCATTAAATTAACGTCCGGTTACGTGAATTTCATCATCAGTGGATACGCGCTTGCCGATATCCCTGAGCTGCGAAAATTTCTCAAGAAGCTGCGGTGCGTCATCGAGGCTCGTCGCGAACATCCACATGTAGGTCATCACGGAGTAAATATGTCCGGCAGTGATGCCGGTTGAGCGCGTCATCCAGACGATGGTCAGCGTAAAAAGCGCGGCAACGAGCACGCCAACCCATAAATAACCCCACGCCTCGCGGTCAGATAATGCGATACGTAAACGCGCCAGCGTGGAGTAATGTCGGTGAAGCGTGGCCGTGCCCGCCTTATGGACATAATCCACTTCTTTTTCCAGCCGATTATTCAGGCGCATGAACAGCCATTCATTTTTACGGGCATATCCTGAGACAAATCCGAGCAGAATAAATACAATCGAAAAGCACATGACGCCGGCCCAAAATTCAATAAACAACAACATGATTGCGGCACCAAAAAGTGAGCTCAGCGACGTAATAAGCAGAGGAAGGTGCATTTCAAAGAAATCCACATATTCGCGCGAGAGCGTTACCCTGGCGGCGATCGCCGAATGGTTAAGCTGATATTTGCGCTGTGCCAGGACGACGGAAACCGCGAGTCCGGCATAAATGCGTGCAAACGTGCGCGTGTCTACGCTTCGTCTGGCCGCACCGATGAACCACATGCAAAGCACCATCAGGCCATACAGCGCGGCGTTAAGCGTCTCACCGGCGAGGATGGCATTTATCGCGATGCCAGCCAGAACGGGATAAAGTAAAAACGTCACGTTTTCGGCCACCACCAGGAAAAAAGTGACAATCAGTTTTTTCCGGTGCCGTATCGCGAGTTTTTTTAGCGAGTGCATCACTCCGGCAGATTCAGAAGAACGAAGATTATTACGGTTCATCATTATGGATAAGTTTTATCAGATGTTTTAGGTGAGTTATTTTTGCGCAAAATAGCGTGATGGAGAGTCTACCGCGCGCCTGTTTAGCGGAAATGGGCGGTTGATGGAGGCTGTGTGGAGCAGCGGCTCAAATCATTCTCATAATGAGGTACAGCGGTGCTCCACCAAAAAAAATGATCAAATAACACTCGTAGTAAAAGATCAGATCCTCGATATCGGGCATCGCGTTTAACAGTACGGTGAACGTAATAATGAGATAGACAAAAATCACCATCAGCCAGAAGGCAACGACGAGCAGCTCGGTCAACGCGCCGGCTTTATTCTGGATTATCAGAGAGACAACCGACAATGCGATGCAGCCATAAATGATGGGTGATGAGAGCAGCGTCGAGGCGACTTTCTCATCCATTCTATGTACCAGCACCAGCCAGGTATAAAGTAATCCCCACGACAGCAGCAGAAACAGGGAATATATACCCAGTTTTTTAGGAGAAAAATATTTAGAAAATTCCATGTTCATTATTTCAGCCAACTTCATAAAATCTTTAAGAAACAGTGGTAATTTGCAGCGCGCAATGCACAACGCGTTATGCCTCATTAGCGATTTTGAACGGACATTGTCGAGTCTTTATTGACTGAATGTGTAGGCTGTGTGGAGAAATAACCGGGCATTTAAATCAACCGGGAAATTTTCGTGACTACGGCACTTTTTCCCGGAGGCTGTGTCTTATTGTGCTAAAGATATCTGATAGCGAGCTCAAAGGGATTTTACCCGCGGAGATAAAATGCACAAAAATACGCTGATCCTTGTTGTTGAAGATGAAGACGAAATTGCCGATATACTGATGAGTTACTTAGAGCGTTCGGGAATGAAAACGCTCCGAGCCAGGCAGGGCGAACAGGCCATAGCGCTCAATCGCCTCCATAAACCGGATCTCATACTGCTGGACATTCACCTGCCCGTATGTGACGGCTGGAGCGTACTTACCACGCTTCGTCAGGAAAGCGCTGTCCCCGTCATTATGGTTTCCGCTCTCGATCAGGATGTCGATAAGCTCATGGGGCTGAGGCTGGGCGCGGATGATTACGTGATCAAACCCTTCAACCCTTCTGAAGTTGTCGCACGGGTTGAGGCGGTGCTGCGCAGGACAAAACCCGCGCTTCAGCAGGCAGGTTCCCAGCCGCTCAGAACGCCATTTATTACGGTCTACCCGGATGACTTCTACGTGGAAGTCACCGTGGGGGCAGAAGTTGTCTCCCCGGTATTAACGACGACCGAATTTAAATTGCTCACATACCTGGTGAGATATCCGCGAAAGGTCTGCTCACGCGAAGAGCTACTCAACGCGTGTCTGCCGGAAGGGGATACACTCGACAGAACGGTCGATAGCCACATGAGCAAGTTGCGTAAAAAACTGGAGCTGGCCGGCCTTTACGGTGTTCCCGAGAGCATCAGAGGCATGGGTTACCGGCTTGGGGAAAAGAAATGAACAAAGAGTCTTTCCTGAGTCGTCAGATCTTAACGTATATGCTGTTGCTGACGTTTACGATCATTGCCATCGCCATACTTGGCTCCTGGTTTTTTTACTCCTTTATTCTGGATCACCTCCCGGGCGGCCCTGCTGCGGGCGATGACGAGCAGATGACGATGTGGGACTGGGTATGGATTGGGACCGCGACTACGATCAGTATGATTATTGCCCTCTTTTTCACGGTCAAACTTTCATCGCGGATACTCACCCCGCTAAACGCGGTAGCGTCCAGCCTGAAAAAGATTTCTCAGGGCGATCTGAACGCCAGGGCATTTTGCGCCAGTTCCCGGCTGGGTGAGATCAATCACCTGGTGACGGATTTCAATGAAATGGCGGAAAAATTACAGACGCTGGATATTCAGAGGAAATCCTGGAATGCCGCTATCGCGCATGAGCTGAGAACCCCGGTCACGATCTTACGCGGGCGACTTCAGGGGTTGGTTGACGGCGTTTTTACCCCGGACCCGGTGCTGTTTAATAATCTTCTCAAACAGACGGAAGGGTTAACCCGCCTGATTGAAGATCTCCGGGTTGTCAGTTCGAATGGCGGGGCGGGATACACGTTATGCCAGTCCAGAACCGATCTAAAAGGGACAATACAGAACGCACTCGATACGTTCATGCCCGAGTTCAGCCGTAAGGCGTTTACCGTCAATACAGACCTGAGGGAGCAGCAGTGCGTATTCGATCCATTACGCATCAATCAGTGTCTGACCGTTTTATTTGATAATGCCTTACACTATTCAACCTCGCGTACGCTCATCGTGAAAAATGGCGTTTCTGATAAAGGCAATTATATCCTTATTCAGGACGGGGGACCGGGCATCCCCAGAGAGTTTCATGATTTCCTGTTTCAACCCTTTCAGCGCGATAATGGCGCCAGACATGTGAACCCGGAAGGCTGTGGCTTGGGCCTGTCGGTGGTAAAAGCCATCATGCTGGCTCATGGTGGCGATGTTACCTATACCTTATCGACGCAAAACCACTCGATATTTAAACTCACCTGGCCCGACTCGTGAGCGTCAGCGGCAGGTCAAATGTGCCTGCCGGCGGTAAATGCCATATTTTTCCTAGCTTAGCATCCCATTCCTGCGGGGTAATCGTCAGTTTACCGCGTCTCGGGCTTAAGGTTATTTCGCTGAAATAAATTTCATCTTTTTTTAGCATAAGGTCAACGCGGCAGTAGTCAATTCCATCCGCCAGTTCCTGGGAGGCCAACAGTGCCTGACGGAACAAGAGCGGTTCGACAGGCGTTGCTGAAGTATTCGGATATTCCATCCGGAAGGGTTGTAAGTTCCAGTGCCTGTCATAAACGTTGATAAACCCTTTGCCGTTATCATCCGTAAAATCCGCTTCTACATAGTGGGCAACGCCGTGAAAGCAATGGATCCGCAGCATTTCGGGCGCGGTGTTCCTGTCAGCATCGTCGAAGAGATCGACAAACGGCTCGCAAAGTATACTCGGCGTAATGTTTTTGTACTGCCATTCGCGCGTGGTGTAGTAAAGATTTTTCTTTAACGCGAGGCTCAGTTTTTTACACGCTTCTTTTTCATTAAATTGCGCTTTGTTTGTACATATTATTGTGCTGCCGCTGTCATGGTTGCACTTAAGGACGAATTTGTCAGGAAGAACTGAAAAATCAATCTGCGACGGCCTGGTATAAACGCCAATTAATGGCACCGTTTTCACGCGCGTTGTTCTGGAGGAAACGTATGCCCGAACGGCGAGTTTATCCGCAAGCATCGTGTAGAAGTTATTATGGTCATAGACCAGACGATGACATATTTTTTCACTCAACGTCGTGGGCGAGTTAATGTCAGGAGTTTCCCCGGTTGATTTTTTAAGCCTCACGGTATGAAAATGCAGGTCCGTCATTAAAAATGAGCGGCATTTTCTGATGAGATACTCTGTGTATTTTAAAACGTAAGTGGCAGTGTTCATTTCTTCTCCTCCGTAATGTCCGGATATTCTGGAGAAGAACTGTTGATTGATATTGCTTAAAATATGGAGCAGGGATGGAGACGAAAAATTTAAGGATTAAATAGCGCACGCAGGCTATTTAATCCTTAAATTAATGGGGTAGTTTTTGTGAAGCGTCGCGCTTAGCGGTCCTTTCTCCATGCATCGGCGGTCAATGCTTCACCAAAGTGACCCGCAATCAGTCGTTTCGTCAGCTCATGGAGCGGGGAGGCCATCACATCCGCCGTGCTGCCGCGCTCTACCACTTCACCCTGGTGCATGACCAGCACCTGATCGCTGATATGTTTCATCATCCCCAGATGCTGGGTCACGTAGATATAAGAGATACCCTGTTTTTCCTGCAATTCCAGCATCAGGTTAATCAACTGCGAGCGCATCGACATATCCAGCGAGGCAAGCGCTTCGTCGGCAATGATCACTTTCGGTCGCAAAATCAGCGCACGCGCCAGACCCAGACGCTGTTTCTGGCCGGGAGCCAGCATATGGGGATAGTAACTTTCGTGATCCGGTAACAGCCCAACCATACGCAGGGTTTCAACGATGCGCTTGCGGCGCGCCTCCGGCTCCAGGTCGGTGTTCAGACGCAGCGGAAAATCGAGGATCTGCGAAATGCGCTGGCGTGGATTGAGCGAGGTCGACGGATCCTGGAAAATCATGCGGATGCGCTGGCTGCGGAAAGAGTAATCGCCAAACGCCAGCGGATGATCGTCAATCAGCACTTCACCGTCGGTCGGTTCGACCATTCCCGCCAGCATTTTTGCCAGCGTGGATTTGCCGGAACCGTTCTCTCCGATGATCGCCAGGGTCTGTTTTTCACGCAGGGTAAAGCTCAGGGGTTTTACCGCTTCGACCGTCTGACGATGAAACAGCCCCGTACGATAGCGAAAGGTCTTACTCAGGTTGCGGACTTCCAGCAAGGTTTCGACCATTTCACTCTCTCTCCATGTTCAGCGGGAAATGACAGGCATAAAGATGGTTTTTAGCCCCCGTCAGACGCGGCGTTTCAATGCACTTGCGCTGCGCGTAGGGACAGCGGGGCCCCAGACGGCAGCCTATCGGCAAGGATTCCAGCAGCGGAATCGCCCCTGGCAGGGTATTCAGGCGGCTCTTGTGCGGCATGGCGCTGCCAAAATCCGGAATGGCGCGGATAAGCGCCTGGGTATACGGATGGTGCGGCGCGGTGATCAAATCTTCACTCGGTGCAGTTTCGACCGTTTGCCCGCAGTACATCACATCAATTTTATCCGCCCATTTGCTGAGCATTTGCAGGTCATGGCTGATCAGCAAAATGGTGGTGTTGTTATTCTGGTTGAGACGCGACAGAAGGCGGAAAATTTGCGCCTGCGTCGTGGGCTCCATCGCGTTTGTGGGTTCATCCGCAATCAACAGGCGCGGCTGGTTGGCCAGCGCGATGGCAATCATCACTTTCTGACATTCACCGTCGGTCAGCTCATAGGGGAAGCTGCGCATCGCATCTTTATGATCTTTGATCCCGACGCGGTGCAGCAGCTCGATGGCGCGACGCTTGCGCCAGCCAATGCGCTGCCACCAGCGGCCTTTATAGGTCCAGCCGGGAATGTTCTGCATCAGCTGTTTGCCCACGCGTTCGGACGGGTCGAGACAGGACTGCGGCTCCTGGAAAATCATCGAGACGTTATGCCCGACCAGCTTACGCCGCTCGCGCGGGGAGAGGCGCAGCAGGTCGATATCATCAAAGCGCATACGGTCTGCGGTCACGCGCCAGTTATCTTTTGCCACGCCGCAAATGGCCTTGGCAATCAGGCTTTTCCCCGAGCCAGATTCACCCACCAGCCCGCGAATCTCACCCTCAGCAAGGGTGATGCTGATGCGATCGACGGCTTTAACCCAGCCTTCACCGGTTTTGAATTCGATGGTGAGGTTGCGAATATCAAGAAGCGGCATTATTGCACCCCCGCGTTAATTGCACGGCGAATACCGTCGCCCAGCAGGTTGATCAGCAGCACGCTCACCATAATGGCCGCACCCGGCAGCATCACCGTCCACGGCGCAACGTAGATTAATTCCAGCGCGTCCCCGAGCATCGCGCCCCATTCAGGAGACGGCAACTGCGCGCCCAGGTCGAGGAAGCCAAGCGCAGCGATGTCCAGAATCGCCATCGACAGGGCGCGGGTGATCTCGGTGACCAGCCCGGCGGCGATGTTGGGCAGCACGGCAAACCACAGAATGTTGAAGGTCGTTGCGCCGTCCAGACGGGCTGCGACGACATACTCTTTCTCCAGCTCATCATGCACCATGCTGTAAACCGAGCGCACGATGCGGGGCAGAATCGCCAGCCAGACGGCGAACATGGCATGCGACAGGTGCGGACCGGCAAAGGCAACCACAATGATCGCCAGCAGCAGAGAGGGGATCGAGAGCAGCGTATCGAGAATGTGGTTAAGCACCGCCGAACGCAGACCATGGGTGGAGCCCGCAAAAATACCCAGCGCCAGCCCACAGATCGTTGCCGCAAACGTCACCACAAACGCCCCGCCCACGGTAGGGGCAGCACCGCTCAGCAGGCGGCTTAGCACGTCACGTCCGAGATCGTCCGTTCCCAGGAAGAAGGAGACTTCACCGTAGCGCGACCAGGAAGGCGGCAGCAGCTGATAGCCAAGGAACTGCTGATCGATACCATAAGGCGCAAACCACGAACCAAAAATGCAAAGCACTACCAGACCGGCGCAGCCATAAAGGCCGATCATGGCCGTGGTGTCGCCGTAGAATTTACGCCACACGGTACGCAGCACACCGGGTGTGCGCTTTTCACTGTATACGCTATCGTAAGGCATACCATTCCTTATGCTTCAATGGGTTGGCCATGGCACCCAGAATATCGGACAACACGTTCACAATGATCACCAGCGAACCAATCACCATCACCCCTGCCGAAATCGCAGCGTAGTCCTGCTGGCGGATGGCGTTAATCAGCCACCGTCCCAGCCCGGGCCAGCTAAAGACCATCTCGGTGATCATGGCCAGCGTGAGCATGGTGGAAAACTGTAATCCCAGACGTGGGATTACCGGCGGCAGGGCGTTATGCAGGACGTTGCGACGCAGGATGGTCAGGCGCGACAACCCGCGCGTCGCGGCGGCTTTGACATAGTTCTGGTCAAACACCTCGATGGTACTGAGACGCATCAGGCGGATCACTTCGGTCGTCGGTGCCACCGCCAGGGTCAGCACCGGCAATACCATATGGCGCAGGGCGCTAACGATCATCTCATCGCGCCACACGGAATCGGAGAGCCATGCGTCAACAATCGCAAAGCCCGTCACCGTTTTCACCGTGTAAAGCAGGTCAAAACGGCCTGAGACCGGCAACCAGCCCATGGTCAGCGAGAAGAAAAGCGTCAGCAGCAGCGCCAGCCAAAAGACCGGGATGGAGAAGCCGAGCAGGGCCAGCGCACTGATAAACTTATCCTGCCATTTGTTGCGATAAATGCCGGCCAACATTCCCACGGGAATGCCAACCATCAGGGCAAAGCCGAAGGCCAGAATGCACAGCTCCATCGTGGCCGGGAAGACCTCTTTTAACTGCTCGGAAATCAGCTGTCCGTTAATGCTGGACACGCCAAAATCCCAGTGCTGCAGACCGTTAAACCAGAAGAGCCAGGCATCCCACAGGGAAGAGCCCTGGAGCGGGGCATGCGGCGTGAAATAGCTCAGGCTGAAGCCGACAAAGTTCAGGAAAAAGAGCGTCACCAGCAGCAACAGGAGCCGACGTAAGGTAAAAATAATCATGGTTTTTTCACCTCTTGTTCTTTTTCACGCGACACACCGGCGAACGAGGCGTTGCCGAAAGGACTCAGCACCAGGCCTTTAATATCATAACGATAGGCCTGCAGACGCAGGGAGGAGGCCAGCGGCAACACCGGCAGCTCCTGCGCGAGGATCTTCTGCGCTTCATCATACGCGTCGATGCGGGAAGCCAGCTGTTGGGAAGCCAGCGCTTTTTGCAGCACGGCGTCAAACTCCCGGTGACACCAGTGGGCGAAGTTGGTCTGCGAGTTTATCGCCGCACAGCTTAGCAACGGACGGAAGAAACTGTCCGGATCGTTACTGTCGGTAGCCCAGCCGGTCAGGGTTAAATCATGATTCATATCCATCAGGCGCGCCTCCTGGAAACGGCCCTCTACCGGTACGATGATCACCTTCACGCCGACCTGCGCCATATCCGCCTGCAGCAGCTCGGCGGTCTTGAGCGGGCTCGGGTTCCACGCCTGGGAACTGGTGGGCACCCAAAGTTGCAGCGTGAGGTTTTCCGCGCCCAGCGCCTTCAGCTGTTCGCGCGCTTTTGCCGGATTGTATTCCGTAATTTTAGCCTCACCGTCGTAGGCCCACGAGGCGCGCGGTAAAATTGAGGCGGCGGTTTCCGCTGTGCCGTAGTAGATCGACTGCATCAGGCGCTGGTTGTTGATCGCCAGCGCCAGCGCATGACGAACGGCAGGGTTATTCAGCGGCGGCTTATCGGTGTTAAAGGCCAGATAAGCGATATTCATGCCGGGACGTAACGTCAGACGCAGGCGCGGGTCGTCGCGCAGAATGGTGAGCTGGCTGGCAGCAGGCCAGGCGAGCACGTCACACTCCCCGGTGAGCAGTTTTGACAGACGCCCCGTCCCGCCGGAACCCAGATCGACCACCACCTGCGGCATCAGCGGCGTGCCGCGCCAGAAATGTTCGTGGCGCTGCAGACGAATGTATTGCCCGGCGCGGTATTCGGCCAGCTGGAACGGACCAGTGCCGACCGGCTGGCGATCGAGCAGTTCCTGACGATCTTTTTTCGTCAGCTTCGCCGCGTATTCGGCCGACATAACGGACGCATAGTGAGTCGCCAGGTGCCAGAGGAAAGAGGCATCCGGTCGGGTCAGCGTAAATTCAACCGTCCGGTTATCCAGCTTGCGCACGCTCTTAACGGTGTCGGCAAACTGCAGGCTGTCGAAATAGGGGAAGTTGCTGCCGTTGACGTTATGCCACGGGTGATTGCGGTTAAAGATACGCTGGAACGTGAAGACCACATCGTCCGCGTTCAGCTTGCGCGTGGGGGTAAACCACGGCGTGCGCTGAAACGCCACATCATCACGAAGATGAAAACGGTAGGTTGCGCCGTTATCCAGTACTTCCCAGCTCTCCGCCAGCTCGGGGACCAGACGGTAGGTGTAGGGATCGACATCAAGCAGCCGATCGTAAAGCTGGGCGGCGAGGGTATCCACAATCAGGCCGCTGCCCGCTTTTTGCGGGTTGAAGGTGTCCACCTGGCCGCTGACGCAATAGACGAAGCCGCTGTCTCGAATGTCAGGCTGTGGCGTTTGCCCGGGCGCAGCAAAGGCCAGGCTGCTGAACAGACCGAGTGCAAAAAAGGACGATAAAACCAGACGCATAATTTTTAAGGTTTTTAGGTTCGATCTGCAAAGTGTATCGCACTTACGCTTGCTTCGTAAAAATGTCTGCGGGTAAGTGCTGATATTGTCAGCGCATTTGATGCTTTTTGAGCAATGCCCTTAACTGATGGTAGGTCAGGCCCAGCAGTTCAGCTGCCCGTTTCTGGTTATATTTTGCTGCCTTCAGGCTTTGTTCCAGCAGCTGTTGCTCCTGGTCGTGCTGGAACTGACGTAAATCCAGGGGAAGGGTGGGCGCATCGGCCGACAACGACGGAGTGGATACCGGGGGGGCGCTGCGCTGAAAAGGATCGATAATAATGTTGTCCAGCTCCGTCTCGCTGCTGGCGTGGCGATAGACGGAACGCTCGACGACGTTTTTCAGCTCGCGGATATTTCCCGGCCAGTGATAAGCAAGCAGCGTCTCCCGGGCATAGTCGCTAAAGCCGGGGAACAGTGGCAGACCCAGTTCACGGCACATCTGGATAGCAAACTGTTCTGCCAGCAGCATGATGTCGCTTCGCCGCTCGCGCAACGGGGGAAGCTGAACGACGTCAAAAGCCAGCCGGTCAAGCAGATCGGCACGGAATTTTTCCTCCGCGACCCTTTCCGGCAGGTTGGCGTTGGTGGCGCAGACCAGGCGCACATTGACCTGCAGCGGCTGGCTGCCGCCGACACGCTCCAGCTCGCCGTACTCAATCACGCGCAGCAGTTTTTCCTGCACCAGCATCGGCGCGGTGGCCAGTTCGTCGAGAAACAGTGTGCCGCCGTCGGCGCGTTCAAAGCGTCCGGGATGGCGCTTCTGGGCGCCGGTAAACGCGCCCGCTTCATGGCCGAAGAGCTCGCTGTCGAGCAAATTTTCATTGAGCGCCGCGCAGTTAAGGGAAATGAAGGGGCCATCCCAACGCCCGGACAAATAATGCAGACGGTTGGCTATCAGCTCCTTTCCGGTTCCGCGTTCACCGATGATGAGCACCGGTTTATTGAGCGGCGCAAGGCGGGAGACCTGTTCCAGCACTTCCAGAAAACTGTTGGCTTCACCGAGTAAATTGTCTTTGTATCCAGGCATGATGAAATTAACCACTCCTTAGCGATATTCACCAGATAAGCATAGTTGCGCGCTGCCTGAAAAGCAATCAGACTCATAAAAATCAATAAGATAAAAAGTTGGCACGGGTTTTGTATTATCTGTACAGCAGGGCATCGCCCGATAACAGAACTATGAGGATTCGATTATGGGTATTTTTTCTCGTTTTGCCGACATCGTGAACGCCAACATCAACTCGCTGCTTGAGAAAGCGGAAGATCCGCAGAAACTGGTACGCCTGATGATTCAGGAGATGGAAGACACGCTGGTTGAAGTGCGTTCTACCTCCGCCCGTGCGCTGGCGGAGAAAAAACAGCTTACGCGTCGTATTGAGCAGGCTACCGCTCAGCTGAACGAATGGCAGGAGAAAGCGGAGCTCGCGCTGCGTAAGGACAAAGAAGATCTGGCCCGTGCGGCGTTGATTGAAAAACAGAAGCTCGCAGAGCTGGTGGCGACTCTTGAGCATGAAGTGACGCTGGTGGATGACACGCTCAGCCGAATGAAGAAAGAGATCGGTGAGCTTGAAAACAAACTGAGCGAAACGCGGGCGCGTCAGCAGGCGCTGACTTTGCGTCACCAGGCGGCGAGCTCTTCCCGCGACGTGCGTCGTCAGCTGGACAGCGGCAAACTGGATGAGGCGATGGCGCGTTTTGAATCGTTTGAACGTCGTATCGACCAGATGGAAGCGGAAGCCGAAAGCCACAGCATCGGCAAGCAGAAGTCGCTGGATCAACAGTTCGCCGATCTGAAAGCCGATGATGAAATCAGCGAGCAACTGGCGGCACTGAAAGCCAAAGTGAAGCAAGATAACCAATAATAATGCCTGCGGCACCTGAGCGTGCCGCCTCGTAAGACAAGGAGTACACATGAGCGCGCTTTTTCTGGCCATTCCCCTGACTATTTTCGTGCTGTTCGTATTGCCGATATGGCTCTGGCTGCACTACAGCAACCGTTCTTCACGGGGCGAACTTTCCCAGAGTGAACAACAGCGTCTGGCACAGCTCTCCGAGGAGGCGAACAGAATGCGCGAACGCATTCAGGCGCTGGAAGCCATTCTCGATGCCGAACACCCAAACTGGAGGGATCGTTAATGTCTGGACTGAATCTGAACAAAAAGTTGTGGCGTATTCCGCAGCAGGGCATGGTGCGAGGCGTCTGTGCCGGGCTGGCCCATTATCTTGATGTCCCGGTAAAACTGGTCCGCGTGGTCACCGTGCTGTCGATCTTCTTCGGTCTGGCATTTATTACCCTGGTGGCGTACATCATTCTGTCGTTTGTTCTTGACCCGATGCCGGAAGGGGAACTGGCTGCGGAAGGTGCTCCCACCAGCAGCGATCTCCTCAATGCTGTGGATGAGCAACTCGCCGCCGGTGAGAAGCGGTTACGGGAAATGGAACGTTATGTCACATCCGATACGTTTACGCTGAGAAGTCGTTTCCGTCAGCTTTAAGAGAGAAAAGAGATGAAACAACACTGGCAACAGGCCGGTCAGAAGGTAAAACCCGGCCTGAAAATCGCAGGTAAGCTGGTCCTGATGACCGCGTTACGTTACGGGCCGGCTGGGGTAGCGGGGTGGGCGATTAAATCGGTTGCCCGCAAGCCGGTCAGAATGGTGCTGGCCGTGGCACTCGAACCGCTGTTGCAAAACGTTGCAAAACGGCTTTCACGCCGTTATTTCACCCGGTAATGTCCCCTCGCGTTGGCCTTTCTCTTTCGTGAGCAGGGCTGGCGACAGTTAACGCTATTTTCGCTTTTCCCCATCCTTTCTTTGCGGCAGCTCACAATACTGCGTTGAGCTGCTTTGCAGTGCCCTTTTTCAGCCTCCCGGTCCGTTGACAGATATTTTCCATGGGAGTAGATTGCCATCCGTGGGACCGCTACCATGGAAAATAAAGTGAACGCAAAAATTAAAGAACTTATTAATCGTATTTACGGGGAAATGTTTTCTGATGCCCAGCTCAATGCGCTACTGGAAAATATCGGAAAGGCCGCTTCTGTTATTACGGAAACGCGTAAAACGAGTTGGGATGAAAATGATGTTGTCCTGATTACCTATGCCGATCAGTTTTCGGCAGAAGGGGAGAAGGCACTTCCTGTTTTTACACGTTTTTATAATAAATGGCTTTCTGCTTCTTTTTCTCACGTCCATCTTTTACCTTTTTATCCATGGTCTTCGGACGACGGTTTTTCTGTCATTGATTATCATGAAGTTGCACCTGAAACAGGAGCATGGCGAGACGTTGCCGAATTAAAACAGTCAACCAGTTTGATGTTTGATTTTGTCTGTAACCACATGTCAGCCAAAAGCAAATGGTTTGCTAATTATCTTAAACAAACCCCAGGGTACGATGATTTCTTTATTGCTGTCGATCCTCAAACTGACCTCTCCGCCGTAACGCGTCCGCGCGCATTACCGCTTCTTACACCTTTCACGCTTCATGATGGCAGCGTACGCCACCTGTGGACCACCTTCAGTGACGACCAGGTCGATCTCAATTTCGCCTCGCCACAGGTGCTGATTGCGATGGTTGACGTGCTGCTGCATTACCTGATTGAAGGGGCGCGTTACATCCGGCTGGATGCCGTTGGGTTTATGTGGAAAACGCCCGGAACATGTTGCATCCACCTTGAACAAACGCATCTCCTCATTCAGCTCTTCCGCGCCATTACAGACGTCGTTGCACCTGGCACGGTGATCATCACGGAGACCAACGTTCCGCATCAAGACAACATCTCTTACTTTGGCAACGGTGAAAATGAGGCGCAGATGGTTTACCAGTTCTCGCTGCCTCCGCTGGTACTGCATGCGGTGCATAGTCAGGATGTTCGTGTTCTCAGTGAGTGGGCTGCGTCGCTAACGCTGCCCTCCACGAACACCACCTGGTTCAACTTCCTGGCCTCGCATGACGGGATTGGCCTAAATCCGTTACGGGGAATTTTACCCGAATCAGAGATCCTCTCCCTGGTTGAAAAACTTCAGCACGAAGGGGCGCTGGTTAACTGGAAAAATAACCCGGATGGTACCCGAAGTCCTTATGAAATTAACGTAACCTATCTGGATGCATTAAGTACGCGTGATTGTAATGATAATCAACGCGTGGCCCGCTTTATTCTGGCGCACGCCGTGCTGTTAAGTTTTCCCGGTGTGCCTGCGGTTTATATTCAAAGTATTCTGGGTTCGCGTAATGATTATGAAGGGGTTGAGCGCCTGGGATACAACCGTGCGATTAATCGAGAGAAATATGTTGCAGGCCAAATTGATGGCGCGTTGGAAAATAAAAACAGTTTGCGATATCAGGTCTATTCCGCGTTAAGCCGGTTGATTGCGCTGCGTCGGGCAGAAAAAGCATTTCATCCTGACAGTGAGGCGTATTTTAGTACATCCGGGAGCGCTATTTTAAAAATCACTCGCGTTGCGGCGTCGGGTGAAAAGATAACCGCAATATTTAATTTCAGCGAACGTACACAAACGGTGCAATCCGATATTTCAGTTGGCAGGGATTTGATCGCCGGAAATGCTATTACCGATACAACGCTAACCCTTACTCCATGGCAGGTGTTGTGGATTAAAGAAAACTAAAAAAGGACCTTAAACATGAAAATGCCCCGAATTGTGCTGATCTCAGCACTGGTTTCGTGCGCCTTGTTATCAGGGTGCAAGGATGACAAACCCTCTGCTGTCACCATCGAGTTTATGCACTCGTCGGTTGAGCAGGAGCGTCAGGCGGTTATTACGAAACTGATCGAAAAATTCGAGAAAGAGAACCCCGGCATTACCGTAAAACAGGTGCCGGTAGAAGAAGATGCCTATAACACCAAAGTGATTACGCTGGCCAGAACCGGCGCGCTGCCCGAAGTGATTGAAGTCAGCCACGACTACGCGAAGGTGATGGACAAGGAACAACTGCTGGATCGCAAGGCGATCGGCGAAGCCATCAAGGCGGTCGGTGAAAACACCTTCTATGACGGCATCTTGCGCGTTGTTCGTACGGAAGACGGTTCTGCATGGACGGGGGTGCCGATCAGCGCCTGGTTGTCCGGTGTCTGGTACCACAAAGATGTGCTTGCCGCGGCGGGTATTGACGAGCCGCATAACTGGAAACAGTTGCTTAACGCCAGCCAGCGCCTGAACGACCCGGCCAGGAAACATTACGGCATTGCGCTGCCAACCGCGGAAAGCGTGATGACCGAGCAGGCATTCTCGCAGTTTGCACTTTCCGGTGGCGCGAACGTTTTTGATGCAAAAGGGAATATCAATATCGATACCCCTGAAATGGCGGGCGCTCTGGCGTTTTATAAAGCGCTGGCCGCGAACACCATGCCTGGCTCAAACGATGTCATGGAGATCAAAGATGCCTTCATGAACGGTTCTGCCCCCATGGCCGTTTACTCCACCTACATCCTGCCGGCGGTCTTTAAAGACGGAAACCCGGCCAACCTCGGCTTTGTTGTGCCAACAGAAAAGTCGTCTGCCGTCTACGGCATGGTCACCTCCCTGACGATCACCGCCGGTCAGACTGAAGACGAAACGAAAGCCGCAGAGAAGTTTGTCACCTGGATGGAACAGGCTCAACAGGCAACGGACTGGGTAATGATGTCGCCCGGCGCGGCATTGCCGGTGAACAAACTGGTCGTCGGCACCGATACCTGGAAAAACAATGATGTGATCAAAGCCTTTGGGCAACTGCCTTACGAACTGATCGCGCAGTTCCCGAATGTCCAGGTGTTTGGCGCCGTGGGAGACAAAAACTTCACTCGTATGGGGGATGTGACGGGGTCCGGGATTATCAGTTCCATGGTGCATAACGTCACGGTGGGGCAACACGATCTCCGCGCGACGTTGAGTAGCAGCCAGAAGCAACTGACTGACCTGATGTCACAACGATAGGAGCGCTTTGCGGAAGGAAATTATGAAGACGTTGTTTTCTGGTCGTTCAGATATGCCTTTCGCCATGCTGCTGTTGGCCCCCAGCCTGATTTTGCTGGGGGGCCTGGTGGCCTGGCCGATGATTTCCAACATTGAAATCAGCTTTTTACGTTTGCCGCTTAACCCGCGCATCAGCGCCGTGTTTGTCGGGCTGGACAATTACATTCGCATTCTCAGTGATGCCGCTTTCTGGCATTCGCTGTGGATGACGTTCTGGTACACCGCACTGGTTGTGATGGGGAGTACGGTGCTGGGGCTGGCCGTTGCCCTTTTCTTTAACCGCGAGTTTCGCCTGCGCAAAACAGCCCGTTCGCTGGTGATTTTGTCCTATGTCACCCCGTCCATATCACTGGTGTTTGCCTGGAAATACATGTTCAACAACGGCTACGGGATTGTGAACTATCTGGGTGTTGATCTGCTGCATCTGTATGACCAGGCGCCGCTGTGGTTCGACAATCCAGGCAGCAGTTTTGTGCTGGTAGTGTTGTTCGCCATCTGGCGTTACTTCCCGTACGCGTTCATTTCGTTTCTCGCGATTTTACAGACCATTGATAAATCGCTGTATGAAGCTGCGGAAATGGACGGTGCCAATGCCTGGCAGCGTTTTCGTATCGTCACGCTGCCCGCGATTATGCCGGTGCTGGCGACGGTGGTGACGCTTCGCACTATCTGGATGTTCTACATGTTTGCGGATGTCTACCTGCTGACGACCAAGGTCGATATTTTGGGCGTCTATCTCTACAAAACGGCTTTCGCTTTCAATGATTTGGGTAAAGCAGCCGCGATCTCTGTCGTGCTGTTCGTGATCATCTTCGCGGTGATCCTGCTGACCAGAAAAAGGGTAAACCTCAATGGCAACAAATAAACGCGTACTGGGCCGTATTGGTTTTTATCTGGGGCTGCTGCTGTTTCTTGTCATCACACTGTTCCCGTTTTTCGTGATGTTGATGACGTCGTTCAAAAGCGCAAAAGAGGCGATATCCCTGCACCCGACCATATTGCCGCAGGAGTGGACGTTGCAGCATTACGTCGACATTTTCAACCCGCTGATTTTCCCGTTTGTGGACTACTTCAGAAACAGCATGGTGGTGTCATTGATCTCATCGGTGATTGCCGTATTTCTCGGTACGCTCGGGGCTTACGCCTTGTCCAAACTGCGTTTTAAAGGACGCGCGACGATCAATGCGAGCTTCTACACCGTCTACATGTTCTCCGGGATTTTGCTGGTCGTACCGTTGTTCAAAATCATCACCGCGCTCGGCATTTATGACACAGAACTGGCGCTGATCGTCACCATGGTGACCCAGACGTTGCCCACTGCCGTCTTCATGCTGCGCAGCTATTTCGACACCATTCCGGACGAAATAGAAGAGGCCGCGATGATGGACGGTCTGAATCGCCTGCAGATCATCTTTCGCATCACCGTGCCGCTGGCGATTTCCGGTCTCGTGTCGGTCTTTGTCTACTGCTTCATGGTGGCGTGGAACGACTATCTGTTTGCCTCCATTTTCCTCTCGAGTGCCAGCAATTTCACTCTGCCGGTCGGGCTGAACACCCTCTTTAGCACGCCAGATTATATCTGGGGTCGCATGATGGCGGCATCGCTGGTGACGGCACTTCCGGTGGTCATCATGTACGCATTATCAGAACGTTTTATTAAAAGTGGTTTGACCGCCGGCGGCGTTAAGGGCTGAGGCGGCCAGTATTTTTTCCCAGGAGCAAGTCATGAAAAAGTTAGTTGCAACGGCGCCTCGTGTGGCGGCGCTGGTGGAGTATGAAGATCGTCCGGTTGCTGTCCATGAAGTGAAAATTCGTGCCCGCTTTGGCGCACCGAAACACGGCACCGAAGTTGTGGATTTCCGCGCGGCAAGCCCGTTTATTGATGAAGAGTTCAACGCGGAGTGGCAGATGTTCACGCCGCGTGAAGCCGGTGCTGCCCGCGGGATCGAATTCGGTAAGTTCCAGCTGGGCAATATGATTGTTGGCGACATTATTGAGTGTGGTGCTGACGTGACGGAATACCAGCCAGGCGACAGCGTCTGCTGCTATGGGCCGCTGCAGGAGACGGTCATTGTTAACGCGGTCAATAACTACAAGCTGCGTAAAATGCCGCAGGGCGCGTCCTGGAAAAACGCCGTTTGCTACGATCCGGCACAGTTCGCCATGAGCGGCGTGCGCGATGCTAACGTCCGGGTCGGGGATTTTGTGGTCGTGGTCGGGCTTGGCGCCATTGGCCAGATTGCGATCCAGCTGGCGAAAAAAGCCGGCGCGTCAATCGTCATCGGTGTCGATCCTATCGCCCACCGTTGCGAGATTGCCCGCCGTCATGGGGCAGACCACTGCCTTAATCCAGTCGGTACGGACATCGGCCTGGAGATCAAAAAGCTGACCGGGAAGCAGGGCGCGGATGTGATCATCGAAACCAGCGGCTTTGCTGATGCACTGCAGTCTGCGCTGCGCGGACTCGCCTACGGCGGCACTATCTCCTACGTCGCCTTCGCGAAACCGTTCGCAGAAGGCTTCAACCTCGGTCGCGAAGCGCATTTCAATAACGCGAAGATCGTCTTTTCGCGCGCCTGCAGCGAACCCAATCCGGATTACCCGCGCTGGAACCGCAAACGTATTGAGGAGACCTGCTGGGAGCTGCTGATGAACGGTTATCTCAACTGCGAGGACCTGATCGACCCGGTTGTCACTTTTACCACCAGCGCTGAAAGCTACATGCAGTATGTCGATCAGCACCCTGAACTGAGCATCAAAATGGGCGTCACTTTTTAAGCTAAGGAGAGCACCAATGAAAATCGCAACCCAAAACCAGGCCTTTTTCCCAACCCCGATTCTGGAGAAGTTCAAGTACATCAAAGCGATGGGTTTTGATGGCTATGAAATTGACGGCAAACTGCTGGTAGAAAACCTTGATGAGGTAAAAGCCGCGATCAACGCCACTGGCCTGCCGGTGACGACAGCATGTGGGGGATACGATGGCTGGATTGGCGACTTCATTGAAGAGCGTCGGCTGAATGGGTTAACACAGATTGAACGTATTCTGGAGGCCCTGTCAGAGGTAGGGGGCAAGGGCATTATCGTGCCTGCAGCCTGGGGAATGTTTACCTTCCGCCTGCCACCGATGACCTCCCCACGCAGCCTCGAAGGCGACCGCAACGCGGTGAGTGCTTCGCTGCGCTGGCTGGATGAGGTGGCGGGGCGTACCAGAACGACGATTTACCTGGAACCCCTGAACCGTTATCAGGATCACATGATCAATACCCTGGCGGACGCGCGTCGTTATATCGAAGAGAACACGCTGAAACACGTACAGATCATCGGCGATTTCTACCATATGAATATCGAAGAAGATTCACTGACGGAGGCGCTGCATCGCAACCGCGATCTGCTTGGTCACGTCCATGTTGCCGATAATCATCGTTATCAGCCGGGAAGCGGTAGCCTCGATTTTGCCAGCCTGTTCGATCAGCTGCGCGCGGATAATTACCAGGGCTATGTGGTGTATGAGTGCCGTGTTCGTGCCGACGACCCGGCTCAGGCGTACCAGGACTCTCTCACTTATTTGCGTGAATGCTAAGGATGACGAGCGTGATGAGTCCCTCTACACCTTCGTGCCTGCGCGTCGCCATTATTGGCGCCGGGCAGGTCGCGGAAAAAGTGCATGCCTCGTATTACGCCACACGCAGTGATGTTCAGATGGTGGCTGTGATGGATAGCCACCCTGAACAGGCACAGGCGTTTGCGGAACGTCATGCCATCCCCTCTGCCTGGCAGGATGTGCGGGAGATGCTTAAAGCGGTTAAGCCGGATGTGGTGAGCGTCTGTTCGCCTAACCGGTTTCACTTTGAACACGTGATGGCAGCGCTGGAAGCCGGCTGCCATGTGATGTGCGAGAAACCGCCAGCCATGACGCCACAAGAGGCCGACCAGATGCGCATCGCTGCGCGTAAGGCGGGAAAAGTACTGGCGTATGATTTTCACCATCGTTTCGCACTGGATACGCAACAGGTGCGTGAGGCCGTGATGAACGGCGCATTGGGTGAAATTTATTTCACCACGGCGCAGGCGCTGCGGCGCTGTGGGGTGCCGGGCTGGGGCGTCTTTACCAACAAATCGTTACAGGGCGGTGGACCGCTGATTGATATTGGTATCCATATGCTGGATGCCGCGATGTACGTGCTGGGGTTCCCGGCGGTTAAACGGGTGACGGCGCACAGCTTTCAAAGGCTGGGAAACCGCAAAAGCAGCGGCCAGTTTGGCACGTGGGATCCCGCTCAGTTTACCGTTGAAGATGCCCTGTTCGGCACCATTGAATTTTGCAACGGCGGCATTCTGCGTCTGGACACCTCGTTTGCGCTGAATATCCGTGAGCAATCGATCATGAACGTCACATTCTGCGGTGAAAAGGCAGGGGCCACGCTTTTCCCGGCCCACATTTATCACGACGACGCTGGTGTTTTACATACCCTCACGCAGCGAGAAGAGGCGGACGATCGGCGCCATTTACGCAGTATGGATGCCTTTGTCCGTCATGTGCTGGGGGAACCCGTAACGATCGCCGATGCAGAACAGGGGCTGGTTATCCAGCAGCTTGTCGCCGCGCTGTATGAGTCGGCAGAAACAGGGGAAAGCGTCTCATTATGCTAAACGTCTCTGTCTTAACCGATCCGGGCTTTTGTCCCCACAGCCTGAATAAATACGCCTCCATCATGGCCTGCGGTAATGGCTACATGGGGATCCGGGCGACGCATGAAGAAGAGTACACCCGGCAAACCAGAGGCATGTATCTTGCCGGGCTTTATCATCAGGCGGGTCGTCACGAGACCACGGAACTGATCAACCTGCCAGATATCACCGGTATGGATATTGAACTGGATGGGGTGAATTTTACGCTGCTTTCAGGCGAGATCCTCGCGTGGCAACGCGAGCTGACGTTTGCCAATGGCGAACTCCGGCGCAGCGTCGTCTGGCGCTCGCCCAACGGAAAACGCTACCGTCTGGAGAGCCGCCGTTTCGTCTCGCTGGATCAGTTGCCGTTAGCGGCGATGCAATTCTCGATTACGCCTCTTGATGCCGACTCGCAGGTCGTGCTGAACACCGGCATTGATGCGACGCAAACCAACAGCGGAAGGCAGCATCTGGATGAAGTGTCGGTCAGAGTGTTTGACCAGCATTACCTGCAGGGTGTCTATGAAACGCAGGACCGGGGCTCTGAGGTTGTCATCTCGGCGTTTTGTCAGCTGTCTGCTAACAGCGATAGCTGCTTCACCGCAAAAAATCGTCGGTTGCTGGCGCACTATTCATTGATGGTGGCTCAGGGTGACACTGTCACGCTGGATAAACTTGTCTGGGTTGCTCACCGCAGCGATAAAGCCCTGTCGCAGGCGTCGTTTGCACGCAGCGCGCTGGCGGATCTCAAAGTGTGTGCGGCGAGGGGTTATGCCGCGTTGCTGGAAAGCTCTGCGTGTGTCTGGGAAGAAGTCTGGCGCGACGCCCGGGTAGAGGTGGACTCGACGGAAGGTCAGGATCAGATTGCGCTGGACTATGCCGTCTGGCATCTGACCGCCATGACCCCCGCCCATGATGAGCGAAGCAGCATTGCCGCAAAAGGGTTGACGGGAGAGGGGTATAAAGGCCACGTCTTCTGGGATACGGAAATTTTCCTGCTGCCTTTCCATCTTTTTACCCGTCCGCAGGTCGCCCGGAGCCTGCTGCGCTATCGCTGGCTTAACCTGGCCGGCGCCCGGGAAAAAGCCCGTCGCAACGGCTGGCCGGGCGCGCTGTTCCCCTGGGAGAGTGCGGCAAGTGGTCAGGAAGAAACGCCGGAGTTTGCCGCCATCAACATCCGAACGGGCACGCGCCAGAAGGTGGCCTCCGCGCTGGCTGAACACCATATCGTGGCGGACATTGCCTGGGCCGTGGTCGCCTACTGGCAGGCGACGCAGGATGATGCCTTTATGCGTAAAGAAGGTCTGACGTTGCTGATGGAAACTGCCGCGTTCTGGATGGGGCGCGCAACGGAAGTCAATGATCGTCTGGAAATCCATGACGTGATTGGACCGGACGAATACACGGAACACGTGAACAATAACGCCTACACCAACTATCTGGCCTGGCACAACGTTGCCAGTGCATGTCGGTTTATGGCGATGTTTGAGCGTGGAGATGGGCGTTTTACGGAGAATGCCACCCGGTTCCTGGCGAGATTATGGTTACCGGAAGCCGATGCAGACGGAGTGATCCCACAGGATGATACCTTTATGGCGAAACCGGCCATTGATTTGAGCCGTTATAAAGCGAAAGCGGGGAAGCAGACCATTCTGCTCGATTACTCCCGCGCGGAAGTGAATGAGATGCAGATCCTTAAGCAGGCCGATGTTGTGATGCTTAACTACCTGTTGCCCGAACGGTTTACGCCGCAGCAATGTGCCGCCAACCTGGCGTTCTACGAGCCCCGTACGATCCATGACTCTTCGCTGAGCAAGGCCATTCACGGCATTGTGACGGCCCGTTGCGGCGATACGGAAGGGGCCTATGCTTTCTGGCGTGCTGGTGTCGCCATTGACCTGGGGGACGATCCCCACAGCAGCGACGACGGCATTCATGCTGCCGCCACCGGCGCGATCTGGTCCGGCGTGATTCAGGGATTTGCCGGTATGCAGATTGTAGAAGGGGAACTGCATCTTGCGCCGAAGCTGCCCGCTCACTGGCGCAAACTTGCATTTCCGCTGCGCTGGCGGAACGCGCGCATGCGCTTTGCCTTTGAAAAAGACGTGCTAACAATCGATACCACCGCACCCGTCACGTTAACCCTCTGGGGAAAAACGTTGTGCGTCACGGAGCGGCAGGCACTGTCCTTAAGGGATTTTCTTACGCCTGATAATGGGACCGCTACCACGGAGGCCAGCCATGAAGCCTGAAGCTGTTGTTTTCGATCTTGACGGCGTCATCACCGATACCGCGCATCTGCACTTCCTCGCCTGGCGCGCGGTAGCGCAGGAGATTGGCATTGCCATCGACGAGGTGTTTAACGAGGAGTTGAAGGGAATTAGCCGCATGGAATCCCTGCAGCGGATCCTGCGACACGGTTCAAAAGAGGGGGCATTCGACGATAAACAGTGCCTGGCGCTGGCGGGTAAGAAAAATGCGCTCTACGTCGCGTCTCTGGCGTCGTTGACCGAGGCGTCGCTGCTGCCGGGCATCCGCGAGGTGCTGGCGGAGATACGTGCGGCGAAGGTCAAAATTGGGCTCGCCTCCGTTTCCCTGAATGCGCCCCGCATACTGACGGCGCTCGGCATTGAGGACGCCTTTGATTTTTGTGCCGATGCCTCCCTCATTGTCTGTTCGAAACCTGACCCGGAGATCTTCCTCGCCGCCTGCGCTGGTCTGGGGGTTTGTCCTGAATCGGCCATCGGTATTGAAGATGCCCCCGCAGGCGTTGAGGCGATCAACGCTGCGGGAATGCTATCGGTTGGGATTGGATCGGGCCTGCACCATGCGGGATTACAACTTCATTCAACGCGGGAACTGACCTGGAAATGCCTGACCGATTTCTGGGCATCCCGGACGTATTGATAAGGAATTAATGATGGCGCAATTGTCTCTGAAACATATCCAGAAAATCTATGATAACCAGGTTCATGTGGTAAAGGATTTCAATCTCGACATAGCGGACAAAGAGTTTATCGTTTTCGTCGGTCCGTCAGGTTGCGGCAAGTCGACGACGCTGCGCATGATTGCGGGGCTGGAAGAGATCTCCGCAGGGGAACTGGTAATTGATGGCGTTTGCATGAACGACGTGCCGGCCAAATCCCGCGATATTGCCATGGTTTTCCAGAACTATGCGCTGTATCCGCATATGACGGTCTACGACAACATGGCGTTTGGCCTGAAAATGCAAAAAATCGCCCCGGCGATCATTGAGGAACGGGTTAACTGGGCGGCTCAGATTTTGGGTTTGCGTGAATACCTGAAGCGTAAACCCGGCGCATTGTCGGGAGGACAGCGCCAGCGCGTGGCGTTAGGCAGGGCGATTGTGCGTGAAGCGGGTGTCTTCCTGATGGATGAGCCGTTATCCAACCTCGATGCCAAGCTTCGCGTGCAGATGCGCGCGGAAATCAGCAAGCTGCATCAAAAGCTCAACACCACGATGATTTACGTAACCCACGATCAGACGGAAGCGATGACGATGGCCACCCGCATCGTCATCCTGAAGGACGGCATTATTCAGCAGGTGGGGGCACCAAAGCAGGTTTATAACGAACCGGCGAATATGTTTGTTGCGGGTTTCATTGGCTCGCCTGCCATGAATTTTATTCGCGGCGCGTTAGACGATCGTTATTTCGTCACGGAAACCCTGCGCCTGGAAATCCCGCAGGAGATGCTTACGGCTCTGAATCACGCGGGGTATCAGCGTAAAGCGGTGGTGTTTGGCATCCGCCCGGAAGATATCCTGACCCTGCAGAACCGTGATGATGACATTGCGGCGAAAGTCAGCGTCGCTGAACTCACTGGCGCGGAATTTATGCTCTATGCCACCGTCGGCGGACATGAGCTGGTTGTCCGCGCAGGAGCCGCGAATGATTATGCCGCAGGGGATAATATCGGTATTCAGTTCGATATGAATAAGTGCCATTTCTTCGACGCGGAAACCGAAGCGGCTATTAGATAAAAAAGTGTTTGCCGGAAATTCACGTTTCCGGTTTTTTTGTTTGTTAATTATAAAGGGAATATTACATGAGTACTCTACTAAGAAGTGCTGCGCTCGTTCTGTGCGCAGGGGTTAGCTGTGCGCAGGCAACTGAAAAAGCGACGCAGTGGGAATTTAATATTGGCGCGATGTATGAAATTGAAAACGTCGAAGGGCAGGGCGAGGATAAAGACGGCTTATATGAACCGTCCGTTTGGTTTAATGCCACCTGGGACGCATGGACAATTTCGCTGGCCATGTATCAGGAGGGGCCGGTTGATTACAGCAGTATGACCCGCGGCACCTATTTTGATCGTCCGGAATTTGAATTACGTTATCGCTTTATCGGAACCGATGATTTTACCCTCGGCCTGACCGGTGGTTTCCGTAATTACGGCTACCACTTCAAAGATGAGCACGGGGCGAAAGACGGTAGCGCGAATATGCAGCGCTATAAAATCCAGCCTGACTGGGATATTAAATTAACCGACGACTGGCGTTTTGGCGGCTGGTTTGCCATGTATCAGTTTGCCAACGATCTGGAAAAAACCGGCTATGCTGACAGCCGCGTCGAAACTGAAACCGGCTTTACCTGGACCCTTAACGAAACCTTTGCGGCAAAAGTGAATTACTATTTGGAGCGTGGTTTTAATATGGACGGTTCTCGTAATAACGGCGAATTTTCCACGCAGGAAATTCGTGCCTATCTGCCCATTTCATTAGGCCAGACCACGCTCACGCCGTATACCCGCCTGGGGCTCGATCGCTGGTCAAACTGGGACTGGCAGGACGATCCTGAGCGTGAAGGGCATGATTTCAACCGACTCGGTATGCTCTACGCGTATGACTTTAATAATGGTTTGTCCATGACGCTGGAATACGCTTATGAGTGGGAAAACCACGATGAGGGCGAAAGCGACCGCTTCCACTATGCGGGGGGTTGGCGTAAACTACGCGTTCTGACCGATGTCACCAGGGGCAGCCAGCCCCTGGTGTTAGCGCAGGGAGGCGGCCAGCAAAAAATGCGTATCAACAAGCACTTTCTGCGGAGCGGGACGACCGGCAATTCGCCTGAAGAGAAGGTCGCAGCTCTCTTCACCCAGTTTGCGGGTGGGAATATCAAAGCCACCAGGCGCGGGGGTTAAAATAAGCGACAGCATTGGGTCACTGTATCCGGCTATCACCACCTGCTCCGGGATCATAAGGTTTAACTCATCCGCCGCGCGATAGAGGCTCAGTAATTTCATACTGTCAGTGGCGAATACGGCATCAGGTGGCGTGGGTGAGGACAACAGTTTAAGCGCCGCCGTTAGCGCGTTCTCATGGGTATAACCGCCATCCATAATCCAGTCCGGGTTAAGCGCAATATTGTGCTTCTCCAGGCTAGCTTTATACCCTGCAAGGCGATCAATCGACACGTGATAATCAAGTGGCGCATGCAAACAGGCAATGTTGCGGCGACCATTCTTAATAAACGCTTCCGTCAGCGTGGCGCTGTCATGAAAATTATCCGTATCAACGGAATAGATATTCTGATAATCCCCTTCCACTTTGCCAATCACAACAACCGGGACGCCATAGGCATCCAGCGTGGTAAAAAAGGATTCATTAGCGGGTGAGCTCAGCATAATGATCCCTTTGATCATCTTCTGTTTTATTTTATTCACGCATTTCAACAGGTCGTCTTCACTGCTTTTTGACGTTTGCAAAATGACGTCAAAACCTTCTTCTTCCGCTTTTGCCGTAATCGCGTGAAGGATATCGGAGAAAAAAGGGTTACCGGCGGTGGTTTTGGTTGAGCGGGTAGAAATAACCATAATGGCGTCGAAACCAGAAGAGGTCAGGGCACGGGCCAGTTTATTGGGCTGATAATTTAATTCGTCAATCGCCTTCAGCACTTTGTCCCGCGCTTCGGGAGAAATATTGGTTTGTTTATTCAGAACGCGGGAAACGGTTGATTTCGATACGCCCGCAACCCGTGCGATATCATAGATGGTGGGTGACATACACCTTACTCACTCAGGACTGACAGCAATACCGTTCATCTTACTGGAGAGAAAACGGCAATAGCAATAAATAAGAATTGATAATCAACGATCTGCCCCCATCTATTGTATTCTGAAGCAAGGTATTTATGGCTTCCGGGCAACGAAGGATGGCGATGAAGCGACTAAAAAATGAACTCAATTCACTGGTCAACCGCGGCGTTGACCGTCATCTGCGTCTGGCGGTGACCGGGCTAAGCCGCAGCGGTAAGACGGCGTTTATCACCGCGATGGTAAACCAGCTCCTGAATCTGCACGCTGGCGCGCGCCTGCCGTTGCTTGGCGCGGTTCGGGAAGAGCGTCTGCTGGGCGTTAAGCGTGTTCCGCAACGCGATTTTGGTATTCCCCGGTTTACCTATGACGAAGGGCTGGCGCAGCTCTACGGCGATCCGCCCAGCTGGCCGACGCCGACACGAGGAGTCAGTGAAATTCGCCTTGCGCTGCGTTTCCGCTCGAATGAATCCCTGATGCGCCACTTTAAGGACACCTCAACGCTGTACCTCGAAATCGTCGATTACCCCGGCGAATGGCTGCTCGACTTGCCGATGCTGGCGCAGGATTACCTCACCTGGTCCCGGCAGATGACGGGGCTGTTGCAGGGGCAACGTGCAGAGTGGTCGTCGACGTGGCGACAGCTGTGCGAAGGGCTGGATCCGCTGGCACCAGCAGATGAAAACCGTCTGGCGGCTATTGCTGAGGCCTGGACAGCGTATCTGCATCAGTGTAAGCAGGAAGGTCTGCATTTCATCCAGCCAGGGCGGTTTGTCCTGCCGGGGGATTTAGCGGGGGCACCCGCGCTGCAGTTCTTCCCGTGGCCGGATGTGGACGGTACTGGAGAGGCGAAGCTGGCGCAGGCCGACAAGCACACCAACGCAGGTATGCTGCGGGAACGTTACAATTACTACTGTGAAAAAGTGGTCAAGGGTTTCTATAAAAACCATTTTTTACGCTTCGACCGTCAGATCGTGCTGGTGGATTGTCTGCAGCCGCTTAACAGTGGGCCGCAGGCCTTCAACGATATGCGCCTCGCGCTGACGCAGCTGATGCAAAGTTTTCACTACGGGCAGAGGACGTTATTTCGCCGTCTGTTCTCACCAGTGATCGATAAGCTGCTGTTTGCGGCGACTAAAGCCGATCACGTGACGGTCGATCAGCATGCCAATATGGTATCGCTGCTGCAGCAACTGGTGCAGGATGCCTGGCAAAACGCCGCGTTTGAAGGTATCAGCATGGATTGCCTGGGGCTTGCGTCCGTGCAGGCGACGCAAAGCGGGTTGATTGACCTCAACGGCGAGAAAATTCCGGCCTTACGCGGGAATCGCCTCAGCGACGGCGAACCGCTTACTGTCTATCCGGGCGAAGTGCCCTCGCGCCTGCCGGGCCAGGCCTTCTGGCAGAGCCAGGGCTTCCAGTTTGAAGCCTTCCGCCCTCAGGCCATGAGCGTCGACACCCCGTTGCCCCACATCCGTCTGGATGCGGCGCTGGAGTTTTTGATTGGAGATAAATTGCGATGACGGAACCGTTAAAACCGCGCATAGACTTTACCGGAACGCTTGAGCAGGCGCAGCAGGAGGCGTTTAAAACGGCGCAGACGTTCAGCGGCGCGCAGGCAGATAATTTTGCCCCGGCGCTCGCGGAGGAGCCGGGCGTTGAGGAAGGACCTGCGGAGGCGGCCGTGGAAGCCGCGTTGCGTCCGAAACGCAGCCTGTGGCGTAAAATGGTGACCGCGGGTCTGACGCTGTTTGGCGTAAGCGTGATCGGGCAGGGTGTACAGTGGACGATGAATGCCTGGCAAACCCAGGATTGGGTTGCGCTCGGCGGGTGTGCCGCGGGCGCGCTGATTGTCGGGGCGGGCGTTGGATCGGTTGCCACCGAGTGGCGTCGGCTCTGGCGTCTGCGACAGCGCGCGCACGAGCGTGATGAGGCCCGGGATCTGCTGCACAGTCACGGCACCGGTAAAGGCCGCGTGTTCTGTGAAAAGCTGGCCAGCCAGGCTGGAATCGATCAGTCGCACCCGGCACTCCAGCGCTGGTATGCCGCCATTCACGAAACCCAGAACGATCGGGAAGTGGTGACGCTCTACTCCCATATGGTTCAGCCGGTGCTGGACGCTCAGGCGCGGCGTGAAATCAGCCGCTCTGCGGCGGAATCCACGCTGATGATTGCCGTCAGCCCGCTGGCGCTGGTTGATATGGCTTTTATCGCCTGGCGTAACCTGCGCCTGATCAACCGTATCGCGAACCTTTACGGCATAGAACTGGGTTACTACAGTCGGATCAGACTGTTTAAGCTGGTCCTGCTCAATATCGCCTTTGCCGGGGCGAGTGAACTGGTCCGCGAAGTGGGCATGGACTGGATGTCGCAGGATCTTGCAGCGCGTCTTTCTGCTCGCGCAGCCCAGGGCATCGGCGCAGGCCTCCTGACGGCACGCCTGGGTATTAAAGCGATGGAAGTCTGCCGTCCGCTTCCGTGGATTGACGGCGATAAACCCCGGCTGGGGGATTTCAGGCGTGAGTTGATCGGCCAGCTCAAAGAGACGCTCAATAAAAAACCGGCTCCGTGAGGTTTTGTTCACTAAGCGTGCGGGCTGTCAATATTTCTTGACAGCCATCTTCCGGTTCACCGTGTTCTGACATATCATTTTAATGTTATTGGCTTAAAACGGTGAATTTCCCATGCGTCTTGAAGTCTTCTGTGAAGACCGTCTCGGTCTGACCCGCGAATTACTCGATCTTCTTGTTTTACGTAGCATTGATTTACGTGGCATTGAGATCGATCCTGTCGGGCGAATTTACCTCAATTTTGCCGAAATTGAATTTAATACATTCAGCAGTCTGATGGCTGAAATCCGCCGTATCGCTGGCGTTACGGATGTACGCACCATTCCCTGGATGCCATCCGAGCGTGAGCACCTTGCACTGAGCGCGCTACTGGAAGCGATGCCGGAGCCATTCCTCTCCCTGGATTTAAAAAGTAAAGTTGAGCGCGTAAACCACGCGAGCTGCCAGCTTTTCGCCCAGAGCCAGGAGAAGCTCAGCAATCATAACGCCGCACAGCTGATCCCCGGCTTCAACTTCCAGCGCTGGCTGGACAGTAATCCGCAGAACACGCACAGCGAGCATGTGGTGATTAACGGGCAGAACTTCCTGATGGAGATCACGCCGGTTTACCTGAAAGGGGAAGGGAATGCACGTGTGTTAACCGGAGCGGTGATTATGCTGCGATCGACGTTACGCATGGGCCGTCAGCTGCAAAACCTCTCCAGTCAGGATGTCGGCGCCTTCAGCCAGATTATTGCCGTCAGCCCGAAAATGCGCCATGTGGTTGACCAGGCGCGCAAGCTCGCAAGCCTGACCGCACCGCTGCTGATTACCGGCGATACCGGTACCGGGAAAGATCTGCTGGCGCACGCTGTGCACCTGGCGAGCCCGCGTGCGGCAAAACCCTATCTGGCGCTGAACTGTGCCTCTATCCCGGAAGATGCCGTTGAAAGCGAGCTGTTTGGACATGCGCCGGAAGGGAAGAAAGGTTTCTTCGAGCAGGCTAACGGCGGTTCCGTGCTGCTGGATGAGATTGGTGAGATGTCGCCCCGTATGCAGGCCAAACTGCTGCGTTTCCTGAACGACGGCACGTTCCGCCGCGTCGGCGAAGATCACGAAGTACATGTGAACGTACGCGTCATCTGTGCCACCCAGAAAAACCTGGTCGAACTGGTACAAAAGGGGATCTTCCGCGAAGATCTCTATTACCGTCTCAATGTCCTGACGCTGAATATTCCCCCGCTGCGCGATTGTCCGCAGGACATCATGCCGTTGACCGAGCTGTTTGTGGCCCGTTTCGCCGACGAGCAGGGGGTTCCGCGGCCGAAGCTCTCTTCCGACCTCGGTACGGTGTTGATGCGCTACGGCTGGCCGGGAAATATTCGTCAGCTCAAAAACGCCGTTTATCGGGCGCTGACGCAGCTGGAAGGCTATGAACTGCGACCGCAGGATATCCTGCTGCCAGATTACGACGCCGGAACGGTGTCAGTGGGTGAAGAGGCAATGGAAGGCTCACTGGATGAAATTACCAGCCGCTTTGAACGTTCGGTATTGACGCAGCTTTATCGCAGTTATCCCAGTACCCGGAAACTGGCAAAACGTCTTGGCGTCTCACACACCGCGATTGCGAATAAGCTCCGTGAGTACGGTTTAAATCACAAAAAGAGTGACGAATAACGAAAAGCCTCTGTAGAGAGGCTTTTTTACTATCCGCTTATTCCTTCGCCAGAGGCGCGGTCACGATTTCGGTTTTTGTCTCTCCCTGAATCGACGCAATCCTGTTTTCGACCTCTTTCACCTGTTGCGGGCTGTGAAGCAGGGTATAGGTCAGATCAAACTGCGCGCTGGCGCCAGGCTGCAGCTGCTTAACCCGCTTCTGCTCGCGTTCAATGGTAACGGGGTAGGCGTAGCTGGTCCCCGGCTCAATCCCCGTGACGTAACCCTGTTTCAGCGTATCGGTATTTTTCCATAAGGTCAGTACGGGGAGCTGGCGGGTATCAAACTGTATTGACGCGCCTTTATCTCCGGCTTTATTGACCACGGCCGCGAGCGTTTCATGGTTATTATCCGCAAGTGGTTTGATGTTAAAGACCATCTCATCAAAGTCTTTTGTCGGCCCGGCATAGGTTTGCCAGTTGTTAACACCCGCTTTGGCGTAGTCATTGAATGGACTCACGCTGGCTGCCGGGGCAAGGAAACGTGCGCCTTCCTCGAGGACAGGCGTACCGAAGTTGCTGTGATAGATGATCTGATAGTCGTGAGGATAATCTGCATGGTTGGTCAGCACATCGTGCAGGCTGAACTGGTTGGTGCCCGGCACGTAACGCAGTTCGGTCAGGGTTTGCAGATCCGCTTTTTTAAAAGTGCTCTCTTTGATCAATCCCCTGACGCGGATTTCATGCGGTGCAGCATCCGCGACTTCCACCTCAACCTGTGATGCTGGCGTATTTCCTGCCTTGCCGTGCAACGTATAAATCTGACCGTCGGCCGTCACCGGATGGCCTGTCCACTCATAGCCACAGCGGACCATCATCTCATTGAATCCTTCCAGCCAGCCGAGACCGTTGCGACTTTCAAGATTGATATAAGCCGGGTTCACCACCTCTTTGACGGGTGAGTTCCACCCCAGTCGGGTGCCAAAGCCTTCAACATGCAGAAGATTCATGCCACGCGTCGGGCTTAAGGCAATGGTCAGGCCATCTTTGCTGCTAATAATGATGACTTTACTGCCTTCCTGCTTACCGCCATGCAAGACTTTTTGCTCAATGCTGAACGTTTGATTTTTAACGTTCAGCTCATTACTGGAAATCTTCCAGTTTCCTTTTTCTATGCTGCTTTCAGCGCTTGTCAGTACCCAGGTTTTCGCCGCGGCATGACCTGAAACCAGTACCGCAAGAAGCGTTAAAGCCAGTTTTATCTTCATGTTTATCCCTTTTTGCTGAAACGATTATTTGATTTCGTAAGCAAATCTAATGTTTTGCCGAAAAGGGAAATGTGATGTGTCTCACTGCGCAATAAAAGGTAATAACAGAACAAGTTTTATGTAGGAGAAGTCGCAAAAAAAATGAATGTACAAAATATTATTGCGCTAAAAATGTGAAGTATGACCAGAATAGCTTTAACGATTCAGCTAGAAATAAATAAAAAACCCCGCCGTGGCGAGGTTGAGAATACGTTGTATAGAATATTAAGGACTTATTATGCTTTCAGCACGTCCAGCGCGGCAGTGTAATCCGGCTCGGTGGTGATTTCGTTAACCAGTTCGCTAAAGACAACAGTGTCGTTTTCATCAAGAACCAGTACAGCACGTGCAGCCAGACCTTTCAGTGGGCCTTCCGCGATGCTGACGCCGTAGTTCTCCAGGAAATCCGCGCTGCGCAGCGTGGAGAGGGTAATGACGTTGCTCAGACCTTCAGCACCGCAGAAACGAGACTGGGCAAACGGCAGGTCAGCGGAAATGCACAGCACAACGGTGTTGTCCATTTCAGTCGCCAGCTGGTTGAATTTACGCACGGATGCGGCACAGACGCCGGTATCAATGCTTGGGAAAATGTTCAGCACTTTGCGTTTACCCGCAAACTGAGCCAGTGTGACGTCAGACAGATCTTTAGCCACCAGAGTAAAAGCCTTTGCTTTGCTGCCAGCCTGCGGAATGGAACCTGCTACAGCAACCGGGTTGCCCTGGAAATGAACGAGTTGTGACATAGATATCTTCCTGTTTACATATAGTTAACGTCGGGGCTAGTGTATGCCATCAGCGGATAACACGGCAAACCAATTTTTTCGCCTTTACGGGCCGCAAGGAGTCAGTCATGAGAAGCGTTAAGGTCTATGAAGAAGCCTGGCCATTGCATACCCCGTTTGTAATTTCACGCGGCAGTAGAAGCGAAGCCAGCGTGGTGGTGGTTGAAATTGAAGAAGAGGGGGTTAAAGGTGTCGGGGAATGTACGCCTTACCCGCGCTATGGGGAAAGTCTGGCATCCGTGATGGCACAGATCATGACCCTGGTCCCTGATCTGCAAAAAGGGCTCACGCGTGAAGCATTACAGACGCGTTTACCCGCCGGTGCGGCGCGCAACGCCATTGATTGTGCGCTATGGAACCTCGAAGCCGCAACGCGGCAAAAATCGCTGCCGTCTTTGCTGGGTGTAGCATTGCCGAGATCCGTCATTACCGCGCAAACGGTGGTGATTGGTGAGCCGGAACAGATGGCAGCCAGCGCAAAAGCCCTTTTTGACGCCGGGGCCACGCTGTTAAAAGTGAAGCTCGACGATCGTCTGATTAGCGAGCGAATGGTCGCCATTCGTTCGGCGGTTCCCGCAGCCACGCTGATTGTTGATGCCAACGAGTCATGGCATCCCGAAGGGCTTGCCGCACGATGCCAGCTGTTGGCTGACCTGGGCGTGGCCATGCTGGAGCAACCACTGCCGGCGAAGGATGATGCCGCACTGAAGAATTTTATTCATCCGCTGCCAGTTTGTGCGGATGAAAGCTGCCATACCCGCGAGAATTTGCGCGAACTTGAAGGCCGCTACGACATGGTCAACATTAAGCTCGACAAGACTGGTGGGCTGACAGAAGCGCTGGCACTGGCGGCAGAAGCCCGGGCGCAGGGCTTCGGATTGATGCTTGGCTGTATGCTCTGCACCTCCCGGGCGATTAGCGCGGCGCTGCCGCTGGCCACGCAGGTGCGTTTTGCCGATCTGGATGGCCCGACATGGCTCGCCGTTGACGTCTCACCAGCGCTCCATTTTACCAGCGGCGTGCTTCATCTCTGAGGCTGCCAGCACAGCAGCTGCATCATGGCTTTCAGGTATTTTTCGCTGGCTTCGTCGGAGGAGATTGCCGGGAATTCTGCGGTGATGCAGGGCAAGCTCAAATCGGCGCACCAGCTACCGAATGAACCGGGTGTTTCATAGCCGACGCTGGAGACGAGTGGCAGGGCGAACGCCTGTGCCAGCCACTCGCCCAGGCTGGAGTGGCGCGGATCTTCAATACAGGCCAGCGGATCGTGAAAGGAGACAACCCAGGCGGGTTGGATCTTATGGATAAGCTGGCACAACGCTTGCGTTTCTGGCTCCGAGCCCGGTTTGTCCCCCGTCAGTAACACCACATCACGCTCCTCGGCAGTACTGTTCCAGCGATAAACGGTTTCCCCGGCGCGCCAGTTTGCCGCCGGGAAATTACGGTTCAGGTCGACGCCCCTCGCATTCGCTCGCAATCCAAGCTGGCAGCCATCTGGGTTCACGGCAAGGATCACGTGATGACGTCGTAAAGAAGGGGTCAGCGTTCGCAGTGCACATGAGAGCGTGACGATGGATGAGTTCTCATCCCCGTGCGTGCCGGCAATGATCAATCCGCTGTCGCGATCGGCATTGGGGGCCGGGAACCAGATCAGCGATGCGCCTAAGAATGAGCGGCCATATTGCTCTGCGCCCGGCGGAAAGGCGCCGCGTTCCGCTCGTGGTCGGGTGGTTGCCATACGAAATCCTGATAAAGAAGTCTCTACTGGCAGTGTTGTGCAAAACCCGCGGTTAATCAAATAGTTTCCGCAACGGTTGAGAATTGCCTTAAATCACTATTCCTGACGAAGGTATTTGCATTTCTTATTGTCGAAACAAATAATTACGCATCTGCTTGTTACCTGCCTTTATTAAAGGGGATCTTATGAAGCATCCTGTTTCGCGTCTTTTCACCGCACTGTGCCTGTGCGGACTTTCTACACTCTCGTACGCTGCTGATGTGCCACAGGGCACGGTACTGGCGCAAAAACAGGAGCTGGTCAGACACATTAAAGATGAACCGGCTTCGCTCGATCCGGCAAAAGCGGTTGGGTTGCCAGAGATTCAGGTGATTCGCGATCTGTTCGAAGGGTTGGTGAATCAGAACGAGAAAGGGGAACTGACCCCGGGCGTGGCGACGCGCTGGCAGAGCAACGATAACCGTATCTGGACGTTTACCTTGCGCGATAATGCGAAATGGTCTGACGGTTCGCCTGTCACCGCACAGGATTTTGTCTACAGCTGGCAGCGTCTGGTCGATCCAAAAACAACTTCTCCGTTTGCCTGGTTTGCGGCCCTGGCGGGGATCAGCAACGCACAGGCGATAATTGACGGCAAAGCGGCGCCTGATACCCTGGGCGTGACGGCGGTGGATGCCCGAACGTTACGCGTTCAGCTGGATAAACCGCTGCCGTGGTTTAGCAACCTGACAGCAAACTTTGCCTTCTACCCGGTGCAAAAAGCGAACGTTGAAAGTGGTAAAGAGTGGACGCGCCCGGGTGCGCTGGTCGGGAATGGCGCATACGTCCTGAACGATCGCGTGGTGAATGAAAAATTGGTTGTCGTGCCGAATACCCACTACTGGGACAACGCCAAAACTGTCCTGCAAAAAGTCACGTTCATTCCGATTAATCAGGAATCCGCTGCCACGAAACGCTATCTGGCCGGGGATATCGATATTACCGAGTCGTTCCCGAAAAACATGTATCAGAAGCTCCTGAAGGACATTCCGGGACAAGTTTATACGCCACCGCAGCTCGGAACTTATTACTATGCGTTTAACACGCAAAAGGGCCCGACGGCCGATGCCCGGGTCCGTCTTGCGCTGAGTATGACTATCGATCGCCGCCTGATGGCGGAAAAGGTATTGGGGACCGGCGAGAAGCCGGCCTGGCATTTCACCCCTGACGTGACGGCGGGCTTCACGCCTGAGCCTTCACCGTTTGAGCAAATGTCGCAGCAGGAGCTGAATGCGCAGGCGAAAACCTTGCTGCAGGCCGCAGGTTACGGTCCTCAGCGCCCACTGAAGCTGAACCTGCTGTACAACACCTCGGAAAACCATCAGAAAATCGCCATCGCGGTGGCGTCCATGTGGAAGAAAAACCTTGGCGTGGATGTCAAACTGCAAAACCAGGAGTGGAAAACCTATATCGACAGCCGCAATACCGGCAATTTTGATGTGATCCGCGCGTCATGGGTGGGGGATTACAATGAGCCCTCTACCTTCTTGTCTCTGTTGACCTCAACCCACAGCGGCAATATCTCGCGTTTCAACGATCCGGCTTACGATAAGACGATCCAGCAGGCGACGCTGGAAACCACGGCGAAAGCGCGTAATACCGACTACAACATGGCGGAGAAAATCCTCATGGAGAAGGCGCCTATCGCGCCCATCTACCAGTACACCAATGGTCGTCTTATCAAGCCGTGGGTGAAAGGATATCCGATTAATAACCCGGAAGACGTGGCGTACAGCCGGACGATGTATATTGAGAAGCACTGATGTGTACTGACCTCTGGCTAACGGCAGATTACCATCACTAAACCCTGAACTGGCGCGGTTTGTCGCGCCAGTTTCTCCTTCTGACCATTTCCCGCCACAGCAGAAGTATCACTTTTCTGATATTGCGCTGAATGGCGTTTCCTGAATACACATTCCATGCATCCAGTGGATGATTGTCTTAAATCCGATACACCAGATATATTAAATAGTCTCTCTGGTTATCCCGAGTTTTATTCATAAGTCCACTGTTGGACATTTCCAGGGCTTTTCAGTATTAAGCACTATCCTGTAATATCATCCGGGATAAGTCTTAATTTGTGGCCATTTTATTGCAGGTTGACCGAGTGGTCTGCCGGTTTGGTGATCATGTCCGTCCGGACGCGGTAGTTAATTCAGGTTTAAATGTACAGTAAGTTGTACTGAAATTAATTTTTATATTAGCCGTTTTGTCTCAACGAAAGTTACTGGTTAAAATAAAACGCCCCTGCATTTATGTGGCGATATTCAACCCGGCAAGGGATTAATTTATTCAGGAGATAAATAACCATGTCTGAATCATTTCAGAACGAGATACCCCGCGCACGCGTAAATATAAAACTGGATTTGGTCACGGGTGGTGCCCGGAAGAAAGTTGAGCTGCCGCTGAAGCTGCTGACTGTCGGCGATTACAGCAATGGCAGGGCGGAAGGGACCCTTTCAGAACGCGAAAAAATCAACATCAATAAAAATAACTTCAACAGCGTTCTCGCTGATCTTCATCCCGAAGTGAATATCGCCGTTAAAAATACCCTGGCGAACGATGGCTCTGAAGAAAACGTGAAGCTGGCTTTTCAGAATATGAAAGATTTTGAGCCAGAAGCGGTGGCACGCCAAATTCCACAGCTTCGTGCAATGCTCGCCATGCGTAATTTACTGCGGGATTTGAAATCCAATCTTCTGGATAACGTCACTTTCAGGAAAGAACTGGAAACTATTTTAAAGGACCCGGCGCTCACTGATGAACTGCGCCGCGAACTGAACGCGCTTGCCCCGGCCCAGGATTAACTACCGGAACCTGTTAACGGAATAATAACGAGTAAAATGCTTATGTCAGTCAATAATGAATCCCAGAGTCAGACAGGCGGCGCGACAATTGAAAAGACGCTGCCGCAGAATGGCGTTTATGCGTCCCTGTTCAACAAAATTAATTTAACACCGGTTGCTGAAATTGGTGACCTGAATGGTTTTGAAGACAATACCGTAATGGCGGAAACGTCCGCTGATGCGCGCGTTACGGCAGCCGTCCAGGTCTTTATGCAGTGCCTGCAGAAGTCTGGCCAGAAAGTCGAGAAACTCGATAAGACATTACTGGATCACCACATCGCGGAACTGGATTTCCAGATTAGCCGCCAGCTTGATGAAGTGATGCACAGCGATGAGTTCCAGAAAGTTGAATCCGTATGGCGCGGACTGAAGTCGCTGGTGGATAAGACTGATTTTCGTCAGAACGTTAAAATCGAGATTCTGGATCTTTCCAAAAACGAACTGCGTCAGGATTTCGAGGACTCGCCGGAAATTATCCAGAGTGGCCTGTACCGTCAGACGTACACGATGGAGTACGACACGCCCGGCGGCGAACCGATTGCTGCGGTGATTTCCGCGTATGAGTTTGATGCGTCTGCGCAGGACGTGGCGCTGATGCGTAATATTTCAAAAGTGTCTGCGGCTGCCCACATGCCGTTTATTGGCTCCGCGGGTCCGGCGTTCTTTATGAAGTCCTCAATGGAAGAAGTGGCGGCCATCAAAGACATCGGCAACTACTTTGACCGCGCCGAGTACATCAAATGGAAAAGCTTCCGCGAGACGGATGACTCCCGCTATCTCGGCCTGGTGATGCCGCGCGTGCTGGGTCGCCTGCCGTACGGACCTGACACCGTCCCGGTACGCAGCTTCAACTACGTTGAGCAGGTCAAAGGCCCGGACCACGACAAATACCTGTGGACCAACGCCTCGTTCGCCTTTGCGGCCAACATGGTGAAGAGCTTCATTAACAACGGCTGGTGCGTGCAAATTCGTGGCCCGCAGGCGGGTGGTGCGGTTCAGGATCTGCCGATCCACCTGTACGATCTCGGCACCGGCAATCAGGTGAAAATCCCGTCTGAGGTGATGATCCCGGAAACCCGCGAGTTTGAGTTCGCGAATCTCGGCTTTATCCCGCTGTCGTACTACAAGAACCGTGACTACGCGTGCTTCTTCTCGGCGAATTCGACCCAGAAGCCCGCGCTGTACGACACCGCTGATGCGACCGCCAACAGCCGTATCAACGCGCGCCTGCCGTACATCTTCCTGCTGTCGCGTATCGCCCACTACCTGAAGCTTATCCAGCGCGAAAACATCGGGACCACCAAAGACCGTCGCCTGCTGGAGCTGGAGCTCAACACCTGGGTGCGCACTCTGGTCACCGAAATGACCGATCCAGGAGACGAGCTGCAGGCCTCTCACCCGCTGCGTGACGCGAAAGTGGTGGTGGAAGACATCGAAGACAATCCGGGCTTCTTCCGCGTGAAGCTGTACGCCGTGCCGCACTTCCAGGTAGAAGGGATGGATGTCAACCTGTCGCTGGTTTCCCGGATGCCGAAGGCTAAAGCATAAGTAAAGGCAGGAAGCCAATGAAGACGGAACAACCGTTATGGGGCCGGGGCCAGATGGTCTCACCCCAGCACTTCCAGCAACAGGCCGCGTATGCGGCCTGGACTGCGGAATGTATTGCCCGGTTAGGCCTCAGTCATCCCTGGGGGATAATTGAGGCCACTTTCGAGCCGGAGCCCCTGAAACTGGGCCGCCTGCAGGCCCGCCATCTGCACGTCCGTTTCCCCGACGGGACGCTTATCGACACGGATAATGCTGACGATGTACCACCGGTGCTGGCGCTTGAAAGTGAGTCACAGGAGGCAGTGGTGGTTCTGGCACTTCCGCTGCTGCGGGCGAATGGCGGTAACTGCCTTAAACCCGATGAAGTAGCCGGGCGTCCTGTTCGCTATCGCCAGCGCTGGCAGGATGTTCGCAATATCTTTGGGGATGACACCCGTCAGATTGCGGTGATGCGCCCGGAGCTGACTTTGCGTTTCGCTCATCAGAGCAACAGTGATTATCTGACGTGTCCGGTCGCGCGCCTGCTGCAGGATTCGCAGGGAGTGTGGGGACTCGATGAATCGTTTCTCCCTCCGCTTCTGGCTATCCAGGGCAGCCGCTGGCTGGTAACCCAGCTCGAACAACTAATGAGCCAGCTACGCATACGCCTGGGCCGTCTGATGGCGATGCGCCGGGAAAGTAATGAGCGAATGGCCGATTTTGCCGTGGCAGATGTGTCTCTGTTCTGGCTGCTTAATGCCCTGAACAGTGCTGAGCCCGTGTTGGGACAGTTTCAGCGTCATCCGCAAAGCCCACCTGAACGCCTGTATCCTGAGCTGGCACGTCTGGCGGGTAGCCTGCTGACCTTCTCACTGGAGCATCAGGTGAGTGCGATCCCGGTCTGGCAGCATGAGCAGTTGAATAATGTCTTTCCTCCGCTGTTTGACTTACTGGGCGATCTGCTGGAAGCCAGTCTGCCGTCTCGGGTGGTGGCCATTGAGCTTGAGCACGATGCCCGGCTGCACTTCTGGCAGGCTCGTCTGCATGACCCACGTCTGCGTGAAGGGGCGGATTATTACCTTTCCGTGCGTTCACCGATGTCGGTTGCCCAGTTGCAGGAGCAGTTCCCGCGCCAGTGCAAAGTTGGCAGTCCCGATCATGTCAGAAGTATCGTCAATTCATCGCGGGTGGGCGTACCGCTGACGCCGCTGCGTCATGTGCCAGCCGCCATTCCACTGCGCCTGGAAAACCAGTACTTCAGCCTTGATGTCTCCCATCCTCTGACCACTGAAATGCTTCAGGGTGGCACCTGTATGTTTTACGTCCCGGGGATGCTCGGTGAGCCTGAACTTGAACTCTTTGCGGTACTGAGAACATGAGTGAACCTAAACGCGGCGCTGCCGCGTCCATTGATATTGATGCCCTGCTGCAGGACACCTGGCTGCAGGTCATCAGCCTGCGTCACGGTCCGGTCTTTCAGGAGGGTGAGGGGCGTATGCTGTGGGAGCGCTGCATTGCCGATGTGGAGCGCGTGCAGCACGAGCTGAAAGCGAGCGAACTCGATGAAGCCAGCTGCCGGCATATTCTCACTGCACAGTGTGCGCTGCTTGACGAAGCGGTCAAAGGTCGCGGTGTGGAAGATGACGCCTGTGTGCAGTGGTATGACATCCCCCTGCAGGGGTACTTCCTCGGCACCATGGATGCCGGTGATACGTTGTGCGATCGAATGCGAGATGTGCTGCGAGAACCGGCTCCTGATCCTGCAGTCGTGACCTGCTTCCAGCGAGTTATGATGCTGGGATTTCTCGGCAGTTTCCGCTCCCTGAACGATCCGGAACGCCAGAAACTCCTCAGTGCACTCAGTGAGCATGCTGCGCCGTTCAGTTATCCACAGACCCATTCTGTACTGGCGGAAAGCCGTGCCGGACGGGGAATGGGCGCCTGCCTGGCATCATGGCCAGTACGTATTGGCCTGAGCATGGTGGTGGTAGCCGCACTCTGGTGGGGACTGGATCACTGGCTGGATCAGATGCTCCTGACCCTGTTGCCGGGGGCCGTGAAATGAGTCCTGTACAACAGCGCGGGCTGGCGCTGTGGGCCGCCCTGCTGAGTGCCGTGGTCTGCCTGGGTTTTCTGCCAGTTACCCGACTGGTTTCTGTGCTCGTTCTGCTGGCGATTCTGGGGCTTATTCTGACGCTCTGCACTGTCGCCAGCCGTCGTGTTCGGCATGATCTCATCCTGCGTCTGGATGACCTCCCGGAAGCCACTTACCGTCAGCCCGTGGTGCTGGTCTGTGGCGATCTGCCGCTGGGATGTATGACGCAGTCACCGGTGCTCACTGTCGCGCAGGGATGCTGGATCCGCGTGGAGGAACATCAGAGTCTGGAGCAGGTAGCCCGTCAGGTACTGTGGCTGCGTCCCGACTGGGGACGTCAACTGTCGGTGATGGTCAGTGTCTGTCCGCAGCAACACCCTGACAGCGAAGCCCTCACCAGTCGTCTGCTGGCGCTGCGCTGGCAAATCAGCCAGTTGCGTAAAGCAACCGGTCATTCTGTGCCCCTGGTTCTGAATGGTCAGGTTGGCAGCGCAATGACGAATGACATGCTCTGGCAGGCCGCCATTCAGGGGGAAGGGGTGAAGGTCTGGCAGGCATCTTCTGCTCCGGGGGCGGTCGCTGCATGGGTCACCGCAGGCGGAACGCCAGCGATGCAGCAGCAGGTGCTGATGAACAGTCTGATGAACTGGTTCCGTCAGCACGTCCTGGCGGCCTTTATGGATACCAATCCCGATATTCCGGTCATCACACCTGCCACGGTTCTATGGGGAATGGGGCCGATCCTGGCCGGAAGTCTGGCCACTTCGGCCTGGACGGTGTGGCTTTCCCGTCACACGGCGATGCAGCAGGTAACCGGCTGGCAGCCAGTGGGAACGGACAGCACGGTTGTTTCCCTTTTCCCGGATTTTATCCTGCCGCTTCTGCCGGAAGGGCGCGGCCTGACGCCGCGTGGGCGAACCTGGCGGTATGCGCACGGGATCCTCACGCTGGCAGCCCTTGCCGCGCTGCTCAGCAGTGGCTGGAACAATCGCCAACTGCTGCAACGTGTGAGTTTCGATATCGCCCGTTATGACCGTATTTCGATGGATGATTTCGGAGCAAAAGCTGATGCCGTTGCTGCCCTTCGTGACGATGCGGCAGAGCTGGATGGTCTGGCCCGCAATGGCGTACCGGTCCGGATGAGCCTCGGTCTGTATCAGGGGGGGGATCTGCGCATGCCGGTGCTGGATGCGATCCGCTCGTATGTTCCCCCTCCACCGGCCCCGACACTGCAGCCGAAACCGGTACCGAAAATTGTGCGCCTCGACAGCATGTCGCTGTTCGATACCGGCAGATACGACCTTAAACCTGGCTCGACGAAGCTGCTGGTGAACTCCCTGGTGGGCATCAAAGCGAAACCAGGCTGGCTGATTGTGGTGGCGGGGCATACCGACAGTACCGGCGATGAACAGGCCAACCAGGCGCTGTCGCTGAAGCGTGCGGAGTCCGTGCGCAACTGGATGCGTGATACCGGCGACGTGCCGGAAAGCTGTTTTGCGGTGCAGGGCTATGGCGAAAGCCGTCCTGTCGCCTCTAACGACACGGCACAAGGGCGTGCCCTTAACCGCCGTGTCGAAATAAGTCTGGTACCGCAGGCCAGTGCCTGTCAGATACCCGGCAAAAACCCGGTGCCATCGCAGGATGATGGCGTCCCAGAAAATAAAACGGAGTAATTAACATGGCAATTCCTGTTTATCTTTGGCTGAAAGACGACGGCGGCGCGGACATTAAAGGGTCTGTGGACGTTCAGGACCGCGAAGGCAGTATCGAGGTGGTGGCACAGGAGCACAACCTGTACATCCCGACCGATAACAACACCGGCAAGCTGACCGGCACGCGTATCCACACGCCGTTCCTGTTCACCAAGGAAATCGACTCCTCCAGCCCGTATCTGTACAAGGCGGTGACCACCGGTCAGACCCTTAAGTCTGCTGAATTCAAGTGGTACAAAATCAACGACGCGGGTCAGGAAGTGGAGTACTTCAACACCAAACTTGAGAACGTGAAAGTGGTGAAAGTGAATCCTGAAATGTACGACATCAAGGATCCTTCCAAAGAGAAACACAACCATCTTGAGCGCGTGGAGCTGCGCTACGAAAAAATCACCTGGACCTACAAGGACGGCAACATCATTCATTCCGATTCCTGGAACGAACGCGCCACCGCGTAATCCTGATGCGGGCAGGGCTTTCCTGTCCGCAGTTTTTTGCTGAGCGCCTGAGACGCGGGCGTTCAGCAAAGAAAAACACAATTGCCTGCCTGACCTTATGCGCTTTGGTGAACAGCGAGGGGCGGTAGCGTGTCCAGGAACCGACAAAGAGAGAATCTCATGGAAAATCCAGCCATCCTGTTACGTCGTCTGAACCCTTACTGCGCCCGCGCGATGGAAGGCGCCGCTTCCCTGTGCCAGACCCGCGCCCACGCGGAAATCCTGCCTGAACACTGGCTGCTGAAACTGCTGGAGCAGGGCGAGGGTGACCTGACGGTGCTGGCCCGTCGTTACGAGTGGGATATGGACAGCTTGTGGCAGGATTTGCTCGGCTGGCTGGACAAACAACCTCGTTCGGTACGCCAGCGACCGCAACTCTCCGGGAACATCCGGACGCTGATGCAGGACGCCTGGATGGTTGCCTCGCTCAGTGGTGAAGAGCAGATCCGCAGTGTTCACCTGCTGATGGCGCTGGTTGAAAAACAGAATCTGATTCGCTGCGATGGTCTGTGGCCGCTGCTGACGCTCGCCCGGAGTCAGCTGGAGCGCCTGCGTCCGTTGCTGGACGCGCAGTCCGATGAGCGACCGGACGTACAGCTGGAGGCGGAGCTGGCCAGTGTCGGGCAAGTTGAATTTGTCGGGCGTCCTGCTGATGCAGAACCGAAAGTGGGTGAGCTGAACCCGGCGCTGCAGAATGCGCTTGATAAATTCACCCTCGACGTCACCGCCCGCGCCCGTGAGGGTAAAATCGACCCGGTGTTTGGCCGTGACAATGAAATCCGCCAGATGGTGGATATCCTGTCGCGTCGCCGCAAGAACAACCCGATTCTGGTCGGCGAGCCGGGAGTCGGCAAGACGGCCCTCGTGGAAGGGCTGGCGCTGCGCATTGAGGAAGGCAACGTCCCGGACGCGCTGAAACCCGTCTCCGTGCGCACCCTCGACCTCGGCCTGCTGCAGGCGGGGGCAGGCGTGAAGGGCGAGTTCGAACAGCGGCTGAAGAATATTATTGAGGCGGTACAGCAGTCCCCGTTGCCCGTGCTGCTGTTTATTGACGAGGCCCATACCATTATTGGCGCGGGCAACCAGGCGGGCGGGGCCGATGCGGCCAACCTGCTGAAACCGGCACTGGCCCGCGGGGAACTGCGCACCATTGCCGCCACCACCTGGAGCGAGTACAAGCAGTACTTCGAGCGCGATGCTGCGCTGGAGCGCCGCTTCCAGATGGTCAAAGTGGACGAGCCGGACGACGACACGGCGTGTCTGATGCTCAGGGGCCTGAAATCCCGCTACGCTGAGCACCATGGGGTGCACATCAGCGATGAGGCGGTGCGCGCCGCCGTCACGCTCTCCCGCCGCTACCTGACAGGCCGCCAGCTGCCGGATAAGGCGGTGGACCTGCTGGACACCGCCTCCGCCCGCATCCGCATGAGTCTTGATACGGTGCCGGAGCCGCTGACCCGCCTGAAGGCGCAGCTCACGGCCCTGGATATGGAGAAGCAGGCGCTGCTGGAAGATACCGCACTGGGCAACAGCAACCACGGCGAACGCCTTGCCGCCATCGAACAGGACGAAGTCCGTATTATCCTGCAGCTTGACCAGCTGGAAACGCAGTACGGCCAGGAGCTGAAGCTGACGGAAGCGCTTCTTGCCTGCCGCACAGATATCTCGCGCCAGGCAGAAACGGCGGATTTGCAGAACCAGCTCACGGCTGTTCAGCAGCCCACCCCGCTGCTGGGGCTGGATGTGGACGTCCGCACCGTTGCCACGGTGATTGCCGACTGGACCGGCGTGCCGCTTTCTTCGCTGATGAAGGATGAGCAGACGGAGCTGCTGAGCCTGGAAGCGAGCCTGGGCAGGCGCGTGGTGGGCCAGGACGCGGCGCTGAACGCCATCGCACAGCGCCTGCGCGCCAGTAAAACGGGCCTGGCGCCGGAGAACGGTCCGCAGGGCGTGTTCCTGCTGACCGGGCCGAGCGGCACCGGCAAGACCGAAACCGCGCTGGCGCTGGCAGACGTGCTGTACGGCGGTGAAAAATCGCTGATTACCATTAACCTCTCCGAATACCAGGAGCCGCACACCGTGTCGCAACTGAAGGGCTCGCCTCCGGGCTACGTCGGTTACGGTCAGGGCGGCATTCTTACCGAAGCGGTGCGCAAACGCCCGTACAGCGTGGTCCTGCTCGATGAGGTGGAGAAGGCACACCGGGATGTGATGAACCTGTTCTACCAGGTCTTTGACCGCGGCTTTATGCGCGACGGTGAAGGCCGGGAAATCGACTTCCGCAACACCGTTATCCTGATGACCTCGAACCTCGGCAGCGACCACATCATGCAGCTGCTGGAGGAACAGCCGGAGGCCACCGAATCCGACCTGCATGAACGGCTGCGCCCGCTGCTGCGCGACCACTTCCAGCCTGCGCTGCTGGCCCGCTTCCAGACGGTGATTTACCGGCCGCTCAGCGAGAGCTCCATGCGCACCATCGTGGAAATGAAGCTCGGGCAGGTGAACCGGCGCCTGCACCGTCACTACGGGCTGACCACTAAAATCGATGAGAGCCTGTATGACGCGCTGACGGCGGCCTGCCTGCTGCCGGATACCGGTGCGCGCAACGTCGACAGCCTGCTCAATCAACAAATTCTGCCTGTGCTGAGCCAGCAGTTGCTGACCCGTATGGCGGCGAAGCAAAAACCACAGTCATTACACCTGAGCTGGAGCGAAGAAGAGGGCATTGGCCTGGAATTTGACGTTCAGGAGGGCGTGGACGCATGAGTAATAATCCTCCGTTAAGATTCAGCCACAGCCACCACCTGCTTTCGGTGAAGGGCTGTGACGCAGAGTCCGATGTGCTGGCGTTTGAAGGTGATGAAGCCCTGAGCACGCCTTTCAGCTACCGTATTGAGTTCACCAGCGGTAACCACGCCATCAGCAGGGAGATGATGCTGATGAAGCCCGGCTCGCTGACGCTGCAGGCCCCGGTTGACCGGGGTTACGGCATCAAAGTGCAGCAGCCGGTGCGGGTGATTCAGGGGGTGGTGACCGGTTTTGAGCGCCTGGGTACGTCAAAAGACGAAACGCATTACGCCCTGACCCTCCAGCCACGCCTGGCGCTGCTTGACCGTTCGCACCAGAACGCCATTTACCAGGACATGTCGGTCCCGCAAATCGTGGAGAAAATTCTGCGCGAGCGTCACGGCCTGCGCGGTCAGGATTTTCTGTTCTCGCTCACAAAAGAGTATCCGCGCCGTGAGCAGGTGATGCAGTACGGCGAGGACGACCTGCACTTTATCACCCGCCTGCTGGGCGAAGTGGGCATCTGGTTCCGCTTCACCACCGACACGCGCCTCAGCATTGACGTGGTGGAGTTTTACGACAGCCAGCAGGGGTATGAGAACGGCCTGACGTTGCCGTCGGTGCCGCCGTCCGGCCAGCATTCACAGGGTGTGGACTCGGTGTGGGGAATGGAGAGCCACCACTGCGTGGTGCAGAAGCAGGTCAGCACCCGGGACTACAACTACCGTCAGGCCACACAGGACATGAACACCCTGGTGGATGCGACCCGCGGGGATGCCACCACCTGTGGGGAGGCTTACCACTGGGGAGATAACTACCTGACCGCGGGGAATTCTCACGACCGCAATCCGGCGCCGGAGTCCGGGGCGTTTTATGCCCGCATCCGTCATGAGCGCTACCTGAATGGCCAGACGCAGACCCGGGCTGTCACCAGCTGTCCGACGCTCTCTCCGGGGATGCGGCTGAAAGTCACCGGCGGGTATGAAGTGGCGGACGTGTTTGCGCATGGCGTGGTTGTCACGGCAATGCACAGCCATGCCCGGCGTGATGAGGACTTCGGCGTCAGGTTTGACGGTATCCCGGACAGCCCGGATTTCAGCTTCCGCCCGGAGCCTGGCTCGCGCCCGGTGATGGCCGGCACCTTACCGGCCCGCGTCACCAGTACCACTGAAAATGACACCTACGGGCATATCGATAAGGACGGCCGTTACCGCGTCAACATGCTGTTTGACCGCGATAACTGGGAAACCGGGTTCGAGAGCCTGTGGGTGCGCCAGTCCCGCCCGTACGCAGGGGATACCTACGGTCTGCATCTGCCGCTGCTGGCGGGTACCGAAGTGGCGATTGGCTTTGAGGACGGCAACCCGGACCGGCCGTACATTGCCGGCGTGCTGCACGATTCGGCGCATGGCGACCACGTCACCATCCGCAACTACAAACGGAACGTCCTGCGCACGCCGGCAAACAACAAAATCCGCCTCGACGATGAGCGCGGGAAAGAGCATATCAAGGTCAGCACGGAGTACGGCGGCAAGAGCCAACTGAACCTCGGACATCTCGTCGACAGCGAGAAACAGCAGCGTGGAGAGGGCTTTGAGCTCAGGACCGACAGCTGGGGCGCGATACGGGCGCAGAAAGGGATATTTATCAGTGCTGACGGGCAGGCGAAGGCGCAGGGCCAGGTGCTGGAGATGCAGCCGGCAGTCAGCAATCTGGGCGATGCCCGGGAGCAGATGACATCCATCTCAGATGATGCACAGAAGGCGACCGCGAACCCGGCCGATCTCCAGGCGCAGATTCAGCTGCTGGAACAGCAACTGACGGACCTTAAAAAGTCGGTGCTGTTGATGAGCGCACCGGAGGGGATGGCGCTGACCAGCGGACAGCACCTGCATGTATCGGCCGGTCAGAACCTGATTGCCACCGCCGGAAAAAATGCAGACGTCAGCGTGGTGAAAAATCTGTTTATCGGGGTGGGCAATGCCCTGAGCGTTTTTGTGCGTAAGTTGGGCATAAAGCTGATAGCAAACCAGGGACCGGTCCAGGTACAGGCCCAGAACGATCTGATGGCATTGCTGGCACGAAAAGAAATCAGCATCGTCAGCACGGAGGATGAAATCAAAATCATCGCGAAGAAGAAGCTTACCCTGAACGGCGGAGGAAGCTACATCACGATGGATGCTAATGGCATTGAATCTGCCACCCAGGGAGAGTACCGGACTAAAGCCGGGCACTACGGGAGAAAAGAAAGGTCCAGCAAACAGGAAGACTTCCCGAACGTGGCGCCTGAAACCACCGAACCTTCCAGTAAATTCAGCTTTTCCTGACAAGGAGTCACAACATGATCATCAGTCCTCCGTTTTTGAGAGACAGAGATGCCACTCAGTCTGACGCAGAGTGGGTTGAGGCGATGATGCCTGTCAATTCCCGCCGGGGATATCCTCTCAATGCATCAGAGTCCTGGCATGGGGGCATTCATATATCACATACGGACTCCGGTTCGACGGTGGAGAAAATACGGGCAATCGCTGACGGGACGGTGGTATCGTTCCGCAAACCCTCCCCGCCAGAGAAAAGAGACCAGTTCCCGTTGAAGTATGCCCTTGTCAGGGGAACGGATGATGGCTATGTTTTACTGAAACATGAGACAGAAATTGGTTCCGGGGATGACGGTAAGGTCGTTTTTTACTCTTTGTATATGCATCTGAAGTTTCTGGAAGCAGAGATAAAAGCTGATGCCAGAATTTACCGGAAAGATCCGATAGGCTCTTGCGGAATGACTGACGGGCAGAATGAATTTCATTTCCAGATCTTTTGCGATGATGACAACATCAGCAAACTGACAGGCAGAAAAACAGAGGAGCTGGATATTTCGAAAGATGGTCGCACTGATGCGGTGTACGGTGATATCCATTTTTATCTGCCAGCAGGAACAACGTTTTACGACAAAGCACCCGCAAATAACAGTACTTCCCTGACCGGGCTTTCTGAGTTGTATACCAGCAGTGCACCTCTGTATGTCAGCATGACCCTGGCACAGGGCAACTGTACGATGGTGACCCGGCAAAAAAATACGGGAGTTGACGGGAAATATGATCTGCTGGGTGACGACCCCCTGGTTAATGCTGACGGGGAAGACTACGAATACAATCTCTATAAAACGGCGATGCGGAATTATAAGGAAAGCCCCAGTGCCGGATTTGAGTTGCTTCGTTTTGGCCGGGTTATCAATACGGAGCATGAAACGCTGGTGCCGGCAGATGCGCCATTATGGATGACAGTGAATTACCCGGGTGGCAAAGGGGTAGTGAATCTCGCAGATCCCGCTATTAAAAAGTTCAGTGACGCTGATTTTCCGCACTGGACGGGATGGCGGCTTGTTGACGATGACAACGATACCCACAGCCAGTGTAATTCGGCGATCATCAGAAAGTTGCAGGAAGAAGGCAGTTACGAAACTCAAAGCAACAGGCTTATCTGCCATTTACCGTTTGAGTGGGAAAGAAGCACAATAGATGCCAGGTATAAATGGTTGATGACTGGTCTGCCCTGGGAGCAGTGTACGCCGGAAAAAACGGCCATATGGCAGGTTCCAGGGACACAGGAATCAAAAGAGCGAACGTTAATGAGTGAGGACGACTATGACAGATTCAAGCAGCATGCAGAAGCGCTGTGTTTTGATTCCGGATCTCTTGGCAGCGGAAGACTGTGGCATTTTGAGTCAAAGGCGTTTATTTCCCATTTTCGTAAATGTAGCTGGTTGAGTGAGCAGGATTTTGTAAGAACGGTTAGAAAAACTGTTAAGAATGAATCTACATTAAGAGAAGAAGGGCGACTGACGGAAAAAACCGTCATTGAGTACTTTAATCAAAAGAAAGAAAAATCGGCAGGAGCAATAATTCGTCCATCAGAAATGAGAAAAAGCCTAGCATTGGTAATGAGAACTTTTGGTGTGAATAGCACAATGCGATTAGCTCATTTTCTTTCACAAATATATTGCGAAACGGGCCGTATGAGCGAATGTGAAGAGAAAGGGAAAGATTCATATTTTGATAAGTATGAACCTGAGTTTGATTCGAAACATAATAATAAAAACGAACTCGCGAAAAAGCTTGGAAACGATCAAGTTGGAGATGGTATCAAATTTAAAGGACGTGGTATTATACAGCTTACAGGTAGGACTAACTATAAGATATATGGTGAATATAAGGGGGATGCCACAAAGTTCATAAGTTCAGCTAGTGCGGAAAGTTTAATATCGTCATCTTATTATTGTTGTGACGCAGGCGGATTTTATTGGATTCAGAAGCAAAGAATGAAGATGCAGAATAAAAAACTAGTTAATTGGGGGGCGTTGAGTATACATTACTGGGCCGATCAAGGGACTACTTATGCAGAAGTGAAGGCGGTAACTAAGTGTGTTAATGGGGGGAGCACTGGATTAGATGGTATCCGGTGGCCTTGTTTTGAACACGCATTTTACGCTTTAAATGATAGTGTTTCTTCAAATGATAATGTAAAATTTTTAAGTTGATGGTGCAAATATGAAAATTAAACTTTTGGTTGCCATTTTTTCAATGGGAGTGGTTATTAATGCTTATGCAAAAAACATTGATTTTTGTAAGACGATAGAATTCGATACCGGAGATTTTAATTACGCCCCGATTGAACAAGCGTCTTCTAATTCTGAATGTCGTAATAAACCAGTTCCAATACAGTATAAAGGGATAAAAGATATATTCAACCTTACCTCAGAGGCAAATCCCACAGGTGGAGCAAGCTATCTGAGATGGGATGAATCAAATAAAACGTATAGCTATAATGAAGATGAATTAAAAAGTACAATACATGATATTGTAAAGCAAAGTGGCAACAATAAATACATTGAAGCATTAAATCCTATTGTAAAAATAAAATTCACCCCAAAGGGTAAAGGAGGCGTGGTTGTTTCTGATATTGTTTTTGAGGATAAACAAAGCAAACCGATAAGCATTGTTAGAGATATATATTTTTACTCGCAAGATGATTATGCGGCAGTATATAGTTCTGCTCTAATAAAATTCTCTCAGAAAAATGAGATCTATTTTCTAGAAAAAGTTGAATCACTTTTTGAATCAATGAATATAAATTGGTGAGGATGTGAAGGAATTTGATTCCAAGTTTTATTTAAAACTGTCGAATTTTTTCAGCGAGGTTTGACAACTTTAAGGTCTGCAATAAAAACTTCTTACAACAGAGGTTATGAATGCTGTATTCCCTGAAACATCTTCCTGAATGTTATCCACGGAAAATACCACCGAAAATATCCCGTTGGTTTGCTGTTCTGGCGGCAATGTTGATCATCAGCGTGATCCTTATGCGTATATTCGGACGATACATTGATACCAGGCACTTCTGGTTGATAGCTATTGGTACACCTGTCGCTGTGTGGCTTGTAAGTTTCGGTTTTCGCATGTTGATCTGGTCTTTGCAGGACAGTAAAGCGAATGGTTTTGACCGGCGTCGGGAACAATGGATCTTACATGAGACCCGCAGGGCACGTCGTTCGCTTCAGGTACTGAATACGACATTTATTACTGCCCATCAGGAAGACGACCAGGGCACTGTTGCCGTTAAAATGCTCAGTAATCACAGCATTATCATTTCTCAGTCGGACTGGAAAGGCGAGAAAAGCAGGAGGTTGAGTCGTATTAAGACAGAGCCAGAAGATTCGCCTGAGTTAGTCGTTTCACGTCTGCTTTCTGAGCTCATTGCTGATCTGCCTGTTGACCAGTTTCCGGAAAATGCCTCACTGGCTGTCATCTTTGATGTCTCGTCATCCCTGTCTTTCCCTGCCGTTCGGGAGATTTGGCAAGAAGTCTGGCACGAGAGTGGCATAACCTGCGCGGTTGAGTATGTGGACAGCAATGGTCCGGGGATAGTCAACTACTGGCTGGATCACCGCATTAAAGATGAGGCGATGTTATTGATTGTTGGTCTCCAGGTAGATCCGCTTGAATCAAACAATACTGCTGAAGCAGCCGTTGCACTGCTTCTGGGCAACCGCCTGACACAGGATGTGCTTGAACCTCTCGCATTGTTGCACCGGCCAGATGCTGCCCCGGCAGGTGAACTGAGCGAGGGGATGAAGATGGCCGCCTGGAACGTCCCGCTTAAAGAAAATATCGTGAAAAATTTATGGCTTGCCGGACTGACGGGTGAGCAGCGCGCGGAAGTGATCGAATGTCAGAATGCATATCCTGCGCAGTCAGTAGAGGACGAAGCCGTCATTTCACTCGACATGTCGATGGGACATGCCGGAGCGGCAGCGCCCTGGCTGGCCATCGCTGCCGCCACTGAAATCGCCCGACAAACACAGTCCCCACAGATGATTATTTGCGGTGATGCCACACAGAATGTGTTGTGGAGCACGCTCATTACCCCGATTGCTTCCCGACAGGAGATGGATCCGTGAAGCTACCTTTTGCTTTTGCACCAAAGACTACGGAAGGCCGCTATCTTTCTGTCGTATTTATTCTCTTTTTACTTTTTGCCGTAATGACGTTTATGGTCTGGAAGCATCCAGATATGGCAGGGCTGGAAGACGGTAGCCAGCAGCAGATTTACTGGCTTATTGGCGGGGGCTGCACTACTGGATGTATATCTGCCATGCTGGTTGTACTCCTGTTGCAGGCTCTCAGTGGGGGCAAAAAGGAATTTGATGCTCTCATCGACAAAACTAAGGGTGATGACGAGAAGAAACGGGAAAGTGAAAAAGCTCCTGTATCTCCGGCAGTGCTGATGTCTGCCAGGATACGTGCCCATCTGCGTTCGCGTATCGGTCTTTACTGGCGCCGCAAAGCCCGCCTATTGTTGATAACCGGTGACGAAGCCGCGATTGAGCAACTGGTTCCCGGCCTGCAACAGCAGCAGTGGCTTGAAGGCAACCGTACCGTTCTGATTTACGGCGGGAGCCTGACAGCTGAACCGGACAGGGAAAAATATACCGCGTTGCGCAGGCTGCGTTGTGGACGCCCGCTGGACGCGATTGTCCGCGTCATGCCGCCGTCGCTTAACCTGACCCTGCAAATCAGTGACAACGATTTACGCGGGCTGGAAAAAATCAGCGAATTTCTCCGTTATTCCGCACCGGTCTGGCTGTGGCAGTTGTGCGACAGCAAATGGTCACAGGCCACACGTCCTGAGCAAGCGGTAGGCGCAAGCTTTCCACCACGCGCAAAAGAAGACGATGTTATCCGCCAGCTGGAACGGATGCTGCCGGCCCTGCGGGCGCAGGGGATGAGGCAGGTCGCTGAGAATAACAGCCACGACTTCCTGCTGCGTCTGGGTCAGCACCTCAAAGACGGCGGTATCGCCCGCCACGCTCAGCAACTGCTGCCATGGCTCTCTGTCTCTCAGCAGCGCGTTCCGCTGCGGGGGCTAATGTTCAGCCTGTCGGGGAATCAACCCGCGGAGACGTCAGAGGAAACCGCCGGAACGGAGAAGTATATCCCGGAATCACAACGCCATGCCCTGACCCTGCCGGTGACATGGCAGGGTATCGTTGACGACTGCACCCGTGTGCGTGGCCGCCGTGTCGGTATGGCGTGGGAAAGGACGCTTGCCTGGACGCTCATGACAATGACTGGCGTCTGGGGGGCGGGAACGCTGCTGTCGTTTGCGGTTAACCAGTCACAGATAGTCTCAGTTGCGCAGCAAGCCCGCGCCCTGGTAGAACACCCTTCCGTATCGGACTACCAGCTGACGGCACTCCATAACCTGCGAAACGACGCTGGTCGCCTGCTGCATAATGCTGAGGAGGGCACGCCATGGTATCAGCGCTTCGGGCTTGACCATAACCAGCAACTGCTCGACGCAATGCTGCCCTGGTATGGTGTGGCGAACAACCGCCTGATACGCGACCCGGCAGATGCCGCCCTGGTGCAAAAACTCAGCGCGCTGGCAAACTCAGCCCCCAATAGCGACCAGCGGGCGCAGCTGGCGAAACCGGGCTATGACCAGCTGAAAGCCTGGCTGATGATGGCCCGGCCGGATAAAGCCGACGGTGCGTTTTACGCGCAGACCATGAAAACCGTGCAGCCGACGCAGATGGGCATCTCAGCCGGTCTGTGGCAAAGCCTGGCGCCGGATTTGTGGGCCTTTTTTATTACCGAGTTGCCTAAGCAGCCACAGTGGAAAATCACACCGGATACCCAGTTGGTCAGCCAGAGCCGGCAGGTACTGTTACAGCAGATAGGTCGGCGTAACGCTGAAAGCACGCTGTACGAGAACATGCTCAAATCCGTGCGTCGTAACTTTGCCGATGTGTCTCTGGAAGACATGACCAGCGGTACTGATGCCCGCCGTCTGTTTACCACTAATGAAGTGGTACCGGGTATGTTTACCCGCCAGGCATGGGAGGGGGGTATTCAGCAGGCTATCGAAAAGGCCGCGAATTCTCGCCGGGATGAAATCGACTGGGTGCTGAGCGATTCCCGTAAAGCCGTATCGGCGGATCTGTCACCGGAAGCCCTGAAAGCCCGTCTGACGCAACGTTACTTCACTGATTTTGCCGGCAGCTGGCTGAATTTTCTCAACAGCCTGCAGCTTAACCCGGCAAACAATATTGCGGATGTTACCGACCAGTTGACGCTGATGAGTGACGTCCGGCAGTCGCCACTGATTGCCCTGATGAATACCCTCGCCTGGCAGGGTCAGACCGGCCAGCAACGCGAAGCGCTATCGGATTCCATCATTAAATCGGCTAAAGACCTGGTCGGCGGACAGGACAAACCCGTGATTGACCAGTCTGCATCAGGACCGCAGGGGCCGCTGGATGACACCTTCGGTCCGCTGCTTCAGTTACTGGGCAAAAACAACGGCAGCAACGTCATGTCGGCGGACAATTCACTGAGCCTGCAGACGTACCTGACCCGTATCACCCGCGTGCGCCTGCGCCTGCAACAGGTGGCGAGTGCCTCTGATCCGCAGGAGATGATGCGGACTCTGGCACAGACCGTATTCCAGGGCAAAAGTGTTGATCTCACCGATACCCAGCAGTACGGCAGCCTGATTTCGGCAAGCCTTGGCGAGGAGTGGAGCGGGTTTGGCAGCACGATGTTTGTGCAGCCCCTGACCCAGGCCTGGGAGACCGTGCTTCAGCCGTCAGCGGCCAGCCTGAATGACAAATGGAGCCGCTCCGTGGTAGCGAACTGGCGCACCGCCTTTGACGGGCGTTTCCCGTTTGCTGAGAGTAAAAGCGATGCCTCTCTGCCGATGCTGGCTGAATTTGTGCGTAAGGACAGCGGGCGCATTGAGCGCTTCCTGACGACGGAACTCAGCGGTGTGCTGCACAAAGAGGGCAGCCAGTGGGTGCCGGATAAGGTCAACAGCCAGGGGCTGAGTTTTAACCCGGCCTTCCTGCGGGCCATTAACCAGCTGAGCCAGCTGTCGGACATTCTGTTTACCGATGGCAGCCAGGGCATCACTTTTGAGCTTCAGGCGCGTCCTGTACCGCAGGTGGTGGAGACACAGCTGACCATTGATGGACAAAAACTGCATTACTTCAACCAGATGGCCGACTGGCAGAGCTTCCGCTGGCCGGGAGAGACTTACAGGCCGGGAACCATGCTGACCTGGACCACGGTCAACGCCGGTGCGCGTCTGTTCGGGGATTACAGCGGGACCTGGGGCTTTATTCGCTGGCTGGACCAGGGCAAGTGTGCGCAGCTTGACCGCAGCCAGTGGATGATGAGTTTCACTGCGCCGGATGGCCGTACCCTGCAGTGGGTGTTGCGCTCACAGCTGGGTAGCGGCCCACTGGCGCTACTGGCTCTGCGTGGCTTCACGCTGCCGGATCAGATATTCAGCGTTGACAGTGGGGCCACCGCTCAGGCGCTGATGACCAGTGACGAAAACAGTGACATGGACGGGAGTGAAGAATGAGCACGCTACAGGATTTAGTTGTCGCCTGTCAGGCAGACGAAACTCAGCTGCGGCAACAGGCGCAGGTATGGACGGAAAACTGGCAGCCCTGGCTTGCTCCGGTAAATGACACCTGTCCGGCCGGAGAAGAACCGGGATATGACGATGATTTCCAGCGTATCCGGGAAGAGGTCAATAAACTTTCCGGCATCGATACCGGACTGATTTGTACGCTTGCCGAAAAACTGCTGACCACCACCGCCAAAGATATCCGGATTGCCACCTGTTACTGCTGGGCGCGTCTGCACCAGGACGGCGAAACCGGCTTTGCTGAAGGGCTTGAGCTGCTGGCAGGATTGCTGCAGCGCTATGGCGCTCAGCTTCATCCACAGCGCGAGCGGAGCCGTAAACCGGCGCTGGAGTGGCTCGCAGGCTCACGTGTGCTTGACAGCCTGTCACTCTGGCCGGAGGTGGTGCGCGAGGATGCACGGCGCACGGCCGGAGCGCTCCTGCTGATTTGCGACAGCCTGGAGGCAGAGCCGGAAGCGTCACGGCCGGATATGAATGCCCTGTACAGCGCGCTGGTATCCCGCCTGATGAAAGCCGGTGGCGTGGATGCCGTGGTACCGCAGAACGCCGGTCACAGGGTGCAGTCACAGACATCACACACAACCGGGCCTGACGCGCCGGTACTGAGCCGCATTACGTCCGGTCAGGATTTACTGGCTCAGGCCCGAACCCTGACGGAGTATCTGCGTGAACAACCCGATGGCTGGCTTGCCGCACACCGGCTGATGAAAAGTCTGCGCCATGACACGCTGAGAGCGATCCCGGCGCCGGATGCCGAAGGGAAAACGCGCATCGCACCGCCGCGGGCTGACGAGCGGGCCATGCTCAAACGTCTGTACCTGCAGCAGAGCTGGCTGGAGATACTGGAGCAGGCGGACAGCACTTTCTCGCGTGGCGCCAACCACCTCTGGCTGGATTTGCAGTGGTATATCCATCAGGCCCTTGTGAAGTCAGGGCAGGGCGTGCTGGCCGACATCATCAGCGCCGATCTGAAAGGGCTGCTGAGCCGCCTCGCCGGACTTGAAACACTGGCCTTTAACGACGGGACGCCGTTTGCCGATGAGGTCACGCTGAACTGGATAAACCAGAGCGTGCTGGACGATATGTCCGGCTGGCGGGATGAGCCAATCAATACCATTAGTGAAACGGGAAACGATATTCTGGCCCTTGAGCCGGAAGCGCTGGAGAAAGCGGACACGGACGGCCTGGACGCCACACTCCACTGGCTGCAGACGCGTCCGGGCACTGACACCACTAAAGACAAATGGTTGCTGCGTCTGCTGATGGCCCGGGTGGCGGAGCAGAAGGGCAGGAATGAACTGGCGCTGCATCTGCTGGGAGAGCTTGATGGCGCAGCACAGTCCATCACCCTCGGGCAATGGACGCCGGGGCTATTATTTGAGGTCAAATCGCGCCGCCTCAGACTGCTGCGCATGAAAGCCGCCCGCAGTGAAACCGATAAATCGCGGTTACAGCCGGAGATGGACCAGCTTCTGGCGGGCCTGATTGCGCTCGATCCGGCAGGCAGTGCGGTGCTTTGTGGGTAACAGGACGGAATACAGCTAAAAGGAAAACATATGCCAGCAGAAGGCTTTTATCTGGTGCAGGGTGACAAAACGACCTGCGGCGGGAGAATTACCACGGGTGCAGAGGATCACACCCTGTTTAATAAACCGGTTGCCCGGGAGCAGGACAGCGTAACCTGTGGAAAACATCCCGGGCTTTACAGGATAGCCGGTGGCATCGACAACGATACCATACACGGCAGGCGAATGGCCGGAACACTCGACAGCTACAGTACCTGTCCGTGTAAGGCTAAGTTTATTCCGTCGATGATGGATGATACGTATGAGAAGAGCAGCGGTGCTTCTGTATCAGAATCAGCTACAGGCTTTGCAGTACCGGTGCAAACTTCTCCTGATTTGTCTTCTTATCTCACAGGGGAGCAAAAGCCAACAGGGTTCGTGTCTGATTATCCAGTGTTAAAAAACACGCATAATTTGCCTGATGAAAAGTTAAGGATGATGTTTAAGCAAAATAACAAGGACATCATGTTATTAACTTTATCTGAAGTGTTTGAAATATTGTCATCCTGGGGGGCATGGAAATATGGTTGGACTGCAATAACAGAAAGTACTCCAGGACAGATTGTTATTAACTATGGTACCAACATAAAGGATGTTGTTACAACATCCTTGCTCGTAAGCCAGTTAGGTAGTTTTGGAATAAAAGCTACGAGATATGTAAATCACAAAGGCACTGAATTGATTAAAATTAGTGGATATCCTGGAGTTCGAAAAATACTGAATGCGCCAGTGTTTTCTGCAAAGAATCCCAAGATTGTTGATATTGGAATAGGAAAGTATGGCTTGGCGAAATCTATCATAGAAGGTGCGAGGTTAACTTTTTATGTGGCTGCAGCATATCGCACTATCGATTATATTATGAATGATGAAACATCTTTCGCAGAATTTATCGGTAGCTTAGCAACAGATGCGGTGAAGATAGGTATAGCGTCTGCGGTCGTTTGGGGGGTAGGAATGGTTCTGGTAACTCCGTGGATCGTTGCAAACTTAGCGATAGTTGTCGTAGTTGGTGCTGTTGCTGCCATTACCTTAAATGTTCTGGATGATAAATTTGGTGGGACTGACAAGATTGTGGCATATATAGAATCAGCACAACAAGAATTCGCAAACAAAGCCAGAGAAGCTGAGCAGGGATTGCTGGATCTTGGTGCAATGTTTGCTGAACAAATGTTGATTAAAGGAAAGGATGTTATTTTAGAGGAGGTTCGCAATTATATCCGGGATAATTTGACGACCATTCAAAGGAGATTGTACTGATGATTGAAGAAAAAATCAGACCTTTTTTTGCTATAGTAATTATTCTTTGTTTATGTGTGCTGAGTATTTATCTTGGCAATAGTATATTTCGTTCATATTTATCTTTTGAAGATAACATTGTATTCTCATGGCTAACCATTGCATTAATTGCTTTGCCTATTGTGATGGTTTTCCCACTTATTTATTTCATTCTGGTTCTTGTTAAGGGGAAGGATTTTGCTTTCAAAAAAATGGATAACTACGTCTCTTATTTAAAGTGGAGTTGCATTGCTATCGCCATAATAGGGTTGCTATTTTTCTTCCTGTTCCCAAAAGAACTGCTCAGTAAGGGGTATATTCGTTGTAATGGAATTCCATCAGGTTGGATGGCAGGAACTGCAACCAGCTACGTAAAAGATTCATCTCTCTGTACACAAAATTGACGAAATTAAAAATATTCTGATTATCCGATGGGATCAGATTTACCATTATCCATCAAAAAAACAGTAAATAATTGAGCGAAAATAAATATCGATAAATTAACGTCGCGTTATTGCGATGCCGAATTTTAATGGGTTGTTAATGATGTATTCTTTTAAAAAACGAGTAATCGCATTTTTCGGAGTTGTATTTTTTTTTTGCACTTTTCATCGTGATTTTATATCTCGGTATTTATAAGTTAATCGAATACTTTTCCTATCCCGATGTTGTTAATGTCTCATTTTTTTGGGGAGCTGTATTTTTTTCTCACCGTTATTGATGATGCTCTTTTCTGTTATTTTTACCGGAAAGCAGATAACCGTTACATCAGGTAAAAAATCACTGAAAATCATGTTTATTATCTTAGGGTTGACCGCCCAGGAAATGTTTTATTTTCAACGTGATACATAACTTTCTTAATGGGGGAAGGTTACACCGAATGCCAGAGTCTCCCTTCGGGTTGGATGCCTGGCATGGCAAAAAAATATTCCATAGAACCGTACCTTTGTATTCAGCATTGATCGGCCTCTTTTATATTTGATTATTCCTGCCAGACTCCTGGAGTCTGTTTCAGTTTTTAACACGCAGCAATTAACTAAGCAGAAATAAATATGGACGACTTAACCCTGCGTTATTACGACGCTGAAATGCGCTACCTGCTGGAAGCCGGCGAAGAGTTTGCCCGTGCGCACCCCGAGCAGGCGGCAATGCTCAATCTTGATAAAGCGGGCGCGCGCGACCCGTATGTGGAGCGCCTGTTTGAGGGCTTTGCCTTCCTGATGGGGCGGCTGCGGGCGAAGCTCGATGACGATCTGCCGGAGCTGACAGAAGGGCTGGTCAGTCTGCTATGGCCGCATTACCTGCGCACCATTCCGTCGATGTCGGTGGTGGAGTTCACCCCTGACTGGCGCGAAATGAAAGAACCGATGCGTATTGTCAAAGGCTTCGAGGTGAACTCACGACCCATCGGTGAGAAGGGGACACGCTGTCGCTACACCACCACCAGAGAGATAACCCTGCAGCCGCTGGCGCTGGAGCAGGCCCGCCTGTCGACTGACCCGGACGGACGTTCTGTCATTAGCCTGCGTTTTAACTGCAGCCTCCTTGCCGACTGGAGCCGTGTCGATCTCAGCCAGATCCCGTTTTACTTCAATGCGGACGCACCGCTGGCCTGCGCCATGCATGAAGCTTTTACCATGAACACGGCCCGTCTGTGGTTGCGCATGCCGGGTGACACAGACAGAAGACCACTGGACGGGTATTTCACCGCACTGGGGTTTGGTGATGATGACAGGCTGTGGCCGAAGGGTGACAGCAGTTTCAGCGGTTACCAGTTGCTGCTGGAGTATTTCACCTTCCGCGAGAAATTCATGTTCACCGGCCTGCGCGGGCTGGAAACTGTCACTTTTCCGGCTGAGTTACCCTGGTTTGAAATTGATGTGGTGCTAGCGAAACGCTGGGAGCATGACTTCCGCTTTACCGAAAAGCATCTGCGCATGAACTGTGTGCCGGTAATTAACCTGTTCCCGCTGGAATCTGACCCGCTGACGCTCAACTCCCTGCAGACTGAGTACATGCTGCGCCCGATGCGCGTGCAGGATGGCCATACCGAAATTTATACCGTCGATTCGGTGATATCCTCGAACCAGCACACTTATGTGCCGTTCTCAAGTTTTCGCCACAAAGGCGGAATGATGCGTCATGAAGCACCGGAATATTACTACCACACCCGCGTGCGCCGCGGTCCGTCAGGTCTGCACAATACCTGGCTTGTCCTTGGCGGCGAAGCTTTTGATAACCACTCGGTACCAGAAGACGAGAGCCTCTCCCTGACACTTACCGGCACCAACGGCCAGCTACCACGGCGTGCGCTGCAGAGCACCGTGCTCGATACGGTGATGAAAACCACCTCAGTCAGTATCGCCGTGCGTAACCTCTGCGCGCCGACGCTGCCATGTTATCCCCCTGCGCAGGATCGCTTTCACTGGCGTGTGCTGAGTCATCTCGGCAGCGGGTTCCTGTCAATGATGGACAACGCCGACGTGCTGCGCGGTACCCTGGCGCTGTATGAATGGACCGACAGCGAGATGAACCGCCGCCGCCTGGAAGCCATCATCGACGTGAAGCACAGTGAAACCGAGCGCTTCGAGCAGGGCTATCTTGTCCGTGGTGTGCAGATTGAAGTGACGCTGGATAGTCACGGGTTTGCCGGGCGCGGCGATATCTGTCTGTTCGGCGAGCTGCTGAGCCGCTTCTTCGCACTCTACACCGACATCTATCTGTTTAACCGCCTGATCATTCTTCTGCAACCGACCGGAGAGCGCCTGGAATGGGAAGAGAAGCACAATCGCCGTATTCCCGGCTGACCCCGCGGCTGGAAGCCAGCCTTCACCGCATTAACTTTTATCGTTTCTGTCAACTGCTGGAAAAACGTCATCCGGACCGGCCGCTGATGGGTTCGACCAGCCATCCGGCGGACGACCCGGTACGCTTTGTACCGCACCCGGGGATGGGTTTTCCGGCCAGTGAGTTGAAAGCCGTCGAATATGATGAGGATGATGAAAGCAGGCCTCCGCGCATCCGCACGACCTTTATGGGGTTGTACGGGGTCGACTCACCGCTACCTACGGCTTATATCGATGACATTACTCAGCGCCGTGAAGGGCACGACGCACTGCAGGGCTTTCTGAATATTTTTAGCCACCGCATCCTGACGCAGTTTTACCGCATCTGGCGGAAATATTCCTATCCGGCCACGTTTGAGCCGGGAGGAACAGACACCATTTCGCAGTCGCTGCTGGGGCTGGTGGGGCTGGGCATACCGGGCACCGCGAACCACATTGCCACACCGGTATCCCGCTTTCTGGCGCTGCTGGGTGTGCTGCAGCAGCCCGGAAAAACCCAGGAGGGGATGCAGGCGCTGGTGACCCTGCTGGCCCCGGAAACCACCGTGAAGGTCAGCCCGTACTGCCTTCGACCGGTAGAGGTCAGCCAGTCACTGGGTTTTTACGGTGATGAGGATTTTCTTCTGGACGGCAATACGCCTCTGGGTGACGAGGCGATGGATACGGGCAGCCAGCTGCTGGTTGCGCTCACGACGGATAACGAACAGGAAGCGCAGGGCTGGAAACCGGATGGTCTGTTGTATCAGGATTTTCTGGTGATGCTGCGCGTTTATCTCGGCTGGCGCTTTAAGGCAAAGATCACCCTGACCACCCGGACCCGCCTGCTGGCCGCTCCACCGCTCGGCGAAGGCCCGTTCTGGCTGGGGATGAACGGTGTGCTGGGCGCGGAAGAGGACCATCTTCCGGACCTTCCGGACGATATTCCGCAGACATTTACGACGGAACTGGGCTATTACACGGGGCTGCAGCCCGCAACACCACAACAAGGAAACCGACGTGTTACGTACAAATTTGAGTAAAACCGCATGCTGGCTACCTGCATTACTGGCGTTCAGCCTGGCGGGTTGTGGGGTGACGCAGGGCGTCACTGATGGCACCAAATCAGCCTTCAACGCCATTTTTTACAAACAAATTAAAGAGCTGCATCTCGATTTTACCGCGCGTGAAGCGCTCAACACGGACTCCAGTGAGAGCAACTCGTTGTCTGAACCCGTAATGGTCCGTGTTTACCAGTTAAAAGATCGCAAAGCGTTCGACAAAACGGTCTACCCGCAGTTGCTCAAAGACGCCGACACTATTCTGAAAGCGGATTTGCTGGCAAGCCGTGATGTTGTAGTGAAGCCGGGCGGGGACGTGAATCTTGATATGCCAATGGAAGCCGGCGCGCAGTATGTCGCGGTGGTCGGTCTGTTCCGCCACCCGGATATGGTCAACAACACCTGGAAGCAGGTTCTCGAACGTGAAGATCTCGATCCGGATAAACCCCGTATTCTGGAAGCCGGGAATAACCGCCTGACATTACAACCGCTGAAGGATGACTGATGCCACAGGGACACAACACACCCTCACTCTACGAAATGCTGTGTGGTAATTTCTCCGGCGGCCTGAGCCTCCACCAGGTCAGTGAGCAGAACCAGGTGATTTTATCGGTGCTCGATAATATGCAGCGTGTGCTCAACTGCCGCGCCGGCACGCTGGCGCACCTGCCGGACTACGGTCTGCCGGACATGACCAAAATTCTGCAGGGCATGCCGGGTACCGCGCATGAACTGATGGGAACGTTATCGGCGGTATTGCTTAAGTACGAACCTCGGCTTAAGAAAATTGATGTGGTTCTGCTTGAGCAGACTATTCCGGGTGAGCTGCGTTATGCGATTGATGCTGAACTCAGGGGGATTGGTCTGGTGCGTTATGGCACGGCGTTTATGCCCGAAGGCCGTGTGCTGATCCGTCACCTCAAACAGCAGCAGTATCTTGATGCCCGGACCCGCCTCTAAACTTCTGACGGACAGTAAACCATGTCGGCAAAAGCACGATTTTTAAGAAAACTGCAGGACCAGCATCCCCGCAGTGAAGCCTTTGACACGAAGGCGGAAGCGGATATTGCGGCGTTCCGCCTGCGAATCAGCCAGCTCCAGGCGTCAATGGACACGTGGCTTGCCGGAACAGAAATCCGCACGGAAGCCACTGCCACTGTGCTGGTTGAATTTCTCATCGGCGGGAGCGCGTTTTCGGTGCCGGGTATCACCCTGCACTACGGAAAGCGAAGTATCCGGTTTACCCCCATTTTCCTGTACGGGCCGGGCGTAACCGGCTGTATTGAGGCTTGTCTGCATGCGCCGGGCGTAACCGGCTGTATTGAGGCTTGTCTGCATGCGCCGGACGCTATCCGGCCCCTGTACCGTTTGTTTATGCGCAGCGGCAGGCAGAATGACTGGACCTGGTGTCCGGCTGGCGTGCAGGGCGGCGATCCTGCCTGGTTTGATGAAGAGGCATTCTTTACGATGATTGCCCCTTTGCTTCCTGAGTAAACCCTGAGCCTGACTCTGGCTCGCTTTTTCCCGGAAAATGAAACATGCATGACGAACAACCCCGCCCGGTGAGAACCGGCGGCGATCCGCGTTCACTGCCTCAATTTACGGCGCTGCGCGATGAGATGAGCAAACTGACACACCCGGCACGTCCGGACGTCGACTGGATGCAGGTGGAAAAACTGTCGCTTTCCCTGTTTGAAATCAACGGTGTTGAGCTGCAGACCGGTGCCTGGTATACCCTTGCCCGCAGCCAGCTGGCGCAGGTCAGGGGGCTTAACGAAGGGCTGGCCATCCTGACAGCGATGCTGAGCTACCAGTGGGCTCAGTTCTGGCCGCAGCCGGTGCAGGCCCGGGCTGAAATTCTCAATGGACTTTTTCAGCGCCTGCAGAAACTTTTCCGCACCTGGTCACTGCAGCTTGCTGATTTCACAGCCCTTGAGCTGGCTGAAAAGCAACTGCAGGCGCTGGACGACATTCTGAAGCGTCAGGAACTCAGACACGCCTGTAACCCGGCATCCCTGCTGCAGCAAATACGCAGTGCTTTAAGTCGCCTGGAAAACGGTGCTCTGCATGAGGAGACCTCCCAGGGTACTGCTTTGCCTGAGGAAGCGGTGCGACCTGCCAGCCAGCTGGTCTATGTCATCCATAAGGAGCCAGAGGTCAGGGTGCGGGTGGCAGAGATGCCAACAGTTAAAGCAAAACGGTGGCTCGTCTTTGTGGCTGGCATGGCAACCTCGCTGGTGCTGGGCGCAGCAACGGCTTTTGGGTGGCAGGTCCTGCATCAGCCGGATGAAGCCACATATACCCTGGCCGCCTCCGTTGCCCCGCTGCCTGACCCCATGACTGCCCCGCAAATCGATGCCTTCAGGAAGACGGATAACAGCCGGACAGAATCTGCCATCTGGCTTGAGCGAATAACGAATCAGGTCAACGGGGTCATGAACCAGTCGCCGGGATGGCGGCTTCGCTATGCCCAGGGACTGGTGACGCAGGCAAAATCCCTGTGGCCGGACGACCCGGCAACCCGTGAGCTGGTAAAACGCTGGGAGCAGTATCAGATGGCCCGGACGCTGCCCGCCAGCAAGCTCCAGGGCTGGAATGAGGGAATGACGCAACTTCAGGCGCTGTCGGCAAAGCTGGATGCGCTGGATCACCAGAAGGGAAAATACCTGACGGGAAGCGAGTTGAAGACGCTGGTCTGGCAGATCACCCGTTCGTTTGCCAGTGCAGTACCGGCTGAAGAGCAACTGCGGCAGCTGGTTAGCGCACCGGGGGAGGGTAACACCCCCGGAGTCAGTATTGAGGAAGCCTCACGTCATCTGGATTCTTTGAGCTTTATCCTTCTAACAGCGCAGTAAATTTCGCCAGCCACTGCGGATGCGCAGGCCAGGCGGGAGCGGTCACCAGGTTGCCGTCAACATGGGCCTGATCGATGCCGATACTGGCATAATGTCCGCCGCTGAGACGGACCTCAGGCGCACAGGCCGGGTAGGCGCTGCAGGTCCGTCCCTTCAGTATGCCAGCGGCAGCGAGCAGTTGCGGGCCGTGACATACCGCGGCAATCGGTTTACGTGCGGCGTCAAATGCCTGAACCAGCTTTAACACATCCTCATTTAAGCGCAGATATTCGGGCGCTCTGCCGCCTGGGATCAGCAGGGCGTCATAATCCTGCTCTTTGACGCTGGAAAAGTCGGCGTTAAGGGTAAAACGGTGGCCGGGTTTTTCGCTGTAGGTCTGCGCACCGTCAAAATCATGGATCGCCGTTATAATGTAGTCGCCCTTCGGTTTGTCGGGGCAGACCGCATCGACCTGGTGGCCCACCATCTGTAACGCCTGAAAAGGCACCATGGTTTCGTAATCTTCGGCGTAATCACCCACCAGCATCAGGATTTTCTTGCTCATCATTCCTCACCTTTATCAATAAAGATGATTAAGATATAGCCTGGCGTGGCTGAATTGCCGGAAATAAAAAAGCCCGTCAGAGAACGGGCAACATAAGCAAGTGAATAAGTGATTTGTTATCAACGTTGTTGGAGGATAACGACGCGTATCTTACGCGGCAGTACGGCATGCAGGTACCTGACAAATTCGGTAGGTGAAACAAGAGATTAAACGTGCGTTATGGGGCATCGAAGGTCGGGTAAAGGGTATTTTCCAGAAACGCGACGAAATACCAGATTTCACCGCTAAAGATAAACCAGAAGCCAAATATAATAAGGAGTAAAATAATTATGGTGAGTATTATTTCTGTTTTTCCCATTGCAGATTCTACCCACCTGAAATTATTTTATCCGAGGCAGGCATTGTAGCGGGGCTTTGTCGGATACTCCAGTTTCATGCCGCAAGGACTTTATTACGTCCGTCATTTTTAGCGCGATACAGCGCATCGTCGACACGCTTAAACAGCTCATCAATACTCTCCCCCTGATTATGTCGCGCCACGCCAATGCTGACAGTAAAGCGGGGCAACCCCGGAAGCGTTATACGGGCAACGGCCGCACGGATCGACTCGGCAATCTGCAGCGCAGTGTCGAGAGGGGTACGCGGCAGCAGAAGGACGAACTCTTCTCCACCCCAACGAAAGACCAAATCCTCTTTTCGGCTGCAGGCTTCCAGCGTTCGGGAGAGAGCGATAAGCACCTCATCGCCCTTCAGATGACCGAACAGATCGTTGATGTTCTTGAAATGATCGGTATCCACCAGCAGCAGGCTAAACTGCTGCTGCGCGGGAAGATGATTCAGGTCGCTTTGATCGGTAATCGCGTAGAACTGGCGCCGGTTGAGTAATCCCGTCATGGAGTCACGTAACGCAGCATGTTCCAGCTCCTGCTCCAGCCTTTTTTGCTCGGTGATATCGTGGATGATGCACAACATCAGCTTGTCACCGTAGATCTCAATGGGGCCGGCATACGTCTGAACATGACGGGTAGTACCGTCGGCAAGACGGTGAACAAAGTTAAGCGGTTTATGGCCACCGGGCAGCGCGGCGATCGCCGTCATAATGGGTATCACATCTCGCCCCAGGGTATTTATCTCCCAGGTATGCTTACTGCACATATCATCATGCGAATAACCATAAAAATTCAGCGCGGCCAGGTTAGCATCGACGATCTGGCCGTCACGCGCAGGATCGATTAACAGCATCGGTGCGCTGTTGGTCTGGAAAAAACGGGCGTAAAACCCCTGCTTTTTCCGCCGGTAGGTTGCCGAGCGGCTGGCCTTCAATCCTGTGAGGAGTTGCGGGGTGAACCCCTCGAAAACAATCACATCTCCCCAGGGGGCGTAACGGGCCAGCGAGAGACGGCAACTTAACGGTGTATCCTGCCCATCCCGGCTTATTGTCCAGATTTCGACGATCTCCTGCTCTGTTTTCAGTTCAGAGACATACATCGACAGGAGGCTTTGCGCCGTTGCGGAATAGGTGCCTTTACGCAGCGCATCGAGAGTTTTATCACTCATGACCTGCAGAGCGGCCACATTGGCAAAAATAATCTGTTCCGACACGGGTGAAATGAGCCACACGGGAGTTTTAATAACATTCAGCGTATCAAAACAAGGTTGCGACATAGGCGTTTCCTGCTTATCGGCACACTGTGCCTGACCATCATGACCGAATTAACTCGCGTGTACTCATTTGAAACATACTCTACTTAACCCCGTCAGGCATGATTTTTTTGTGAAATATAGGCGCTGTCGGTTTGCGTTTTATTAATGGGGATAATTTGTTTGTCTGAGTTTTTCTGCAACAACAGCCACGGGACCTGTTCGGCAGGTAACGGGCGAGAGAAAAGATATCCCTGCAGATAGTCGCAGCCAAGACGGGTGAGCTCCGCCTGCTGTGCTTCCGTTTCTATCCCTTCTGCCACCACATTCATCTCCATGGTGCGGGCAATACTCATAATGGTTTCGACCAGCTTGTAGCTTTTTTCATTTTCCAGCATTGACGTGACAAAGCTTCTGTCAATTTTCAGTTCTTTTGCCGGGAGTACGCTCAGCATCAGCAGGTTGGAATAGCCGGTACCAAAATCATCGATCGAGACGGTGATCCCCGCACGATTAAACGCTTCCAGTAACTCGATGCTGCGGTCGAGATTTTTGAGCGCGGTGCTTTCTGTCACCTCAAGAATTAACCTGGACGGCGACAGGTTGTATTTTTCCAGCATCGACGACACGACAGGAAAAATGTCCTGCTGTTCGAACTGGACGGGGGATAAGTTGAGAGACAGCGTCCACTGGCTGAAACCTTGTTCCGTCCAGAAATGAAGCTGCCGACACGCCGCTTCAATGGCCCAGTTACCCACCGGAATGATTAAGCCGGTTTGTTCCAGCGTGGGAATAAACAGATTAGGCAGTAACACACCCTGCGCAGGATGCCGCCAGCGAAGAAGGGCTTCAAAACCATGTATCGTTTTATCTTCCGCATGCCAGGTGGGCTGGTACCACAGTTCAAACTGGTCACGCTCCAGCGCCTGAGACAGTTCCTGCAGAAAACCGGGTTTTGCCGGGACTGCGGTTGACATCTCGGTTCTGTAAATGGCCCAGTCATTGCGGCCCTCTTCTTTAACATGGTGTAAGGCAGCATCGGCCTTGAGCTTCAGCTCATGCAGCGTTTCGCCATCCTGAGGGTAGCGGCTGACGCCCGCGCTGATTGTCGTGCTCAGCGTATGTCCACAGAGCGAAAGCGGACGTCGCATATCCCCAAGCAAGGCGTTGAGCAGGGCGTTGAGTTTGTCGTCGTCACATTCCGGTACCAGCAGGATAAAGGCATCCCCACCCAACCTGGCCAGGGTCATCTCCCGGGTGAGCCGGGCCGTAATGCGCTGCGCAACAGTGATCAGTAACTCATCCCCGACGTTGTGGCCCCAGGTATCATTAACCCGCTTGAAGTGATCGACGTTGAGGAAAATCACGGCAAATTGCCGGTTACTCAGCAACGCACTGCGCAGACAATCCTGCATGCGGATATCCATCTGTTGACGGTTAGCCAGCCCGGTGAGCGCATCGAAGCGCGCCTGTAGCTCAAGCTGGCGATTGAGCTGCCGCAGATTATCCGTCAGCCGGTTGGTACGCCAGTGAGAATCGATAAGCGAAATGATTAACATCACCCCGAGCAGGCAAAGCGTGGTAACCGAAACCCAGATGGACAACCCCAGTTCGCCGATCCCGCCGGGCACAGTGTGCTCCATTTCCTGAAAATGGGCGGCACTCATGCCGGTATAGTGCATCGCACTGATTGCGGCACCCATGACCAGGGCCGCGAGAAGGCGATCGATAAAGACCCCTTTGTGTTTATCACGCAGGCGGAATGCCAGCCACAGTGCCGCCCCGGAGGCGACGACGGCAATTACGACGGACAATGCCACAAGGCGCCAGTCCCAGAGGATGCTGTCATTGAGCATCAGGGCCGCCATACCGATGTAGTGCATGGATACCACGCCCGCGCTCAGGATCGTCGTGGCAAGGATCAGCCGAACAGGAGAGAGTTTTTTGCCGGTAACGGCAATATTAATGGCCGTGGTCGATGCCGCCACCGCGACGCCGAGAGAGGCAAGGGTTAACCAGAGGTCGTAACTCATCATCATTGGCATTTGCATCGACAGCATGCCAATGAAGTGCATCGACCAAATCCCGATGCCCAGCGAGCACCCTCCGGCCATGCGCCAGAACATGGCCGCCTTTCGGCTGGAAAGGGGGATTTTCCCGGCGCTGTCCAGCGCCACAAAAGAGGCGATGAAAGCGACCAGATAAGAAATAGCGATTAACACAGGGTCCCACGATATATTGAGCATTATGCAATCCCACACCTGAGAGGGTCACCAATTTCGCCTGCCGGGTCCATCTTTATCTGGCAACGAACATGCGCATTCAAACAAGGTTAGTTATTTATCGTGAAAAATGACCAGTCATATTAATACCCTGAAGCGTGTTAAGAATATAAAATATATTTCTTTCATTAACCTGTTAAGCATTGCTAAACATAAATGAATAATAGTAGCAAAGCGCCTTAAATATGAGGGCGATTGCCTCGTCTCACGGCAGGCGATGGTATCGCTTAACGTGGCCGGAGACCAGTATTGCAGCATGCCGCGCAGAACATTTTCACTAATACACGTTTTTTATCTGACTTAAGCAAAATCTCAGGTTGCTAACGGCGAAAAGAAAAACCAGTGACGATTGCCATGAAAAACAGTTGAGGGAATGCTATAAAACGAGATGCCGACCAAAATATAAATTGTGGGTATCATCATGCTAAAAAATATGAGCGTCAGGACCTTTATTATCGGGTTCCTTTTATCTCTTTTTTTGATAACTGCAGGTGTCGTTGTTCTATTTTCCAGCAATCCCTCTCTCTTTATTTCCCTTAACGTAATCAACTTCGTTGCGCTATTTTTGCTCTGGGTCTATATGACGAAGTATCTTGTGACGCCGATCAATACGGTGAAGAAAAGTATTGAAGAGGTGACAGCGGGCAATCTGGGGGTGTCTATTCCCGAGTTTGGCAACAACTGCGCGGGGCGACTCATTCCCGGCATTAATAGCCTTTCGGGCAACATCGCTACGCTGGTGCGCGAGATCAGGGCGTCATCGCAAACCGCCATGACCTTATCGGATCAACTCTCGTCACGTAGCGCGCAGCTTTCGGTGAAAACCGAGCAGCAGTCGGCGTCTCTGGTGCAAACCGCAGCCAGCATGGAGCAAATGGCGGCAAGTACCAAAAACAATGCCGATAACACCCGCCTGGCGAGCGAGCAGGCCAACATGGCGACGCGACAGGCGCGCAAGGGCGGGGAGCTGATGGGGCAGGTTGCCACCAATATGGAGTCCATCACCGAATGCGCTCAGCAGATGACAGAGATTATCTCGCTGATCGACGGCATTGCCTTCCAGACGAATATTCTGGCACTCAACGCGGCCGTTGAGGCGGCGAGGGCGGGAGATCATGGAAAGGGATTTTCTGTCGTTGCAGAAGAGGTCAGAAACCTGGCGCACCGCAGTGCAGAGGCCGCGAAGAATATCAAAGCGCTGATTGAAGTCACCAGCAGTAACGTCAGCCAGGGTGCCACCGTTGTATCGGAGGCGGAGAAGAATATGCAGGAGATCGTGGCGGGGTCAGGGAATGTCAGCCGGCTAATGGACGAAATTTCCGCCTCGACCTCAGAGCAGGAGAAAGGGATATCTCAGATTACGCTGGCGTTGTCAGAGCTGGAGCGGGTCACGCAAAGTAACGTGGCAATGGCGGAGGAACTTAACGGCTCCTCTGATGTGCTGCGTAACCAGGTGATTGAACTGCAGGCCCGCACGCGTAATTTCCGGCTTGACCAGGGCACACCTTCCTCCTTATCGTCCGGCTCACCCGCCTTCCTTCAGCGGCCAGAGCACTCTCTCTGACAACACCTGCCTTTCTTGCCGGGTGGCGCGTGCTTACCCGGCCGACACTCCGCCACGATATCAATACATTGCACAACGCATTTTTGTTGCTTAACCCTTCATGAAAGCTAGACTGACACCGAAAGAGTTAAATGGTGGAGGCGCTGTGGAAAGCATTAAAGGATCTGAACTTAACGTTCCTGACGCAGTATTTGCGTGGGTGCTGGATGGTCGTGGCGGTGCCCGACCGCTGGAAGACAACGATGTGATCGATAATGCGCATCCCTGCTGGTTACATTTGAACTACACCCACCCGGACAGTGCTGACTGGCTGGCCTCAACGCCGCTTTTGCCTAACAATGTGCGCGATGCGCTGGCCGGGGAAAGCCTGCGGCCCCGCGTGAGCCGCATGGGTGACGGTACGCTAATCACCCTGCGATGCATTAACGGCAGCACGGATGAACGTCCGGATCAGCTGGTTGCGATGCGTGTCTATATGGACGACGGGCTGATTGTCTCCACCCGCCAGCGTAAAGTGCTGGCGCTGGATGACATCGTGAACGATCTGAAAGAGGGCACCGGGCCTGTCGACTGCGGCAGCTGGCTGGTGGACGTGTGTGATGCGCTGACCGATCACGCAAGTGAGTTTATCGAGAAACTCCACGACAAAATCATCGACCTGGAAGATAACCTGCTCGATCAGCAGATCCCGCCGCGTGGTTTTCTGGCCCTGCTGCGTAAGCAGCTGATCGTGATGCGCCGCTATATGACGCCCCAGCGGGACGTGTATGCGCGTCTGGCCAGTGAAAGGCTTGCCTGGATGAATGACGATCACCGTCGCAGAATGCAGGATATCGCCGACAGACTGGGCCGCGGACTGGATGAAATTGATTCCTGTATTGCCAGAACGGCGGTGATGGCGGACGAAATTGCGCAGGTGATGCAGGAGTCGCTGGCGAGAAGAACCTATACAATGTCCCTGATGGCAATGGTATTTTTACCCAGCACGTTTCTTACCGGGCTGTTTGGCGTCAACCTGGGCGGCATTCCGGGTGGTGCGTATCGCTATGGCTTTACCGCGTTTTGCGTCATGTTAGTTGTTTTGATTGGTGGTGTTGCATGGTGGTTGCATCGTAGTAAATGGCTGTAAATTTACGCTTTTTTCTCCTTTCGACGGGGTCAAAACGCTCTTTTAATTGAGCGAAGTCAATAAACGTTTACCCCGTAAGGTGCACTATTACTCCCGCAGGTGAATGCAACGTCAAGCGATGGGCGTTGCGCTCCATATTGTCTTACTTCCTTTTTTGAATTACTGCATAGCACAATTGATTCGTACGACGCCGACTTCATAGTCGGCTTTTTTTTGCCTCCTGAATCTCAGCGTCTACCCTAAAAGGGATGACAGTCAATTCTGGAGGGAATGATGAGCATCCTCAACGCTCTGCTATTGCAACAATCACGACAGTCCGATCCCACCCCGACCGATCCGGTGCCAATGCCCGATCCCATCCCGCGTCCTCAGCCGATGCCCGACCCGCCGCCCGATGAAGAACCGATTAAATTGTCGCATCGGACCGCGAGATCTGCGAGGATACGCGCCATCTGACCGCAAAGATCACCACGAGAGACAATTGTGACCGCTTTTTCTACCCTGAATATTTTGCCCGCCGCCCAACTCGATAACCTTAACGAGTTGGGATACCTCACGATGACGCCTGTTCAGGCGGCCGCGTTGCCCGCCATCCTTGAGGGCCGCGACGTGCGCGTACAGGCGAAAACGGGCAGTGGGAAAACCGCGGCATTTGGTCTTGGCCTGTTGCAGCATATCGATGCGGCGCTTTTTCAGACCCAGTCGCTGGTGCTGTGCCCGACCCGTGAACTGGCCGATCAGGTCGCTGGCGAACTGCGTCGCCTGGCGCGATTCCTGCCAAACACCAAAATTTTAACCCTCTGTGGCGGACAGCCGTTCGGCGCGCAGCGTGATTCACTTCAGCATGCGCCGCACATTATTGTCGCGACGCCAGGCCGCCTGCTGGATCACCTGCAAAAAGGCACCGTTTCGCTGGATGCGTTACACACGCTGGTGATGGATGAGGCAGATCGGATGCTGGATATGGGCTTCAGCGACGCGATTGACGAGGTGATCCGTTTCGCACCGACCGATCGTCAGACGCTGTTGTTCTCTGCAACCTGGCCGGAAGCCATCGCCGCCATCAGCGGGCGCGTGCAGAAAAATCCCCTGACCATTGAGATCGACAGCGTAGATGCGCTGCCCGCCATAGAGCAGCAGTTCTTTGAAACCTCGCAGCAGGGGAAAATCCCGCTTCTGCAGAAATTGCTGAGCCAGCATCAGCCAGCCTCCTGCGTGGTGTTCTGTAACACCAAAAAAGATTGCCAGTCGGTCTGTGATGCCCTGAATGCTGCCGGGCAGAGCGCATTGTCGCTGCATGGCGATCTGGAACAGCGCGATCGCGATCAGACGCTGGTCCGTTTCGCCAACGGCAGCGCCCGCGTGCTGGTCGCGACCGATGTCGCTGCGCGCGGTCTGGATATCAAATCCCTTGAGCTGGTCGTGAACTATGAACTGGCGTGGGATCCGGAAGTCCATGTCCACCGTATCGGTCGTACCGCACGCGCCGGGAACAGCGGTCTGGCCATCAGCTTCTGCGCGCCGGAAGAGGCGCAGCGCGCCAACATTCTCTCTGAGATGCTGCAGATTAAACTGAACTGGATGAATGCCCCTGCTGGCGTCAGCCTGGTGCCGCTGGAGGCCGAAATGACGACGCTGTGTATCGATGGTGGTAAAAAAGCCAAAATGCGCCCGGGGGATGTATTAGGTGCATTGACCGGAGAGGTGGGGCTGGACGGGGCGGATATCGGTAAGATTGCGGTTCACCCGGCGCATGTCTATGTGGCGGTTCGCCAGGGCGTTGCCCATAAAGCCTGGAAGCAGCTGCAAAACGGGAAAATTAAAGGTAAAACCTGTCGCGTACGTTTGCTGAAATAAAGAATGAAGCGTCTCAGAAGGTATTTCTGAGACGCTAATCGCTTACTTCACTTCAAGCACGTTCAGACGCAGCTCTTCAAACGCGTTGTCATCGTCTTCTGGCTGCCAGCCAGCTGGCTGCATCGGGATATCTTCCCGGTCAAACGCCAGGTCACCGCCGTTCACCACGTCAGATTCGTGGTTGATGCTTTTGAAGTCGAACAGTTCAACATCCGCGAGATGCGAAGGCACGACGTTCTGCATCGCGCTGAACATGGTTTCGAGCCGCCCCGGATAACGCTTGTCCCAGTCGCGCAGCATGTCGCCAATGACCTGACGCTGCAGGTTCGGCTGAGAGCCGCAGAGATTACATGGAATAATCGGGAACCCTTTAGCCTGAGAAAAACGTTCGATGTCTTTTTCGCGGCAGTAGGCAAGCGGGCGGATCACAATGTGTTTGCCGTCATCGCTCATCAGTTTAGGGGGCATACCTTTCATCTTGCCGCCGTAGAACATATTGAGGAACAGCGTTTGCAGGATATCGTCGCGGTGGTGGCCCAGCGCAATTTTGGTCGCACCCAGTTCCGTCGCGGTACGATACAGAATGCCACGGCGCAGACGAGAGCAAAGCGAGCAGGTGGTTTTTCCTTCCGGGATTTTCTCTTTCACAATACCGTAGGTATTTTCTTCGACGATTTTGTACTCAACGCCCAGGTTCTCGAGATATTCCGGCAGAATATGCTCCGGGAAGCCCGGCTGTTTCTGGTCAAGGTTGACCGCCACCAGGGAGAAATTCACCGGGGCACTTTGCTGAAGATTACGCAGGATCTCCAGCATGGTGTAGCTGTCTTTACCGCCTGACAGGCAAACCATGATGCGGTCGCCTTCTTCAATCATGTTGAAGTCTGCAATGGCTTCGCCGACGTTACGGCGCAGTCGCTTTTGCAGTTTATTCAGGTTGTATTGCTCTTTCTTTGTATTTGCTTGATTTTCTTGCATTTATTACTACCTTCGGAGCCGATAGGGGCATAATAGGGGCAAAAATTTTTCAGCGTGCCAGCTTATCGTTAAGCATCAGCACCTGTTCGCCATTCATTTCTTCAATCCACGCACCGTAGACTTCATAAACCATTTGCGCGTTTTCATGCCCCATCTGGCTGGCTATGAAAGACGGGTTAGCGCCGGCAGATAAAAGCCAGCAGGCAAAAGTATGCCGCGTATGGTACGGATTCCGGCGGCGAATACCAGCACGTTTTACAGCTGCGTTGAATCTCGCACCGATGCTCGATAAAGAGTAGTAGGCTTTCTGTTCTCCTTTTCGCATCCGGGGTATGAAAACGAATCGCAGGCTTTGATGTTCCACTGCGCCATACTCGCGATGATTAAAGACAATTTCGGTTTTAGGCTGTAGCGCTGTCAGCTTGCGCTGTGCTTTCAAGGCTTCAAGTGCCGGCTCTAATAGGGTAATAACCCGGTTACCTGCTTCGGTTTTTGGTGGGCCGAACATGCCCAACGCATTAAGATTACGCTGTATATGAGCCGTACCTTTTTCCCAGTCGATATCTTCCCAGGCAAGAGCTGCAAGCTCCCCATGACGGACACCGGTATAAACTGCGAATGTCCACATATTGAGGCTTTGGCCACGCTCGGATTACGACAGGCTTCTCACCGTCAACGCATCGCTATCTGAACCAAACTGGGTGGAATGGGCAAACACCATCAGGCTGATGCGTGTCCAGGACAAACGCACGCACTACGAAATCTGTGACCTGTTCCAGTGGGCTAACCGGGACGAATTCTGGAAAGACAACATTCTGAGCCCTTCAAGTCTGCGAAAGCAGTGGGATCAGCTCACCACCAAACGGCTGCGTGCAACCGCAGCGGTAAAACCATCCCGGAGCGGCATCGACCTGCACAATACCGACTGGATTGACGGGGTGCTGGAATGAAAAATCTTGCCGAAAGCATTCGAAATTTTGATCGGGAACAGGCTCGTCGTGTGGCGCATAACTTGCCTGAGCAGTACACCGAACGCGAACAAACACAGCAGGTGGCGCATATTATCAACGGCCTGTTTGTGCAGCTGGCTGCCGCTTTTCCGGCAAGCTTGGTTAATCGCAGCCAGGAAGACGTTGATGAAATTCGCCGGCAGTGGGTGCTTGCGTTCAAAGAAAACGGGATAACCAGCATGGAGCAGGTTGAAGCGGGCATGCGCATGGTGAGGCGACAGGAGCGTCCATTCCTGCCTTCGCCAGGCCAGTTCATCAAGTGGTGCAGGGAAGGGCGCTGTGTGCTGGGGATCACCACCGCTGACGTAATGGCTGAATACTGGAAGTGGCGCAAGCTGGTGTTTCGCTACCCGAGCAGTGAGCAGTATCCGTGGCCAAAGCCGGTTTTTTACCACATCTGCATTGAGCTGCGCCGGCGCGGAACTGATGGTCAGATGTGTCAGAAAGAGCTCGAGCGTGAAGCTGGAGAAATTCTGGGGATGTGGGAAAAGCGGGTGCTGGCTGGGAAGCCTATTCCTCCTGTTCGTCGGGCGTTGGCAGCACCAGTGGCGCCGAAGGGGCCGACGCCAGCTGAGCTTTTGAAAGCCAAATATGAGCGGATGAAAGCCGATGGGAGGGAGTAAGGATGAAATGGTCCGGAATGAGCAAAAAGCAAACTTAGTGACAGTTCCTGCTTAATGAGGCCAGGATAATCACTCCAACAGATTGTTATTTCCTGCTTGTGATGAAAGCTAAGGAATTCATTTTACCGACGGAGAAGTTACAACATTTTGTAATTAGTTATTTTGTAACTTTTTTTGAAATCAACCAAACAACCTCATAACCATCATTGACCTTCAAGTTAACTTTAAACCTATACTACGGTTACGGCTGATTAAGAACCGGTAACAGAATCGGTTCTGACCATTTCGTTCTGCGAAGAATCGAGCCGGATAAGCACCTTCTATAGAAAGTTTATCTGATTGGAGAAATGACATGGGTTATGTAACAACTCGCGATGGCGTTGACATCTTCTATAAGGACTGGGGTCCAAAGGATGGTAAAGTTATTTTTTTCCATCATGGCTGGCCTTTAAGCAGTGATGACTGGGACGCTCAAATGTTATTCTTCGTGAATAAAGGCTTCCGCGTTGTGGCGCACGACAGGCGCGGACATGGTCGTTCAGCACAAGTGTGGGATGGCCATGACATGGATCATTACGCAGATGATGTTGCAGCCGTTGTGCAACATCTCGGTGTACAAGGCGCGATGCATGTTGGCCATTCAACCGGTGGCGGTGAAGTTGTACGTTATATTGCCAGACATGGTGAAGATAAAGTTTCCAAAGCCGTGTTAATAAGTGCTGTACCGCCATTGATGGTCAAGACAGACAGTAATCCAGAGGGGACGCCTAAAGCGGTATTCGATGGCATGCAGGCGCAACTGGCAGCTAATCGCGCCCAGTTTTACTACGACGTTCCTGCTGGACCATTTTATGGATTTAACCGTTCCGGTTCTGCTCCTTCGGAGGCTGTCATTTATAACTGGTGGCGACAGGGCATGATGGGTAGTGCTAAAGCGCATTACGATGGGATAGTTGCATTTTCTCAAACTGACTTCACCGAAGACCTGAAAGGAATATCCATCCCCGTACTTGTGATTCACGGCGATGACGATCAGGTTGTGCCATATAATGATTCCGGAAAGTTGTCGGCTAGTTTGGTCAAAAATGGAAAACTCAATACTTATAAAGGAGCTCCGCACGGCATACCTACTACGCACGCGGCTCAAGTTAACGAAGATCTTCTTGCATTCATAAACAGTTAATTTTGATTATAAAATCGCTTAGTACATGACTCCGCCACCTGTATAAAATACAGGTGGCGGAGTTGTATTAGTTCTAATCATGGGAAGCTAGTATTGATCAGGCTTCATTCATCAACAATTCGTCCTGAAACTGACAAGACGTATCGTCTATCAGATCACTTAATGGAATGTAGTACCGGTGCATCAACCTGCATTAGCTTCATTACCCGCAACATATTTTCCTGGCATGAAATTCCCTCAGGCTTGTTTTCGATACCAGAGATTAAATTCAGTATCATGGTCTGATTATCCATGAGTTGCTGTTGCAGTAGTCGGATTTCCTCAACCCTGGATTCAAGAGAAGCAACTAATCCTTCATGGTTCCAGGTTCCTTTCCCTTGGGGCAATACCTGCCTGATTTGCTCAAGCGAGAACCCAAATTTCTGCGCCCGGTCAATGAGCATGAGTATCAGTGCGGTTTCAGGGGGATATTGGCGATAACCGTTATCCTGTCGGGGTGGGGAGCTGATAAGGCCTTCCGCCTCATAATAGCGGATGCGGGAAGGCGTAAGCCCTGTCGCTTTTGCCAGATCGCCAATCTTCATTTTATCTCCAGTGTGTCTCTTGACATTAAAGTTAACTTTAAACTTATACTTTTAAAAAAGTCAATGTCCCAGGGCATCCGACTTAAATTTGTTGGAGAGGAAAAAACATGCAAACTATTCTGGGCGCAAGCGGACAGATCGCCCGAGAACTAGCCCGCGAGTTAGCGCTTTCCTTCAGCGCTGAACTGAGGCTAGTTAGCCGTCATCCGCAAAAGGTCACAGAAAGTGATACTCTTATGTCAGCTGATTTGCTTGACGGCAGCCAGACTTTGGAGGCTGTAAAAGGAAGCCGCATTGTGTATTTTGCGGCAGGCCTGCCACCGGATTCTTCACTCTGGGAGCAACAGTTTCCTTTAATGCTGCAAAATGCACTAAAGGCCACCCGGCAAGCTGGGGCTCATTTTGTCTATTTTGACAACACGTATATGTATCCTCAGGACAACCGACTTCAGATGGAAGATACGCTGTTCCAGCCATTGGGACGAAAGGGACGTGTCAGGGCTATGATGGCGAACATGGTGCTGGAGGAGATGAAGCGCGGCGATATACCTGTATTGATTGGTCGTGCTCCTGAATTTTACGGACCAGGAAAAACCCAAAGTTTTACCAATGCTCTGGTTTTAGACAGACTTAAAGCAGGAAAAAAGCCCCTCGTCCCATTACGTGATGACACATTACGCACGCTCATCTGGACCCCAGATGCCAGCCGGGCATTAGCTCTTCTGGGGAACACTCCAGATGCTTACGGTCAGACTTGGCACCTGCCATGTTGTGAAGAACGAATTACATATGCGCAATTTGTTTCTTTGGCGTGCAGTATATTTGGAAAAGAGACCTCATGGTCTGTACTCAGTAAATTAGCCTTATATGTCGCAGGTATTTTTGCTAAGGGGCCGCGGGAATTGCGGGAGCTGCTACCTCGCTATGAAGTTGATAATTTATTTGATTCTTCAAAATTTAAGATGCGTTTCCCGGATTTCAGCATAACAACTTATCAGCAAGGGCTAGAAGGAATCTATGCTGAATGGAAAGCCACATCTGCATTAAAGAAAAATAATTAACCATTGTGTCTGGTTGTTAAAAGCAATCTTTGACCAACACCAGAAGGTTCTAACATGCACCGGACTATATTACATGTTGTTACGAATGTATCTCATTTTGACGACCCTAAGCATAAAACCGGTCTATGGCTGTCAGAACTCACTTACGCGTACGATATTTTTGCGGCCCAGGGCTTTAGACAAAAAATTGTGAGTCCAACAGGCGGCCAGTCGCCCTTAGAACCACGATCCCTCAGATGGCCATTTTTAGATGTTTCGGCCCGGGACTGGCTTAAGGATCCTTCAAGAATGGAACTTCTTGAGAATACCCTCAGTCCTGAGCAAATCGACTCTTCAGAGTATGACGCTATTTACTTCACAGGCGGTCATGCCGTTATGTGGGACTTTCCAAATAATGTAGGGCTTCAGCAAATCACTCGGGATATCCATGAAAGGGGAGGCGTTGTGTCCTCTGTATGCCATGGATATTGCGGTCTGCTGAATACCCGCTTGTCTAATGATGAGCTTCTCGTTAAGGCTCGTAGGATCACTGGTTTTTCATGGACAGAAGAAATCTTGGCGGGTGTATCACGTGAGATGCCATATAACGCGCAGCAGGAGATGAAGCAAAGGGGAGCCCGATATGAGAAGGCTTTTCTACCATTTACACCCAACGTTGTCGTTGATGGGCGCCTGGTTACAGGACAGAACCCATTTTCAGCGAAGATAACAGCCATGCGGGTGGTGTCGCTGCTTAATCTCTGACGACAAAGCTGGCTGGAACTTCGCGGTTATGAATTCGCGTTTTATAAACAGAACAACCTCTAATCGAATTGGATGAATTTTGAATTATGTCTGTCGCTGGTGGGTTACGAAGCTCAGATCTAGATACAACTTCTTAAACGTTAACAGGAAAGATGATATGAGATTGATTGAGATAACAAAACCCGGTGGCCCTGAAGTGCTTAAGATAAGCCAGGGGAAAATCCCGGAATGTGGCGAGAGCGAAGTCCTCATTTCTGTAAAAGCCGCGGGGGTAAATCGGCCAGATATTATGCAGAGGGAAGGTAAATATCCTATGCCTGAGGGCGTTACACCTGTGCCAGGACTAGAAGTTGCAGGAATCGTCCATGCAATTGGGAAGAATGTTACTCACTTATCAGTCGGCGATCGTGTTTGCGCGCTCACTAATGGTGGAGGATATGCAGAATATTGTGCCGTTCCAGTCAGCCAAGTGTTGCCTGTTCCAAAGAACTTGAGCCTTACTGAAGCAGCAGCCCTTCCTGAAACATACTTTACAGTATGGGCCAATCTTTTTTCTCTAGGGAAAGTGAAATCGGGAGATGTTGTATTGATCCATGGTGCAGCAAGTGGTATTGGGACAACCGCGCTGGCGCTGTGCTCTGCCTTGAATATTAAATTATTCGGTACCGTAGGAAACGATGAGCAAGTCATAGCGCTGAAAAAATATGGTGAGATGATTAACTTCAGGACACAGGATTTTGAGGAAGAGATCCTTAAGAGAACTGACGGGAAAGGGGTCGATGTAATCCTTGACATTGTCGGCGCCTCATATTTCAACAAAAATCTTCGAATTTTGAAAAAAGACGGACGGCTCGTGCTGATTGGATTTATGGGGGGAAGGATAGTTAAAGAGTTCGATATTCAGGAACTCATCCTTAAAAGAGCCTTGGTAACAGGTTCAACGATGAGAAGCCGAAATGACGCTGAAAAGGGAGAAATAGCCCAAAATCTCATACAACATGTCTGGCCTTTAATCGAATCAGGAAAGTGTAAACCCGTTATACACCAGGTCGTTAAATTTGAAGAAGTCCGGACAGCACATGAATTACTGGAGGCCGGAAGTCACATAGGTAAGGTCATTCTTAGTTTTGAATAAAGGGCTTGCTTAGCATTGTCTGTGAGATGCCGACGGGGGTGAGAATTTTCACTCACACCCGTAATATTTACATAATCCTCAGCGAACTAGTCCCGGGAAGAATGGTTATAAGTTCAGCGCCCATTAACATGGCTGGTGTATAGGCGCCCCCTGTAACCTGATTCATCATCAGATATCTGACGACGGTTAACGCACCTGAGATGGTCAGGTTATAACCATTTGGTGTGCGGAGGCGGGCGGTCTTTTTTTCACCTTTCGCGTTTATAACCTCTCCCCATACAAATGAGGGAGTCTGCATTCGTTTTTCTTCGCCGGGTCCTTTTACTGTACTGGATATAAAAGCTTTCAGTAGTTTCTGAACCCACGCCAGCTGCAGCAATGGTCTGAGGTAGTTTGCTCTCCTTGCTCGAGATATCATATGGTTTGAGCCTGGCATATATACCTGTATGTCAGGAATACCCGTCGTGTAATAAGCCGTAGATACGTCACCCCAGGGAATTGTCATTGCATATTTCTCACCATTACCGAAGTCAATACGGCGAACATCATAAGCAAGAGGCACTGTAATTATCTTTCCGCTTCGCCGAATTTTCCCTCCCTGAGCTAACCCCATGATCGCCGTCTTTACCGTACCAGGGGAAAAACCTGAGCGTGAATCGAATCCCAGATTGAGCTTAATTGCATCTGGCATGGCATTTTTCAATGCCGCAGCCAAACAGTCTGTTGGAATTACATCAAACCCCACTCCAGAGCAAAAAACTATGTCAGCTTTCTGGGCTTGGGGATTCAATGACTGTGCAGCTTCGAAAACATCAATCTCTCCTGTGATATCAAGATAATGAGTCCGTGTTTGGAGGCAAGCATACATTAAAGGAAGGGCTGTAACAGAGAACGGTCCTGCGCAATTCAGCACAAGCATACAGCCCTTAAGTTGATTGATAACTTCAAGTGGATTATCAAGGGAAAAGGTACGGGACTCTAGTCCAAGAGTACGGGCAAGTATTTCAACCTTTTCTCTCCGTCTCCCAGCCAAAATGGGCCGATAACCCAGTCTGACTGCCTCCCGGGCAATCATATCTCCGGTATAACCATTTGCACCGTAGATCATCCAGCTAGGTAATTCCTTATAGGCTTTATGCTCTTTCATAACATTATTCTCTGCAACAAAAAATACTTGGGCATACAAGTAGTGCCTAAGGCTTGCTACACCACTGTGTACTATTCGACATCCCCAGTTATTGCCTCCCCTGTACTAGAGTCATTGGGATTCTTCCGGAGAATAATAGACATTCTTATCGTGCAAAATTCCCGCGATAAAGAAACTGTTAAGAGCATATCTTTAAAGTTACCTTTAAGGTCAACTGATATTATAACGCTACTATTTGGGCATGATATGGCGAAGCTACAAACCTTAAAAAGTCATTCTGACTCCGCTCGACCAGCCATTAATAAGAAATACCGGTTTAAGCCGCTACGCTACGGGAGTGGCAAACCGAATGGTGAAGCTGCTTAACGAGACGGACGCAGACCTTTCAGCACGCCTACTGGATGCGCTGGACAGATTGCCTCCTGAGAGCTTCACCGTTAGCCGTCTGGAGAGTTTACTGGACAGCGTGCGGGATCTTAACCATCAGGCCGTAGCGTCCATGCAGGCAGGGCTCGAGAGTGAGCTGGTGGCGCTGGCAAAGAACGAAGCCAGTTATCAGCTGAGCCTGTTCGATTCCATTCTGCCTTCACAGGTCCTGTCTCACTATCCGCTGCAGGGCATCACCGCCGATATGGTGTATGCCGCGGCGATGGCGCAGCCCTTTCAGGGGCGGCTGCTGAGTGAGTGGGCGGAGAATCTGGAATCGGACAGGCTGGCGCGGATAGTGAACGCCGTCCGCAGGGGGTATCTTGCCGGCGACACGGTAGAAACAATCGCGCGCAGTGTTCGCGGCCACGCCAATAAAGATTATCGCGACGGCGCGCTGCAGATGAGCAGGGCAAACGCCGCCAGCATCGCTAAAACAGCCGTGAATCATCTGTCTGCCACAGCACGCAACAGCTTCACAAGTGCCAATAGCGATATCGTGAAAGGTAAACAGTGGCTGTCAACGCTGGACAATAAAACCAGCCATGACTGCATTATTCGTGATCTGCTGCGCTACACCCTGGATAACAAACCGGTCGGGCATAAGGTGCCTTACCTGCAGGGACCCGGGAAAATACATTTCTGCTGCCGTTCTACTGAAACTCTGATTCTCAAGTCTTGGCGCGAACTCGGCATTGATATTGATGAGATGGACGAGGGCACTCGTGCCAGCATGGATGGCCAGGTGCCAGCTAAAACCTCGGATCTGGAATGGCTCGCGCGCCAGTCGGCACAACGCCAGGATCAGGTTCTGGGTGCCGAGCGTGGACGTCTGTTCCGCGCTGGTGAAATCGACCTGGCTGATATGTTCACTGACAAAGGCGAGTGGATCAGCTAGGAACGGCTGAAGCAGCTCTCAGGCACAGACAACTAACAATCACATCTTACTCCACGCCCTGGCATCCGCCGGGGCTTTTTTATGGGCGAGGCCCGGCAAAATCCCGAGGGGAAATTATGTTAATTCGAAACATGCTTCTGAAATATTACGCACCTGAAAGCGGCGGTGAGGGCGGCGGTGGCGGAGGTATCGAAATCACTCCTGAAATCCAGAAGCTGATTGATGAGCGTGTGACCAGCGAAGTCACGGGCCTGAAATCGAAAAACTCTGAGCTGCTGGGAACCATTAAGCAGCAAAAAGAAACTCTGTCACGCTTCGATGGTATCGATCCTGATGCAGTGCGCGGGATCCTCCAGCGTTTTTCCGACGACGAAGAGGCAAAGCTGATTGCCGCCGGAAAAATCGATGAGGTGCTCGATAAGCGCACCGAGCGTCTGCGTGCTGACGTTGATAAGCAAATCAAAGCCGCAAATGAACGCGCCGACAAAGCCGAAGCGTTCTCCAACAAATTCCGGGATCGAGTTCTGGGCGATGCAATCCGTGCAGCAGCCTCAAAAGCTGGCGCGCTGCCTGAAGCATCCGACGATCTGATTCTGCGTGCCAAAGGCACATTCCAGCTCAACGACGAAGGCGAGGCCGTAGCAGTTGATGCAAATGGCGATGTTCTGTTCGGTAAAGACGGAAAAACTCCACTAAGCCCGCTTGAGTGGGCTGAGTCTCTTAAGGAGACGGCTCCGCATCTGTTCCCACGCGCAGAAGGCACCGGCGCGGGCGGACACAAACCAAACGGCGGTGGCAACCTGAAACGTTCCGAAATGAGCGCCAGCGACAAAGCGGACTACATCCGCAAGCATGGCCAGCAGGCCTTCCTCAAACTTCCGAAATAAGGGATTAACCCATGTCTACCACTGTTAATAGTGACCTGATCATTTATGACGATCTGGCGCAGACCGCTTTCCTCGAGCGCCGCCAGGACAACCTGGCAATTTTCAACGCGTCCTCCAACGGTGCGATCCTGCTGGATAACGAGCTGATTGAAGGCGATTTCCGCAAGCGAGCCTTCTACAAAGTGGGCGGCTCAATCGAATCGCGTGACGTTAACTCCACCGAAAAAGTGACGGGTAAGAAGATTGGCGCCGGTGAAGCCGTATCCGTCAAAGCACCGTGGAAATACGGTCCATACGAAACTACTGAAGAAGCGTTCAAACGCCGCGGCCGCTCGGTTGACGAGTTTTCCGAAGTGATCGGCACTGATGTGGCTGACGCTACGCTGGAAGGCTACGTGAAATACGGCTTGAAGGCCCTGACGGCAGCAATTGGCGCCAACGCGGATATGGTGGTCACCGCCGATATCGAAACAGACGGCAAGAAGACCCTGACACGCGGCCTGCGTAAGTACGGCGACAAGTTCAACCGTGTCGTGCTCTTCGTTATGCACTCCGCCACTTACTTCGACATCGTGGATGAGGCGATCGCAAACAAAATCTACGAAGAAGCGGGGGTGGTGGTTTACGGCGGGCAGCCAGGCACCCTGGGCAAACCTGTGCTGGTTACCGACACCATGGACGCTGATGCGATCCTTGGGCTGGTAGCTGGTGCGGTTACCTTCGGAGCCAGCAGTGGCAATATTTGTCTGCCGCGTATGGTACGGATTCCGGCGACGAATACCAGCATGTTTTACAGCTGCGTTAAATCTGGTGCCGATAACTGATAAAGGTCGCTAACAATCACAGCCGGAAGATGACCGGCATTGGTGATGTTCGCCGGGGTGTTAATCCAACCTTTCATAATCCCACAGCTGAAATGGAAAGAGAAAACTGAATAAAATCGCAGCCCTTCCGGTCTAACCGGAGGACTGCGAAGGATCAATTTACTTAGCGTTCAGTAAATTAAAGCTCGTCATAAGGTTGCGATAATCGGGGATATGATTAGAGAACAGGTTACCCAGACCTTCAATATCATTGCGCCAGTCACGGTGCAATTCACATGCAACGCCAAACCATGACATTAACTGCACGCCAGCGTTAGACATTCGATCCCAGGCGGCATCCCGAGTTATTGCATTGAAAGTACCCGACGCATCGGTAACAACAAACACATCGAATCCTTCTTCAATGGCAGAAAGAGCAGGGAAGGCAACGCATACTTCAGTGACTACACCCGCGATGATTAATTGTTTCTTGCCCGTTGCTTTAACAGCTTTAACGAAATCTTCGTTATCCCATGCGTTAATATTGCCAGGTCTGGCAATATAGGGAGCATCAGGGAATTGTTCTTTAAGTTCAGGAACTAATGGGCCATTAGGACCGTTTTCAAAACTGGTCGTCAGAATAGTTGGAAGACCAAAATACTTTGCCAGATCACCCAGTGCAAGAACGTTATTTTTGAACTTGTCCGGGTCAATGTCGCGTACTAAGGACAGGAGTCCGGTTTGATGGTCTACCATCAGAACGGCAGCGTCGTTTTTATCTAAACGAACATATGGCTTACTCATAATGTCACCTTTTCCCTTTAGTTACAGTGTGTTGGTGGAAGTGTGTTGCCGCGAAGGGTGAATTTATTATAGTTTGTTAAATCCACTTAGAAAGTAATGTTATTAGGACGCATTGTTCAGTTACTGGAACAATGCGCTCTGCAATAGTTTCCGGCTCAGAAATCTTTTTTTCGGAAGCTATCGCGGATGGCATCCCCCATCAGGCAGGTCAGGTTCATCCAGGTTGGCTCGACTGCGAAAGACGCCATGTTCGCGGCCATGTTGTCGAAAGCGCGCTTGTTCGTGTACAGCATGTGCCCTGGTGACATAAACCTGGCTTCCATGATCGCTTTCTCGACGTTTTCGTAATTGAGCAAATTGCCGAAGTTGCCGCGACCAGAAACGAACTTTTTGCCGGCCTCATTTCCGCCCCAGGTAAGATAAGGGTTAAGAAAAATGAAAGATGGCATGGCATTGATGGCGACCGCACCATATTCCAGGTCAGACACAGCCTGTTCGAGTACTTTCTGATGGGCTTTTCTGGTGTCCTCATCGATCAGGATCGCACTGGCGAGCGTGCCCAGTAGCTGCGTGTTGGCGAACTTGACGGCACCAGGGAGGAAGCCCGTGGCATTGGCTGGCAGGTCAAGTGGCACCTCAGCGATTACCAGGCTGAACGCTTCATGTGAAGTGGCGTAGCCGCCGGGCTCAACTCCGGTGATCAATATGACATCGGAATGTGGATACTTGCCGCCTTCTGGGCGCAGTACTTCCGCCTCGGGATAGGCCTGTCGAAAACCCGCCACCACCTTGTCAGCTCCTGGGTAGTACATACCCATCGCCGGGGTCGTCTCCGCGAGTGCGACCCGCAGTGCATCAAGGAATTCCTTGCGCTGAGGCCAGTACTTACTTGTCACCAGGGTCTGAGGACGACCACAGTTCGCACCACCATTGAACTTTGCCATGGTGGCGATCTGCACTGCCTGGTGCTCAATTTCCTTCTTTGTCCAGGGCCGGTCGCCCGGCACGATGATGCACGGGTTGTTGCCGCCACATTCGGAGATCAGAGGCGTCTCAGTGGCTGACATGATGGCTTCGGCCGTTCCGGTTCCACCGGTAAAGTAGATCCTGGAGAGGCGGGGGTCGACGGTCAGGTCTTGTCCCTGATCGGCATCGCAGAAGCTCAGAACGTGCTGATCAATCAGTGGCTGCATGATCTTCGCCCAGATCCTGTCGGTTTCTTCGTTCAGGTGATGCGGCTTGTGCACGACCGCACAGTTCTCGAAGAAGATCGCTTTCAACACCTCGAGCGCCGAACTGTAGTTGCCGGCCCCCAGCACGGCAATAATACCGGCAGGCTTTTCCATCGGATTGATTTGTTTCGGTTCACCTTTCACACGGATGCGACTCTTCTGATCCGCGTACATCAACTTGTCCTTCCGCTCCTGCGGAAAGACATAAATGTCGTAGAGATCCTCGCTAACTTTTTCCACGCTCAGCGGCTGAGGCATCTTGCCGTCGAGAATGGATTCGTAAAGGAGAATGGCGGCCGAGACTGTACTCGCCATAGGAACGACGGTCGCAACCTTAGACAGGGGGTGTGAAAAAAGAGGCGCACCGAGGATGCCATTCTTCATCTTGCTGTCAGCGAGGGCAAGGTCATCACCGTACTTCTTCATGTTTGCACGGATTTCCTCCAGAAGGCGCAAACGTTCTGCGGGAGATGTTTCGGTCCATTTTTGGGGGGCCAGTTGGTCGATAGCGTTGGTAGCATTCATTGGAATTTCTCCATTGTTCAGATTGGACAGTTCAGGACAGATGGAGCGTGTCCGACCTGGTGCGATGTTTACAGCTCACTATAGGACGCAAGCCGCGACAACGCTCTGGCAATCCGCGCCACGTTTAATGCGAGGGATGCCAGTACAGGGGCCAGAACCCCGGAATGCTGCAGCATGGCGCAATGCGCTGTCATTGTGGCGCAGTTTGAAGGAGTATTAGCGCATGACTGCTCTATACTCTGAGCGTCGGTTGAATGAGCAATAATGACGGAGTTCTGAGGGTGCAAAACAAAACGTTTCCAATGGATATCGGCTGGCTGGCCATACTGAAGGACCTGGGTGTTGAGCCTGGTCATGTATTGCGTCGGGCCGGTCTTCCGGACGATTTACTCTCCCGTGCGAGACAAGGACTGTCTACCGAAGACTATTTTCGTTTCTGGCGCGCTTTGGAAGCTGAGGCAAGTAATGTCATGTTTCCCTTACGCATCGTCGAGACCCTCTCGGCTGATTCTTTCAACCCGCCACTGTTCGCTGCCCTGTGCAGCGCTAATCTGGTACAGGCCATGCAGCGCCTCGCCAAATACAAGCAACTTGTGGCTCCCATGAGCCTGGAAGTAAACACGGGCGACGCAGGCGAGCTGGTAGTAACGCCTCGCTGGTTGTTGATGCAAACCGATGTGCCCCATTCGCTGCAAGTGGCCGAGATTGCGTTTTTCGTCCGACTGGCCAGACTCGCTACCCGTGAGCCCATTAAGGCGCATCGCGTCATTCTTCCGCCACTTCCGTCCGCTCATTATCCCCGACGTTACGAGAATTTCTTCGGTGTGCCCGTGCAAAACGGGGAGTGTCCAGGTATCGCTTTCGCCGCTGTGGATGCTTTGCGTCCATTTCTGACGGTCAACGAAAGCATGTTTCGCGCGTTCGAACCTGATCTTCGCCGTCGGCTCAGTGAACTCGATGCGACGGCGTCTACAGCGGATCGCGTGCGTGCTGTCTTACTGGAATTGTTGCCTGGTAATGCGGCTACCATCGAGAAAGCTGCAGAGCGACTGGGCTTGAGCAAGCGTACGCTTCAACGTCGCCTCGAGGAGGAGGGGGAAAACTTTCGAACCCTGGTCAATAGGGTGCGTGAGAGCCTCGCCCGCCACTACCTGGCAAATACCACGATGTCCGGCGCAGAGATCGCGTTCCTCCTCGGCTTCGAAGATCCCAACTCCTTTTATCGCGCATTTCAGCTCTGGACCGGGCAAACACCTGACAGCGCCCGCAATGCCATGCGCTTGAATTGAAGAAAAACATGGCGGTAGCCTTGTTGTTTGAAAGTGTGCACAGATGCAACCTGATTTGAGAGAAAATTACCGATCCCTTATATGGTATTTCTTTGTTTATCAACCATGCTTAAGACGATAACAATTCCACTCTGGTCGAGAACCTTAAATGCGCCATGCATCTATCCCCTTAGCTGCAGCCACGACAATTTTTATCCTGGGCGTTTTTATTATCAATTTACAGGTCTGGTATTCTGCACGAGCTGACAGCCTTGCCGGGGCCAATTATGTCGTCAGGAATATGACTGTCATTCTTAAAGAGGCGCATCATGCCAGCCAGATGGCGATGCAGCTTGCTGAGCATGATTGTGATGTGGAAGAGCAGTATCGGCTAGGGACTGAGGCAGCGCTACAGCCTCATCTCAGAACGATCGTTATTTTGAAAAATGATGCGGTCTGGTGCTCCTCGTTGCCGGGAAACCGCGTACTGCTGGTCAACAGCTCTATGCTACCTGAAACAACGTTGCTACTGGTTCCTTCCGGCAGTACCGTCAACGGCCTGCCTGTTCTCATCTATCAAACGCATCATGCCGGAAGCCGCGTGATGGTGAGCATCAGCGACAGCCATGTTCGGGATGCCCTGGATATGCCATTAAATGGCGTGAAATATTCACTACGCGTCGGCAATCGTCTTTTAGGTTTGTCGGGCGATGTGGCGACAGCTGCACCTTCAAATAACGAGATTTTAGCGGTTAAAGCATCTGATTATCCTTTCTCAATTGAATTTAACTCTCCGCCATTTTTTAGCCTGACGAGATTATTCAATCGGGCGGGCGGGGTGCTGTTATTCCTGCTGCTTATCTCCGCTTTTTCTGCGTATCTTCTTCAGCGATATCGTTCTAAGGACGTTTCCCCCGCAGAGTCGCTGCGCACCGCCATAGACAGAGATGAAATCATTCCCTATTACCAGCCCGTGGTGAGCGGTAAAGAGGGATCGTTGCGCGGGGTAGAAGTGCTGGCCAGATGGAAGCATCCGCAGTCAGGGTTTATCTCTCCCGCTTCATTTATTCCTCTTGCGGAGAAATCTGGTTTAATCATTCCCTTAACCCAGAGCTTAATGCGCCAGGTTGCTGCGCATATGAATTCAATCTCAACGTTGCTGCCCGAAGGGTTTCATGTCGGTATTAACTTCAGTGCGCCTCACATCGTCTCCTCCACTTTTGTTGATGAGTGTCTGCATTACAAACGCTGCTTTGTTCGACAGGATCTTAACCTTGTCGTTGAGGTGACCGAGCGTGAACCGCTTCATGTTGATGAACATCTCGTGAAGACCCTGAATGCGCTGCATGAGATAGGGTTTGCCATTGCCCTGGATGATTTTGGAACGGGATATTCAGGTTTGTCCTACCTGCAGGATCTGCACATTGATTACATCAAAATCGACCAAAGCTTTGTGGCGAGGGTGAATGCCAGTGAGGACTCAACCGTGATACTGGATTCGGTACTGGAACTGGCAAAAAAACTGTCAATCAGTATTGTGGCGGAAGGGGTTGAAACACAAGAGCAACTTGATTATCTCACCCGAAATCACATTAAGTTTTTACAGGGTTTTTACTTCTACAAACCCACGCCGTTTAAGGAACTGGTAAAAGTCCTGTTGTCGAAGCCGAAAGTGAAGGTAATGGTGGAATGAGGTTTATCCACGCTGTTTTACAGAATTAAACTCCTTCTATTTTAGCTATAATGCGACCTCCAAAACGTTTAACCGCCCGTGGCCAAAACAATGACGCTCAATCGCTTTTACTATCTACTCCTGATTTTCGCTGCCATCGGCAGTCTGTTGACCCCGAATCCATTGGTTATCTGGTTTCTGCTGATCAATGTGCTGACGATGGCCATGTATGGCGCGGATAAAATAGCGGCGCGTAAAGGGATGCGCAGGATCCCGGAAGCCACGTTGCTGATCTTCGGCGTGACGGGCGGCTGGCCTGGCGCCATTGTAGGCCAACAACTCTTTCGCCATAAAACCCAAAAACAGCCTTTTAAAACCTGTTTTTTTATCAGCGTCGTTATCAGCATCGCGGTGATGGCGGCTGCTTACCATTTCTTCCCTTTTTCTCCTGTTTGAGCGTAGTGCAGGTCGCTTATTAACTCTCCTTCACTGCCAATAGTGGTAGGGTTATTTTTGAGGGGTTGCTGTTTTTTGCACAATCTGAATAATATGTGCAACAACACGGACGACAACATCCCATGAAAATAGCCTCTATTACACTGGCAGTACTGGTGGCCTTTTCTGCACCTTGCTGGTCTGCTTTTCAGGAGCGGGAATATAATACCTGGTATCTGAAGAACGCGGTGCTTTATGACATGACGCAAACCTCAGAGGGTTTCCCCGTCATGGTCAGCATATCTCAACCCGAGCGGCGTTCTGCCAATTTGCTGGTGTCCTATATCACTGAAGGGCAATGCAGCGAGAATAAACCACTGCTCAACGTTAACGGTAAAGTGCTGCCGGCAAAATATTTTTGTGTTCAGGTCGGGCGAAACAAAATTGAGCATTTTTCTGTGATCGATGCACAGAGCGTCAATGAGATGGTGACGCATCTGAAATCTGATTTCACTATCCTCCTGCAAAACGATATCAAAATTTGGGCCGCCAATATTAAAACGCCAAAATACGGGCTAACGCCGCGTTTTTAAAAATCCTGCTAAGCTTGTGGATTGTACCAGGAGCATGCGCATGATGAATAACGATGAACAAACAGGGCTAGTGGGGCTGGCGATTGGGGCCGCGGTTATTGGGCTGGTTTCAGCACAAACACCGATCCATCGCGATAGCATTGTTGATGAACTCGTCAGGCTCGGCAGGCAAAAAGGCGATGGTGTTGAAGATGAGGTTTTCCTTAAAGCTGCCGAACTGGTAAGAAAAGGGGTATAGCCAATGGCTGAAAAACGTCATGCAAAGTGCCATTGCGGTGCGGTGGCATTCACCGTTGAGCTCTCTGATGGCCTGAACACCGCGCGGCGCTGCAGCTGTTCCTTCTGTCGAATGCGGGGCGCGGTCGTTGTCTCCGCGCCGCTGTCGGGGATTACGGTGACGAAAGGTCAGGATAAGCTCACCGAGTACCGCTTTAATACGGGAACGGCGCGACACTTCTTCTGCTCGGTGTGCGGGATTTACACGTTTCATCAGCGGCGCTCCAATCCCAATGAATACGGCGTGAATGTCGCCTGTTTAGAAAACGTTTCTCCCTTTGATTTCCCGGAGGTCACGGTGATGGACGGTGTTAACCATCCCATGGATGGGGAAAGCGGGGTGTTTGGCTATCTCTCTTTTCGTGAGAAAGGGACGGGTCAGGCGTAATTGCCGCCTGGCCACTCTTTGAAGAGCCTGGCTATAGTGGAGAGTGGTTAACTGAAACAGGAGACATTATGCTCTGTGTTGAAAAAGACGATCCGCGTGAGGCCCCGGAATCAGGGGATAAAAAGCCACAACCCGTGAAAAAATAACGCAACAGCTGCGTTTATCCGCCACCGGCACTGCTGGTGGCTTTTTATTTGCCAGGCAATACGGCTAGCTGCCATCCAGGTGATTTAACAGCGCGCCAAGATGCCCGACAATATCAGCAAAATCAAAAATTAATGCCATCCATAGCAGCGCTAAAAGGGCAAGGACGGTAAGGGATACTCGATTAAACAACGCTATTATCCTTAGTGGGTAAAGGCTTTCAGCTTAGTTTAATCACATTTATCTCAACCTACAGTCAACCACGGCATTCAGGAATGCCTTTTTTGCGACGCACGTCAAAAACTGGCGAGCCCGCACCGTGATGCGGGCTCTGGCAATCAGAACTGGTAGACCAGACCTAACGCGACGACATCATCCGTGCCGATGCCGTTGTTTTTGTAGAAGCTGTCATCTTCATCCAGCAGGTTGATTTTGTAATCAACGTAGGTGGACATGTTTTTGTTGAAGTAGTAAGTCGCGCCGATGTCAGCGTATTTAACCAGATCCTGGTCACCCTGGCCGTTGCCCAGGTCTTTACCTTTAGACTGTAGGTAGGAAAGGGTCGGACGCAGGCCGAAATCGAACTGGTACTGCGCGGTCACTTCGAAGTTCTGGGTTTTATTCGCCACGGCGTCGGTGTTATCACCATACGGCGTCATATTGCGGGTTTCAGAGTACATTGCCGCCAGATAGATGTTATTGGCGTCATATTTCAAACCTGCAGTCCATGCATCCGCTTTGTCGCCACCGGCGGTCGTGTTCATCACCTGCTCGTTGGTACGGTCAGAAGAGGTGTAGGCTGCGCCCGCGGTGATGCCCATGCCAAAGTCATAGGTGGTGGAGATACCGAAACCGTCGCCGTTCTCGTGACGCGTGTCGCGACCGTTGTTGGTTCCTTCCTGATTGTTGCTGGCGTCTTCATTTTTGCCCTGATACTGCAGCGCAAAGTTCAGGCCCTGTACCAGACCATAGAAGTCGGTATTACGGTAAGTTGCAACGCCGTTGGCACGGCCAGTCATGAAGTTGTCGGCTTTGGTGTAGGAATCGCCACCAAACTCCGGCAGCATATCGGTCCAGCCTTCCACGTCGTACAGAACACCATAGTTACGACCGTAATCGAAGGAGCCATAATCACCCACTTTTACGCCAGCAAAGGCCAGACGCGTCCAGGACTGGTTATCAGATCCTTCCGTGTTGTTGGCTTGAATGTTGTATTCCCACTGTGCATAACCGGTCATCATGTCGTTGATCTGGGTTTCACCTTTGAAGCCCAGACGCATGTAGGTTTGATCCCCGTCAGCGCCTTTATCGTCGGAGAAGTAGTGCAGACCATCTACTTTTCCGTACAGATCTAATTTATTGCCGTCTTTATTATAAATCTCTGCTGCATGCGTTGCGCCAGCCATTAACAGAGCCGGAATCATCAGGGCCAGTACTTTTCTTTGCATTATGATATTCCTTTGCGGTTGTTTTTATTTAATAACCTGTTGAACTTCCCGAATCAGAAAGTTGTCTCATGCTAAATCACTCCTGAGTAAGAGTAATAAATTATAATTGTTACTAATTAAGTAAAATCTAAACCGAATAAATCAGCAGTAATGGTCATTGGTTTGATGAATGTTTTAAGGTTAAGTATATTAAATTAAAATTATTAAACTGAACTAAATTACGTTAATCTTAGCGGCGTTATATGCCTTTAAGATTATTTATCCATAATTCCCATGAATGTTATTCAGGAAACTAAATAGATATTCATTAATTATCTGGATGCGCCCGGTGTGAAAATACCGGGCTTTTTTATGGCAAAAAAATGCCCGGACAAGCCGGGCAGAGAAACTAGTCGCTGGTCGATTTTTCGGCTTTACCCGCCATTTGCGCGAGGAAATCATACCGTTTTTGCAGGTCGGCAGCGGCATCTTTCCAGAGCTGTTCAGCCACCTCCGGCTGCTGAGCGTTAAGGCGACGGAAGCGTTGTTCCTGCATTAACGTCTCGGCCAGGGCGTCTGACGGCGGACGCGAATCCAGCGCCAGTGGTAATTTCCCTTCGTCCGCACGGCGTGGGTCGAACCGGTAGAGCGGCCAGAAACCGGTCGCCGTCAGCTGTCGCATCTGATCGTGACTAAGCGCCAGGTCATATCCATGCTCTTCGCAAGGGCTGTAGGCAATGATCAGCGACGGGCCAGGGTACGCTTCCGCTTCCTGAATCGCTTTAACTGTCTGGTTAAGCTGCGCGCCCAGCGAGATTTGCGCGACGTAAACGTGGCCATACATCATCATGCTCACACCAAGATCTTTACGCGCTTTGCGTTTACCGTGTTCACCAAATTTCGTGACCGCGCCTAACGGCGTGGCTTTCGATGCCTGGCCGCCGGTATTGGAATAACACTGCGTATCCAGCACCAGGATGTTGACGTTTTCGGTCAGGCTAAGCACGTGATCCAATCCGCCGAAGCCGATATCGTAGGCCCAGCCGTCGCCGCCAATCAGCCAGATCGATTTTTCAACCAGGGCGTCGGCGTCAGTCAGCAACTGCTGTGCTCCTTCTACGCCCTTCAGGGCATTGCGCAGTGCTGCGACCTGCTCGCGACGAACCTCCGGTGTGGCTTCAGCGTGCAGCGCCGCGTTCAGCTCAACGGGGATGTTATCGGCAAACTGGTCCAGCAGGCGCATCACGCGGGCACGGTGCTGATCGACGGTTAAGCGGAAGCCCAGACCAAACTCGGCGTTATCCTCAAACAGTGAGTTCGCCCAGGCCGGTCCGCGACCGTTGGCGTCGGTGGTGTACGGCGTGGAGGGCAGGTTACCGCCATAGATAGATGAACAGCCGGTCGCGTTGGCAATCAGCATCCGATCACCGTACAGTTGGGTAAGCAGCTTGATATACGGCGTTTCCCCACAGCCGGAGCAGGCACCGGAGTATTCGAACAGCGGGGTGATCAGCTGTGACGTCCGGATATCAATACGTTCCAGTTTGCTGCGATCGATTTCCGGCAGACTCAGGAAGAAGTCATAATTCACTTTCTCTTCTTCGACATGTTCCAGACGCGACATCATATTGATGGCTTTGATGTCCGGGTTCTGCCGATCCTTCGCCGGGCAGACCTCAACGCACAGGTTACAGCCGGTGCAATCTTCCGGCGCGACCTGCAGTACGTATTTCTGTCCACGCATATCGCGGGATTTCACGTTCAGCGAGTGGAGGCTGGCCGGGGCGGATTCCATCTCTTCGGGTGAAACCACTTTGGCGCGAATGGCAGAGTGCGGGCAGGCCGCCACGCAGTGGTTGCATTGCGTACACAGCTCTTCTTTCCAGACAGGGATCGCTTCGGCGATGTTGCGTTTTTCCCAGCGGGTGGTGCCCATCGGCCAGGTGCCATCCGGCGGTAGCGCCGAGACGGGCAGGGCATCGCCCAGCCCGGCCAGCATCGCCGCCGTTACGGTCTTAACAAAATCAGGCGCCGCATCGGACACTACCGGAGGACGGTTCGGGCTTGCGGCATTGACCGGCTGTAGCGGGACCTCAAAAAATGACTCGCGGGCCAGCGCCAGCGCCTGCCAGTTGCGTTCTACCAGTTCCTGACCTTTACTGCTGTAGCTTTTGGCAATCGCCCCCTGCAGTTCCATTAACGCGCTGTCACCCGGCAGAATGTTGGTCAGATGGAAGAAGGCCATTTGCATAACGGTATTGATACGCGCGGCCAGGCCACATTCGCGGGCAATTTTCGCCGCGTTAACCACGTAGAAGCGGGCTTTTTTCTGATTAAGCACCGCCTGAACCTCCTGCGGCAGGCGCGCCCAGACCTCCTCTGCGCTGTATGGGGTATTCAGGAGAAAAATACCGCCGGGTTTCAGGCGCTCAGCCATCTGGTATTTATCGATAAACTGCAGCTGGTGGCAGCCAACAAAGTCAGCCTGAGAAATAAGATAGGCAGAACGGATAGGCTGTTCACTTACGCGCAGGTGGGAAACGGTCAGCCCACCGGCTTTTTTGGAGTCATAGACAAAGTACCCCTGGGCATACCATGGCGTCGAATTACCGATGATTTTGATGTTGTTCTTGGTCGCGGAGACGCTCCCGTCGCTGCCGAGACCGTAGAACAGCGCCTCAAGTTTGGCCGTCGAGGGCAGGGTGTTTTCCGGTAAGGTCAGGGACAGATTCGTCACATCGTCATAGATGCCGACGGTAAAGCGCGGTCTCGGCTTCGCTTCGCTGAGTTCGTTGAATACCGCCAGCACGCACTCCGGCCCGAACTCTTTGGAGGACAAACCATAGCGACCCCCGATCACGCGCGGTAGCGTTTCTCGCTCGCCCTGATTAAAGGCTTCTGCCAGGGCCGTCATCACATCCAGATACAGCGGTTCCGCCTGCGCGCCCGGCTCTTTGGTGCGATCGAGCACCGCAATGGCACGTGCACTTTCCGGCAGCGCAGAGAGCAGATGTTTCGCCGAGAACGGGCGATAGAGACGCACTTTCAGCACGCTAACTTTTTCACCGCGCGTCAGCAGTTCATCCACGACTTCCTCGCAGGTACCAATCGCTGAACCCATCAGCACAATAACGCGCTCTGCCTGCGGATGGCCGTAGTACTCAAACGGCTTATATTCCCGGCCGGTGGCAGCGGCAAAGTCATTCATCGCCTGTTCAACATGGTCGTACACCGCGTTGTACCATGGGTTAGTGGCCTCACGAGACTGGAAATAAGTATCCGGGTTTGCCGATGTGCCGCGAATAACAGGGTGTTCCGGGTTAAGGGCACGGGCGCGATGGGCGTCGATCTCCGCCTGCGGCAGCAGATTCAGGATAGTATCGTCAGCCAGCGGGACGATTTTATTGATCTCATGCGAGGTGCGGAACCCATCAAAGAAATGAATAAACGGAACCCGGCTTTTGAGTGTGGCGATATGCGAAATAAGGGCAAAGTCCTGAGCTTCCTGAACGCTGCTGGCGCACAGCATGGCGCAACCGGTCTGGCGCACGGCCATCACGTCAGAATGATCGCCAAAAATAGAGAGCGCGTGGGTGGCAACGGTACGTGCAGCAACATGCAGAACGAAGGGGGTCAGTTGACCCGCAAGTTTGTACAGCGTCGGGATCATTAACAACAATCCCTGAGAAGAGGTAAAGGACGTGGAAAGTGCGCCGGTCTGCAGTGCGCCATGTACCGTCGCAATCGCACCGGCCTCGGACTGCATTTCAACCACTCTTGGGACATCGCCCCAGACGTTTTTTAACCCGTTACCGGCCCAGGCATCTGCCTGCTCAGCCATGGTGGAGCTTGGCGTAATCGGGTAGATGGCGATAACTTCACTGGTGCGAAACGCGACTGAGGCAACTGCACCATTACCGTCAATAGTTTGCATAGGACAACACCCTTACATTGCGCAAAAAATAGGGGTCTGTATTACGGCAACAAACCCTGAATATTATCTGTGTATTCTAGCAAACAGGGGATTTTTCGATTTTCGCTTTTGTGTCCTCGTTATTCTTGACATCAATGAGTAGATCAAACTTTTGGCAGAAAAATTGCGAGAATTTGTTTCAGAAGCGCATAAATACGCACTTCCGATCTCGACGACACGGGATGGGATGCCTATTATGCATAGGTTTCGCATTATTCATGGGGGAGAGAGCATGCGCTCAGCGTTTTTGGTAGGGTGTGCCGCATTATTGATGTCGGCATGCAGCAGTGAACCTGTCCAGCAGGCAACGGCCGCTCACGTGGCACCGGGAATGAAAGCCGCGATGTCCAGCTCCGGTCAGGCTAACTGCGCGATGATTGGCGGTTCGCTGTCGGTGGCCCGCCAGCTCGATGGTTCGGCTATTGGGATGTGCGCCTTGCCAAATGGCAAACGCTGTAGTGAACAGTCGCTTGCCGTTGGAACCTGCGGTAATTACTGATTAGTCTGCACGCTTAAACATCAGCGTTTTATCGGCTGTCGCCAGCGTTAACTGGTCTTCAGTCAGGTCGACCTGCGCCCCTTTGCGCAGCATGTCGCCGATGGCCTGATCCAGTTCGTTAAGCTGTGGTTCAGTACAGAGCTTGCGCGTCATGGCCAGCGTTTTCACCTTCAGCTCGCCTTCGGACAATTTCCCCTGTCCGCTGAAGCGGTTACACATTGCGCCTGAAACGCTGATGTTATTAACCAGGCTGATATCTGACAGTGCGTTAAAACTGATCTCAGGTGGCGTCGTCGTGTTCTTCACGGCCTTACCGTTCACATTTTCCAGCACAAAGCGGTGGCTGGTGAGCTGTTCCGGCTGAACGGAAGCTTTACCCGGATTAACGCAGCCGGTGAGGACAAGACTGATAACACTTAACGCCATGAGCTTTTTCATTTTTCTTCTCAAACTATAAATACCGTGAATCTGTTTCCAGTGTAACGATACGCCAGCGTGGGTTAATGGGGTTTATCTGAAAGTGCGGGGGAGATGTCGGGCAACGCGACGGCTGCCCGGAATAACGTTAGTGTGATTTAAACCCTGCTGCTGTCATCAACATGCGAAAGAGCATACTGACAGCAGCCAGCGCGAGTACGCTGCCGCCCCAGATAATGGCCAGCCACAGTAATCTTTTCCAGACCGGTTGTTGCATCAGTGATAACCCTCCCCATGCTGAACTTTGCCGCGAAATACGTAGTAACTCCAGAAGGTGTAGACCAGGATAACGGGAATGATCAACAGCGCGCCCACCAGCATAAAGCCCTGGCTCTGCGTCGGCGCGGCGGCCTGCCACAGGGTGATTGACGGCGGAATGATGTGTGGCCAGATGCTGATCCCCAGCCCGCTAAAGCCGAGGAATATCAGCCCCAGCGTCAGGACGAACGGACGATTATGGCTGTCGGGATTACTCAGACAGCGCCATTGATACAGGCTCAACATCACTACCAGCGCCGGGACGGGCAGCAGATAAAACAGATTCGGCAGCGTAAACCAGCGCGCGGCGATGGCCGGCTGCGCCAGTGGCGTCCAGAGGCTGATCGCCGCAATAAACGCCAGCAGCACGAGTAACAGCATTTTCGACACCTCACGCATCCGCTGTTGCAGGGGATTTTCGCTTTTCATCACCAGCCAGGTCGCGCCTAACAGCGCATACGCGACGACCAGCCCCGCACCGCAGAAAAGATTAAACGCGGTAAACCAGTCAAATGGCCCGCCGGTATAGGCCCGGCCGGTGACGGTAAAGCCGTTAATGACCGCGCCGACCGTTATACCCTGGGTAAACGTCGCCAGAATGGAACCGCCTATAAACGCCTTGTCCCAGAACGGACGGTGCGCTGGCGTGGCTTTAAAACGAAACTCAAACGCTACGCCACGAAAAATAAGACCGATCAGCATTAATGTCAGCGGAATGGTGAGGGCATCAATAATCACGGCGTAGGCTAGCGGAAACGCGCCGAACAGGGCGGCCCCGCCAAGGACCAGCCAGGTTTCATTCCCGTCCCAGACCGGCGCGACGCTGTTGACCATCACATCGCGATCGTCGGCGTTTTGCGTGGCCGGGAATAAAATACCAATCCCCAGATCAAAGCCGTCCATGACGATATACATCAGCGTGGCGAAGACGATGATGACAAACCAGATAAGGGAAAGATCGATACCCATTATGGCTGCTCCTTATGTTCAGTTGTGACGGCAGAAAGCGGGCGCGCCGGACGTCCATCGGAGTCGGTGGCGAAAGATTCATGCGGCTGCGGGCCTTTGCGGATGAGACGCACCATATAGCTGTAACCCACGCCAAACACCGAGGTGTAAACGATGAAGAAAGCCAGCAAACTCACGCTCATATGCAGATCGCCATGGGCGGAGACCGCGTCCTTCGTGCGCTGAAGGCCGTAGACCACCCACGGCTGGCGGCCCACTTCGGTGGTTACCCATCCCGCCAGAATAGCCATCAACCCGGATGGCCCCATCAGTAGGGCAAACCACAGGAAAGGACGGGAAGAAAAAACGCGCTTTTTGTAGCGCAGCCAGAGTGACGTTACGCCAAGCAGCAGCATCAGCATGCCCAGGCCCGCCATGATGCGGAAAGACCAGAAGACGATAGTGGAGTTAGGCCTGTCTTCCCTGGGAAACTCTTTAAGTGCCGGAACCTGTTTATCCAGGCTGTGCGTCAGGATAAGGCTGCCGAGCGCGGGGATCTCCAGCCCAAAGCGGGTGCGCTCCTGTTCCATATCCGGCCAGCCGAACAGCAGCAGAGGGGTAGGTTCACCGGGTGGGTTTTCCCAGTGGCCTTCAATGGCGGCAATTTTCGCCGGCTGGTGCTTTAAGGTGTTCAGCCCGTGCATATCGCCAACCAGGGCCTGGATGGGGGCGACAATCAGCGTCATCCACAGCGCCATCGAAAACATCGCGCGAATAGCGGGGGTATTATTCCCGCGCAGCAGGTGCCATGCCGCGGATGCGCCAACAAACAGGGCGCTACTCAGAAACGCGGCTATCGACATATGCAGCAGGCGATAAGGGAAGGAGGGGTTAAATACCACGGCGAACCAGTCCACCGGTACCACCTGACCGTTGACGATCTCATAGCCCTGCGGGGTCTGCATCCAGCTGTTTGAGGAGAGGATCCAGAAGGTGGAGATGATGGTCCCCAGCGCCACCATACAGGTGGAGAAAAAGTGCAGCCCCGGCCCAACTTTGTTCCAGCCGAACAGCATCACCCCGAGGAACCCGGCTTCGAGGAAGAAAGCAGTGAGCACTTCATAGGTCAGCAGCGGGCCGGTAATGCTGCCCGCAAACTGTGAAAACCCGCTCCAGTTGGTACCAAACTGGTAGGCCATCACCAGCCCGGAGACCACGCCCATGCCAAAGTTAACCGCAAAAATCTTCGACCAGAAATGGTACAGCGAGCGCCAGACCGGATTTTTTGTTTTTAACCACAGGCCTTCGAGCACGGCAAGATAGCTGGCGAGACCGATGGTGATTGCCGGGAAAATAATGTGAAAGGATACGGTAAAGGCAAACTGTATCCGTGCAAGGTGAAAAGCATCTAAACCAAACATGCACAACCTCAATGTCAAACGGTGTGCTGTTATGGTATAGAGGCGCAAATCAGAGTATCAGACGCAGAAAAGCAATTTTTAACCATAACAGTTGGTTTAAAACCCATGCTTAAGGCATCTGATATACATCGCGTTTAGGGAATAAAAACACTTCTTTTATGAATTTTCCGCATAAAACCGCTTGCTTTGTCGTCAGCATCGTGCGTTAATGATCTTCTGGTTTTGAGTCCAAATAAATATCTGACGTAGTTTTATAAAGCAGTTCTCATCACGTTGTGCCTCTCCGCAGCCTCTCTTGGGTCTTTATCTACATTCCGATTAGTTTTGTTTCAAACCACTGTCGCCTGATCGGCTCATGAGTAATTTTACGTTTTTACGTTTACAGGAGAATCCTATGACTTCTTATATCCATTTTCGCTGCCCTTGCTGTCATGGCTCGCAGTACCGTACCTCAGCCTTTGATGTGTCTGAGAAAAACCCTTACGGCGCGAAATGCATCTTTTGCAAATCGCCAATGATTACGCTGGACCATCTGGCCGCGGCGCGTCAGGCGCAGAACCACGTTACCGGTTACCGTAAGTAATTCATTAAGCAAACTATAACAGTTAGCTAAATCTTCTCTTTTTCTCCTGCTGATATACACTGTCGGTCATAAGGAGAATCTGATGAAAAAATACCAGCGTCTGGCGCAACAAATTATCTCGCAGATCGAACTTGGCGTTTGGCTGCCGGGCGATAAGCTGCCTTCCCTGCGAGAGCAGGTGGCGAGCAGCGGCATGAGTTTTATGACCGTTGGCCACGCGTATCAGATGCTGGAAAGTCAGGGGCGCATTGTCGCCAGACCGCAGTCGGGCTATTACGTTGCCTCGCGCCCGACCGCGCAACAGCCTGCGCCACCCGCCCAGGTCATGCGTGACGAAGCGGTGGATATCAACACCTACATCTTCGAGGTCTTACAGGCCAGCCGCGACCCCTCCGTTGTGCCTTTTGCTTCCGCGTTTCCCGACCCCCGTCTTTTCCCGCTTCAGCAGCTTAACCGCTCGCTGGCGAACGTCAGCAAAACGGCGACGGCGATGAGCGTGATTGAGAATCTGCCGCCGGGTAACGTCGATCTCCGCCACGCCATTGCCCGCCGCTACGCGCAGCAGGGGATGAATATCTCCCCGGAAGAGATCGTGATCACCGCAGGCGCGCTTGAAGCGCTGAATCTCAGCCTGCAGGCGGTCACCGAGCCCGGAGACTGGGTGATTGTCGAAAACCCCTGTTTCTACGGTGCGCTGCAGGCGCTGGAACGCCTTAAACTGAAAGCCCTGGCGATTGCGACGGACGTCCGCGAGGGGATCGATCTCAATGCGCTTGAGCAGGCGCTGAATGATTACCCGGTCAAAGCCTGCTGGATCATGACCAACAGCCAGAATCCGCTCGGTTTCACCCTGAGCGCGGAGAAAAAAGCACAGCTTGTCGCGCTGCTGACCCGTCATAACGTGCCGCTGATTGAAGATGACGTTTACAGCGAGCTCTACTTTGGGCGTGAAAAGCCGCTTCCGGCGAAAGCCTGGGATCGCCAGGACATGACGCTACACTGCTCGTCATTTTCGAAATGTCTGGTGGCCGGCTTTCGCATTGGCTGGGTGGCGGCAGGAAAGCACGCGCGGCGCATTCAGCAGCTGCAGCTGATGAGCACGCTATCCACCAGCTCTCCGATGCAGCTGGCGCTGGTGGATTACCTGGCGACCAAACGTTACGACGCCCATCTGCGCCGCCTGCGGCGCACGCTGGCCGAGCGAAAACAGCAGGCCTGGCAGTCGCTGTTGCGTCATATGCCTGCCGGGGTCAAAATTCACCATAACGACAGCGGCTATTTTTTATGGCTCGAACTTCCGGCCCAGCTGGATGCCGGGCTGTTGAGCGAACAGGCGTTGAGTCATCACATCAGCATTGCTCCGGGAAAGATGTTTTCCACCTCTGACGCGTGGACTCCGTTCTTCCGTTTTAATACCTCCTGGGCCTGGGGGGAACGGGAAGAGCAGGCGGTGATACAGTTAGGGAAATTAATTAGCAGTATGCTGAAATAAATATTCCCGCCTTTTACTCAATAATCATTCCTTATCTTTTTACCGGCGCGGCGACTATTTCGCCGCGCTGCGTCATACGAAATGTGCATACTGCCTCTCACGGCTAACCCCTTGTCTATAATCCAGTTAACGGGGAATGCGCCCCCGGTCACACCTTGATGAAATTTCCTTAAGCCGCACGGTGCGGCGCATTTGCGCGGTCTACGTTTATTAAGGGAGATATTTTTACGGCACGGCTGCCGCTAAATTTCATTGCGACAGGAGTAACTCTTATGAGCAAAAAATTTGCCCGCAGCAGCCTGTGTGCGCTCGGCATGACGATCATGACCGCGCAAGCCGCAGAACCGCCAAAAGCCATTGGCGACGGGGAAGGCCGTCTGGATATTATTGCCTGGCCGGGATACATCGAACGGGGGCAGACGGATAAAAATTATGACTGGGTCACCCAGTTTGAAAAAGAGACCGGCTGTGCGGTAAACGTCAAAACCGCGGCAACCTCGGATGAAATGGTCAGCCTGATGGCGAAAGGGGGATACGATCTGGTCACCGCGTCGGGCGATGCATCGCTCCGCCTGATCATGGGCAAACGCGTTCAGCCGATTAACCCCGATCTTATTCCCAACTGGAAAACCCTCGACGCACGGATAGTAAAAGGGGAATGGTTTAACGTCGGCGGGAAAGTCTACGGCACGCCCTATCAGTGGGGTCCCAACCTGCTGATGTACAACACCAAAACCTTCCCGACGCCACCGGACAGCTGGAGCGTCGTCTTTACCAGACAGGATCTGCCGGACGGTAAAACCAATCAGGGACGCGTTCAGGCCTACGACGGTCCGATTTACATCGCCGATGCGGCGCTGTTTGTCAAAGCCACGCAGCCGCAGTTGGGCATAAAAGACCCGTACCAGCTCACGGAGGAACAATATGCCGCCGTGCTTAAGGTGCTTCGCGACCAGCATGCGCTGATCCACCGCTACTGGCACGATACCACCGTCCAGATGAGTGATTTTAAAAATGAAGGCGTCGTAGCCTCCAGCGCCTGGCCGTATCAGGCGAACGCCCTGAAGGCCGAGAACCAGCCCATCGCCACCGTCTTCCCGAAAGAGGGGGTGACCGGCTGGGCAGATACCACCATGCTGCACGCACAGGCAAAACACCCGATGTGCGCCTATAAATGGATGAACTGGTCGCTCACGCCGAAAGTGCAGGGCGATCTGGCCGCCTGGTTTGGCTCGCTTCCTGTCGTCCCGGAAGGGTGTAAGGCCAGCACGCTGCTGGGCGAAAAGGGCTGTGAAACAAACGGGTATAACGAGTTCGACAAAATCATGTTCTGGAAAACGCCGGTCGCAGAAGGCGGCAAATATGTGCCTTACAGCCGCTGGACGCAGGATTACATCGCCATCATGGGTGGCCGTTAATCGCCCGGGAGCAGAACATGACGTACGCGGTAGAGTTTAACAATGTTTCCCGCCTGTACGGCGACGTGCGGGCGGTGGATGGGGTGACCATTGCAATCCGTGACGGAGAATTTTTCTCCATGCTGGGGCCTTCGGGCTCCGGCAAAACCACCTGCCTGCGGCTGATCGCCGGTTTTGAGCAGCTGTCAGGCGGCACGATTTCTATCTTCGGCAAAGAGGCGAGCGAGCTGCCGCCCTGGGAGCGGGACGTGAACACCGTGTTCCAGGACTACGCGCTGTTCCCGCATATGTCGATCCTCGATAATGTCGCCTACGGGTTGATGGTAAAAGGCGTCGATAAGAAAAAACGCCATGCGCAGGCTCGTGATGCGCTGGAAAAAGTGGGGCTCAGCTTTGCCGTTGCCCGCAAACCTTCGCAACTTTCCGGTGGCCAGCGTCAGCGTGTCGCCATCGCCCGGGCGCTGGTCAATGAACCGCGCGTGTTGCTGCTGGACGAGCCGTTAGGTGCGCTCGATCTCAAACTGCGTGAACAGATGCAGTTCGAGCTGAAGAAACTTCAGCAGGAACTCGGCATCACCTTTATTTTCGTCACCCACGATCAGGGCGAAGCGCTGTCCATGTCAGACCGGGTGGCGGTATTCAATAATGGACGCATCGAGCAGGTGGATACCCCACGCGATCTCTACACGCGTCCGCGTACGCCGTTTGTTGCCGGTTTTGTTGGCACGTCCAACGTCTTCGATACGGTCCTTGCGCAAAAAATATGCGGTATGGAAGGTGCTTATTCACTGCGTCCGGAACATATTCGCCTTAACCAGAGCGGTGACGTTCAGGTTCAGGGATGCGTGCAGGCCGTTCAGTACCAGGGGGCCGCCACGCGTCTGGAACTGAAACTGGATAATGGCGCAAAACTGCTGGTGAGCCAGGCCAACGTCAGTGACGTCTCGTCGCTGAACGGCGTTGCGCCGGGGCAGGTCGTGATGGCGTCGTGGTCACGCGAGGCGATGATCCGCCTTCACGAGGAGAGGTGAAATGGAGATGAGCGTTGCGCATCCTGGTCCCTCTCGTAGCCGCATGAGCCGCATAACCGCACTGTTCTGGCGTAAGCCGTCGCTTGGGCTGTTCCTGCTGCTGCTTGCGCCGCTGATGTGGTTTGGCATTGTCTATTTAGGGTCGTTGCTGACCCTGCTGTGGCAAGGGTTTTACACCTTTGATGACTTCACTATGGCCGTCACGCCGGATCTGACTCTGGCGAACATCCTGGCGCTCTTCAACCCGGCAAACTACGACATTATCCTGCGTACGTTAACCATGGCGGTTGCGGTGACCATTGCCAGCGCTATTCTGGCATTCCCGATGGCGTGGTACATGGCGCGATACACTCACGGCAAGTGGAAGGCGTTTTTCTACATTGCGGTGATGCTGCCGATGTGGGCAAGCTACATCGTCAAAGCCTATGCCTGGACATTGCTGCTGGCGAAAGATGGTGTGGCGCAGTGGTTTCTCAGCCATCTGGGTCTGGAGCCGATCCTGACTTCACTCCTGACGCTTCCGGCTATTGGCGGCAATACGCTTTCCACCTCCGGGCTGGGACGGTTTCTGGTCTTCGTCTATATCTGGCTGCCGTTTATGATCCTGCCGGTCCAGGCGGCGCTGGAACGCCTGCCTGCGTCTTTATTGCAGGCCTCGGCCGATCTCGGGGCGCGACCCCGCCAGACCTTTCGCTACGTCGTTCTGCCGCTGGCCATTCCGGGTATTGCGGCGGGTTCGATATTTACCTTTTCCCTGACGCTGGGGGATTTCATTGTTCCCCAACTGGTGGGGCCGCCGGGCTATTTCATCGGCAATATGGTCTATTCCCAGCAGGGCGCCATTGGCAATATGCCGATGGCCGCCGCGTTCACGCTGGTGCCCATCGTGCTGATTTCGCTTTATCTGGCGTTAGTGAAACGCCTGGGAGCATTCGATGCACTCTGAACGCGCACCACTGTTCCTGAAAGTGGCAGCCTGGGGAGGCGTTATCTTCCTGCACTTCCCGCTGTTGATCATTGCAACCTACGCCTTTAACACCGAAGACGCCGCCTTCAGCTTTCCGCCGCAGGGGCTGACGCTGAAGTGGTTTAGCGTGGCAGCGGGGCGCGGAGACATTATTGAGTCCGTGACGTTGTCACTTCAAATTGCGGCGTTATCCACCGCGATTGCCCTTGTCCTTGGCACGCTTGCTGCAGCGGCCCTGTGGCGAAGCGCGTTTTTTGGCAAGAATGCGATCTCCCTGTTGCTGCTATTGCCGATTGCGTTACCGGGGATCATCACCGGACTGGCGCTGCTGACCGCGTTCAAAACCATCAACCTCGAGCCGGGCTTTTTCACTATCGTGGTGGGGCACGCCACCTTTTGCGTGGTGGTGGTGTTTAACAACGTGATTGCCCGGTTCCGACGCACCTCCTGGAGCCTGGTGGAGGCGTCGATGGATCTTGGGGCCGACGGCTGGCAAACCTTCCGCTATGTTGTGCTGCCCAACCTGGGTTCAGCGCTGCTGGCCGGGGGAATGCTGGCGTTTGCCCTGTCGTTTGACGAGATAATCGTTACAACCTTTACGGCGGGACACGAGCGCACGTTACCGCTGTGGTTGCTTAACCAGCTCGGGCGTCCCCGCGACGTGCCGGTCACCAACGTGGTTGCACTGCTGGTGATGCTGGTTACAACCGTCCCCATTCTGGGAGCCTGGTGGCTAACCCGCGACGGCGAGAATATTGCCGGTAGCGGGAAATAACATTCATTTCAACAGGACAATGCTATGCAAACACATCTGCTGATTAAGGGTGAACTGGTTGCCGGAGAAGGAGAGGTGCAGCCGGTTTATAATCCGGCCACCGGAGAGGTACTGCTGGACATTGCTGAAGCGTCACCGGCTCAGGTCAATGCGGCGGTAGAGGCCGCTGATCGGGCGTTCATCGACTGGGGGCAGACCACGCCCAAAGCGCGTGCGGAGTGCCTGCTGAAGCTGGCTGACGCCATCGAGGCGCAGGGTGAAGAGTTTGCCCGGCTTGAATCTCTCAACTGCGGCAAGCCGCTGCACTGTGTTCTGGGGGATGAGATCCCGGCGGTGGTCGATGTTTTCCGTTTCTTTGCCGGGGCGGCACGCTGCCTGAATGGCCTCGCCGCCGGTGAGTATCTGGATGGCCACACGTCGATGATCCGCCGCGATCCGGTAGGCGTGGTGGCCTCTATCGCGCCGTGGAACTACCCGCTGATGATGGCGGCATGGAAGCTCGCGCCCGCGCTCGCCGCCGGTAACTGCGTGGTAATCAAACCCTCTGAAATTACGCCGCTGACGGCACTGAAGCTGGCGGAGCTGGCAAAGGACATCTTCCCGGCGGGAGTCCTGAACGTGCTGTTTGGCCGCGGTAAGACGGTCGGCGATCCGCTGACCGGGCATGAAAAAGTCCGCATGGTCTCGCTGACCGGTTCGATTGCGACCGGGGAACATATCATCGGCCATACGGCTTCCTCCATTAAGCGCACCCACATGGAACTGGGCGGCAAAGCGCCGGTTATCGTGTTTGATGACGCCGACCTGGATGCGGTAGTCGAAGGGGTACGGACGTTTGGTTTCTACAATGCCGGGCAGGACTGTACGGCCGCCTGCCGTATTTATGCCCAGAAAGGGATCTATGCTGCGCTCGTGGAAAAACTGGGCGCCGCGGTAGCCAGCCTCAAAATGGGCACCCCGGAGGATGGGGATACCGAGCTGGGGCCCCTCAGCTCTGCCGCCCATCTTTCACGCGTCTGTCAGGCTGTCGATGAGGCGAAAGCGCTCGGCCATATCCGCGTGGTCACGGGCGGGAGCAAAAAAGAGGGGGCGGGCTACTACTTCCAGCCAACCCTGCTGGCGGGGGCAAAACAGGAGGATGCCATCGTCCAGCGCGAGGTGTTTGGCCCGGTGGTGAGCGTCACCGAGTTTGATGACGAGGCGCAGGTGCTGGCCTGGGCGAACGATTCTCAGTATGGCCTGGCGTCATCTGTCTGGACCAAAGACGTGGGCCGCGCGCATCGCCTGAGCGCGCGCCTGCAGTATGGCTGCACCTGGGTGAATACCCATTTTATGCTGGTGAGCGAAATGCCGCATGGCGGCATGAAATTATCCGGCTACGGCAAGGATATGTCGGTCTACGGACTGGAGGATTATACGGTTGTCCGGCACGTCATGATTAAACACTAAGTCTACGCGCCTGGCCGCTTGCGCGGTCGGGCGTTCACCTTGTCCGTGATGGGTGTTAAGCAAGATACTCAATTGTTATTAGCCGTAATTTTTAAGTGGTTATTCTGTAACGAAAAAACTTGATCTGTGTCAACATATGACGCATATTGCGTGCGGTTATTTTTTCGGCTCTGGTATACAGAATGACGTTGTATCAAAAAATGTTGGTTTTTTACGCAATCATGGCTTCCATCTGCGCATTAATCACCTGGTTCCTCTCTAAAGACCGCAAACGTATCCGACTGCTCAGTGCTTTTCTGGTGGGGTCAACCTGGCCAATGAGTTTTCCCGTTGCGCTGCTGGTCTCGCTTTTCTGAAGCACGCTTCCATTTTTAAAAGATGAATATGGCATTCCAGATACGGTAACTGTATAAATACACAGTGCATCGTAAAAGGAGTGCTTATGAACAGTTTTTACTCGCAGCAGGCCGGTTGCACTGTGCGCTGGCATGATTTGCCCGGCACTGGCGATCCCGTGGTGTTCATTCACGGGTTGGGCTGTGCCGCTTCCTATGAATATCCCCGTGTCGTGCATGACCCTCAGTTCGGGGCGCGCCGGGCCATTCTCATCGATCTGCCGGGTAGCGGCTACAGCGATAAACCTGCGCACTACCGCTACCGAACCACCGATCAGGCCCGTGTCGTCGTGGAGCTGATTAACCATCTCAAACTGGACACCTTCTGGCTGTACGGTCACAGCATGGGCGGCAGTATTGCTATCGAAACGGCGGGGATGCTGCCCGCGCGCGTAAAAGGGCTGATAGTGTCGGAACCCAATTTTCATGCGGGTGGGGGCATGTTCAGCCGGTCTATCGCAGCACAAACCGAGCAACAGTTTCTGGAACAGGGCTATGACGCCATGCTGCGCGCAGAAACCACGGCGTGGGCAGGGTGCCTGCAGAGCAATGCCCCATACGCCGTCTGGCGCGGAGCCTCGAGTCTGGTGGCGGGCGTTGAGCCGGAATGGGAGGTGCAGTTCCTGTCACTCCCGTGCCCGGTAACGCTGATTTTCGGCGAGCGGTCGCTGCCGGATGACGATGTGGATAATCTGAAGCAGAAGGGCGTTGCGGTAAAAATCATCCCTGCGGCGGGCCACTCAATGTCCTGGGAAAACCCCTCCGCGCTGGCGCAGACGCTAGCCGGGTGTATGACGGAGTGATCGACCGGCGGTGACGGATCTGCAGCGGTGAAGAATCCAGGCCGGGTAAGCGCAGCGCCACCCGGCAAGAAAGGCGGCTACAGTGTTAATCCGCCCTCAGCGTAATAACGCCTGCAGAGCCTTGCGGGACCCCGGCTGAACATCATGCGGGTGCTGGTAATCAATGTTCTGTATGGCGCGGCTATAGAGCGCAACCAGCCAGTCGTAAACGTACGCAGTGGCCGCATGCACAGGCTGTTCCCCCAGGCGCGTCAGGCGGGGACCGGCGCTGCTGACGACCGGCGTGACGAAGATAGCCTGACCCTTGCGGATGCGGCTGGCCGGACGTGTCGCCACGGGCGTCTGGTCATAACCCAGCCAGCCAATGAAATTGCCCATCACGGCATGCAGTTGCGCCGCGCTACTCTTATCTGCTTCGACAATACGCTGTAGCTGCTGAGGCAGATCCAGCCGGTAACTGGTGACTACCAGCACATCTGCGATTTGCTGCAACACGGCGGGTTCCAGCCCCAGACGGGCGGCGGTGGCTTCATTGCGGCTCCACTGACGAAGATGGTTTATCCAGACCCGGTGCGCAAGACGCGCTTTGTCTTTTGTCTGGAACTGCGCGGTATTCTCCTGGGCGCTGTCGGCAAACAGGTCAATGGTGTCCGTGAACAGCCCGTTAACCTGCTCCTCACGCGGTTGCTGAACGGCCAGCAGCGTTTCAAAGGCTTTGAGCGGCGGCAGCAGACCATCCAGCAGCTCACCGTGGCGGGCGGCGCTGCTTTGCAGCGTGCGTACCATGTTTTCCGCCTGAGCACGTCGGGTGCCCGGCTCTTCAACCAGCGGTACCAGATAACTTTGCATCAGCGATGAAAGCGCCTGGCGCAACCCATTTTTTAGGGTGCTGAGACGCTTGTGTCGCAGCGCAGGCAGCGTGGCCTGAGACAGCCACTCGATGACGCGCTGCATGCTGTGACTGTCCAGCGCCTGCAGCGTACCCCAGCGCAAACCCGGCTTGCCGAGCAGGTGTTGAACGGCTTCATCAAGATTCTGCCGGGTAGTGAAGCGGGCGTCATGGGGGGTAATTGCCCAGACCAGGCCCGGCAGAGCAGAGTCTTCCGCGGGCTGCGTCTCCTTGACCCAGTTCATTAACACTTTTGCTTTTTTGGCCGTCTGCTCGTGCTGCGCCGTGGCGTTGCAAATGACCAGCACATCCGGCTCGAGCTGTTGACGGTAATGCTCCAGCAGCCACTGGGATTTCGCCTGACGCAGCGGGTCAGCACCGCTATCTTCAACAAGCGGGATATCAATGATATCGACGTTATCCAGAGCCGCGTTCTCAACCGGCAACACCAGCTCGCGGGTCAGGAAGGCAAGTACATCGACGGGGATGCTGATCGCGTTAAGCATTTCACCGTCATTCAGCGGATGAAGCAGCGTCTCCTGGGCGTCCTGCAGGGCTGGCGTACCGTCGTGCGTCAGGAACCCTTCACCCGGCAGCCCAAAGCTATCCACCAGCAGGCTCAGCGGGGCGGCGAGGGCGCTGGCATGGCTGGTCTGATGCAGCACATGGGCCAGGTTTAACCACTGCTGAGTCAGCTCCTGTTGCTCGCCCCACAGCAACGACCAGACGCTGGCGCGCGTGCTGAGATCCAGCGACGGCACCAGCTGGGCAAACTCATGCCACAGGGCGTCATCAATTTGCTGTTTAGCGGCAGGCACCGTGCTCTGCCAGAAGCGGGCAATCGCCCCCACTTCCTGCGCCGTGATGCCGGGCACGCCCTGCGGCTGGCGCAGGCCGCGCCATTTCTCCAGGCGTGTCTCAATAACCGCCTTATCCACCGCGCGTATCTGCGGATGCAGCGTCGTGCGGGTAATGAACAGCTGTACCAGCTCGGCTTCGGTAACCAGACTCAGACGCAGCGGGAATGCCTCGTCCACCACGTCAGGGGTTTCGCGGGTGAAGCGAACGGCCATGTTGGTCAGGGCATGTCCCGGGTTGATATGCGAAAAATAGTCAAAGCTGCGCTGGCCCGGCGTCACGTTCAGGCGGCCATTCCCGCTGCCGCACAGGGACAACAGCAGGTGTGCTTTCGCGCTCTGGGAATGACCGTAAAGCCCGATACTGCTCTGGCGGGTCATGGCGCGTTCAATGGCCTGCTCACGCGCCTGCACCGCGTTGATGCGGGCAAGCAGGGCGTCGGCATCGTTATCCAGTACAGGGGCGTTCAGGCGCGTCTCATTAATCCACCCGATTAAGGCCTGAGTGGTGGTGGTCGTCGCTGTCATTTCAGGTATACGCTCCCGCTGTCGATCCAGTAATGGCTGCCGCTGTGTCGGCGATCGGCCAGTGTATTCAGTTTGAAGGTTAATGCGTCAGGTGCCACCGGCGTGCCGTCCTGCAGCCAGGCATCGCTCAGTTCAAAGGCCTCCGGGCCCTCCTGCTTGCTGCCGCCGCAGAGTTTGAGCCGAACGTTCAGCACGCCGTCGCCGGCAATCGCTTTCGCCAGTTCAGGTGAGTTAATGCTGAGCGTGTAGAGCGGCGTGGCGGGCCAGCGCGCGTTCGCCAGCTGACGGAAGCCGAGGGTGACGTTACCGCGTAGCGGGAAGTGCAGGCGCGCGTCGAGTTTCGCACCGGGTTTATCGAGGTCGATGTCCTGGTACCAGACGTTTTCCTCGCGCAGGGTATTCACGGTGTTATCCAGCACGCCGAGATAACGCACGGTGGAATACGCCCCAATGTCCGCAGCTTTAAAGTTGAAGCGCGGCAGGCGCAGATCAAGGGCCAGGCTGCAGAGCATGGCTCCCACGGCAGCCGTCGATTTCGGGTTGCCAATCCGCCCCTGCTGGCTGAACGGATACCATTCGTGCACCTGGTATTTATCCAGCCAGACGATGCGGTTAACCGGCACCGGCTGCAGATGGCGAATCAGTGCCTGAACGCCGGGCAGGCAGCCTGGGCGACCGGTGATGAGCAGAATATCGCAGCTGTAATGTGAAATGGCCTCACACACCGCGTGGAGCGGCGAAGCCAGCGTAAACTGCCCGGCCAGCATCGCGTCCTGCATTTCGCGGAAATTGACGTGCAGCGGCACGGCGAACAGATCAAAAGCGTCGGAACCGGCCGGCAGGGCATGATCGATGGCCTGCTGCAGATAATTCATCACGTTGCGGGTCGGTTTCTGCGGCAGAAGATCGCCGAAGGTGGCATGCAGTCCGGCCAGCGGATCGTCAACGTCGCTGGATTCCCACGCGGCAAGAATGGCATGACCAATCGGCATAAAGAGCTGAAGGGCCGTTTGCTGGCGAAGTACGGCCTGGGTATCAATGCGCCCGGAGTCGCCGAACAGTGACGCCATCAACAAAGAAGCATCAGCGATGCCCGATTTCTGCAACTGCGTTTGCAGGGCGGGCAGTACGTAGCGCTGAATCACGTCCAGTAACGTATCGTCGCCCGCCACCTTAAACCCTTCGCGGAACAGGAGCTGCGGAGTGATTTTGACGTTATTGCCGGAGCCGTCATCCAGCTGGTAATGGGTGATCGCCATATCCGTGGTGCCCCCGCCAATGTCGATGGAGGCGACGCGCAACGCCCGGCCCGGCTGCGCACCGGGCTCCGGCTCACGGTCCGGACGAGCAAGGGAGGCGAAGAAGGCTTCCGTCTGACCGCCAAAGCGCGAGATCGCTTCGTTATACAGCCAGACCAGTTGACCGCAGCTGGCTTCGTCCCACTCCATCTGGATTTCTGGCACCGGCACCACGCTTTTTTCCTGCTGTTTGCGGGTGACAAAATCCTCATCCTGCGGGTGCCATCCCATCGCTTTCCAGACAATGGCGATGGCTTCGAACATGCGGCGCCGGAAAATTTCGCGCTCCTGCTTAGGCATGGCCGAGGGCAGCGTCAGGATCAGGGTACGCAGCTGGCGCGGCGACGCCGGGAAGCCCAGACGCAGGCGCGTGGCGACGCTGTTGATCTGCCCCAGTGCCTGCGCCAGCAGTTCGCACAGCATGTGCGTCATCAGCGTGCTCCGGCTGTACTGCGGCGAGAAGACCGGCAGTCGCTCATCCTGCGGCAGCGTGAAGAGCGGCTCGCCGTCATCGTTCATCAGGTTCATCAGCGGGAACGCGGTGGCAAGCGGTTCACGCTGGGTTTTGCTGTTCATCTGGCTAAAGCGCCAGTCCTGTACCACCGGTGTTTCATCCCACAGGTAGCGACGCGGGCTGGAGATGCCGCTGTTACCTTCGGTTCCCAGACGCTGCATCGCCAGCTTGCGGGCTTCATCACCGACGCGGACAATCGACGGCCAGACAAAGGCATCTTCGCGACCGCTTTCAACCGAGAAGTGCTGCTTGCCAAAACGCGCCTCCGAAAACTCAAGGCGGCTGGTAAACAGCGGCTCATTAAGGAATTGCGGCTCGCTTAATGAGCGTACCTGCAGTTCGGCGGTCTGACGTAGACCATCGTTCGCATCGCCGTGGTCTTCAATAATCACGCCGCAGGTGTGGGTATTCCCCACGTCGAGGATCAGGTCGACCGGAATGGCCGGGGTGCTGAGCGTATGGGTAACAAATTTGACTTCCGGCACGGTGAGCTGTTCACCGAGCATGGTCAACAGGTTAAGCCAGTGCGCCTGATATTCAAAACTGCGCATCGCCTGCTGCAGGTCGCGTTCGGAACGGTTTTCTACGCCATCGGCATACTGGGTAAACGCCTCGCGCAGCCAGCCGTCAATCCAGGTTTGATCGAGGAAATTTTCAACTTCTGCATCGCGCCATGCCAGGGCAAAGCGGGTCCCGTTCAGGATATCGTTCTCAACCGGGGAGAGGGCGGACGTGGCATGTCCGGCAATCTGGCTGTCAAGCGCCAGGGTCACACGGTGGGTATTGCCTGCCGTGTCGGGGGTGTCAAGCTTGCGCACCTGTACGCGGGCCCAGTTATCCGGCCCTTCTACAAAAGTCCGCGGTGGGTTGAAGCGCAGGAAAGGCACGGGGAGCCAGACGCCGTCCAGAACCGCCAGCGACTGATGCAGCGGGATGGTGGTTTCCGGTTTGACCACTTCAGGCTGCCCACCGTTAATGCCCGGCAGGGTATAGCGCCCGTTAACCATGTCGAAATCGAGTCGTAAAAGCGGGCCATTCGCGGTTTTACGTACGAAGCGCCCGTGACTGGCGGTGTCCTGCGGCGTCAGGCCGAAATCCAGGAACTGCACGCCGCTGTTAGCAATAAGCGTGACGCTTTGTTTATAGTCGCAAAGATTTACCAGCATAGGATCAGGCACCTGCTTTCTTGAACGTCAGTGGAACGACGGTGTTGGCATCATAACGCGCGCGACATTCTGCGATATCGCTGGTGCCTGCTTTACAGGCAACTTCCGGCATCGGGTAGCGGGAACCGTCGGTGCAGCGGGCAGTACCGCGACTCTTGATCATCAGTTCGCCATTGCTGTGCAGCCCGGAGAAGACTTCCGCGCGGCAGACAATGTTGTCGCCATGAACAATACGGGCGAAGCCTTTATTGTTCTGGATTTGATAGCGCATTGACGGCGGCTTGCCGGTCACCGGATCTTTTACGTCGAGGATGGCGCGCCAGGTGCCGTTCAGGAAACGCGTGGATCCCGCTTTTACCTGATTCGCTTCCATTACCATGGCATCTTTCGGGATGGCGGCAATCACCACCGGAGCGGGCTGTGGCGCAGGCGCAGGCTCTTTCTCTTTGCTGGCCACCACCTCTGCCTGATGCAGCGGTAACGTCATCGCCAGCGGCTCAACCGCTTTAATCGGCTTTGGCGCAATCTCCACGGGCTGAGGGGCGGGTGTCGGTGCGGGCTCGGCGGAAGGCGCCTGTTTTGGCCACAGCAGCGGCGCGGCGATGGCGGCAACGATCACGGCAGCAACCGGCAGCGTCCACAGCGGGATACGACGCTTTTTCGCGACAATCGCCGGGGCCGGTTCCTCTACGGGTTGCGCAACAACCGGGGCTGGCTCAGGTTCGTACAGCTCTTCCGGCGTAATGCGCACCACTGTAGAAGGGGCGACCAGCGGCTCGTCAGCGTGCTCAAAGGTCACCACCGGTTCGGGTTCCGGTTCGGGCTCAGGATCGTCAATCACAACGGGGTCAGGCTCAGGGATCAGGGATTCACGCAGGCAGTCGAGGACATCGTCGCGCGCATTTTCGTTGAGGTTTACAAATCCCCAGAAGCTGATCACCGGTTTTCCGTCCACCAGGAAAAGGAAATTTTCACCCGGGAACTGAAACGCCTTTGACAACAGAGAGCCAAAAAGCTGTTGCGCAGTTTTGGGCGACTGGAGGCATTTCTTGCTTAACGACTCGACGCTGGCGAGCGTGTTTTCCAGATAGCGCAGGGCGCGATAACGGTCATCTTCACCGGCCGCTTTCCAGCTGGTTACGCTCCCGTCAACAGGAGAATACCAGTCCACGCGGTCACCGCTGTCGTTGACCTGAGGAATAGCCAGACAGTCGACGATGGCCTGCTGTTTGCGCAACCGGAGCGCTTCCCGGATTTGTAACGCTGATTCGAAAACGGCTTGTCCGCCGCCGCCAACGGCCTGAAAATCATCCAGATTACCGCTGCGTAAAAGAGTTTTTGCCACGATTTGATCCCATATACTTCTTCACACCGTTACTTTAACGAAACGAGGAAGCAAACAAACGGAGGAAGAGACGCTAAAAGCGCCGATTTCTTGCGGCATAGAAAGTGACGGTTGTGCTTGACGAATAATGGCACTTAAGACAAATCGCTTTTTCTGACGCTGGCTGCAAAACCAGCGAAAAACGCGACTTTAGAATAACCTGATAGTGTTTCGTTATTTGCCAGGTCATAACGGCTGTGCTGTTATTACTGTTCTATATAATAAAATTGTCAGGGTTATAACCATGTCTACAGGGAAAACACTGCTCGCCCTTGCGCTGAGCGCACTTTTACCAGCCGGTGCCGCATGGGCGGCAAACAACGACACCCTTATTTACTGTTCTGAAGCGTCCCCCGAGTCCTTCAACCCGCAAATTGCCAGCTCTGGGCCGTCTTTTGTGGCCAGCTCTCAGGTGCTCTATAACCGCCTGATCAATTTCGACCCGGTGAAAAATACCCCGGTGCCGTCGCTTGCCGAGTCCTGGACGATTTCACCTGATGGCAAGACCTATACCTTTACCCTGCGCAAAGGGGTGAAGTTCAACAGCAATAAATACTTCAAACCGACGCGTGACTTTAACGCCGATGACGTTATTTTCTCGGTCATGCGTCAGAAAGACCCTAAACACCCGTACCACAATGTGTCGCAGGGCAATTACGAATACTTTAACGATGTGGGTCTCGATAAACTGATCCAGGACGTGAAAAAGGTCGATGATTACCACGTTCAGTTCACCCTCAGTGAACCCAACGCCGCATTCCTGGCCGACTGGGGGATGGATTTCGCCTCCATTCTCTCCGCTGAATACGCCGACGCGATGCTGAAAAAAGGCACCCCGGAGAACGTGGACACCTGGCCGATTGGTACCGGGCCTTACGTTCTGCAGCAGTACAAAGTGGATTCGCTGATCCGCTACGTCGCGAACCCGAACTACTGGGAAGGTGAGGTGCCGACGAAGCATCTCATCTTCTCCATCACGCCAAACGTGGAAACCCGTCTGGCGAAGCTGCAGACCAACGAGTGCCAGATCATTCCTGCGCCGTCCCCGGTACAGTTTGATGTTATCAAGAACAACAAAGACCTGACGCTGCACGCCGTCGATGCGCTGAACGTCGGCTATCTGGCGTTTAACACCGAGAAAAAGCCGTTTGATAACGTGCTGGTGCGTCAGGCGCTGAACTACGCGACCGACAAGAAGGCTATCGTTAATGCGGTGTTTATGGGGTCGGGCACGGTGGCAAAATCGCCGATCCCGCCAAACATGCTGGGCTTTAACAAAGCGTTGAAGGACTACAGCTACGATCCTGAAAAAGCGAAAGCGCTGCTGAAGCAGGCCGGGCTGGAGAAGGGCGCGGAGGTCACGCTATGGTCAATGCCGGTTCAGCGTCCGTATAACCCTAACTCTCGTCGTATCGCGGAGATGATCCAGAGCGACTGGGCAAAAGTCGGCGTGAAGGCCAAAATTGTCTCTTACGAGTGGGGCGAATACCTCTCCGGCATGCGTAAAGGCGAACATGACTCTGCGCTGTTTGGCTGGATGTCCGATAACGGCGACCCGGACAACTTTGCCGATGTGCTGCTGGGCTGCAACAGCATTAAAACTGGCTCAAACGCCGCGCGCTGGTGTGACAAAGAGTATGATGCCCTGGTGCAAAAAGCGAAGCTGACCAGCAACCCGGCGGAGCGTGCGAAACTCTACGGCCAGGCGCAGGAAATCTTCTACCAGCAGGCGCCGTGGATCGCGCTGGCGAACGGCAAAACGTTCTATGCGACCCGCAGCAACGTAACCGGGTACAGCGTGAGCCTGATGGGCAGCGATTTCTCAAAAGCGAAGCTGAATTAAGCATATCATCGCCGGGTGGCGGCTACGCCTTACCCGGCCAACATTTGGCACCCGTAGGCCCGGTAAGCGTAGCGCCACCGGGCACATAACAAGGAGTGACAATGTCACATTTAAACGACGTGATTGCCCGTGTCGATGGCGCGATTAACGAAGGCGTCATCACCCATATGAATGAACTGCTGATTGAACTGAGTGATGACGCTGAGCTGAGCCGTGAAGACCGTTACACCCAGCAACAACGCCTGCGTACCGCCATTTCGCACCACGGCAAGGAGCACAGAGAAGAGATGGAGGCGCGCCACGAACAGCTGACCAAAGGTGGCACGATCCTCTAGCGATTAAAACTGACGTCGCGCCACCAGCCAGGCGCCGACGACCAGCAGCACCGCGCCGCACACCGGGCCGATCAGGGCGCGTAGCGGAATGCCGTTGCTTCTCAGCACGTCCATTACCAGCCCGCCGATAAGCTGGCTTGCCACCAGCACGGCAATCGTCGTCGCCGCGCCAACATTCTGATACCCGCTGATGCTGGCAAACACAAAAAAGGAGCCCAGCAGCCCGGGAATGAGCGTCCACCAGCGTACCGTTGCGGCCAGCTCGCTAAATCCGGCGACGCCCTGTTTCAGCAGCAGAATGCTGACAAACAGCACAATGCCGACCAGGGAATTCAGCAACATCGCGATAAGTATGGTGGAGGAGGACTGGGTGATACGCACCATCAGGGTGTTTTGCACCACCAGGCCTATTCCCGCCGCCACCAGAAATGCCAGCGTTAGCGACTGATTCATGGGATAGCGTCCGGATCGCTGCGCTCATCCAGCTGCAGCTGCATAAAGGTTAAATCCAGCCAGCGGCCAAACTTGGTCCCCACCTGTGGCATTTGCCCCGTCGTGACAAAACCGAGCGTTTCATGAAGATGGATCGAAGCCTGATTCTGCGCTTCAATCCCGGCAACCATCACGTGTTTACCGATGGCGCGGGCCTCGTCAATCAACGCTTTCATCAGCGTGCGGCCAATGCCTTTGCCCTGATGATCCGGGTGGACGTAAACCGAGTGCTCAACCGTGTGACGAAAACCGTCAAAAGCGCGCCAGTCGCCAAAGGAGGCGTAACCGGTGATTGCGCCGTCTTCCTCACTGACCAGCACCGGGTAACCCGCGAGCGTGCGCGCCTCAAACCAGGCGATGCGGTTCTCGGTATCGACGGTTTTATCGTTCCAGATCGCGGCGGTGTACAGCACCGCGTGGTTGTAGATCTCTCCTATCGCAGCGCAGTCTTCTTTGCAGGCATGACGAACGATCATGATTAAACCTCTGTGTGTTGTTCACTATAGTGTTACGTTATGGCTACGATATTACACAACTGTATCGCCCGATCGCTACGGCATAAGCCATATTTTTTTGTTATCAAAACCCCATTGAAATGCCGTTCATACACTATAGTATGACGTCATGAACACCATAACAGACACAATGAATCAACGGATTAGCGCAAGAATTCGCCTGGAACGCGAGTCTCGCGGCTGGTCCCTGAGCGAGCTTGCTGACCGGGCAGGCGTCTCCCGCGCCATGATCCATAAGATAGAGCGTGGGGACAGCAGCCCGACAGCCACCTTGCTTGCCCGCCTGTCTGGCGCGTTTGGCATCAGCATGTCCACGCTGATTGCCCGGGCCGAGATGCAGGAAGGAAAACTGCTGCGCCTGGCAAACCAGCCCGTCTGGCGCGACCCGCAAACGCACTACCTCCGCCGCCATGTTTCTCCCCGCACCGATCTGCCCATCGATCTTGTTCAGGTCGAACTGCCTGCGGGCAGCGATGTTCCGATGCCCGCATCTTCATACGCGCTGGCACGTCAGCTTATCTGGCTGCAGTCCGGCGAGCTGGTGTTTCAGGAGGGCGATACGCGCCATGAGATGCGCGCCGGAGACTGTCTTGAACTGGGGCCGCCCAATGACTGCCGGTTCATCAATGAAACGAATGAACCCTGTATCTATCTGGTTGTACGGCTGAACCAGTCTGGCTCGTAATGCTAAGGCGAGAACGCCGTTCCTGCGCCAGGCTGTAATGACATTTGTACCAGAAGGAGATCCTGATGAATCAACCTGTTTCGCAAAATCGCCGCTGGGTCCTGGCTTCGCGCCCTCATGGTGCGCCAGTCGCGGAAAATTTTCGTCTGGAAACGCAACCCGTTCCGGAACCTGAGGCGGGGCAGCTTTTGCTTCGCACCGTCTGGCTGTCGCTGGATCCTTACATGCGCGGGCGCATGAGCGATGCGCCATCCTATTCACCGCCGGTTGAGATTGGTGCGGTGATGGTGGGGGGAACGGTCAGCCGTGTTGAACACTCCCGACATCCCGATTTCAAACCGGGTGAGTGGGTGCTGGGCTACAGCGGCTGGCAGGAGTATGAACTTTCAGACGGCAGCGGTCTGGTGAAGCTCGGTGAAAATCCCTCTCATCCTTCCTGGGCGCTGGGTGTTCTGGGTATGCCGGGCTTTACTGCCTATATGGGGCTGCTGGATATCGGGCAACCCAAAGCGGGTGAGACGCTGGTGGTTGCGGCGGCAACAGGCCCGGTGGGGGCGACCGTGGGGCAGATTGGCAAAATCAAAGGTTGCCGGGTGGTCGGCGTCGCCGGTGGTGCTGAAAAATGCCGCCATGCCGTCGAGGTCCTCGGGTTTGACCAGTGTCTGGATCACCACGCGGCGGATTTCGCTGAACAACTGAAACACGCCTGCCCGAACGGCATTGATGTCTATTATGAGAACGTCGGCGGCAAAGTCTTTGATGCGGTGCTGCCGCTGCTGAATACCGCCGCACGCGTGCCGGTGTGTGGTCTGGTCAGCGGTTATAATGCGACGGGCCTGCCAGAGGGGCCGGATCGCTTGCCGCTTCTGATGGCGACCCTACTCAAGAAACGCATTCGTATGCAGGGCTTTATCATCGGCCAGGACTACGGGCACCGCATTCATGAGTTCCAGCAGGAGATGGGGCGCTGGGTACAGGAAGGTAAAATTCACTATCGTGAACAGGTCACGGACGGGCTGGAGAACGCACCGGAAGCGCTGATTGGCCTTCTTGAAGGGCGGAACTTCGGTAAAGTCGTGATTCGCGTCGCGGACGACAATAAATAAAGAGTACTATGGCGGGGTTTCCCGCCATATTTATTTGTGAAGATACGATATATTGTCTTTAATTACTGGACATGGCATTTCGCGCCATCATCCCGGATGAGCCCGAAATCGATAAAAAATGACGTTTGCTTTTTTTTGCAGTTTTTACGTACTCCCACCACCAGGCATGACGATACAGGATATATCGGACCAGCGTCGTTTTATTAAAACTGGCGTTTAAAAATAGCATTAAGTTTTAGCTACAGGAATTGAACATGCTTGATTTGGATCACTTAGAAAAAGCCCAAAGGGTCAGCCTTACTATGCAAGTTGAACTCAGTTTGAAAGGGGCGTTAATTACAGGCTCACTCAAACCTGGGGCACGACTGATAACGAAAGAGATCGCCGATAAATTAGGTACCAGTATTACTCCGGTTCGCGAGGCGCTTTTGCGGCTGGTCTCTTCTGGCGCGTTACATGCCACCCCCGCGCAGGCATTTCTGGTGCCAGAGGTGACGCTGGAGCGTTATAACGAGATTAACGCCATCAGAAAACAGCTTGAGCCGATGGCCGTTGCCGCCGCCTGTCAGAATATGTCTGACACTAAGCTTGAGACGTTGCGCAAAATGTCAGACGCCTTCCATGAGGCCATGCGCAACGGGCACGTTCAGCAGGCACTGCATGCGAATCGCGTCTTGCGGTTTACGCTGTATCAGTATGCGGAAATGCCAACGCTTAACGCGCTAATTGAACAGTTATGGGTGCGTATCGGGCCATGCATGAACTATCTGCATCAGGAACTCAACGACATCAAAGCCTCGACATATCACTATGACGAACTCCTTTCAGCCCTTGAGCGAAGAGATGTTGAAGCCAGTCAGAAGGCAATTGATAAGTTGATTGATGAAGCCAATACTCTTTTACAGCGACAATATTTTAACTGAGAGATTATTTAACAGAGCGACTATATACCGCGGCTGATTATTTATCTGATGAATAACTCCTGATGGTTTATTGCCATCAGGAGCGTTATTTTAGGGATAAAATAAACTTTTCTTATTACTTACTCGAAGCGATAAGAGACCGAGAGTCCTACACCGTAGTTACGTCCAGGTGCAGGCTCGTAATAACGGCCGTTGGACTCGTTGACAATGACTGAGCCGACGTACTCTTTATCGAAGAGATTATCGACGCGACCAAAGACGTCCATGCCCCAGTTGCCATAGTTAAATTTATACCCGGTATTCAGTCCGACCACCGTATACGATGGCGCTTTCGCCGTGTTCTCATCGTCGGCCATGATATCGCTCATGTAACGCACATCTGAACCCGCGTACCAGCCTTCCTCCGGCTGCCAGCCAAACGAGGCGTAACCCATATTACGGGCGATGCCCGGCATCCGGTTACCGTTACAGTTCGTATCGCCGCATACGTTGGTGCGATAAGTGGCGTCCAGATAGGTCCACGCCATCTTCAGCTTCCAGTTTTCAGCGAACTGCTGATCGAGGGACACTTCGACACCCTGACGACGGGTTTTGCCGGCATTTTTAAACGTATCGCGTCTTCCTGTCGATGTATCGACCACAATTTCATTATCAGTATCGGTTCGGAAAAGCGCTGCGGTCAGTAGACCATTGCCGATTCGGGTTTTACTGCCTATTTCATAGGTATTATTGGTTGAAGGTTTAAGGTCATAGTTTAATCCCCCATTACCTCCAGCGGTGTATGCGCGCTCATTGATAGTTGGTGTTTCAAAACCGCGGCCTGCAGCTGCATAAATGTTCCAGGCATCTGAGATGGCATACTTCACTGAACCTGCAGGCAGCCACTTATGATAACTGGTGTCGCCGCTATCATCGCCATTCTTCAGATAATGATCATTTGAATCAAACCAGACCGAGCTGTAGCGTACCCCGGCATCCACTGACAGTTTCTGCGTCAGCTGCCAGCTCGTTTGCAGATACGGATCGACGTTCCACATCAGATTGCGTTCATTGCGGCGCTTATCACCTTTGACGCCGTAATCCGGTACGCCGTTATCCATGACGAAGTTCTCGTATCCGCGACGATCTTCGCTCATGTTTTCGTAGTTAAGACCGGTGGTGAAGGTCACCGGCACCAGCAGCTCGCCACGGTGCGTCCAGCGGGTATCAATCCCCTGATAGTGGCGCTGCATATCGATCACCCCACCGGAGTGGGAAGGTTTCAGCTGCGGCTGATACGGAATCGACTGGTACTGCGTCATTTCACGCTCACCGGCGTACATCATCACGCTGAGGTCGTCCTGGGTGCTGAGCTGACGGTCGTAACGCAAACCAGCCTGGGTCTGTTTGATGGTTTTACGCGTGTTGTACTGATCGCCGCGCGGGGACTGGCGCGGGTTGTCCCGCCACTCCTGATAGTTCAGTCCGCCCGGATCGTTGGCCTTCATGTCCACGCTGTTAAAGACCAGCGTCAGCTTGCTGACGTCATCAATACGTACACCCAGTTTGGCGTTGGCAAGGTTCTTACGCGCGCCGCTGTGGTCGCGATAACCTTTGGTGGTGAAACGGGTGGTGGACACGGTGTAATCCACATCGCCCGCGTGGGTGCCATCACCCATTGCGCCAGTGGCTTTCATGCCGTAGCGCCAGGTTCCGTAACTGCCGTAATAGCTGCTGGCTTCAATGGTCGGCGGTTGCTGCCCGGTCTGGGTATTGATGTTAATCACGCCGCCAGAGGCGTTGCCGTACAGGGCAGAGAAGGGGCCGCGCAGCACTTCAACACTCTCCACGCTTGAGAGATCGATGTTCGAGGTCTGACCCTGTCCGTCCGGCATGGTGGCCGGAATACCGTCTACGTACATACGGATGCCGCGCACGCCGAACGTTGAGCGGGCACCAAACCCACGCATCGAAAGCTGAAGATCCTGCGCATAGTTCTGCCGGTTCTGAATTTGCAGGCCCGGGACGCTGCCGAGAGATTCAGACAGGTTGATACGGGGAGCGGCATGGCGCATGTCGTCGCCATTGACGACGCTGACCGCGGCTGGAGTATCGAGTTCCGATACGGTTTGCGGCGTGGCGCTGACGATCATGGTCTGTTCTTCCGCGCTCATGGCGGTAAGGGGCGCAAAAATAACAGGAACCAGCAGCAGCGGAAGAGAAGCCTTATGGGCAGAAATGATTTTCATGAATAAAACCGGTTGTGGTGTATAAACGAACCAAATGGAACATGTCCATATATGTTAAAGGTTTTGTAAAAGTTTTGAAAACTATAACCGCACATTGCGTTAATGGAAGGCGAAGCGGGAAAGAAAATCTCCACATTTGATTCATTAATGATTACTATTCTCATTATCAAAAGGCAATGCCATGACGTTGCCTGCCGGAAGCGATGTCAGCAGAACCCCTCATTTCAGAAAAGGAATTGTTATGTCTTTACGTCATCTGTGCTCACCGCGCCTGAGCCTGTCACTGCTTTCAGCCACGTTACTGCTTGCCGGAACGTTCCAGGTTCATGCCGCCGAAGAGGTGCTGCGTAAAGCCGTGGGCAAAGGAGCGTATGAAATGGCGGTGAGCCAGCAGGAAAATGCCCTGTGGGTCGCGACGTCGCAAAGCCGTAAAACCGACAAGGGCGGCGTTGTCTATCGCCTCGATCCGGTTACGCTGGACGTGACGCAGGCGATTCACAGCGATCTCAAACCTTTTGGTGCCACTCTTAATAAGGCGACCCAGACGCTGTGGTTGGGCAACACTATCAACGGCGCGGTAACTGCCATCGATGCGAAAACGGGCGATGTAAAAGGGCGACTGGTGCTGGATGGACGTCAGCGTAGTGACACCGTTAAGCCACTGCAGCCGCGTCAGCTGGTGGCTGATGACAGCACGAACACCGTGTACATCACGGGTGTGGGGAAAGAGAGCGTCGTCTGGGTGGTGGATGGCGCCACGCTGAAGCTGAAAGCGACCATTGCCAATACCGGGACCTACAGCACCGGCCTGGCGCTGGACGCGCAGGCGAAACGTCTCTATACCACCAATGCGGACGGCGAGCTGGTGACGATTGATACGGCCAGCAATAAAATTATCAGCCGTAAAAAGGTGCAGGATGACGGCAAAGAGCACTTCTACCTGAATCTGAGCCTCGACACTGCCGGTCAGCGCGCATTCCTGACCGATTCAAAACAGCCGGAAGTGCTGGTGGTGAGCCTGAAAGAGGGCAGCGTGATCGGCAAAATCGCCGCGCCGGAATCGCTGGCCGTCCTGTTTAACCCGGCCCGCAATGAAGTTTATGTGACGCACCGTGAAGCCGGTAAGGTGAGCGTGATTGACGCCACATCGTATAAGGTCATCAAAACCATCGACACGCCGGTCTACCCGAACAGCCTGGCGCTCTCAGCGGATGGCAAAGCCCTGTACGTGACGGTGAAACAGAAATCCACCCGTCAGCAGGAAGCCACCCAGCCTGACGATGTGATTCGTATCGCGTTGTAATAAAAAAAGGGAAGGCTAAATGCCTTCCCTTTTTGTTGACTGCGTATTAACGCGAGGTCTCTTCTACCAGCGGCGCGTCGTGTTTTTCATCATCAGGATGAACCGGCGCGGTGCTGTGGATCTCGTGAACGCGTTTACGCACGCCAAACCAGCCAGCAATCAGCAGCACGGCCAGCAGCGGAATGGTCGCGATGGTGTAGGTGCCGTTCGGGTAGTCGAACGCCATCAGCACCAGCACGCTGAACAGGAAGAGCAGGGTGAGCCAGGAGGTCACCGGTGCGCCAGGCAGCTTAAAGCTCACGTCAGCGGCTTTCCCTTCTTTGATCGCTTTACGCAGACGCATCTGGCAGACCACAATAAAGCCCCAGGAGGCGATGATCCCGAGTGCGGCCACGTTCAGCACGATTTCGAAGACCTGAGACGGGACCAGGTAGTTCAGGAACACGCCGAAGACGTAGACCACCAGCGTGGCCAGAATACCGGCGTACGGCACGTGCTGCTTGCTCATCTTCGACATGAACTTCGGCGCAGAACCGCCCATCGACATGGATCGCAGGATACGGCCGGTAGAGTACAGACCGGAGTTCAGGCTCGAGAGCGCCGCCGTCAGCACCACAATGTTCATGATACTGCCAACGTAAGGCACGCCCAGTTTAGAGAAGAAGGTCACGAACGGACTCTGACCCGCCTGATAGGCGTTCCATGGCAGCAGCAGAACCAGCAGGACCACGGAACCGACGTAAAACAGACCGATACGCCAGATCACGCTGTTGATAGCTTTTGGCACCATCGTCTGCGGATCTTTACATTCACCTGCTGCGGTACCCACCAGCTCGATGGAGGCAAAGGCGAACACCACGCCCTGAACCAGCACCAGCGCAGGCAGCAGACCGTGCGGGAAGAAACCGCCGTTATCGGTTATCAGGTGGAAGCCGGTGGCATTGCCATCCAGCGGTTTACCGCTGCCAAGGAAGACGGTACCCACGACCAGGAACACCACGATGGCCAGCACTTTGACCAGCGCAAACCAGAACTCCATCTCCGCGAACCACTTCACGCCGATCATGTTCATGGTGCCGACAATAGCCAGCGCGCCAAGCGCAAAGACCCACTGCGGCACATCGCCGAACGCGCCCCAGTAGTGCATATACAGCGCAACCGCGGTGATGTCGACGATACCGGTCATCGCCCAGTTGACGAAGTACATCCAGCCCGCCACGTAGGCCGCTTTTTCACCGAGGAATTCACGGGCGTAGGAGACGAAGCTGCCGCTGGAAGGGCGATGCAGTACCAGTTCGCCCAGCGCGCGAAGAATGAAGAAAGAGAAGATCCCGCACACCAGATAGACCAGGGCGAGAGCCGGGCCAGCCATCTGCAGACGTGCACCCGCACCTAAAAACAGACCCGTTCCGATAGCGCCGCCGATGGCGATCATTTGAACCTGACGGTTGCCCATCGCTTTGTGGTAGCCCTCTTCGTGGGAGTTCAACCAGCGACGTTTAGCAGCATGATGATCGGCTGCGCTTTTATTGCTTGTTTTCATTGAGTTACCTGTTTGCCTGTCTGAACCATTATCGTGATAGTCCTGCCTGGCAGAATGCAATACAAACGATTGCTTCTGCGCAAACACATGTCGCCTTCCCAGTCATTCTGCGTATGGATAAGGCGAAACATGGCGAGGCATCCTACCTGCAATTCATAAGCGACGCAAAATATAACCGTGCCGAAAGTGATGCACGTCGAAGGAAATCGTGTGGTCAGAGCAGACGGGGATCACAACACGCTGAATCGTGGTGAGTTTTTAGTCAAAACAATTGCGAGGTTGATTATTTAATCATCAGATTCCCTTAATTATTACCAGATGGTATAAATTTTTGTTGCTGCAGGGCATTGAGCAGCAACCTGAACGCGGTAGTGTGCTGTCGACGGCTCGGATAATAGAGGTGATATCCTTCAAAAATGGGGCACCACGAATCAAGGACCCTGACCAGCCGTCCGTGATGAAGAGCGTCCAGAACCGAGGACTCGGGCACGTAGGCTAATCCGAGACCATTCTCCGCCGCATCGATGCGCTGCGACAGATTATTCAGCGTTAGCTGTCCTTCAACCCGCACGCGAATCTCACGCCCGTCGCGTCCAAACTCCCATTGATACAATCCCCCTCGCGTGGGCAGGCGCATATTGATGCAGCGGTGGTCAGCGAGCTGCTCCGGCACCTGCGGCACCCCAAAGCGTGCAAGATAATCAGCGGAACCGACGACGGCCATGCGCATGTCCGGAGCGATCCGCACCGCAATCATATCTTTTGCCACCTGTTCACCCAGGCGTACTCCCGCGTCGAAGCGGCCGTCCACGATATCCGTCAGGCCGTTATCGATCGTCACCTCGACGTTAATCTCAGGATATTGCGCCATAAACGTTTTCAGTATCGGCCAGAGCACGGCGTCCATCGCGTGCTCGCCGGCGACAATGCTGACCGAGCCAGCGGGTTTGTCACGGGCGCTACGAAGCGCCGTGAGTTCCTGCTCGATCTCCCGCAAATGTGGGCTTAAGCGCATAAAAAGCTGCTCACCCGCCTGGGTGGGCACCACACTGCGGGTTGTACGGGTTAAAAGGCGTACGTCTAACCGCGCTTCAAGCTTGCGCATGGCATGGCTCAGCGCCGATTGCGATACGCCCAGCTGCGCCGCTGCGCGTGTAAAGCTGCGCTCGCGGGCAACCACCATAAAAGAGAGCAGGTCGTTGAAATTGTCTTTTAGCATTGCGGTTGCCTCTATTTATGAATTTCAATCATATTTCCTATCTGATTATGCACGCTAATAGTTCGGATTGCTTTGCGCTACTGTTAACGCAACAGTTAACGAGGAGTACAACATGAAAATTATCCGCAGCGGTTCATTACCTTCAGCAAAGGGGCCAGAAGACTGGTTCACCGGCACCGTCCGCATTGACGCGCCCTTTCAGGCGACCGAACCTGCCCGCGTCGGCGGGGCAACCGTGACCTTTGAGCCGGGCGCGCGCACGGCGTGGCATACGCACCCCCTGGGACAAACGCTGATTGTGACGCAGGGGCGCGGCTGGCTACAGGAGTGGGGCAAAGCGGCGGAAGTGCTGAATCAGGGCGATATCGCCTGGATCCCACCCGGCGTGAAGCACTGGCACGGGGCAAGCGCGCAAACGGCGATGACGCATATCGCCATCGCCGAATCGGAAAACGGCAGCCCGGTAGCGTGGATGGAAAAAGTCACCGACGAGCAGTACCCGAACGGCTAACCGCCAGACACGGCAATCGCCTGCTTAAGGCGCGTCGTGCACTTCGCCTCCCAGGGAAAATTGCCCTGCTGAAATAGCGTTTCGTTAAAAGGATGAAAACGTTATTATTTGGTCAGTTTTTGTTAACGGGCTGAGGCTTGAGTGAAAATTAACGTCATCGGAACCAGCGGAAGTGGAAAAAGCACGCTGGCGAAGCAGATTGCGGCCGAGCTGGACATTCCCTGTATCGAGATGGACCGACTCTACTGGCGCCCTGACTGGCAGGGAACCCCCGACGACGTGTTTCAGGAAACGCTGGAGCAGGCGCTGCAGGCGTCGCCAGACTGGGTGCTTGACGGTAACTATAACCGCACGCGACCGGTCAAATGGCGCCATGTCGATGTTGTGGTGTGGGTCGATTATGGGTTTACCCGCACCCTGTATCAGGCCGTCACCAGGGCCATCAAACGGGCCTGGCATAAACGGGAACTTTGGCCAGGCACGGGGAATAAGGAGAGTTTTCGCCGCGCGTTCCTGAGCAGAGAATCCATTATCATCTGGACGATAAAAACCTGGCGCAACAACCGCAGGCGTTATGAAGCCGATCTGCAAAACCCGCGCTACGCGCACATTCGCTTTGTCCGTATTACCCGCCGCAGTCAGGTAGATGCGTTGATTGCCTCTCTGAAGACATATTCTTAGCGTGGTTTTATATATCTGTTTTCCGGCAAACTAAATGTAAATTAATTGTTTCTCAGTGGTGAAATACGCCTTTAATAATGTCGACATGTTAAGTCAAACGAGAACGCAACATGTCATGGCGAATCAGCATTCTGGATAAAAGCCCCATCGCTGAACACGAAACGGCTGCCGATGCACTGGCGCGTACCCTGGCGCTGGCGCAGCAGGCGGAAAATCTGGGCTATCACCGCTTCTGGATTGCCGAACACCACAACACTCCCCAACTTGCCAGCCCCTCACCGGAGCTGCTGATTGCCTGGATCCTCGGGCAAACCTCGCGCATTCGCGTCGGTTCCGGCGGCGTGATGCTTCAGCACTACAGCCCGTATAAAGTCGCCGAGAACTTCAACGTTCTGGCCGCGCTGGCGCCAGGCCGCGTGGATCTCGGCGTCGGAAAAGCGCCGGGCGGTCTGCCGCTCTCGACCCGCGCGCTGCAGCAGGGTCTGAATCAACAGGAAAAGGGCAGTTTTGCCGAACAGCTGGCCCAGCTCGACCGCTGGATCCGTCCTGAGCATCAGTCAACGGAGGAAGCCGTTCTGGCCACGCCGCTGCCGCCGTCGCCTGCGCAGGGTTTTCTGCTCGGCGCGAGTCGCGAAAGCGCGCTGCTGGCCGCCAGCCTCGACTGGCACTTTGTTTTTGCCGCACACCTGAATGGCGATCCGGATCTGCTGCGCGAGGTGATCGCCACCTGGCGTGAAAACAGCGTCCGCGATGTGATTGTGGCGGTGCAGGCGATTGTCGCACCGACGCAGGCCGAAGCAGACGCGCTGGCGCAGAAGGTGGAAGTGTGGGGCGTGGAGCTGGCAAACGGCCAGCGCGTCACGGTGGCCAGCGAAGAGCAGGCTTACGCGTTCGCGCGTCAGGCAGGGAGTGAGCCAGTGCGCATTGCGCGTCGGGCGCAGTCGCTGCTGGCCGGCACGGCGAGATCCGTGCTCGAACACCTTAACGCCCTGCATGAAACGTGGGGCATTGACGAATTTATTATTGATACCCCGGTAGCAGACGGCGCCACGCGCGTGGCGTCACTGCGTTTGCTGGCCGAGGCCCGTCTTAACAGGGAGGTTACCGTATGAGCTTTGGCGAACAACTGATTGCCTGGCGTCGCGAGCTGCACCAGAACCCGGAACTGTCCGGTCAGGAAGTCGAGACCACCGCACGCCTGCGCCAGTGGCTGACAACGGCGGGCATTACGCCGCTGCCTTACGATCTGCCGACCGGGCTGGTGGCGGAAATTGGTTCCGGCAACAAGCTGATTGCGCTGCGCGCAGATATCGATGCCCTGCCGATTGAAGAGCGTAGCGGCGTACCGTTTAGCTCGCAGCAGGCAGGGGTGATGCACGCCTGCGGACACGACATCCACACCAGCGTGATCCTCGGCGCGGCGTTAAAGCTGAAAGAGCGGGAAGCTTCGCTTAACGGCCGGGTGCGGATCCTGTTTCAGCCTGCCGAAGAGAACTTTGGCGGCGCGAAGAGCATGGTGCGGGCCGGTGCCCTGCGGGATGTCAGCGCGATTTTCGGTATGCATAACGAGCCCGGCCTGCCGGTCGGGGAATTCGCCACCCGCGGCGGGCCGTTCTATGCCAACGTCGACCGCTTTGTGATTCGCATTACCGGCAAAGGCGCGCATGCCGCACGTCCGCATGAAGGTAACGATGCCATCGTGCTGGCGAGCCAGCTGGTGACGGCGCTGCAAAGCGTCGCCAGCCGCAACGTCAACACGCTGGATTCCGTGGTGCTGAGCGTGACGCGCATTGCGGGCGGCAACACCTGGAACGTGCTGCCGGAAAGCGTCGAGCTGGAAGGCACGCTGCGTACCCATCGCACGGAAGTACAGCAGAACGTGAAAGCCCGCGTGGGCGAGATTGCCGCCGGGTTTGCCAGCGCCTTCAGCGCGCAGATTGATATTACCTGGTATGCCGGCCCCACCGCACTGGTCAATGACGAACGCTGGGCGGCATTTGCCACCTCAGTTGCCCGGGAGGCGGGCTATGAAACCCGGCACGCCGAGTTACACATGGGCGGGGAAGATTTCGCGGTCTATCTGCAGTCCATACCCGGCGCGTTTGTCAGCATTGGCAGCAACAGTGCGTATGGTTTACATCACCCGGCGTTTAACCCGGACGAAGCATTAATCGAGCCCGCTGCCCGCTATTTTGCACAGCTTGCGGAAAAAGCCCTGCAACACGTTTAATTCTGAAGAGGTGAATATGTCTGCACATCGTCAACTGCGGCTCGGGACCATTTTGCATGGTGCATCCGGGAATATGTCCGCCTGGCGCCACCCTGAGGCCATCGCCGATGCCAGTATCAATTTTGATTTCGTCAAAGCGACGGCATTAAAGGCGGAAGAGGGCAAACTCGATTTCTTATTCGTTGCCGACGGTCTTTATATTAACGAAAAATCGATCCCGCATTTTTTAAACCGCTTTGAACCGTTAACGGTGTTATCTGCGCTGGCAAGCATCACCTCGCGCCTGGGGCTGGTGGGAACCTTATCCACCTCCTACAGCGAGCCCTTTACCACGGCCCGCCAGTTCGCCAGCCTCGACCATCTGAGCAATGGCCGCGCGGGCTGGAACGTGGTGACCTCGCCGCTGGAAGGTTCGGCGAAGAACTTCTCCCGCGAAAAACACCCTGAACATGCGCTGCGCTACCGGATTGCCGACGAGTATCTCGACGTGGTGAAAGGGCTGTGGGACTCCTGGGAAGGAGATGCCTTTGTGCGCAACAAAGAGAGCGGTCAGTTCTTTGACCCGGCCAAACTGCACACCCTGGATCACCGCGGTGATTTCTTCCAGGTCGCCGGACCGCTGAATATTGGCCGTACCCCGCAGGGACGTCCGATTGTCTTTCAGGCCGGCGCGTCGGACGACGGAAAAAAACTGGCGGCGAAACATGCCGACGCCATTTTCACCCACCATGAAACCCTCGACGAGGCAAAAGCCTTTTACCGCGACGTGAAACAGCAGCTGGAAACTCACGGCCGCCGCCCGTCGGATCTGCATATATTCCAGGGCGTCAGCGTGATTGTGGGAAAAGATGCAGAGGACGTGGAAAACCAGTATCAAACCACGGCGGCGCTGGTGTCGATTAATGATGCCCTTAATTACCTCGGGCGTTATTTCGAACATCATGATTTCAGCCAGTATCCGCTCGACGAACCGTTCCCGGATATCGGCGACTTAGGCAAAAACAGCTTCCGCAGCACCACCGATGAGATCAAGCGGAACGCCCGCGAGCGCAACTTAACCCTGCGTCAGGTGGCGCTGGAAGCCGCTTCGCCGCGTCCACGCTTTTCCGGTACGCCGGAAGAGGTGGCCGACGGACTGCAGGCCTGGTTTGAAGGCTATGCCGCCGACGGCTTCATCATTCAGGGCGGCACGCCGGACACCTTCCCGCGCTTTGTGGACCAGGTCGTGCCGGTTCTGCAGGCACGCGGCCTGTTCCGCACCGATTACCCGGGCACCACGCTGCGCGAAAGCCTGGGTCTGGACCAACCGAAAAATCACTTCACACAACAATAAAAGAGAACACCGCTATGCAGAAAACATCGCTTATTCTGGCGCTCGCGCTGGCCTTTACCCCTGCCGTCTGGGCAGAGAATGTGAACATTAACGGCACCGGCGTGAGCATCGAGGCCAATAAAACGCCGATCAACACCGCCAAAAACGGCGATGCCATCGCCCGGTTGCCGAAAGACTATCGCTTTGCCGTACCGGGAAAATTTACCGTGGCGGTTGCGGGGCTTAACCAGCCGCCGCTGACGGTGTTTTCCGATGACAACAAAACGCTGTTAGGCAGCGAGGTCGACGTTGCTCGTCTGGTGGCGGACAGCCTCGGGCTGGAGCTGAACGTGGTGCCCACCTCGTGGGAAGACTGGCCGCTGGGGGTCGCCTCCGGCAAATACGATGCGGCCATCAGCAATATCACCGTCACCAAAGAACGCAAACAGAAATTTGATTTTGCCACCTACCGGAAAGACTCCCTCGGTTTCTACGTGAAGTCCACCAGTCCTATTACCTCGCTGCAGAAGGCGGAAGACATCGCCGGGCTGCGGATTATCGTGGGCTCCGGCACTAACCAGGAGTCCATCCTGCTGGCATGGAACGCGGAAAACCTGAAGAAGGGGCTGAAACCCTTTACCCCGATCTACACCAAAGATGATGCGGCTCAAACCCTGGCGCTGCAGTCCGGGCGTGCGGATGCCTACTTTGGTCCGAACGTGATTGGCGCATGGAAAGCGGCGCTGAACGGCAAAACCAAACTGGTGGGTAGCGTCGACGGCGGCTGGCCGAAGGCGGCGCATATTGCGGTGACGCTGAAAAAAGGCAGCGGGCTGGTCGAGCCGGTACAAATCGCGCTGAACGGCGTGATCAAAAACGGCGATTACGACAAAGTGCTGAACCGCTGGGGGGAAGGGGTTGAGCGCATTCCTCAGTCAGAAGTGAACCCGGCTGGCCTGGGTGATTAAGGAGGCGCTATGCGCGAACAATTTCGTGATGTCTCGCCGGAAGATGCCGAACTCCAGCCCATCATCGAGGGGCTGTTCGGGGAATATGCCGCCCGTTACGGGGACTACTTCTCTAAAGATGCGGAAGTGGAGCTGACGGAATGGTATTTAGCGCCGCAGGGACTGTTTATCGTCCTGGAACGTGACGGGGAAATTATCGCCACCGGCGCTTACAAGCCCTATGACGAACGGACCGCAGAGATTAAGCGTATCTGGACCAACAAATCCCTGCGTCAGCAGGGACTTGCCGGGCGAGTGGTGCAGGAGCTGGAGCGCAGGGCGGTGCTGGCGGGGTATAGCCAGATCTACCTGACCACCGGTTTTCGCCAGCCGGAAGCGGTCCGGCTCTATCTCAGCCAGGGCTATCAGCCGCAGTTCGATCTCAACCGGGATCCGGAAGAGTATAGCCAGCCGCCGTTTGATGGTCGGTTGCGTTTCACCAAAACGCTGGTACGCGAAGCGTTCAGTAAAACCGCATGAGGAACGACGATGAGTAACGTTGAAACCATAAAGGTGGTCCCGGCGCGTTATCCGCTGCGGACCGTCGGCGCCGCGGTGGCGCTGTTTGTCCTGGCGGTCGTAATTCAGTCCGTGGCTTTTAACCCGCGCTGGGAGTGGGGCGTGTTCGCCCGCTGGTTCTTCGACCCGGTGATCCTCGACGGTGTCGGTCAGACCCTGCTGCTGACGCTGATCGGCACCGCGCTGAGTGTCGTGTTTGGCGGCATTCTGGCCCTGGCGCGACTCTCTTCGTCCTGGCTGTTGAGCAGCCTGGCGTGGGCCTACATCTGGCTCTTCCGGTCGCTGCCGCTGATCGTGGTGCTGATCATCCTGTACAACTTTTCCTATCTCTACGACACGCTCTCGCTTGGCGTGCCGTTCACCGGCATCACTTGGGGCAGCTTTGAAACCATCAACGTGCTGGGGCAGTTCTCCACCGCGGTGGTGGGGCTGACGCTGGTACAGAGCGCCTATACCGCCGAAATTATTCGCGGCGGCTTCCTCGGCGTTGACCACGGGCAGTATGAGGCAGCGGCCGCACTCGGCCTGCCGGCCTGGCGTCGTACGGTGCGCATCATTTTACCCCAGGCGCTGCGCACCATTCTGCCGTCGGGATTCAATGAGATCATCAGCCTCGCCAAGGGCACGGCGATGGTGTACGTCCTGGCGATGCCGGAGCTGTTTTATACCATTCAGATGATCTACAACCGCACCCAGGAGGTGATCCCGCTGTTGATGGTCGGGGCCGCCTGGTACCTGGTGATTACCACCGTCTTGTCCGCTATCCAGTACGGTGTCGAACGCGCTCTTGCCCGTAGCGAACGCCGTTCTGCCGTTAACCAGAACCGCGCCACCCGGCGTAGCCGTTCTGTCACCGCCACGCCAGCACAGGAGCCCGTCCATGCCAGCCTCTCCTGAAGGACATATCTCGATTACCGGCGTCAGTAAATATTTCGGTCGCCATAAAGCCCTCGACAACGTCACGCTTGAGATCCCGCCAGGGTCCGTGACGGTGATCCTCGGGCCATCCGGGTCGGGCAAATCGACGTTGCTGCGCACCATTAACCATCTGGAGCGCGTCGACGAAGGTTTTATCCAGATTGACGGCGACTACATTGGCTATCGCCGTCAGGGCGACAAACTCTTTGAGCTGAAAGAGAAGGAGATCCTTAAGCAGCGGGTCAACGTGGGCTATGTGTTTCAGAACTTCAATCTCTTTCCGCACCTCACGGTGCTGGAAAACCTGATAGAAGCGCCGGTCGCGCATAAAAAGCTCAGCAAGAAAGAGGCGGTGGAAAGGGCGTACAGCCTGCTGGACGTGGTGGGGCTGCGGGATAAAGCGGACGCCTGGTCCCGCCATCTTTCCGGCGGCCAGCAGCAGCGCATTGCCATTGCCCGCGCGCTGGCGCTGCGGCCTCGGGTGATGCTGTTTGATGAACCCACCTCGGCCCTCGATCCGGAGCTGGTGGGTGAAGTGCTGGATGTGATCAAGAAGCTGGCCCGGTCCGGCACCACGCTGGTGGTGGTCACCCACGAGATCGGCTTTGCCCGGGAGGTGGCGGATCAGGTGGTGTTTATGGTCGACGGAAAAATTGTCGAGCAGGGCAGCAGCGACGAGGTGTTAAATCGTCCGTCGCACCCGCGAACGCGCCAGTTCCTCTCTAAAGTGCTGTAAGGAGCGACAATGAAATATGGACTTCTGGCGGGGCTGATCTTTTCAGCCGCCAGCCACGCCAGCATTGATTTAAAAGCCAACGAGCAGCCGCTGCCGGTGACGGTGGATCGGCAGGCTGTGGCGAAGATCCCCGCCAGTTACAAATTTGTTGAGCCGGGAACGCTGACGGTTGCCATCTCGATGCTGAACTCCCCGCCGCTGGCGCTGCTGGCCAGCGATAACCGCACGCGGATTGGCAGCGACCCGGATATCGCCCGCCTGCTGGCGGGCAGTCTGGGGCTGAAGCTGAAGCTGGTGCCGACGGCGTGGGAAGACTGGCCGCTGGGGATCGCCTCCGGGCGCTACGACGTGGCGCTGGTGAACATTGCGGTGACCGAACAGCGTAAAGAGAAGTTTGATTTCGCCACCTACCGCGTCGACTCGCTGGCGTTTTCGGTACAGTCGACCAGTGATATCCAGTCGATTAAACGTGCGGAAGACCTGGCGGGTAAAAAAGTGATTGTCGGCTCGGGCACCAATCAGGAACGTATTCTGCTGGGCTGGAACGAGGAGAACAAAAAGGCCGGACGCGAGCCTGCGTTGCCGGTTTATCTCCACGACGATGCCTCAGGTAATCTTTACATCCAGTCCGGCAGGGCGGATGTGTTTTTCGGGCCGCAGTCGGTCTCGGCGTATAAAGCGGCGTTGACCGGCAAAACCCGCGTGGTCGGTTTGGGGCCGAAGAAAGCTTATGTCGCCACCACGACCAAAAAAGGCAATCAACTGGTTTATGCCCTGCAGGCCGCGCTCAACGGTGCGATTGAGCGCGGAGAGTACCAGAAAGTGCTGGCGCGCTGGGGGGAGCAGGGCGAAGCGGTGGAACAATCGGAGGTCAACCCGCCTGGGATAACTTACTAATGGTGCTCTACACTTAGGATTTTCACTCCTGAGGGGGCAACATGATTAAACTTTATGGCGTACCCGGCTGGGGCTCGGCAATCAGTGAAGTGATGCTGACCCTGGCAGATATTCCCTATCACTTTATCAACGTGGACGGGTTTGACCAGCCTGGTCCGCAGCGTGAGTTACTGCAAAAACTGAACCCGCTGTGTCAGGTGCCGACGCTGGAGCTGGAAAATGGCGCGATCATGACCGAAACGGCGGCAATAGCCCTGATGGTGCTCGACCGTTGTCCCGATCTGGCTCCGCCCGTGGGTCAGGCTGAACGTCAGCAGCTTCAGCGTCTGCTCATCTGGTTTGTGGCGAACGTCTATCCCACCTTTACGTATGCGGATTATCCCGAACGCTGGGTGCCGGACGCACCGGAACAGCTGCAGAAAAACTGCATTGAGTACCGGAAATCTCTCTATTTGTGGTTCGAAAACCAGCTCAGGGCGGCCCCGTTTGCGCTGGGTGAACGGCTGACGCTGCTGGATGTGTATATTACCGTGGCGCGTACCTGGGGACCTCGTCACGCCTGGTTTGCGGAAAATACACCGAAGCTGACGGCCATTGCGGACACCGTATGTCAGCTGCCGGAACTGCACAAGGTGTTAAAGGCAAACAATATTATCTGATAACGTGGAACCCTCATTCACAACCGGAAGCCTGCACATGCCACACGTAGATATCAAATGTTTTCCCCGTGATTTGAACGACGAACAAAAAAACGCCCTGGCGGCGGATATTGCCGAGGTGATTATTCGCCATTTCAACAGTAAAGACAGTTCAGTGTCGGTGGCGTTGAACCAGGTGAATCCCGAGGACTGGAAAGCGCAGGTCTGGGATACCGAAATAGGACCAAAGCTGGACGAGCTGATCAAAAAGCCCGGCTATTCAATGTAAGATCGTCTGCCGGGGAGCGGCTTCGTCCTTCCCGGCTTTTCGCTTTTCGCAAAAATCGTAAAAATGCGTTTTGTCTTATCCGCTACACTTCACGTTTCTGACTGACATTTCATAAATCCTTAGGAAAGATCTTCAACAGAATCAGTTAAGGACAGACACGTTAAAGGATAATTTTCTGATGACAAAATTACCCCGGTTTTCACTCGCCTTTCTTCATCCCCGGTACTGGCTAAGCTGGACAGGCATTGCCGCACTGTGGCTCATCATGCTGCTGCCTTATCCGCTGTTGTTCCGGATCGGTCATGGCCTTGGCCGACTGGCGATGCGTTTACTCCCTCGCCGCGTCGCGATTGCCCGCCGTAACCTTGAACTCTGCTTTCCTGAGATGAGCGTGGACGAGCGCGAAACCTTGCTGCAGCGTAATTTCGAATCGGTAGGTATGGGCGTCATCGAAACCGGCATGGCCTGGTTCTGGCCTGCGTGGCGGGTGCGGAAATGCTTTACCGTGACCGGGTATGAACATATGGAAAAGGCGCGTGAGAAAGGGAATGGGGTGGTACTCGTTGGTATGCACTTTCTTACCCTTGAGCTGGGCGCGCGGATCTTTGGCATGCTTAACCCGGGCATTGGGGTCTACCGTCCCAACAATAATGCGCTGCTGGACTGGCTGCAGACCCGCGGGCGTCTGCGTTCCAATAAAACCATGCTCGATCGCCATGATTTAAAAGGCATGATCCGCTCGCTTAAGCAGAATGAAATCTTGTGGTACGCCCCGGACCATGACTATGGGAAGACCAATAGCGTCTTTGTGCCGTTTTTTGCGGTGCCGGATGCCGCCACGACGGCGGGCAGCTATATGCTGGTCAAAAGCGCACGGCCTGCCGTCGTCCCCTTCGTGCCGCGGCGCAAGGCGGACGGCTCAGGTTACGAACTGATTATTCTTGAGGATATCAGCGAGGCGCTGCAGGGCGGCGATAAAGAAGCCGTGGCGACGCAGATGAACAGGGCAATTGAGCACGCGGTACGGATGGCGCCAGAGCAGTATATGTGGCTGCACCGTCGCTTCAAAACGCGTCCTGAAGGGGTACCGGACCGCTATGCCCGCCAGAAACAGACGGCGACACGGCAAGATATTCTCTCCGCCGGCGATTTTTCTGACCGCTCAGGCGTACAGCACTGAAACCTCAGCGACGCCCTCACCCTGCGGTGAGGGCGTGACCGGCGCTACAGCGCGGAGCGGCGGTAAGGCGCATAGTCCGCCTGCCACCAGGTCTTCTCGATACGCGCCATCAGCTCCTCATCATCTATTGCCGGGGCAACGCCCTGTGCAATTGCGGCGCGGGCGACGGCAACGGCAATCTGACGTGAGACCGTTTCAATCTGATCTACCGGTGGCAGCAATCCTCCTCTTTCTGTCGTCACCAGCGGAGACTGCGCGGCCAGGCTGCGGCTTGCCGCCATCAACATCTCTTCCGTCACCCGGCGAGCATGACAGGCCAGCACACCCAGTCCCAGGCCCGGGAAGATATAGGCGTTATTACACTGGGCGATCTCGTAGTGCGCATTCTCCCAGAATACCGGTGCGAACGGGCTGCCGGTGGCGACCAGCGCGGCACCCTGGGTCCAGGCGATAAGATCCTGCGGCTGTGCCTCTGCCCGTGACGTCGGGTTAGAGAGCGGCATGATAATGGGGCGCGGACAGTGGCGATGCATCTCTTTGACAATCTCTTCGCTGAACAGCCCAGGCTGGCCGGAAACGCCAATCATCACCGTCGGATGCGCGTTCTTCACCACATCCAGCAGCGAGATATTTTTCGCCTCTACCGGCCAGTGACAAACGGCTTCGCGGGCGGTAAGCAGGTTTTTCTGGAAATCGAGCAGGTTGGTCATGTCGTCGGTCAGCAGGCCGAAGCGATCGACCATAAAGATCCGGCTGCGGGCTTCGGATTCGGTCAGACCGTCATCCACCATCAGCGCGACAATTTTTTCGGCGATCCCGCACCCTGCGGAACCGCTGCCGAGGAACACCACCCGCTGATCGCGTATGCGCGTGCCCGCGGCATGCGCCGCTGCAATCAGCGTACCGGCGGTGACGGCTGCAGTGCCCTGGATATCATCATTGAAGCAGCACAGCTGGTCGCGGTAGCGCTGCAGCAGTCTGGTGGCATTTTTCTGGGCAAAGTCTTCAAATTGCAGCAGCACATCCGGCCAGCGCGCCTTGACGGTACTGATAAACATATCCATAAATTCCGCGTACTGATCGTCGGTGATGCGCGGATGGCGCCAGCCCATGTACATCGGGTCTTCCAGGTGCTGCTGATTGTTGGTGCCGACATCCAGCATAATCGGGAGGGTGGAGGCCGGATGGATCCCTCCGCAGGCGGTATACAGCGACAGCTTACCAATCGGAATACCCATGCCGCCAATACCCTGATCGCCGAGCCCTAAAATACGCTCCCCGTCCGTGACGACAATCACCCGAATGTCGTTGCGCGAGAAACTTTGCAGCATCTCATCGATACGGTGGCGGTTTGGCCATGAAATAAATAAACCGCGCGCACGACGATAAATGGTAGAGAAATGCTCGCAGGCTTCCCCTACGGTCGGAGTATAGATTATCGGTAACATCTCTTTAAGATGCGAACGCAGAAGGTTGTAAAAGAGGGTTTCATTGGTGTCCTGAATATTGCGCAGATAAACATGGCGGGAAATATCGCTTTTAAAATGGCAGAACTGCATCCACGCACGTTCGGTTTGTTCTTCAATGGTTTCCACGTTGTGTGGCAATAAACCATGAAGATTAAAATGATCGCGCTCTTCTTTAATAAAGGCGAGACCTTTATTTAATAACGGATTTTCCAGCAGCACGGCTCCATTATAGGGCGTGTACAGAACTTCTTTGCGGGACATGGTTAACTCCTGAATTTATTAATAAAACAGATTGAGAAAACAAGCGGGCAGGCATGAAGCTTGAGGTTTTCATGTCGGTATTTTATCTGTTTTGTTGCAGCGCTAATCTAACGGTTCGCCTGCAGGGCAGGAGTGATAAGGGTCACAATCTCTCTGGTTTTATTAATTTCAAAAAAGATTACCTGGATGGCTTTCATTAACTTTAGTTACATAATAATGAATTAAGTTATTTAAAATAAAAGAGCTGTGTTGTTCACATTTCCCTGCGTTTCTCCATGTTAATTTCGCGCTGAGCCTGTTTTAAGAAAAGGCCAGCTAAGTCATTATTTTTATATTAAAGAACATTTATTGCTATCAGGAATAGATTCCAGTTTATTCCTTTCTCTGTTTATCCGAACACAATTTTCAGGTGATTATATGAAAGATAATCCTGTACCGACTTCTGAACTGTCGTCCTCGCGTTTCGCCTTTGGTCTCAACAATACCGAGGTGGGCGCGGTTCCGCTGATGCTGTTTGTCGGGATCGCCGCCATTGTGGCGACGTCCGCCTGGGCAGGGCTGCTGCCGAAAAATATGATCGGTGGTCTCGCGGTCATCATGACGCTCGGTTTCGCGTTTGCCAAAGTAGGGCGTCAGATCCCCTTGCTGAAAGACATCGGCGGTCCGGCGATCCTCTGCCTGATGGTCCCCTCTGTGCTGGTCTATTTTGGCGTCTTCGGGAAACAGACCCTTGATACGGTGCATCTGTTGATGAAGGAGGCGAATCTGCTCTATTTCGTCATCGCCTGCCTGGTGGTCGGCAGTATTCTGGGGATGAACCGGGTACTGCTCATTCAGGGGATGATGCGCATGTTTGTTCCGCTGGTGGCGGGGACATTCATGGCGGTGCTGACCGGGCTCATTGTGGGCTCACTGTTTGGTTATACGCCTTACCACACCTTCTTCTTTATCATTGTGCCTATCATTGGCGGCGGGATTGGCGAGGGAATTTTGCCCCTCTCCCTGGCCTATTCGGCCATACTGGGACAAACGCCGGATGTTTTTGTTGCGCAACTGGCACCCGCTGCGGTCGTGGGGAATATTTTCGCCATTGTGTGTGCAGGCTCGCTGGCGCGTCTCGGGACCAAACGTCCGGCACTTTCTGGAAACGGCATGCTCACGCGCAGTAAAGAAGACACCAGCCTGTTTGCCGGGGCGCAAAGTGCTCAACAGACGGATTTTCATCTGATGGGGGGCGGATTACTGATGGTGTGCGCGTTTTTCATCGTCGGCGGATTGTTTGAAAAACTGGTCCACATTCCCGGCCCGGTGCTGATGATTTTGATTGCCGTGATGTGCAAATACTTCAACGTGATCCCGGCCTCCATGGAGCAGGGGGCCCACAGCTGCTATAAATTTGTTTCCGCTGCGCTGGTCTGGCCGCTGATGATTGGCCTCGGGATGTTATACGTACCGCTTGAGAGCGTGGTCTCAGTCTTCTCGGTGGGGTACGTGGTGGTGTGCGGTTCGGTGGTGATTGCGATGGCGCTGAGCGGCTACTTTATTGCGTCGCGTCTGAATATGTATCCTGTGGAAGCGGCCATCGTCACCTGCTGCCATAGCGGTCTGGGCGGGACAGGGGACGTGGCCATTTTGTCCGCCTCTAACCGGATGTCCCTCATGCCGTTTGCACAGATTGCGACCCGCATCGGCGGCGCGTCGACGGTGATCATCGCCACGCTGCTGATGGGGTGGATAATGTAACGTGCTGCGGGTAAGCCGGGTAACGTTGCCGGGCTTACCCCTTTGGTGTCGGCACAATCTGCACCTGGTGGGGTTTCACCTCATGACCCTGCGTATTCACATAGCCAATATGCAACGGATCGCCTGTCTCTTTATCCACCAGCGTTAAATGCGGTGCGGTGTGTAACACCTGTCTGTGTCCCCATTCCATCAGCGCCAGAAGTACCGGGGCAAGAGTGCGGCTTTTTTCGGTAAGCTGGTACTCATAGCGTTCCCGTGCCCCTTCTTCCCGGTAAGGTATTCGGGAGAGCAGCCCCAGCTCCGTCATCAGTTTCAAACGCGTCGCTAAGGTTTGTTTCGTGATCCCGGTATGGCTACGCATGGTTTCGAAGCGCGTCACGCCGTAAAACGCCTCCCTCAGGATTAGCAAAATCCATTGATCGCCCACGATTTTTGCCCCTTCAGCCAGACCGCACAGTTCGGGCGAGAGGTAAGGCAACGATTTTTCTTTTGACACCGGCGGTTTTCCTTTCTAACCTGAGTATGATTTTTAGACCTTGGTTATTAGGGAGAATACAATGCCTTTTGTGAATGTACAAACGATTAAAGGGATCATGAACGACGAGCAGAAGAGCGAGCTGCTGCGCCGGATGACGGACTTGATGGTGGAAATCGAGGGAAGAGGGGATCCTGAGTTCCGTCGCTCGGTCTGGATCCGTATTGATGAGCACGACCCTGAGCAGTGGAGCCTCGGAGGATTACAGCCAACCGCTGAAATGATTGCGAAGACATTCGCGACAACACAGCCGTCCTGATGCAAAGTCGGGAGGCGTAATCGCCTCCCGGCACGACCGGGGTTACGGCGTACGCAGCAAAATCTCCATTAGCCCCGGAAAGCGGGCATCCAGATCTTCTCTGCGCAGGGAGATCATATTTTCTCGTCCCTGTGGACGTTGCCAAATCACCCCGCTGTCGCGCAACACGCGCCAGTGATGGGTCATAGTGGATTTCACCACTTCATCCGGACGCAGCGCATTACAGCTGAGTTCGCTGCCATCGGACAGGCGGCGAATAATCGACAGCCGGAGCGGGTTGCCAAGGGCAAACAGCACATTTTCCAGCAATATTTGTTCAGTTTCGGGATGGTTAGGGATCATCGTTTTCCTGCGCAGGGTGTCAGATTGAGCTATATCAACAATAGGTCAACCTTTAAAAAATAGTTCGATAATACTCGTACAATAGGACTATTATAGCAAACGAATGAGTAAGCGACCATCCCGGTCGTCACAGAGACGTCATACAGACTAAGGAAATATCATGCCCCGACCCATTCCTCTCGAACGTTATCGTAACATCGGTATCTCCGCGCATATCGATGCCGGTAAAACGACCACCACCGAGCGCATCCTGTTTTATACCGGGATGAGCCACAAGCTGGGCGAAGTACACGATGGCGCGGCAACAACCGACTGGATGGCGCAGGAGCAAGAGCGCGGGATCACTATTACCTCCGCGGCCGTCAGCTGCTTCTGGCCGGGTATGGACAGAGGCTTTGAACCGCACCGGATCAACATTATCGACACCCCGGGGCACGTGGATTTCACCATTGAGGTGGAACGTTCCATGCGCGTCCTCGACGGCGCCGTGATGGTGTATGACTCCGTCGGCGGCGTTCAGCCCCAGTCCGAAACCGTCTGGCGTCAGGCGAATAAATACCACGTACCGCGTCTGGCCTTCGTCAACAAAATGGACCGTCCGGGTGCCGATTTCTTCCGCGTCGTGCGGATGATGCAGGAGCGCCTGAAGGCGAATCCGGTACCGATTGTGATCCCGGTAGGCGCAGAGGAGCACTTCACCGGCGTGGTGGATCTCATCAAGATGCGCACCATTCTGTGGGACGATGCCACGCAGGGCATGGTATTCACCTACGCGCCCGTGCCGGATGATTTAGTGAATACCGCCCGGGAGTGGCGGGAAAAAATGGTCTCGGCGGCGGCGGAAGCCAGCGACGAACTGATGGATAAATACCTGGAAACGGGCGATCTGGACGAAGCGGAAATCATCAGAGGGCTGCGTATTCGCACCATCTCGGGTGAAATCCAGCCGATGCTGTGCGGCAGCGCGTTTAAAAACAAGGGCGTGCAGCGCATGCTCGATGCGGTGATTGAGCTGATGCCCTCGCCGCTGGACGTGCCCGCTATCGACGGTGTGGATGAAAAAGGGCAACACGCTGAGCGTCATCCCAGCGATGATGAGCCATTCTCCGCACTGGCGTTTAAGCTGATGAGTGACCCGTACGTCGGCCAATTGACCTTCATCCGCGTGTACTCTGGCGTGCTGCGCAAAGGCGACGCGGTGTATAACCCGGTGAAAGGGAAGAAAGAGCGGATCGGGCGTATCGTGCTGATGCATGCCAACGATCGCCATGAGGTGGACGAACTGCGCGCCGGGGATATCGCGGCCTGCGTTGGGCTGAAAGATGTCACCACGGGTGACACCTTAACGGACCCGAATGCGGTGATCACCCTGGAACGCATGGAGTTCCCCGATCCGGTTATCTCGCTGGCTATCGAGCCGAAAACGAAAGGTGACCAGGAGAAAATGGGGATCGCCCTGCAACGTCTGGCAGCGGAAGATCCCTCTTTCCGCCTGCATACTGACGAAGAGTCCGGTCAGACCATTATTTCCGGGATGGGAGAGTTGCACCTGGAGATTATCGTCGACCGCATGAAGCGTGAGTTTGGCGTCGAGGCGAACATTGGCCGTCCGCAGGTCACCTACCGTGAGACCTTGCGTAAAGCGGTGAAGGATATCGAAGGCAAATTTGTCCGTCAGTCCGGTGGGAAAGGGCAGTACGGTCATGTGGTGCTGAGTCTGGAGCCGACCGAGCCCGGCAGTGGCTTTACGTTTGAAGATGCCACAAAGGGCGGCGTGGTGCCGCGCGAGTATATTCCGTCCGTTGAGAAAGGGCTGCGTGAAGCCATGAACAGCGGTGTGCTGGCCGGATATCCGGTTGTCGATGTCAAAGCGACGCTGACGTTTGGTTCGTATCACGATGTCGACTCCTCGGAGATGGCCTTCCGCATGGCGGCCATTCTCGGCTTTAAAGAGGGGGCGCGCAGGGCGGATCCGGTGATCCTTGAGCCGATCATGCACGTGGAGGTGGAAACACCCGAAGAGTACGCTGGCAATATTATGGGCGATCTCTCTTCCCGTCGTGGCATGGTTCAGGGCATGGAAGAGCAGTACGGAAGCCAGATTATTCGCGCGGATGTACCGCTGGCGGAGATGTTTGGTTACGCCACGACATTACGCTCGATTTCCCAGGGACGCGCGACGTATACGATGGAGTTCCATCATTTTGCGGAAGCACCGCGAAATGTGGCGGATGAGATTATTGCGCGGCGTGCGAAGTAGTTAGTTAATTACACATGGTAGTCGTTGGGCTACCATGTGTTTTGCTGCTGTAGCAGGGGGGGCAGTTAATTACTTGATCAGCGTGGCCGATCGAACTTTCCATTTCCCTTTTTCCTGAACGAGACAATCTGCTACAACGTGATCTTGTTTCTTACCAAACGCGATATAAACGTTTGTGCAAACGGCATCAAAATCAGAATGCAGGACGGTTATCTGATTCCAGTCCTCATCCCAATCTTGCGCTTTAATGAACATATCCGCATCGGGCATGTCTTTCTCGTTACTGTCCCCTGAGTACATTTCCTTAATTGCAGCAATTGTCCCTGAGGCAACGTATTCATGCATGATGTCTGGATTGAGAACTGGCGGTTTGTCCTGATTCAGCTGCGCGATATACCATTGGTTGAATTTGAGCGCTGCCTGCCCTGGGGCATAGACACTTCCAGCAACCGCGAACGGAGACAGGGCAAAGAGAAAAAAGAAGAGTATTTTCATTAGTCGTGCCTGAACAGTTCGTAATGAGGTTGTATAGTTCGGTAAGCCTGTCCTGGGTACATGGTGCGTTGTACAAAATCACTGATCCATTGTTGACCATCGTATATGCAAACGTGGCCGCTATCGTGACCAACAATATTTTGGATCACTGCTACGTCTCCAGCATGCGGTTGATCATATACCAGGCGGAACCCAGCGTTGACTAACGTCCGCCCCATATCTTTTGCCAAACGTGTATTCGGGATTTTTAATTTTCCACCGGTTCTGATTGCTTCGGTGACGTAGCGAGCACAATACCCCGTGCTTTTCGGTTGGGTGTGTGATTTGGCATACGAGATTGCACCATCTTTATTCCATGACATGAGATATTTCCTTAATAAAAGAGTTCTAAGAAACAACTCCGAAAATATCCTCCGTTTCGCATCATTATTGTAAACATAAAATGCCATAGAATTTTACTATAATTCAGTAAGATATGATTTAGGCAATCAATCCAGCGCCTTCACCATCTTCCCACTTGCCACAAACGTTCCGGCCCCAAGATGATGCAGTGTATTCAGCTTATCACCGTCAAACTGCCAGCGTCCGTCGACAAACGCACGCTCATCAGCTGCCGCTGAAACCACTTCGCCAAACAACGTATCGTACTTTTCTGCTGCGGATGTGACGGGTAATAACCGACACTCCATCCACGCCAGACATTTTTCTTCTATGACGGGCAGGCCGAGGGCGGGACCGTCTACCACCGGGATCCCGTAACAGTTGAACTTGTCTTCATCACGTCCACTGACGCTACCCACCGCCCAGGTCCAGTTGGCTGCAGCCACGCCGGGAATGATGATGCCAAACTTCCCGCTGCGTTCAATCAGTTCGCGCGACCAGGTGCTTTTATCCACCACAATAGCGATGCGCGGCGGTTCAAACTCCACAGGCATGGACCATGCGGCGGCCATGACGTTGCGTCTGTCCAGGGTTTCATCCCGACTGGTGATAAGTACGGTGGGGCCGTGGTTCAGCAGACGGCTGGCATGCCGTAATTCAACAGGGCGAAAGTGACTCATAGGATCTCCTCATCTACAAAGATGAGTATGCAGAAAAAGCACGGAAATCAAAGTGGACGCGTAGAATTAGTTTATAAACACAGCATCACTATCAAAGGAAACTGATATATGTCCCCCTTTCTGACTGCCTATTACGCTCGCATCGGCTGGAAGCAGCCGGCCTCTGTGGATATCGACACCCTGCGCGCGCTCCATTTGCATCACAACTGTGCGATCCCTTTTGAGAATATCGATGTCGTCCTGCCGCGCGAAATCCAGCTTGACGATGGGTGCCTGGTCGACAAACTGGTGACAGGGCGACGTGGGGGATACTGCTTCGAGCAAAACGGCCTGTTCGAGCGCGTCCTGCGTGAAGTCGGGTTTACGGTGCGTAGCGTGCTCGGGCGCGTGGTATTAGCTAATCCGTCGCAAATGCCGCCGCGTACACACCGCCTGCTGTTGGTTGAGCTTAACGGAGAGCGCTGGATTGCCGACGTTGGGTTTGGCGGCCAGACGCTGACGGCGCCGATTCGTCTGCTCGCTAACGCAGAACAGGAGACGCCGCACGGGCTGTATCGTCTGCTGAGCGAAGGCAATGACTGGGTGCTGCAGTTCCGCCATCACGACCACTGGCAGTCGATGTACCATTTTGACCTGACAATGCAGTATTTCAGTGATTATGTGATGGGGAATTTCTGGTCGGCGCACTGGCCGCAGTCGCATTTCCTTCATCATCTGCTGATGTGTCGTCATCTGCCGGACGGCGGCAAGCTGACGCTGACCAACTTCAACTTTACCCACTGGCAGAACGGCCATGTGGAGGAGCAGATCCATCTCCCCGATGCCGCGGCGCTGTATCAACTGATGCAGACGCGCTTTGGGCTGGGCGTTGATGATGCGAAACACGGTTTTTCACTGGCAGAGCTGACGGCCGTGATGGCGGGTTTTGATACGCACGGGAAATAACCTGGACCGCTATCGGCCGCGAAATTCGCGTCGATAGCGGGAAGGCGATGTATTCAGTCGATTGTTAAAGTGACGACGCAAGGAGGTTGTCGAGGGAAACCCGACGAGCTCGGCAATGTCATCCACCGGCTGGTCAGTTTTCTCGAGATAGCGTTGCGCGACGCTAATGCGTTGGTTCAGCAGCCAGCGCGAAAAACTCTCCCCGGTTGTTTGCTGAATACGCCGGGTAAAGCTGCGGCGGCTCATACAGGCCTTTTCCGCCACGCAGTCCAGCGTGAGGGCGAGCGCAAGGTTCTCCGTTGCCCAGGCCAGCGCGTTGGTGAAATTATCCCCGCGACGCGTATTCTGAACCGGTAATTCGACATATTGTCGCTGTCCACCCTGACGATGGGGCGGTACAACCAGCAAACGCGCGACGCTGTTTGCCACTTCTGCTCCCCATGCCTGACGCACCAGATGCAGACAGCAGTCGATACTGGCCGCTGTTCCTGCAGAAGTGACAACGTCACCATCATCGATATAAAGTACGTCATTATTCATTTGCGCACAGGGGTAAAGGCGCTGAAAGTCAGCTGCCCATCGCCAGTGCGTTGTCACAGGCCGGTTTGTCAATAGCCCAGCGGCCGCGACAACAAACGCGCCCATACACAAACCGACAATACGTGCTCCTGCGGCATGGGCATTTTGCAAGGCCTGCAAAAGTTCTGGTTCAGGAGCATGCTCAGGGACATCCCAGCTTGGGACGATAACCATATCCATTCCGGCCAACGCATCCAGCCCGCGCTCAACGACGATAGAGAAACCCGCATTGGTTTTAAGCACACCAGGCGTCGTGGCGCAAACAACCAGCTGACAAAGTGGCTCACCTTTCGGCGTCAGCGCTTTCTCAAACACGGCATACGGCACCGACAGGTGAAAAGGGATGATGCCATTAAATACCACAATACCAATTTTCAACGTCATATCAGTCTCCATGTGCCAGCCAGTATAGAAGTCTGGCTGGCGACAGGGTTTAAGTCCGGTCTTATTTTGTGACAGGCAGTGCTATAACGTCTTCAGTGGTCATTATCTCAGCGAATACATCGGCAACACCGGCTAATGCCGCACGTTGCAGTGTTTTGTGATCCACCACGCCACCCTGACCGTCATCCAGATCGCGTGTTGCTGTTGCATCTTCTGGAATAATCACGCTGTAACCCAGCGGTACGGCGTCACGTGCAGTAGATGAAATGCACATATGCGTCATCAGACCAATCACAATTACTTTTTTAATCCCTTTTTTCTTTAATTGCGCATCCAGATCGGTACCAACAAAAGAACTGGGAGTCGTTTTGGTGATAATAGTGTCTTGGTCGGAAGGTTGCAGATCTTTATGGAATTGCGCATAGACAGACCCTTCGGCGAACAGCGGGCTATCCTTCGGCCCCAGATGACGCACGAAGTATACCGGCAGCCCGATATGATGGGCATAGCTGACCAGTTTTTGGCTATTCTTAAGGACTTTCTCGCCTTCCGGGATAACCATCTGACCGCGAAAATCGTTTGATGCGTAATATTCGTTTTGAATATCCACGACGATTAACGCAGTGTCAGAAGCAGATAAAGATTGTGTTGCCGTTGCGCCCGTCATCGCGCGAATTGTTTTGCTATTCATTCGGGGTGTCTCCTGTTCGGTAGCGTAAGTGGAAAACGTACTTATCATGCCAATCAGCAATGCCGTACGAAAAATGGATATCTTCACGTGAATTCCCTCTGTGTTCTGTTCGGGAGCCATTATTTCGCACAGTCATCAACGACAGGAGTCACCTGGAACACCAATACCGGTACTTTTGGGCCAATATGAGACGGTTACAACTGGGTAAATTTGCCAATCCAGGGGCTGCGGTTTTCACCGGACCACAGGTGTAAAACCATCTCCCGGAACTTCTCCGCCGCCGGGCTCAGGGTTGTTTCCCGGCGCTGTACCAGCCCCAGAGTGCGGCGTATGACGGGTTCAATCAGCGGACGGCTGACCAGAATATGATGTTCATCGGTCGGCATCGCCAGGCTGGGTACGACAGAGACGCCGAGACCCGCTTCCACCATCCCCAGTGACGTTGACAGATGACGTACTTCATAAAACCAGTTCGGTTTCCAGGCCATTTTCTCGAACGCCTGATCGATAAGCGAACGGTTCCCGCTGGAACGCCTGACCCCAATCAGCTTCATGTCTGCCAGATCGTCCCAGGTCACCAGCGGTTTTTTCGCCAGTTCATTGTCGCGGCGACATGCCAGAACAAAAGGTTCGTTCACCAGCGGGGCAAAATCGATATTCGGATGTGTGATGTTTATCATATTTATACCGAAATCTGCGTCGCCATTTAAAACCGCTTCGAGACAATCGCTGGCACTGTGCTCAAGGATGCGGATCCGGATGTTTGGGTAGTCATTGTTATAATCTCGTATCACGGAAGGCAGGAAATAGAAGGCGGCAGTAGGGATACAGGAAACCGTAATAACCCCTGCCTGATGCGTCGCCATCTCTTTAATACTCAGGACTGAGCTTTCATAAAAATCGATTAAATTCTTTGCCTTAGGTAAAAATTCTCTTCCCACCGTTGTGAGCTTGACGCTGCGCGTTGAACGCTCAAACAGCGTGGTACCCAGACTTTCTTCCAGTTTTTGAATTCTTCGTGTTAACGCCGGTTGTGAAATATGAAGAAATTGCGACGCTTTTGTAAAACATCCGATTTCTGCAATTTTTACAAACGCTTGTATTCCCTGTAATTCATGTTGCATGTCCGCATCCCATTTTCGCTTTTCTTAAACCACGATAACGCAAGGGTTATTAATGTGCAAAACGTATTAATCCCGCTTTTTTTGACATTAGAGTTATCAACTGGAGTGTGAAAACCTTATTGCGCTCCTGATAAAAGTGAAATGAGAAAAAGACATGCTTAAGATCCCATGTGTATTAATGCGTGGCGGGACATCAAAAGGTCCCGTTATTCTGGCCAGCGACCTGCCAGCGGAAACCGAAGCGCGTGATGCGGTTTTACTCAGCCTGATGGGCGCGGGCCATGAACTTGAAATTGACGGTATTGGCGGAGGAAGCCCGCAAACCAGTAAGGTGGCCATCGTCAGTCCTTCCGACAGCCCGGACGCTGATGTGGATTATCTCTTTGCACAGGTGATGGTCAACGAACGTCGCGTCGATACCACACCCAACTGCGGCAATATGCTCTGTGCCGTGGGGCCCTTTGCGATAGAAAAAGGGCTGGTGAAGGCGCAAAGCCCGGTAACGACGGTGCGGATCCGTAATCTTAATACCGGGACTCTGGTTGATGCGGAAGTGCAAACGCCAGATTTCCGGGTCGTGTATGAAGGCGATACCCAGATTGACGGTGTGCCGGGTACCGCTGCGCCCATTGGCTTAACGTTCCTGAATTCTGCGGGTTCTAAAACAGGAAAATTACTGCCAACGGACAGCGTGACAAACGAATTCGACGGGATAGAAGTCACCTGTATCGATATGGCGATGCCCATGGTATTGATTGACGCCTCAGCCTTAGGCAAAACAGGAGGAGAGTCACCCGCAGAGCTGGACGCTGATAAGGCTTTTAAAGAAAGACTGGAACATCTGCGTCGTCAGGCTGGCGCCGCGATGGGCTTAGGGGACGTGTCCAACAAAGTGATCCCTAAACCGGTTCTGCTCAGCAAGGCGCGTAACGGCGGAACGCTTCAGGTGCGCTATTTCATGCCACACACCTGTCATAAATCACTGGCGATTACCGGATCAATTGGTATTTCGACCGCGACGCTCATTGAAGGCTCCGTCGCCGCGAAAATCATCGCCGACCGACCAAAGGAACGCTTCACCAATATTATTGATATCGAGCATCCAAGTGGAAAAATATCGGTGTCACTATTGAGGGAAGATAACAATATCGAAAATACCCGTGCGGCGGTTATTCGCACGTCACGTAAATTATTTGAAGGCGTGGTTTGCGTACCTGAGAAAATGCTCTCTGAAGTTGATTAAATAAAGCCCAAAAAATATCTGTCTTACACAACGAATTTCTGTACCTTAACTATAATACTGAGGTTATTATGGCGTTAACGCATGCTAACAATACCCAGAAAGCATCTGAGTCGGTAAAAGCCAGCGCGCATATTCGCGTAATTCTGGCGCTGGCATTATCCGGGCTTGCTGAACTTGCTTCTCTGTTTTTTATTCAACCTCTGCTGCCGACGCTGGCTGTGGAATATAATGTGCCTGTCAGTCAGGTGAGTATTATCCTGTCAGCAGAAACGGCACTGCTGGCAATTGGCCTGTTATTTACCGGAACGTTATCCGATCACTATGGCAGGAAGCGGTTAATTATTGTCTCCCTCCTGCTGGGCGGGATCCTGACGCTGCTCTGCCCGCTGGTGGAGTCCTGGGCGATGCTGGTGGCGCTGCGTGCGGTGATTGGTCTGGCGCTGAGCGGTATCGCGGCAGCGGCAACCGCCTACATCAGTGAGGAAGTCGCACCGGTAGCGGCAGGGATCGTCACGGGGTATTTTGTCTTCGGTAACTCGATGGGCGGCATGTCCGGCCGTATTGTTGCCAGCCAGCTTATCGATCACGTTTCCATTAATGTCATCTTTTACGGCTTTGCCGTCAGCCTGATTGCGGTTGCCATTCTGGTGAAATTCCTGCTGCCTGAATCCAAAAACTTTACCCCTACGCAGAACCTGAACGTGATGCGAATGGTGAAAGGGGCGGCATCGCATTTCAAAAACAAAAATCTGGCGCTGGCGTTTGTCATCAGCTTTATTATCTTCGGCGCATTTACCTCTCTTTATAACTATCTGGCTTTCTTCCTGAAGGGTGAACCGTTCCATATTTCACCGGCTAATGCAGGTCTGCTCTCCTTTAGCTTTGCCCTGAGCTTCTTTACGGCTCCGCAGGCCGGTCGCTTATCAGCGAAATATGGCGCGATGAAAGTCTTGCGCGTGCTGTTCCTGATCATGGCCTTTGGCATGCTGCTGACGCTGACGTCGAATGTTGTCACCTTTATTGTGGGCGCGGTCATTTTTACCGGCTGTTTCTTCGGCTGCCACTCTATCGGCTTAAGCTGGGTCAGTAAAAATGCAACCCATGCAAGAGGCCAGGCCGTCGCGCTCTATTTATTCTTCTACTACATGGGCGGTTCGGTTATTGGTTTTATCAACGGTTTTGTTTTCCATTCAATGGGCTGGCTGGGAATGACAGGATTTATTCTGGCCTTACTCGGGGTTGGCGTTGTGGTGGCAACGTATCTGGCATCCGGTAATAAACCGGTGCTGGTACCCGCGCAGTCAGCAGAATAAAACATCAGGCAAGGTGTTCACGCCTCAGGGCGTGAACACAGAACGAATATGTATATCAATCGGGTATCATCATGAAATTAGCAAGTTATATTCATCAGGGCCGTAAAAGCTACGGGATTTATACACCATCCGGCATTATCGATTTGGGTAATAAAATCGGCCATCACTACGCTACGTTGAAAGATCTACTTCAGTGGGATGCGGTTGACGTTGCCAGGCAATATCTCGATTGCCCTGTGGATATAATGCCTGAAGAGATTACCTTTTTACCCGTTATTGAAGCGCCAGGAAAGATATTCTGCGTTGGCATGAATTACGCTGAAAAAAGAAAAGAGTTTGCCGAGACTAATAATGCGCCCACGCTGTTTATTCGCTTTCCTGATTCACAAACCGGGCATGCGCAGCCGGTGATAAAACCGGTTCTCTCCAGCGAGTTCGATTATGAAGGGGAGCTGGCCGTTATTATCGGTAAACCTGGCAGCCGGATTGACGTGAATGACGCACTCAGCCATGTCGCGGGATACAGCTGCTATATGGATGGTTCCGTTCGCGACTGGCAGCACGCCTGGTTCACTGCCGGTAAAAACTGGACGCAAACCGGCGCCTTCGGCCCCTACATGACCACGGCGGATGAGATCCCCGATCCACATGCATTGACCATTCATACCTGGCTGAACGGCATGCTGGTTCAGAATGACTCCACCGCCAGCATGATCCACAAAGTGGCGGATCTTATCGCCTACATCAGTACGTTCACCTCTCTCAGCGCTGGCGACGTCATTATTACCGGTTCGCCAGGCGGCGTCGGCAAAAAGCGTAATCCGCCGCTGTTTATGCACCATGGCGATCGCGTTGAAGTTGAGATCGAAAACCTTGGTCGCCTGATGAACACCATTGTGGAAGCTCAACCGCAGCCGGAAGAGCTCGCTGTCTAAACGCCCAGGAGAGAGAAGATGTTCAGCGCCAGAACACCCGAGTTTGAGGTTATTAACGCCGGAAACGCTCAGGCCAGAGAGGAGGTTGCCGCTTTCCTGGCCCGCAACGGTTTAGGTATTGATGACGATATCGCGCAATTTATTGTTGCCCGCTATCAGCGCCATCTTGTCGCCTGCACCGGCATTGCGGGTAACACGTTGAAGTGCATCGCAGTGGATGCCGGGTGGCGGGGCACGTCGTTAATCCTGACGTTAATCCATGAGGCCGAACTGCAGGCGGCACAGAACGGTGAACATCAACTCTTTCTCTTTACCTGTCCGGATAACGTGAAGTCATTTCGCGGATGCGGCTTTTATCCGCTGGTGACGGTCGGGAAGCGTGCGGCATTAATGGAAAATACGCCGGTGGGGATTCATCGTTATTGCAGCGAACTTCGCCGTCATCATCTCGTGCCGGGAAATACTATTGGCGCGATTGTGATGAACGCGAATCCGTTCACCCTGGGCCATCAATATCTGATCGAGCATGCAGCAAGCCGGTGCGACCATTTGCATGTATTCGTTGTTCAGGAAGATGTCTCTGCGTTTTCATTTAATGAACGGTTCGCGATGGTCAGGGACGGTTCGCTGCATATTCCTAACGTCACGGTGCATCCGGGGTCTGCGTATATTATTTCTCGCGGCACCTTCCCGGGCTATTTCCTGAAAGACAAGCAGGTCATTGATAAAGTCTACGCGGCCATTGACCTCCTGCTGTTCAGAAATTACATCGCCCCGGCGTTGAATATTCATCATCGTTTCGTGGGTACCGAACCGTTCTGTCCGTTAACCGCTGAATATAACCGGGCAATGCATCGCTGGCTGGAAGACGAAACCAGCGCGGCGCCCCGTATTTGCGTCCACGAAATAGAAAGAAAAACGGATGGCTTTAATGTGCCGGTCTCGGCTTCAGCTGTTCGTCGTTTATTAAAAGAAAACAACATCGCTGCCGCCAGCCGCATGGTGCCAGCCACCACGCGCGCGTTTCTGAATAACGGGGTGCAGCATCAGCGTTGCTTATCCGAGCCGCTGACGGCAGCGGTTTAAGCGCATTACCACAGGAAAATGGATATGAAAATTGTACAAGCCGCGATGGCGGGAACGCTGGAGTCCAGCGACCTCATGGTTAAGGTCAGCCCCGATGAGAGCGGGCTGGACGTGGTCATCCACAGCGAAGTCTATAAGCAATTCGGCGACCGAATTGCAGAAGTGGTGAATGAAACGCTCTCTGCGTTCAACATCGAACAGGGGCAGATCATTATTGATGATAAAGGCGCGCTGGACTGCGTGATCCGCGCCCGCGTGCAGGCTGCACTGCTCAGAGGGACAGCCCGGGAAGACATTGCATGGGAAACGTTATAATGAAAAAGTTACGCCGCAGTATGTTATTTATTCCCGGTTCAAGTGCTGCCATGTTGTCGACGGCATTTATCTATAAACCTGACTCTATTATGTTTGACCTGGAAGATGCCGTGGCGTTGAAAGAAAAAGACAGCGCCCGTCTTCTGGTATTTCACGCCCTGCAACACCCGATGTACAACGATATTGAAACCGTTGTTCGAATTAACCCGCTAAATACCCCTTTCGGTTTGAAGGATCTTGAAGCTGCCGTCCGGGCGGGGGTGGATGTTATTCGTCTGCCGAAAACCGACTCTCCGGAAGATATCTATCAGCTCGAACGTGAAATCGTCCGCATTGAAGAAACCTGCGGCCGTCCTGTTGGCTCCACGAAATTAATGGCCGCGATTGAATCTGCCGTGGGGGTTATTAACGCGGTCGCCATTGCGAAATCGTCCGACCGTTTAATGGGTATTGCGCTGGCCGCTTTTGATTATGTGATGGATATGCAAACCGAGCGGGGCGACGGGACAGAGCTGTTTTATGCGCGGTGCGCGGTATTACATGCCGCGCGCGGAGCCGGTATCGACGCGTTCGATGTGGTGTACGCCGACGTGAATGACGAGGCCGGTTTCCTGAAAGAGGTGGATCTTATCCGCCGGATGGGCTTCAACGGAAAATCGCTGATTAACCCGCGACAAATTGAAATTCTTCATAACGCCTACGCTCCCACCCAGGAAGAAGTGGATTACGCACAGCGCGTGCTTGCCGCTGCAGAAGAGGGCGAACGCAACGGACTCGGAGTGGTCTCGCTGAACGGCAAAATGATCGACGCGCCGATTATTAACCATGCCCGTGTTGTTATCGAACGCAAAAATGCCTCTGGCGTTCGTCAGTAATCACCTTTTTTCGCAAGCGACAGGATGAATAATGAAAAATCTCACTGAAACCCTGCACCATATTCCCGGTACGCGTCGTGAATACGTCGCCTTCAGCGGCGCTAACGCGACGACGCCGTATCTTTCTGATACACAGCAAAAGTATCAGCGCAAACTTTTTGCCAGCGTGGACGAGGTGCTGGACCGTTGCGATCTGCATGACGGCATGACCGTCTCCTTCCATCACGCGTTCCGCGAAGGCGACAAGGTGATCAACTATGTGATGGATAAGCTGGCTCAGCGCGGTCTTAAAGGGCTCACGCTCGCGTCCAGTTCGTTAATGTCATGCAATACGCCGCTTATCGGGCACATTCGCAATGGCGTGATTGGCAAAATCTACACCTCCGGGATGCGTGGTGAACTCGCGGACGCGATTTCACACGGACTGATGGACGAACCGGTACAGATCCACTCCCACGGCGGACGGGTGAATCTGATTCAGAAGGGCGAAATTACCATTGATATCGCTTTTCTGGCGGTCTCCTGCTGCGATGAATATGGCAATGCCAGCGGCAACGGCGGTACCTCGCAGTGCGGCTCACTGGGTTACGCCATGGTCGATGCGCAGTATGCCAAAAAGGTGGTCCTGCTTACCGAAACCCTGAAGCCATTCCCTAATCTGCCGGCCAGTATCGTTCAGGATCGGGTTGACTATGTGGTGCAGATTGAGAGCGTCGGCGATCCGGCCAAAATCAGCGTCGGCGCCGCCAGGGTGACCAGTAATCCACGCGAACTGATGATTGCCCGTTCTGCTGCCGACGTTATCGAACACTCTGGTTATTTCCGCAACGGCTTTTCCATTCAGACCGGTTCAGGTGCGGCATCCACCGCCTGTACGCGGTTTATGGAAGCCCGGATGCGCAAACACAATATTGTCGCCCGGTTCGCGCTCGGCGGGATCACCGGCAGCATTGTCGATCTGCATCAAAAGGGCTTAATTGAAAAGATCCTCGATACGCAAAGCTTTGACGGTGCGGCGGCGGCTTCCATGGCAGTCAATCCCAATCATGTTGAAATCTCCACTAACGTCTACGCCAACCCGGCGGCCAAAGCCGCCTGCTGCGACAGGGTCGATGTGGTCATCCTCAGCGCGCTGGAGGTGGACACCCGGTTCAATGTCAATGTCCTCACCGGTTCCGACGGGGTGATGCGCGGCGCGTCAGGCGGGCATTGCGACGTCGCGGCGGCGGCCAATCTCACCATTGTAGTTGCTCCGCTGATCCGCAGCCGCATTCCAACCGTTGTCCGGCAGGTCACCACCCTGGTAACACCGGGGGAGAGTATCGACGTTCTGGTTACCGATCACGGTATTGCCGTTAACCCGGCGCGCCCGGAGGTCCGCGAACGCCTGATTCACGCCGGGCTGACCGTCGTCGACATCGAGGCGCTGTACCAGAAGGCGTTGCTTATCTCGGGTGAGCCTAAGCCGGTGGCGTTTACCGACCGGATCGTTGGCGTGGTGCGCTACCGCGACGGCAGCGTAATTGATGTGGTTCACCAGGTGAAGGAGTGATCCCCATGACGGATAACGCATCGAATACCTCTGTTTCGCTGGAACAGGTTCTGACATCAAAAGAGCAGCGCGCACGCCGACAGCAGGCGTGGCTGTTTCAGTCGGATCATACCGTGGTATCCGTCACGCTGGTCTGGCCGGGAGCGGTGAAGGATACCGGTCTGGCCCGAAGGGTGATGGCCGTTGCGAATGAGGCGCTCGGTGAGCTATTCCGCACGCATCAGTGGACGGTCTGCCGCCAGCAGACTCTGCAGCCCGTCACCGGGCCGGAAGCGCTCTGGTCGGTGGCGGCCCCGGCCTGGATGATCAAGCACGTCACCGCGCATCTCGAAGATAACCATCCTCTGGGACGCCTGTGGGATATCGACGTGTTGTGTCCGAAAACGGGACTGCTGAAAAGAAGCGCCATCCAGCAGCCGATGCGCAGATGTTTTATCTGTCATGAACCTGCTCATGTCTGCTCGCGTATGCGACGCCATTCCCTGCCCGAGCTTATGCGCGTAATTGAGGCGTTAACCGATGACTACTTCGCTTGCCAGCTGTAATACGCCAGCCCCGCAGCAGGGCGTCGCGGCGCTGGCGGTCGAGGCTCTGTACCGGGAAATTCGCTTAACACCGAAACCGGGCCTGGTGGATCGCGAAAACAGCGGAGCGCATCGCGATATGAATTACGCGCTGTTTATGGCCAGTATCGCGGCCATTGCCCCGTGGTTCACCGCGTTCTTTAACGTCGGCAGGGAGACGGCCCGTCTTGCCGGGCCGCAAACGCTGCGGGCAATAAGGCCGGTCGGTCTGGCCTGCGAGCAGGCGATGTTCAACGCCACCGGCGGGGTGAATACCCATAAAGGCGGCATTTTCTCCCTGGGGCTGCTCTGTGCCGTGGCGGGGCGTCTGACCCAAAGGCAGGAAAGCCTCACGCAGCGCAGCCTGTGCGATGAGAGCAGGGCGATTTGCGCTGGCATCGTTGAACTGGAGCTGAAAAATCGCGGCGTTGCGAAAACGAAGGGCGAGCAGCAGTTCCAGGCATACGGTTTAACCGGTGCCCGGGGGGAAGCTGAAAGCGGTTTTGCCACCGTCCGCCACGCCGGGCTGCCTCACTTTGAAAGGGCACTGCGCCAGGGAGCCTCTGAGGACGACGCGTTACTGAGGATGTTGCTCGGGCTGATGGCGGCGAGTCCGGATACCAATCTTGTTTCACGGGGTGGACCCGAAGGGCTGAATTATGCCAGACGCTATTCCAGACGACTTTTAGCGGTGAAACATCTGACGCCGGAGAGATTAGTTCACGCCTTAACCCGCATGGACGCTCAGTTTATTCGCCGGAATTTAAGCCCGGGCGGGAGCGCAGATCTTATCGCCGTCGGATGGTTATTGTCACAGTTTCCCTCCGAATAATCGAAAAGGAAAACGTCATGATTGAACAACGCCTCCAGCAGCTCAGCAGCATCTATACCCTTGTTCTGGTGCCGGGACTGAGAGACAGCGATGAACATCACTGGCAAAGCTGCTGGGGGCGACGTTTTCCTTTCTGGAAGCGAATTCAGCAGAAAAACTGGTTCGAGCCCGATATTGAAAACTGGATCTCCGCCATTACCCGGGAGCTGGCGCAGTGCCCGCTGCCCGCCATCCTCGTCGGGCATAGCTTTGGTGCGCTGGCGTCGTGTCGGCTGTTGCAAACGCGACCGGTAAACGTCGCCGGGGTGGTGATAGTCGCACCGGCAGAGCCCGCGTTTTTCGGCCTTGATGAGGCCATTCAGCCTGCGCCATTACCGGTTCCCTGCCTGATGTTTGCCAGCAGAAACGATCCCCTGATGCGCTTCTCCCGCGCGCAGTTCTGGGCTGCCTGTTGGAAGGGGCAGTTAATCGATATCGGCGAGGCCGGACATATTAATGCCGAATCTGGCCACGGTGAATGGCCTTACGGACTTGAACGACTAACAGAATTTTGTGAACAACTTTAGCTTTAACAGGAGAACCTATGTTAGATGATTACACTCAGCACCGGAACGTCCGCCAGGAGGCGGGTATTCCGGCGAAACCGTTAACAGCGGAACAGACAGCGGTGCTGATCCAGCGTTTACTTCACGATGCCCCGACACATCACCCGCAATTAATCGATTTATTAACCCACTGCGTCCCACCGGGTGTCGATCCTGCGGCAAAGTTAAAAGCCGAGTTTTTATTTAAGGTGGCGATGCAGGACTACCGTGTTAACGGTCTCTCTCCCGAAGCGGCCACCACGCTGCTGGGTAGCATGCAGGGCGGTTATAATGTCCAGCCGCTGATTGCGCTGCTTGACCATCCGGACCTGGCGCCGTTGGCCGCACAGCAGCTCTCTACGACCATCCTCATTTTCGAAAAATTCAGCCAGGTTGAAGCCAAAGCGATGGCCGGTAACATCCATGCGCAAGCGGTGCTTCACGCGTGGGCCAATGCCGAATGGTTTACCCGCCGCCCGGCGATGGCTGAAAAAATCACCCTGAAGGTATTTAAGGTGCCCGGTGAGACCAATACTGACGATTTGTCTCCGGCACCGGAGGCATGGTCACGGCCGGATATTCCGCTGCATGCGCTCTCCATGCTCAGTAACGCCCGGGAAGGGGTTGAGCCTGATGAACCCGGCGCGCGCGGGCCGTTGCGCCAGCTGGCAGAATTAAAAGCGGCTGGCTGGCCGCTGGTCTATGTTGGCGACGTTGTGGGCACCGGCTCATCACGTAAATCCGCCACCAACTCCATCTTATGGCACATCGGGAACGATATTCCTTTCGTGCCGAATAAACGCAACGGCGGGTTTGTGTTTGGCGGCAAGATCGCCCCCATTTTCTTTAATACGCTCGAAGATTCCGGTGCCTTGCCGGTAGAGATGGATGTCTCCACGCTGACGACCGGGATGCTGATCGATCTTTATCCCTGGAAAGGCGAAATTCGTGAGACCGAAAGTCAGCGTCTGGTGACGACCTTTACGCTTAAAACCGAGGTGCTGCTGGATGAAGTGCGTGCCGGCGGGCGGATCCCGTTGATTATCGGACGCAGCCTGACGGCGAAAGCGCGGGAATCGCTGAAGCTTGCGCCTTCTGAGGTCTTCCGCCAGCCTGCGGCACCTGCGCCTTCCACCGCCGGTTTTACGCTGGCACAGAAGATGGTCGGTAAAGCCTGCGGCGTCGCGGGGATCCGTCCCGGGCAGTATTGCGAGCCAAAGATTTCGACAGTCGGTTCACAGGATACCACCGGCGGGATGACGCGTGATGAGCTGACCGATCTGGCGTGCCTGACGTTTTCAGCCGATCTGGTGATGCAGTCTTTTTGCCACACCTCTGCGTATCCAAAGCCGGTGGATGTTCGGCTGCATGAAACGCTGCCGCAGTTTATCACCCACCGTAACGGGGTGGCGCTCAAACCGGGTGACGGCATTATCCACTCCTGGTTAAACCGCATGCTGCTGCCGGATACGGTAGGCACCGGTGCTGATTCCCATACCCGTTTCCCGCTGGGGATCTCCTTCCCGGGCGGCTCCGGACTGGTGGCGTTCGCTGCGGCAACGGGCATTATGCCGCTGGATATGCCGGAATCGGTGCTGGTTCGCTTTAAAGGTGAGATGCAAAAAGGCATCACCCTGCGCGATCTTGTTCATGCCATTCCGCTGTATGCCAGAAAACAGCGGCTGCTGACGGTCGAGAAAAAGAATAAGCGCAATGTTTTCTCGGGCCGAATCCTTGAAATCGAGGGGCTGGAAGCATTAAGTGCAGAGCAGGCGTTTGAACTGGCCGACGCGTCGGCTGAACGGTCCGCTGCCGCCTGCGTGATGCGCCTGGCGGAAGAGAAGGTGGCGCAATACCTGCGCTCCAATGCGGCTCTGCTGCGCTGGATGGTTCAGCAGGGGTACGAAAACGCCGCTACGCTTGAACGTCGTATCGCGGAGATTGAGGCCTGGCTGGCAAACCCGTCGCTGCTCTGCGCCGATCCAGATGCGGAATACGCGGCCGTCATTGAGATTGACCTCAATGAGATCACCGAACCGGTGGTCTGCGCGCCGGACGATCCGGATGATGCCCGCCTGCTTTCTGAGGTGGCCAGCACGCCGATAGAAGAGGTCTTTATTGGCTCCTGTATGACCAATATCGGCCATTTCCGCGCGGCCGGGACAATCATGGCCGAGGCCAGCGAAAGTCAGGCGCGTTTGTGGCTCGCTCCGCCGACAAAAATGGATGCCCAACAACTCTCTCGTGAAGGCTATTTTAATCAGTTTATTCAATCGGGCGCGCGCATTGAGCCCGCGGGCTGTTCACTCTGTATGGGGAACCAGGCGAGGGTGCGCGAAGGGAGTCACGTGGTATCAACGTCCACCCGAAATTTCCCGCATCGCCTGGGAACAAATGCCAAAGTCTTCCTGGCGTCCGCTGAATTAAGTACCGTTGCGGCAATCCTGGGTAAAATGCCCACCGTTGACGAGTATTTTCGCTATACCGATAAACTTCATGACGCCCATGAAAATATCTATCGTTATCTCAGTTTTGACACCCTGGCTGAATATCAAACCACAAAAGGTGATAATATCCAGATTGTTAGCGTGTAATTCTTTATTATTTGCTCGATAAATATTATTTAGCCGGCAGAGACCTCTCGCAGGAGTGATCTCTGCTATTCAGGGACCCTTTTCTCATGGGTGAGATATGCTTAAATCCAATGTTTTAAAAACAATCTTACTTGCCATTATTATATTATTATCAATATTTATTCCTCCGCCTGATGGATTAACCAAAGAAGCGTGGATCCTGGCAGGCATTTATCTTTCCGCAATCGTAGGGCTGGTGATTAAACCCTATCCTGAACCTGTCATCATGCTGGTCGCGGTCGCATTAACCTGTTTTACCGTGACCAAATTCCCCGATTCTCCCGTGAAATCCATGGACGTTCTTAGCGGATACGCCTCAGGCACCACCTGGCTTGTGTTCAGCGCCTTTACCCTTAGCGCGGCGTTTGTCACCACCGGTCTGGGGAAGCGGCTTGCCTACTGGTTTATCCTGAAATTTGGCAGCACGACGCTGAGACTGGGTTATGTAACCGCCTTGCTGGATTTGGTGCTGGCACCCGCCACGCCTTCAAATACCGCGCGGGCAGGTGGGGTGGTTTTCCCTATTATTAACAGTATCGCGACCGTGCTGGGTTCAACGCCACAAGAGTCACCGTGCAAGGCCGGACGTTATTTAATGGTCAATGTCTATATGGTGACTAAAACGACCAGCTATATGTTTTTAACCGGTTTTGCCGGGAACGCATTAGCGCTACAGCTTATTTCCGACATTTTCCATATTCATATTAGCTGGATCGGCTGGATGCTGGCGGGTGCCCCGTTGGGATTATTGATGCTGTGTATTATTCCCTATGTTTGTTACCGCGTCGCCTCGCCGGAAATTAAAAAGATTGATAATGTCGCGATTGCGACTGATGGGCTGAAAAGCCTGGGGGCGATGAGTCTCAAAGAGAAAGGTCTGGTGGTGATTTTTATCTCCGCGTTACTGGGTTGGATCTTTTCTCGCCATCTTGGATTGAATGAATCCGCTGTCGCCATTATCGCGATGGGGGCCGCACTGCTGTTTAATATTATCGGCTGGAGTGATGTTCAGAAAAATAAAGGTGGCTGGAATACCCTGATGTGGTACGGAGGCATCATTGGTCTGAGCGCCACCCTGAGCAAAGAGGGCTTTTTCCGCTGGCTGGCTGATTTCCTGTCAGCGCATCTGGATTTCCTCAGCGCCGGTAATATGACCATCGTGATTATCGTGTTTCTTAGCGTACTGGTTCGCTATTTCTTTGCCTCCGGCGGGGCCTACGTGGCGGCCATGGTGCCGGTCTTCGCCACCGTGGGTCTGGTCACCGGCACGGCGCCCGTACTGCTGGCGCTTGCCATTCTGTTTTCCAACTCGTATGGTGGCTGTATCACCCACTATGGTGGCGCGGCAGGGCCAATTATCTTCGCCTCCGGCTATAACGACATTAAGTCATGGTGGACAATCGGCACAATCGTGGCGCTGGGCACGTTTTTAGTCCATATGTTCCTCGGCATACCGTGGTGGGGTTTCCTGATGCAGCACGGCATGCTGCAGTATTAATCGCCCGGTGGCGGCTACGCCTTACCGGGCCTACAGTCCACGCGGCGGCATTACTCGAAGGCATGTTGATATGGAAATCGTATTACGAAATAAATTCAGTTCATTGGGAATGTTTCTGGGGGGAATTGCACTCATTCTCTCAATCGTGCAGTTTTCATTCGGACCGTTTTCTCCAAAGCCGCCAGCGATTGAGGTTATTGTTGCTGAGAAAGTGTCGGCTGTAAAACAAGGGGTAATTGCGGGGCTAAAGGGAGAGCGTCCTGCTGCCCGAACCGAAAAAAAGAAGGTTGATATTGACAGCATTCTTCTTAACGCCGGGATTATTCTCGCTGTTGTGGCACTGGGACTTTCGTTCATCGGAGGAATGTGTAAGGAGAGCCGTTGGGGTATCTCTGGGGCACTGCTATTCTCAGGGCTAACGCTTACCTTTCATGCTGTGCTGCTTGCGTTCGGGCTGATCGTCGCGGTGTTGTTGCTGTTATTTATTCTCTCTCTGCTAACCGGAGGTTCACTAAGTTGATTTCAGCCCGGTGGCGGTTATGCCTTACCGGGCCTGGAGGAACCGGAACGTAGGTCGGGTAAGGCGTAGCCGCCACCCGACAAAATCAACGGCGATCAGCTGCATCACGCGCCCAGGTTGCCCAGCCCGTCCTTCAGGAGTATTAACCCAATTCGAGGGAGATCAGCTTGTCGAGATGCTGATTAAATGCCGCGTCATCCATCTCAGGCATATTCAGGACATACATCCCATCAAGACCACACACCAGCCCGATCAACCGCCAGGCAATATTTTCCGCCCGATCGGTGAGCGTAAACGCATTGGCCTCCTCCCCGGCGCGGATAATCGCCACGGTCTCCTGATGCCACATCTCCATGGTCATCACATAGGCGCTTTTAATGTCAGCGTCGCGGCTGGCCAGGAGCTGCGCCTCTCGCCACAGGCGAATATAGGGCTCAAACCCGCCGTCATCGCTGCCGAGCATAACGTGCAGCCGCTCCCGCCAGCTGGCGTTTTCACCCACCACGTCGGCATCCAGTAACGCACGGATCAGCCGAACGAAGGCCAGCGATTTTAGCTCCCCACCGGAGGTAAAATGATGGTGAACCTGTCCGGTCGCGACTCCGGCTTCAGCCGCAATGCGGCGTACCGTCATGGCCGTCAGTCCTTCAGCCAGCGCCACGCGCATGGCGGCCTGTAAGATGGCTTCCCGCCGTTCATCCTTGCTCAGATATCGCATGTTGACTCACTCTCAATGGGAACGAAACGAGTGTAACAAAAAGCTGGACACGCGTTCAACTTTCCGTAGGATCGCATTCTGGACATGTGTCCATATTTGCAATGAAAAGGAAATTTATGTTTGGTCAGTGGTTAGCGTTAGTGATTATCGTGCTGGTGTATATCCCGGTGGCGATCGACGCGACGGTGCTGCACGTGGCGGCGCCGACATTGAGCATGACGCTGGGCGCCAGCGGCAATGAATTGCTGTGGATCATTGATATTTACTCGCTGGTGATGGCGGGAATGGTGCTGCCGATGGGTGCCCTGGGCGATCGGATTGGTTTTAAACGACTGCTGATGATGGGCAGTACGCTGTTTGGCCTGTCGTCCCTGGCGGCCGCGTTTGCCCCGTCGGCAGGGTGGCTGATTGCGGCCCGCGCTTCGCTGGCAATCGGCGCGGCGATGATCATTCCGGCTACGCTTGCCGGGATCCGTACGCTGTTTGTCGATGCGCGTGATCGTAACATTGCGCTTGGCGTCTGGGCGGCGGTGGGATCCGGTGGCGCGGCGTTCGGTCCGCTGATCGGCGGTATGCTGCTTGAGCATTTTTACTGGGGATCGGTATTCTTGATCAACGTCCCGATCGTGCTGGTGGTGGTTTCGCTGGCGGCGCGTTTTGTACCCCGTCAGCAGGGGCGTCCGGAGCAACCCCTCAATATTAGCCACGCCATCATGCTGATTGTGGCGATTTTGCTGCTGGTCTACAGCGCCAAAACCGCGCTTAAAGGTGTGCTCTCGCCGTGGCTGGTTGCTGGCTCGGTGCTGCTGTTTGTCTTCGTGCGTATTCAGCTTCGCGCCCGCGTGCCAATGATCGACATGCGCCTGTTCTGCCACCGCATCATTCTGAGTGGCGTCGTGATGGCGATGACCGCCATGATTGCCCTGGTCGGGTTTGAGCTGTTGATGGCTCAGGAGCTGCAGTTTGTTCATGGCTTCACGCCGTTTGAAGCGGGGATGTTCATGCTGCCAGTGATGGTCGCCAGCGGGTTCAGCGGGCCGATAGCAGGTTTCCTGGTCGGGCGTTTAGGGCTGCGCATCGTCGCGGCTGGCGGTATGGGGCTCAGCGCCGTCAGCTTTATCGGCCTGTCGTTGCTCGACTTCAGCACGCAGCAGTGGCAGGCGTGGGGGCTGATGGTGCTGCTCGGCTTCAGTGCCGCCAGCGCGCTGCTGGCCTCGACTTCCGCCATTATGGCTGCCGCGCCGAAAGAGAAGGCCGCTGCCGCAGGAGCGATTGAAACCATGTCCTATGAGCTGGGGGCCGGGCTGGGGATCGCCATTTTTGGCCTGCTGTTGACCCGCAGCTTCTCGGCGTCAATTGAGCTGCCGCAGGGGCTGCAGGCTTCTCTGGTCGATAAAGCCGCGTCGTCTATTGGTGAAGCGATGAAGGTGGCGCAGGAGCTGACGACGCCTCTGGCAGAATCGGTGATTGAGGCGGCAAAAAGCGCGTTTATCACCTCGCACAGCGTGGCGCTGGGCAGCGCGGGAGGCATGCTGCTGTTGCTGGCCGTGGGGATCTGGTTTAGCCTGGCGAAGGTGCCGAAGTCCTGAAACACACCCGGTGGCGCTGCGCCTACCGGGCGTGCGGGCGCGGTGTCGTAAAGCCGGGCAAGCACCCGGCTTATTTTTCCTGGGCGGCGGCCAGCACGCTGTGCAGCAGCACGTTTGCCCCTTTCTCTGACCATTCCGGCAGGATCCTCTCTGCTTCGTTATGGCTGATGCCCTTCACGCAGGGGATGAAGATCATGCTGGCAGGCGCGACTTTGCTGACATAGCAGGTGTCGTGCCCCGCGCCAGAGACCATCGGTTTCGACGAATAGCCCAGTTCGGCCACCGCCTTTTCCGTACGCGCCAGGCATGTGGCATCAAATGCAATCGGCGCATAGTCAAAAATGCGCTCAACGACAGCCGTCACGCCGCGCAGGATGAGGCTTTCAGCCACTTTATGCAGCGCAGCTTCCATGGCTTCCAGTGCCGCCTGCGAAGGATGGCGAAACTCCACGCTGCATACCACACGAGAGGGCACGACGTTGCGCGAGTTCGGCGTAACCTGCGCCATACCGATCGTCGCGCGTCCGTCTGGCGCATACCGATAGCCAATCTCTTCCACCTTCAGCGCCAGCTCCGCAAAGGCGGTCAACGCGTCGCGACGGCTGTGCATTGGCGTCGTTCCGGCGTGGGCGGCGAATCCGTCCAGCGTCAGGGTAAACCAGCGCTGGCCCATGGCGGCGCGGACGAGCCCGATATCCAGACCTTCATCTTCCAGAATCGGGCCCTGTTCGATATGCAACTCATAGCAGGCGTGAACCGGAAACGCGCGGGCCGGTATGTCTCCACGATAGCCAATCTCTTCAAGCGCCTCGCGAACGGTCACGCGTTTGCTGTCCATTCGGGCGTAAGCAAATGCCTCGGTAAGCTGGCCGGCCCAGACGCCTGAGGCGAGCATGGCTGGCGCAAAGCGGGCACCTTCTTCGTTGGTCCAGTTCACCAGCACAATGTCACGTTCCGTCTCAATGCGATGATCATTGAGGGTACGCAGCAGTTCCAGCCCGGCCAGCACGCCGTAAACCCCGTCATAGTTGCCGCCGAGCGGCTGGGTATCCACGTGCGATCCGGTCATGACCGGGGCGAGCGCCTGGTTTTTCCCCGCACGGCGGATAAACATGTTGCCCATGCGGTCGACGTCGCAGGTTAATCCGGCGTCCAGCGCCCAGTCGCGCAGCAGGTTACGCGCAATACGATCTTCCTCGCTCAGCGCCAGACGGGTCACGCCACCGGCGGGCGTCCCGCCGATCTGCGCCATCATCGCAAGTGTTGACCAGAGCCGTTCGGCGTTGACGCGGATCATGGCTTGTCCTTAGTGCTGCGGTAGCGGAAATCACAGCATGCGCCGCCCTGCATGATGGTGGTGGTGCGGGTCAGCTTCACGTCCGGGGCATAGCCGACGATGAATTTTTCATCGCGCGCGCAGGAGAGCAGGTGACCAATTTCGCCCAGCCCCATCTCGTGATACATCTCCGCGTAGCGGCAGCGGGTCACGTTGTAGTTGTACTGCTGGTCGTCGGCGTCGATCACCTTCACGTCGAGGGCGTTATCTTTTTCCCACAGATACTGCAGGGCGATAAAGCTCTTCACGTCCGCGCCGTTGGGCTCTTTGCTGGCAAACGCTTTGCCAGCGTCAATCGCGGCCTGCTCAATGGCCTCGCCAATCACCGCCTGGGCGTGGGTTTTCCCTATCTCGCGCACCAGGATTTCATAAATTGGCTTAATAATTTCGGCTTCAATTTTGCGGCGGGCGAGAATGCCCAGCTCGTTATTATCACTCATCACATTGCCTCGCTGCGTTACTTCGCTTTTGCGCCGCCCAGCACGGTCTGCGGCTGCCATTTGCCGTCGACAACCTTGTAGACCGTGAACGACGGCGATTTCAGGTTGCCTTCGTTATCAAACGCAATCTGGCCGGTGACGCCAGCGTAGCTTATGGCACGCAGGGCTGGCAGATACGCGGAAGGATCAACGGAGTCTGCTTTTTCCATCGCCGCCACCAGCACGCGGGTGGCGTCATAGGCGAACGGGGCGTGCAGTTCGATATGGGTGTGGTAGCGGGACTGATACGCCTGCTCGAACGCTTTACCGCCCGGCATCTGGTCAACGGGCAGACCCGGCTCCAGGGCGACCACGCCTTCTCCCTCTTTTTGTGCCAGCTGCAGGAACGTCTGGCTGACGAATCCGCCTGCGCCCATCAGCGTGGCGTTCATGCCCAGCTGTTTGATGCGGCGCGCCAGCGGTGCGGCCTGGCTGTCGACGCCGCCGAAGAAGATCAGATCGGCATTTTTACTGCGAATGGCAGTCAGTACGGCGCTGAAATCGACCGTTTTGTCATCCACGTACTGACGATCGACAATCTTCACGCCCTGTGCTTCAAGCGATTTAATAAACTGGTCTGCCAGACCCTGACCAAAGGCGGTACGGTCGTCGATCACCGCAATGCGTTTGGCTTTCAGGGTATTCACAGCGTACTGTCCGGCAAGCTGGCCACCGTCGTCGTCGTGCCCCATCACGCGGAAGCTGGTATCAAAACCCTGTTGAGTATAGGCATGACCGGTCGCGACCGGTGCCACCTGTGCGATGCCGGCATCATGATAGACGCGGGCCGCCGGAATGCTGGTACCGGTGTTCCAGTGGCCGACCACGCCCGCCACGCCGCTGTCCACCAGACGCTGCGCCACGGCAACCGCGGTGCGCGGGTCGGACTGATCGTCTTCGGACTGCAGCCTGAAAGTCACCGCTTTGCCGCCGATGGTCGGGTGCTGTTTGTTGATGTCATCGATCGCCAGCTGCGCGCCATTCTCCAGATCTTTACCGATACGGGCAGACGGGCCGGTGAGCGGGCCCGCCAGACCGATAACCACGGTTTCACTGTCGGCGGCTCTGGTGGCCGTTGAGGCGAACCCACCGAGCAGAATAGCGGCGCTTAGCGCACTGATTTTTACTGTTTTCATTGTATTTCCCTGGTGTTGGCTGGTGTTGTTAAACGGGCATTTCGCCCAGATAAATCTGTGCAATCTGGTCGTCATCAAGCAGCGCTTTCGATTCGCCATGATGAACGATGCTGCCGCTGTCCATCACCCATGCGCTGTCGGTCACTTCCAGCGCCAGGCGGGCGTTTTGTTCGATCAGCAGCAGGGCAACCCCGCGCTCGCGCAGGCTGGCAATAACGGCAAAAATATTCTCGACCATCTTCGGAGCAAGGCCCATCGACGGTTCGTCGAGGATCAGCAGGCGCGGCTGGCTGAGCAGGGCGCGGTTCAGGGCCAGCAGCTGTTGTTCACCGCCGGAAAGCAGCCCGGCGAGCTGGTGCTGTCGTTCGCCAAGACGGGGGAAACGCTCGAAAATCGCCGCCATCTCCTGTTTTACCGTGACAGTGTCACGTCTGAGCCAGGCCCCCATCTGCAGGTTTTCCAGAACCGTCATGCGGGAGAAGATCCCGCGGCCCTCCGGGACCATCACCAGCCCGTCGCGCAGCAAGGTGTCAGGGCGCAGTTTGCGTACCGCTTTACCGTTGAATTCAATGCTGCCGCCAAAGCGTTCCAGCCCGGTAATGGCGCGCACGGTGGAGCTTTTCCCCGCGCCGTTAGCGCCGATGAGCGTAGCCTGTTCACCCTCGTGCAGGGTAAAGGAGACGCCGCGTACGGCCTGAATGCCGCCGTAATGCACGTCCAGACCTTCGACTTTCAGGAGTTCAGACATGGGCGCTACCTCCAAGCCAGGCGGCGATCACAAGAGGGTCGCGGCGCACGCTTTCCGGCGTGCCGCAGGCAAGTGTTTTGCCGTAATCCAGCACCGTCAAACGATCGCAGATATTCATCACCAGCTTGACGTCATGCTCAATCATCAAAAGGGTTTTGCCGTCATCGCGGATGCGGATGAGCAGCTCGCCGAGGGCCACTTTTTCCGCCGCGTTCATCCCGGCGGCGGGCTCATCCAGCGCCAGCAGAAGCGGATCCGTTGCCAGCGCGCGGGCGATTTCAAGACGGCGCTGGTGACCATAGGCCAGATCGCAGGCGCGATAGTGGGCGAACTGCGCAATGCCGGTATAGTCCAGCCAGTGCCACGCCTGCTCGCGGGTCTGCCGCTCTTCCGCGCGGGCGCGCTTGTGGCGGCTCAGCGCGGCCCACAGACCGTTACGGGTGCGCACGTGGCGGCCCACCATCACGTTTTCCAGCACCGACATATCGTTAAAGAGGCGCACGTTCTGGAAGGTGCGCGCAATCCCGGCGGCAGTGACTTTCTCAATGTGCTTCGGGAAATAGGGCTTACCGGCAATCGAAAACTCACCGCTGTCCGCCGGATACAGCCCGGTAATCAGGTTAAAGCAGGTGGTTTTCCCGGCCCCGTTGGGGCCGATCAGACCGTAGATCTCGCCCTTGTCCACGGTGATTGAAACATCATCCACGGCCGTCAACCCGCCGAAGCGTTTTGACATGTTGCGTACGGTTAACAGACTCATGCCTTCACCTCCTTGTGGCGTACCGGCCAGATGCCGGCAGGACGCACCAGCATCACCAGCACCAGTGCCAGGCCGTAGAACAGCTGACGCAATACTTCCGGGTCTATCAGCACCGTACCGAACAGCGCCTGCTGCACCGGTGCCGCCTGGCTGCGCAGCAGTTCCGGCAGGGCGGTGAGCAGTATCGCGCCGAGGATCACGCCCGGAATGTGTCCCATCCCGCCCAGCACCACCATCGCCAGCACGGCGATGGATTCCTGCAACGTGAAGGATTCCGGGGAGACAAAGCCCTGAAACGCGCCGAACAGTGCGCCCGCCACGCCGCCAAAAGAGGCGCCCATCGCAAAGGCCAGCAGCTTATAGTTACGCACGTTGATCCCCATCGCGCGGGCCACATCCTCATCTTCACGGATGGCGTGCCAGGCGCGGCCGATACGGGAATGCTGCAGACGCAGGCAGACGAAAATGATCGCCACAATCACCAGCATCAGCAGGTAGTACCACAGCCAAAGCGCGGGCACCTTGACGCCGAACCAGTGGTATACGCCGCTGAACTTCAGGCCGAACAGGTTCAGCGTGTCCACCCCGGTAATGCCCTTTGCACCGTTAGTGATGTTCACCGGACGGTCGAGGTTACGCATCAGGATGCGGATAATCTCCCCAAAGCCGAGGGTCACTATCGCCAGATAGTCGCCACGCAGCTTCAGCGTGGGGGCACCCAGTAAAATGCCGCAGACTGCCGCAACCAGCGCGGCCAGCGGAATAATGAGCAGGTAAGAGGTATGCAGCCCGTCCAGGAACCAGACTCCGAGGATCGGGAACACCGCCAGCAAGTGTGGCGACGCCATCAGCGCCGCGAGGTAGGCCCCGACCGCGTAAAAGGCGATAAAGCCCATGTCCAGCAGGCCGGTGTAGCCGACCACAATGTTGAGCCCCAGCGCCAGCATGATGTAGAGCAGGGCGAAGTCGATAACGCGCACCCAGTAGTTGCCGCCGAGCTGCGTGGCCACCACGGGCGCAATCAGCAGCGCGAGGTAGAATAACGTCATGCCGGACCAGAACTTGCGCGAGGTCGCCGGAGCCTGGAGTTGAAGAGTTGTCATAGTGCCCCTTACGCTCTGTTTGCCACGCGCTCGCCCAGCAGGCCTGCCGGACGGAAGACCAGCACCAGGATCAGCACGATGAACGCAAAGACGTCCTGGTAATTGCTGCCAAACACGCCGTGGGTCAGCTCACCCAGATAGCCCGCGCCCAGCGCTTCGATAATGCCGAGCAGGATCCCGCCAATCATGGCGCCACGAATGTTACCAATGCCTCCCAGTACGGCGGCGGTAAAAGCTTTGATTCCGGGTAAAAAGCCCATCGAGAAGCTGGCGTTACCGTAGTTGCTGGCCATCATCACGCCGGCCAGCGCGGCAAACGCGCCACCGATGGCGAACGTCAGGGTGATAATGGCATTTGGGTTAACCCCCATCAGCGTGGCCACGCGCGGGTTTTCCGCAACGGCGCGCATGCCACGACCCAGGCGAGTGTATTCCACCAGCAGCCACAGCCCGGTCATCACTGCAAGCGCCAGCGCCACGGTGACAATGCCGGTGACGGTCACAATCGCAGGCGGATGCAGTTCGCTTCCCGAGGTAACGGCAATGGGGGCCATGGGCAGGATCTGCGGGAACATTAATGGGTTGCGCGTCCAGATAATCATTGCCACGGTTTGCAGCAGGACCGAGACGCCGATACCGGAGATCAGCGGCGCCAGGCGCGGGGCATTGCGCAGTCGGCGATAGGCAAAACGTTCCACGGCTATGGCCAGAAGGGCGCAGACGACCATGGCAATCGCCAGAGCCAGGCCAAGCTGCAGCAGCAGCGGCATATGAGGGAAGGTGGCATTCAGGGCGTTAATGGCGGAGAGCGTGGTGAGCGCACCGACCATCAGAATATCGCCGTGAGCAAAGTTAATAATGCGCAAAATGCCATACACCATGGTATAGCCCAGCGCGATCAGCGCGTAAATGCTTCCCAGCATCACACCGTTGATCAATTGTTGTATGAGTGTGTCCAACGTCTGTACCCGCAAAGTGCTCTTTTTGCGGCTACCTTCCGATAAATGAATTAAATTGTAAAATACACATATATTATTTCTTATGATAAACCGGTATTGCGATATCTCTATGATTTATATGAATATAGTAAATCCCTGCTCTCGGCAGAAAAGCGTAAAGAAATCATCATATGAATAAAACAGAACAATTGGCCGTTCTCCCGGCGTATGCAGAAAGTCGTCTGGCGAACGACCCGCCGCTTCGGGCTGTGCGCGCGTTTGAAGCCATCGCCCGGCTGGGCAGCGTCACGCTGGCCGCGCAGGAGCTGGCGATCTCACCGTCAGCCGTGAGCCATCAGCTCAGGGTGCTCGAAGGGTATCTGCAAATGCCGCTGACGGAGCGTCAGGGGCGCAGGCTGGTGTTAAGCCAGCACGGACGTGAATATTACCGTTCAATCCGGGCGGCCTTTAACGTGTTGCGTCAGGCGACGGAGCACCTGGCAGAGCAGGCGCAAACGCGACAGGTCACTATCAGCCTGATCCCGCTTTTTGGTATGGGGTGGTTTATTCCGCGGTTGCCCGCTTTTATGCGCGCCAATCCGCAAACCGAAATTAACGTGGTGTATGCCAACCATCGCAACTATCTGAGCGATGCGTCGGATATGTCGATTCGTTTTGGCAACGGTCAGTGGGCGGGTTATCAGAGTGAAAAGCTGATTTCCGGACAGATGGTACCGGTGTGCAGCCGCGCATTTTTGCGCATCCACGGCCATATCGACACGCCTGAACAGCTGCTGCAAATGCCACTGCTGCACGATGAGGAGCGAACCAGCTGGCCGCAGTGGTTTCAGTTGCAGGGGGTAAAACGTCCTCTCCGGCGCAGCGGCCCTCTGTTCGAGGACGGGCTGTTGACGCTGGCGGGCGTGCAGGCCGGGCTGGGCTGCGCGTTAATGCGTGAACCCCTGATTGCACCGTATCTTGAGAGCGGTGAACTGGTGAAGATCCTTGACTTACCCATTGATGACGGGCGCGACTATTACCTCTGCGTGCGTTCAGATTCAGAGATGACCGAGGACGGTAAGCTGCTGCAAAACTGGCTTCGTCGGGAAGCCGGTGTTCATCCTGTTACAGCGTAAGCAGGCAGTGTTTATCCAGCGCTTCAATTTCTGCGCCGGTGTAGCGCGCGTATTGCCCGGTCAGACCAAAAAACGCCGGTTGGGTTTCGGTATAGATTTCTGCTGCCAGCACCAGCCGACGTCGCTCATCTTCGCTCATCTCAATCAGTGTCCAGGGAATGAAATAGCGCGAAGCTGAAGTCAGTTTGAACCACAGTGGGCAGCCGCAGCCGGGGCAAAACCCGCGCTCCCCACGATCCGATGAGCTGAAATGAGAAGGGGCGATGGAGTCCTGCTCGACAAGCGGCTGGCCCGATGCCTCCACATACATGGCGATCCCCCCGGACCACTTCTGGCATTGCGTGCAGTGGCAGGCGACCACGTCGAAATTGTTGAGGCTCACGCTGAATTGACTCATTCCGCACAAGCAGCGTCCTTTGAAAATATGCATGGCGTACTCCTTTTTGACGCCAGAAATCCGTATAAAAAAAGCCAGCCACATGGGCTGGCTTTCTGGCGTGGCATATCTTAGAACTGGTAGGTCAGACCTACAGCGACGATGTTATCAGTCGCTACGCCAGTTGCTTTGGTGAAGCTGTTGTCGTCAACCAGGTTGATTTTGTAATCAACATAGGTAGACATGTTTTTGTTGAAGTAGTAGCTCGCGCCAACGTCAACGTATTCAACCAGATCCTGGTCGCCGTATGAACCCAGGTCTTTACCTTTGGATTTCAGGTAAGCGATGGATGGACGCAGGCCGAAGTCGAACTGGTACTGAGCAACAACTTCAAAGTTCTGTGCTTTGTTCGCGATATAACCATCACCGAAGTTGGTCATGTTGCGGGTTTCAGAGTAGGTGGTTGCCAGGTAGATGTTGTTCGCATCGTATTTCAGGCCAGCAGCCCATACTTCTGCGTTTTCACCGCCAGCGTTAACGGTGTTTGCAACGCGACCTGCAGCAACCTGACGGTCAGTGCGGTCAGATTTCGCGTAGGTTGCACCCACACCGAAGCCGTCCATTTCATAGGTAGAAGACAGACCCCAGCCGTCACCGTTCGCTTCGGTGATGTCATTACGGTCGTTTTTACCCTGGTACTGAGCGGCAACGTTCAGACCGTCAACCAGACCGAAGAAGTCGGTGTTACGGTAGGTTGCAACGCCAGTCGTACGGCCAGTCATAAAGCCATCAGTCTGAGTCCAGGTATCGCCACCGAACTCTGGCAGAACGTCAGTCCATGCGCCGATGTCGTAAGCAACACCGTAGTTACGACCGTAGTCGAAAGAACCGAATTCGTTGAATTTCAGACCTGCGAAGGCCAGACGGGTTTTGTTGCCGTCAGAGCCCTGAGATTCAGAACGGTTGCCTTTGAACTCATATTCCCACTGGCCGTAACCGGTCAGCTGATCGTTGATCTGAGTTTCGCCTTTGAAGCCCAGACGAACGTAAGTTTTGTCGCCGTCGTTATCGCTATCGTCAGAGAAATAGTGCAGACCTGTCACTTTACCGTACAGATCCAGCTTGTTACCGTCTTTGTTATAAACTTCAGCCGCGTTTACAACGCCTGCTGCCAACATGGAAGTCACTGCCACTGCAACTAATTTAAGTTTCATCTTAAATATTCCTTATAATTTTCTTCAGTATTTCCTGAGCCACTTTGAACGATTTCTAAACGAGGCTGATCGTCAATGGCATGTTATTTTTAAAAATCTTGTAGTCGCCTTTCAATAATAAGTTTCAAATTATTAGCAATAATTTCAGTTAGTGTGATCGAGATCGGATTAATGAGCGTGATAGTGAATGAATTGGTGGGTATTTGCGCAATTTTCCGGGGATTTTATTGCGGGCAATATAGTTTCGTTGTGGTTTTATAATATGCGGTAATTGTCGGTATATTCGTTCTTTGTCTTGCAAAAACTTACCTGGAGACCCTGTTAACCCTGTTTTTTGGCCTAAATCAACGGCATTTCCGAGGTGTGTGCAGAAATACACAGAAACATACTATTGCACTTCGTGCTATTAAAAAGGTGAGTATTTGCATGAAACTAATCACGCAGTGGTGTCAATTTGTGTCAATAAGAGACAACGTGTATTTACGAAAGGGCGATAATATAAACAGAATATAAATACCTCTTCGGCTGTCCTGAAGAGTATTCTGGCGTGATGATATTAAATTTGTGTTAATAATTTGTTGTCGGGCTGAATATAACCCGACAGCAAAATCGACATTATTGTTTTGTCGCGTACCAGCAGAGTAATGACCCGGCGCAGACCATCAGCGCGCCTTGCCAGAAGGAGAATGAGAGGGGCGAACTCAGCACGGCGGCGGCAAGCGCGGCTGAAAGGACCGGGGTAAAATAGGAAATGGCCGCCAGTATCGTGACGTTCCCGTGAAGAATGCCAATATTCCAGGCGGCATAACCCAGACCAAGGGCAACCCCGCACATCACAAGTTTCACCACCACCGGAAGGGTGAATACCATATCAGGCTGTTCGCTCAGGGCATATTTCATCCACAGACTCAGTGCGGTCAGCAACACAAACAGCGTGATACCGTTTTGCCCCTGCGCAAATTTACGCGTAACGGTGCAGTAGGCCGCCCAGATAAATGCTCCGGCAAATGCCAGCGCATAGCTCAGCGGGCTGGAGATGATATTGCGGGTTATTTCATCAAGGTGTAATCCCTGTTCACCGCCTAATACCCAGCAGACTCCCAGCAATGAGATGGCTAACCCCGGGATCACCCACAGGGTGGATTTTTGTCCGTTGAACAAAATAGCGAAAACAATGGTCAGGCTTGGCCAGAGGTAATTGACCATGCCGACCTCAATGGCCTGCGATCGCGTGGCGGCATAACCCAGCGACAGCGCCAGACATATTTCGTAGCTGACAAACAGAACGCTGCCCGCAATAAGGTACCGCGACGAAAACCGTCTGACATCAGGAAATCCTACCGTCACCAGACACAGTAATCCGCTGAGGGTGTATATCATCGCCGCACCGCCTACCGGCCCCAGCCCTTCGCTCACGCTGCGAATAAGGCCGACCATGGTGCTCCATAACAGTATTGCCGCCAGCCCAATAAGCGTTGCTCTCTTTCTGTCCATGACTTCGCCATTGCTAAAAAACAAAGGGAAAATGTAGCGCATTCATCCTGACGCTGTCGCGAATTATTCTCTTAAGCCGTTAATCAAAAAGAGGTATTTAACCGTAACGGCAGTGACTATTAAGGGGGTGAAGGCAGGCGACCTTGATTTGACTCAAAAAAATCAGGGGCTTTGCTGTTAGTTTGCGCCACGAAGTCTTATCAGATAACGAGGACAACAATGGACGTCAGCCGCAGACAATTTTTCAAAATCTGCGCGGGCGGTATGGCCGGAACAACAGCCGCTATGCTGGGGTTTGCTCCCAAAATGGCACTGGCTCAGGCACGCAACTATAAGCTGCTGCGCGCAAAAGAGATCCGTAACACCTGCACATACTGCTCCGTAGGTTGTGGGCTTTTAATGTATAGCCTGGGTGATGGCGCGAAGAACGCCAGAGAAGCGATTTACCACATTGAAGGGGACCCGGACCATCCGGTAAGCCGCGGGGCGCTGTGCCCGAAAGGGGCGGGGCTGCTGGACTACGTTCACAGCGACAACCGCCTGCGCTACCCGGAATACCGCGCGCCAGGTTCAGACAGATGGCAGCGTATCTCCTGGGATGAGGCCTTCTCTCGTATTGCCAGATTAATGAAAGCCGACCGCGACGCCAACTTTACTGAAAAGAACGCGCAGGGCGTGACGGTCAACCGCTGGCTTTCGACCGGCATGCTGTGTGCCTCTGCGGCAAGTAATGAAACCGGCATGCTGACGCAAAAATTTGTACGCTCTCTCGGCATGCTGGCGGTAGACAACCAGGCGCGCGTCTGACACGGACCAACGGTAGCAAGTCTTGCTCCAACATTTGGTCGCGGTGCGATGACCAACCACTGGGTTGATATCAAAAACGCAAACGTCGTGGTGGTGATGGGCGGAAACGCCGCTGAGGCTCATCCGGTGGGCTTCCGCTGGGCGATGGAAGCGAAAAACAATAACGATGCGACGCTTATCGTCGTCGATCCGCGCTTTACGCGTACGGCATCGGTGGCGGATATCTATGCGCCGATTCGCTCCGGGACGGACATTACGTTCCTCTCTGGCGTTCTGCGGTACCTGATAGAAAACAACAAAATTAACGCGGAATACGTTAAGCACTACACCAACGCGAACCTGCTGGTGCGGGATGATTTTGCCTTTGAGGACGGCCTGTTTAGCGGCTATGACGCCGAAAAACGCCAGTACGATAAGTCCTCCTGGAACTATCAGTTTGATGAAAACGGCTACGCGATGCGCGATGAAACGCTGACGCATCCGCGCTGCGTATGGAACCTGCTGAAACAGCACGTATCACGCTACACGCCAGACGTGGTGGAGAACATCTGCGGCACGCCGAAAGCGGACTTCCTGAAAGTGTGTGATGTGTTGGCCTCCACCAGTGCCGCAGACAGAACCACGACGTTCCTGTATGCGCTGGGCTGGACGCAGCATACCGTTGGCGCGCAGAACATCCGCACCATGGCGATGATCCAGCTGCTGCTCGGCAATATGGGCATGGCGGGCGGTGGCGTGAATGCCCTGCGCGGTCACTCCAATATTCAGGGCCTGACCGACCTTGGCCTGCTCTCCACCAGCCTGCCGGGCTACCTGACGCTGCCGTCTGAAAAGCAGTTGGATCTGCAAACGTACCTGGCGGCGAACACGCCAAAAGCGACGCTGCCGGACCAGGTGAACTACTGGAGCAACTATCCGAAGTTCTACGTCAGCCTGATGAAATCCTTCTACGGCGATGCGGCGCAGAAAGAGAACGACTGGGGTTTTGAGTGGTTACCGAAGTGGGACCAGGCTTACGACGTCATCAAGTATTTCAACATGATGGATAAAGGCGACATCACGGGGTACATCTGCCAGGGCTTTAACCCGGTGGCCTCGTTCCCGGACAAAAACAAAGTGGTACGCAGCCTGAGCAAGCTGAAGTACATGGTGGTTATCGATCCGCTGGTCACAGAAACCTCCACCTTCTGGCAGAACCACGGGGAAGCGAACGATGTCGATCCGGCGTCGATTCAGACCGAAGTGTTCCGCCTGCCGTCCACCTGTTTTGCGGAGGAGGACGGATCAATCGCCAACTCAGGCCGCTGGCTGCAGTGGCACTGGAAAGGTCAGGATGCGCCGGGGGAAGCACGTAACGACGGCGAGATCCTGGCCGGGATTTACCATCGCCTGCGCGAAATGTACCGCACCGAAGGCGGCAAAGGCGCTGAACCGCTGTTGAAGATGAGCTGGAGCTATAAACAGCCGGATCGCCCGGAGTCCGAAGAGGTCGCGAAAGAGAACAACGGCATGGCGCTGGCGGATCTTTATGACGCCAACGGCACCCTGGTGGCGAAAAAAGGCCAGCTGTTGAACAGCTTCGCACTGCTGCGCGATGACGGGACGACGGCGTCCTCCTGCTGGATCTACGCCGGCAGCTGGACGGAGCAGGGTAACCAGATGGCCAACCGTGATAATGCCGATCCTTCCGGGCTGGGTAACACGCTGGGATGGGCCTGGGCGTGGCCGCTGAACCGTCGTGTGCTGTACAACCGCGCGTCCGCAGATATCAACGGCAAGCCGTGGGATCCGAAGCGCATGCTGATCGAGTGGAACGGGGCGAAGTGGACGGGGAACGATATCCCGGACTACAACACCGCCGCGCCGGGCAGCAACACCGGGCCATTTATCATGCAGCCGGAAGGGCTGGGGCGCCTGTTTGCCCTCGACAAACTGGCGGAAGGTCCATTCCCGGAGCACTACGAGCCGATGGAAACGCCGCTCGGCACAAACCCGCTGCACCCGAATGTCATCTCAAGCCCGGTGGTGCGTATCTACGAAGACGATGTGCTGCGCTTAGGCAAAAAGGACAAATTCCCGTACGTGGGGACAACCTACCGCCTGACCGAGCATTTCCACACCTGGACCAAGCATGCGCGGCTCAATGCTATCGCACAGCCGGAACAGTTTGTGGAGATAAGCGAAACGCTGGCGAAAGCGAAAGGGATTGCCAATGGCGACCGGGTGAAGGTGAGCAGCAAGCGAGGCTTTATTCGCGCGGTGGCGGTGGTGACGCGTCGTCTGCAGACGCTGAACGTGAACGGTCAAGAGGTGGAAACCGTCGGTATCCCGCTGCACTGGGGTTTTGAAGGGGTGGCGCAGAAAGGCTACATCGCCAATACCCTGACGCCGAACGTCGGCGATGCCAACTCGCAAACGCCGGAGTACAAGGCGTTTCTGGTCAACATCGAGAAAGCATAAGGAGCGAGTAAATGGCGATGGAAACACAAGACGTGATTAAACGCTCCGCGACTAACCCGATAACCCCTGCGCCTCGCGCGCGGGATTACAAGGCAGAGGTCGCCAAGCTGATCGATGTCTCCTGCTGCGTGGGCTGTAAGGCCTGCCAGGTGGCCTGTTCGGAGTGGAACGATATCCGCGACGAGGTGGGACACTGCGTTGGGGTTTATGACAACCCGGCGGATCTGAGCGCTAAGTCCTGGACGGTGATGCGCTTTAGCGAAACCGAGCAGAACGGCAGGCTGGAGTGGCTGATCCGTAAAGACGGTTGTATGCACTGTGAGGATCCTGGCTGCCTGAAGGCGTGCCCGTCCGCCGGGGCGATTATTCAGTACGCCAACGGGATCGTCGACTTCCAGCAGGACAACTGCATCGGCTGCGGCTATTGCATTGCGGGCTGTCCGTTCAATGTGCCGCGACTCAATAAAGAGGATAACCGGGTATACAAATGTACCCTGTGCGTGGATCGGGTCAGCGTCGGACAGGAGCCTGCCTGCGTGAAGACGTGTCCTACCGGTGCCATTCACTTTGGCACCAAAAAAGAGATGCTGGATGTGGCGCAGGCGCGGGTGGAAAAGCTGAAAGCACGCGGCTATGAAAATGCAGGCATCTATAACCCGCAGGGCGTGGGCGGTACGCACGTGATGTATGTACTGCACCATAGCGACCAGCCGGCGCTTTACCACAATCTGCCGAAGGATCCGGCTATCGATACGTCCATTAACCTGTGGAAAGGGGCGCTTAAACCGCTCTCTGCGGCGGGCTTTATCGCCACCTTTGCGGGGCTGATTTATCACTATATCGGTATCGGGCCAAACAAAGAGGTGGATGACGAGGAGGAGCATCATGAGTAAGTCGAAAATGATTGTGCGCACGAAGTTTATCGACCGCGCCTGTCACTGGACGGTTGTGATCTGCTTCTTCCTGGTGGCGGTGTCGGGGATTTCGTTCTTCTTCCCGACGCTGCAGTGGCTAACCGAAACCTTCGGTACCCCGCAGATGGGGCGGATTCTGCACCCGTTCTTCGGGGTGCTGATTTTCGTGGTGCTGATGTTTATGTTCGTGCGCTTTGTTCATCACAATATCCCGGACAAGCAGGACATTCCGTGGGTGAAAGGGATTGTTGAAGTCCTGAAGGGCAACGAGCATCACGTCGCGAGAGTGGGGAAATACAATGCCGGGCAGAAAATGATGTTCTGGACCATCATGAGCATGATTTTTGTGCTGCTGGTGACCGGGGTAATGATCTGGCGGCCCTATTTCGCGCCGTATTTCCCGATTCAGGTGGTGCGCTACGCGCTGCTGATCCACGCGACGTCAGCCATCATTCTGATTCATGCCATTCTGATCCATATGTATATGGCGTTCTGGGTAAAAGGATCGATTAAAGGGATGATTGAAGGGAAGGTGAGTCGTCGCTGGGCGCAGAAACATCACCCACGCTGGTATCGTGATGTGGAGCGGCTGGAAGCGAAACAGGAAAGTACGGAAGGGTTGAAGTAAGACCTGCGCCGTCGGCTGTGCCCGGCGGCGCTGCGCTACCCTGCAGGCCTTACGTCATGTGTTAGTGAGTAAACGATCGATTGCCGCTATAACGTCATGACGTGCGTGACGTAAATTGCACACAAAATTTTCAGGATTAATTTTTTGATTATTAATATTCGTTATCATTGGCGAATAAATCAGTAGCGTTTCAAAATCGATATTAACGCCAGGAGCCAATTGGCTCTGCCATAACGGTAGTCTGTTATTTCTGGCAAGAGGTACGATTACACGTGTGGCAAGGTCATCATAGCAATCATCCTGAATAAGCATATAGTAAGGAAGCCTGTCCCGGGTTGCGGCAGACGTATTACGATAAACGTTGAATTGTTTCAGCATTAAAGCACCCTGAAAAAATCATCATCAGTAATCGTTCCATGTTTCTCAACAAACTCATTCATTGCCCGTATAAATGCACCATCTTCTTCTGATAGCTGATGTCGTCTGGTAGCGCTTTGTTCAGCATGACAACAGGGCTTACGCGATGAGATGTTCTGACCCTGTTTTGTTTCTGCGGTATGTTTCATTTTTACCTCCTTTGTTGGTGCGGCCATTATCAACCGCAGCCAACAAAAAACAATACCGTTTCCCCTGGTAATCTATATTCTGCGAGACGTCTTCCAGTTATATCAAAACCGCTCTTCCACATACCGGAACGGATATTTCGTTGGCTTCACTTTACCAATTTTACGTTTCGGTAAATCGACCTTTTCAACGTGCAGTTCTTTATACGGGATCTGCGAAAGCAGGTGCGAAATAATATTCAGGCGCACGCGTTTTTTATCTTCTGAACGTGCCACAAACCATGGCGCCCAGGCGGTATCGGTGGCTTCAAACATGGCGTCGCGTGCGAGAGTGTACTCGTCCCACAGGTTAAAGGACTTAATGTCCATCGGCGAAAGCTTCCAGATCTTACGACCATCGTTAATCCGGTCGCGCAGGCGGCGCTCCTGCTCCTTCGGCGTCACCTCCAGCCAGTATTTCAGCAGGATAATGCCGGCATCGACCATTGCTTTTTCCATGACCGGCGCGCCGTCCAAAAATTTCTCAACCTGTTCCTCCGTGCAGAATCCCATTACCCGCTCCACGCCCGCACGGTTGTACCAGCTGCGATCGAAAATCACGATCTCGCCTGCCGAAGGCAGGTGGGGCACATAGCGCTGGAAGTAGAGCTGGCTTTTTTCTTTTTCCGTCGGGGCTGGGAGGGCAACTACGCGAAATACGCGAGGACTGACGCGCTCGGTGATGGCTTTAATGGTGCCGCCTTTACCGGCGCCGTCGCGACCTTCAAAAACGATACACACTTTTAATCCCTTGGCGACGACCCATTGCTGGAGCTTAACCAGTTCAACGTGCAGGCGGCGGAGCTCTTTTTCATACTCTTTATTTTTAAGCGGTGTATTCACTTCGACATCAACAGCGACACTGGTTTTCTTTTTGCTTCCCATGATTGTCATCCTCAGATTGTCCGGCGCGAGAAAAAGCGAGGCCGCACTATGAAGTGTAATCCACCTGAATAAATGGATTAACGTGTCAGCCAGCTGATTTGAACTGGCTCACCATACAAGATTGTTCAATAATGCCCGCTGCGAATTTTTCACACGTGGTTGTGGTATGAAAAAGACAATTTTCTCATTAGCGCTGAGCACCTTTGGCCTGGGCATGGCTGAATTTGGCATTATGGGTGTCCTGACCGAACTGGCGCAGGACACGGGTATCTCCATTCCCTCCGCGGGAAATATGATTTCGTTTTATGCCTTCGGCGTCGTCATCGGCGCGCCGATTGTGGCGCTGTTTTCCGGCAAATTCTCGTTAAAAACCACGCTGCTGTTTCTGGTGGCGATGTCCGCCGTCGGAAACACCTTGTTTACCTTTTCAACGACCTATTTCTGGCTGGCGACGGGGCGCTTAATTTCAGGATTCCCTCACGGCGCGATTTTCGGCGTCGGGGCAATTATCCTCTCGAAAATTGCGCCACCGGGGAAGGTAACGGTCGCGGTGGCCGGGATGATCGCAGGAATGACGGTGGCCAACCTGATGGGCGTTCCGCTGGGCACCTGGCTTGGGCATCAGTTCAGCTGGCGCTATACCTTTTTCGTGATTGCCGCGTTCAATGCGCTGGTGATCCTCTCGGTGCTGCTCTGGGTGCCGGATATTCATGAAAAATCAGAAATTAAATTGACCGAGCAGTTCCAGTTTCTGAAGAAGCCCGAACCCTGGCTGATTTTTGCCGCCACGATGTTTGGCAACGCTGGCGTGTTTGCCTGGTTCAGCTTCGTTAAACCGTTTATGGTCAACGTGTCGGGCATCGAAGAAGGGGCGATGACCCTCATCATGATGCTGATGGGCCTGGGTATGGTGTTGGGCAATCTGCTGAGCGGTAAGCTCTCGGGGCGTTTTAGTCCGCTGCGCATTGCGGCCACCACCGACATGGTGATTGTCGCCTCGCTGCTGCTGCTTTTCGCCTTTGGCGAACTGAAAACGGCCTCGCTGGTGATGGGCTTTATCTGCTGCGCCGGGCTGTTCGCGCTCTCTGCGCCGCTGCAAATCCTGCTGCTGCAAAATGCGAAGGGCGGGGAGATGCTGGGGGCCGCGGGCGGGCAGATGGCGTTTAATCTCGGCAGCGCGATTGGCGCATACTTCGGCGGAATGATGATTACCCTCGGCTTTAGCTGGCGCTACGTCACGCTGCCTGCGGCGTTCCTCTCGTTTTCGGCCATGAGTGCGCTGCTGATCTACGGTTATCTGCGGGCCAGAGAGGCTCAGGCTAACGCTCGCGCGCTAGCCTGAAACGGGTCAGGCAAGCCAGGGCTCGCCGAGAGTCAGCATCAGGCGGTTGGCCCAGGCGAAGAACGCCGCGGACTGCACCAGGTCAAGCTGCGCTAAGGTATCCAGCCCCTCTTTTTCCAGGTCGGCAAGGTGCAGCGGCGTGGCGGCAGGCGGTGTAACCGACAGCGCCGCCGCGAAGTTAATTTCCGCCTGCCAGCGTGCAGACTGTCCCTCACTGAGGGATTGCCCGGGACGTACCGCCAGCAGTGCTTCCACCGCGCCGTCATCCTTAGACAGCTGGCTGGCTTTACGCGCATGGACAGATGCGCAGTAGATGCAGCCGTTGATTTTACTGGCGACCGTTGCAGCCAGCTCACGCTCGGCACGCGGCAATCCTCCCGGCGTATAAAAAATCCCTTTATCCGTCAGCGTGCGCTGTTCAAGCACCGGCAGGTTGCGCCCCAGCAGGCGGAAATAGTCGGAGTCCGTGTGGCCAAATTTCGCCAGGATCGCCACCTCATCGTCACGGAACTCCGCCAGCGGTTTGGCGGCTATCCATGGCTCCCAGCCCAGCTCCTGCTGGGTGAAGGCGACGGGTGCCGCCTTCCCGGTGACCGTGGTTGGCGTTGTATGCCAGATTCCCGCGGCCACTGGTACATCGCTTGTGGCAACGGGCCTGTCGTTCAGCAGACGCAGTCCGGCGATCAGTCGGCTCTGGAAGCTGACAAACGCGATAAGCTGCGCCAGGGTGACAATGCCTTCCTTACTCCATCCTGCGTGGGTCAGCGCCTTTAGCGCCGCCGGCGTGGCTTCAACGGGGGAGAAGGTCAGCAGGCGCGCGAAGTTCAGCGCCGGGGTCAGGCGGTCTGAAGTCGGGTCAGCCAGGCCAAACCCCGCGTAGTGCGCGGCCAGCGCCTCCGCGTTGTGCCACCTGGCCACTTTCGCCGCCACGGCGAAACGCTCGTCGAGTGCAAAATCTTCATCCTGCTGGCTAAAGAGGATTTCATAGCTGCCCTGCGCATGGCGCGTGGCGGCGTCCCGCGTGGCGCGCGCCTCTGCCAGAGGGGAACCGGGTTTAATTTCCGCCAGCTCGGCAAGAATATCCTGACTTAATGACATAGGTCTCTCCTCAAAGAATGTGGGGGGCAATATGTTCGGCAATCAGCTCAATGGAGCGTAGGGTGTCGCGGTGCGTGGGCTCGACCGAATGGACCTGGAACGAGATATCCGTGGCGCGTCTGAGAATGGAATCGGCGTGCAGTGAGCGCAGTACCGTGTCGGGTGAACCGATATGGGCGTCAAACTGACGACGATAATCCGTGACCGTGTCACCTTTAACTGCGTGTCCGGCAGCGCGATGCTGCTGTGCCTGTTTCGTGAGACCCGGCGTCGCAACTTTCAGCGCATAGTCATCGCTGTCGGCGACGAACGCGGTACGTGAGGCAAGAATGCGCGGTGCGATGCCCGCCGGTAGCGCCTCAAGGTAGGCATCCACAATCGGGTTCTGGATAGCGTCGAGCGTGAGATCAGGCTGGTCTGCCGGGCGGGGCTGCGTGCGTGAGAGCATTAAGCCGTGTCCGGCCTGGGCTGCCCGCACGGCCCCCTCCACGGAGAAGGTGGCAATCCAGATGCGGTCAGCCAACTGCGGTGCCGGTGGGTATAAGTGGTTATCCGGATGGCCGAGCGAATCCCCACGCCAGGCGCTCTGGAGCACGTGCAGGTTCTCGGCAAACGCGGCTGCGCGCGCCTCAAACGTCAGGCCGAACGGCAGGAATGAGGTGGGCGTGCCGCCTGACCCCAGCCCGACTTCAAGACGTCCATCGGCGAGTAAATCAAGCACCGCGGCATCTTCCGCCACGCGCAGCGGGTTTTCCATCGGCAGGGTAATAATGGCCGTGCCCAGACGGATGGTTTCGGTATGCGCCGCAACGTGGGCCAGGAACAGCAATGGCGACGGCAAACCGCCTTCACTTTCATGAAAGTGGTGCTGCGCAATCCACGCGCTGTCAAAGCCGTGGCGTTCAGCGTGGCGGATCTGTTCTGTGGCCAGACGATAGCGCACCTTCGGTGTGGCATCGTCAAGCAGGCGGGTGAAAAACCCAAGGCGTTTTCGCGTCATGCGAACTCCTCCGTAGCGGGTGAAAAATGGGGAATGGCGTCAATCAGTTCGCGGGTATAGGCGCTCTGCGGCGCAGCGAACAAGGTTCCGACGTCACCGTGCTCGACCACCTGACCGCTGCGCAGCACCGTGACGCTGTGAGCGATCCGGCGCACGGTGGAGAGATCGTGCGTTATGAAGAGATAGGTCAACCCCAGTTGCTGCTGCAGTTGCTGCAGCAACGCCAGGATCTGCGCCTGAACGGTGACATCCAGCGCGGAGGTGGCTTCGTCCAGCACCAGAATGGTCGGCTCCAGGATCAGCGCCCGGGCGATGGCCACGCGCTGGCGCTGCCCACCTGACAGCTCACGGGCGGTGCGGGTCAGGAGGTCGACGGGCAAGGCAACCCGCTGCGCCACGGTCTCGACCCGGATTTTGCGCTCCGCTTTGCGCAGGCGGGAAAAGTTCTTCAGCGGCTCTTCGATAATCTTAAACAGGGTCTGACGCGGGTCGAGCGAGGCAAACGGGTTCTGGTAGACAAACTGGATCTTCTGGCGCAGCTGGCGACGGGCCTCGCGGCTGAGCGTGGTGGCATCAATATCGTCAATAATGACCTGCCCGCTGTCGGCCTGTTCGAAGCCCAGCAAAATACGGGCAAGGGTAGTTTTCCCGGAGCCCGATTCACCCACCAGGGCATGCGTGCTGCCGCGCATGACGTCGAACGTCACCTGATCCAGCACCTGCAGCTGATGGCCTTTGTCCAGCGAGAAACGTTTGCTGATGGCGCGGGCGCGAATGGCCGGTGAGGCGAGCGGCAGACCGGCCACCGGGGCGATGGTCAGGCGCTGGCCCTGGAGATCGCTCAGCAGCTGGCGGGTGTAGGCGTGCTGCGGCGTACGGACGATATCGGCGGTGTTTCCTTGTTCCTGAACCTCGCCATCGCGGAAAACCAGCAGCCGGTCCGCGCGCTCAGCGGCCAGTGCCAGATCGTGGGTAACAAACAGGACGGCGGTCCCCGATTCCCGGCGCAGGCGATCCAGCAGGTCAAGAATGCGTTTTTGTACGGTTACGTCCAGCGCGCTGGTGGGCTCGTCGGCAATGATGACGTCCGGGCGCAGCGCTATCGCAATGGCAATCAACACCCGCTGTTTCATCCCGCCGGAGAGCTGATGGGGATATTGCTTCATGCGCTGTTCGGGATGGCTCAGGCCGACCTTTGTCAGCAGGGCGAGCACCTGCTCGTCGCGCTGGAGTGCCGTTACCTTTTGGTGCAGCTGAATAATTTCGCCAACCTGCGCGCCGATGGTTTTTACCGGGTTGAGTGAATTTCCCGGATCCTGCGGTACCAGGCTGATGCGCGCCCCGCGGAGAGTATCAAGACGCTTAGCGGACCACTGGCTTATCTCCTCACCGTTGAGCACGATTTTTCCTGCATCACGCCGGGCGTTGTCAGCCAGCAGACCGATGATCGCCTGCGCCGTGGTCGTTTTGCCGGAGCCGGATTCACCGACAAGCGCCAGCATTTCCCCCCGACGGAGCGTGAAGCTAACGTTATGCACTACCTCCCGCCACTGGCGCGCGGTACGGTAGCTAAGGGTCAGGTTTTCTACCGAGAGTACGCTCATTTCAGGCCTCCGCTGAACTGCTGGCTGATTCGGTTGGTCGCCAGCACCACGGCGATGACCACCACGCCGGGGAAGGTGGTTAACCACCAGGCGGTAGAGAGATAGTTACGGCCTTCGGCAATCAATAAGCCCCATTCCGGCACGGGCGGCGGGGTGCCGTAGCCGAGAAAGCTCAGCGTGGAGAGTGCCAGGATGGCCTGACCAAACTGCAGCGTGGCAAAGGCGAGGACGGCGGTTAAGGCGTTAGGCAGGATGTGTCGCCACAGCACCGCCAGGAACGTCCCGCCGCTGCCAAACGCCGCCTCGACATAATCCGTATGGCGGATGCGCACCACTTCACCGCGCGCGAGGCGGGCGAAGCTGGCAATGGAAGCCACGCCCACGGCAATTGCGGCATTAACGGTGCCAAACCCGAGCAGAATGATCACCGTCAGCGAGAGCAGCAGGGACGGGATGGAGAGCAGCACGTCGACAAAACGCATCAGGAAAGACTCAACGCGTCCGGCGAACGCCCCGGCAACCACCCCTAAACCGGTGCCCACCAGCAGACCCATCGTGACGGCGGCCAGCGCCGCGCTCAGGGAGTGGGACGCACCATATACAATACGGGTGTAAACATCGCGGCCAAGCTGATCGGTGCCGAGCCAGTGGCCGGCTTGCGGGGCCAGACGCTGTGCGCCCGCGATGCCCTCAATCGGGCTGTAGTGGGTTAACAGGCCCGGCGCCGCGGCGGCGAAAATCGCAATCACAATGACCGCCCATGCCAGCCACAGTCCGGGCTGCCACGCGACGCCCTGCCAGCTGGGGACGCGTTTACGCGCGGCGGCAGCGTAATCGACCAGACTCATGAAGCACCTCCGGATAGGGGTTGCAGCCGGGGATCCAGCAGCGGCATCAGCAGATCCACCAGCAGATTGATCAGGACAAAACCGAGCGCGGAAATCATCACCACCGCCTGAAGCACGGCGATGTCCTGGTTATTGACCGCCTGCTGGGTCAGTTGCCCCAGCCCGCTGCGGCCAAAAACGGTTTCGGTGATCAGCGCACCGGCAATCAGCTCGCCCAGCAGCAGCCCGGCAATATTCAGCACCGGCAGCAGGGCGTTGCCGGTCACATGACGCCACAGGACGGCGGTTTCACTCAGCCCTTTGGCCCGGGCAACGGCGACAAACGGCTGGGTCGCCACCTGGTCCAGGCTGCGCATCAGGATTTGTGCCAGCGGGGCGGAGATGGGGATGGCGACGGTGACGATGGGCAGGATCAGCCCCTGCAACGGCGTCGGGTTAATCACCGGGATCAGCCGCAGTTGAAAAGAAAAAAGCTGGATCAGGGCAATCCCCAGCCAGAACGTCGGTAAGGAGATAAACAGGACCGGCAGAGACTGGAAGGTATTGCTCAACCAGCGCAGACCCGGTAGCCGCGACGCAAAGGCCAGTGCGAAGGCCAGCACAACCGCGAGTAAAAAGGCGGGCAGGGCGAGGCTCAGGGTATCCGGCAGATTGCTGGCAATCAGCTCACTGACCGGCACGCCTGCCTGTAACGAGTAGCCGAAATCTCCTCGCAGCATCGCCAGCAGCGTATGGCCGTACTGCTGCCACAGCGGACTGTCCGCGCCGTAGGCCACGCGCATCTCCTCGATTTGCGCCGGGCTTAAGCCCAGGTCCGGGTTCTGAAATTTAATCAGCACCGCGTCGCCCGGCAGAACCTGGAGCAACACGAACGAGAGGGTAAAGGCGGCCCACAGCACCAGCAGCCCATGCCCGAAACGTTGAAGAAGTGCGTGGCGCATCGTCAGCTCCTCAGTGTTTCTCAATCCACGCGCCGTAGAACGACGGGCGGCCTACCGCTTCGAAATTCACGCCTTTCAGCCACGGGGCGCCGGCAAAGACCTGCGGCTCCTCGAAGATCGGGATGACGTAGGCGTTATCCAGCAGATAGCGCTGGGCGTCGCCCGTCAGCTGCAGGCGTTTTTGCGGATCGACTTCCGCAGAGATGTTTACCAGCAGCGCATTCAGCTTGTCGTCGCGGAAGTCTTTAACCTTGTCGCTGGAGCCGCCTTTTTGCAGCAGCGCGTCACGGTTAGCGGGGTAGAACATACTTTTCACCACATCCGGATCGGCGCGGCCGACTTCGGAGACGGTTAACGGGGTTTTCAGTGGGTCAAGGTTATCCAGCGTTCGGCTGCCTGCGTCACCGGCCTTGACGTTCAGGGCCACGCCCACCTGCCGCCACTGCTGGGCAACCAGCTGCAGCACCTCTTTGTTTTGCGGCTGCGGCAATGATTCATAGACCGTCAGCGCCAGCCGCTGGCCGTCTTTCGCGCGAATGCCGTCGCTGCCTGCTTTCCAGCCTGCCTCATCGAGCAGCTGGTTGGCTTTTGCCGGGTCAAAGGTCAGTTTGTCGCTGAGATCGACAAAGCCTGCGGCAGAACCGGCAATCACGGACTTCGCCTGCGGATAGTTAGCCGAGAAGAGGGTTTCGACCACCTGTTTCGCATTGGTGGCGTGCAGCAGCGCCTGGCGAACGCGAACGTCGGAAACCAGCGGGTTGTCCGGGCGGAAGCTGATGCTGTCGTTCACCCCACGCGTCGGGGCGGCATAGATTTTATAGCCCTGATCGGTGGCCTGCTTTTCGTCATACGCCTGTACCTGACGAATAAAATCCGCCTGACCGGCCAGCAGAGCGCCGATGCGCACGCTGTCTTCCTGGGTGACGATAAACTTGATGCCGTCCAGATTGGCCGGACCCTGCTGCGGCAGATTTTTTGGCCCCCACTGGTAATCTTTGCGGGCTTCAAGCGTCACTTCGCGCCCCAGCTTTTCGTCTTTCACCACAAACGGGCCGGAGCCAATGATGTGGCGCGCATCCCCCAGCTCTTCAAAGTTGCGTTTCAGGGTGCTGAGCGAGACCAGACCCGAGCCAATGGTGGCAGTGCCCTGCAGGAAACCCGGCGACGGTTTTTTGAAGTAGAACTTGACGGTCAGCGGGTCGACCACCTCGCTGCGATCGTAGTTATTGATCACTTCGGACACCGGCAGACGCTGCGCTTTGTTACCTAAGCCGTAGGTATCAAAGTTTTTCGCTACGGCGTTTGCGTCCAGCGGCGTGCCGTCGGAGAAGGTGATACCAGGGCGAAGTTTAAAGGTGTATTCGGTTTTATCGGCGTTGGTGGTCCAGCTTTCGGCCACCCAGGGCTCAACCTGTAACGTTTTCGGGTTCTGCCAGGTCAGTTTGTCGGTGATCTGGTTCAGAATGCCGCCGTTGGGGTAAAAGCCACCGGCAGGCGGATAGAGGTTGGTGTGGGCCTGTTGCTCCAGATAAATCAGCGTGCCGCCTTTGACGGGCGCATCAGCGGCCCAGGCTGCGGTGGTCGTCAGAATTAACGCCGTCAGCAGCGGCAGACGAAATGGGGTTTGCATCGTGAATTCCTTTGTTATCTTCTTGTTAGCGTCGGATTCATCATCGGGCGCGGGGGAAAACAAGGGAACAAAGGAATTAAGATAAGGATTGCCGGAAAATGGCTATAAAAAAACCGCCCCGGAGAGGAGCGGTGATGAAAGGTGGACGATTATGAACGTAAGTCGATCACCATACGGCCACGGATCTGGCCCTGTTCCATCTCTTTGAAGATGGCGTTGATGTCCTCGATCGGACGCATCGTGACCTTAGGCACCACTTTGCCTTCCGCGGCGAACTGGAACGCCTCCTGCAGATCCTGACGGGTGCCGACCAGGGAACCGACCACCTGAATGCCGTCCAGCACCAGACGTGGAATATCGAGGCTCATGGCTTCCGGTGGCAGACCCACCGCCACCACGCGGCCACCGGCGCGCACGGCATCCACTGCCGAGTTAAACGCCGCTTTTGCGACGGCCGTCACCACGGCTGCATGCGCGCCGCCGGTTTTTTCCTGCACAATTTTTGCGGCATCTTCGCTGCGGGAGTTGATGGTTAAATCCGCGCCCATGCTGGCCGCCAGCTTCAGCTGTTCGTCGTTAACGTCAAGGGCGATGACTTTGGCATTAAAGACGTTTTTGGCGTACTGCAGCGCGAGGTTACCCAGCCCGCCCAGACCGTAAATGGCAATCCACTGGCCCGGTTTAATACCCGATACCTTCACGGCTTTGTAGGTGGTGACGCCAGCGCAGGTAATGCTGCTGGCCGCCGCCGAATCCAGACCATCCGGCACTTTTACCGCGTAATCCGCAGTGACGATGCACTCTTCCGCCATGCCGCCATCCACGGAGTAACCGGCGTTTTTCACATCGCGGCACAGGGTTTCGTTGCCGGTATTACAGTATTCGCAGTGGCCACAGCCTTCAAAAAACCATGCCACGCTCGCGCGATCGCCGACTTTCAGCGATTTCACGCCAGGGCCGACCTCTTTGACGATCCCAATCCCTTCATGGCCCAGGATCACGCCGGTTTTATCGCCGAAATCGCCGTTCTTCACGTGAAGATCGGTATGGCATACGCCACAGCACTCCATCTTCAGCAGGGCTTCCCCGTGCTTCAGCGGGCGTAAGGTTTTTTCGGTGACATTGACCTGATGATCCTGAGTGACAACAGCAGCCTTCATGTGTATCTCCTTGTTCATGATAAGAATCTGCATAGCAGGTGTAATACCCCTTAAGGATTAATACATTAGCCTGGTAATGCAAGGCTGCGGCAACATAATGTCATCATTTAATCCGATTTCAGATTAAGAATACGGCGTTCCTCTAATAATTAAGGGGGAAAATGCTGGCCCGGCGAGGCGCTCGCCGGGCGCAGACTTACAGCTGTGCTTCTATCTCCTCTATCTCTTTACGCCATTGCGCCTGTAGCTGCGGTTTTTGATGTTTCGGTTTGCGCGCCAGATCGTCTGCCAGCAGCGTTTCCAGCGCGACCAGCCGTTCAAGCAGATCGTCATACGGTGAGGGTTGAACCGTCGCGGCGGCAGCGGGCGCAGTGGCCGTTACCAGCCCCGCGCTTTCACGCAGCCGCGCAAACACCGCTTCCGCGTCGTGCCATTCGCTCAGCGTACCGTCCTCTATCAGCCAGAAGCGGTTGCAGCTTTGGCTAATTAACTGACGATCGTGGCTGACCAGCAGCACGCCACCTTCAAACTGCTGCAGCGTTTCTGCCAGCGCCTCTTTGCCTTCCATGTCCAGATGGTTGGTTGGCTCATCGAGCATCAGCAGGCTATAGCGGGCGAGCGTCAGGCCCACAAACAGCAGGCGTGAACGCTCGCCGCCGCTGAGCGTGCTGACTTTCTGCCCGTGACGGGACCACGGGAACCCGGCGCTGATAAGCGCCATCTTCCGGTTTTGCGGGTCGGGCGCGAAAGGCTCCAGCGCATCAAGCAGCGTGGCGTCATCCGGCAGCTGGTTCAGCGTCTGATCGTAATAGCCCGGCGAGACGCGAGGATGGATTTTCAGCCCGCTGTCCGTCGGTTCATCGGTAAAATGTCGCCAGATTAGCTTCATTAACGACGATTTACCGCAGCCGTTACGCCCAACAATCGCCACGCGATCGCCGCTTTTCAGCCGTGCCGTTTCGATGTTAAACAGCGGCGGTAGCCCTGGCGCAGGCGGGACGCTGAGGTTTTCCATCTCCAGCAGACGGTCTGCCCGCAGCGCGTCACCGCGCAGACTTAACGTCCACGGGCTACCCGCCGTGAGCGAGGTCTGGCTCTCTTTCAGGCGTTCGACCTGTTTTTCCATCTGTTTAGCTTTGCGGGCCAGATCTTCGTTGTCGTACACCTTGCCCCAGGTCGCCAGCCGCTTCGCGCTGGCGGTCACGCGGTCGATCTCCTTTTGCTCCGCATTGTGGCGCTGCGCGTCGCTTTCATCCCTGGCTTCCAGCGCCTTGCGTGCCGCCGTGCAGGGAAGGGCAAAGTAGTGCAGCGTTTTATCGCGCAGGATCCAACTGCCGTTGGTGACGGCATCCAGCAGCTGTCTGTCATGCGAGACCAGCACGAAACTGCCTGACCAGTGCTGTAAAAAGTGCTCCAGCCAGAGCATGGTTGGCAGGTCCAGGTGGTTGCTGGGTTCATCAAGCAGGAGCAGATCTGGCTCGTGGATCAGCGCCCGCGCCAGCAGCAGGCGGGTGTGCTGACCGCCGCTGAGCGTGGCGGCGTGCAGCGCCATATCCTGCGGCGTAAAGCCCATGCCCGCCAGCAGCGTTTCAGCTTTCCAGCGCAGGCTGTCGCGTTCCGCAGAGGGCAAGCGGGCCAGAACGGCATCCAGCATGGTCAGCGGATGAATCGCCTCCGGCAGATGTTGTTCCACGCGCGCCATCAGGCAGTGCCCGGCCAGCGCTACCGTCCCGGCAGCAGGAGAGTCAGTGCCGTCCAGTACCTTCAGCAGCGTACTTTTGCCACAGCCGTTGTCGCCGAGCAGACCAATGCGGTCGCCTTTTTTCAGCGTAAAGGAGAGAGAGTCGAAAAGCGTGCCAAACGCCGTATCAACGCGTAAAGATTGTGCAGTGAGTAAAGTGCTCATTGTTGCTTACCCAAGAGTTACAGGCATGTTTATGCCTCGTCAAACATCGCTGACGATAACTCAGTAAGCCCGAGAGAAGGGATTTCAGGGGTTGGTGTCTTCGCTCAAGCAGAAGTTATCGCAGCACGATACCGATAACGCTTGAGCAGGTGCGATCACCAAATGTATGTGAAACATTGAAAATTTCACAGTACAGCATAATTGGCCTCCTTATATATTCAGTGGGTTAATGGATGAAAGGAGTGTAGCGGGGGAAAAGGGGTTTGGCTAGTGGGGCGTGAATGTGTGATTCATATTGTGGGTTCGGAACCATTCCCTCTCCCTTTGGGGTGAGGAATCCCCAGTAATTTTTTTACCGAAAGCGACGAAGGTTGTTTCAGGAAAATGAATGAATTACAGCGATGCCCTGGTCCGGCTGTAAATCGCCGAGGCGTTTCCGTAAGGCCGGGGCGAGGCGCAGGGATGCGCCGAGAGGGCGTGGCCTGCAGGGATGCAGGCTCATGCCCGACCCGATAGCCTGGAGGAATAAGCTGAGGGTACCGCGAAGCGGCGATTTACCGCCGGGAGCCCGGGTCGCCAGGGCGGTGGCGATTGAGCCGCCCTGGCACGTTCACTGGTCATGTTGTTACAGAGTAGCAAGGAACATAAAGTGAACGGAATAACCTCTACAGCCGTATGTTCCCCCTCACCCCAGCCCTCTCCCTCAAGGGAGAGGGGGTTGTCTGTGCAGGCATTATTTTGTGGGGATCCCTCAGCCCGAAGGGAAAGGGAATGGTTGAGGCGCAGAGTTAAATCGAGGTACGGCGATAGCTGCGGTATTCAGGCTTCCAGAAGTTGTCGTCAATAGCCTGCTGCAGCGCGTCGGCAGAGGTCTTCACCGCCACACCCTGCTGCTGCGCCATTTTACCGACCGCAAAGGCAATAGCGCGCGACACCTTATGAATGTCTTTCAGCTCTGGCAGCACCAGACCTTCGCCGTCGTTGACCAGCGGCGAGTGGCCCGCCAGGGTTTCGCTCGCGGACATCAGCATTTCATCGGTAATGCGCGACGCCCCGGAGGCGATAACGCCCAGACCAATGCCCGGGAAAATATACGAGTTGTTACACTGGGCAATAGGATAAGTTTTATCTTTCCACACGACCGGATCGAACGGGCTGCCGGTAGCAACCAGCGCGTTACCTTCGGTCCAGGCAATGATGTCCTGCGGCGTTGCTTCCACGCGGGAGGTCGGGTTGGAGAGCGGCATCACGATAGGGCGTTCGCAGTGCTTGTGCATCTCGCGAATAATCTCTTCGGTGAAGAGACCGGTTTGACCGGAAACGCCAATCAGAATATCCGGCTTCACGTTGCGCACCACGTCCAGCAGGGAGAGCACTTCGTTGTCGGTATCCCAGTTTTTCAGGTTCTCGCGCTTCTGCACCAGTTTGGTCTGGAATGGCAGCAGGTTCGGCATACCGTCGGTCAGCAGGCCGAAGCGATCAACCATAAAGACGCGGGAGCGGGCCAGCTCTTCACTCAGGCCTTCACGCTGGGTCTGGGCGATAATCTGCTCGGCGATACCGCAGCCCGCAGAGCCCGCGCCCAGGAAGACGATTTTCTGGTAGCTCAGCTGGCTGCCTGCCGCGCGGCTGGCGGCGATAAGCGTCCCCACGGTCACCGCGGCGGTGCCCTGAATGTCGTCGTTAAAGGAGCAGATCTCATCGCGATAGCGGTTCAGCAGCGGCATCGCGTTTTTCTGCGCGAAGTCTTCGAACTGCAGCAGCACGTCCGGCCAGCGGTGCTTGACGGCCTGGATGAAATCATCGACAAACTGATAATACTCGTCGTCGGTAATACGCGGATGACGCCAGCCCATATAGAGCGGATCGTTAAGCAGCTGCTGGTTGTTGGTACCGACATCCAGCACCACTGGCAGGGTATACGCCGGGCTGATGCCGCCACAGGCGGTATAGAGGGAGAGTTTACCGATTGGGATCCCCATCCCGCCAATGCCCTGGTCGCCGAGGCCGAGAATACGTTCGCCGTCAGTCACCACGATCACTTTGATATTGTGGTTTGGCACGTTCTGCAGAATGTCGTCCATGTTGTGACGGTTCTGATAAGAGATGAATACCCCGCGGGAGCGGCGGTAGATCTCAGAGAAACGCTCACAGGCCGCACCTACCGTCGGGGTGTAGATCACCGGCATCATCTCTTCCAGATGGTTCTGCACCAGGCGGTAGAAGAGGGTTTCATTGGTGTCCTGAATGTTACGCAGGTAGATGTGTTTGTCGATTTCAGTTTTGAAACCCTGATACTGGATCCACGCGCGCTCTGCCTGCTCTTCAATGGTTTCCACCACTTCCGGCAGTAAACCCAGCAGGTTAAAGCTGCTGCGCTCTTCCATGCTGAAGGCGCTGCCTTTGTTGAGCAGGGGAAATTCGAGTAAAACCGGTCCGGCGTATGGGATGTATAAGGAACGATGTTTTTTCAGTTTGTTGTCCATGTCACTCACTCTTTTTATGAAGATCCGTCCCTGACACTGCTGTTTGTCATCTTTCTGGCCTGTGCGATGGGATGCGGTCCGGCGGTATTATAAAGGAGCTAAATATGAATTACCGCAACACATAAACAAAAACACCATCGGGATTACCGATGGTGTTCTGGATCTCACTCTGGAACTTACTTGCCGGCGTGGCGTTTTCTGCCGGTGGCGTGAGTGACTTGCGTCTCATGGTCGCCTTCAATCACCACTTTGCGCTGATTAGAAAGCTTGTAGTTCAGTCCCAGAATATGGCGTGCCTGACGGTTCGATTTCATGTTAACTCCTCAATCCTGTTGATAGTTTTAAGGACCAGTTTGCTTACGCAAACGAAATGTAACCCCTTAGGTTGCAGATCCAGCTTAGCAGGTTTTTACAAGGGTGCGTTTTGCCCGCTGACGACGTAGTTAATGGTCTGCTGGTAGATGTCACTGAGGATGTCATTGTCTGTGGATTCCACCCATTTGGTCAGTTCCATTAAAATGTCATCTTCAGTCACAGCACCGTGCTCGGCGTGAAGACCCTGCGCAATCGCGTTAACGAGTTCAGGTTGTGCTGCGGTATTAGCCGGGTAATAAGTAAACATGCTGCCTCCGTGTCGTTGTCTGTTTAATGGTACGGCTCGCAAAAAATTAATTCATAAACAGAATGGCAAATATTTCCCCGGTTGTGGTTCAGATTCATCTTAGAAATAAAAATGCCATAAGTGCATGCTTTTATGTGGTTTTAACGGGTGAGAATATATTGGCGCATCACGGAGGGAATATTAGGGAGGGGCTCCTGCCATCATGAAAATAGAGCAGGAGCAGCATTTAAATTACCACTTCATTTCGCCGGTGTTGACCTTAGCGCTTAATTCCAGTGAGCTCTCTTCCGCAAGATTCGGATACTGTTTTTTCAGGGTACGGATAACGCCAGCGGAATCTTTATGTGCAGCTAAAGCCTTTTCAAAGCGCTGCAGATAGTCACGCGTAAAATCAATCGCGCCACTGCCCGCGGGTGGGTTACCCAGATAGTGGCCCGGGATCACGCGTTCTGGCTTATGCGCAGCCATCGCCTGCAGGGTCTCCTGCCACTGCTTACGGCTTTCCGCGGTCTGCGTGTCTGCCGTCCAGACGTGAATACCCCAGGCTACCCCGGTGCCGCCGAGGATGGTTTTCGCTGACGGGATCCACACATAGGCCGCGTAGCTGTCAGGCTGCTCGATGTCGATCTTTTCTCCGTCAACCATAAACGTGGTAGAGGCGAGTACCTGCGGAACAACCAGTTCCGTTGGCGCACCGTCTTTCATCTGCGGACCCCAGAAAGCCAGCTTCGCGTCTTTGGTGGCCTTAATATGGTCAACCACGTGCTGTGTGGCCACCACTTTGGCATTCGGGAAGGCTTTAACCAGCGGCTGCAGGCCAAAGTAGAAATCCGGATCGCCGGAGGTGATCACAATCTTATTCAGGGTTTTGCCGCTGCGGCGAATCTTCTCCACCAGCGCTTCGCCATCTTTCACGCTGAACTGCGCGTCAAACAGCACCGCTTCCTTCGGACCGGAAACCAACGTGGAAGAGACCGCGAAAATGCCTTTTTCCTGCGGGTTATAGGTATCAACATTCAGCTGTGCGGCAAACGCGGCTGGCGTGAAAAGGGTGGAAAGCAGGGCAATGTGAGTGAGTTTCATGCTGTTGTCTCTGTTGTTCAGGAATGTGTCTATTGTACGGATATTCGTATTTGCCAGAATTCCTGAAACAAGACATGCTTAGTTTCATAAATCGAGCAGATGGAGTAGATATGGATCGCGTTATTGCCGCCCAGGTTTATAACCGGATATGCGAGCTGGGAAGTTTGAGCGCGGCGGCCCGCGCGCTGGGTATCTCCCGGCCAATGGTAAGCCGTTATCTGGAACAAATGGAAAAGTGGGCGGGAACCCGGCTGGTAAACCGCTCCACGCGCAAGCTGACGCTGACCGCGGCAGGCGAAAAGGTGCTGCAAAAAACGCGGACGCTCTCGCAGATCTCGCAGGAAATTGAGGGCCAGTCGGAAAAAGATCTACCGTCAGGCACCCTGCGGGTGGCCTGCGCGCACTTTACCGCCATGCACCTGATTGCGCCGGTGCTGCCCGGTCTGCTCTCGTGCTACCCGCAGCTGCGTATCGAGCTGGACGTGAATAATCACCCGGTGAGCCTGGTGGGTGAGCGTATTGATGTTGCCGTGCGTATTACCGACAACCCCGAGCCCGGGATGATTGCCCGCCGCCTGGGGGAGTGTCGTTCGGTACTCTGCGCCTCGCCGGATTATCTGGCACAGCACGGGACACCCGACAGCCCCGAAGCATTAGCGCAGCATAACTGCCTGCACTACAGCTTCTTTGCCGGGCAGTCCTGGCACTTTCTGACCCCGGAAGGGGAAAGCCTGAGCGTCGCCGTCAGCGGCAACCTGAGCGCCAGCATCTCTTCGCTGTTGATGGAGGCGGCGATGAAGCACTGCGGTATTGCCATGCTGCCGGAGCGCGAAGCGCGTGCCGCCCTTGAGCAGGGATTGCTGGTGCCGGTGCTGGCGGCGCTTGCGCCAAAACCGCTGGCCATCCATGGCATTTATCAGTCCCGGGAGTATCAGCCTGCCGCGCTGCGGGTGTTCCTTGATGAGCTGGCCCGCTACCTGGCATGAGGGGGCGATGATTTTTTCTGTAGCCAGGGCGAAGCCGTGCTCCAGAAAATAATATCGGCCCCGAGATAGTTTTCTGCGAACTGGTCAAATTCCGCTTTGGTAAAGGGCTTACCGGTCTTTGGATTTTTATAGGTCAGGGTAGGCTCCTGCACCGCCATCGCGATGAGCGGCAGCGTCTGTTTATTTTTATGGAAGAAGGGATAGGCATTCTTCATGTGCGCCTTGCGGTTGGGCACGATGTCCGGCCCGCCCAGGCCGATGTTGTTGGCGCTGGCATAAGCAAAAAGCCGCCCCATATAGTTATGGTCATTATCCCATTCGCACGGCCAGAAATTGACATATTGCACCACATGGGATTTCTGAAAAGCTTTACGCGCAAAGGCCAGGTTTTCCATTTCGCCGGCAAAGTAGCTGTCGCAGCTAAACCCGGCGGGCGGATGTTTCTCGTCAAGATCGATGGCGGTTTCGGGCAGGTTTACCCCATACACCTCGCCATCAAAGCGTTTTGCAAGGGCCGCCAGCAGTGCCTGGTAGCGCTGGCGCACGGCAGGATCCCACTGGCGCGCTACCCATCCTGAACCGACGGGCTTGCCTTCGCCGGGGTTATCGAACTGCGGTGCGAGCCCGCCACCGTATTGCTTATCGTGCAGCAGATAATCCGGGACGTAGCGGGCGTCCGGCTCAAAAAAACGATCCTGGATCTGGATGAAGAGCTTTTTTCGCGCGGCCTGAAGGCGCGCCAAATCCCGTTCAATCCGCGAGAAGTCATACTGGTCCTTCCCGGGCTCAAGCGCCCGCCAGTTATAGACGATCTGCACGCCGCCGATGTCGCTTCGCGCAACAAGCGGGAATGCCGCATCGAGTTCGTCGGAACTGGTGTAGATAAAGTTCTCCGGCGTTTTCGCCAGTAAAGACAACGAAAGAGCCAGCGTGGTTGCCGCAACGGCCATCCTGATTTTTAGCGCCACAGGTTTATCCTTTTTGTCGGTACAGCAGGTGAATGTCCCGGAATTATCTGTGTTCCGGGGTGGGTCAGATACGTAGTCTATACTTAACCCTTTGTAAGCCAAAAGGAGAGCAAGAATGACGATTCATAAGAAAGGTTCGGCACACTGGTCCGGTGATATCAAGCAAGGGAAAGGGACGGTTTCTACTGAAAGTGGCGTCCTGAATCAACAACCTTACGGCTTTAATACCCGTTTCGAAGGCGCTAAAGGGACCAACCCGGAAGAGCTGATTGGCGCAGCACATGCTGCCTGCTTCTCAATGGCACTGTCGCTGATGATTGGTGAAGCGGGCTACACCGCGGATTCCATTGATACCACGGCGGATGTCTCGCTGGATAAAACCGAGAGCGGCTTTGCAATCAGCAAAATTGCGCTAACCAGTAAGGTTACTGTGCCAGGTATCGACCCACAGAAGTTTGACGGCATTATTCAGAAAGCCAAGGCGGGCTGCCCGGTGTCGCAGGTACTGAAAGCCGAGATCACGCTGGACTATACGCTTAACTAAACCTGAGCCGGGTTAGCGCCCGGCTATCCCTTTTGCCGGGTGGCGCTGCGCTTACCCGGCCTACTCATACAACAATATCAATAGACTGCGTAATTCACTGTAGGCCCGTGCAAGCGTAGCGCCACCGAGCTGTTTGTGGACGGCGGGATGGCGCAAATCTAATCCCGATTACACCAGCAGCGGACGTTACGGCCCTCGCGAGAGGGCTGTAACGGCTGGGGACGTTCACATCCCTGCGTTGCCATCGGGCAGCGGTCGCGGAAAAAACAGCCTTCAGGCAGATGGCGGTTGCCGGGAAGCTCCGTTTTGCGCAAGGCCAGATTTTCGTCCAGCGGTTCACCGGTGCGGGGGACCGAATCAAGCAACAGACGGGTATAGGGATGGCGCGGCGCGCCCAGAACCTGCGCGGCGCTGCCCAGCTCGACAATCTGCCCGAGGTACATCACCGCCACGCGATCGCTCATGTGCCTGACCACCGAGACGTTATGCGAGATTAACACGTAGGTCAGATTACGCTGCTGCTGTAGCGTCACCAGCAGGTTGAGGATCTGCGCCTGTACGGAGATATCCAGCGCGCTGGTGGGTTCATCGAGCACGATGATGTCCGGATCGGACGAGAGCGCCCGGGCGATGGCGATGCGCTGGCGCTGCCCGCCGGAGAAGGCGTGCGGAAGGCGGTCGAGATATTCCGGACGAATACCCACCTGCAGCGCCAGGTGTTCAGCCAGCTGACGTCGCTCCCGCTCGCTGCTGCGTTTTTGCACCCACACCGGCTCGGTGATGATGCGCCAGACCGGCAGGCGCGGGTCGAGCGAGGAGAGCGGATCCTGAAATACCATCTGCATACCGCCCGCGTGGGACGTCCGCTGACATGCGCCGGTGCTGGGCTTAAGCATGCCCATCAGCAACTGGGCAAGCGTGCTTTTCCCGCAGCCGGATTCCCCGACAATACCGAGCGTTTCCCCGCGACGGATCTGCAGGTCGAGCCCGTTGAGCGCATGCACCTGTTCCGTGACGCGCCCCAGCCAGTTTTTGCGCGCCGCAAAGTTCACGTGCACGCTATCCAGTTCCAGCAGTACATCAGACATGGGTTTTCTCCCGTTGTGGATACCAGCAGGCAGCCTGTTGGCCCTCTGCGCCAGAAGGGTGTAAGCGCGGCGTTTCGCTGCATTTCGCCCCGGCGGCAAAGCAGCGCTCGCGGAACGCGCATCCCTGCGGAAGCTGGCTGAGGTTAGGCACCGTACCGGGGATGGCGGGGAGCAGGTCGCGCGGCTGGCCGTTTTCCGGGGCGCACTGCAGCAGGCCAATGGAGTAGGGATGCACGGGCTGGTGGATCAGCGTTTGTGTGGCTCCACTCTCGATCACGCTACCGGCATACATTACATACACTCTGTCGCAGAGCTGCGACACCACAGCCATATCATGGCTGATAAACAGCACCGAGGTGCCGCTGGCTCGAGCTTTATGCTTCAGCAAGCGCAGCACCTGCAGCTGGACGGTGACATCCAGCGCGGTGGTGGGTTCGTCGGCGATAATCAGCTCCGGCTCGCAGGAGAAGGCAAGGGCGATCATCACCCGCTGGCGCATACCGCCTGAGAGTTCAAAGGGATAGCGCGCCATCACCGCCTTCGCGTCCGGGATCTGCATCTCTTCCAGCAGGCTCATCGCCTTCTGCTGCGCCTCGCGCCGCGAAAGGGGCTGATGCTGGCGGATCACCTCCACCATCTGTTTGCCTATCCGACGCGTCGGGTTGAGGGCGGTCATCGGCTCCTGAAAAATCATCGCCACCCGCGCACCGCGCCACTGGCGAAGCTGTTTCTCGGAGGCCGTCAGGACATTTTCGCCGAGTAATTTCACCTGACCATGATGAATATGATAGCTGCCCTCCGGCAGCAGCCGCATGGCGAGCATGGCGGTAACCGATTTACCGGATCCCGATTCGCCCACCACGCCGACAATTTCCCCCCTGTTAATCTCCAGCGAGACGTGGTTCAGCGCGTGGACCTCCCCGCGAAAAATCGGAAAGCTCAGGTGCAGGTCTTCAATGCTTAGTACCGGTTCGGTCATCACTGTTTTCCTCCCGATTTCGGATCCAGCAGATCGCGGATGCCATCGCCAAACAGGTTAAAGCCCACGGCGGTAATCAAAATCGCCGCACCGGGAAACGCGCAGTACCACCACTGGTCCAGAACGTAATTGCGGCCAACGGCCACCATCGCGCCCCATTCGGCGGTGGGCTGCTGCGCGCCGAGGCCAATAAAGCCCAGCGTGGCGGCCATCAGAATGGCGCTGCCAATGTCCAGCGAAGCCTGCACAATCAGCGGCGGCAGGGCGTTGCGCAGGATATGCCAGCTGATCAAATGCCAGCGGGATGCCCCAAACGTGCGGGCGGCCTGAACGTAGGTAAACTGGCGCACCACCAGGGTTTGCCCGCGCGCCAGGCGCACGTAAAACGGAATGCGGACAATGGCGATTGCCAGCATGGCGTTAAACAGGCTCGGCCCGAGCGCTGCCGCCAGCGCCATGGTCAGCACCAGGGAAGGAATGGAGAGCATAATGTCCATCACCCGCATAATAATGGCGTCGCCGCGCCCGCCCAGTACGCCGGACAAACAGCCCACCAGCGAGCCGATGCCTCCTGCAATCACCACCACTGCCAGCCCGGCAGTAATCGACTGCTGGCTGCCCGCCAGTACGCGGCTGAACAGATCCCGTCCTACCTCATCGGTGCCGAACCAGTGCTGCGCAGAGGGCGCCTGCAGGCGAGCAGTCAGATCCAGCGCGTTCGGGTCATGCGGTACGATCCACGGCGCGGCCACCATAATGAAAAGCATCACCAGCATAATGACGCCGCCAACGATCGTGAGCGGGCTTTGACGCAGCATCCAGAACAGCTTTGCCCAGTTGATACGTTGCCTGGCGCGCTTAACAGGGACGGACGTTTCCTGAGTCAACATCATTCGGCACCTCCGCGCCCGATTCGAGGGTCAATCCACAGGTAAAGCAGATCGACCACCAGATTAACCAGCACGTAGGCCAGTGAAACGACGACTGCAAAGCCCATCACGGCAGGGAAATCAAGCGCCTGAATGGACGTTACCACCCAGGCACCCATCCCCGGCCAGGCAAAAACGGTTTCGGTGAGTACGGCGCCGTAGAGGAGATCCCCCAGCGCCAGCCCCAACACGGTAATGGACGGAATCATCGCATTGGGCAGGGCGTAGCGCAGGACGATATACCAGCCGGGCAGGCCGCTGGCGCGGGCGGTGCGGATGTAGTCCTCGCTAAGCTGCTCCAGCATCGCCGAGCGAACCTGACGCGCCACGATGCCGAGATGCACAAACGCCAGCGTCAGCGAGGGTAAAATCAGGTGCTGAAGCGCATTGAAAAAGACCTCGCCGTTGCCTTCCAGCAGCGCATCCAGCAGATAAAAACCGGTGACGTGTGTCGGCGGGTCGAGCCAGTCATCCAGCCTGCCGCCGCCGGGCAAAAGCTGCAGATGTCCGTAGAACAGCACAATGACGCCCAGACCGAGCCAGAAGGCCGGGGTGGAAATACCGGTCATCGCCATCAGCCGCACCAGATGATCCAGCCAGCGGTTACGGTACACCGCTGACAAAATCCCCAGCGGCACGCCAATGACCAGCGCCAGCAGCAGAGAACAGAAGGCCAGCTCCAGCGTGGCGGGGAAAAAGGCCTTCAGATCCTCGGCGACCGGACGTCCGGTACGAATGGAGGTGCCTAAATCCCCATGGGCCAGAGCATTCACGTAGCGGCCAAACTGAACATACAGCGGCTGATCCAGCCCCAGTTGCTGGCGAATGTTCTGCACGATTTCGTCGCTGGCGCGGTCACCGGCCAGCAGACGAGCCGGATCGCCGGGGATCAGGTGCGAAATAATAAACGTGATAATACAGACACCGGCCACCACCAGGAGTAACCCCCAGCAGCGCTGGCGCACAATGCTCCAGAACGTCATACACTTTCCCCCGGCGAAACGGTTACTTACTCATGGTGGCGATGTTGAATACCTGCTCGAGCATCGGATTAAAGGTGAAGCCTTTGACCTCTTTGTTCATCGCCAGCTGGTAGTTCTTCTGGAACAGATAAACGTAGGCCGCCTCGTCAATCACCACCTTTTGCGCCTGCTGGTAATCTTTGGTGCGCTCCGCCTGGTCCGTGGTTTTCAGCGCGGCCTGCAGCAGCGAATCGACCTCTTTGTTCTCATAGAACGAACGGTTGCCCGGCAGCCCTTTTTTGTCTGATTCAAACCAGTAGTTCATGAACATGTACGGGTCGGCAAAGTCCGGGCTCCAGTTACCGATGGCGATGTCGTAATCGCCTTTGCCGACGCGGTCACGCATGGTGGCGTTGGCCAGTTTCTCCAGCTTGACGTTAATGCCGATCTTGCCAAGGCTGGCCTGCGTGGAAAGCGCGATAGGCTCCCAGTTCGGATCGTTGTCCGAGTAGAGGAAGGTCAGGCTGGCGGGCTTATCTTTCACCTTCTCCAGGGCCGCTTTGGCTTTGGCCTCGTCAAAACTGTACTGCATGGCCGTGGCGTCATAGCCCCACATGCCTTCCGGGATCGGGCCACGCATCTGCTTGCCATTGCCGCTCAGAATGCCTTTGACCATGCCCTGATAGTCCGTCGCCCAGGAGACGGCCCGGCGTAAATCCACCTGGTTGAGCGGGGCTTTGCTGTTGTTGAGGTAGAGATAGGTCACGCGCAGGGAGGGGTATTCCGCGACGGCGACTTTCCCTTCCTGCTTGAGAGCCGCGAGCTGATCGACCGGCAGAGAATCAGCAATGTCCAGGTCGCCGCGGGAAAGCTGCAGCCGGCGGGAGGCGCTTTCACCGATAATTTTCACCGACACGCGCTTAAAGTGCGGCTTTTCGCCCGGCCAGTGGGGATTCGGTACCAGGATCAACTGCTGGCCTTTCTGCCAGCTTTTCAGCATAAACGGCCCGGAGCCGGCAGTGTTTTGCGCCAGAAACCCGCGCGCGTCGTCCGCGGCATTGGCCTTCAGCACCGCCGGGTTAATGATGGAGGCCCCGTCATTCGCCAGGGTGTAGAGGAAGGGGGCGAACGGCTGGCTGAGGGTGAATTTCACCGTGTGGTCATCAATGGCCTCCACTTTCAGGTCTTTCGGGAAGGCTTCAGACGGCCCCTGGCTGAGTTTCAGCAGGCGCTCAAAGGAGAGTTTGACCGCCTCGGCGGTGACCGGCGTGCCGTCGGAGAATTTGGCGTTATCCGCCAGGGTAAACGTCCACTCCTTCTGGTCGTCGGAGGCTTTCCAGCCCGTCGACAGATCGCCTTCCACCTCGGTCGAACCGGGTTTGTACTTGACCAGACGCTGGTATGACGGATAGGTAACGGTCCAGTCGTTGTTATCAATGGTGATGGCAGGATCGAGCGTTTGCGGGTCAGCGGCTTTACCGATCGCCAGCATATCTTTCGGGACGGCGGCCAGCGCCAGCGGGGCGCTCAGAGCCAGCGTAGCGGCAATGATGGTCGAGAGAAGCGATGTTTTCATGGCAGTGCTCCAGGTTTAAAGAGAGGTGTGCGTCAGGGGAAAACAGGCAAAACGGTCTTCAAGCAGCGGGTAGCTGGCGGCGTTCGGCAGTTCGAAGTGCCACCATTCGCTGGCAATCCCGACAAAACCGCCGCCGAACATGATGGCGTTCAACAGCAGACGGTTGCGCTGGGCGTGCGGCGGCACAGAGGGGTGATACGGATGCGAGCGGTCGTGCATTTCGTCAAAACCGGCCCCCATATCCAGCACGACGTTATGTTCGTCCATCAGCGTGACGTCGATGGCCGTACCGCGGCTGTGATTGGAGCCAATCGCCACGTCGACGACATATTCCGGGTTCGGGCAGGCATCCCACAGCCGGGCCTGCGCCTGCTGCGGTCGATAGGCGTCGTAGACCACCAGCTTCAGCCCGGCCAGCGCGGCAATGCTGATGGCTTTTGCCAGCGCGGTGGCGGCGTCGGTATGCAGCAGGCACAGCGCCTCCTGATAAATCGGGCGGCCGGTGATGTTGTCGGCGGTGGCGTATTTCAGATCGATATGCAGCGTGGGAAAGGTCTTCGCCACATCAATCAGTTGACTCTCTTCGGGCATAGCTCCGCTCCTTTAGCGTTCGAATTGTCCAAACTCTTGTTGTAATTCCCGGTTGACCGCCAGGCGCGCCGGAAGCGCATCACCGAGTGCTTCCACCACGCCCGACAGCAGCAGGTTGAACAGGCAGCTCACCGGGGCAAGGGAATCCCAGAAATGACCGGTATCGGTTTTCACCTGCAGCAAGTCAAGCGGGTAATCCCGCGCCCAGGGGCACCAGATGTCGGTAATTAAGGCCAGCGGAATGCCTTTCTCGCTCGCGACGCGGCAGTACTGGCGCGCCATTGTGGAGTAGGTGCGGGTATCGGTCAGCACGACGTAGGGATGCGCAAACCCCGAGTTCAGGGATTCAACCCAGCTCCCGGATGCGCCTTCGGAATAGCTCACCCGCGGACGAAGGTACTCGAGGTGGCTAAAGAAGGCGTTGGCGATCCCGCGTGTGGACTGGATCCCCAGCACAAACACCGCGTCGGCGTGAGCAAGGCTATGCACCACCTGGCGGAAGACGTCCGTTTGCGCCAGCTGGTACACCTGGGTGATGGCGTCCACTTCCAGCGACAGGGCGTGCTGAAGTCGGTTGGGCAGAGGGCGTTGCTGCTGCCAGGAGTCCAGCCGCTCGTTCATGCCCCAGGGCTGATACGGGTCGCGCAGGCTCTTTTTGGCATCTTCAAGATTGCGATACCCCAGCTTGCGCAGGAAGCGTCCGACGGTGATCCCGCTGGTTCCGCTCGCCAGACCGACACTCTCCGCCGTTTCAAACGGGATCTGCGCGGCGTGCGCCAGCAGCCAGCTTGCAACCCGCTTTTCGCTTGGCGTTAGCTGGCTGAAGATCGCTTCGATACGATTCAACATCTCTGGTTTCGTCGTCATACCGCCTCGCTGTTAACTGGCTGTCAAAAGCCAGATTTCTGTTACCACGTTAACAATGCATGGCGCGTGCCATGTTCACAGGGCAGGTAAAACCCGCTGTGCGGTAAAATTCATGCAATATTTGTTTAACGAATGATCAACATTTGTGCAGCGTAGTTCACTTTTGGTGCACTGTCTGACGCGGCAGGTATGAATTTGGTGAATACGTCAGCCTGTTCACATTTTTGGTAAGATAGTGGCACTGTGAAGATAAAAGGGATCCCGGCATGGCGAATTTGCCCTGGCGTGTCAGCGTGCGTGTTATCGCGCTTGCAAAGAAAATGGCGATGGTTGCGGGGATCGTCGTGGTCGTCCTGCTGGCGGTGCGGGTATATCTTTCGCAACAGGGGCCGGAACTGCACCTTTGGCACACCTGGCGGGCAGATGAGATGTCCGTGCGCGAGCTGGATAATGCCGATTTTGCCGGGTATCTCACCCGGGAAAAGGCGATTTTCGCCGAGCTGGATAACGCGGTAACGGCGAAAACAGGGCGCGAGGAGCAAACGCCGCTAAACCGTTATTATCGCCAGAGCCTGGTGTGGCCTGGTCAGTTTTCACCCGATGCCAACCGCTCATTTGTGCTGATGCCACCCGGAAAGCCCCGCGGCGCGGTAGTGCTGCTGCACGGGCTGACGGACTCGCCTTACAGCGTCAGGCATCTTGCCCTGAACTATCAGCAGCACGGTTTTGTGGCCGTGGTTCCGCGCCTGCCCGGGCACGGCACCGCGCCTGGCGCGCTTACTGACGTGGACTGGGAGATGTGGCTGGCGGCGACACGCCTTGCCGTGCGGGAAGCCACGCGTCTGGCGGGAGAGCATGTGCCGCTGCATCTGGTGGGCTACTCCAACGGCGGAGCGCTGGCGATGAAATATGCCCTCGACGCGCTGGACGCCCCTGCGCTGAGAAAACCGCAGCAGGTGATACTGCTTTCGCCGATGATCGGCGTGACGGCCTTTGCGCGGTTCGCCGGTTTCGCCGGGCTACCGGCGCTGCTGCCAGCATTTGCCAAAGCGGCGTGGCTGAATATCGCCCCGGAATATAACCCGTATAAATACAATTCTTTCCCGGTTAACTCCGCCCGCCAGTCGTGGCTGCTGACGAAAGCCCTGCAGGAGCAGATTGGCCGCGCGGCGCGGGAAAACAGGCTGGAGAATTTGCCGCCGGTGCTGGCGTTCCAGTCGGTGATGGATTCCACGGTCAGCACCCGCGCGGTGGTCACCGGTCTGTTTGACCAGCTTCCGGCAAACGGCAGCGAGCTGGTGGTATTTGACATCAATCAGGCGGCCAGCTTCCGCCCGCTGTTCAAACCGTCGTCGTGGACGGCAACCTCGGCGCTGCTGCCGGTTGCACAGAGGCGTTACAGTGTCACGGTTATCACCAATGCGGACGAACACAGCTTCCCGGCGGTAGCGAAAACCACCCCGGCCGGCAGCACGCAGGAGACGGTCATGCCGCTTGCGCAGCCCTGGCCGCAGGATGTCTATTCGCTGTCGCACGTTGCCGTGCCGTTCCCGCCGGATGACGATCTCTATGGCCGCGAGCCTGGCGTGAAAAACCGCTATGGCATCAGTCTGGGGACAATTGCGCTGTGGGGAGAGACGTCCGTGCTGAGCGTCGGGAAAGAGGCGCTGATGCGGGTCACCTCGAACCCGTTCTACGACTACATGCTGGAGAGGATTAACAGTCGGATTGGGGACGGGGAGAAGTAACGTTCCCTTATGGCGTGAATATGTTAGGTCGCATTGATTAAGTATGTTAAACAGTAGCTTCAAGGCACCTTTCTCATCGGAACTCTTTTTGTGCTGACGACGCTAATCTACCGAAGCCAGTTAAATTTATCTCACCCGTCCACCGAACTGCGGGAGCTGGTCGAGCGCGCCAGGGGCCGCAACGCAAAGCTGAATATTACCGGTGTACTCCTGTCTAAAGGGAGCGATGTCCTGCAAATTCTCGAAGGTTCCGAAGAGAGTGTGGTCAGGCTGTTCCATACCATTCGTCAGGACCAGCGTCACAGCGGGGTGGTTGAACTGATGCGGGACTATGGCCCGCGCAGACGCTTCGAAAATGTCGGCATGCTGTTGTTTGATCTGCAAACCCAGTCGCCGAAAGAGGTGTTACAGTCGGTTTTGCATTACAGCAAGCTGGACAGCTATCTGACCTCTGACGATCGGGTGTTCAAATTTATCCAGACGTTTATCACCGGCAAGCGTCCGTCAGAGTCTGGGGCACGCTATCTCCCTGAAAAATGGACGCTGTCACCCGAAGTGCTACCGTTTGGCGAGAGTCTGGGGCTGATTGCCGGTCAGCCCTGTCAGTTTGCACTTCAGCCCATTGTCGAGCCCTCGGAAGGGACGATCAGCTCCCTTGAAGCCCTGATACGCGGCAATGACGGCGGCAGCCCGGAGCATTTCTTCAGCACCCTCGACCCGGACAAAATCTACGAAATTGATCTGCAAACAAAGGCCTATGCCTTTGCGCTGGCGGAAAAACTGGGGATTGGCAGCCATAAAATTGCGGTCAACCTGCTGCCCATGTCGCTGGTGAATGTGCCTGGTGCCGTTGAATTTCTGGTCAATCAGATCAAACAACACGGGTTGCAGCCGGAGCAGGTGGTTATTGAAGTCACTGAGAACGAGATGATCTCCGGGTTCAACCAGTTCAACAGCGCCATTAAGCAGCTTCGCGGTGAGGGGGTTGGCCTGGCGATCGATGATTTTGGTTCCGGCTATGCCGGTCTTTCTCTGCTGACCCGTTTTCAGCCGGATAAAATTAAAATCGACCGGGAAATTGTCAGCGATATCCACCTCAGCGGCGTGAAGCAGGCGATTGTTCGCTCCATCATCAGCTGTTGCTCCGACCTTGAAATTACCCTGGTGGCCGAAGGGATCGAGAAGATAGAGGAGTGGTGCTGGCTCGAATCTGCCGGGATCCGCCGATTCCAGGGCTTTCTGTTTGCCCGTCCGCAGCTGAATGGCGTCGGCGATATTCACTGGCCGCATCTGATGCGTTAAGCCAAATTTCCTTCCCGTTGTTTCCCCTTTGCCTGGCCTGTGCTTAAATAGCTAAAACGGTTTAATAATGTTTAGCTTGGAGGGTCACATGAAAAAAATCTGGGTACTTGGTGATGCAGTGGTGGATCTGCTGCCGGATGGAGAAGGCCGGCTACTGCAATGTCCCGGCGGGGCACCGGCAAACGTTGCGGTCGGGATTGCCCGACTGGGCGGCCCGAGCGCCTTTATCGGCCGGGTTGGCGACGATCCTTTCGGGCGTTTTATGTATCAGACGCTGGCGAAGGAGCGGGTCGATGTGCAGCAGATGCGCCTTGACCCGGCACACCGCACCTCGACGGTGGTGGTCGATCTGGACGACCACGGCGAGCGTTCGTTTACCTTCATGGTGCGCCCGAGCGCCGATCTGTTTCTGGAACCCGCCGATCTGCCCGCGTTCAGCGCCGGGGAGTGGCTGCACGTTTGTTCCATCGCGCTCAGCGCAGAGCCGAGCCGTACTGCGACGTTTCAGGCAATGGCCGCCATCCGCGAGGCGGGCGGTTACGTCAGTTTCGACCCCAATATTCGCCCGGATCTCTGGCCGGATGAGAACGCCCTGCATAGCTGCCTGGAGCAAGCCCTGCAACGCGCCGACGTGGTAAAACTCTCGGTCGAAGAGCTGGCCTTTTTCACCGGCTGTGCGCAGGTAAACGCCGGTCTGGAGGCGCTAATGCAGCGCTGCCCGGCGCGGTTGGTGCTGATCACCCAGGGTAAAGCGGGCGTGACGGCCTGGCATGAAGGTAGCGTAAAACACTATCCGGCTACGCCCGTTCAGTGCGTCGATACCACCGGCGCGGGGGACGCCTTCGTGGCGGGCCTGCTCTACGGCCTGGCCGCCGGGCAGGACCTGACGCCGGTTATCGCCCTGGCCCAGCGCTGCGGCGCGTTAGCCACTACCGCCAAAGGGGCAATGACCGCATTGCCCTGGCAGCACGAGCTATAATTCCTCCCTTCACTGGCCGCCAGTCGGCGGCCTGAATTGTCGCCTCGATCACACTTACTAAATCGGTTTAGCAAAAAAGATTGCCGATCCAAAATTCACAGGTTTAGTATCAGCAACCTAAACCGGTTTAGCAATTTAGCACGTTTAATGACTTCTTTTAGGGATGCGACAAAATGTATAAAAAACGCAGACTTGCCGTGATGATAGGCATGCTGGCCGGCAGTACCTCTGTTTTTGCCCAGACTGATATATCCAGTATCGAAGCGCGCCTTGCCGCAATGGAGCAGCGCCTCCAGGACGCGGAAACGCGTGCCCAGGTGGCGGAGAAACGCGCCACGGCGGCAGAACAAAAAACACAGCAGCTGGTGGCCGCTCAGCAGCAGGCGCAAACGACAACCCAGGAGGTGGCGCAGCGCACCACCGCGCTGGAGAAGAAGGCGGATCAAAGCGGCGGATTTGAGTTTCACGGCTATGCCCGTTCAGGCCTGCTGATGAACGATGCCGCCTCCAGCAGCAAAAGCGGTCCTTACCTGACGCCAGCCGGCGAAACCGGCGGTGCAGTAGGGCGTCTGGGTAACGAAGCCGATACCTACGTTGAACTGAACCTGGAGCATAAACAAACCCTGGATAACGGGGCGACCACGCGCTTCAAAGCGATGCTGGCCGACGGTCAGCGAACCTATAACGACTGGTCTGCCGATACCAGCGATCTCAATATTCGTCAGGCCTTCGCGGAGCTGGGCAACCTGCCTGATTTTACCGGCGCGCTGAAAGGCAGTACCTTCTGGGCGGGTAAACGCTTTGACCGCGACAACTTTGACATCCACTGGCTGGATTCCGACGTGGTGTTCCTGGCCGGTACCGGTGGCGGCGTCTACGACGTGAAATGGAACGATTCGCTGCGTAGCAACTTCTCCATCTATGGCCGCAACTTCGGCAGCGTGGAGCAGACCGACAACAACGTTCAGAACTATATCCTCAGCATGAACCACTTCGCCGGCCCGTTCCAGCTGATGGTGAGCGGCTTGCGGGCGAAAGATAACGATGACCGCAAAGACACCAACGGCGATCTTATAAAGACGGACGCCGCCAATACCGGCGTGCATGCCCTGGTGGGATTACATAATGAGAGCTTCTATGGCCTGCGTGAAGGGACGGCCAAAACGGCGCTGCTGTATGGTCACGGGCTGGGTGCGGAGGTGAAAAGCATCGGCTCTGACGGGGCCCTGCTGTCTGAAGCGGATACCTGGCGCTTTGCAAGTTACGGTGTCACGCCGATCGGTGGCGGCTGGAGCATTGCGCCTGCCGTGCTGGCGCAAAGCAGTAAAGATCGCTACGTCAAAGGCGATAGCTATGAGTGGGTAACGCTCAACACCCGTCTGATTAAAGAGGTGACGCAGAATTTCGCGCTGGCGTTTGAGGGCAGCTATCAGTACATGGATTTAGATCCGCAAGGCTATAAGGACCGTAACGCCGTCAACGGCAGTTTCTACAAGCTGACCTTTGCACCGACGTTAAAAGCGAGCAAGATCGGCGACTTCTTTAGCCGTCCTGAGCTGCGCCTGTTTGCTACCTGGATGGACTGGAGCAGCAAACTGGACAATTACGCCAGCGATGATGCTTTTGGCAGCAGCGGCTTCAACGCCGGCGGGGAATGGAACTTTGGGGTCCAGATGGAAACCTGGTTTTAACCCATCCCGCTCCCGCCTGGCGGGAGCGGTTTAAACATCATAAAAAATGAAGTCAGGCAGAGGTATCTATGGATTTTGATAATATCGCCCGCGCGCTTATTCCGCTGCTCGGTGGTAAAGAAAACATCGCCAGCGCGGCACACTGCGCAACGCGCCTTCGTCTGGTGCTGGTCGATGACGCGCTTGCCGATCAGCAGGCTATCGGCAAGGTTGACGGCGTAAAAGGCTGTTTTCGTAATGCCGGGCAGATGCAGGTGATTTTTGGTACGGGCGTGGTTAACAAGGTGTACGCCGCGTTTATCCGGGCGGCGGGGATCAGCGAATCCAGTAAATCTGAAGCTGCGGATCTGGCGGCGCGCAAGCTCAACCCGTTCCAGCGCATTGCCCGTCTGCTCTCCAACATCTTTGTGCCGATCATTCCCGCGATTGTGGCGTCCGGTCTGTTGATGGGCCTGCTCGGGATGGTGAAAACCTACGGCTGGGTCAATGCGGATAACGCCCTCTACATCATGCTGGACATGTGCAGCTCCGCGGCGTTTATCATTCTGCCTATTCTGATCGGCTTTACCGCCGCGCGGGAGTTTGGCGGTAACCCGTATCTTGGCGCAACGCTTGGCGGCATTCTGACCCACCCGGCGCTGACCAACGCCTGGGGCGTGGCGTCGGGTTTCCATACCATGAATTTCTTCGGCCTCGAGATCGCGATGATTGGCTATCAGGGCACGGTATTCCCGGTGCTGCTGGCCGTCTGGTTTATGAGCATCGTGGAGAAAAATCTGCGCCGCGTGATTCCGGACGCCTTAGACCTGATCCTGACGCCGTTCCTCACCGTGGTGATCTCCGGCTTTATCGCGTTGCTGATTATCGGTCCGGCAGGGCGCGCCCTGGGGGACGGCATCTCCTTTATTCTCAGCACCCTTATTGCCCACGCGGGCTGGCTGGCGGGACTGCTGTTTGGCGGACTTTACTCGGTGATTGTGATCACCGGTATTCACCACAGCTTCCACGCCATCGAAGCCGGGCTGCTGGGCAATCCATCGATTGGCGTTAATTTCCTGCTGCCTATCTGGGCCATGGCGAACGTGGCGCAGGGCGGTGCCTGTCTGGCGGTGTGGTTCAAAACCAAAGATGCCAAAATTAAAGCCATTACGTTGCCGTCGGCGTTTTCTGCGATGCTCGGCATCACCGAAGCGGCTATTTTTGGTATCAACCTGCGCTTCGTTAAGCCGTTTATCGCCGCGCTGATTGGCGGCGCGGTGGGCGGTGCCTGGGTGGTGTCGGTGCATGTCTACATGACCGCCGTCGGGTTGACCGCCATTCCGGGCATGGCCATTGTGAAGGCCAGCTCGCTGCTGAACTATATTATCGGCATGGTGATTGCCTTCGGCGTGGCGTTTACCGTCTCACTGCTGCTGAAATATAAAACGGACTCTGAATAATGACGTTACCTTCCCGCTGGCCTGCGATCCTGCAGGCCGTTATGCAAGGTCAGCCGCGGGCGCTCGCGGACAGCCATTATCCGCAATGGCACCCAGCGCCAGTGACGGGGCTAATGAACGACCCGAACGGGTTTATCTGGTTTGCTGGCCGCTACCACCTGTTTTATCAGTGGAACCCGCTGGACTGCGAGCACCGCTTTAAGTGCTGGGGGCACTGGAGCTCTGCGGACCTGGTGCACTGGCGGCACGAGCCGCTGGCGCTCATGCCGGAAGAAGAGTATGACCGCAACGGCTGCTACTCCGGTAGCGCCGTGAATAACGCGGGCGTATTGACCCTGTGTTACACCGGCAATGTCAAGTTTGATGACGGCAGCCGCACGGCCTGGCAGTGCCTGGCCGTGGAACAGCCGGATGGAACCTTCAGGAAGCTGGGACCGGTGCTGGCGCTGCCGGAAGGCTACACCGGCCACGTGCGCGACCCGAAGGTGTGGCAGCACGACGGGATGTGGTACATGGTGCTTGGCGCACAGGATGTGCAAAAGCGCGGCAAGGTGCTGCTGTTTAAGTCAGCTGATTTGCACGCCTGGCAATCCTGCGGAGAGATCGCCGGTCACGGCGTCAACGGCCTGTCGGATGCAGGGTATATGTGGGAGTGCCCGGACCTGTTTGCCCTCGACGGGACGCACGTCCTGATCTGCTGCCCGCAGGGGCTGGCGCGCGAGCCGCATCGCTACCTCAACACCTATCCGGCCACCTGGATGAGTGGAGCGTTTGACTCTTCCACCGCCCGGTTTGATCACGGCGAGCTGCACGAGCTGGATGCGGGCTTTGAGTTCTACGCCCCGCAAACCACGCTGGCGGAAGACGGTCGCCGTATTCTGATCGGCTGGATGGGCGTACCGGACGGGGAAGAGATGCTGCAGCCCACGCGGGCGCACGGCTGGATGCACCAGATGACCTGTCCGCGCGAATTACGGTACCGCGACGGCAGGCTCTGGCAGATCCCGGTGCGTGAGCTGGCGGCGCTGCGCGAAGATGAACACAACTGGCAGGGGCGCGCCAGCGCCGCGCCCGCACTCGACGCGACGCGCCTGGAGTTTGAGCTGGGCGCTTCGCAGGTGATTGTCGATTTTGCCGGCGCGCTGCGCCTCAGCGTCGATGGGCAGGGCCTGCGTCTGGAACGCGCGAGCCTGGAAACCGGTGAAACGCTGACCCGCTACTGGCAGGGCGACGTCCGTCATTTACGCGTCCTGTGCGACCGCTCCAGCGTTGAAATTTTCATCAACCACGGCGAAGGGGTGATGAGCAGCCGCTATTTTCCTGTCCATCCTGCCCGGGTGCGATTCGAAGGTGCGTCCGACATCACATTACGCTACTGGTCGTTGCGCACCTGCATGATAGAATGAGGGTTTTGGCAGCCGGATCTAAGTCGTTGTGAGAAAAACAAAACGCGTCACCATCAAAGACATCGCGGAGCTGGCGGGGGTGTCCAAAGCCACCGCCAGCCTGGTCCTGAACGGTCGCAGCAAAGAGCTTCGCGTGGCGGAAGAGACGCGCGAGCGCGTGCTGGCGATTGCAAAAGAGCACCACTATCAACCCAGCATTCACGCCCGTTCGCTGCGGGATAACCGCAGCCACACCATTGGTCTGGTGGTTCCGGAGATCACCAACTACGGTTTTGCCGTCTTTTCTCACGAGCTGGAAACGCTGTGCCGCGAGGCGGGCGTTCAGCTGCTGATCTCCTGCAGCGATGAAAACCCGGGGCAGGAGACGGTGGTGGTGAACAACATGGTGGCGCGGCAGGTGGACGGGCTGATCGTGGCCTCCAGCATGCTTAACGACGCGGACTACCATAAGCTGAGCGAGCAGCTGCCGGTGGTCCTGTTTGACCGCCACATCAACGACAGCGCGCTGCCGCTGGTGATCACCGACTCTATTACCCCGACGACGGAACTGGTGTCAGATATAGCGCGCCAGCATCCTGATGAGTTCTACTTCCTCGGCGGCCAGCCCCGGTTATCCCCGACGCGCGACCGCCTGGAAGGGTTCAAACAAGGTCTGCGTGATGCCGGTGTGGAACTGCGTCCGGAGTGGATCATTCACGGCAACTATCACCCGAGCTCCGGTTACGAGATGTTTGCCGAACTCTGCGCCCGGCTGGGACGTCCGCCGAAAGCGTTGTTCGCTGCCGCCTGCGGGCTGCTGGAAGGGGTGTTGCGCTATATGGGCCAACATAACCTGTTGCAAAGTGATATCAGGTTAGCCAGTTTTGACGATCACTATCTCTACGATTCGCTGACGATCCCGGTGGATACCATTCGCCAGGATAACCGGCAGCTGGCGTGGCACTGCTTTGATTTGATTAGCAAATTGATTGAAGGCGAGACCCCGGAACCGTTGCAACGCAAGCTGGCTGCCACCCTGCAGCGGCGCTATAAGTCAGCAGATTAGCCCGGACTGATACATCAATAACTTTAATTAATTTAAGTTTTGGAAGCGCCGATAACCATAAGGAATAATTCTCCTTGAGGTATTGGTTTATGTCGTTGAAAAAGTCGTCCCTGATTGTCCTGTTCTCGCTGCTTTTCTTCTTTGTTGTCAGCACTGTCACCAGCGTTGGCCTCATCATTAAAAGTAATAATTCCCTGGATAACGTCAATAAAGAGATCCAGGTGGTGCTGTCCATTATTGACCCCATTAACCACAGCCGTACGTTGCGCGTTCGGGTGATGGAGTATGTGAAGATGGTGGAAGCGGGCAACGCAGCGGACGGGGCAGCAAAGCTGACCTCCGTGAAAGAGGCGCTGACCAAAGCGGACCACGCGTTTGCGGCCTTTATGGCGTCGCCGCGCCTGAGCGATGAAGCACCGCTGGTGAGAGCCTATCAGGATGCCTGGCAGAACTACCGCAACCAGGGGCTGGCGCCGCTGATTGATGCCGCTGCGGCACACGATGTCGCCAAATTTGACGCGCTGATCCCGGAAGTGTCCCGCCTCGATCGCCAGTACGAGATCGTTCTCGACCAGGTCCTTTCCGTGCACCAGAAATATGCCAAAAGCCTGAATGAAGATGCGAGCAGTAACTTCGTCTCTGGCCTGGCGATCATTGCCGCAATCGCCAGTCTGTTTGTGGTGGTTATCATCGCAGTCAGCCTGCTGATGAAGCGCTTTGTCTTCGCCCCGGTCAACCTCGCGCGCGAGCACTGCAGCCAGATTGCGGCAGGTAAGCTGGACATTCCGGTGCCGGTGAAGGGGAGCGCCCATAACGAAATCGATCATCTGATGAGCTCGATGGAGCAGATGCGTCAGGCACTGCTGTCAACCATCGCTCAGGTACGCGATGCGAGCCATACCGTGACGCACGCAGCCCAGGAGATTGCCTCCGGGAATATTGACCTGGCGTCACGCACCGAGCAGCAGGCTTCCGCATTAACCCAGACGGCGGCCAGCATGGAAGAGCTGAGCGCGACGGTGGCGAACAACACAGACAATGTGTTCCAGGCCGGAAAACTGGTGCAGGACGCGGTGAAAAATGCCCACACCGGTGAAGCGGTGACCCGCGAAGTCATCGACACGATGAATACCATCGCCGCGAACTCGAAGCGCATCGAAGACATCACCAGCGTGATTAACAGCATCGCCTTCCAGACCAACATCCTCGCGCTGAACGCGGCGGTTGAAGCGGCGCGCGCCGGTACCCAGGGCCGCGGCTTTGCGGTCGTGGCCAGCGAAGTGCGCACCCTTGCACAGAAAAGTGCGGTGGCCGCCAAGGACATAGAGAGCCTGATTGCCCAGTCGGTTTCCAGCGTGAAAAACGGTGCGGAGCTGGTGAGCCGTTCAGGTGCGGTGATTGACGCGATTATTTCGTCGGTCAATAAGGTGAATACGCTGATGGAGCAGATTTCCGTCGCCTCGGAAGAGCAGAGCCGCGGGATTAGCCAGGTCGGGCAGGCGGTGACCGAGATGGACGGCGTGACCCAGCAGAACGCCGCGCTGGTGCAGCAGTCCGCCGCGGCAGCGGCCTCGCTGGAAGAGCAGGCGCAGCAGCTATCGCGGAGTATTTCGAGTTTTAGTTTGCCGGTGCAGGCTTGATTGAATATAAGAGGCTCCTGAGGGAGCCTTTTTAATGTCTGGCTTAACGGGAAAGCCGTATCAGACAAAGTTTCATGTTTTAAAAGCACTTATATTTACAAGACTTACCGTCTGGAGGTGTTGGTCAGGGAAGCTGACTGGACTATTATGCATTTTCAGTACATGCCGTAAGGGGGGATCATGATAGATATCACAAGCGGTGACAGACACCTTAAATTAATGCCCTATGAAAGGCTGACTGAACCCGAGGTGCCTGCCTATAGCCGTATTATGGTATGGGTTGAATTCTCAATCCCTGTCTTAAAAACAGAGTTTGCTGCAGAGTTTTTTGTCGGTCAGTTAGAGCAATTCAGGAATGATGCACATGCTTTCCATCAGGCCTTAACGACAGGTACAAAGTCTAAGGATATTCGTTTAACCTCGGCATTCGAGCAGGTTATGCTTAAGTTTCATCAGGCACATTTTGCCGGTGCTGTTGGAGTTAGTATGGTACTTAAGCCTGAAAACCATGCTGACAGTGTTACCCTTGACGATTCCTTCGAGATTGATGAAAGTTACTTTCCCGACCTGCTCTCTGGTCTGGACGACATCATTTCATGGCAAAACTGATGCTTGAATTACGCTACAAGACCGGCACTCAGACTGCCGGACTTTTTATGCCATTTACTTGCGCCTTTCTCCTTTTCTGTCAAGCGAAGACTAGCGACTTCATTACGCAAAAAGTGATGGCCTCAAGGTGACTCATAGCGCCCGCCAACTCTAACAGCTATGAGTCCAAATCCGACAGCACAAAAATTCTTTCATTCACCCCAGCAATATTTCCCTCGCTCATCCGTCTACCTCACCACAAGCCATAATCAGTTACGGTAAACGAGGTAAACACCATGAGAGATTTTGAAATGCACGGCAGAGGTCACGGGCGCGGATTTGGTCGCCACCGTATGGGCAAGGGATTAGTCATCGGCGCGGTGATTTTCATCGTACTCGGCCTGCTGGTGATGTCCCTGTGGAATGCCTTGCTTCCGGCGATCCTTGGCGTGAAGGCCATCGGATTCTGGCAGGCGCTGGGTATTCTGGTGCTGAGCCGCATTCTGTTTGGCGGGCTGGGCTTCCGCCCTGGGATGTTCGGCGCGCACCGCCGCATGCACGAGCGCTGGATGAACATGACGCCCGAGCAGCGCGAGGCGTTTATTCAGCAGCGCCGCGAAGGGTTTGGTCGTCACGGCCGCGGGCACTGCGGCTGGCACGGGCATCGTGACGATAAGCGCGACGACGCCACGCCGAAAGCGCCGGAAGCAGAGTGAGCGAAATGAAAGCCGGGGAGGCGGGCGGATCCATGCTGATGTCGGCGCTCAATGCCTGCCGCGCCCGGCTGAGAGCCTTCATTCGCGGACGGACGTCCGTCCGTGATGATGCCGACGACATTCTGCAGGAAGTGACGTATCAGCTGATGAAAGTGGAACAGCCGGTCGAAAACGTCGCCGCCTGGCTGTTCCGCGCGGCGCGTAACGAGATGACCGACCGGGCGCGTAAAAAGCGCGAGGTCTCGCTCTCCGGCTATTTTACGGGCGAAGACGACGAGGGTTTCCCGGAGGACGAGCTGGCCGAAACCCTGTTCGGCGTATCGCACACGCCGGAGGAGGAGTACCTCAAAACGCTGCTGTGGGAAGAGCTGGGACAGGCACTGTCTGAACTGTCGCCGCCGCAGCGGGAGGTGTTTGAAAAGACCGAGCTTTACGGCTACAGCATTAAAATGCTGGCAGAGGAGACCGGTGCCAGCGAACAGGCGCTGTTATCCCGCAAACATAAGGCAGTACTGTTTCTACGCACGCGGCTGCGGGACGTCTATGACGCGCTAACGGGCGAATAGCGGCGACAGACAAAACCTTACACTTCCGGCACTTGTAGATTCATCACTATCGTTTATGATCGGGGCGTCTTGTTACTCTGGAATGTTATGCGCAACCGTCAGCTCCTCGGAAAATGGCTTTTGATTATCACCTGTCTGGCGATGGCGCTTTGCCTCGTACAGCGTGCGGTGATGCTCAACCATTTTTTACAGGGGCTGGATCCGCAGATTTCTCTGATAGCTGATGCCCCGGCGCAAACCAGCGATACGGAACAGCCCGGCCCGTCGCCCTGTCAGCTGGGCGCGCACTCGCTGCTTTGCGCGCAGCCGCTGTTCTTTGACGGTGCGCTACCGGCCATTATTATCTTCTTCGCGCTGCTGCAGCTGTTTACGCAAGGGCGGGCGTTTGCGCCCGTTGAACAGCCCGTTCAGGCACCGCCTCCCCGAATACACCTGAAAAACTGCGTTTTCCGTGAGTGAAATCATCGTCACCGCACGATAATTTTTCACTGTTCACGGAGTAAAACATGGTTAACCTCTTCAGGGGATTCGTCTTCCTGTGGCTGTCCTGCATCGGCATTGCCCATGCGGCGGACACCGGCTGGCTGGTTTCCCCCCAAAACGATCACGCCCGTATCCGCTTTCAGGCGGAGAGGGAACAAACGCACATTAAGGGCCTGCTCACCGTTGAGCTAAAACCCGGCTGGAAAACCTACTGGCGATCGCCGGGCGAGGGCGGCGTGGCGCCGAAAATCAGCTGGCCGGACGGCGTAACGGACAGCTGGTCCTGGCCGGTCCCGTCGCGCTTCGATATCTCCGGCATGACCACGCAGGGCTATCACGATAAGGTCACTATTCCGATTACGCTCGACGGGTTGAGGGACGACACGCTCGACGGGACGCTCACGCTCTCTACGTGCAGCAACGTCTGCCTGCTGACGGACTACCCGCTGCACCTCGATTTTACCCAACCGGTGGATGAGGGCTTCCGCAGCGCCTTCGCGCAAGGGATGCGCGCCGTGCCGGGCACCTCCGGCGTTTCTGCCGATTTGTCGGCCTGGCTTTCTGACGGCAACCTGGTGGTGACGGGGACGACGGACGGGAAATGGGATAATCCGGGGATCTTCTTTGACCCGTTGGAGGGTGACATTCTGCCCGGCGAGCCGGTCATTAAACACGACGGCAATACGCTTCGGGTAACGGTCCCCGTCACCGATGAATGGGGCGATAAGCCCGCCTCGCTGAAGGGTAAAACGCTGTCGTTTGTGCTGACCAATGGCGATCGCGCGCAGCAAACCACCATGACCGTTGGGACAACGCCCGAAGAGACTTCAGTGGCGGACGGGATCGGCAAAATGGTGCTGTTTGCGCTATTGGGCGGGCTGATCCTGAACCTGATGCCCTGTGTACTGCCGGTGATGGGCATGAAGCTCAACAGCATCCTGCACGCGGGCTCGGACGGCCGCACCATCCGGCTGCGCTTTCTGGCCACCAGCGCCGGGATCGTGACCTCCTTTATGCTGCTGGCCGCAATGGTCACCGCGCTGAAGCTGGCTGGCGCGTCGCTGGGATGGGGCATTCAATTCCAGAACCCGTGGTTTATCGGCCTGATGGTCGCCGTCACCTTCCTGTTTGCGCTGAACCTGTTTGGGGTCTTTGAGATGCTGCTTCCTTCTGTCGCCGCCGGGCGGCTGGCAACGGCAGGAGGGACGGGGATTAGCGGCAGCTTCTGTGAAGGGATGTTCGCCACGCTGCTGGCGACCCCGTGCTCCGCGCCGTTTCTGGGTACCGCGGTTGCCTTTGCCCTTGGCGCGCCGCTGCACGCCCTGTGGCTCATCTTCCTGATGCTCGGCGTGGGCATGAGCCTGCCGTGGCTGTTTGTCGCCCTGGTGCCGAAAACGGCCTTGCTGCTGCCGAAACCCGGTCGCTGGATGAACACGCTGAAAGTCGTTCTTGGCCTGATGATGCTGGCCTCCAGCTTCTGGCTGGCGACGCTGCTGAGCCTGCATCTGGGCGACAGGGTCACTCAGGTGGTGTTGCTGATGCTGGTCGCCGTCACGCTGGCGCTGTTCGCAATGAAGCGGCAAACGGCCTCGCCGCTGTTCTGGCTCGTGGTTATCGCGCTGTCGGGGTTCGGCGGGTATCAGGTGCGCGGGCTGCTTAACGCGCCGCCTGACGCGTCGGCGCTAAATACCGCGCAGGCCATACCGTGGCAGCCGCTCAGCGAGGAGGCCATCGGGCAGGCTCTGGCGCAGGGGAAACGGGTGTTCGTGGATATCTCTGCCGACTGGTGCGTTACCTGTAAGGTGAACGAGCATCGGGTGCTCAATCAGCCGGAGATCGTTGCCGCACTGCGCCAGCCGGACGTGGTGGCCCTGCGCGGAGACTGGAGCCAGCCGTCCGCGCTCATCGCGGCATTTCTGGCGAAGCGAAACCGCTACGCCATCCCGTTTAACGCGGTGTATGGCCCCGGCCTGCCTGATGGCGAAATCCTCTCGCCGCTGCTGGACAAGCGCACCCTGGTCACCACCCTGAACAACGCAAAAGGCTAACTGTACGATGAAAACACTCCTTATTACGCTTCTGTTCCTGCTGGCCCCGGTTCAGGTGTTCGCGGCCCAGCCGCTGACGCCGGACCAGGAGCAGCGCGCGCAGCAGATGATCGCTGATTTTCTGTTTAACGACCCGAATTCCCCGCGCATCGGCGCGAAAAACCCAAAGCTCACCCTCGTGGTGTTTACCGACTACAACTGTCCGTACTGTAAAAAATTCGATCCGTACCTGGAGAAGATTGTCGAAAAACACCCGGACGTGGCGGTAGTCTTTAAGTTTTTACCTTTCCGTTCGGAAAGTTCGCTCACCGCCGCGCGAGACGCATTAACCGTCTGGCGTACGCATCCTGAGCAGTTTATGAAACTCAACCATACCCTGATGGCGAAAAAGGGGTACCACGATGAGGCCAGCATTCAGGAGGCGCAGAAGCGGGCGGGCGTGAACGTGACGACGCCGGATGACGAGAGCCTGCTGACGATCAAGCGCAGCCTGATCGTCGCGGAAAAAATGGGGATCCAGGGCACGCCCGCCACCCTTATCGGCGAGGGACTGCTTCCCGGCTGGGTGCCGTTCGAACAGTTCGATGAAATGGTCAGTGACGCACTGAAAAACCGCTAACCTGAAGGGGGCGGAATGCCCCCGACAAACCGGAGAGGGAAATGAAAAAATTACTGTTACTTTCGGCGCTGGCGACGTCAGGGCTGGTACAGGCGGCTGAAGCCATACCGGATGTGGTGAAGCACTTCAGCGAGCAGCAGAACATTAAAATCATCAAGAAGCTGGATGCACCCGGCGGGGCGCCAGCCTGGCTGGGGCAGTATCAGGACATGGGCGTCACGCTGTTTTTAACGCCGGACGGCAAGCACGTGATCTCAGGTTATCTTTATGACGACAAGGGGAAGAACCTTAGCGAAGGCTACTTCCAGAAAGAGATCTACGCCCCGATGGGGCGCGAGATGTGGAAAAACCTCAACGCGGCACATCCCCTGAAGGAAGGGGGGGATAGCGCCCCGCGTAAGGTCTTTGTCTTTGCCGATCCGTTCTGTCCGTACTGCAAGCAGTTCTGGTCCGAGGCGCAGCCGTGGGTGAAGGCGGGCAAGGTTCAGCTCAACACGCTGCTGGTGGCGTTCCTCACCCCCAACAGCGGACGTAACGCCGCCGCGATCCTCAATGCGAAAGATCCGGTGGCGGCCTGGCGCGAATACGAGCTTTCCGGTGGGAAAAAGTTGCCGAAGCCAGAGGGTGAGGCTTCCCGCGAAACGGTAGCGATACTGCAGAAGCACCAGGCGCTGATGGACAGCCTGGGCGCTAACGCCACGCCAGCCATTTATTATCTGAATGCGGAAAATGAGCTGCAGCAGGTGGTCGGTATGCCGGATGCGCAGCAGCTTGAGGCGATGTTCGGGCCGAAGCCGTAAATAGCCAGGCAGAAACAGGGTGTTTCTGCCTGGTTGTCATTCAGCCACCCCAGCGTCCCTTCAGGTAATTCACCGCCTGCTGCGTCTGCGGGCGGTTGAGGTAATCTTCCCGGAACAGGATGGTGCCGTTAACGTTGGGCAGCGAATCGTTGAGATCGAGCTGTTTTTTCAGCTCCGGCACGCCGCCCTGAACCGTCCAGTCCGGCTCATTTTTTGACGGCTCACCCACCTTGTAGAACGCAATGCCAATGTACAGGCGAGTGTGGGTCGGCTTCACCACGTCGGCCCACCATCTGGTCAGCACGTCGTAGCGCGCGGCATCCCGCGAGAAGGGCCAGTAAATTTGCGGGGCGATGTAGTCCAGCAGGCCCTGCTGAACCCACTGACGCGTATCGGCGTAGGATTCATCATAGGCCGCGGCGCCGCGGGTGTCGGAGCCTGCCGGGTCAAAGGAGCGGTTGCGCCACACGCCCGCCGGGCTGACGCCGAACTCCACGTCGGGCTTTGTCTGTTTAATCGCCCGGGAGACCTGGACAATCAGCTGCTGCGTGTTGTGTCTTCGCCAGTCGGCTTTGGAGGCAAATCCCTGGCCGTACTGCCGCCAGGTCTGGGAATCATTGAGCGCGGATCCCGGCGATTCGGCATAAAAGTAATCATCGAACTGCACGCCGTCTACCGGGTAGTTCGCCACCACTTCGGTGACCACTTTGGTGATCCAGTCCCGCACGTCGGGAATGCCCGGGTCGAGCACAAAGCGGTCGCCCGAGATGCGCACCCACTCCGGGTGCTGGACATAGACGCTGGACGGGGTCTGATAGGCCGTCCGGTTCAGGGCGGCGATGGTGGACGGTTTAGTATTGGTCGACACGCGGTAAGGGTTGAACCAGGCATGGACCTTCATGCCGCGCTTGTGCGCTTCATCGAGCAGAAACTGCAGCGGATCGTATCCCGGATACTCACCGATGTTGCCCGTTAGCGTATCTGACCACGGCAAAATCTTTGATGACCAGAGGGCCGTGCTGTCGGGCTTCACCTGGAAAAACACCGTGTTAATGCCGAGGTGCTTAAGGTTGTCGAGCTTTGCGATCAGCGCCTGCTTTTGCATCGCGATGCGTTGGTCCGCGCTGCGGCCGTTCACCGAGGCCACCGGGGGCCAGTCGAGACGCGAGACGGTCGCCAGCCAGATACCGCGCATCGGCACATTTGCCTGTTGCGTCGGTTTGCTGACGGTGGGAAGGGGGGTAACCAGTGACTTTGGCGGTTTTGAGGAGCAACTTACAAGTAAAAGTGCGCAGGCAGCCAGCGCACCAGTCCGTTTTACGTGTCGCGTCATTTGCGTATTAGCTCTTGATAATCCGACTGTTGGCCCAGGGATTAAAGGCGGGCGCTTCCTGTTCTGCGTGTCCCTCATCGTTGAGAGAGTCCAGATACAGGGCTTCAACCTCCGCGCGCGCCCACGGTGTACGGCGCAGAAATTTCAGGCTCGATTTAACGCTGGGGTCTTTTCTGAAACAGTTAATTTTGATTCGGTCGCCCAGTTCGTGCCAGCCATATTTCGCCACCAGGGCGTTGACCATCATCTCCAGCGTTACGCCATGCAAAGGATCTTTGGAAATATGTGCAGTCATAGGCGTCCGGATGTCTCGATTTTAGGGGAATGGGGTAAACGCTGAAAGGGTACAAGAAAGGAGGGGAAGCGGCAATTTTCCTTTTCCCCTCGCTCACTTTATGACGGACTCCGTGCGCTGATTTTCGCCGACAATTTTTCCCGCGCTGTTTTCAATCTTAAACCGAATCGACACGTCGTCCTGGCCCACGGGCGTGGCCGTGACCGCTTTTACCATCGTTCCTGAGTCTGCTGCGATCGTCATCGTCGTCGTGCCTTTTGCCAGCAGCTTGTCGCGCTGGGTGATGCGCCAGCTCAGACGACATTCGCGGCACGGTTTCCAGGTGTCGTTGATGGCCCACAGACGCACGGTCGCCGCCGCGCCGGATTGCCACTGCGCCGTGACGGGTTCAATAGACGGCAAAACAGGCTGGTAGGCGCGTTTTAAGGCGTAGAACCCAGCTTTAGGCTTACGCAGGTAGTCCACTACGCCCCAGTTGATGGACGGCCAGGTTTCTACAAACATGAAGTGGAACAGGGCCGTCACCGGCTGGTAGCGCTGTCGACGGTAGCTCTCTGCCGCCGTGGCCACCAGCTGCGACTGGTACGCCTGAGTATTGCGGATCATCGCCTGGATGTTGTCCCCACGCGAAATACCGGCAAACTTAAAGGTCTGGAAGGGCTGAAAATTATGGTATTTCCAGACGGTCCAGCCGGGATCGTCAGCGGCGGTCGTTTTGGGCCAGAGTGACGCCGCCGGGATGATGGTTTTTAGCGTCGACACGCGGGGAAGCGCCTGCGCGCCGAACTCGGTGATGATCCCCGTTTTGGCCGGAGCAAGCAGGTCGCGTACGGTACCAAAGTACCAGCCCGCCCAGTAATGCTCCTCAACGGCGGAGAAGCGGTGCACGATGCGCGAGGTATCTTCGGCAAGCGTATCCGCCACCTTTTGCGTGAGCTCGCGATTCAGATCTTTATTCCAGTCCGGGAAGCGTTTTTCCATCCACAGCGAGTTCCACGGCGGTTCGTTATGCCCGCCCCAGACGATGATGGCGGGGGAATTACCGAACTGTTCGATCATCTCCCGCGTCTGGCGAACCGCATTTTCCGTGAAAGCCGCACTGTTGTTGTAGCCCCACTGCAGCGGAACATCCTGCCAGATCATCATGCCCATCTCATCGGCCACGTCATACAACGCACGTCCGGCAACGTGTCCGTGCACGCGTATGGCGTTGGCGTTCATGGCTTCCACCAGACGAAGATCGCGACGGTATTTTTCTCGCGTCATGGTGCTGAGCCAGGGGGATCCGATGTAATTACTGCCCTTAATGAAAAGGCGTTTGTCGTTAATGAGCCAGCCCTTATTGTCGGGCTGCTCGACGATCTTGCGCAGCCCGGTGCGGGTGACCGCCGTATCCATCAGGCCGTTTTCATCCCGCAATGCCACGCGAATGGTATACAGGTGGGGTTTTCCGGTACCGACGGGCCACCACAGTTTTGCCTTCGGCATGGGCAGCGTCAGCTGCACGGAATGGGCGCCGCTTTCGAGGGTAACCGGAAAGTCAGCCTGATAGGGCCTGCCGCTGAAGTTGGCGGGCGTGGCGGTGAGACGCACGGTCGCCGGGCCCTGACCGAGCGCGCGATAGCGAATGTCTGCTTTCAGCGCGGGGTGCATCAGCCCCTGTGACCAGTCTGGCCGCAGGATGGTCTCATCCAGGGTAGCGCCTCGGCTAAGATGCAGCCTCACCGGCGCCCAGATGCCGCCCGAGTTGGCGTCCTGTCCTTGCGGCGACCAGGCCCCGCCGGGACGCGTGTCATGCTGGTTAAGGATCCCCTTCATGACCGTTTTATGCAGCGGCCAGATCTTATTGGGATCTTCGTAAGGGCTGTCCACCCTGACCACCAGTCGGTTGTGACGTTGTAACGCTTGACTGGCATCCAGCGAAAAGCGCTGAAAATAGCCCTCATGCTGGCCGAGCGGCTGGCCGTTCAGGGTGACCTCGGCCAGGTAGTCGACGCCGTCAAACACCAGAGTGCTCATTACGTCGGGCGGCTGCACGGGCAGGGAAAACGCGTGCTTGTACCACAGCGCGCCCTGGTGATCGTACCCGGCGCTGTACCAGTTGGCGGGGACCTGAAGCGGGCGCCAGCCTGATGCGGCAGGACGCGCGCTATCATTGGCGTCCTGAACCTGCCATTCTCCGGCCAGAGACCAGCTGACCGGCGCAGAGTTCGCCACCGTATGGGTGGTCAACAGGGCAATGAGCAGCGCGCAGTTGCGAGCGATCATGCGTTTACCCCGCGCGCGTTGAGCCACGCCATCAGGCGCAGCGATTCCTTATGAAGCTGCTGGTTTAGCGCCGCAAGCTGTTGCCCCTCCAGCGTGTGCGCCTCGCTCTCCAGCGCCTGCAGCTGACGGGCGAGTCGCCCGAAATCCAGCGTGACGGCTTCTCCTCGCAGCTTGTGGGCGCCGCGGCGCAGCGCTTCACGATCGTCGCTGTCGATAGCCAGGGTGATGGCCTTCATGGCCTCCTCCAGCCCTTCGCCAAACAGGGCCAGCAGCTCCTGGACCAGAGCAGGGTCGTCAGCACACTGCTTCAGCAGACGTGCTTCATCCGGGAAGGCGGAAGGGTCATCGTGGCGCGGGAGCACGCGAGCAATCTCCTCAGCGAGACGCTCCTGGCTGATGGGTTTGGCAATGTAGCCGTCGAAACCCATCTGAAGACAGCGCTCTTTATCCCCCTGCATGGCGTGTGCGGTCATGGCGACGGTGGGCTGAGCCGGGCCGGGCCGGGCGCGTTCTTCTTCACGCAGCAGGCGAATGGCGGTCTCACCGTCCATCTCTGGCATCTGAAGATCGATCAGCAAAACGTCCCACACGCCCGCGCGCCAGCGTTCCAGCAGTGCGACGCCATTATCGACGATCTGACAGGTGTGCCCGAGCCGCTCAAGCAGGCGCGCGGCGACCTTCTGGTTGACCAGATTATCTTCCGCAAGGAGGACCCTGAGCCCGGCGGTGTCCGGCGCGACGGTGGCTGCGGGCGCGCTTTCACTCACCGTCTTTGGCGCACGTTCAAACGCCGCGGCAATCGCCTGATGCAATTCATTCTGGGCGATAGGTTTATGCAGGTAGTTCTGGATACCGATCCGCTTCAGCATATTGATATCAAAATGTCGGCTCATGGAGCTCAGCATGATGATATGGCTCTCAGCAACCTGCGGCAGCACCGAAAGTTCGAGAGCCAGCGATACGCCGTCCATATCCGGCATCTGCGCGTCCAGCAGGATCAGGGGCCATGCCGTTCCCGTTTTAACCCGGTTGATGGCCTCGCTGGCGTTATTAACGCAGGTGGGTTTCAACCCCATCTGGCTGAGCATGGCGGCCAATAGCCGCAGGTTGGTCGCGTTATCATCAACCACCAGCACGGGCTCCCCGTTAAAGCGATGGCTATGAGGGCGTTCCTCCGGGCCAGGCGCCTGGGCCGCAAGCGGTAGCACGAAGGAAAATTCGCTGCCTTTCCCCGGCTCGCTGGAGACCGTTAATTCGCCGCCCATCGCCGCGACCAGTCGCGCAGAGATGGTTAGCCCGAGCCCCGTACCGCCATAGCGGCGGGTGGTAGAGTTATCCGCCTGGCTGAAGGCTTCAAAAATGGCTTCCTGCTTATCTGCCGGAATGCCAATGCCGCTGTCGCACACCCGGAAACGCCATCGATCCGTGTTATCCGCGGGCTCAACAATCAGGATAACTTCACCCTGATGGGTAAACTTCAGCGCGTTACCCAGCAGATTGGTCAGGATCTGGCGCAGCCGCGCGCCGTCGACATGCAGCACGTCGGGAACGTCGGGCGCAATATCGACCAGCAGCTCAATGCCTTTTTCGCTCGCCCCCGGCATGTGGGGGCGAATAAGCGACTGAATGAAGGGGCGGACCGGGACGGGCTCCGCCTCCAGCTCCACTTTACCGGCTTCAATCCGGGAAAAGTCGAGAATGTCGTTGATGATATGCAGCAAAGACTGGGCAGAACTCATCACCAGCGTCAGGTAATCGCGCTGATCGGCGCTGAGCGCTGTATCCAGGCACAGTTGGGTCATGCCAATAATGCCGTTCATGGGGGTGCGAATTTCATGGCTCATATTCGCCAGGAATGCGCTTTTTGCCTCATTGGCTTTTTGTGCCTCAATGGCTGAGGCGAACGCCTGAATTTCAGCCTCCTTACGGCGCGTAATATCCTGCAGCGTGCCAATCACGCGCTCGGCGTTTCCCTCAATGGAGAGCGTGACCACCTGGCCGGAGAGCAGCATCCAGCGCAGACCTTCGGTAGGGTGATGCACGCGAATTTCACATTCAAAGACCGGACGATGATCCTGCTTCGACGCGTGCAGCGCCTTGCGCAGCGCAGCGCGATCGTTCTCGTGGACCTGATTGAGCAAAAAACGCACCGGATATCGCCACTGGGTGCGCGACTGGCCCAGCATGGCAAGCAGGGTATCGTTGACCTGGAGCGTGTCGCCAGAAACCTGCCAGTCCCAGATCCCGATATGGATGGATTCCGCCGTCAGCAGAAAATCGTCATGCAGTTGATGACGTGCCCGCTGTGCTTCATCCAGCTCCGTGACATCGCTGTGCAGGCTGACAATGCCACCGCCCGCAAGGCGCTGGTGCTGGACGAAGATCCGCCGCTGGCCTGCCTGCCGCACTTCGCAGTGTTTATCCTGCCGACAGTTGCGCACGATCGACTCGCGCAGCGTCAGGCGAAGGCCGGGATCTACGTTGTAAACGGCGTCGATAAAGCGTTCCGCCAGCGACTCCAGCGTTGTACCCACCTTCAGCCACGGGGTAATGACCGGATAAAAAAGGGCCACGTTGTGATTCCAGGCCTGCAGGCGTTCCTCGCGGTCATAAATCATGACGGCGGCCGGCAGCGCGTTAAGATCGTACGTGAATGCGCTCATCGTGATCCTCCTACGCGCGGTAGTGCAGTTCTGCCTGTCGGCGCAGGTATTCCAGCCCGGGCGCGATCGCCATGGCCCAGGCCGTCAGGATCTCATCATCGCACTGCGGATCGCGCAGGCTCACCGCGTTCAACATCGCTTCGCGCCACAGGGCGAAAAAACGCGGCGGGAGGTGAAGACCGTCGTCACTTTGCTCCCGCGCCAGGCGCTCGAGAAAATCAGGCACGATTAACGCGCCGTCTACCGCAAGCATGGCGAAGAAACTCTTAAACAGAGTCTGCTGACCCTCGCTATCCGGCAGGCGAGAAAAATGCTGCTCCGTCTCGGGTGACATATGGACGAAGGCGTCATAGAACGTCTGAAAAAACGCCGTTTTATCATTATCCGGAAAGACGCGGTTAAGACTGGATTCAAACAGATCGCGGTAAAATTTCACGGCGTCCTCCTTACGGCATTTTCGCCCGGTATACAGTGCCCGACGGGCGTATAGTCATCTGCCACACGGCGCGTAAAGTAGCTCTCTTTTTTAGCCCGGCGGGCGTCAAACAGGGGGCCCGCGTTGTGTTTAAAGAACAGGGCTTCCAGCACCGTGGCATTGGTGGAAAGGGTGAGCGCAGCGTTAGTATCGCCCGTGGCTTCCTGGCGGCCTTCGTACCAGCCTTTTTGCGGATCGTTAAGATGCTTTGTCACCGACATCAGCACGTCGGTGTACGGGGTGTCCCACAGGGCCCACAGGGCAAAGACCGCTTTGGTCGACACCTGTGCGAAACGGGTGTAGTCCCGGCCATCGTCACCGACAGAGTTCCAGGCATAGCCATTTCCCCAGACCGTATCCTGGATATGCCAGGGCGCCTGCGGGAGCGAGAAATCTGCCCTGGCCGTCAGGATCTTATCGGTCTCCCAGCGGCTCTTCTGGCTCAGCCAGACGTTTTCGGCCTGCTTGCGCAGGTGCTTTTGCCGATCGGCCGCTACGCCTTCGGGCTCCCAGCCAAACTCCAGGCCCGGCAGCATATAGGGAAGGGTGGTGATCAGGGAGGGCTGCCACGTGGTGCGCGGATCCCGGGCATCGACGGCCAGACGCCGCTGGGCGATGATGACGTGGTGCGCCGGGGGCGTAAACGCTTTCTCCGGGGAAAACCCCCACAGCTGAAACGCCGTTGCGGCATATTCGCTCTCGCCCAGGCGCAGCTCCTCGCGCACCACCGGCTGGCCGTTTTGCAGGGAAGATGACCACAGTTCGCCTTCGCCGTCGATGACCGGACAGAAATTCCAGCGCAGGATGATTTTATCGAGGTATTCGCTGTACTGCGGTTCCCGCTCTGCGGTGAGGCGCAGGGCGAGCATCAGACGCGCCATGTCTCGCGCGGACCAGCCATTTTTAACGGGCTTGCCGCTAAAGTCGATCGGCGTCGCCGTCTGGCTGGAATAGAGTCGACCGGGCGTCCGGGCCTCGGTCAGTATCATGCGGTTGAGGGTGCCCATCAGCCGCGTCAGGCGAGCGTCATACTCGGCCTCCTCAATCAGCCCCAGCTCTTTGGCCGCCAGCAGGGCGATAAGCGTATCGCCCATTTGCCAGAGCGTGACGCGGGGCTGTTTGTCGCTGCCGTTGACCAGCCCGGTTTGCGGCTGGGTATTATTGACGAAATAGCGCCAGGCGATCGCCGCCCACGTCTGCTCTTCCGGCGTCAGGGCGGCAATACGCGCGCTGGAGTGCCAGCCGCCACTGATGAGCCAGCGCCAGCCTGCGCCCTGATGGGCAAACAGCGCAAAGACGATCGCGCCTGCAAGGAGTAATCCCGCAAGCCCTCTGGCTATGGTTTTAAGCATTGCGCAGTCACCGGAGGCAGTTTAACGGGCTCGTCCACGCTGCATGACGCGCACTGACAGGCCTGGCAGGCGGGTTTGGTACGCTGCGTGACGCCGGTCCGGTCGCACCAGCTTTTTACGGCCGGGGTGCTGGCAAGGAACGGGCGGCTGCGCAGCGCGTTGTTCTCTTCAAACTGATCGAGCAGCTTTCGATCCCACAGCGACGGCGCAAAATCCTTGCTCTTCGGGTTGTCGGTGTTGAAGGCCAGCAGTTTTCCCTCTTTTTTGAACAACAGGGCCTCCAGCATGATGCCGTTATTGTTCGCGGTGAACTCTTTGATCGGCCCGTCGCCGTTTTCATACAGCCCTTCGTAGTAGCCTTTTCCCTCTTCGTTGGCATTCTCAATGGTGTTCAGCAGGCGGTCGGTATAGGGGGAGTTCCACAGCACCCACATGCCCAGCGCCGCCTTCAGCGAAATCGCGGCAGCGTTAGGGACGAACTGGCCTTTATCGGTAATGGTGTTCCAGTTGTACCCGTCGCTGAAGACGGTGTCATAGACGAAGTAAGGGGCCTTATCGAGCTGGTGCTCGGAGCGCGCGGTCAGGACGCCGGTAATGGTATAGCGGTTCTCCTGAGCCTGATAAACGCGGTCGGCAAAGTTTTTCATCCACGTCAGGGAGTAGTCACGCGGGGCGTTATCCCGGTCGGTCGGTTTATCAAAGCCGAACTCCAGCCCGTAGAGCAGGTAGGATTCCGTCACCACGTAGTTATGCTGCGACGTGTTGCGCGGGTCGCGCGTATCGTACGGGACCAGCACGCAGTAGATCTCGGCCAGCTCGTAAGGCTGCGGACTGCTGGCTTTGCAGGTATTGAACCCCCACAGCTGGAAACCGGCCGCGCCGTACTCTTCATAGCCCAGTCGACCTTCCTGAACGTACTTCGGCTGGCCGTTCTCCAGATAGGCCCCGTACAGCGTGCCGCAGGGGTCGATCGCGTGACTGAAATCCCACCCGAGCACCACGTTATCAATGCTGTTGCCGTATTCCGGGTAACGCTCCTTGATGATTTTCAGCCAGACCAGCATTCGCCCGATATCCAGTGCCGAGAAGCCAATTTCGCCGGGCTTGTTGGTGTAGTCCACCTTCTGGCCGCTGATGGTGTTATAGGCCTTGTTGGGCAGCTCGTTGCGAAAAAGTACCAGGGTGTTTAACGTGGCGAGAAACTTCAGCATCCGGCGGTCAAATTCCGCTTTATCAATGATCCCCAGCTCGCGCGCCGCCGTAAGGGCGGCCAGATAGGAGGCGCTGTCCCACATGGTGGTGGAGGGATATTTGTTGACCGCATTCACCAGACCCGTCGTGGGCTGATAGTTGGTGACGAAATACTGCCAGGCGTTTTTCGCGATGGTCATCTCTCGGGCCGTCAGCTCGCCGCTGCGCGGGGAGTAACCTGATGCAGGGAGCTCGGTATCCGCACGCACGGTCGATAGCGCCAGCCAGCAAATCGTTATTCCCGTGAGCAGGTGGAAAAGGATCGGGAATCGTGGCTTCATGGCGTTGCTCCTGCTGAGGGGTATGTGTAGAGGCAGGCCAGACAGAGCATCTGGCCATGCGCGATGTAAGACAGACTTTCCAGCACAATGGCGTTGGTATCGGCGTCCACGACGTCATTGACGCTGTTGTTGAGATTTAACCCGCGCTGCCAGCCTTTACCCGGCACCTGAAGCGCCAGAACCTGCTGGCGCAGCGCTTCGCTCCAGCTGTTCCTGAAAAGGGCATACCAGGCAAACGCGGTGCGGGTGGAGGTAATCGCCACTTTCTCCGGCACCTCGTCGCGCAAGTTGCGGGCCTGTACCGGCTGCCTGTCCGGCAGATCGTTAACGTAATCCGGCGCGGGTTCGGCATAATCCGTGCTGACGGGGGGTTTTGGCGTGCGCGGGCCATGACGCCGCTGCTGGATCTGCATAATCCGCCACGCAATTTCAGCGCTCTGCGCATCAAAGCCCAGCTCAAGCCCGGTTAACAGATAGGGGAGACTGATCAGCGAGGTTTGCTTGCCCCAGGGCGTGCGAAGCCCTTCATCGGGCACCATTACGCCATCCAGATCGATCATCTTTTGCCCTTCAGGGGGATTGGTCACCGCGAGGCCTGCCGCGCTGTCTATCAGACGCAGCGTATGGCTGGCATAGAGACGGTAGCCAAAAGTGTCCCGCTGTTCATCGTCGGCCAGCGTCCAGTGGTGGAGCGGCACCGCCGCCTGACTTTGGGTGTTATTTTCAATCAGCGCCGCGGTGCGCCACACGCTCAACAAATCGCGGATGGCCGCCGCGTGCTGGGGATAGCGCCAGAGCAGGGTCTGTAATGCCGACAGCAGCCGGCTCAGACCAATTGCGGAGGCGTCAGGTTTGCCAAGGATCTTGAGTGTGTCCGCATGGTAATAGGCGGCGGGGAGACCTTTGTCATTGAGCGGCAGTTGCCCCAGCGTGAACACGGCGGTGCTGACCCTCTCATCAAACTCATCGGCGGAAATGATATTGAGCTGCTCTGCGGCAGCGGTCGCAAACAGGTAGCTTCCCACGCTCCAGAGGCTCAGCCAGGGTTCACCGTCGCTGGCATTCGCCAGGCCGTTTGGCTGGGTATTGTTCACGTAGTATTGCCAGGCGACCCGCGCCCAGATGGCTTCGTCATAGGTCAGCGCCCGTTTTGTGGGCAGCGGCGGGAAGTCTTTACTGAGCGCGATGCTGCCGCTGCTTTCCACGCGCGTGGGCATCTGTTTCTCCACCCAGACCACAATGGCAAAGCCGATCAGGAAGCCGAGCAAAATGGTGAGGTAGCTGCGCGCGGGCAGCAGGGCGTCACGTATCCTCATTGGGTGACCTCGTCCTCTTCAGCGGGCGTCCACATGGCCGCGAAAATCAGCGGCAGCATGGCGGCGATGTTCACTCCTCCCCAGAAAATATTGATGACGTAGCCGGAGGGGTCGTCCACCTGTCCACGCGCCACCTGAATACCGCCCCAGATAAGCCCTGCGAGGGTCAGCACCACGATGGCAATCTGCGGCTTCACCAGGTAGAGAAAACGGCCCGTCTGCCGCTCTTTTGGCGTGACGTGAAATTTGATTTGTTCGCCCCGCAGCACCGTATTGAGCGCGCGCAGGTTCATGGAAAAGAAGGAGAGGTATGAGGCCCTGCCATCCCAGGCCGAGATCCCCCAGGTGCCGAACATAAACGCCAGTTCAGAGAAGATAAAAAACGGCAGAAAGTGGAGATAGAACGGCGTCGACCAGGCGGACACCGGCGGAATGCCGGTGAATAGATAGATAATGGGTGAAATCAAAAACACCGTGTTCCACACGCAGGCCATGTAAGACCAGAAGGTGGTGGCATACATCAGCGTCTGGGGGAGTGAAAGCCTGAAGCGGCGACGGCTGAAGATGTTGTCATGGAACAAAATATCCAGCGAGCCGGCGGCGTACTTAAAGCGCTGGATCATCCAGGTGAGCATATCCTGCGGAGAGAGCATCTTCGACTCAACCCGCGGATGCATAACCGAGCGCCAGCGTCGTGCGGCGTCGCCGTGCAGCAGCACCGAGGTGTAAATATCTTCCGAGACGTGGAATTTGTAGGGGGTAAGCTCGGTGTCAAACGCCACGTGCGGACGCATTGCATTCTGCAGCGCGTCCCGGGTCTCCTCATCGCGAATGTCGCGCGTATGACGATGGATCTCCTCTTCGACGGACCAGACATAGCTTCTCAGCGCGGCCTGCATGACCGCCTCGCGACGGTGAATGGACGCTGCGCCGCAGCAGAAAGCCGCGTTCGCCCAGTTGCGCCGCCGCAGGATCACGTCATAGAACATGCGCGGATCGTTAAAAAACGGGTCGCGGCCAATCGTGATCGGGCCAACACACTTTTGAATCAGCCAGCCCAGACCGTAGCCCACTTTTCCGACTTTTCGCTGGCCCCAGCGCGACAGGTTTTCTCCTTCCGGAAGATCGAAGAACCACTGCGGCGTCTGTACCCAGGCCACGTCCGGATCGCGAAAATAGCCCAGCGTATGGCTGAGCAGGGTGGGAAATACCCGGGTGTCGGCGTCGCAGATAACAATAAAATCGCCGTCGGTTTGCTCAAGGCCGTTGCGCAGGTTGCCGGCCTTAAAGCCGATGTTGGTCTGGCGAGTGATATAGTTAACGCCTTCTTCTTCACAGACGGCTTTCATCTCCGGGCGGCGGCCGTCATCAAGCACGTGGATGCGGTAGTCAATCGGGAACGGGTACGTCATCTTCAGGGCATCGCGAATGGACAGCCTGACCAGCTCGGTGTCTTCCGAGTAGGTGGCAATGAACAGATCCACCTTGACGGGACGGGGCTCTACGGCCTCTTCTGGCGACAGGCATTCGTTAATTTCACCGGGCGGCGGGCTCTGAGGAGGATCCTGTTCTTTCCACAAATTGATGGTAAACAGCACGGTGCCAATCCACGCCAGGGTTTCGGCGAGGACCAGCGGAATGGCATACCATAATGCGTCAGTATTCAGGGAGGCGGTCCAGCGCCAGTAAATATAATTGGCACCCAGAATAAGTGCCGCGACCGCTAACACCTGCCAGGTGATCATTACCCAGCGCGGTGTTGTTAACGGTTCCGGAGGACGACGATGTTCAAAACGGGAAAAATAAAAATCCATAGTTCCGGCGTTCCTGATTCCGTGAAAATGCAGACCCATTCTGCTGCGCAGACAGTTTCCCAAAAGCGAAAGAAAATAGCGATTAAACAAGATTTAAGATAAGTGTAGAACGCCGAATAAAAGTGTCCAGCCACGTTTTTATTATTATTTAGCGGTGATGAATTCTGTTTAAATTCTGCTTAATGATGTTTTATCGTCCGTCGATAAATTGCGGTTACCATTCCTTTAGGCTATCTAATTTATTTAGACCTTAATTTTCGTTTTCAGGCAAAGGACACCCTATGAGCCATGTTGCGCCGTCGGTAGCGCAAGAAGATGACGCTAAATCAACAGCATGGCGGTATGATGTTGCAGGTGCCAGGGACCTGAGAATCGACTTTATGCGCGGCATTGCCCTCGTCATGATGGTCGTGGCGCATACGGAGGTGATGTCGGTATTTAATATATTCTCCTGGGAGCGTTTTGGGTTAACAACCGGTGCAGAAGGTTTTGTTATTCTCTCGGGGTTTATGCTTGGCATGCTGAACCGCGCGCGTCTGCAAAAAGTGGTTTTGCTCACGGTTTCCTGGGGGCTTTATCTCAGGGCATGGAAAATATATCGTGTAAATATCATTATCATAGTGTCGTTTACTCTTCTGGCCTATATCCCACATATTAATATTTTCGAGGTCACCCATTTTACCGACCGTTTTTCGGGTGAAAGTTGGTCGCTTTATCCGGTTACGCCTCAAATAAAAGAGACCTGGTTCAACATTATCCTCTATTTGCAGATTGGCCCTCATCAGACGCAAATTCTGGGGCTGTATATCTTTTTGCTGCTACTCAGCCCGCTATTTTTGGGGATGCTGCAGAAAGGCAAAGTGTGGTGGCTGCTGGGGCTGTCGCTGCTGGTGTACAGCCTGTGGCAGCGATGGCCGCTTCGGCTGACGCCGTCGGAATTCGAATTTGCCTTCCCGCTGCTCGCCTGGCAGTTCATCTTTGTGCTGGGCATGGCCAGCGGCTGGTATAAAGCCGAACTGCTCTCATTCGCCCGGACGCCTCCGGGGAAAGGGGTGGTAGTGGCGCTGGTCATGGTGTCGCTGGTGCTGGGATTTGTCGCCCAGAACCATACCAACCCGTTTATGCCGCCTGCGCTGCTGATGCACGTCATCCCGCCTGACAGCTTCAATTCGTTTTATCACACCTGGGCGGCGAAGAACGGGCTGGGCCCGGTGAGAGTGTTAAACGATATCGCCCTGATGGTCACTGTCTACCTGGTGCTGACGTATTACTGGACGCCGCTCAATCGCCTGCTGGGATGGTTCCTGATCCCGCTCGGTCAGCACTCGCTTTATACCTTTATTTTGCATGTGTACGTGGTGCTGCTGGTGAGCCAGTTCATCACCTTCGACTTATGGCGTCATGCCTGGATAGAGAACACGTTAGTGCATGCGGCGGCACTGGGTATTTTGTGGCTGATGGCAAAATACGACGTCGGCGCACGCTGGATACCTAACTAAGGATGGCGGTTATGCGCGAAAAATGGCTTCTGGCGGGCGTGCTGCTCGCCGCGATCCCCGCCGCAGAGGCGGCGAAAAACAATGAAAATGAATCCCTGCGCGATAAGAACGGTGAACCTGTTCAGGCTGGCGTCTTTACCAGCCGCTGGGGGCGCCTGTTCTCGGGTAACGACAAGAAATTCTCAGGTGCGCTGAGCTTTAGCTCGGGACTGAAAGAGCAGTGGATGAGCATTCCTAACAGTTCAGACACCGCCACGGAAAAGAAAAAGATTAACCAGACGCTGAATCTCAGCCTTCAGTATTCCCCCTACAGCTTCTGGTTTGCCAACATTACGTCCCGACTGCCGGTCAGAGACACCAGCCGCTATACCGCCGATTTTCGCTACAGCTTCGGGTACGATGACTGGCACGCCAACACCGTCAGTCTGGTTTACAGCAACTACGGTGATAACCATTTCTGGACGTCGGGCAGCCGACGACACACCTATTTCGAACAGGGTGCCTTCACGCTGGCCTACAAGTTTTCGCTACCGAAACCGGTCGAAAACACGCTCCTGATTAATAAAGGGGACTCCATCATTTGCCAGGTCGGTTACAGCTGGGTGCCGCGCTACTACGACCTCAGCAGCGATGACATCCGCAAAAATAAAAACGTCATGCTCGGCGGCTGCGGCTACACCTTCAAACAACATTTCTTCGTTCGCGCGACGGCATTCTGGTTCCCGGACAGCAGCCAGCAGCAGCCCTGGAACGGCGATTACAGCTACAGCTTCGGTTATGCCGGCTATACGCCGGGTTCGTTCTCCATCCAGTACGCGAACTATGCGGGAACGCGCTATCCGGGGCACGGCAATGGGAATGCAAAATTCAGGGAAGGGACCGTGAGCCTCATCTGGTTCTTACCGCTTTAGGAGGGATGTATGTCGGCGCTGCACGTGTTAATCGTTGAAGATTCGCTGATTTATCGTCGGTTACTCTCCCGAATGCTCACCCAGTGGGGGTATATCGTGAGCGAGGCGGAAAATGGCATCGCCGCGCTGGAAATACTGTCCAGCCAGCCGATCAGCATGGTGATAAGCGACTGGGACATGCCGGAAATGGACGGACTCACGCTCTGTCAGACCATCCGCAACCGTCAGTTTGGCCACTACGTCTATGTCATTCTGCTCACGGCACGCGAAAATGCCGGGGATTTAACGCAGGGCTTTGATGCCGGAGCCGATGATTTTTTAAGCAAGCCGGTCGAGCAGGATGAACTGCGGGCGCGTCTGCACGCCGGGGGCCGTATTTTAACGCTGGAAGCGACCCTCGCGGCGCACAACAAGCGCCTGAGTGAAGCGTTGCATCAGATTGAACAGGATCTTGAACTCGCGGCGCGCGTTCAGCACTCCGTGCTGCCTTCGCACCGCTTACGCTTTGGGAACTACTTTTCCGACTGGCTTTTCTTACCGTCTGCGTGGGTCTCAGGCGATGTGTTCAATATTTTTCCACTCGATTCTCACATTGGGTTCTATTGCGTGGATGTGTCCGGTCACGGCGTGGGGGCCGCGATGATGTCCCTCGCGGTGGCGCGTCAGTTCTTACATGGCCGGGTGGTAGACCGTTTTTTGTTTACCGATCAGGGCGGTATTCAGTCCCCTGCGGAGGTGATCAGGATCCTGAACAGCCGCTTTTGCAGTGAAGAGAGCGACATTACCAGCTATTTCACCATTATCTACGGGGTGATCGACCCCGAGAGCGGACGAGGGGTGTTGTGTCAGGCCGGGCATCCTACTCCCGTCATTGTGAACGCAGACAGCGCCGTCACGTCCGTGGGCGATGGCGGCCCGCCGGTCGGCCTGATCCCAGACCTGAGCTGGGAGGATGTCGCGTTTACCCTCAATCCGGGGGATCGCTTATGCTTATTCAGTGACGGTATTACGGAGTGTGAGAACGTCAGCGGTGAGCAGTTTGGCCCGCAGCGTCTCGAACGCTGGCTTCATGACCATGCCCGACTTCCGGTTGACCAGCTCCTGGCGCGGTTCGGTGACCACCTGACCGGCTGGCGCAACGCAAATCGTGATGAACCGACCGCCTTAACCGATGACGTTTCACTGCTCGTGATCGAGCGTCAGGGAGAAAAGAATGATTATTCACACTGAACGACTACCGCATGCCAACATTCTCACGCCCGCAGTCCGGCGGCTGGATGCCTCCGTTGCCGCGACGTTTAAAGCGTCCGTGACGGAAGAAATTGGCGACGATCTCAAGGCTTTGATTGTCGACTTCAGCAAAGTGGATTTTATCGACAGCAGCGGGCTGGGAATGCTGGTGTCGTTGTTTAAGCTGATGAACGGGAAAGGCGACATGGCGCTGTGCTCTCTGAACCCTGGGATCATGAATATGTTCACCCTGACCCGCATGGACCGCATATTCCGCATCTATCCGGACAAAAGCAGCGCGCTTGCGCAGCTGGGGCAGTAGATGCAGACGCCGGTGCAGGCAGAATTTCCGGCGGTGCTCGGTTCCCTGACGCCGCTGGCCTGCTGGCTGGAAGCGCGGCTGAGCGAGCTTCCCGTAGATGATGAGTGGCGTTTCGCGCTCGATCTCGCCGTTTGTGAGGTGGCGACGAATATCATCCGGCACGCGCTGCATGAGGATGCCTCGCGCACATTCAGCGTACGTTTCGATATCCGCGACAGCGACGTCTGCATTGTTTTTACCGACGCGGGTGACGCGTTTCCGCTGGCGCGGCTTGAGGCCGCCAGGCGAGACCGTTTTTGTGAAATCTCGCCGCTGCTGGAGAGCGGCAGGGGGCTGATGCTCATTTTGCTGAGCGTCGATCGTTTCTCGGTGGAGCGAGCGGCGGGTGAAAATATTGCCACGCTTGAAAAGAAAATCAGCGTATGACCTGCGGGCCATACGCGTGCTGTTTCTATTTCGTGTTGTCAGCAAACAGCTCTGGCGCCCACGGGAGTGGGTCAACCTCCATAAATGGTGCCCGTTCGAAGCGATCCTTCAGCGCCCACGGCACCGTGCAGTCGAAGATCGTCTTGCAGGAAATGCCGTTGCCGCGAATTGAGGTGCTGTAATCCGGCGACTGGGACGGATCCAGCTGGTGGCCGCGGATCCCAGGAATATTGGTGATGCTGACATCGCCCTGCATGCGGGTGGTCATCGCCCACAGGATGTCGTCGCTGTCGAAAATATCCACGTCTTCGTCGACCAGAATAATGTTCTTCAGCTCCGAATAGGTGGCTAAGGCGATAAGCGCCGCCTGGCCCTGACGTCCTTCGTCTGACGGCTGGCGTTTTTTCACCTGCAATATCCCGAGGAACTTGCCGCCGCCCGCAGTATGGGCATAGATGTTTTGCAGGAATCCGGGAATTGCCTCTTCAACCGCATTAAGGATGCTGGCCTCGGTTGGCAACCCGGCCAGCGTGGTATGTTCTTCCCCCGGTCCCACCAGCGTCTGCAGGATGGCGTGGTTTCGCATGGTCACGGCTTTCACTTTGATCACCGGCAGGGAGGGATTCGCCTCGCCGCAGTAGCCCGGGAACTCCGGCATCGCGTGGCCGGTGTTGGTGTGCTGATCCTCTCTCACGCGCACGCCTGGAAGCAGTTCACCTTCGATGATTATTTCCGCCCGCGCGATGGCTTTCTCTTTGACCGCCACGCCCTGCACCAGCTCAACCGGCTGCTGGCGCAGCGCCCCAGCGACACCCAGCTCATTGTAGCCAAACGGCGTGGTAGGGGCCTCAAAGCACGCGCCGATGTAGATGGCGGGGTCGAGACCCATGTTGATCGTCACCGGCAGCGGTTTTCCGGCCTCTTCCGCCTTTTTGCGGAAGACTTCGATATGGCGCCCGGCGGCAAGAAACATGGAAAGCTCGTCACGCTCCTGAATGCAGAGGCGGTGGATGGTGACATCCGTCAGCGAGCTATCTTCCGGATCGCTTGCCAGCACCAGCCCCAGACAGAAAAACGGACCCGCATCAATCGGCGTGTTGGTTGGAGCCGGAAGCAGCTTGCGCAGATCGAAGTCAGGATCGTCAGCATAAAAGACCTGCTCCTGGCAGGGGGCCTGCGAGGCCGGAACGACAACCGGCGCAACCGGCTTTTTCACCGCCTGGCCGACGTGCTTTGCCAGTTCCGAAGGCTCACAGCCCAACAGCAGCGCCGCACGCTCGCGACTGGCGTGCATGCCCACCAGGATGCGGGAGTGCGGATAGCCCTTTACGCTGTTGAACATCATGGCCGGGCCCGTGCGGGTCGGACGTTTGACCGTGCCGCCTGCGCCGATATGGCGGTAGACGCCCGCCAGTTCCGCGTTGGGGTCGACCGGATGATCGGTTTCAATGTACTGCCCTTCGTGGCGTTGTAGTAAGGCGATGGCGCTGCGGAGATCGTTAATCTGGTTTTCCATATTTTCCTCCCTCGGTTGAATACCTCCATTTTTATGGCAATGACCAATACCATCAATTGCATCATTACTGTTAAATTGATAAGTAAATTTATATCAATAAAGGAAGTCGTCTCGTGCAGTTTCGTCAGATGCGCCACTTCATCGTCGTGGCCGAAGAGCTCCATATGCACCGGGCCGCCGAGCGTCTGAACATGGCGCAACCGGCGCTTAGCCAGCAGATAAAGGCCCTGGAGGAACGTTTAGGCGTCACGCTTTTCAGCAGGGCGAACCGCCGCTTGACCCTGACGCCCGCGGGCGAAGCATTTCTTGTGAAAGCCCGGCTTGCCATCTCGCTGACCGAACAGGCGGTGCTGGACGCCAGACAAACGGCACGGGGCGAGCAAGGTGTGTTAAACCTCGGGTGCGTGTCGAGCGCGATGTTTGACGGCAGGCTACCCGCTGCGCTGCGCCAGATGCACCGCCGCTGGCCCGCCATTACCATGTCGCTGATAACGGGAAATGTGCAGACGCTCTACGCCGCCGTGCAGAGCAACCAGCTGGATGTGGCCATCATCCGCGCGCCGCTGCCGTCGCTGCCGGACGATCTGCAAAGCCGGCCGTTCACCTCGGAGAAAACGGTGCTGGCGCTTTATCGTCAGCATCCGCTGGCCGGGTCCGCCGCGCTGACGCTCTCGTCGGTGAAAGACGAAAAATGGATCTCCCTGCGCGACCCGGAGGGAATGGGGCTGGAGCAGTACTTCTATGACGCCTGCAGCGGAGCGGGCTTTCAGCCGGACGTGGTGCAAAATGCGACCGACGTGCCCACGGTGATAAGCCTGGTTTCGGCGGGGTTTGGGCTGGCGCTGCTTCCCGCGTCGGCAAAGGCGGTGAGCGTTGAGAACGTCGTCTACGTGGACATCCTCGACCGACTACGGGAGAGCGAGCTCACCCTGGTTTGCCACCGGATTATTCGCTCAGAGGTGCTTAAAAAGTTTCTGGTTACGCTCGATCACACCTGATGTCCAGCCGCCCGCAGCAGCTGCTCGCGCAGCCAGGCGTTCGCCGGGTCCTGGCTGTTCTTCGGGTGCCAGTACATGTTGATGGTAATCGGCTGGAGCGGCAGCGGCGGCGCAAAGAGATCCAGCGTGCTGGCAAACTGTCTCAGCATTCGTTCCGGCAGGGTGCATACCAGGTCGGTACCGGCAACCAGCGCAGGCGCCACGGCGTAGCTCTGCGTGGACATGGCGACGTGCCGCTGATGGCCCAGCCCGGCGAGGGTTTGATCGACAAAGCCGGTGAACGGATCCCCCGCCGACGACACCACCAGATGAGAAAGCGCGCAGTAGCTTTCCAGATCCAGCGGACCTGTCCCGCGCGGATGGCCTTTACGCTGGGCGGTGGCAAACGCGTCGTCGAGAAGTTTGCGCCTCACCCATCCATCATGGGCGCCTGCGCTTACGCCGATGTAGATGTCCACATCGCCGTTCTCCAGCTGCTGCGGCAGTTCGGCCATCTCGGGCAGGGCGAAGCGCAGGCGAATACCGGGGGCATCGGTACCCACCTGGTTAAGCAGCGCGGTACCGAGCATCAGCGCTGGGTTTTCATGCAGCGCGATCACAAAGGTCCGGCGGCTGGTTTGCGCCTCGAACGTGGTGGGGGAAAACATCGCGCTGATGCCGCGCAGTACGCTTGCCACCTGGGGCTTAAGCGCTTCTGCGCGCGGCGTGGGCAATACCCCGCGTCCATGCGGGGAGGGGATAAACAGCGGTTCGCCAAAGAGCGTGCGCAGACGCGCAAGACGGGCGGACAGCGCGGGCTGGCTGATGCCCAGCCGCGCGGCCGCATGGGTGATGTTCCTGTCCTGAAGCAGGGCATCCAGCGTCAGGAGCAGGTCTATATCCATGTCAGATATCCGCATCATCTTATTTCGCGCTGCTGGCGTCCCGGTTGGTATAGGTCACAGGGACCCAGGCATAGCCGCCTTTCTCGCCTTTCGTCACATAGCCGATGCCCGGGAACGGCAGATGAGGCGCGGCAATGAGGTCCTTGTTTTTCACAAAGTCAGCGAACGCCTGCTCGCGTACGCTTGCCGCTTTGTTCTCATCTTCATCGTAGGTGATGGTCACCGCAGGCTGCGGGAACTGGACCGCCGCGGCGTGAATGATGTCGCCCACGAAGGTGATCTTCTCGCCTTTACTTTCCAGGGTGTAGAAGGCTGAACCCGGCGTGTGTCCGGGATGAACCGTGCCGGTAAGCCCCGGAAGAATCTCCGATGTGCCGCTAAACGGCACCACTTTACCCGCGTCAAGATAGGGTTTTAAGGTCTTCTGCGCGACATCGAAGTAGTTCTTGCCGTAGCCAGTTTTCTTCTGATTGTCGTCGTTAAAGAAAAAGTCGATGTCCGGTTTACCAACGAAAACGCGCGCGTTGCTGAACACCACCTTGCCGTCTTTCACCAGGCCGCCCGCATGATCGGAGTGGGCGTGGGTCAGCAGGACTTCAGTGACGTCCTCGGGTTTTATTCCCTGCGTGGCGAGGCTCTCAACCAGACGTCCGCCGGCATCGGGGCCAAAGAGCTGGCCTGACCCGGTATCCACCAGAATTTTATGTCCGGGTATCGCAATCAGGAAAGCGTTGATGGACACCTCAGCAGGGTTGGTCTGGAAATTTTTCGCGAGCAGGGCATCAATGTTTTGCGGCGTTGTCCGGCGCAGCAGCGTGTGCAGATCCTGCGCGACGGTTCCGTCCGTAAACGAGGTAACAAGCACGTCGCCGACCTGCACGCTGTAACCGCCCGCCGGTTGTTTAACGACGTGCTGCGGCGTTTCTGCAGAGGCCTGGAGCGCAGGGTAAAAAAGCAGTGAACTGGAAATCAGCGTGGAAAGAGCAAGTTTTTTCACGGTAAGCATACGAGTCTCCTTTGAAAGTGCTCATCTTACTGCTCCATAAAATTATAAGAAGCTGCCCAGAAATGATAGGACCTATAAACGGGATGGATAGGAAACCGAAGGGCCGGGAAGGCGCGCGATAGCTTTCCCGGCTCGTAAGACATTATTTTTTCAGCGGTGCGTTCCAGCTGTCCGGCGTGGCTTTGGACCATGAGCCATAAGCGGCATTAGGCAGCACAATCCAGTCATCGCCGAAGTGCGCCTTACTGGCTTCAACCAGCTCGCGCTGCTGCTCGCTTGGTTTTTTGTTTTTAAACTGCACCGCGAAATCCGGCAGGCTGTCGCCGAACAGCATCACGATCTGCTGCTTTTTGAGAATGCTCTGGCGACGCTCTTCCTTGCTGACGGTATCCAGCAGCACGCTTTCGTCGGAGACCTGCGGAAGTCCGAGGGCTTTTAAGGTATTGAGCGTATCGGCTTTGTTTTCCTGCATACGATCCGAGACATAGTAGATACGGACCTTACTTTGATTCACGTGGTCAAGAAACGCTTTCGACCCCGGGATCAAACCGGGTTTCCCCTGTTTCTCCCAGTCGCTCCAGGTGTCCCATTTTGTAAAGTCGTGGCACTGCTCTGTGTCGCGCACCAGCAGAGGCGTGTTGTCCAGTACCGTTTCGTCCAGATCCATCACCACGGCGTAATTTTCGGGCGTTTGCAGATTTTTTAATTTTTCATTGAAACGCTCGGTGGCAAACCGATATGTCTGTAGCTGCAGGGCCATAATCTCAGCCGATTTCTGCTGATAGCGCAGCGCCATTTCGTACGCTTTGGGTTCACACAGGTTGCTCTCAGCGGCCGTTGCCGTCGCACTCAGAACAGGTAATGCCAGCAGTACTGCCTTCGCCATAAAATTCACGCTTCTTTCCTCAACGCCTTGTTTAAAATCCGGAAAGGGTAGTGAAATTTAATGACAAATTGATGAATGCCGCGTCGCTATACCAGCATGTAATACCAGAACAGGGCGACCTCGTCTTTTTCCGGTAGGGCGTTGTAGAGATAACGATCGTATCCGCCGAGGGTAAAACCATAATGGCGGTAGAAAAGACAGGCAGACACGTTTACATTCTGGGTTTCCAGTCGTAACCCGGCAGCATTGACGCTGCGGGCCCAGACGTGGGCGGCGGCCATTAATTTTTGAGCCGCGCCGGTTCTGCGTCTGGCGCGATCGACGGCAATATAATCCACCGAAATAAATTTATTCCAGCTCATTGAGGCGGTAATAAATCCGGCTATTTCACCGTCATCAGTTTCGGCGACAAGAAATATGGCGTCCGGATTTACGCAATGGTTTTCAAGGGTTTGTATGTCGAGCTCGTAGGTTTTTATCCAGGGCTCGGCAACGGCTTCGATATGCAAATCACAGTGGATAAACGGCTCTCGGGCAATGTGGCTTATGGTGAAAGAAAAGTCACAACATTCAAGACGAACGAGGTCGGTATTTAATCCTTTTCGAATCTGCATAGTATTCTCTGTAGTGAGTTATTTCATAAAGAATAGACGAAGCGGATAAATCCGCTGAGCTCACGCACTTTTAATCCTGAACTAAGCTTGTACTTCATTCCGCGTAAAATGTGGGTCATTCGAGGACAATGAATGGAATTCAGGACATTTCAAAAGCAGTGGGGTGCTGAGTTTATTTCCGATGACGTTGTACGTTTTCGCGTCTGGGCAGAAGGACAGAAAAAACTTACGCTTCGTCTGGCCAACGCCGACGTGCCAATGACGGCAACGGGGAGTGGCTGGTTCCAGGCAGACGTACCCGGCGTCACGCACGGGACAGAATATCAGTTTGTCCTGCAGGACGGCATGACGGTGCCCGATCCCGCGTCACGGGCGCAAAAGGGGGATGTAAACGGACCTTCCGTGGTTATCGATCCCCGCCGCTGGCAGCCCGTCAACCGGGAATGGGCCGGACGGCCATGGGAAGAGACGGTCATCTACGAACTGCACATCGGCACCTTCACTCCGGAGGGCACCTTCCGGGCGGCCATCGACAAGCTGCCTTATCTGGCAGAGCTCGGGATCACCCAGCTTGAAGTGATGCCCGTCTCCCAGTCCGGCGGTTCCCGCGGATGGGGGTACGACGGCGTACTGCTGTATGCGCCGCACGCCGCCTACGGCACGCCGGAGGATTTCCACGCGTTTATTGATGCCGCGCATGGGCTGGGACTTTCCGTGGTGCTGGATATCGTGCTCAACCACTTCGGTCCGGAAGGGAATTATCTGCCCCTGCTGTCGCCGGCGTTTTTTGATGCGCAGCGCACGACGCCCTGGGGTAACGGCATCGCCTATGAGCTGGAGCCGGTCAGGCAATATATTACCGACGCGCCGCTCTACTGGTTGACGGAATATCGTCTGGATGGCCTGCGGTTTGATGCCATCGACCAGATTAAAGACGCCTCGGATACGCATGTTCTGGTGGAGATAGCCGGGAAGATCCGTCAGGCGATCCCGCACCGGCATGTTCACCTGACTACGGAAGACAGCCGCAACGTGATTTTCCTGCACCCGCACGATGAACAGGGCCACACGCCGCTGTTCACCGCCGAGTGGAACGATGATTTTCACAACGCTGCTCACGTGTTTGCCACCGGTGAGACGCACGCCTACTACCAGGATTTTGCCTTTGAGCCGGAGAAAAAGTTCGCCCGGGCGCTGGCGGAAGGGTTTGTCTACCAGGGCGAAGTGTCCCTGCAAACCGGTGAATCCCGCGGGGTGGAGTGCCACTCGCAGCCGCCGCAGTTCTTTGTCGATTTTATTCAAAACCACGATCAGACCGGGAATCGCGCCCAGGGCGAGCGGCTTATCTCCCTGGCGGGTGCCGATAAGACGCGGGTACTGCTGGCCGCGCTGCTGCTTTCCCCCCATATCCCGCTGCTGTTTATGGGCGAGGAGTACGGTGAAACGCACCCGTTCCTGTTCTTCACCGATTTTCACGGTGAACTGGCAAAGGCGGTGCGGGAAGGGCGCGCGAAAGAGTTTACCGGCCACGCGGGGCACGATGACGACGTACCCGATCCGAATGACCTGAACACCTTTCTCCGCTCAAAACTCGACTGGCATAAAATCGCCACCGACGAGGGCAAAACCTGGCTGCGGTTTACGCGCAACCTGCTCATGCTGCGTCATCGCTATATTGTTCCGCTGCTGCAACAGAGGGGCGCCGTTGAAGGCAAGGTGGTCGCGACGGCCCCCGGCATGGTGGCGGTGAGCTGGCGCTTCCCGTCGGGGACACTCTCACTGGCGCTGAATATCGGAACCCGACCCGTCGGGCTGCCCGCGCTCGCGGGGGAGACGCGCTTTGCCTGGCCGGACGTAGACGACGTTTTACCGCCAAACAGTATTGTTGTTCGCTTTGCTGATGGAGAAGCATCGTTATGATCCCTTCCGCCACATACCGTATTCAGTTCCGTAACGGAATGACCTTTGACCGCGTCGTCGCGCTGGTGCCATACCTGAAAGATCTCGGTATCAGCCATCTCTACGCCTCGCCGGTGTTTACCGCAACAAAAGACTCTACCCACGGCTATGACGTGACCAACCCGAATGAAATTGACCCCGCCATCGGCGGACGAGAGGGGTTTGACCGCATGGCCGCGGCGCTAAGGCAGGCCGGTATGGGGCTGATTCTGGATATTGTCCCAAACCATATGTCCACCTCGCTGGAAAACGCCTGGTGGCGGGATGTGATTGAACATGGCCAGCAAAGCCGCTACGCGTGCTATTTTGATATCGACTGGTCGCGACCGCTCACGTTGCCGTTTCTCGGCGATACCTTTGAGGTGGAGCTGGAGAAGGGAGCCATCACGCTAAAACGTGACCCTGTCACGAAAAAGGCCGCGCTGGTCTACTACGACGCCGAGTATCCGCTCAACCCGGGTACGTACAGCGAGGAGAAGAGCATTGCCGAGCTGCACAACGCGCAAAGCTGGCGGCTGATGTCCTGGCGCGAAGCGCCAAAACAGCTCTCATGGCGACGCTTCTTTGAGATTACCGGGCTGGTTGGCGTCCGGGTTGAAGATGAGGCGGTCTTCGACGACACGCACCGGCTTATTCTTGAACTGGTCCATGCGGGCGTGGTGGATGGCCTGCGCATTGACCATATCGACGGCCTGGCCGATCCGCTGGGCTATCTGCAGCGCCTGCGGCAGGCAACCGGACCCGACTGCTACATTACGGTCGAAAAAATTCTCGCGAAGGGAGAACAGCTCCCCACAGACTGGCCGGTCTCCGGCACTACCGGCTATGAGTTTATCGCCTCGCTGGCGGAGGTGCTGGTCGACGACGCTAACCTGCCGCGCCTGGAAAAAATCCACGACGAGACGCTGGGGGGCACGGTCGATCGCCACGCTGAACTGCGGGACGCTAAGGGCCTGATGACCGATCGCAATTTTGAGGGTGAATTCACCACGCTGCTCACGATTGCGGCTGACCTGGCCCGGCGTAATGACGTTGCGCTGCCGCGCGATGAGATCCGCCACGCGCTGCGTGAACTGCTTATCGCTTTTCCGGTCTACCGCACCTATGGCACCCGGGAGGGGTTAACCCCGCCGGACGTGGCGCTGCTCAACCGTGTGGTCGCCAGCGTGGAGACCTCTGAAGCGGCGCTCAGCCTGATTGTGCGCATTCTTACCGGCGACCTGCCGGACGCGTGCCGCGAGAGCGCCGCGCTGTTCAGAACCCGCTTCCAGCAGCTTACCGGGCCGCTGATGGCGAAGTCCGTTGAAGACACGCTGTTCTTTCGCCATAACCTGGAGCTGGCGCTCAATGAAGTAGGCGCCGACCCGACGCCGCGCGCGTTCTCGCTATCCCGTTTTCACCAGGAGATGCGCATTCGTCTTGCCCGTCAGCCCGACGCGCTGCTCGGCACCTCCACGCACGACACCAAGCGCGGGGAAGATGCCCGGGCGCGTCTTTACACCCTGACGGAAGCCCCGGAACAGTGGGGGGAAAACCTGGCCCGCTGGCGACAGATGAACCAGACCCAGGTGCGTTTCCTTAATGACGGTACCGCGCCGAACGCCGCTGACACCTGGATGATCTACCAGGCTCTGGCGGGTGTCTGGCCCGCCACGCTGTCTCCCGACGATGTGGACGGGCTTAAATCACTGGAAGCGCGTTTCCTCGGATTCCTGGAGAAAGCGCTGCGCGAGGCGAAACAGCGCACCGACTGGATCGACAGCAACGAGAGCTATGAGAGCGTGGTGCTGAGCTACGCGCGGCACCTGCTTTCCCCGGACAACAGCCCGTTTCTGGAGGATTTCAGCGAGGCGATGCAGCCCTTTATCCGCGCCGGGCTGATGAACAGCCTCAGCCAGACGGTGATCAAGCTGACGGCACCCGGTGTGCCGGATATCTATCAGGGCAGCGAGGCGCTTAACTTTAGCCTTGTCGACCCCGATAACCGCCGGGAGCCGGACTTCCCGGCCCTGGAAAGACACCTCAGCGCGGCGGATGCCCGCGTGTTTAACGACCCGGCCTGCTGGCGGGACGGAAGGGTAAAACAGTTCGTTACCGCCACGCTGTTACGGCTTCGACCGCATTACGCCTCACTTTTCCATTACGGTGACTGGCTGCCGCTTAAGGTGACCGGTGAGCGTGAGGAGAATCTGATTGTTTATGCCCGCGTTAAGGACGATGAGGCGCTGATCGTTGCCGTGCCGCGTCTGGTGTTTGACATCACCTGTCACGACAGGCTGTGGGTGAATACCACGGTAGCAATCCCTGCAGAACTGGCCGGGAAGCGCTATCGGGATCTGTTCAGCGGTGAAAGCCACATTCTGCAAGAGACGCTGGATTTAACGTCAGAAAAGGGATGTGTACTGGTTCTGCTTACCTGCGAATAATCGTGGAGAACGAAAATGGCTAAGGATACAACGTTTGAAATTCGGGCCGGTCATGGCCAGCAGTTGGGGGCGAATTATGACGGGAAGGGGGTCAACTTCGCGCTGTTCTCCGCTCACGCCGAGCGGGTGGAACTCTGTCTGTTTGACCCGTCCGGGAAAACAGAAATCGCCCGGCTGGAACTCCCGGAGTATACCCACGAGATCTGGCACGGTTACGTACCGGATCTGAAGCCCGGCGCGCTGTACGGCTATCGCGTCTACGGCCCTTACGATCCGGAAAATGGTCATCGCTTTAACCCGCATAAGCTGCTTATTGACCCTTATGCCCGTGAACTGGTGGGCGATATCGACTGGAACGACGCCCATTTCGGCTATGAGCTGGGGCACGACGAGTTAGATTTGAGCTTTGACACCCGCGACAGCGCGCCGTTTACGCCGAAATGCCGGGTCATCGACCCCAATGCCTTTGACTGGCAGGACACTAACCGACCAAACGTCCCCTGGCCGCATACCGTCGTTTATGAGAGCCATGTGAAAGGTTTTACCCAGCTCAACCCGGCCATACCGCCCGAACTGCGCGGCACGTTTGAGGGGATGGGGCATAAAGCCTCGGTTGACTACATCAAGAGCCTGGGCATCACCGCGGTAGAGCTGCTGCCGGTTCACTGGTTCCCGGACGATCAACACCTGCTCGACCGTGGCCTGAAGAACTTCTGGGGCTACAACACGCTGGGCTTTTTTGCCCCGGCGTCACGTTATTACGGACCCGCGGGGATCCAGGGCTTTCGCGATATGGTGCGCGCGTACCATGACGCGGGCATCGAGGTGATTCTGGACGTGGTGTATAACCACACGGCGGAAGGCAACGAGCTTGGCCCCACGCTCTCGTTTAAAGGGATTGATAACTACAGCTATTACCGCACGCTGCCCGACCAGCACCGGTATTACATCAACGACACCGGTACCGGGAATACGGTGAATACCTCGCACCCGCGCGTGCTGCAGATGGTGATGGATTCCCTGCGCTACTGGGCGGAATCGATGCATATCGACGGTTTTCGTTTTGACCTCGGGACAATTTTGGGTCGCGAGCCCGAAGGGTTTGATCCGCGCGGCGGGTTTTTTGACGCCATGACTCAGGATCCGGTGTTATCCCGACTGAAGCTGATTGGTGAGCCCTGGGATATCGGTCCTGGCGGGTATCAGGTCGGCGGTTTCCCGCCGGGCTGGGGGGAGTGGAACGACAAATACCGCGACACCGTGCGCGAGTACTGGAAGGGAGATAACGTCTCAACCGACTTTGCCGCGCGTCTGCTCGGCTCCGGCGACCTGTACGATCTGCGCGGGCGTCGCCCGTGGGCCAGCGTCAATTTCATCACCGCCCATGACGGCTTTACGCTGAACGATCTGGTGTCGTACAACGAGAAGCATAATGCCGACAACGGCGAGGACAACAACGACGGCCACAACGATAACCGGTCGTATAACTACGGCGAGGAAGGGCCAACCGGGAACCCGGAGATCATTGCCACCCGGGAGCGGCAGAAGCGTAATTTCCTGGCCACGCTGCTGCTGTCTCACGGTACGCCGATGTTGCTGGCCGGGGACGAGTTTGGCCGGTCGCAAAAGGGCAATAATAACGGGTACTGTCAGGACAGTGAGATCTCATGGATCAACTGGAAGGGACTCTCTGAAAACGACACCGCGCTGCGCGAGTTTACCCAAAGGTTGATCGCCCTGCGCGCGCAGCAGCCGCTGCTGCGTCGCGAAAGCTGGCGCGACGGGCTGGAAATCCGCTGGTTCAATGCCGGCGGCGGCCCGCAACAGGCCGAGCAGTGGGATGAAGGCTCGACGCTCGGGGTCTCCATCAGCAGGCCTGATCTTCAGCAGGAGGAGGGCATCTGGCACGACGTGCTGATGCTGTTCAATCCGTTTGAAGGCACCGTGCCGTTCCAGATCCCACAGTTTGGCGAAGGGGGATGGGTGCTGGAACTCTCCACGGCGGATGACGCCGCCGGGACAGCAATCACCGAAACCGTCGAGTACGCACTGGCCGGACGCAGCATTACCCTGTTCAGACGTCCTTAGCCTCAGAGTGATGCCGCCGCGCGGGCGGCGGTGTCATACAGGGAGGAGATCGTGCGTAACAGCTGCGCGGTTTCCCCAATCGATTTCCCGGCAATTCCGCTCTCCGCGTGGATCGCAATTAAACACGCTTCCCGAACGTCCCGGTACTTCATGCACAACGCTTTCCCCTCCTCGGTGGTGGAGAAAAAGAGCTCTTTGCCCGCTTTTTCACTCGTCACGTAGCCCGCTTTGACCAGCTTTTTCAGGGCGTAGGTCACCACGTGGGTATCTTCCACGTTGAGAACGAAACAGATATCGGCCAGCTTTTTCTTGCGATCGCGGTGGTTCACGTGATGCAGCAGCGAGACGTCAAAGGCGCCCATGTCGGGCTCGCCCGCTGCGGTCATGCAGCGCACCATCCATTTGTTGAAGGCGTTGCTGGTCATGATCAGCGCGTATTCCAGCTCTGACAGCTCCGCGCAGCGCTCGGACACCAGATGGCGGGAGGAGACGATCCGGCCGTCGTTGATATCGTTGTGATGGGGGCTAGCACTCTTTTCTGAAGTCATAACGTTCCTTAGCCAGAAATGTAAACTCATCGATAAAATAAGAACATTTTATTGATAAATTGTTTACATGTTTTTGAGGTTCAGATATAGCTTTTTAGCGCAGGTTTGCCAAACCTGACGAAAAACACAACATCGCTCGCCGCAAATTAAAAAAATAGCCGTCGGCGCGCAACGCTCACTTTCGATAGGGTAAACGTTATGGACGGTACTACGCTGTTGCCGCTGATCGGGATACCGATCGTGGTCATTGGTTTTGCACTGCGCTTCAACCCGCTGCTGGTGGTCGTGGTCGCGGGGCTGGCGACGGGTCTGCTGGTCGGTATGGATTTCGGCATGCTGCTGGAGACCTTCGGCGAGAAGTTCGTGAACAGCCGCTCGCTGGCCACCTTCATTCTGATCCTGCCGGTAATTGGTCTGCTGGAATATTACGGGCTTAAGGAGCGCGCCCAGGCCTGGGTGGCGAAGATCGCCAGCGCCACCTCGGCGCGCATTCTGATGCTTTACTTTGTGGCGCGTGAAGGCACCGCCGCGCTGGGGCTGATGTCGCTGGGCGGACATGCTCAGACGGTCCGTCCGCTGCTGGCGCCGATGGCCGAAGGGGCGGCGCTGAACGAATACGGCGAACTGCCGCAGCACATCCGCGACAAAATCAAAGCTCATGCCGCCGCGTGTGACAACATTGCGGTCTTCTTCGGGGAAGATATCTTTATTGCCTTTGGCGCGGTGCTGCTGATTGACGCGTTCCTGAAAGAGAACGGCATTGAGGGTATCGAACCGCTGCATATTGGCCTGTGGGCCATTCCAACCGCCATTGCGGCATTGATTATTCATATGACGCGCCTGCTGCGCCTCGATGCCAGCATCCGTCGCGACGTCATGGCCTGGCGCGCCGAACAGGGTACGCAGGAGGCCGCGCAATGATGACACTTATCTCCATTAATCGCGTGTATTACCTGATTGGCTTTGTCGTGATGCTGTTGGTCGTGATGACCCTTCGCGATCGCGCCAATCCGAAGCGTTTTACCACCGCGCTGTTCTGGTTCTTGTTTGGCGGGATCTTCCTGTTTGGCGACCTGATGGTGCAGGAGCTGGGTAAATCCCTGGCGTACCGGATCATCGGCGGCGGCGTCATTGTTATCGCGCTGCTGGCGGGCTTTGGCCTGGTCGGGAAAGGGCACTATAAAATGTCCACCGAGGAGGCGCGCGTCGCCTCTTCGAACAGACTGAAGAACTGGCTGTTCCTGCCCGCCCTGATGATCCCGGTGGTGACGGTGATCGGCACCCTGTTCCTGAAAGGGGTGTCGGTTGGCGGCGTGTTCCTGCTCGATCAGAAACAGCTCACCCTGGCGGCGCTCTGTGTGGCCTGCGTTGCGGCGATCCTTACCGGCTGGTGGCTGACCAAAGGCACGCCGCTGCATGCGGTTCGCCAGTCTCGTCGCCTTGTCGATACCATCGGCTGGGCGGTGATCCTGCCGCAGATGCTGGCGATGCTTGGCGGGGTCTTTGTGGTGGCGAACACGGGGGACTCGGTGCAAAAGGTGGTGAGCCTGTTTGTGAACCCGGATAACCGCTTCATGCTGGTAGTGATTTACTGCGTGGGTATGGCGCTGTTTACCATGATCATGGGCAACGCCTTTGCGGCCTTCCCGGTATTAAGTGCCGGTATCGCTTTGCCGTTCCTGATCAACGTGCATCACGGCAACCCGGCGCCGCTGCTGGCGATTGGCATGTACGCGGGCTATTGCGGCACGCTGATGACGCCGATGGCCGCGAACTTCAATATCGTTCCCGCCGCGCTGCTGGAGCTGAAGGACAAATATCAGGTGATCAAGATCCAGATCCCGACCGCGTTAACCCTGCTGGTGGTGAACGTGTTCTTAATGTATTTCCTCGTGTTTCGCTAAGGAGCTGTCATGGAATTAACGCAATATCAGGCTGACGCGTTTGCCCGCATGCCTTTGACCTATTTGCGCCAGGAATACCCGAACCACATCATGCACCTGCTGAATGATGATGGCGACGTGCTGCCGCCGCGTGAACTGCACCCAATTTTCTACGGCTGTTTCGACTGGCACTCTGCGGTGCACGGCTACTGGCTGCTGCTGCGCTGCGTGCGTCTCTATCCCGACTTGTCGTGCCGGGAAGCGATCGTCGCGCTTTTCGACGAGCACCTGACCGAAGAGAACGTGGCGAAGGAGCTGGCCTATTTCACCGCGCCGTTCCGCGCCTCGTTTGAGCGGCCGTATGGCTACGGCTGGCTGCTGGCGCTGGCCCAGGAGCTGAAACAGTCGTCGTTGCCACAGGCCGCAGGCTGGTATCAGACGCTGGCGCCGCTCACCCAGGACATTCGCAACCGGCTGGTGGATTATCTTGCTAAGCTCACCTATCCGATCCGCGTCGGGACGCACTACAACACCGCATTCGCGCTCGCGCTGGCGCTCGATTATGCCCGAGCCGTAGAAGACAGCGCGCTTGAGCAGGCTATTCTGTCCTCGGCCGAGCGGTTTTATCTTGCCGACACGCGCTATCCGGCCCACTACGAACCCGGCGGTGATGAGTATATTTCCGGCGCGCTGACGGAAGCGCTGCTGATGAGTAAGGTATCAAAGGACTTTCCGGCCTGGTTTGACGCGTTTCTGCCGGATGTCGGCTCCGTTGCGGCACTGATGAACCCGGCGGAAGTGAGCGATCGTACCGACCCGAAAATTGCCCATCTTGACGGGTTAAACCTCAGCCGCGCGTGGTGCATGAAGCACATTGCGAAAGCGCTACCTGCCAGCCACCCGGCGCAACCGGCGCTGAGTGATGCGGTGGCGAAACACCTGACGGCGAGCGTCGGGCATGTGGTGGGCAGCCACTACAGCGGGGGACACTGGCTGGCGAGCTTTGCGCTGCTGGCGCTGGAGTAAACCATTGTGCCGTCTTTCTTGCCGGGTGGCGCTGCGCTTACCCGACCTACAAAACCCGTAGGCCCGTGCAAGCGTAGCGCCGCCGGGCGAATCAGGCGGATGCCCTCACCGCCGGGCGCAGCCTGCTCAGGCTAAACAATACCGATCCCGTCGAGGCGATGACGGCTATCCATAGTGCAACCTGGATGGCATGTTGATGGTCCCATCCCGCCGTCGCGGCCAGCAGTACGCCCACCGCGGCGGCGCCCAGACACTGGCCAAACGTCCTGACGATAGACAACACTCCTGAGGCATAGCTGGCATATTCCCGCGCCACGTTAGAGAGCATCTCCCGGTTATTGGGGCTCTGGAAGCAGCCAAACCCAATCCCGCAAACCAGACTGCGCAGGCAGATATTCCATGCGGAAGGGCTATCTGGCAACGTCGCCAGCAGGACCAATCCACCGACAAAAATCATCAGCCCGAGGGTCGAGATCAGCGGTGCGGAAATCGTATCTGCCCAGCGTCCCGCATGCGGCGCGATCAGCACAATGCCAATCGGCCACGGGGTGAACAGCAGTGCGGAAACCACCGGGCTGTAGCCATACACGCCCTGAAACAGGAACGGCAGCGCGACAAACGTGATCCCCTGGCTCACAAACGACGCCAGCGAGGTCAGCGCGGCGAGGGTGAAGCGTGCGTTTTTGAACATCACGGGCGGCAGGATGGGACTGCGCTCGCGACGGACATGCCAGATAAAGGCGAGGGCACTCACCAGAGCAAGTACGCCCCAGCACACGGCGGCCCGGTTAAGGTGTTGCGTCACGTGCTGAAGGCTGTCGGCCATCATGATCGCGGAACCTAACAGCACGGCGGAAAGCACGGCGCCCGGTGCATCAAAGGGCGATCGGTCAGTCGCCGAAGCCCGCGGCAGGGCCCGCCATGCCAGCAGCAGAGCGATACTGCCCGGAATAATGTTGATGGCGAACAGCCACTGCCAGCTCAGGGCGTCCAGTATTGTTCCGCCGAGAACCGGGGCAATTGCCGTACTGGAGGCGATAAGCAGGGCGTGTAACCCCAGAATACGGCCAAGCAGTCGACCCGGGAAAACGGAACGCAGGATCGCCGGGGCGATACTGAGGGTGGCCGCGCCGCCGACGCCCTGCAGAATTCGCATCCCGGTTAACATCTCCGGCGTGGTTGCCAGCGCGCAGCCGAGTGAGGTGAGCGTAAAGGTGGCGAGCCCGGCCAGAAAGACCGGTCGATAGCCCACGCGTGCCGCCAGTGCCGCGAAGATGGCTAACGTCATCGCCGCGGAGAGCAGATAACCGTTGGCGAACCACACCGCGATATTCGCGGGAACCGCCATGGCCTCAGCCATCGAGGGGAGCGCAATGTTGATCATGGTCCCGTCAAACACGCCCATCAGCGTGGTGGTCATGACGGCGGCCAGGACCCGGGCGCGTTCATGTCCGGGTAAACCTTCATCGCCGGGATGGTTTGAAAATAGCGTCATCGTCGTCACTCCAGAGAAGAATATTGATGACGAAACTATATTCATGCGCTATACAGGGCGGAAGACGCAGCAATTGCACTTTATCATTGCATGTAACGCCATATCTGAGGATTCACCGTGTCCGATCCTGATTTTAACCTTCTGGTTGCGCTCGATATTTTGCTGGCAGAAGCCAGCGTGGCGGGTGCGGCGCGACGTTTAAACCTGAGCACCTCCGCCATGAGCCGTACCCTTAGCCGGCTGCGGGAGGTGACCGGCGATCCTATTCTGGTGCGGGCCGGGCGTCATATGGTCCTGACGCCCTGGGCAGAAGCCACCCGGGACCGCGCCAGAAGCGCCGTGTATGAGGCAAGGGCGGTGCTCCAGCCCTCCACTGAAACGCTGAAGGTGGAAAGCCTTGAGCGGTTGTTCACTATCCGCGCGAACGATGGTTTTGTGGTGGCGTTTGGACCGCTGCTGATTGCCGCGGTGGCGAGCGTTGCGCCCGGGGTCTGTATTCGTTTCTCGCCGAAACCTGAAAAAACGTCGCGCTATTTGCGGGAGGGGCTTGTCGATCTGGAGATTGGCGTGCAGGGCAATATGGGGCCTGAAATACGTCTGCAAAGACTCTTTCAGGACCGGTTCGTTGGCGCGGTGCGCAAGGGGCATCCGCTGTCATTACAGCCGGAGATCAGCCTGAGTGACTACGTTGCCTGGGGCCATGTGCTAGCTTCGCCTGACGGCTCGTTACGCGGTTTTGTCGATGAGGCGCTGGCGGAACGGGGCATGAAACGCAAGGTCGCAAGCGTAGTGCCCGGTTTTCCGACAGCGTTATCCGTGGCGCTGGCGTCCGATCTGATTGCCATGGTACCGGCGCTGTACCTGCTCAATCAGCCGATGTCAGAGCGCGTACACGTCTTTGAGCTGCCGTTTACGACCCGCACCATTACGGTTTCACAGATGTGGCATCCGCGTATGGAGCGGGATCCGGGGCATCGCTGGCTCAGGGAAAAGGTCCTTGAGGTGTGCCGCACGGTTTGCTGACGCTCAGAGCGCTTTTCCCGGTACGGTGAGGATGAAGCGCGTCGACACCGCGTCCGATTCGACGCGGACTTTTCCGTGATGCGCGGTGACGATGGATTTCACGATCGCAAGCCCAATCCCGCTGCCTTCCCCCTTACGCTGCCTGGACGGATCGACGCGGTAAAAGCGGTCAAAAAGCTTCGACAGATGTACCTGCGGGATCGGCGTGCCGGGGTTTTCTGTGATCAGCTCAACGTCGTTACCCCGTTTGCTGATGGAGACCGTCACCGTTTTCCCTGTTGGGGTATAGCGCAGGGCGTTGGATAACAGGTTATTGATGGCTCTTCTGAACATCTGCGGGTCGCCTTCTATCAGGCAGGGCACGCCGTGAAAGGTGAGCGTGATGTGGCGTTCTTCCGCCCAGGCCTCGAAGAACTCGAAAACTTTTCGCACCTCCGCGCCGAGGTCAAACAGCACCCGGTCAGGGATCAGCTGGTTGTTGTCCGCCTGCGCGAGAAAAAGCATATCGCTGACCATCCGGGTCATCCGGTTGTACTCTTCCAGGCTGGAGTAGAGAACATCTTCCAGCTCCTTTTGCGTCCGGTGCTGACTCAGCGCAATTTCCGTTTGCGTCACCAGGTTGGTGATGGGGGTTCTGATTTCATGCGCGATATCGGCGGAAAAATTGGCCTGCCGGGTAAAGACATCTTCAATTTTCCCCATCATCTGGTTGAACGAAATCACCAGCTGTTCCAGCTCAACGGGCACGCGAGACGGCTCCAGACGCGCGTCCAGATTTTCCGAGGTGATATTTTTAATGGCGTTACTGACGTTACGCAGGGGTAAATGTCCCTGGCGAACCGCGATGCGAATGATGAGCACAATCAGCACGCTAATCACCGCGGCAATCGCGAACAGGTTCTTTTTCAGCGCCTCAAGATAGTGAAGATGAAAATTAATAGAGAGCCCGATCAGCATAACGTAGTTCTGCGTTTTGCCATGCAGCGTCGCCGTTCCTGAAGAGGCGATAATCCGGTAGGTTTCCATCTTCATGTCGGACCCGGCATGCATGGCCATGTCCGGGTCATCGACCGTCCAGAGAAACACATCCTGTGCCTGACGGTGTTGGCTAAAGTTCGCCGTGTGCATCGCCGGGCGTAATGCTGCGCCTTGTGCCGAGCTGAACAGGGTATTGCCCTGCGGATCCAGAAGCAGGACGGCAACGTTGCGGTAGCCGGCAAGCAACTCTTTGAGCTTGCTGATTTTCTTTTGATCGGGATCGGCCGGGGACTGCAGTATGCGGTGCATCGCGCTGCTGATTTGTTGCAGGTCGCTGACGTCCTGCTCGGCGAAATGCTTTTCGACGGAATGCAGCATAAACCAGGTAAAGGCGAAGAAGGCCAGTAGCGTGGAGAGGCTGATAAAAAAGGTCAGCCGCAGGGCGAGAGAAAAAGGGCGCCCGGGAAGCTTAACGGGCATCCGGCACCTCCAGCATATAGCCCACGCCGCGCACCGTCTGGATCAGTTTGGGTTCAAAATCGCTATCGATTTTCGCGCGCAGCCGCTTAACCGCGACATCTATTGCGTTTGTGTCGCTGTCAAAGTTCATGTCCCACACCTGGGAGGCAATCAGGGAGCGGGGAAGCACCTCGCCCTGATGACGCAGGAAAAACTCCAGCAGGCTGAACTCTTTGCTGGTGAGCTGAATGCGACTCCCGGCCCGGCTCACTTTTCTCGACACGAGGTCAACCGTCAGGTCTGCCGCCTGAAGCTGGCTTTCTGCAATCACCGTATTCCCGCGCCTTAGCAGCGTTCTGACCCGGGCGAGCAGCTCCGCAAAGGCGAAAGGCTTAATCAGGTAATCATCAGCGCCCAGCTCTAGCCCCTTAACCCGGTGTTCAATTGTGCCGAGCGCCGTCAGCAGCAGTATAGGCATCCCTTTGCCAGCAGCACGGAGCATGCGGACGATATCCCAGCCGTTTACATCGGGCAGCATGATATCCAGAATCAGCAGGTCATATTCCGCCGTCATGGCGAGATGGTACCCGGTCAGGCCATTATCCGTGTGGTCCACGACAAACCCCGCTTCCGTCAGCCCTTTGCTGAGGTATTCCCCGGTTTTCATTTCGTCTTCAACGATCAGTATTTTCATCTTGCTCCCCAGACTGGCTGCTGAAGACATTCTAGTGAGCCAGGGATCGTTCACAATGACTTATGCCAAAAATGACAGCATTGTCATTATCCTGTCACCGGTCAAACAGGATGCGTTCAGTAGAGTAACCCTAAAAATACTCTGGACTTCATGAACCATTATGTTCCTGTTAAAACGACTCAGCATCAGTGTGGTATTTATCCTGGCAGGCTGCGTTTCGCTGGCCCCTGAATACCAGCGCCCGGCGTCACCGGTACCCCAGCAGTTTTCGCTCTCGCGTAACAGCCTGACGACCGTGGCGGCCGGGTATCAGGACACCGGCTGGCGCAACTTCTTCGTCGACCCGCAGATATCAGGATTGATTGAAGAAGCCCTGAAAAATAACCGCGATGTAAAAATGGCCGCCCTGAAGGTTGAAGAGGCCCGGGCGCAGTTCAGCGTGACCGATGCGGATCGTTATCCTCAGCTAAACGCCTCCTCGGGAATTACCTACAGCGGTGGGCTGAAAAGTGACAAACCCACCACTCAGCAGTACGACGCCGGTCTGGCGCTTAGCTACGAACTCGACTTTTTCGGCAAGCTGAAGAACCTGAGTGATGCCGACCGACAAAACTTTTTCGCCAGCGAAGAGGCCCGCCGCGCGGTGCATATTCTGCTTGTCTCGAACGTGTCGCAGAGCTATTTCAACCAGCAGCTGGCGTATAAACAGCTGCGTGTTGCGCGGGAAACGCTGAACAATTACCGGCAATCGTATGCTTTCGTTGAGCAACAGCTGGTTACGGGCAGCACCAACGTGCTGGCGCTGGAGCAGGCCCGGGGACAGATTGAAAGTACTCAGGCAGATATTGCCAAAAGAGAGGGGGAGCTGGCGCAGGCCAACAATGCCCTGCAGCTGCTTCTCGGCACGTATCGCACGCCGCCGGGCGACGGCGGGATGAACGCCCGCGACATTGCGCCGGTAAAGCTGCCACCCCATCTTTCTTCGGCAATCCTGCTGCAGCGTCCGGATATTATGGAGGCGGAGTATCAGCTTAAAGCGGCCGATGCGAATATCGGCGCGGCGCGCGCCGCCTTTTTCCCGTCCATATCCCTGACCAGCGGGCTCTCAACAGGCAGCACGGAATTATCCAGTCTCTTTTCCGCCGGGAGTGGCATGTGGAACGTTATTCCCAAAATTGAGATTCCCATTTTTAATGCCGGCAGAAATAAAGCCAACCTGAAGCTCGCCGAAATTCGCCAGCAGCAGTCGGTTGTGAATTACGAGCAAAAAATTCAGGCCGCCTTTAAACAGGTCGCCGACGCGCTTGCGCTGCGGGACAGCCTCAACCAGCAGCTTGCTGCGCAGCAGCGGTATCTTGATTCGCTAAACATCACCCTGCAGCGTGCCAGAGGGTTATATACCAGCGGCGCGGTGAGCTATATCGAAGTATTAGACGCGGAACGCTCGCTGTTTTCCACGCAGCAAACCATTCTCGACCTAATTTATGCCCGACAGGTTAATGAAATTAATCTCTTCACCGCGCTGGGCGGTGGTTGGGTCGAATAACCTCATTTAATTAAAAAGGAAATTAAACATGCGCAATTCACTTAACGTCGTTGTATTTGGTGCAATTATTCTGTTTTCTGCTGGCCTTCAGGCTGAGGTTCATCAGCACGCGGAGATGAGCGCTGCCAGCGAAGGGGCCACAGAGCAGGTCATCACCGGGACCGGTATCGTGAAGGACATTGATCTGACGAACAAAAAAGTGACGATTTCTCATGAAGCCATCCCGGAAATTGGCTGGCCCGCGATGACCATGCGTTTTACTTTTATGCAGGCCGACGCGAGTATTACTGCCTTAAAAGTCGGCAGCCACGTGAATTTCTCGTTTGTTCAGCAGGGCAATCTCTCTGTACTCAAGAGCATTAAATAGCGAGAAACGGCATGGCTTCTTTAAAAATAAAATATGCCGCCACGATTATCACCAGCCTTATTGCGGGAGGGCTGATAGCCGTGACGGCATGGCAGACAATGCACTCATCGGCAACGCCAGAAAATAGCACATCTGAAAGAAAGGTGCTTTTCTGGTATGACCCGATGAAGCCCGACGTTAAATTCGATAAGCCCGGTAAATCGCCGTTTATGGATATGGATCTGGTGCCGAAGTATGCCGATGAGAATGATAAAAGCAGTGCCGGGATCCGTATTGATCCGACCCAGGTCCAGAACCTGGGATTAAAAACGCAAAAGGTCACGCGCGGAACGCTGAATTATGCCCAGACGATCCCGGCGAACGTAAGCTATAACGACTATCAGTTTGTCATTGTGCAGGCGCGCGCGGAAGGGTTCGTTGAGAAAGTGTATCCGCTGACCCTCGGCGACAAGGTGAAAAAGGGCACGCCGCTGATTGATCTTACCATCCCGGACTGGGTCGAGGCTCAGAGCGAGTTTCTGCTACTCTCCGGCACCGGCGGTACGCCCACGCAGATAAAAGGGGTACTGGAACGGCTCAGGCTGGCCGGTATGCCGGATGAGGATATTCAGCGACTGCGTGCGACCCGCACTATCCAGACCCGGTTTACCATCAGGGCGCCGATCGACGGGGTTATTACCGCCTTTGACCTGCGCACCGGCATGAATATTTCGAAAGATAAGGTGGTGGCGCAAATTCAGGGGATGGATCCGGTCTGGATCAGCGCGGCGGTTCCTGAATCCATTGCTTACCTGCTGAAAGACACCTCGCAGTTTGCCGTTTCGGTACCGGCCTGGCCGGATACCGCCTTCCCGGTTGAAAAATGGAATCTTCTGCCGAGCGTGGACCAAACCACCCGTACGCTGCAGGTGCGCCTGCAGGTCTCAAACAAAGATGAACTGCTGAAGCCGGGCATGAATGCGTACCTGACGCTGAATACCCAAAGTCAGGAGATGCTGCTGATCCCGTCTCAGGCCGTTATTGATACCGGCAAAGAACAGCGCGTCATTACCGTTGATGCAGAGGGGCGCTTTGTGCCGAAACCGATCCACGTTCTGCATGAATCTCAGCAACAGTCCGCTATCGGTTCTGGCCTTAAAGAAGGGGAGTCAGTGGTGGTTAGCGGTCTGTTCCTGATTGACTCGGAGGCCAATATTACCGGCGCGCTGGAGCGTATGCGTCACGCTGAATCCGCTGCCGACGCGCATTCAGGCCATTAAGGAGACGATGATGATTGAATGGATTATCCGGCGGTCTGTCGCCAACCGTTTCCTGGTCATGATGGGCGCGCTGTTTCTCAGCGTCTGGGGAACATGGACTATCATCAACACGCCTGTCGATGCCTTGCCCGATCTGTCTGATGTTCAGGTGATTATCAAAACGAGCTACCCCGGCCAGGCCCCGCAGATTGTGGAAAACCAGGTGACCTATCCGCTCACCACCACCATGCTGTCGGTTCCCGGCGCAAAGACCGTACGCGGCTTTTCTCAGTTTGGTGATTCGTATGTGTATGTCATTTTTGAAGACGGGACCGATCTGTACTGGGCCCGTTCTCGCGTGCTGGAGTACCTGAACCAGGTTCAGGGCAAACTGCCCGCTGGCGTGAGCTCTGAAATCGGCCCGGATGCCACGGGCGTGGGCTGGATCTTTGAATATGCGCTGGTGGATCGCAGTGGAAAGCACGATCTCGCCGAGTTGCGCTCACTGCAGGACTGGTTCCTGAAATTTGAGCTGAAAACCATCCCGAACGTTGCCGAGGTGGCATCGGTGGGCGGCGTGGTGAAGCAGTATCAGATCCAGGTCAACCCGCTTAAACTTGCCCAGTACGGCATCAGCCTGCCGGAAGTTAAGCAGGCCCTTGAGTCGTCCAACCAGGAGGCTGGTGGATCGTCAGTTGAAATGGCGGAAGCGGAGTATATGGTCCGCGCCAGCGGCTATCTGCAGACGATGGAGGATTTCAATAACATCGTCCTGAAAACCGGCGAAAACGGCGTACCGGTTTACCTGCGCGACGTTGCCCGCGTACAAACAGGGCCGGAAATGCGCCGCGGCATTGCCGAATTTAACGGGCAGGGAGAAGTGGCGGGTGGGGTGGTGATCCTGCGTTCTGGCAAAAACGCGCGTGAGGTCATTTCGGCGGTAAAAGACAAACTGGAGACGCTGAAGGCCAGCCTGCCGGAAGGCGTTGAGATTGTGACGACTTACGATCGCAGCCAGCTCATCGACCGGGCCATTGATAACCTGAGCGGCAAGCTTCTCGAAGAGTTTATTGTGGTGGCCATCGTCTGCGCGCTGTTCCTCTGGCACGTCCGTTCCGCGCTGGTGGCAATTATCTCTCTGCCGCTTGGCCTGTGTATCGCCTTTATCGTCATGCGCTTCCAGGGGCTGAATGCCAATATTATGTCCCTGGGAGGCATTGCCATTGCCGTGGGGGCGATGGTGGACGCCGCCATCGTGATGATTGAAAACGCGCATAAACGGCTGGAAGAGTGGGATCATCAGCATCCCGGTGAAGATATTGACAACGCCACGCGCTGGAAAGTGATCACCAACGCCTCCGTGGAAGTGGGGCCCGCGCTGTTTATCAGCCTGCTGATTATCACCCTGTCGTTCATTCCCATTTTTACCCTTGAGGGGCAGGAAGGGCGATTGTTTGGTCCGCTGGCCTTCACAAAAACCTACGCCATGGCGGGGGCGGCCGCGCTGGCTATTATCGTCATTCCGATTCTGATGGGGTTCTGGATCCGGGGGAAAATCCCCGCAGAGAACAGTAACCCGCTGAACCGGCTGCTGATTAACGCCTATCATCCGCTGCTGCTTAAGGTACTCCAGTGGCCAAAAACAACCCTGCTGGTTGCGGCCTTGTCCATCTTCACGGTTATCTGGCCTCTGAGCCAGGTGGGCGGTGAGTTTCTGCCGAAAATCAACGAAGGTGATCTGCTGTATATGCCGTCGACGTTGCCCGGCGTCTCTCCGGCAGAAGCGGCGGCGCTCCTGCAAACCACGGACAAACTGATCAAAACCGTGCCTGAGGTGGCGTCCGTTTTTGGCAAGACCGGAAAAGCAGAAACGGCAACGGACTCCGCGCCGCTCGAAATGGTGGAAACCACTATCCAGCTGAAACCTGAAGATCAGTGGCGGCCCGGCATGACGATTGACAAAATTGTTGAGGAGCTCGACCGGACCGTTCGTTTGCCCGGTCTGGCTAACCTCTGGGTTCCGCCTATTCGCAACCGCATTGATATGCTCTCGACCGGGATCAAAAGCCCGATTGGTATCAAGGTGTCAGGAACCGTGCTGTCGGATATCGACGCCACAGCGCAGAGCATTGAAGCCATCGCCAGAACGGTGCCGGGGGTGGTGTCTGCCCTGGCAGAGCGTCTGGAAGGCGGGCGCTATATTGATATCGATATTAACCGGGAAAAAGCCTCCCGCTACGGGATGACGGTGGGCGATGTGCAGCTATTTGTTTCATCGGCCATTGGCGGTGCGACGGTAGGGGAAACGGTGGAAGGCGTTGCCCGGTATCCAATTAATATTCGCTATCCTCAGGACTACCGGAACAGCCCGGGCGCGTTGAGGCAGATGCCGATCCTGACGCCAATGAAACAGCAGATTACGCTGGGTGATGTTGCAGAGATTAACGTCGTTTCAGGCCCAACGATGCTGAAAACGGAAAATGCCCGCCCTGCGAGCTGGATCTATATCGATGCCCGCGGCAGGGATATGGTGTCCGTGGTGAACGACATTAAGACCGCCATCGGTCAGAACGTAAAACTGAGGCCGGGGACCAGCGTCTCCTTCTCCGGACAGTTTGAACTGCTTGAGCATGCCAATAAGAAGCTGAAGCTGATGGTGCCGATGACGGTGATGATCATCTTCATTCTGCTCTATCTGGCGTTCCGTCGCGTGGATGAGGCGTTGCTGATCCTGATGAGTCTGCCGTTCGCCCTGGTCGGCGGGATATGGTTCCTGTACTGGCAGGGCTTCCATATGTCTGTCGCAACCGGCACCGGGTTTATCGCTCTGGCCGGGGTGGCGGCTGAGTTTGGGGTGGTCATGCTGATGTATTTGCGTCATGCCATTGAAGCGCATCCGGCGTTGGCACAGCGTGAGACATTTACGGAGCAGGGGCTTGATGACGCCCTTTATCATGGTGCCGTGCTGCGCGTGCGGCCAAAGGCGATGACCGTCGCGGTGATCATTGCGGGCCTGCTGCCCATTCTCTGGGGGAGCGGTGCAGGATCAGAAGTCATGAGCCGGATTGCGGCGCCGATGATTGGCGGGATGATTACGGCGCCGCTGCTATCGCTGTTTATTATTCCAGCGGCGTACAAGCTTATCTGGCTACGCAGGCAGAAAATACCGACGGCGGTTCGTGAAGATGACAGAGGGGTCAATACCTGATAAATTAGCTATTCAATAAGCTATTCATAAAGTGATTCAAAGCCATGATAAATCGATCCGAAACGCTACGACAACTGCTGAGGCAAGGCCCAATGTCAGTAAGGCAACTTACTGATATTATGGGGATTAGCCAGCCAACCGTTTCGCGATCGATGAAAGCGCTTGGCGATGAGGTTGTTCGTATTGGCTCAGGTCCATCTATTCACTATGTGCTGCGTGATGCGCATCGTGGGTTCAGTTCGGCTCCCGTTTACCGCATAACGGAAGAGGGTACGGTAAAACCGCTGGGTAAACTCGTTCCGGTTTATCCTGACGGCTTTGTGATGGAGCAAACGGACAATATATGCCTCCATAGCGATGGATTGCCGTGGTGGTTGTTTGACATGCGACCTCAGGGATACCTTGGCCGGGCGTATGCATCCCGATTTTCACCCGAGCTGGGCCTGCCGTCGAATCCAGAGAACTGGAGTGACACTGACGTTATCAGGGCTTTGCTGGCTCACGGGCACGATGCGGTGGGGAACCTGTTAATTGGAGAACAGGCGCGGAATCATTTTGTCGAGATGCCGTTGCCTGTTGCCGTGGACCGGGCAACTGCATACCCGTCTCTGGCGCAGGCCGTGAGCGCCGGCGATGTACCGGGCTCATCTGCAGGCGGCGAGCAGCCAAAATTCTGCACTTACACAGAGCGTGGCCATGTCATTGTGAAGTTCACGGCGCCGGACGATAACCCTGTAAGCGAACGCTGGCGAGACCTGCTGCTGGCGGAACATCTGGCGTTAAGGGCGCTTGGCGTCGAAACAGCAGTGTTTGATTTTGGCGGACAGCGCTTCCTTGAGATCCCGCGGTTCGATCGTACGGGACCACTTGGTCGTAAAGGGCTCTTTTCTTTACGTGCGCTTGAGGCGGAGTTTGTAGGCCGGGCAAGAGAAACCTGGCCGGTACTGGTGAACGAGCTGGCAAAGCAGGGCTGTGTTCACCCGGACGCGGTCGCCAGTACGGCAAGGCTTTGGGCGTTTGGCACGCTGATCGGCAATACCGACATGCACCACGGTAATTTGTCGTTTATCAGCTCCCATGGACGACCTTACGATCTTGCGCCAGCCTATGACATGCTGCCCATGGGCTTCGCACCGAAATCAGGAGGCGCACTGGTGAATACGCTGCGTCCGGTTACGCTTATCGACGCGGTCGCAGGAGAAATCTGGCATGAAGCGCTGGAGCTGGCTGAGCGTTTTTATGCTCTGACCAGTGATTGCCGCCGTTTTTCTGCCAGTTTCTCGCCATGTCTTGCGGCGTTGCGCAGCCATCTGGACGAGGCGAGGTCAAGAATATCGCGTCTGGGATAATGGGGGCGGGATGTTTACGAGAGGCAGGCTTAGCGTGGCATATGTGCATCGCGAGTCTGCCTGATCTGCTTGCGCCAGGCGCGATTATGCAGAGTAAATAGCAGCATCTTATAAAAGGCTGTGGAGAGGATAGCGCTACCACTAAGCAATAACATGACGATACTCACCAGTGCCGCAGTCAGACTGACGCCCGGAAAAGGGCTACCGCTCAGCGCGGCCAGCAGATAGATGGCCGTTAATACCAGGCTTATCACCGCCAGCGCAAGGTGTATCCGTACGGCGCGCATGCTGCCTTTGCCAATCATGAACATCGTCACGCCGTTGATGCCAGCGAAAAGCAGGGCGACCAGCACAACCCACACGAATACGCGTTCAACTGGCTGCCCGAGTGCGGCGAGTACGCCATAGCCCAACCACAGCTCCGGAATGGCGAAACTGACAATCACCCCGAGCGTACTGATTGCTGCCGGAATACCCATGGTATGTAATCCCACAGGATTACCCATCTGTTCGGCCAACTGCGTCTTGAGCTGCTGCAGTTGCGTCGGGGAGGCATTGCTCATGCTGTCGGCCAGCGCGTTACAGTGTTTCAGGCGGTGGGATAAAATTTTAATCATTTGATTATACGGCTTTTAAAAGAGTGAAGGCCCTGATTGATTTTCTGACATCCGCTACGGGGCGATAAAGACGATAACGCATCGTCCCGCATGGAAGCGCTATTTCACAACCCCAGCGGCCTGGCCTCCTGTATGAACTCAATCAGAAGGCGAAGCCCGGTCGGCAGTTGCCGGCGGCTTGAATAATAGATATGAAAACCTTCCTCCAGCGGGGACCATTCCGTAAGCACCAGGCGGAGCCGTCCATCCTTCACATAGGGTGCAACAAGAGGCTCCGGAAAATACATCAGGCCGGCTCCGCCTAATACGGCCACAAGGCCCGTTTCAGCCTGATTGACCGTCACAGAGCCTGGCACAGTGATTTGGTACGTTTCGCCGTCTCGCTCAAGTTCCCAGCGATAAATTCGATCGTCGCCGAGACGATTGCTTATACAGCGATGGTGTAATAAATCATCAGGATGTTCAGGCGTTCCGTAGCGTTCAAGATAGTCGGGGGATGCTGCGATAACCCAGCGAATATCGGCAGATAAACGCCGGGCAACCATGTCTTCCGGGACGGTGCCACCATAGCGGATACCGGCATCGAAGCCCGCATCAGTGACGTCAACCATACGGTTGCTGGCCACAATATCGATTTCAATATCGGGATAGCGATCCATAAATGCGGGCATAACCGGCGCAAGCAAAAGATTGGCCGCTTCAACGGCAGCATTGATGCGGATACGTCCGCCAGGGGTATTACGATATTTATTAAGCGATTCAAGCGCGCCTTCTATCTTGTCGAAAGGCTGAAGGACAGACTGAACCAGTTCTTCACCTGCAGCCGTAGGTGTAACGCTCTTGGTCGTGCGATTAAGGAGGCGAACCCCGAGCCGGGTTTCCAGTCCCTTCAGGGCATGACTAAGCGCTGATGCACTGACACCTAATTCAATCGCCGCACGGCTGAAACTGCGATGACGTGCAATAGCCATGAAATAAATGAGATCGGCGACATCAGCTCTGCTTATTTGCATACAGAATCGTTTTCCTTGTGCGTTAAGGCCCGAATGCGTTGATACGGAAATGATATACACCTGGACCGACCAGGGCTAATCCGTTGCTGAATTTTTTTCACAAGTCCATCCACTCATCGCCTCTCACTGAACACGTTGTGCTTCGTTATTCTTGAAAATTATGAGACCCGGCAACGCCGGGCCAGGGAAGGGTGTTAACGGTTCTGTATTGCTGAAGGCGGCGTGAGCGAAGGGGGCGTATCCGGAAGCGGGGGAATGATCCCGTCGACGGGGTGCGGCAGATAGAGTGCCTCGAGTTCCGTGATTTCAGCATCGCTAAGTGAAAAGTCCAGTGCGCTGATAGCCGTGGAAAGATGTTCTGGTTTGGTCGCGCCAATGATCGGGGCTGTGATGACCGTTTTTGATAACAACCAGGCAAGTGCGATATGAGCTCTTGGCACATCGTGCTTTTCGGCAATTCTGGCAACAACATCAATAACGGGCTTATCCAGAAGGGCTGCGTTCTCGTACATTTTTAATGCAAAGGCATCGTTTTGCGTTCGTCGGGATGTGACACTCCAGTCGCGCGTGAGCCTGCCGCGTGCCATCGGACTCCAGGGGATCACACCAACGCCCTGGTCTTCACACAGGGGCAGCATCTCGCGCTCTTCTTCCCGGTAAAGCAGGTTGTATTGCGGTTGCATCGTAATAAATCGGGTCCAGCCGTTACGCTCTGCAGTATGCTGCATTTTTGCAAAGCGCCAGGCTTCCATAGATGATGCGCCGATGTAACGTACTTTTCCTGATTTAACGAGGTCATGCAGAGCCTCCATGGTCTCTTCAACAGGCGTGGAGTGGTCAAAGCGGTGAATCTGAAAGAGATCCACATAATCCATACCTAAGCGCGTCAGACTATCGTCAATAGACTGAAAAATGGCCTTGCGGGAAAGAAACCCGGTATTGGGTGAGTTGCGCCACGGAAAGAAGGTCTTTGTCGCCACAACGATCTCGTCGCGTCTGGCCATTTCTCTTAGCGCTTTTCCTGTGATCTCTTCAGAACTTCCGCCCGAGTAGATATTCGCGGTATCAAAAAAATTAATGCCCGCTTCAAGCGCCTGACGGATGAGCGGACGTGACGCCTTTTCATCCAGGGACCAGGGTTGAGGCAGGCGTTCAGGTTCACCATAGCTCATACAACCGAGGCAAAGACGGGAGACTTTCAAACCGCTATGACCCAGATTCACATACTTCATTCTGTGTTCCTTCTTTTATTGCCAGCAATTCTGTATACAACAGGGTATTGCACTGACATGAAGGTAACCAGCATGCGCCATCGAATGGTGTTGTGAGTTTTTTTCACTAATGGTCGTAATCGTTATTCATATCATCATTCCTGAAATCATTTAACGCAGTACGACAGACCTAATGGAATAAAAGGGGGACCTGAAAATTCACAACATGCTGATTTCTTGAACCGTATGATACCCATAAAGTCTATTTAACATAATATACATTATGCGCACCAATGAGGAATTGCTCAAACATAGTGGTTCTTGTGGCTTGTATGGACCCCATCAATGGCTATCGCTCACCATCCGGTAAGTTCTTTACCACTCCGTATCCTGGCTCAACGTTTATGCAGGTTCCGTGCGCCCAGTGTCTTAGCTGCCGCAAACACTCTCTCGAATGGACAACTCGCTGTATGCATAAATCCCGGATTTGCGGTCGGATCGGTTTCAGCAAACGTCAGCGTAAACACTTCTCAGGATGAACTCTCCGTTCCGTTACCTCGCGTTCACTTTTCTTTCTTTATAAATACAAAAGCATTTACCTCAGTTGTTTGCCTTAGATAATTTCCGTCTCGTTCTCTGAAACTCACACCAACTTCATCTTTCAACTAAAAGTAAAGATCTATGATATATTATGAAACTAACGCCAGGGCAAATTTATATTGTTAGATTGAAAAGTCAATCAAGGTTAAATTATTGCTATTTCCACGCAATTTCGATAATCGCGCATGGAAAGATTTTCGATGACAAATACAATTACATCGAATGTCGGGAATTTCCCGCCCTTCATTACGGTAACGATATATCGATAATTACCCTCAATATTCTTTTATTACAAAGGAAACAATGATGGACGTTAATGATATTATTAAAGTAATGAACGCTCAGAATGAAAAAGCATCATCTTTAAGCCTCAGCAAAGGCGGGTTTGAAGGATGGTTACAGGCAGAATTGTGGTATCACCTTAATATTATCAAAGGAGAAAGCACCGAGCGTGAAGTCCAATACCCGCACTCTCTGACTTACTGTGATTTAGTCTGTGATGCGACCATGACAAAACCGGCTCAATGGGTGGAGGTCAAGGCCTATGGGATCTTCAGGGACGGTGATGAGCCGCGCTTTCTGGATGGCGTCGCTGCTGATGTCATGAAGATTGATGGCAAACCTGCTGATGCATCAGGGTCTGTTTATCTCGTCGTACCCAAAGCCATTTCAGACAAAGTTGAAGCCTTAATAGTGCGGCGTGGCTGGACGAATTTCAAACGTACGGATTCGGTTTATGCCTATATCTATTACGCTGATGTCTGACATTTTGTCACCTGTTCTTATGTGCTATTACACTCAGGAAATATTACCATGGCTAAAGAAATAGATAAATCAGGTCAACTTTCTGAAGAAACCAAAGAGGCTTTGAGTTTCTTATCAGAACTCGCAAATAAACAACTCACTCTTTATAAACTTACTATCACGGATGAATTAAAAAACGCTGAGCAGAGCAAGACCCTGCCTATTACCGCGATCATTAATCGTGATGGACAGACACGTTCATATTTAAAAAAGGAAGCCGACAACATTAATAAGGTTGTTGATGAAGCCGCGGGCATGTTTATTGGAGATCAGAGTGTCGCCACCGGCATAGGCAATATGCTCAAACTTCTCATTGCGTCATTCCTTGGTAGCTCAGAGGGTGAAGAGGTCTACAAGGAGAAGTATTTGTGTTACACCGATGGTATTTCATTACTCCGCTTCGATTTTCTTGCCTGGAAGCGAAACGTTAAAACCCAATCGTTGTTAACCCATACGGAATCTGTCTCCGCCTACTACTATACGATTTCAGTGGTCGATGCCACAAAAGTTGATTTCCAGACGTTTGCCGCGCTTTATAAGGACGTACTGAAGTCAGGCGGAGAGTCGGCAGAAGAAATCATAAAAAGTCTGGATGACCTGCAAAAGATCTATGATCGCCTTCGCCAAAAAACCAGCGATCAGCTGAAGGCACATATCGAAAACAATTACAGTAGCAAGTCGCTTTTACATCTAATGTAGCACTGTAAAACCTCTGGCCTGGACGGCAGAGGTTTTCCGGTTGCCATCGGCTCAGGGGATCTCAGCGCTGCGCCCTCTTGATATAAGCCTGTAAATCCTCAGCCAGAAAATCAAATACCGCTTTGCAGGCCTGACTGTGGCGTAAGTCCTCATGCATCACCAGCCAGGTGTCGAGATGCAATGCAAAAAAATCAGGCATTATCCTCTGTAATGGCGTTGGAAAATCGGCCAGTTGTACCTGGCACATACCGATACCGGCCCCTGCCCGTATAAGGTTTAATTGGGCAACGTCACTGTCGGTTCGCACGGTAAACAGATCGCGGTTAAGCTGAGGAAATTGCTTAAGGGACTGTAAAATAAAGGGTGTAATGGTATCGAAACCCACCAGTGTATGGGTGAGTAACTCCTCAATACTTTCCGGTGCACCATGCCGTGACAGATAGGCCGGTGCGGCATGCAGACCTATTTCAATCTTTCCAGTCCGACGCGCAATCAGTTGCTCCTGCACCGGCGTGGTCATGCGTACTGCAATATCCGCTTCCCGATTCAGTAAATCCTGAACGCGATTAGACAGAACCAGCTCAACGGTTATGTGTGGGTATGCATCCTTTAGTCTGGCGATCGCCGAAGGCAGAACCTCCGTGCCGATGATGTCACTGGCAGCAACGCGCACCACGCCGCGTAACCCGGTTGCCCCGGCACTGAAACTGGCCGCCGAGCGCTCAATCATCATGGCGGTGTTTTCCATTGCTTGCGCATGACCCTGGAGTTCAACGGCTGCATCTGTGGCCTGCAGCCCGGTCTGCGAACGGGTAAATAAAACAAGACCAAGGGCTGATTCCAGCGCTGCAATATGGCGTCCGGCTGTTGGCTGGGTAATGGCAAGCCTGCGGGCGGCCCCTGACAAGGACCCCTCTTTCATCACGGCCAAAAAGGTGCGATACCATTCCCATGGGATAGTTAGCTTCATACAAAAATGCATACCTGCTTGGTTATTTTATGCAATTACATTTAGCCCGTGTACTCACTAAGATGTCAATCAGGTATCCAGACAGAGTAAAAAAAATGAAAAACACTAATAAGGTACTGATCCTGGGCGCAACGGGAGGAATTGGTGGCGAAATTGCCCGTAAACTGGTCCGCGATGAATGGGAGGTTCGCGCATTGTGCCGCAGAACTCCGCAAAAGGACGAGCACAACTCACGTATCCACTGGATTAGCGGCGATGCGCTAAATGCAGAGCAGGTAGAGGCTGCGGCGTCAGAGTGTGGCGTGATTGTCCATGCCGTTAACCCGCCGGGTTATCGGAACTGGGATCGGCTGGTCTTACCCATGCTTCATCACACCATCAACGCCGCGGAGCGAAACGGAGCGTTAATCGTTCTGCCGGGCACGATTTATAACTACGGTCCCGATGCTTTTCCCCTCTTACGCGAGGATTCTCCTCAGCATCCAGTTACCCGAAAAGGCGCAATACGAGTGCAAATGGAGGAGACTCTTTCTGACTATGCGCAGCGTGGCGGAAAGGTACTGATTTTGCGTGCGGGGGATTTTTTTGGTCCCCGTGCCGGTAACAACTGGTTTTCACAGGGATTAGTTAAACCGGGTCACCCGCCGCTGATCGTTAAACAACCCGGGAAAGCCGGAACAGGCCATCAGTGGACATATCTGCCGGATGTCGCCGAAACGTTCGCGGCACTGCTGGCGCGTCGGGATGAGCTTGAACCGTTTTCCCGTTTCCACATGCGCGGGCACTGGGATCCTGATGGAACAACAATGGCCGCAGCCATAACATTAGCCGCAGAGCGTGCCGGGATTAAGGCGAAAGTGAAAATGTTTCCCTGGTGGCTGGTCTCCGCGATGAGTCCCTTTAATACCACACTGCGTGAGATGCAGGAGATGCGCTACCTTTGGGAGCAGACGGTTGAGATGGACAATTCAAAACTGATTGCTTTTTTAGGCCATGAGCCGCAGACCCCTCTTATCGATGCCGTGCATTCCACTTTAGCGGGTCTGGGGTGTATTTAACATAACTTCAACTTCCTCGTTTAGAGAGGATTGAAAGATGTCTGATATACTTAAGCTTTTGATAAATACTGCCCTGAACAAATGGAAATTGAACTGGATAAGAGTTTTAAAGAGCGAATCTTTCATGCCGTCATTTTTGAAGTGACGGCCAACGTTATCATCGCCCTGTCGCTTGCCTGGCTGATGAACGTGTCGGTTCTCCAGTCCGGCTCGTTGTCCGTGATATCTGCACTTACCGCAACGGCCTGGAATTTTGTGTTTAATAAGCTCTTTGACTCGCTGCAGAAAAAACGCCAGTTTCAACGAACCTTCCTCGTTCGTGCAATCCATGCGGTTGGTTTTGAAACTGGACTGATCGTCACCTTAATCCCTGTCGCTATGGTGATGCTGAATTTAACAATGACTGAGGCATTTTTTGTTGAAATCGGTCTTGTGCTGTTTTTCCTGCCATACACGATGCTGTTTAACTGGCTTTATGACTACCTGCGCTGGATATGGGTCGGACGGAAACGCTCTGCCGTGTAGCGAGATATCCGTCACAATGACACGCTCCTGAAAGCATGCGACTCCACTCGCCTTCTATACTCTTAATTTCTCTACATCTTTTCAGGAGTCGACAATGTTTGATCATGTTAAATTCGGCGTGAGTGATTATGAAAAAAGTAAAACGTTCTTCCTGGAGGCGCTAAAGCCGCTTGGGGTGGAACTCATTGATGAAGGCACGCCAGACTACGGTGTCGAAATGAGTTCAGGTGACGTTTCGCTCTGCCTTTACCAGACCCCGGAAAAACCGGCGCCGCTTCATCTGGCGTTTGTTGCTAATACCCGTCAGCAAGTCGATGCGTTTTATCATGCTGCCCTGCGCGCCGGCGGACGGGATAACGGTGGGCCGGGATTACGCCCGTACAGCGAACACTACTATGCCGCTTTCGTCATCGCGCCTGATGGTCATAACATCGAGGCGGTGTGCCATGCGCCGCAGAGCGTGTAGCTCAACGCTTCTTCATTCATGCCCTGAGACTAGCACCACGGATACTCCTTTATCCGATACCGCGCGGATCCAGTTCTTATCGGTATTGTCTTCAACGACGATAGTGTTTACCGAAGACACGTCCCCAATGACGAACGATGAAGCAGTGTTTATCTTTTCCGGAGACGCCAGGACTACCGTCTCGGCGGCTCTGGCGGAAAATGCTCGTTTAATGCATGCCTCTTCAAAATCACCGGTTGTCAGTCCCGCGTCAGGATGGATACCGGTCACACCCATAAAGAACAAATCCGCGTGAATATTTCCGATACCTTCGATGGCCGCTGCGCCAACCGAGACAATAGAGTGTTTATATAAACGGCCACCGATCAGAATGACCTCGATGGACGGATGATCGACGAGCCCCAGGGCAATACTCGGGCTGTGCGTGACCACCGTGATACGCAGGTCAGGCGGTAAAAAGGTAATCAGCGCCGATGTTGTGGTGCCACCGTCGACGATCACCACCTGGCCTGAAGAAATCAGCTGCGCGCCTTTGCGGGCCACACGTTGTTTTGCATCCATTTTCACAGACTGGCGTTCAGCAAACGGAGCAACGGCGGAGGATGAAGGCAGAGCGCCGCCATGCACGCGCTGTAAACGCCCTTCTGCCGCCAGCTCGCGTAAATCGCGTCGGATGGTGTCTTCTGAAACATCGAAGAGCACGCTGAGCGCTTTAGACTGGACCTGACCCTCGGCGCTGAGTTTTTCAAGGATCAATTGTTTTCGCTGACTGGTGAGCATCATGACTTCCCGAGGTTGCATGTTTTACCTTGAAACTGCACGATAATGCTGTTTATGATGATTACTCTACGTAAGGAGGAACAAACGTGCAATCAAAACGTGCAGATGTACGCATCATCAACAGTGAAACGCTGTCAGATAACTGGTACGTCCTTAAAAAATACACCTTCGACCTGCAGCGACGTGATGGCGAATGGCAGCGGCAGCACCGTGAAGTCTACGACCGTGGCAACGGCGCGACGATTCTGCTCTATAACCGCGATAAAAAGACGGTGATCCTGACCCGCCAGTTCCGCTTCCCTGTGTTTATTAATGGCCATGAGGATAATTTGATTGAAGCTGCGGCGGGGTTACTGGACAACATGGATCCCGAAAGCCGCATAAAAGCCGAAGCGGAAGAAGAGACCGGCTTTCGCGTGTCTCGCGTGCAGAAAATCTTTGAAGCCTATATGAGCCCGGGCTCCGTCACGGAAAAACTCTATTTTTATGTTGCCGAGTACCAGCCGAAAGACCGAACCGGCACAGGCGGCGGGATCAAGGCAGAGGGAGAAGATATCGACGTGCTGGAAATGCCCCTGGAAGAGGCACTACGCGGCATTGAAACCGGCAAGATAGTCGACGGGAAAACCATCATGCTGCTTTATCATGTTGCGCTGAAAGGCATTCTGTAACCGCCTGCTCTCCTGACGCCTGCCACGGTGCAGGCGTTTGCCTGTGCTATTCTTGCAGAAGCATGCAAAACGGAGAACCGAAGATGGCCGACTGGAACCCTGCTCTTTACCTGCAGTACGGCGCAGAAAGAACGCGTCCTGCCGCGGAACTGCTCGCCAGAATTCCTCTTGATGAGGCCGCCACCATTGCCGATCTGGGCTGCGGGCCCGGAAACAGCACAGCGTTGCTGAGGCATCGCTGGCCTTCCGCACACATCACCGGCGTTGACAACTCCCCTGCCATGCTCGAGGAAGCACGCGCCGCGCTACCTGACTGCCACTTCGTTGAGGCCGATATTCGCCAGTACAAACCGGCTCAGCCCCTGAGCCTGATCTATGCCAACGCGTCGCTGCAATGGGTTCCTGACCACTACACGCTGCTGCCTCACCTTGTCTCCCTGCTCAGGTTAAACGGCGTGCTGGCGATCCAGATGCCTGACAACTGGCTGGAACCCACGCATGTGGCAATGCGTGAAGTGGCGCTGGAGCAAGACTACCCTGACCGCGGCCGCGAAGCTCTGCCGGGCGTACATGCCTATTACGACATCCTGTCGGAGGCCGGTTGCGACGTAGATATCTGGCGGACCACCTATTTCCATAAAATGAATTCGCATCAGGCGATTATCGACTGGGTCAGCGCCACCGGTTTACGCCCATGGCTTCAGGAGTTGAATGAGAGCGAGCAGAAACGTTTTCTGAAACGCTACCATGAACTGCTGGAAGAGCAGTATCCGCTCCAGGAAAACGGGCAGATACTGCTGGCTTTTCCCCGGTTGTTTATCGTCGCTCAACGTCAGCCCTGAGCCGATTATGAACGAGCTTCTTTGAGCAACTGCTGAATAACCTTTTCCTGTTGCTCATAATCACCTTCGCCAAAGGCGGTATAGCGCAGCTGCCCTTTGGCATCAAAATAGTAATGTGCGGGCCAGTACTGATTGCCGAAAGCATTCCAGATTTGATAGTTGTTGTCCGTCACCACCCGATACGGTAGTTGCCATTTATTGACCGCATTTTTTACCGACGAAAGCGGTTTTTCCCACGGATATTCCGGAGTATGGACCCCAATCACGACCAACCCCTGAGATTGGTATTTGGTGGCCCAGTCCCGCACATGGGGGAGCGTATGCTGGCAGTTGATACAGTCCCACGTCCAGAAATCGATCAGGACAACCTTCCCCCGCAATGATTCAGACGTGACAGGGTCACCGTTTATCCACCCTGTTCCACCGCTTAGCGAAGGTAACTGGCTACTGGGTTCGGTCATGACTACCGGCTGGAGCTTCACCGGCGTGGTCGCAGGCTTCGCCAGATTTAACAGCGCGGTCTCAAGACGGTCCGCGACGCCGTTTGCTCCTTTCAGAAGCGAAGTCATCCCTGTCGCATTCAGGACGACTGCCGCTAACATCACCACACCCGCTCCCTGGCGCAGCTTCGCCATCAGTGCCGACTTTGCGCTTAACGGTGCCATCAGCGTGCGGCCGCCGAACACGAGCAAACCCAGCATCAGCGCGCATCCGCTGCCATAGGCGGCCAGCAGTGCGCCGGTGGCGATGGCCGAATGCCCCGCGATATTAATGCTGAAAATAGCACCCAGAATGGGCCCCGCGCAGGGAGACCAGAGCAGCCCGACCGCCAGCCCAGCCAGAAACGCTGATGCCATACCGCGCGTTTGTCCGCTTCGGGTGTTGAGGACGTTTCCGGCGCTCACGGCAGGGCCCGCCATGCGCTGGGCGAAGGACGGGAAAATTAAGGCCAGCGCGGCGGCGGCCAGGATGACGAGCGCGATCCAGCGCCCGATAAGGGTGGCTTGCGTTATCCACTCGCTGGCGACAGTGACGACCATCGCGACCAGAGTGAACATCACGATCATCCCCGCGAGCAGCGCCAGAATATGGCGCCGCTGCCCCTGAAAACCGGCAAACAAGAGTGGAATAACCGGGAGCGTACATGGACTGAGCAGGCTGATCATCCCGCCCAGAAAAGCGATTACCAGAAACATAGTGACCTCACAAAACAAGTCCTGCGACGCTGCAGTGAGGCTATTTCATCGTACGGATGTGTTCCGGATGTGTGCAAACGCACGGGTTTTGTCTGGCTTTGTATCCTGATAGCGGGAGATACAAAGCCGTACAATTAATGGCGTGGAAGCGTAATGGAGACCTGCAGCCCGCCCCCGGCACGGTTCGCCAGGTTCAGCTTTCCGTCAAGCTGAGCGGTGAGCTGCGCGGCGATCGCCAGGCCAAGCCCCGTTCCGCCGGTATCGCGGTTGCGTGATGTTTCAACCCGATAAAATGGCTGTAAAACCGCCTCAAGCTCGGCGTCGGGGATCCCCGGTCCGTCGTCCGCAATGTGAATAACTACCTCGCTCTCAGACGAATCATCTATCGCAATCGTGGCTCGCTCGCCGAATTTGAGAGCGTTATCCAACAGGTTGGTCATTACCCGTCGTAGCGCCTGCGGGCGCGTAACGATCGGCAGGCGGGTCTCGTTTGCCTGAAACTGCACGTTTTTACCGATATCCTGATAATCGCAGGCGATGCTGTTGACCCAGGCGTTGAGCTCCAGCTTCAGAGAGGTCTCTTCCAGGGATTCTGATGACCGGGCATAGGCAATACCCTCCCGCACCAGACGCGTCATGCTATCAAGATCGTTCAGGAGCTTGTCGCGAAGTTCAGGCTCCCCGGCCATTTCGACGCGCAATTTCATGCGGGTTATGGGGGTCTGGAGATCGTGTGAAATGGACGCCAGAATCTGTGCGCGCTCCCGCAGGTAAGACTGAATACGCGCCTGCATCGCATTGAAGGCGTGCGCTGCCCGCTGTACCTCCAGTGGCCCTTTCTCCATCATTGGCGTGCTGGACGCGGGATCCAGAGAATCCACCGCACGGGTAAAGTGCGAAAAAGGCCGCACCACCTGCCGCACGGCTATCCAGGAGCAGGCCGCCAGAAGCAGCAATTGCAGGATGAGCACCACCGGCAGCCAGCTGGCGACGGGCGGCATGCGTGGGATCAGGTCGATGGTCAGCGGCGCACCATCGTGTAACGTAAGATGAGCCTGAATATGGGAAACGGCCCCAGGAACTGCGGTAAAGCTGAGCGGGTACTGTGCCGAGAGCGTGGCGGTCAGGGTGCGGATGGCATCCTTTGAACGCTTATCCGTCGGCGCGGCGCCGGGCTCCCCGCGGCCCAGGATATACCGATAGTTACCCCGTTCGAGCCGCCCAAGCCAGGCGGCGCGTTCACTGGCCGGTAACCGGTCTAAAATGGCGACGCTCGTTGCGACATCGTTTTCCAGATTGCCGAGCATCACCGTGCGGGCGCTGTGCATGCGTTCAATCATGACCAGCGTCAGGCTCAGGGCGTTCGCCAGCAGCAGACCGGTCAGCACAACGATCAGCAAACGGGCCAGAAGCGAGCGTGGCCAGAGCCTCATTCATTAGCCTCTTTAATAATCACCGGCATGGTAAAGACATAACCTTCGCTGCGCACGGTTTTGATATAGGCGGGTGTGCGGGCATCTTCATTCAGACGCTGACGAACACGGCTCACCAGCAGGTCGATTGAGCGTTCAAACAGCTCGGCGTCGCGCCCCTGCGTCAGGTTAAGCAACTGATCCCGGGTCAGCACGCGCTGAGGATGGTCCAGGAACACCCGCAGCAGGCGATACTCCGCCCCGCTGAGCGCCACAATCACCCCTTCAGGATCGATTAAGTGGCGGGCGACGGTATCAAGCTGCCATTCACCGAACATCACCAGCCGCCCTGCTTCCGTTACCTGTAAATTGGGCGGCATTGTGCGAAAACGACGTAAAATGGCTTTGATGCGCGCCAGGAGTTCCCGGGCGACAAACGGCTTCACCACGTAGTCATCCGCGCCCATTTCCAGGCCCAGGATCCTGTCCGTCTCTTCGTTGCGCGCCGTCAGCATCAGAATGGGCAGATCTTTATGTTTGCCGCTGCGCAACTGTCGGCATAGCGTAAGTCCGTCATCGCCGGGCATCATGACATCCAGCACCACCAGGTCGATATGCTGTTTATCCAGCACGGCGCGCATCTCTTTGCCGTTGGCCGCGCCCGTCGCGCGGTAGCCAGATTTCCCGAGATAATCGACAATCAGTTCACGAATATCCCTGTCGTCATCGACGACAAGGATATGATCAATATGCTCCACCGAACTCTCCTGACTGAGGGGTAACGTATTGAAAATAGCACATATCACAGCTTATCCGCGTCGATAACCGCCTTGACGAAATCCTGCGGATCTTCCTGAGGCGGGTTGTGCCCCACGGTTGCCCCGAAGGTCCGGTGCTCATATTTACCGGTAAATTTAGCTGCATAGGCCTGTGGTGCCGGGTGCGGCGCGCCGTTGTTTCCACCCTCAATGGTGATGGTCGGGACGGTAATGTTCGGCAAGGCGGCCAGTTTTCGCTCGTAGCTGTCGTATTTCCTTTCCCCTTTTTCCAGCCCTAACCGCCAGCGATAGTTGCTGAGCGTCACCGCGACGTGATCCGGGTTATCAAGGGATTTGGCGCTGGCGTTAAAGACTGCATCGCTAAATTTCCAGTCGGGCGATGCCTGCGACCAGATTAAGCGCGCGAAGTCATGCGTGTTTTTGGCATAGCCTTGTGCGCCGCGCGCGGTGGCGAAATAGAACTGATACCACCACTGCTGCTCTGCTTTTGGCGGCAGCGGCTGTTTACCAATCTGCTGGCTGCTGATGAGATATCCGCTCACCGAGACCAGAGATTTCACGCGCTCTGGCCACAATGCGGCAACGATATCTGCCGTACGGGCACCCCAGTCGTATCCGGCAAATACCGCTTGTCTGATGTTCAGGGCGTCCATCAGGTTGACGATGTCTTTCGCCATGGCCGAAGGCTGACCGTTGCGCGGCGTTTTTGCTGACAGGAAGCGCGTGGTGCCGTAGCCACGCAGCGAAGGCACAATGACGCGGTAACCTTTTGCCGCCAGCGCGGGTGCGACTTCGGCGTAGCTGTGAATATCATAGGGCCAGCCGTGTAACAAAATGACCGGTTGACCCTCTTTCGGGCCGATATCGACATAACCGACGTTTAGATCGCCGGCGTTAATTTGCTGCGGATGATCAAAGGCGGCCGCAAAATTTGTGCCGGTGACTTCGGCCTGACAGGACATCACGGTGCCAAGAGAAACGGTCAATGCGAGGGTTGAGTAAGCAAGTTTGCTGAACATGTTGGTATCTCCGGTTGAGTACAATTCACGGGGATATCACAACATCTCTATGTATAGCGGATATGTGCGAATGCGGGTTTATTGCAAGCCTGTGTAAGTATCAGCAACGCGGATACAGTGTGATACAAACCCCGGCGTTTTAGCGTTATAGCGAGAGGCGGTAGCGAACGTAGTCGTCAGCCTCAGCGTATTTGTCATAGAGTTTACGCGCCGGGTTGTTCTCCCGGGTAACCCAATACAGTTTTGACCACCCTTCACGCTTGCCTTCCTCAATCAGGGCATCAATGAGTGCTTTACCCGCTCCTGCCCCACGTTCGGAGGCATCCACAAACAGGTCTTCAAGGTAACAGACTGGGGCCGTTGACCAGGTGCCTTCATGCAGAATGCACATCGCAAAACCGATGACCTTTTTGTCCTTCTCTACCACGCGGCAGAACATGGGTGAGCTTTCAGATAGCGCCCTTTCCCATGTTGATGCCGTGACCGACTCATCAAGGTAGCAGTCATAAAAATGGGTATAGCCGTCCCACAGCGGTCGCCACTGGACGTAATCGTCTGCGCGTAAAGGTCTTACCGTAACAGCCATGCGTTCCTCACATTACACATTGATTGCCATTTCAAAACAGCGTAAATCAGCGCCCGCCATGCGCGAGTGATGATATTTTTCGTTCAGCGTGACAAAGCCCAGTTTCTGGTAAAACGTCCACGCGTTAGGCGTTGCATCGAGCGTCAGGCGGGTTATCCCCCGGCTGCGAGCTTCTTGTTTGAGCGCCTCGATAATACGGGTCGCCATGCCTTTACCGGTTGCTGAGGGCAAGGTGAATATCGCCTCCAGACAGTGGGTATCCAGATCCAGATAACCGGTCGCCGCGACGTGGCCCTTTTCATCTTCCACCACGTAAAATGGGTAATCAATGACCATCTGCCGGTAGCGTTCGGGCATCAGATCGGGCGTCCAGCGCGCAATGACATCCGCGTCGTAGCTGGTTTTACAGCCGTGACGAATCGCCTGATTGCGAATATTCCAGAGTGTTTCGGCTTCCTGCGGATTCGCTTTTCGTAACGTCATATCACCTCTTTAACGGCTTTTTAACCGGATTTCACGTGCAACGCTGGCAAGATGCTGAGTGCGACAATAGAGGGTAAACAGCACAAAGCCGCTGCTATTCATCACCCTCCGACAAAGTATCAGCGCGAAGGATGCAATGACCAGTGGCCAAAGGCTACCGTCATGAGAGAACAGGAAAAGCAGCGCCTGAACGAAGGTCATGACCAGCAGAAGGATGAACACTGCCATAAACCCCAACAATCCTGACATCGCCCCTCGGGCCAAAAGCACGCTGATAACAATGAGCGCGCCAGTCATGATTAATGATGGTACGAAAAAACTCAGCGCATGCTGTAAAGGGGACAAACCGGGCAACGTGCTGAGAAAAGGCAGAAGATTTAACGTAAACGCCACCAAAAACAGAGGTAACAATGCCGCGACCGGATAAGGATTTTGCCGCGGAAGCTCGCTGAGGGGACGCAACAAAAACCGTTCCTCTTTAACCTGCTGGAGAAGATCCTGAAAACTCCGTCCGATTAAAAGATCCAAAAAACGCATCTATATTTCGCCCATTTTTGGTAGTGAATAACCACAGCACGCCTCGACAGAATGTGATAGAGATGAAAATACCAGAACGCAAACAAAAGCATAACGCTTAAATATGGAGATAGGCGGATGACGATACCAACCCTCATGACAGAACGCTTGCTGCTAAAGCCGCTGGTTGCCGAAGATGCGGTCCAGATACAAAAGCTCTATCCACGCTGGGAGATCGTCCGCTATATGGTCTCTTCCGTGCCCTGGCCCTACCCGGATGACGGCGCGGAAAATTATGTTAACAACGTGGCGCTGCCGGATATGGCAAAAGGGATTGCCTGGTTCTGGAGCATAAGACGTCGCGAGGTGCCGGATGCGCTGATGGGTATTATCTGTCTGTACGATATTGAGGATAACAACCGCGGATTCTGGCTGGCACCGGAATTTCAGGGACAGGGATATATGCGCGAGGCCAGCATTGCGGCGACGGACTACTGGTTCAACACGCTGAACAAACCCGTCTTACGCGCGCCGAAGGCCGCCGCCAACAGCCGTTCCCGTCGTATTTCAGACAGTAGCGGCATGCGGCTTATCAAAACGGAACAGAAAGCGTACGTCAGCGGCGTGCTGGATTCTGAACTGTGGGAGATCACCCGTGACGAGTGGAACGCCCGTCAGGTCAATTGATAGTGCTTATCCGGCATCAGCCTTTCCGGAATATTCTCTTCATCGTTCATCTGCAGCAGATCGCGCTCCATCATGTTGCAGATGGCGTCCAGCGGCAGGTCGTTATCTTCGGTGCCAAACGGATCTTCCAGCTCTTCCGCCAGGGTATCCAGCGAGATAAAGGTGTAGGAAATCAGGGCCGAGACGAAGGGCGTCATGTAGTGCAGGTCCACAACCAGCGCGAACGGCAGCATAATGCAGAACAGATACACCGTGCGGTGCAGAATCAGCGTATAGGCAAACGGCACAGGCGTTGTCGCAATCCGCTCGCAGCCGGAAAGGACGATGGACATGTCGTTGAGTCGGTTATTCAGGCTGTGAAACAGAATGTCTGAGAGTTGCCCGTTACGTCGCCGCACGGCCAGCCACTCCCCCATGATCAGCAAAATACGGTTTGCCGGTGAGTTGGCGTCCATGACGTTACGTAAATCATCCGCAGCGAGATAGCGTGAGAGTTGCTCAGCGTTCAGTTCCCGGCGCAGGGTCATGCGCAGACAGTTGGCAAAAGCAATCTGCAGTCGAACGAATTCGCCCAGGTGCTTATCGTCAGACAAGGTGTTTTTTACCTCGCGAAACAGCGAGCGTGCCGCTATCATCAGCTGACCCCAGAGCAGCCGGGCTTCGACGTAGCGGGAATAACAGGCGTTGTTTCTGAAACCCAGAAAGATAGCGATCGCCACGCCGAGAATGCTGAATGGCGCCACGGTAAATTTAATACCCAGCGAGGTATACCACGGCAGCATCAGGATAACGGCGATAGAGAGCAGGAAGTTGAGCAGCAATCGGGTATAGATCTTGGGAAGTACCGAACCGTGCCAGACAAAAATCAGTTGTAGCCAGTGCTGTTTAGGACGAACGATCATAGTGAGTTTCAGGAAAGAAAAGAGCGAGGCTATTAAACGTGATCCCCGTCACCGTTGCAAGCTTGTTAACGGGACATTGCACTTTCTCTCCTGATTAGCGAAAACCGCACGGTGCTGCATGTGATTTTTTAAAAACATGGTAAATAGTATGTTGTAACTAAAAAAGGTCGTATTTAAACCCGGCCGAAGCCGGGTGAATGCATTAGCAAAGCGGTTTAACGGCGGCGCGCATACCCTTCAGCAGAATGGCATCCAGATCCAGCGTCACCTGGTCGACAAGCCCGCTTACCTGTGTCAGGTCCTGTTCCCAGTGTTCGTGTACGCTCAGCACCGACTGCACCAGCGCACGGGTACTCAGCTGCCGATCGCGGTGCTGCGCCCAAAGCTGCTGGAAACGCGCCAGCCATGCGGCATCATCCTGTACCGGATAGCCCTCCCCGTTACGCTCCGCGCGGTAAAACGCGATCAGCGCCGCTAAGGCAAAGGTCAGGCGTGCCGGTAATTGCCCCGTTGCCTTCTGCCCTGCCAGCAGTTGCGGCAGGATGCGGGTGCGGTATTTAGTCATGCCGTTAAGCGCGATAGAGAGCAGCTGGTGCCTGATGTAAGGATTACGAAAACGCCCGGTTACCGCACTGGCGAAAGACTCCAGCTCGTCACGCGGCAGATCAAGCACCGGGATGATTTCCTGATAAATCGCTTTTTCGACAAACGCGCACACCTCAGCATCGTTCATCGCCTCGCCTACCGTATCCAGCCCGGCCAGGAAGGCGACCGGGACCAGCGCCGTGTGCGCCCCGTTCAGAATGGCAACCTTGCGCGCTTTATAGGGCTTGATGTCGTCGACAATCAGCACGTTCAACGGGTACTTATCCAGACGAAGCTCGCGGGCAAGGGATGCCGGGCCCTGGATCACAAACAGATAGAAATGTTCAGCCGTGTCCAGGAAACCATCGTGATAACCCAGTTCCGCTTCCAGCTCGGCCGCTTCATCGCGCGGGTAACCGGTCACGATGCGGTCAACTAACGTTGAGCAGAAGCTGTTGGCGTCGTTAAGCCACTGAATAAAGCCGGAAGGCAGTGCCCACTCCCGCGCATAGCGCAAGACGAGTTCGCGCAACGCCTCCCCGTTGTAGTCAATCAGCTCACACGGAATGATGACCCAGCCTTTGTCCGGCGCACCGTGGAAGTGGCTGAAGCGCTCAAACAGCAGCCGCGTCAGCTTCGCCGGATAACTCACCGCCGGATCATCGTCAAAGTTGTCACCCGCGTGGTAGCTGATACCGGCTTCGGTGGTGTTTGAAAATACAAACCGCATATCGGGATTGTGGGCCAGTTTCAGGAACGCGTCATAGTCGTCATAGACGCTGATTTCCCGGTTAACGGAGCGGATAAGACGGGCGTCACTCACCGCCTCACCCTGCTCATTCAGACCACGAATGATTGTTGTGTACAACCCATCCTGCGTATTCAATGACGGCGGGAAATCGCTCTGAATCGGGCGAACAATGACCACGCCGGCGTTGAGGTCGGTATGTTCGTTAAGCAGGTCGAGTTGCCAGTCAATGAAGGCGCGCAGGAAATTGCCCTCACCAAACTGAATAATACGTTCTGGATAGAGAGCACCGGGAAAATCACGACGGTTGAGAGTGTTCACCTTGGGTTCCTTTTATAATTAGTCATACAGCCTGATAAGATTGGTACGATAACTTATCAAAACTTAACAACCAGAAACCCTGTTTTGATCAATCCGCGGTGCGGTTGTGCAAAATTATTATAAGAACTTATAGAACACGGAGGTGGCGGTCATGGCGCCGTCCGGCATCAGCGCATAACGCGGGATCTCGCCAACCTTTTGCCAGCCGGCACGCTGATAGAACGTTTCGGCCCCACTGCCGGTGGAGGTATCAAGCACCAGCACCGATATGTCTCTGGCCCTGGCCTCCACTTCCAGCGCTTCCATAAGCGCCATCGCGGCCCCTTTGCGGCGTGCTTTTTCATGTACCAGCAGCTTCGCCACATCGCCACGATGCGGCTGGTTTTCAGGCTGGTCGATGATGAGCTGAACGGTACCAATGACCCCGTCCTGCGGGTCGATACAGGCAAGCACGAGACGCTCGTTGCGCCCTGCGCTTTCTGCTATGCCGCGCCAGAAAGCGCGGGCCTTATCAAGGCTAAAAGGGAGCATAAAACTGACGGATGCTCCGCCGTTGACGCAGTTTTCGAGGATCGCTGCCAGCGCATCAAGGTGGAGGAGGATCATTTCCCGGGAGAGGGTTTTGATTTGCAGTGAGGTATTCATTGTTGTTCCTTACGTTGAATACCCCACTTTGCATTTAACATCTTTTTAACGCAAACGGATCGAACATAGGTTTTTGTGATGTCACCGTGATCGCTGGCGCTGCTGTTTCATGGCATACATCTTTTCATCAGCGTCCTTCAGCCACTGCTGGAAGTCATTACCATTATGATCGAACTCGCTCAGCCCCCAGGAGAACTGCAGCGACCACGGGTGTAATTTGCGGGCGTTATAGTTTTCCACCTGCTCAACAAGATACTGCATGGCAATCCAGGCGCCTTGCTCGTCAGTATCCGCGAACAGCACCGCGAACTCGTCCCCACCAAAACGCACCAGCAGATCCGCCTCACGGAAAGAGGCACGCATCAGCTGCGCCATGGTTTTCAGCGCCTTGTCCCCTTCTTCGTGGCCGTAACGATCGTTAATCTCCTTAAAATGATCCAAATCCAGCCAGCCGAGCGTCAACGGCTCTGCCCGGCGTCTTGCAACGGAAAGGGTAAACCTTACCAGCTGATTAAAGCCCCGACGGTTGAATAATCCGGTTAACTCATCCGTGGTCGCCGCGCTGATTGCGGCAAATTCATCTTCCGCCAGCGCGCCCAGGTCTCCCAGCACGGCAAGATCGGCCGCGGAGAACTCACGAGGCGCGTAATCAATCAGACACAACGAGCCGACACTTGCGCCATCACGCAAGCGCAGTGGGAAGCCCGCGTAAAAACGCACGCGTGGTTCACCGGCCACCAGCGGATTATCCGCAAAACGATCGTCCTGGAGCATATCCCCCACCACCAGCGGGGCCTCAGTCAGGATCGTATGGCCACAAAACGAGATATTACGCGGAACGGTGTCGGGTGCCTGCCCGTCGGCCGACTTCACGATGAGCGAATGCTCATCAATGAGATTGACCATCGCCAGCGGCACCTGGAAAAAGCGCTTCGCCAGGCGAGTGAGCCGGTCAAACGCCGGGGAACTGTCGATCTCCAGCAGACCCGATTCACGCAGGGAGTTCAGTCTGTCTGTTTCATTTTCAGGGGTTGCAGGTGCTTTCATAATGTCTCCTGACGTAAAGCGTTACTCAAAGCGTAGCTTAAACAGTGACATTGTCAGTGTTCTTAAGCCGCTTACTATTCACGTCAATGCCTTATGACGATTAACGCAGCTCTGTTTCATGCCCGGGGGTGGCCATTTGCGCGTCCGCCACCCGGGCGCTGGTACGATTTCGACCCGCTTTTTTTGAACGATAGAGATAGTCGTCCGCTTCGGCCATCAACGTGTTGAAGACCTCGGTCAATTGCCATGCCTCAGCCTTTCCGCTTCCGAGGCCAATACTGACCGTCAGAGAGAGCGTTTGCTGCCGCCATGTAAAAGGGTGACTGGCCACGGTAGCGCGGATCCGTTCCGCCAGCGCATAGCCGTGTTGTGCGTCGCCGGAGTTAACCACCACCGCGAACTCTTCTCCCCCCATACGCGCGACCATCCCGTCTTCGCCAACCACCTGCTGAACCTGGCGGGCAAACGACGCCAGCACGCGATCCCCACACTCGTGGCCGTAGTTATCGTTAATGCTTTTGAAGTAATCAATATCCAGCAGCATCACGGTCAGAAAACGTGAATGGCGGTGCGTCTCTTCGTGTTTTAACGCTTCATACAGCCCGGAACGCGAATAGACATGGGTTAAGAAGTCATAATCCGCCCGCAGTGAAACCTGGCGGATCAGGGAATTAATGGCCGCCATGCTCACGGAAACCATCACCGGACAGATCGCCATCGTGGCAATACCCAGCCGGGCCGAGAACATCATGGGGGTGATAAATGGCGTCGCCACGGCAATATTGATCACCGAATTCGCAACCAGAATGATTTCCGTGGCGCCGGTGATAAAGGTCAGCAGGCAGGTCACGGGCAACGGGTAACGGACCGCACACCAGATAAGCGCAGGCAGCGGAAAGGCGAGACTTCCCGCCCCGCCAATCACCACCGAGGCGGCCACCGAGATCATCAGCGCTATAACCGGCAGAATCTGCTCCAGACGGAACCTGAACTCACGCACGGGCATGCCTACCGTCAGCATACACGGCACCACCAGCACGCCGGTTGAGAACTGCTCGCTGAACCAGTCGGCAAACAGCGGCCAGAAGGTATGACTGTCGATACCGACCGACCCCACCGCGCCGAGCAACGCACAAAGCAGCGCGGCAACCAGGCAGTAGTTAAACAGGCGTAACGCGTTAAGCGGATCGGGGGTTTTCTTCATTAACCGCTTGTCGCGCTGAATCAGCACGGCAACCACGACAATAAAGATCATATTTGACAGGTTGATCACCACCGAGGCCATGCCCCAGTTGGTGGTCACCGCGTCGTACAGCAGCATGGCGACATAGCATACCGCATAGTAATGCAGGCGATTGAGGTACACATAACGGGCGAAGATCCCCGCCATGACGCCATTCAGCGGCCAGAACAGCGACAAAGCCTCAACCAGCCGTAATTCCGCCCCCACAAAATAGAACAAGGTGGTGAGAAGAAAGATCGTCGATGCATTTCGCAGCGGCGTGTCAACCTGGAACAGCCTGAAAGCGGTAAGAGCAGAACGCATTAAATATCATTCCCTATGATAACGCATGGCAATTATTGCGGTCGTCAGCATGATCGGGGCTCACTTAGGATGCATCTATAACACAATTACAACGGGATCATAACTCGTCAAATCTGGGCGTTCATCTGGCGCACCAGCCAGTGGTGGATCACGCTGACGATGTATTGCTGCTGTTGCGCTGTCAGCGGAACACCCGACGGAATGTTGTGCCACTTAGCCAGACAGCCCCGACAGCAGGTGGCCGTGGCATGCTGGGCGATAAACACCGGATGACCGCGCATGGGCGTCTGTTTGCCGTCGTTTGCGGGGTGTGCAGACGCAAGCCGCTTTTCGACAAAATCAGCGGCATGCTGGTCAATGGTCTCGGGGCCTTTGTCCCAGCAGTAGCGGCGTTCTTTCTCGCCTAAGCGAAAGCGCGAGCGAAATGTCGATCGCGCCAGGCGGGAAAAGAGAGGATTCAGGTCAGACATCAGTAAACGGAACGTCCCAGACGCTGGGTCAGCTTCTCCAGCACCGCCACACCGGCAAGGGAATTCCCCGTTTCATCCAGCTCCGGGCTCCAGACCGCAATCGCCATTTCATGCGGTACAATCGCGACGACTCCGCCGCCAACGCCCGATTTCGCCGGAAGGCCGACACGCCAGGCAAATTCCCCGGCGTTTTGATACATCCCGCTGGTTGCCATCAGGGCGTTAACCTGACGCGCCTGAAGGGGCGAGACCACCTCCTGATCGAGATGCGGTGCGTGCCCCTGGTGCGCCAGGAACAGGAACGTCTGAGCCAGTTCAACACAGCTCATCTTCAGGGCGCAGTAATGGAAGTAGTTTTGCAGTACGGTGGCCACATCGTTATGAAAATTACCGAAGGATTTCATCAGCCACGCGATGGCCGCGTTACGGGCAGAGTGCTCAAACTCCGAGCGTGCCACCACCGTATCGTAGGCAATGTCTTCAACGCCTGAAAGCTGACGAACAATCTCAAGCATGCGCTGGCGCGGTGCGCTGAGGCGGCTTTGCAGCATATCGCAGACCACCAGCGCCCCGGCGTTGATAAAGGGGTTGCGCGGCTTACCCTGTTCGAGTTCGAGCTGAAGCAGTGAGTTAAACGGCTGGCCGGAGGGGTCTTTGCCCACGCGCTGCCAGATCTCGTCTTCCTCATACTGGCGCATCGCCGCCACCAGACTCAGCACCTTAGAAATGGACTGAATGGAAAAACGTTCAGTCGCATCACCGGCCTGGTATCGCTGTCCGTCAATGGTACAGATAGCAATGCCCAGCTTATTCCCGCTGACCGAGGCAAGGGCCGGAATATAGTCGGCAACCTTCCCCTTTCCCAATAACGGACGAACCTGCGCCAGAATCTCGTCCAGCATCTCATTATGGATGACCGCAGCCACTCTTTGCTCCTTGCCCTCAGGCTAAAACGGGCTGCGAGTATAACAGAGGCTTATGTATTGCGTCAGGCGCTAAGACGAAAACGCGAAACGGCCTGCAATAAAATGTCGGATTGCTTTTGCAGACGTTCCGAGGCCTCCGAGGCGTCAGAGACCAGAATATCTGTCTGACGGGAGACGTGATTCAGCGCCTGAAGCTGACGCGTCATCTGATGAATACTTTCGCCCTGGCTGAGCGTGGCGGTGGAGATCTCATTCAGCAAACTGCTTAAATTCCCCACCAGACCGGTGACCTGCTGCAGATTCTCTTCCATCAGGTTAACGGCGCGGGAACCGTCTTCAATACCCCGCAAAGAGCGGTTGATCAGTTCCTGGATGGTCTGCGTCGAGTGGCTGCTCTTTCTGGCCAGCAGCCCAACCTCCCGTGCGACGACGGCAAAACCGCGCCCCTGGTTTCCGGCATGGGCAGCCTCGATGGCGGCGTTCAGTGCCAGGATGTTCGTCTGAAACGCCACGCTGTCGATCATCGCCACGATCCCGCGCATCTCGGAAGATCGGTCGACGATCGCCTGCATAGACGCATTCACCGTCGACATCATCTGGTCACCGCCCTCCGCCGCCTGACGCGCCTCATCCGCCCGCGAGCTGGCAAGCCGGGCATAGCCGGTATTGCCTTCTACATGGGTTTCCAGCGCCGCGATATGCGCCGTAACATCCTCAAGCTCTTTCGCCTGACGTGCCGACTGCTGATACAGCTTCTGGTTACCCTGCGCCAGGGCGTCAATATTCTCCACCATGGTGGCCGTGGCATGGCTAACCTGCGTCACCAGCTGCTGCAGACCGTGCTGCATCGTGGTGATACTGTCGCTCAGTTGCCCGACTTCCCGGTTAAAGCACCTGACATCCGGCGGCGTGCCACAGAGGTCCCCCGCCGCCAGCTGGTTGATATGTGCAATAAGCCGGCGCAGCGGCGTAATAACCCATCTGGCCATGCCAAACCAGACGGCAACGGCGATGGCCAGTAACAGTACCGGTGCAAACAGGAACAGCGTTTGCAGCCCGGAGAGCTGCGCCATTAAGGTCTGTCGGCCCTGTACGGCCTGCCTCTCGCTTGCCTGCTGATACCGGGCATAGTTGTCATTAAAGTCACTCTGAAAAGCCTGAGCCGGTACCGCAAAAAAGTCATCGATGGTGTTGGTTTTAAGCAGACCGTCAGCCTGCTCCTGGATCGCGCCGTAGAAGAGCTGATAGCTGTTCACCAGGGCGTCGTCTTTCGGCGGATTCAGCGCCAGCCAGGCTTTCCACGCCTGCTGAGACACCGTCAGTGCCTTTTGCGCCTCATCCATCAGGCTGTGCCAGCTACCGTCGGAGCCGGTCTCTTTATCCTGCATAAACCAGACTCCGGAGCGGTTAAGCAGATCGCTTGCTGCGAGCAGTGAGACGCGGGCCAAATCCAGCTTACTTTGCTGCTGCCAGGCCAGCAGATTGCGCTGCTCGTTGCGCTGGGCTTCGTTCAGGGAGGCGTTAAGCAGTAATGACGAGGAGAGCTGCAGCGCGGAGAAAAGGCCGATGATGCAAAAGATACCCGTCAGCAGACCAAACTGACGGGGGATGAGACGCTGCGCAATACGGCGAAAAATTTGCGTTAGGTTCATAATTTTCTTCATTAACAATACGTTAGACGCGAGCGAGTCTACGAGATGAAAATGACAGAACCATTGCAGTGAAATGACAACGGCCCTCGTGGTGAGGGCCGAAAAATTACACGCGATCCTTCCACACCGTCTGCACGTTGCAGAACTCGTGCAGCCCAAAGTGGGAAAGCTCGCGGCCAAAGCCACTTTTCTTCACACCACCGAAAGCCACGCGCGCATCGCTGGCGCTGAAGCCATTGATAAACACGCCGCCGCACTCCAGTTCGCGGGAGAATCTCTCAGCCTGCGCATCGCTGGCAGTAAAGACAGTGGCAGACAGACCAAAGTCGCTGTCGTTGGCAAGCAGCAGGGCATGCTCCGCGTCTTTCGCGACACTAATGGCCGCGACCGGACCAAACAGCTCCTGACGGAAAGCCGTCATCTCAGGCGTCACATTGCCGAGTACGGTCGGGGCGTAGTAATTACCCTCACCGCTGATTTTCTCTCCGCCCAGCAGCAACGTTGCCCCTTCGGCCAGCGTAGCCTGCACCTGTTGATGCAGTTCGTCCCGCAGGTCATAACGCGCCATCGGGCCCAGGTAGTTCTCTTCCTGGTCCGGAGCGCCCAGCTTCAGCGCAGCAACCGCATCGACAAAGCGTTGGGTAAAGGCATCCGCAATACCCTCTTCCACAATGAAGCGTTTTGCCGCCGCGCACACCTGTCCGGTATTCTGGTAGCGTCCCGCTACCGCCGCCTTTACGGCAAGATCGAGGTCGGCATCGTTGAGGACGATGAACGGGTCAGAGCCGCCCAGTTCAAGCACGCATTTTTTCAGCGCAGCCCCGGCCTGGGCGCCAATCGCTGCACCGGCACGCACGCTGCCAGTGACGGTCACCGCAGCAATACGACTGTCGTTAATCGCCTGACTGACGCCCTCATTGGTGGCATTCACCCAGCCAAAAACGCCTGCCGGAATACCGGCCTCGGCCGCTATCTGCGCAATCAGTCTGGCCGAGCCGAGCACGTTTGGCGCGTGTTTGAGCAGATAACTGTTTCCTGCCAGCAGGATCGGCACAGCACCGCGCAGCACCTGCCAGAGGGGGAAGTTCCACGGCATCACCGCGAGGATCGGCCCCAGAGGACGATATTCGATAACCGCATTATCATTTTCCACCAGCGTGGGTTCCGCGCGCAGCATCGCCGGGCCATGTTCGGCATACCAGTCGCACAGCGCAGCGGATTTTGTGACTTCCGCCCGCGCCTGCAGGATGGGTTTGCCCATCTCACGGGAAATCGTCTGCGCCATCTCTTCCGCGCGGTTTCGCAGCGCGGCACCGAGATCGCGCAGCTTCTGCGCCCGGTGGGCAACGCTTTCACGACGCCACTGGCGATATGCCGCGTCTGACTGAGAAATGGCGTGGTCAACCTCTTCCGGCGTCGCCCACGGATACGCGGCGAGGGTTTCCCCGTTGGCCGGGTTAACAGAGAAGGCATGTGTTGCAGATGAATAAGTCATGGTGTTCTCCACGTATTTCGGTTGATTGATTGTGGCTCACTCTGCTATTTCTTAAAAATGAATAATACTAACCACCTTATTCACGAAACGAGAATGCCATGGACTTAACCCAGCTTGAAATGTTTAACGCCGTCGCGCTGACGGGCAGCATCACCCAGGCGGCGCAGAAGGTGCATCGCGTGCCGTCTAATCTCACCACCCGCATCCGTCAGCTGGAGGCCGACCTCGGCGTTGAGCTGTTTATTCGTGAGAACCAGCGTTTGCGGTTATCCCCCGCCGGTCATAACTTCCTGCGCTACAGCAAGCAGATCCTGGCGCTGGTGGATGAAGCGCGGATGGTCGTGGCGGGTGATGAGCCGCAGGGGCTATTTGCCCTCGGCGCGCTGGAGAGTACTGCCGCGGTGCGCATTCCGGAGACGCTGGCGCAGTTTAACCAGCGCTACCCGCGTATCCAGTTTGCCCTCTCTACCGGGCCATCCGGAACCATGATTGATGGCGTGCTGGAGGGAACCTTAAGCGCCGCCTTTGTTGACGGGCCCCTGTCGCACCCGGAGCTGGAGGGCATGCCGGTCTACCGGGAAGAGATGATGCTGGTCACGCCGGCCGGACAGGCGGAAGTCTCACGCGCCGCGCAGGTCAGCGGCAGCGATGTTTACGCCTTTCGCGCAAACTGCTCGTACCGTCGGCATCTGGAGAGCTGGTTTCATGCGGACAGAGCCACCCCTGGCCGTATTCACGAGATGGAGTCCTATCACGGGATGCTCGCCTGCGTGATTGCCGGTGCGGGCATCGCGCTGATGCCGCGCTCGATGCTGGAGAGTATGCCAGGGCATCATCAGATTGAAGCCTGGCCGCTGGCGGAGAACTGGCGCTGGCTCACCACCTGGCTGGTGTGGCGACGCGGGGCGATGACCCGCCAGCTGGAAGCCTTTATAGCGCTGCTAAACGAACGTCTGCAACCAGCGCCTTCTCCATAAACAGGCTGAGCGGATCGTCAACGTACGGGGCAAACGCCGGGCGCATTTCGTATCCGCACTGTTCATAAAGACGCACCGCGGCGTGCTGTTTGATGCCCGTCTCCAGCCGTACCGTATGGCAATGACGGCTCAGAGCCTCATCTTCCAGGGCGGCCAGCAGCGTTTCGCCGAGATGTTGGCCGCGATGAGCCGGATCGATATAGACCCGCTTCATCTCTCCCGTGCCGTCACCGTTGAGCACGATGGCCCCGCAGCCGACGGCCTTCAGCTGCGGGTCGCGGATGATCATCAGGATAAGCGAGTCTTCCGCAAGCGCAGACAGGTCGAGCAGATGATTACTTTCGGCGGGATAGAGTTCGCTCTGATAGCGGTCAAGCGCCGCAATCAGTGTGAGGATATCCGGGTGATGTGCAGATTCAGAGGTAATGGAATACATGGCAGGCTCCTTGCTATTGTTCTTGCAATATAGCATTTCAACATAGCGCAGGCCTGCCAGGGGGCTTCATAGTATTTACTTATCGCGTCACGCTGTTAGCGTAAAAAGATACGTCCTTTCAGATACAGGGTCGCCTGACCGCCAATCAACACCCGGTCGCCCTTCAGTTCGCAGCGCAGATCTCCGCCACGGTACGACACCTGGCGGGCGTTGAGTGTGGTTTTGCCCAGCTTTTCGCTCCAGTACGGGATCAGCATGCTGTGGGCGGATCCGGTCACCGGATCTTCCGGCACTCCTTCCCCCGGACAGAAGAAGCGGCTGACAAAGTCATACTGGTCTCCCGGTGCCGTCACGCAAACCATTTTATCCAGCGGAAGCAGCGCGCCAATATCCGGTGTTAACGCTTCTACCTGCTGCTGGCTCTCCAGCACCACCATGTAATCGCGTCCTACGCGCACCTCTTTCGCCGCTGTAATGCCCAGTGCGCTAAACAGCGCCGCAGGTGGGTTCTCCACAACCTCAGTCGACCACGCCGGGAAGTTCAGCGTCAGCCAGTCGCCGCTGCGCTTGACGGTCAGCTCGCCGACAAAGCGCGTGCTGAAGGTGATTTCGGTATGCGGATAATCCAGGTATTCGAAAATAACGTGTGAGGCGGCAAGCGTTGCGTGTCCGCACAGGTTAATTTCATCCAGCGTGGTGAACCATCGCAGCTCAAACCCGCCGTCGGTGCGCACGAAAAAGGCGGTCTCAGACTGGTTGTGCTGCTGCGCCATTTTGAGCAGCGTCTCGTCCGGAAGCCACTCTTCCAGAGGACATACCGCTGCGGCGTTACCGCCAAAGGTTTTATCGCTGAAGGCATCCACCAGATAAAAATCAATTTCCTGCATTGTCTCTTCCTCTCTTGTTATGGCTATTTAGCGCAGAAAAACTGTGCCTTTCAGATAAAGCGTGGCCTGACCGCCCATCAGCACGCGGGAGCCTTTCAGCTCACAGCGCACATCACCGCCCCGGGCTGATACCTGACGGGCAAACAGCCTGGTTTTACCCAGCTTTTCGCTCCAGTAAGGGATCAGCATGGTGTGGGCGGAGCCGGTGACCGGGTCTTCCGGGACGGAGACGCCCGGGGAGAAAAAGCGGCTGACAAAATCATATTCCCCTTCCCCGCGCGCCGTCACGCTTACCTTATGCTCACCTGGCGTCATCGCCGAAAAGTCTGGCATGAGTGCTTCGACCTGCTGGCGATTGTCCAGCACGATAAGCCAGGCTCGTCCTTTACGGGTTTCAACATAGTGCGTAATACCCAGCGCCGAGAGCATCTCCGGCGGCGGTGTCTCTTCATGGGTTGGGCATGCCGGGAAGTCCAGCGTCAGCCAGTCGCCCTCCCGGCTGACCGTCAGGCGACCGGAGGCGGTATCGAAGTGGATCCGTGAATCAGGGTAGTCCAGCTCGGTAAACAGAACGTGCGCCGCCGCAAGCGTAGCGTGACCGCAGAGATTGACTTCGGTAAGCGTGGTAAACCAGCGCAGCTCAATACCCCCTTTGCTGCAGACAAAAAAGGCCGTCTCAGACTGATTGTGCTGCTGCGCCATTTTCAGCAAGGTTTCATCGGGCAACCATTCCCTGAGCGGGCAAACGGCGGCCGGGTTACCGCCAAACGAGGTCTCGCTGAACGCATCGACCAGATAAAAATCAATCTCCTGCATTGTCTTACCGCCTGTTTTTATTGTGTTGTTCTTTTATATTCAATGAAAAGCACGCTTGCGGCTACCGCTTTCATAAGGTAAATATTGAGATCTGCATCACATAATGGTTGAGTTTTCGCCTTTTGACGTTTTAAGATCGTCTCCTCTTCTTTTCAGCAACGAATCTCCGACATCCCTATGACAACGAACACAGTTTCCCGCAGGGTTGCGTGGCTACGCGTGGTCACGCTGGCCATTGCCGCGTTTATTTTTAACACCACCGAATTCGTGCCGGTTGGGCTGCTGTCTGACATCGCTGAAAGTTTCCAGATGGAAACCGCGCAGGTGGGCATTATGTTGACCATCTACGCCTGGGTGGTGGCGCTGATGTCCTTGCCGTTTATGCTGCTGACCAGCCAGATCGAGCGGCGCAGGCTGCTGATCGGCCTGTTCGTGCTGTTCATTGCCAGCCATGTGCTGTCGTTTATGGCGTGGAATTTTACGGTACTGGTCATCAGTCGCATCGGCATCGCCTTTGCCCATGCGGTGTTCTGGTCGATCACCGCGTCGCTGGCAATTCGCCTGGCGCCGGCGGGTAAACGTGCTCAGGCGCTGAGCCTGATAGCCACCGGTACCGCGCTGGCGATGGTGCTCGGCCTGCCGATTGGCCGCATCGTCGGCCAGTACTTCGGCTGGCGTACCACCTTCTTCGCCATCGGCATGGGTGCGCTGATAACGTTGGTATGCCTGATAAAACTGCTGCCCGCGCTACCCAGCGAACATTCCGGCTCGCTGAAAAGCCTGCCGCTGCTGATGCGTCGTCCGGCACTGCTGAGTATTTATCTGCTCACCGTCATTGTGGTCACCGCCCACTACACGGCCTACAGCTACATCGAGCCCTTTGTGCAGGTGGTAGCGGGCTTTAGTGCCAACTTTGCCACTGTTTTACTGTTGATCCTCGGCGGCGCGGGCATTATCGGCAGCGTGCTGTTCGGTAAGCTGGGTAACCGACATGCCTCCACACTGGTGAGCAGCGCCATCGGCCTGCTGCTGGCCTGCCTGCTGTTGCTAATGTCCGCCGCGGGCAGTGAGATCCAGCTGGCGATCCTCAGCCTGTTCTGGGGCGTGGCGATCATGATTATTGGTCTGGGTATGCAGGTGAAGGTGCTGGCTCTGGCGCCGGACGCGACGGATGTCGCCATGTCGCTGTTTTCGGGGATCTTCAATCTGGGGATTGGCGCGGGTGCGCTGGTGGGAAATCAGGTCATCCTGCACGTATCGATGTCGGCGATTGGCTATCTGGGTGCCATTCCAGCCCTGGTGGCGCTTGTCTGGTCGGTGCTGATTTTCCGTAAGTGGCCGGTGGCGCTGGAAGAACAGGGGCAGCACGGGTGAACCTTCTTGCCGGGTGGCGGCTTCGCCTTACCCGGCCTACAAAACCCGTAGGCCCGTGCAAGCGAAGCGCCGCCGGGCAAGACATCAATGATAGGTCTTAATAATCTCCAGCACGCCGTTAATAATAAACTGCACGCCCATACAGACCAGCAGGAAGCCCATCAGACGGGAAATTGCCTCGATACCGCCCTTGCCTACCCAGCGCATAATCGCGCCGGAGCTGCGCAGAGAGATCCACACGATCGCCCCAATAATCGCAAAAATCAGCGGTGGCGCTACCGTCAGCACCCAGTCCGGGAAGGTTGAACTGTCACGCACCGTCGACGCGGAGCTGATAATCATCGCGATGGTCCCCGGTCCCGCCGTGCTCGGCATGGCAATCGGCACGAAGGCGATATTCGCACTCGGTTCGGTTTCCAGCTCTTCAGATTTGCTGGCCGCTTCCGGTGACTCATGGGCTTTTTGCGCCGGGAACAGCATGCGGAAACCGATAAAGGCGACAATCAGCCCCCCGGCAATACGCAAGCCGGGAATGGAAATCCCGAAAGTGTTCATCACCACCTGACCGGCGTAATACGCCACCATCATGATGGCGAAGACATATACGGAGGCCATCAACGACTGATGATTGCGCTCGGCGCTGTTCATGTTCCCTGCCAGTCCGAGGAAAAGCGCCACCGTCGTTAACGGGTTTGCCAACGGCAGCAAGACCACCAGCCCAAGGCTGATTGCTTTAAGTAAATCCAGCATAGTGTGTTGTTGTCCTTATCCATAGTTAACACCGCAATTATAGGGTGAAAAGATGACATTCAGCCATCGTTGCAGCGTGACGATTATTTCCTGCCTGAAATGATAATCCTCAGTTATCTATCTGATTTGAAAGACCACAAAAAAAGTTCATGAAACGTTTTAGCAATTCGTGGCATCGGCTGATTCATTCAGTTGACTTATACTTGCCTGAGCAATAATATCTGCCGTGACTAACTACTTGCCAGGGCAACCATTGTGAAAAGCACCAGTGATATCTTTAACGACGTTGTTCCGCTGGGTCGTCTTATTCATATGGTAAATCAGAAGAAAGATCGCCTGCTCAACGACTATCTGTCACCGCTGGATATCACCGCGACACAGTTCAAAGTGCTGTGTTCCATTCGCTGCGAAGTGTGTATCACACCGGTTGAGCTGAAAAAGGTGCTCTCTGTCGATCTGGGTGCGCTCACCCGCATGCTCGATCGTCTCGTCTGCAAAGGATGGGTAGAACGAAGCCCTAACCCGAATGACAAACGCGGCGTACTGGTAAAGCTGACCAGCGATGGCGCGGCCATGTGCGAGCAATGTCATCAATTAGTAGGACAAACACTGCATCAGGAACTAACAAAAAACCTAACGGCAGATGAAGTGGCAACGCTTGAGCTTCTGCTCAAGAAAATTCTGCCGTAATCAGAAAAAAAGAGGTATGACGATGTCCAGACGCAATACTGACGCTATCACCATTCATAGCATTTTGGACTGGATCGAGGACAACCTGGAATCGCCGCTCTCCCTTGAAAAAGTGTCAGAGCGTTCAGGTTACTCCAAATGGCACCTGCAACGGATGTTCAAAAAAGAGACCGGCCATTCATTAGGTCAATACATTCGCAGCCGCAAGCTGACGGAAATTGCCCAGAAGCTGAAAGAAAGCAATGAGCCGATCCTTTATCTGGCGGAGCGTTATGGATTTGAATCGCAACAAACTCTGACGCGTACGTTCAAGAACTATTTTGACGTGCCGCCTCATAAGTACCGCATCACCAGCGTGCCCGGTGAATCCCGATACCTGTATCCGTTAAAACACTGTAGTTAATCATCGCCTGTAACAGACGTAACCGAGGAAATCATGAACGTTACCGCCTCCGCCGCCCTCGCCTTGCTGGTGCTCTTCTCCAGCCAGACCTTCGCGGAGCAAACCCCTCGTGCAACGCAGCAAAATAATCCTGATACGATGATTTTGCCGTCAGCACATGACCAGTCGCCTTATGATTTCAACCATATGGGTGCTGGTAGCGACAAATCCGACGAATTAGGCGTGCCTTACTATAATCAGCACCGCCTCTGATTCGTTTTTGCCCCGCCGATGCGGGGCTTTTTTCTTTCTTATCCCCGCACCCGCGCCGTCCGGCGCACGCGCAGGCCAAACACGTTGATGTACAGCCCGGCCATGATCAGCACCGCGCCAAGCAGCTGCAGGGCGCTCAGCTTTTCGTCCAGTAAAATAGCGGCACTGGCCAGCCCAACGACCGGCACCAGCAGCGACAACGGCGCCACGCGCCAGGTTTCGTATCGCCCGAGCAGCGATCCCCAGATACCGTACCCGATAATCGTGGCGACAAACGCCAGATAGACCAGCGACAATATGGTGGTGAGGTCGATTTCAACCAGGCTCGTCAGCATCACTGCCGGGCCGTCAAATATCAGGGACGCGACCATAAACGGTACCACCGGGATCAGTGCGCTCCACACGACCAGAGACATCACCTGCGGACGCGCCTCGTGCTGCATGATCAGTTTGTTGAAAATATTCCCGCAGGCCCAGCTCAGGCCCGCGGCCAGCGTCAGCATAAAGCCGAGCAGCGCCACGTGCTGACCATTCAGGCTGGCCTCAATCAGCACCAGCACGCCAAACACCGCCAGCGTAATGCCCGCCAGCTGTTTACCCTGCAGACGCTCGCCAAACACAAACGCCCCCAGAATGATGGTAAAGAACGCCTGCGCCTGTAACACCAGCGAAGCAAGTCCGGCAGGCATACCAAATTTGATGGCGCAGAACAGAAACGCAAACTGGCCAAAACTGATGGTCAGGCCGTAGCCCAGCAGCAGTTTAAAGGGGATCCTGGGACGGGCGACAAACAGCAGAGCCGGGAACGCCACCAGCATAAATCGCAAACCGGCCAGCATCAGCGGCGGCATGTTGTGCAAGCCCAGCTTGATGACCACAAAATTGAGTCCCCATACGATGACCACCAGCAACGCCAGCAGTCCGTCTTTACGCGTCATACCCTGCCCCTGAATTATTAATAATTTGTTAACAGTTCAAAGTAACAGAAAAAAGCGTGCCACGAGAAGATCATTAATTCTGGCAGTCAGGCGAAGCACTTACGGATAAATTGGGTGCTATACAAGGCCCTTATGTCGTGATACTCCTTTCAGGACACAACATAAAAAGCATAAGCATTTGTCGGGCAGGAATATGAAACCATCTCTCCGGCGCTCAACCGCAGCGCTGCTGGCATCGTCATTGTTATTAACCATTGGTCGTGGGGCAACGCTGCCGTTTATGACCATTTATCTCACGCGCGTCTACAGCATGAGCGTCGAGAATATTGGTTACGCCCTGACCGTGGCGCTGACCATTGGCGTGGTATTCAGCCTGGGGTTCGGCATTCTGGCCGATAAGTTTGATAAAAAACGCTACATGCTGATCGCCATCGTGGCGTTTATCGCCGGCTTTGTGGCGATCCCGCTGGTGAATAACGTCACGCTGGTGGTGCTGTTCTTTGCGCTGATCAACTGCGCCTATTCGGTCTTTTCGACAGTGTTGAAAGCCTGGTTCTCAGACGTGCTGACCTCCAGTGAAAAAGCCCGCGTTTTTTCACTGAACTACAGTTTCTTGAATATTGGCTGGACGATTGGGCCGCCCATTGGCACCCTGCTGGTCATGTACAGCCTGCAGCTGCCGTTCTGGCTGGCCGCTTTCTGCGCCGCGCTGCCGCTGGGGTTTATCCATTTCTTTGTGCAAAAAAGCGTGGCGTTAGACACTGCCGAAGAGCAGACGGCGTGGCAACCGTCGGTCTTGCTGAAAGACCGCGCGCTGTTCTGGTACACGCTCTCCGGCCTGCTCGCGTCATACGTCGGCGGATCGTTCGCGAGCTGCATTTCGCAGTATGTTCTGGCCGCACATGCGGACAGTGATTTCGCCGAAAAGGTGGTCGCGGTGGTGCTGCCCGTCAACGCCGCCGTGGTGGTGACGCTGCAGTACGCACTCGGTCGTAAGATCTCAGCCAGCAATATCCGTCCGTTGATGACCGCCGCCACACTGTTTTTTATCGTCGGTCTGGCTGGCTTTATGCTCTCCGGGGAAAACCTGATTTACTGGGGCATTGCTGCCGCCATCTTTACGCTGGGTGAAATTATCTATGCGCCGGGTGAATACATGCTGATCGACAATATCGCCCCGCCGGGGATGAAAGCCAGCTACTTCTCCGCCCAGGCGCTCGGCTGGCTCGGCGCGGCGGCCAACCCGATGATCACCGGTATTATCCTGACTAACCTGCCGCACTGGTCGTTGTTTGTGATAATGATGGCCGCGATTATTGTGGCGTGGCTGATGATTTTGCGCGGGATGAGCGTCAAGGCATGGTGCGAGTCACCCAAAGCGGCATAGCGAATATAGGCCGGGTAAGGCAAAGCCGCCACCCGGCAAAAGCAACATCAACGGCCTAGTGGTGCAACATCTCCTCCACCACCTGCTGTTTGTACATCTCGTTCGGATAATAGGTCGGCCAGTTATCCATCTCCTTGAGCAGCGCCTCGTGGGAAGTGTTGCCCATGAAAATATGAAAGTGTGAAGAGGCCTTCGGCGCGATGGTGTGGTCGCTGAACTGCACAAACTTCGGCGCCTTGCTGCTGGCGTCCTGACACTCAAAAAGATAGCGAACGCCCTTTTTGCCGGACGCGTAGGTCAAAATTTTGTAGCCGCTGTAGTCATAACGACAGCTGCTGACCGTTTTGCCTTTATGGAATTCCATCACGTTATTCTCGATGCCGATGGCATCCACATCGGTTGCATACCCCGTGCGGTAGTAGGCTTTCACCTCATCAAAGGTTTTGCTTTTATCCTGCTGCGCTTTCTTCCTGAAGACCGGATCCAGCGAGCCGTCCAGCAGGAAGGGATAGACGGACTGCCAGGTGCCGTCCCAGTCGGACAGTTTTCTGTCCTTAACATCGTTGTCCTCAAAGACGCCATTCGCCGCCTTCTGTTCCGCTTCGCTCATCGCGTGACCGTGCGAGTGGGCAAACAGCTGGCCGCTGACCAGCAGCGCCCCCAGCGTCATGGCAAATTTCCCAATATGTGCAGCCAACATAACACCCTCATTCCGTTTTATCAGAGCGAGAATGTTATAATATAACATTTCAAATCGCAACCAGCCCGCGAACGCCATCCTGCTCCATGTTTTCACCCCGTCCGCGCTGAATGATGGTGCCGCGTGACATCAGCAGGTAGCTGTCCGCCAGGTCAGCGGCAAAGTCATAAAACTGCTCAACCAGCAGGATCGCCATATCCCCTCTGTCTGCCAGCTGGCGGATCACCTGGCCAATCTCCTTAATCACCGAAGGCTGTATGCCTTCGGTGGGTTCATCGAGGATCAGCAACTGCGGACGGCTCGCCAGCGCGCGACCAATCGCCAGCTGCTGCTGTTGACCACCGGAGAGATCGCCCCCGCGCCGGTGTTTCATCTCTTTGAGTACCGGGAACAACTGCCAGATCTCCTCCGGCACCTGCTTCGCCTCGCGGGCGGTAAAGCGCGACAGCCCCAGCAGCAGATTCTCCTCCACGGTCAGACGCGGAAAAATCTCCCGGCCCTGGGGGACGTACGCCACGCCCGACTGCACCCGCTGGTGCGGCTTGCTGTGGGTGATCGTTTTCCCCTGCCAGATGACATCCCCGGTTTTCGCCGGGATCAGCCCCATCAGGCACTTCAGCAGCGTGGTTTTCCCTACACCGTTGCGCCCCAGCAGGCAGGTAACTTCCCCGGTGACCGCCTCAAAGCTCACGCCGCGCAGGATATGGCTGCCGCCGTAATACTGATTCAGTTCGTTGACCTGTAACATTCCCTCTCCTTAACGTCCCAGATAGACCTCAATCACCTGCTCGTTGGCCTGCACCTCACGAAGCGAACCTTCCGCCAGCACGCGCCCCTGATGCAGCACCGTTACGTGGTCAGCAATGGTTTCCACAAAGCCCATGTCGTGCTCCACCACCATCAGGGAGTGCTTGCCCGCCAGCGTCCTGAACAACTCCGCGGTATACTCCGTTTCCGCATCGGTCATCCCGGCGGCGGGCTCGTCCAGCAGCAACAGATGCGGGTCCTGCACCAGCAGCATACCAATTTCCAGGAACTGTTTTTGTCCGTGGGAAAGCAGTCCGGCCCGGCGGTCCCGCTCGTTGCTGAGCCGCAATAAAGCCAGCATCTCATCAATGCGATCGCGCTGCTCACCGTTGAGCGTTGCCCGCAGGCTGGCCCAGACGGATTTATCGGTTTTCATGGCGATCTCCAGGTTTTCCCACACCGTCAGCGCTTCAAAGACCGTGGGTTTCTGGAATTTTCGGCCTATTCCCTGGCGGGCAATCGCCGCAGGCTCCAGCGTGGTGAGGTCGATCGACTGATCGTAAATGGCGCGTCCGCTTTTGGGTCGCGTCTTGCCGGTGATGACGTCCATCAGCGTGGTTTTACCGGCCCCGTTGGGGCCAATCACGCAGCGCAGTTCGCCCACGCCGATATTCAGCGAGAGATCGGTCAGCGCCTGAAAACCATCAAAACTGACGTTGATGGATTCAAGCTGCAGTACCGGGTCGGTCTGTTCGCGGTAACGATCGCCGGGCAACTGGCGGGTGAATAACCCTTCGGCTGGCTGCATTATTTCTCTCCCTTACGAAACAGGCCGTAGACGCCGCGCGGCAAAAAAAGCGTGACGGCGATAAAAATCAATCCCAGAAACAGCTGCCAGTATTCCGGCATCGCGACGGTGAAGAAGCTCTTCGCCCCGTTCACCAGCGCCGCGCCAATGACCGGCCCCACCAGCGTGCCGCGCCCACCCAGCGCGACCCAGATCGCGGCTTCGATCGAGTTCGTCGGCGACATTTCGCCGGGGTTAATAATGCCTACCTGCGGGACATACAGCGCGCCGGCCAGGCCGCACAGTACCGCGGAGAGCGTCCACACCAGCAGCTTGAACCCGCGCGGATCGTATCCGCAAAACGTCAGGCGGTTTTCGGCGTCGCGAACGGCAGTCAGAATGCGGCCAAACTTGCTCTTCGCCAGCGCAAACCCGATGCCCAGCGCCAGGAGCAGCAACAGCACGGTTGCCAGAAACAGCGCAATACGCGTGGTCGTCTCCGTTACCGCAAAACCCAGCAGCGTGGTGAAGCCGGTAAAGCCGTTATTGCCGCCAAAACCGGTTTCATTGCGAAAGAACAGCAGCATCCCGGCATAGGTCAGCGCCTGAGTCATGATCGAGAAATAGACCCCTTTGATCCTGGAGCGGAAGGCAAACCAGCCAAACACCAGCGCCAGCAGCCCCGGGACCATCACAATCAGCACCAGCGCCCAGGCAAAATGCTGGGTACCCCACCAGAACCACGGCAGTTCACTCCAGGAGAGAAACGACATAAACGCCGGCAAACCGTCACCCGCCGCCTGGCGCATCAGGTACATGCCCATCGCGTAGCCGCCGAGGGCGAAGAAAATGCCATGCCCCAGGGACAACATACCGGCGTAGCCCCACACCAGATCCAGCGCCACCGCCACAATGGCATAGCAGAGGATCTTGCCAATCAGCGTCAGCATCCAGGTTGACAGCGCCAGCGGATGCGTCGCAGGCAGTAAGGCGAAAAACGGCAGTATCAGCAGGCACATCACCAGCAGGCTGCCGGCAATCTGCGTTGTGCGTGGCGCTTTGCGCGCCAGCGTTAAGGTCAGCGGCTGGCTCATCAGTCAATCACCCTCCCTTTCAGCGCAAACAGCCCCTGAGGGCGTTTCTGAATAAACAGCACGATCGCCACCAGAATCAAAATTTTACCCAGCACCGCCCCCATCTGCGGTTCAAGGATTTTATTAAAGATCCCCAGACCAAACGCCGCGGTCACGCTGCCTGCCAGCTGGCCTACGCCACCAAGAACGACCACGAGGAACGAGTCGATAATGTACCCCTGACCGAGCTCCGGCCCGACGTTCCCAAGCTGGGATAACGCCACGCCGCCCAGACCGGCAATGCCTGAGCCCAGTCCGAACGCCAGCATGTCGACGCGCCCGGTCGGCACGCCGCAGCAGGCGGCCATGCTGCGGTTTTGCGTCACCGCCCGCACGTTCAGCCCCAGACGGGTTTTATTCAGAATGAGCCAGGTGAAGAACAGCACCAGCAGCACGAAGCCCAGCACCACGATGCGGTTCCATGGCAGGGTCAGGTTGGCAAAAACCTGTACCCCGCCGGAAAGCCATGCCGGGTTAGCCACCTCCAGGTTCTGCGCACCAAACGTCATGCGCACCAGCTGGATAAGCATCAGGCTGATCCCCCACGTCGCCAGCAGCGTTTCCAGCGGACGACCGTACAAATGACGGATCACGGTGCGCTCCAGCACCATCCCGATGCCCGCCGTCAGGCAGAAGGCGACCGGCAGCGCGATAACGGGATAGAGCGCCAGCCACTGAGGAGCAAGCCCGGCCATCGTCTGCTGCACCATCCACGTGGCATACGCGCCCAGCATCAGCATCTCGCCGTGGGCCATATTAATCACGCCCAGCAGGCCGTAGGTGATGGCAAGCCCCAGCGCCGCCAGCAGCAGCACCGACCCCAGCGACAGCCCCATAAACGCCTGGCCCAGCAGATCGCCCCACATCAGACGGTGCTGGATCTGGCGAAGGCTCTCCTGCGCGGCTGCGCGAACCCCGGCGTCAGGCTCGGTCTGTGTCTGGGTAAACGGAGTCAGCCTGGACGCCACGTCCGGATCGTCGGACTGCCCGAGCCGTTCAACTGCCGTGCGGCGGACCTCAGCCTGCGGGCTGGTCAGCTGGAGATTCGCCACCGCCAGCAACAGCGCCTGACGCGCCACCGCGTCCGTTTCATCCGTCAACCGTTTTTCCAGAAAGGCGAGCATGCCTGGCTGGGCATCGCGCTGGAGCTGGCGCGCCGCTGCGCGCCTTTCGGTGACACTGTCACTCACAAGCTGATGGGTGGCGATGGCTGTCGCAGCGAGCACCCGCAGCCGGTTCGTCAGACGAACGGCTTTGGTTGGCCCCGCTGCTGCCTGGCTTTCGCCCAGCGGGATGATGTCGCCATTGCGTTGTGCAAAGGCGTGCTTTTGCGTATCAACAAAGAGGTTTTCCTGTTGCAGTGCCTGCAGCAGCGGCAACCTTGCCGCCTCCGGCGAGGCGGCCCACTGCGTCAGCAGTTCCGCCTGCTGGCTGCGGCTGGCAGCAACAAAACGATCGGCATCCGATGCCTGCGCCATCCCTGGCAGCAGTCCGGTAAGCCATACAAGCGCGACGATCGTGCGTATGAAGTTCATGGCTTTCTCCCTGCGGGAATGGCTTAGTTGCTGGCGGTTTTCATCGGCTGATCGGGCTTTTTGTCATTCCCGGCGATGAACGGGCTCCACGGCTGGGCACGTACCGGCTGTTCCGTCTGCCACACCACGTTAAACTGACCGTTGCCTTCGATTTCGCCGATCATAACCGGCTTGTGCAGGTGATGGTTGGTGGCATCCATCGTGAGCGTAAAGCCAGACGGCGCCTTAAAGGACTGACCGGCCATCGCCGCACGCACTTTATCCACATCGGTGGTGCCCGCTTTCTCCACCGCCTGCGCCCACATATGGATGCCCACGTAAGTGGCTTCCATCGGGTCGTTGGTCACCACGGTATCGGCGTTCGGCAGCTTGTGCGCTTTGGCATAGGCTTTATAGTCCGCCACGAAGGCCTGGTTGGTTGGATTATCAACGGATTCAAAGTAGTTCCACGCCGCCAGGTTGCCCACCAGCGGTTTGGTGTCAATGCCGCGCAGCTCTTCTTCACCCACGGAGAACGCCACGACCGGCACGTCGGTCGCTTTCAGCCCCTGATTCGCCAGCTCTTTGTAAAACGGAACGTTGGAGTCGCCGTTGATGGTTGAGACCACGGCAGTTTTACCGCCCGCAGAGAATTTCTTGATGTTGGCGACAATGGTCTGGTAGTCGCTATGACCAAACGGGGTGTAAACCTCTTCGATGTCTTTATCCTCCACCCCTTTGGAATGCAGGAAAGCGCGCAGGATCTTGTTGGTGGTGCGCGGGTAGACGTAGTCCGTGCCCAGCAGGAAGAAGCGTTTCGCCGCGCCGCCGTCTTCACTCATCAGGTATTCCACCGCCGGGATAGCCTGCTGGTTCGGCGCCGCGCCGGTATAGAAGACGTTCGGTGACATCTCCTCGCCTTCATATTGCACCGGATAGAACAGCAAACCGTTCAGTTCTTCAAAAACGGGCAGAACGGACTTTCGCGAGACCGACGTCCAGCAGCCGAACACCACCGCCACCTTATCCTGACTTAACAGCTGGCGCGCTTTCTCGGCAAACAGCGGCCAGTTTGAGGCCGGATCCACCACCACCGGCTCCAGTTTCTTACCCAGCACGCCGCCTTTCGCGTTGATCTCATCGATGGTCATCAGGGCGACATCTTTCAGCGGGGTTTCGGAGATGGCCATCGTGCCGGAGAGGGAGTGCATGATCCCCACTTTGATGGTATCGGCCGCCTGCACGCCAAAACTCATTCCCATAGCAACGACAGACGCAGACAATGCAAAGGCTTTTAATAAAGTACGACGGTGCATATTTTCACTCCTGAAAAAGAACGCTGTGCGAAGACGTCCGTTACGGCGTGGACGCGGAAATAAAAGTCTCAGCGAAGCAGGAGCAAAAAGGATGCCAGAATGGAGAAAGCGTGAATGCAGGGGCTGAAGCGCAGGATGTAAAGAGAACGTCTCAGAATGGCACAGCGCTGCACTTTAATAATGCAGCGCTGAAAAGCGGGTTTACCAGACTTCACTGGCGATCTGCGTCACCAGGCGGATTTTGTCCCACTGCTGGGCTTCGCTCAGGCTGTTACCCTCTTCGGTAGAAGCAAAGCCACACTGCGGGCTGAGGCAAATTTGCTCTTTCGCCACGTATTTCGCCGCTTCTTCCAGACGCGCCTTCACCCCTTCCGGGTTCTCCAGCTCGCCGTTTTTGGTGGTGATAAGCCCCAGCACCACCTGCTGTTTGCCGGGGCGGACAAAGCGCAGCGGCGCGAAATCCCCGCTGCGGTCGTTATCATATTCCAGGAAGAACGCGTCAACGTTAACCGTCCCGAACAGCACTTCCGCCACCGGCTCATAGCCGCCTTCTGAAATCCAGGTTGAGCGGAAGTTACCGCGGCAGACGTGCAGCCCGATGGTCAAATCGTCCGGTTTGCCCTCCAGGGCCTTGTTCAGCACGCGGGCATAGATACGCGCCAGTTCGTCGGGGTCATCACCGCGCTCGCGGATCTGACGGCGCTGGTCATCCGAGCAGAGATAGGCCCAGACGGTGTCATCCAGCTGCAGGTAACGGCAGCCCGCGTCATAGAAAGCGCGGATGGCGTCGCGCCAGGTGGTCGCCAGATCGTCGAAATAGACGTTCAGGTCCGGATACACCGTGGCGTCTATGTCTTTACGACCGCCGCGGAAATGCAGCACGCTCGGGCTCGGAATGGTCATTTTCGGCTCGGCGCTCCCGCTGATGCTTTTCAGATAACGAAAGTCCTCCAGCATCGGATGCTCGCCAAAGCCCAGCTTGCCGGTAACGCGCACGCCGTGGGCTTTGGTTTGCACGCCGTTGAACTGAATGCCCTGCTGCGCATCGTAACGCTCTACGCCCTGCAGACCGTCGAAGAAATCAAAGTGCCACCAGGCGCGGCGAAACTCACCGTCGGTAACCACATTCAGCCCACACGCACACTGCTGCTCAACGACATGGCGGATAGCGTCGTTTTCAATGGCGCGAAGCTGCCCGGCGTCAATTTCGCCGCTGGCAAATTTCTGGCGAGCCTGTTTGATGGCATCCGGGCGTAAAAAGCTGCCGACTACATCGGCGCGGAACGGGGCGTGGTGTCGTTGCATGGAAATCTCCTCAGTCTGCCGGTGATAATTGCCCGCAGTGATAATTCATCTTTTGAAGTTTTGGACTTCTGGATGTCTAAATGTCCAAAAAAGATGTCATACCTGCTTTATCCCGGCAAACGAGAAAATTTCACGGGTGATGAAAAAAATTCATCTTCACAGCGCGACAGCGGTTTCGCTGCTGGCAAAGGCGTACTTTTCATCTTCCCAGCCGGTGATCCCGCCGAGCATAATTTTGACCGGCAGCCCAAGACGCGCCAGCTTCAGCGCGGCTCTGTCCGCACCGTTACAGTGTGGTCCGGCGCAGTAGACGACAAACAGCGTGCCTTCAGGCCACTGGGCCATGCGCCCGGCGGTAATCTGACTCCACGGCATGTGCACTGCGCCGGGGACGTGACGGCGGGCAAACTGCTCCGGGCCGCCCACCACATGAAGCAGCACGAAGTCCTGCTCCTGGTTGACGATGGCATGATGCACATCGGCACAATCGGTTTCGACGCTCAGACGGCGCAGAAAATGGGTGACGGCTTCCTGCGGCTCGGCAGCCGGAAATTCAGTAACATAGCTCATGATCCTTCCTCATCTTTGGCGTTTGTGTTAACACTACTCTATCCACAAATTCAGCCGGTGAATGCGCTCACGTATGCCAGAAAACAGCAAAAAGATGACAAACTTAAGACAGCATCCCCGCCCGAAGGTGGTGGTGCTGGCCTATGACGGTCTGTGTACCTTCGAATTCGGCGTGGCGGTGGAGATCTTCGGCCTGCCGCGCCCCGAGCTCGGCGACAACTGGTACCGTTTTGCGGTGGCGAGCGTGGATAGCGGTGAACTGCGGGCGACGGGCGGGATCCGTATCATTACCGATGGCGATCTCTCCCTGCTTGAATCTGCCGATCTGATCGTGGTGCCGGGCTGGCGGGGGCTGGAGTCACCGGTTCCGGAGCCGCTCTGCCACGCGTTACGCCAGGCCAGCGCGCGGGGCTGTCAGCTGCTGTCCATCTGTTCCGGCGTGTTTGTGCTGGCCGCGTCAGGGCTGCTGAACGGACGTAAAGCCACAACGCACTGGCGTTATATTGACGCACTTAAAGCCCGTTACCCTGAGATTGAGGTGGTTGAGGATGTGCTCTACCAGGACGAAGGCGATATTCTGACCTCCGCAGGCAGTGCAGCGGGCATCGATCTCTGTCTGCATGTCGTGCGACGGGATTATGGCATGGAAACCGCCAACAGCGTGGCGCGCCGGCTGGTTATTCCGCCACACAGGGACGGTTCACAGCCGCAGCAGCTGAGCCGCCCGGTGGCGCAGTTGCGGGAAAGCCAGCGACTTGGCCAGCTGTTTGACTTTTTGCACCAGCATCTTAATGAAGCGCACAGTGTCGACTCGCTGGCGCGTCGGGTTGGGATGAGCCAGCGCACCTTTCTGCGTCGCTTCGAGGCGGCGACGGGAACCACGCCAGCCCGCTGGTTACTCCATGAGCGCCTGTTGCGGGCGAAAGATTATCTGGAAAGCAGTCGGTTAAGCATCGACAGCATTGCTGAACAGACCGGGTTTGGTCAGGCATCGACGCTGCGTCATCATTTTCGTCAGCAGTTCGCGCTTTCCCCGGCCCAGTATCGCAAACAATTTTCACGTCCGGATGCTGTCCGCTAAAGAGCCAGTCCGGACATCGGCATTTACGATTAACAAGGGAGCACCTGATGGTCACCACCCACGTTTTTATCGCCGTCAGTCTTGATGGTTACATCGCCCGGGAGAATGACGATATTGACTGGCTGTTGCAGCGCGACGATCCGACCGAAGACCATGGCTATACGGCGTTTATTGCGGACAAAGAGTGGATCGTCATGGGGCGCGGAAGCTATGAGAAGGTGGTGACCTTTGACACCTGGCCGTATGACAGGCCGGTGCTGGTGCTCTCCCGACAGCTGGCCGACACGCCCGTGCCGGAGGCGCTGAAGGGCAAAGTGCAGTTCTCCCGCCGTGCGCCAAAAGAGGTACTGGACGATCTGGCGGCGCAAAATGTCCATCGCGTCTATCTCGATGGTGGGCGGGTCATACAGTCGTTCCTGCGCGAAGGACTGGTGGCCGATATGGTGATTACTACCGTTCCTGTCCTGCTTGGCTCGGGAAAACCGCTGTTTGGCGCCCTTCCACGGGATATCGATTTGACACTGGTATCCAGCCGCAGCTTCCCTTCGGGCCTGGTACAGTCGCACTATCGGGTCACGACATAACGCTGGTAGCGCCACTGCTGGCAAAAAAAAACCGCCATTATCTGGCGGTAAATGCTTGCATGGATAGATTTGTATTTTGGTCTCTACGTCCCGACACGTCATGGCCGGGCAGCGGATCCCATACAACCTATCACTATATATCTCAACGAACCTTAAACAGCCCTGTTAACCCGCCTGGGTATTGATTTGCAAATAACGCATCAGGCCCTGCTCAGCGCTCTGTCTGGCATCATCATTGATGGCCTCAAGATAAAACGAACGCGACACGCCATATGGCGCTTTTTCGGACGGATAGACCGCAAACTGGAATGTTTTCCCGCGCGTCTTGTGAGTGCAGTCTAATTCCCAGCGTTCGTCGTTAATTTTGATGCTATTACAATCAACGCGTCCATAATCGCTGGTTAAATATGATCCTACGCGAGCTTCTGCAGAGTGAATATATTCAGGTGCGTCATTACTGACATAACGAGCGCCAGCCGCGGCCCCTGCTGCAACCACCACAAGCGCCAACACCATTATTTTTTTCATTTATTAAGACCCGTTCCTTAGCCAGAGAATTCTTATTATATAGGATTTATCTCTAAAACCATTGTCCAGTTTGGTACCAGAAATGGCGGTTTATCGTCAGTATCTCAATTTTAAGAAAAGTCTCAATATAGCTTTAATTCGACAAAACCTGACGATGCCTTTGCGTTAATTTGAATATTCGAATAATAACACAAGGGAATTACAGGCATGATCGTTCCGCGTTCTTATTCTGCGGTGAAGAGATAATGAGAAAAGGCCTGGCACTGGTGATGTTGCTCTGCGCCCTGTTTTCGGGGCAGCTTATGGCGGGGCACAAAGGACATGAATATATTTGGGTGAAAAACGTGGAGCATCAGCTTCGTCATGAAGCCGACAGCGACGAATTGCGAAGCGCGGCGGAAGAGTCGGCAGAGGGTTTGCGCGAGCACCACCTGTGGCAGAAATCGCGCAAACCGGACACGCACGTTCGGTAATTAGCTGCCCTTACGTTTCGGCAGGGTTTTCATCAGATCGTCCGGGCTGACAGACGCCACAATACTGCCGGGCGGTGGCATTTTGAAGATGTGGTTTTTCATCTTGCCAATCACATGCATTTCGCAGGGACGACAGTCAAATTTAAGGGTCAGGACTTCGTCTCCGTTCACCAGCTGCATCGGGGTGGCCTTCCAGCTTTTGATATTCCCTTTCGCCTGCTTCGGACACAGGTTGAAGGCAAAGCGCAGGCAGTGCTTGGTGATCATCACCGGCACATCGCCTTTCTCTTCATGCGCTTCATACGCCGCGTCGATCAGCTGCACGCCGTGACGATGGTAGAATTCACGGGCTTTATGGTTATAGACGTTGGCAAGGAAGGACAAATGCGTATCCGGGTAAACGGGTGCAGGGACGGTTTCAGCTTTACGGCTGCCGCGCGGATAGTGCGCCAGGCGTGCCGCATCCAGCATCTCTGCCGTTTCACGGCGGAACGAATTAAGCAGGCTGTTCGGCACGAACAGCGCGTCCGGCAGATTCACCTCAATGGTGCGGGCGTAGTAAATCGTCTGACCCAGCTTCGCCACGCCGTCCTTCAGGTTGTTAAGCGCTTTTTCGGCGTTATTGGCCACCTCGAACAGACCGTCGAGCGTGTGGGTTACGCTGATGCCATCTTCACAGGTCATGGTCAGAATCAGCTGCTCTTCCCAGCCGCCCAGTTCAATATCCACCGCAATGCGGCGTTCGCTGGAGGTTTTCAGCAGCGCCTGCTGCCAGTTATGATCGAGGTTACGGTTAAGCGCCGCGTTTGGTCGCGCTTTGTAGAGATCGGCTGGCATTTCATTCGGCCAGACGCGGTAGCGATTTTCGCCGGTTTTCTCCACCGTATTGGCCCGGAAGCCCACCACTTCACGCTTGATCATCACATTAAGGCCATCACCGTTCGCCAGCGGCTCCGTCACTTCAACATCCAGGTAATCCTTCGCCACTTTCAGCACTTCACCGACCGGTAAACCGATAAACTTCGGGGAATCAAACGCGCCGATATCCCCTTTGCGGGCATTGACAAAATAGTCCGTGCTGCCGCGGTGGAAGGTTTTGTCCGTCGACGGAATAAAGAAATGCTCGGTACGACCGGCCGACGCGCGCGCCAGGTCACCGCGGTCTTCAATAATCGCATCCAGCATCTGGCGATAGTGCGCGGTGATGTTCTTCACGTAGCTCATATCTTTGTAACGCCCTTCAATCTTGAAGGAGCGCACGCCTGCGTCAATCAGCGCGCCCAGGTTGGCGGTCTGATCGTTGTCCTTCATGGAGAGCAGGTGTTTTTCGAACGCCACGACGCGGCCCTGATCGTCTTTCAGGGTATAGGGCAAACGGCAGGCCTGAGAACAGTCGCCGCGGTTGGCGCTGCGGCCCGTTTGCGCATGGGAAATGTTGCACTGGCCGGAATAGGCTACGCATAGCGCGCCGTGGATAAAGAACTCAATGGTTGCGTCTGTCGCCTGGTGGATATCGCGGATCTGATTCAGGTTCAGTTCGCGTGCCAGAACGATCTGCGAAAAGCCGACGTCGGAAAGAAACTTCGCCTTCTCTACCGTGCGGATATCACACTGGGTACTGGCATGCAGTTCAATGGGGGGAATATCCAGCTCCAGCACGCCCATGTCCTGCACAATCAGGGCATCGACGCCGGTCTGGTAGAGATCGGTAATCAGACGCTGTGCAGGCTCCAGCTCATCATCATGAAGAATGGTGTTCAGGGTGACGAACACCTTCGCCCCGAAACGGTGGGCAAACGGCACCAGTTCAGCAATATCGCTCAGGCTGTTGCTGGCGTTATGGCGGGCACCGAAGCCAGGGCCGCCAATGTAGACGGCGTCTGCGCCATGAAGGATCGCTTCACGGGCAATGGCGGCGTCGCGGGCCGGGCTTAAAAGTTCAAGATGATGGGATTGCAGGCGCATACTTCGTCGTTATCCGTTATGGTCAAAATGGCGGCTATTGTAGTCAGAAGTATGCGTCAGCGAAACAGTTTTGCGTAGCCTTACCGGGGATAATGGATCAGCGAATGAAAATGCACCGGCCGGTCGCTGCTGTTACGGTATGCGTGCGGTTTATCACCGGCAAAACGCACGCCTGAATCGGCAGAAAGGGTCTGCCACTGTCCCTCAAGTTTCATCTCCAGCTCACCGCTGATCACCACCACATGTTCAATCACCCCCGCTTCATGCGGCGTGGACTCGCTCAGCGCGCCGGGTGCCAGGGTAATGGAGAAATGATCAAACTTCAGCGTTTCGTCCCACGGAAACAACGGTTTCACCACCATCGCCTGCTGCTGCGGGTCAAAGACGGCCTGCCGGTCCGCCTCCGGGGTGATAAACGCGGAGAACGGTACGTTCAGTCCGGTGGCGATTTTCCACAGTGTCGACACCGTCGGGCTGGACTCATTGCGCTCAATTTGCCCGAGCATGGCTTTTGATACACCGGTCTCGTCCGCGAGCTTCGACAAACTCCAGCCGCGCGCCTGACGCAGCGTTTTCAGTGTTGTTGCAAGATGCAGTGTAATGTCCATGTTCCCTCCTGGTAATGCCCAGCATACCACTTGTACGCTATAACGCACAGTGTTACCTTATTCCGGACGTTATAACGCACAATGGAGTTCCCATGCGCCCTTCCTCGCATTTCATTCCCGTCACGCTGGCGGGCTTCGTCGCCGTTCTGGTGGGTTACGCCAGTTCTGCCGCCATTATCTGGCAGGCCGCTGCCGCAGCGGGTGCCAGCGCACAGCAGATCGCAGGCTGGATGACCGCCCTGGGAATAGGGATGGGCGTCAGCACGCTGGCGCTTTCCTGGTGGTATAAAGCGCCGGTGCTTACCGCCTGGTCCACGCCCGGTGCCGCGCTGCTCGCCACCAGCCTGCATGGCGTCACGCTGGCGGAAACCATCGGCGTGTTCATCTTTGCCAACGCGCTTATCCTGCTCTGCGGCATCACCGGGTTATTCGCCCGGCTGATGAAGCTGATCCCCCATTCCCTTGCCGCCGCCATGCTGGCGGGTGTGCTTTTGCAGTTTGGCCTGCATGCGTTTGCGCATCTTGAGGGGCACTTTTTGTTGTGCGGCAGCATGATTGCGGCATGGCTGCTGGCAAAAGCGCTGGCCCCGCGTTATGCCATCGTGGTCACGCTGCTGGCAGGCGGTATTGTGGCATGGATAAGCGGTGACGTTGTCACCGACAGGCTAACCCTCTCCCTGGTGATGCCCGAATTTGTTGCGCCTACGTTCACCTTCACCAGCCTGGTCAGCATTGGCGTGCCCTTCTTCCTCGTGACCATGGCCTCGCAAAATGCGCCGGGGTTCGCCACGATGAAAGCGTCGGGATATCCGCTGGCGGTCTCCCCGCTCATCATCGTGACGGGTGGACTGGCGCTGCTGTTTTCGCCGTTTGGCGTCTTTTCCATCTGCATAGCGGCGATAACCGCCGCCATTTGTCAAAGCCCGGATGCACACCCGGATGCGGATAAGCGCTGGCTGGCAGCCATTGCCGCTGGCGGGTTTTATCTGCTGGCGGGGATTTTCGGCGGCTCTATTACCGGCCTGATGGCCGCCCTGCCGCTTAGCTGGATCCAGACGCTGGCCGGTCTGGCGCTGCTGGGAACCATCAGCGGGAGTTTATATCAGGCATTACATCACGAAGCGGAGCGCGACGCGGCCATCGTCACGTTTCTGATGACCGCAAGCGGCGTCACGCTGATGGGGATTGGTTCGGCATTCTGGGGGCTGGTGTTGGGCGGCGTGTGCTATGCCCTGTTCTCACACGCTCGCCGCACGTAGCTGTGAGGGCGTCATGCCCGTCACGCTGCGAAAGCGGTTGCTGAAGTGGCTGGCAGAGTTAAACCCGCAGGCCAGCGCAATGTCCGTCAGCGGCATGGAGGTATGCTGCACCAGCTCTTTCGCTTTGACCATTCGCCTGTGCATCACGTACTGATGCGGCGCCAGCCCCGTTGACTGGCGGAACATGCGGGCAAAATGGTATTCACTGAGGGCGGCCTGCGCCGCCAGTTCGGCCAGCGTCAGGGGCTGCCCCAGGTTCTCTTCGATAAAGGCCAGCACGTTGCGCAGAACAAACGGCGATAACCCGCCGGTGACGACCGGCAGTTTCCACTGCACGTTGGCGTAGTTTTGCAGCAGATGAGTCAGCAGGAGCGTGGAGGCCGTGCTCAGGGTGAGCTGGTTGGCGTTTTGCTGCCAGTCACAGCCCAGTAAGAACTGGCGATACAGCGCGGTGATCTTCGGATCGCTGCCAAAAATGCGTTCGTCCAGGGTCAGCGACAGCGGCCGCTTGTCCCAGATTTTCTCCCCCACGTCGCGCAGGTGCTCATCGGTACAGTAGAGATGCACAAACGACAGGTCATCCCGGATATCCCACGTTGATTCGCTCTCTTTGGGCATCAAACAGAAACGGTCCGGCCCACCGCCGTTTTTCCAGCCGCCCGGCGTTTTTTGATAGCTTTCGTAACCGTCCGCCACGTACAGGCTCAGGGTGTGATGGTTACTTTTCACCGTTATCGTATCGTGCTTGTTGTACCACGCGGCCAGCTGAATACCGGAATTCAGCGAGACGGTTCCCCGCAGGACTGCATTCTGTTGGCTGAGCGTTTCAAAGGTATCGTAAGCGTGAGACATAACCGTTAGCGCGTGATGGACAGGGATCTCAGTCTAAAAAGAGTTGTCGCCCGTTGCCAGTCCCCGGGAAAGAAAAAAGCGCAAGATTTTGCAAGTCTCCCGCAAGCCGGTGAAAGCCCGATGCGGGATGTCGCGCCATACTGCGGGCTTCGGTGGTTTAAGAAGAGAAGAATATGAACGCATTATTATACGGACTGGTGGTGATTATCTGGGGAACCACCTGGATTGCGATTTTCCTGCAGCAGGGACCGGTGGCGGCGCCGGTGTCGATTTTCTGGCGCTTCGCGGTCGCCAGCCTCACGATGATGGTGGTGTTACTCGCCCTGCGCCGTCTGCGCACGCTGGCGCTACGGGATCACCTGTTTTGCCTGCTGCAGGGATGCTGTGTTTTCTGCTTTAACTTCTGGTGTTTTTACACGGCAGCGGCACATATCAACACCGGGCTGGAGTCGGTGATCTTCTCCATGGCCGTGCTCTATAACGCCATTAACAGCTTTATTTTCTTCGGTCAGCGCCCACCGGCGCGCTTCTGGACGGCTGCGGCACTGGGCCTGGTCGGGATCATCACCCTCTTCTGGGACGATCTGCTGGCCAGCGGCTGGAGTGCGTCACTCCTGACGGGCATTGGGCTTTCCGCGCTCGGTACCTACGGCTTTTCGCTGGGCAATATGATCAGCATGCGCCATCAGCGCAGAGGCCTCGAAACCATGACCACCAACGCCTGGGCGATGCTCTATGGCACGCTGGTGATGGGCTGCATTGCGCTGTTCAGAGGTGATAGCTTCGTGCCGGAATGGACGCTGAGCTATATGGGCGCGCTGGTCTATCTGGCCCTGTTTGGCTCGGTGATTGCGTTTGGCGCGTACTTCACGCTGGTGGGCCGCATTGGCCCGGGCAAAGCGGCCTACAGCACGCTGCTTTTTCCGCTGGTGGCGCTCTCCATCTCCACGGTGTATGAAGGCTACGTCTGGCATATCAACGGCATTGTTGGATTAGTGCTGATTCTGGGAGGAAATATGGTGATGTTCACGAAACCGGAAACCTGGTTCAGACGCTTGCGGACGGCGTAAATAAAAACGGCCTGCATCACGCAGGCCGTTTTAGATTATTTCGCGGTTTTTTTCACATCAAACATGGTGGCGTCCGTTGCCATGTCATCAACAACCTGCTTCAGCGTCGCGAAGGTCATTGGTGTATTTTCGTTATTCAGCTCTTTACCTTCGCCTTTACGTACCACCTTCATGACCGGTTTATTGGTCGCCGCATCAATCAGCTCACCTTCAAAGTAGAGATGGGTATCCATGGTGCGATGTCCGGTTGCCATCTGCGTACCGGCAACCACCAGCGCAACAGGCACCACTTCATAGAACTGCAGTCCCTCTTTCTGCGAGCTCACCCCGGTAATGGCACCGCGGAAAATCAGGCTGTGTTTACCCGGCGTAGTCACAATCGGCTTACGCGTACCAATAGCGGTTTTCATTTTGTTATTGGTGTAATTCAACAGCTCATCAAGCGTTTTTTGCCCGATTTGAGTGGTGGGTTTTGGCGTTGGATAATAGGTAATTGGCGTCCAGATAATACTGTCGTAGTTAGCTTCGTTATAAGCGGGATCTACCCAACGCAGGGTAGGCTTACCTGTCGCGGACGTCGTTTGCTGTAAACCCGAGTAATCTTTTAAAAAGCCAGAATATTGCTCAGGTGCGGCGACTTTAGAAGAACAACCCGCCAACGCCAACAGACCAGTAAGCACTGCAACTTTAAAAAAAGAGTGAGTACGCATGATGATTTTCCATGTTATATGCAAGTATGCACTTGAAGTTATAGCAAAAGTCTGGCGGGTTTGTTGTGACAAAAAATGATGCGGGTAGCACAAATTGCAAAAAGACTGCCCGGCATCTGTCCGGGCAGTGAAAATTTACTGATTTATATCCACTTGCCAGAACAGATGTTTGCCAAACGGGTCTATTTCATAGCCCTTCACTTCCTTGCGTACCGGCTCGAAAATCGTTGAATGCGCAATCATCACCGCAGGCATCTGGTCATGCATCATCTGCTGCGCCTCTTTATAGAGCGCCACCCGTTTATCATGATCGGTTATCGATTTGGCCTCAGCGATGATCTTATCAAACGGCTTGTAGCACCATTTCGCCGAGTTTGAGCCGCCATTCGCCGAGGTGCAGGTAAACAGCGGGCCGAAGAAGTTGTCCGGATCGCCGGTGGCCGTCGTCCAGCCCATCAGCGCGGCCTGATGCTCTCCCCCCTTCACGCGTTTAAGGTATTCGCCCCATTCGTAGGTGACAATTTTGGTCTGCACACCAACCTTCACCCAGTCCGCCTGAATCATCTCCGCCATGCGTTTCGCATTCGGGTTATAGGGCCGCTGGACCGGCATCGCCCATAAGTCGATGCTGACGCCGTTGGCAAAACCAGCCTCTTTCAAAAGCGCTTTCGCCTTCTCCGGATCGTAGTCGTAATCCTTCAGCTCGCTGTCGGCACTCCAGACGCCCGGCGGCAGCAGGTTCTTCGCCGCCGTGCCGGTGCCGTGGAACACCGCGTCAATAATGGCCGGTTTGTTGATGGCCATCGCCAGCGCCTGGCGGACTTTCACGTTATCCAGCGGCGGCTTTTGGGTATTGAACGCCAGGAAGCCGGTATTCAGCCCCGCCTTGCTCATCAGGTTGATATCTTTGTTCGCCTTCATACGCGGCAGGTCTGCCGGGTTCGGGAACGGCATCACCTGGCATTCGTTCTTCTCGATTTTGGCAAAACGCACGGAGGCATCCGGGGTGATGGTAAACACCAGCCGATCCAGCTTCGATTTCCCCTGCCAGTAGTCCGGGAAGGCGGTAAACAAAATGCGAGAATCTTTCTGATACTGTGCCAGCTTAAACGGACCGGTGCCGATCGGCTCCATGTCCACCTTCTCCGGCGTCCCCGCTTTCAGCATCGCGTCGGCATATTCCGCCGACAGAACAGAGGCAAAATACCATGCCAGATCGGCAACAAACGGCGCTTCCGGGTGCGCCAGCGTAAACCGTACGGTGTGGTCATCAACTTTATCAATGGCGGTAATCAGGCTGCCAAACTCCAGGCTTTCGAAGTTGGAGTAGCTGCCGTTTGAGACGTTGTGATAGGGATGGTTGACGTCTTTCTGCCGCATAAACGAGAAAATCACGTCATCGGCGTTAAAGTCGCGGGTCGGCGTGAAGGATTTATTGCTCTGGAACTTAACGCCTTTACGCAGATAGAAGGTGTAAACCTTGCCGTCGTCGCTCACCTCCCAGCGTTCTGCCAGGCTCGGCACCAGCTCCGTGGTGCCGGGTTTGAAATCGACCAGCCGGTTATAGACCGGCACGGCGCTGGCGTCGACGCTGGTTCCCGAGGTGTATAACTGAGGATTAAAGTTTTCCGGCGATCCTTCGGAGCAATACACCAGCGTTTTCGCGGCGACAGCGGAGCTGACCGTCAGCGCCGCGAGTGCCAGCGTGAAAGTTGTGAGTTTGCTTGTCATCGTATATTCCTGTCTTTTTAATTCGACGGCTAATTAATTCTTTTGCCATTTCATAAATAACATTAAAGTGATGTGGCAAACACCCGAAAAATAAATAAGGAACAAATCACTATGGGCTCGCCACTTTCCAGACAATTAACGCACCGCTTTTTTCGCTATCTCGCCATCACCAGCCAGAGCGATCCCAGAGTAAAAACCCTGCCCTCGACCCCGGGCCAGCACGACATGGCGCGGGAACTGGCGCAGGAGCTGACACAGCTGGGTTTAGACGACATTGTGATTGACGATTTCGCCACGGTGACAGCGGTCAAAAAAGGCAACGTCCCCGGTGCGCCGCGCATCGGCTTTATTACCCATATTGATACTGTCGACGTGGGATTATCACCGGATATTCATCCACAAATATTAACGTTTACCGGTGAAGACCTCTGTCTGAATAAAGAGAAAGGGATTTGGCTGCGGGTAAAAGAGCACCCCGAAATTCTCGCCTACCCGAATGAAGAGATTATTTTTAGCGACGGAACCAGTGTACTGGGCGCCGATAATAAAGCGGCGGTTACCGTCGTGATGACGGTGCTGGAAAACCTTACGGCAGAACATCAGCATGGGGATATCGTCGTGGCGTTCGTGCCTGACGAAGAGATCGGTCTGAACGGTGCCAAGGCGTTGGATCTGAAACGCTTCGATGTCGACTTCGCCTGGACCATCGACTGCTGCGAGCTGGGCGAAATTGTTTACGAGAATTTCAATGCGGCCGCCGCCGAGATCCGCTTTACCGGTGTGACGGCGCACCCGATGTCCGCGAAAGGCGTGCTGGTCAATCCCCTGCTGATGGCGACTGACTACATCAGCCATTTTGATCGCCAGCAAACGCCAGAGTGTACCGAAGGCCGCGAAGGCTATATCTGGTTTAACGGCCTCCAGGCCGGGCAGAACGAGGCCGTACTGAAGGCCAATATCCGGGATTTCGATAAAGAGAACTTTGCTGCCCGCAAACAGCAGATTGCCGACGTCGCCGCGCGGATTGCCGCCCTCTATCCGACGGCCAAAGTGGACTATCGCATTGAAGATACTTACAGCAATATCAGCAATGCGATTGGCGAAGACAGGCGCGCTATCGATCTGATGTTTGAGGCAATGGAATCGCTCGGCATCACGCCAAAACCGACGCCAATGCGCGGCGGTACGGACGGGGCGGCGCTCTCGGCAAAAGGCTTACTCACGCCGAACTTCTTTACCGGCGCGCATAACTTCCACTCGAAGTTTGAATTCCTGCCGCTGTCGTCGTTCGAGGCCTCTTACCACACCGCCCTGCAGCTGTGTCTGCTGGCCGCCCGTTAAACGGGCTTGCGGGCCAGCAGAGTGGCAAAGCGCAGTTTAATGCGGTTCCCGTTTTCATCGGTGCGGTGCAGTTCGCCGGGATCTTCGTTGTATTTAATCAGCTCCCAGCCTTCGTAATAGTTGCTCAGCTCACCGCTTTTGAATGCAAACGGGAAACCGACCGTGCAGGGATAATCTGCCGTATCCATGGCGGCGACAATCAGGTTGTAACCACCCGGCGTAGTGCAGCGCTGCATGTTGGCGATAAGACCCGGGATGGTGTCTGGCTGTAGGAACATCAGCACCACGGTGGAGAGAATAAAATTGTACTCGCCATCAAAGCTCAGGCTGTTGAGATCCTTGATCGCCGTTTGCAGACCCTCAATGCCTTCCGCCGCTTTGATGCGCTCGATATTATCAATGCTCATTGGGTTCTTGTCCCACGCGGTCACCTCGTAGCCGTTGGCTGCGAGATACAGGCTGTTGCGACCATTGCCGCAGCCGAGATCGAGGGTTTTACCAGGCTTCACGATTTTCGCGCTGTACAGTACCTCTGAGTGCGTGCGGGTGAGTCCATATTTTTCTGTGAAGTAATTCTCATCGACGGTCATTGTTTTTCCTGCGTCTCTTTAAAATGCATTTTGAATGCCATTTTATGGCGTTTGCCGCAGGGTTGCCAGCCCTTCGAAAAGCGAAAACTTTGCTACGTTTACTTATGACGCTTATCAGAGACACGAACATGAATAAATATCGCCTCAGCGACGAAACCCGCCTCTGGCAATGGAAAAACGGCGAGACGACCCACTCAACCACGCTGCGACAGATTATCGCCACGGCGGATTTTAACGACGTAAAAGCCGGTACCCGAGGCGGCTGGATAGAGGATGAGCGCGCCCTCGCACAGGACGGTCACTGCTGGATCTACGACGAAAACAGCGTAGTGTTCGCCGGGGCAACCGTGGCCGGCAACGCACGCCTCACCCTGCCGTGCACCGTGAGCCATGATGCGCATATCGGGGACAACTGCTGGCTGGATGGCGCGGAGGTGAGCCACGGGGCGCGAATAAGTGACAACGTCACTATTCAGCAATCCTGCGTGCGGGGTGAATGCCATATTTACGGCGAGGCTCGCGTGCTGCATCACAGCGTGGTCATTGCGGCCAAAGGACTGACGCCGGACCACGAACAGATCCTGCAAATTTACGATAAGGCGACGGTGAGCCAGTCGCGCATTGTCCACCAGGCGCAAATCTACGGAGAGGCGATGGTCAGCTTTGCGTTTGTTGAGCACCGCGCCGAAATATTCGACAACGCCATCCTCGACGGTAACGATCTGAATAACGTCTGGGTGTGCGATTGCGCAAAAGTCTATGGTAACGCCCGGGTGATTGCCGGTTTTGACGACGATGCCATCCCGACGCTGCGCTATAGCTCCCAGGTGGCGGAAAATGCGGTAGTGGAAGGCAACTGCATCATCAAACATCACGTGCTGATTGGCGGTCAGGCATGGCTGCGCGGTGGGCCGATCATGCTGGACGATAAGGTGGTCATTCAGGGCCGCGCGCGGATCAGCGGTGACGTGCTGATTGAGCATCGGGTTGAAATCACCGACGATGCGGTAGTTGAAGCCTTTGCTGGCGAGAGCATTCACCTGCGCGGCGAAAAAGTGATTAACGGCGCGCAGCGCATTACCCGCACCCCGCTGCTGGGGGCGCTATAGGGCGTAAATCTTGCCGTAGATGTTTACGTCATCAAAGGTGCCCTTCAGGTATTCTGCTTCCCGCAGACACCCTTCCAGCGTAAAGCCGTTGCGCAGGGCAACATTGTTGCTGTTCTGATTCGCGACCCGACACTTAATCACAAAACGACGGATCTCACCGCGCTCAGCGTAGTAGCGCATAAACGCCTGCAGTGACTGAGAAAGAATACCCTGCCCCTGATGGTCTTCATCCAGCCAGTAGCCGATGTACCCGGCTTTGTTGGTCGGTTCAATGGTGTTGAACGACAGCACGCCGACCAGCGCATCATCTCTGAAGATCAAAAACATTTTGGCGTAGCCGCGCTGGTGCAGCATCTGGTTACTTTGCACGTTGCGGCGGGTATCCTCTTCGCTGACCGCATGATGCGCCCAGTCAAACGCGCTTTGCAGCCAGGTTCTGTTTTTGACGACGAGGTTATACAGCTCAGTGGCATAGCGCGCTTCGACGGCGCGAAGTTCGATGTGTTGCGAAACGGAGATGATTTCTGCAGACATGGTGCCTCTCAATTGCCGGGTGGCGCTCACGCTTACCCGGCCTACAGTATCGAAACACAGGCCGGGTAAGGCGAAGCCGCCACCCGGCACAAGGGTTAACGCATCACCCTATCATCAACGTACTGACGTTTGTCCGGCGCTGGCGGGAAATACTGATACAGCCAGGTTTCACTGATGGCGTCGCCCTGGCAGCGCAGGAACAGGCGCATATCCACCGGCTCCGTCGAATCCGACGTCGGGTACCAGTCAAACAGAATACGGTATCCGTCAAACGGCTCAACGTAGAGGATCTCCACCTGCTTTGCTTCTCCGCTGGAGAGCGTAATCACCGGCTCGATACCTTTCGGCGCGGCGGCCTTCAGGTCACCGCCGACGAAGTCGATGGCAAAGCGACGGGCCCACACTTTCGGGTAGTTTTCGCCCGGCGCCCAGCCTTCCGGGAAACCGCCCATACCGGTACGGGTCGCGTAAACGTTGGCCAGCGGGGAACGCACCGGCGGCATGGCGCTCCAGTAGAGGCGATATTTAAAGTCCAGCTCATCGCCCGCTTTGACGGCTTTTTCCGGCTGCCAGAAGCAGACCACGTTATCCAGCGTTTCACCCGTGGTCGGGATCTCCATCAGGCCCACCGCGCCTTTCCCCCAGTCGTTGCGCGGTTCCACCCACAGGCTCGGGCGTTTGTTGTACCAGCCCATCACGTCCTGATAGTGCGAGAAATCGCGATCGAGCTGCAGCAGACCGAACCCTTTCGGGTTTTTATCCATATAGGCATTGAACTGCAGCTTCTGCGGGTTGTTCAGCGGACGGCAGATCCACTCCCCGTTGCCGCGCCACATCGCCAGGCGATCCGAGTCATGGATTTGCGGGTGAATGGTGTCACACATGCGGCGTTCGTTATTGCCGCAGCTGAACATGCTGGTCATCGGCGCGATGCCGAGCTGCTTAATGTCCTTACGGGCATAGAGGTGGTTTTCCACCTCCATGATCACCTGGCTCTTCTCGCAGTGGATCACGAACTTATAGGCCCCGGTGATGCTCGGACTGTCGAGCAGCGTATACACGGTAAAAGTGGTGTCGCCCGGCTTCACGGTTTCAAACCAGAAGGAAGTAAAGTCCGGGAACTCTTCCGGGGTGTCGGTAAAGGTATCGACCGCCAGACCGCGCGCAGACAGGCCGTACTGGTAAGTGTCATCCACGGCGCGGAAGTAGCTCGCCCCCAGGAAAGAGACGATATCGCGGCGCGCCAGCTCAGGTGCCTTAAAGGCGCGGAAGCCGGCAAAGCCGAGATCGCTTTGCCCTTCCAGCTGTTTGGTATCCACGCCCGTTTCACCGTAGCTAAACAACTCCGGGCGGAAGTGGATCTCGCGCGCCATTGACGTGGACTGATCCAGCGAGAACATTCGCACGCGGCGGCGGAAGCCCATCCCCATATGGAAGAACTGTACGTCCAGCTGACGCCCTTCAATATTGTTCCACAGCGACTGTTTTTCATCGTAGCGGATGGCGTTGTACGCCTGCGGCGTCATGGTGGCCAGCGTGTCTGGCAGCGGACGTGGCGCGCCACCCCATGGGGTTTTCGCCAGGTCATGCGCCATGGATTGCAGGACGGAGAAGTCAAAACGACGGCTCTGACCGTCAGCAATGTCAGAGTCAGCAGCGTATGCCGCTCTGGAAAACAGGGAAGCAAGGCCAGATGTGCCGCTCAGGGCTGCCACTGCCAGCGAGCCTTTTAAAAAACGTCTGCGATTCATGCCTGGAAAAACGTCCTTATGGTCGTGTGAATGTGTTTCGCGCCTGGCGAAATGACGGCAAGAAAGAACGCACAGCCTAAACAAAAATGGTTAAGAATCCAATTGTTGGCCGGTGATAATCTGAACAAAGTGAGAAATATTTTCTGTCGACCAGAACGGCCCGAAAGTGGTGTAAAGAAAGCCTGGAAAATGTGTATAAAAATGCCCCGTCAGGACATCATCTGACGGGGCGAATGAGGTGGTTATTTTACGCTGACATCGATACCCGGGAAGTACTTATCAGCGAGTTTGGCGATCGTGCCGTCGGCACGTACTTTATCAATCGCGGCATCAAGCTGCTTTTTGGTGGCCTCGTCACCTTTACGCAGCCCAAAGCCGATCCCGCTGCCGAGGATGGTGTCGTCAGACACCGGTTTGCCGATAAAGCCAAACCCTTTACCCTGCGGCTTGCTGAGGAAACCTGCCTGCCCGGCCGCGGACATCACCAGCGAGGCGTCGATACGGCCATTCAGCAGATCGCCCCATGCCATATTCTGATCTTTATAAGACACCACGGTGACACCCTGCTTTTCCCAGTGCTCTTTGGCATAGGTTTCCTGGATAGATCCCTGCAGCACGCCGATGGTTTTGCCCTTCAGCCCTTCTGGCGTCGCCTCAACTGCCGTCCCGGCCTTGCCGACGAGCTGTGACGGGATACGGTAAATCGGCTGGGTGAAATCAATGCTCTTGCGGCGCTGTTCGGTGATATTCATCGCCGAGTTGATGGCGTCAAATTTCTTCGCCACCAGCCCCGGGATCAGCGCATCAAAAGAGGTTTCAACCCAGCTGCACTTCAGCGCCGCCGCTTTGCAAATCGCATTCCCCAGCTCAACGTCAAACCCTTCCAGTTCGCCCGCCGCATTACGGCTCTCAAACGGCGGATACTCCGCTTCCAGACCGTAACGCAGCTCGGTGGCCGCAAAGGAGGAAAACGTACACAGCAATCCCATGCCGACAACTAACGCGCGTAATTTCATCTCATACTCCTCAGAGCCTATCCCAGTAGGCGTAATTGTTGAAGGCAGTTTGGTACCGGACAGCGCACAGAAACCGGAACGTACATGTAGTACGTGAGGATTTCGAGCACTGCCCGGTGCCAAAATGGCGAATAAAATAGCCTAATGGGATAGGCTCAGCGTGGTTTGACCCGACACAGGGCTTGGGCACCTGCCCGTAACGTCGCCTCATCTTTCGCAAAAGAGAGACGAATCAATTTATTATCCGTACCGTCCGCATAAAACGCCGACAGTGGAATGGTTGCAACGCCGTACTCAACGATCAGCCGTTTCACCAGCTCGCTGTCGCGCTCGTCGCTGAACCCGCTGTAGTCCGCCAGCATGAAGAACGAACCGGCGCTCGGCAGCAGCGTAAACGGCGAATCGGCCAGCAGGCTGTGCAACAGGTCGCGCTTACGCTGGTAAAACGCCGACAGCGACAGCCAGGTTTGCGGATCGAGCATATGTTCAGCAAATGCGTGCTGCATTGGCGTATCGGCAGAAAACATCAAAAATTGATGCACTTTACAAATCTCATCCATCAGCACCGCCGGAGCAACACAATACCCCACGCGCCACCCGGTGACGTGATAGGTTTTTCCGAAAGATGAGATAATCACGCTGCGCTCCGCCAGTTGCGGATGCGTGGCCATCCCGTGGTGCGGCTCACCGTCAAACACGACGTGTTCGTACACTTCATCAGACAAAATAATGATGTCGGTATTGCGCGTCAGCGCTGCCAGCTGCTGCAGGTCATTGGCCGAGAAGACCTGCCCGCTCGGGTTATGCGGCGTATTGATGATGATCATCCGCGTGCAGGGGGTAATGGCAGCACGAACTTCGTCCCAGTTGACGGCAAAATCCGGCACCGTGAGCCTGATGGCGATCGGGGTGGCCCCCTGCAGACGAACAATTGGCGCATAGCTGTCAAAGGAAGGTTCGAAGTAGATCACCTCATCGCCCGGGTGCACCAACCCGCTTATCGCCGAGTAGAGCCCTTCGCTGGCGCTGGCGGTCACCAGCACCTCGCGGCCCGGGTCATACTGCGTGCCGTAGAGGGTGGCAATTTTATCGGCAATGCGCTCCTTGAGCGGCTGCAGACCGGTCATCGCCGCGTACTGGTTATGCCCTGCCTCCATTGCGCGAGTGACGCCCGCAACAAGCTTCGGGTCGCAGGAGAAATTCGGTGCGCCCTGAGAAAGGTTAATGGCGTTATGCTGCGCCGAGAGCTGGCCGATAACGGTGAAAATGGTGGTTCCCACATCTGGCAGTTTGGAGCGCGTCTGTACCGGCGTTCGTAAAGTCATCCTGTTACCCTTCTCATGGTCTTTGCATAACTATTCAAACAACAAGTTGATTGTCGGGACAATCGAATTGTTGTCATAATAGCCATGAGAAAAATGCATAGCTGAGGTGTTTTCATGTCGCGCCGTTCGCTCCCGCTCAATGCCATTGACGCATTTTTAGTCACCGCGCGTCATCTGAATCTTACGCACGCCGCTGCGGAACTTTGCCTGACGCAGGGGGCCGTCAGCCGCAAGATTGCCTCCCTTGAGACGTGGTTTGGTTTTCCGCTGTTTGAACGCCACGCGCGCGGCTTGCGCCTCTCCCCGCAGGGCAGCGCCCTGCTTCCGGAGCTGCAGTCCGCCTTTGAACAGCTGCTGGCCGTGGCGGACCAGGCCCGGAGCCAGCAAACCGTGATCCGGCTCAAAGCCCCGACCTGCGCGATGCGCTGGCTGGTGCCGCGCCTGCTGGAGGTGGAGCGCGAACAGCCGGAACTGCAAATCGCTCTCACCACCACTACCGATCATAACGTCAATTTCAAAACTGAATCCTATGACGCGGCCATCGTGTTCGGCACGCACATGAGCGCAGGCGATCTGCTGTTCGAAGAGGCGCTCACGCCGGTGATAAGCCCGGTGCGCGCGGGTGCAGCATTGGGTGCGTTGACGTTCCTGCACCCGACGCGGGATAAGACCGACTGGTCGTTATGGCTCACAAAACAGGAAGGACCCGGCTTTGTCATGCACAAAAATCAACACTTCGACACCATGGATCTGGCGATCACCGCCGCCATTCAGGGGCTGGGGGTTGCCATTGCTGACGAAACGCTGGTGGCCGAAGATGTCCGCGCCGGAAGGCTAATGCGGCCCTATGAGACAAGCATTAAAACCGGCGCCAGCTACCGGCTGGTGCTGCGCGAAACGCCTGACGCGGAAAATGGTCTGGCGGCGTTTCGTGCGTGTCTGCTTAATCGAGACTGACGTGGTGCTTCATCACCCGTTTAAAGAGACTCATGCGGGCGCGCATAAAGCGGTTTTCAAGCCTGAAAGCTGCATGTTTATTCACACCAATGCGTAACAAAACGTCCCGCCCTTTGCGGCAGGCGGGCCAGTGCGTCGGTCCTGGCAGGATCTCGCGAGGCCCAGCTTCTCGCGCAAAGCTTACCCAGTAGTCGGCCACCTGGGCCGCAAACTGCAAATCCCGTTCATTGACATACTGACGTGAGGGTTCCACCTGGCCGAGCGTGTTGAAGACATAGGGAACCTCGTTGCCGTGCCAGGCACCGTTGACATAGGTGGCATGTTCCGCTTCCGCGACATAGTCAAACCAGTAGCGCCAGCATAATCCCCCCACGCGCTGCTGAGCCTGCATCACCACATACCCCATCGTGGTAAACGCCATGTCGCGGCATACCTGCCTGCCCAGCTCTTCATCGCCTTTCACGCCGGGATAGAGCAGCTTAATCAGCCCCAGCCCAAACCGCCGCTCCCGGCGAAGCTTCTGGATTTGCCCCGCGAGATCGATGCCAAACACCGCCATCACGCTGGCCTCGTCGCTGTTAGAGCCAATCATCACCGGCACAGGGTGCTGCCGGGCTGCGAAAAAGACGTCCAGCATCGCTTCCGGCAGCACGCAATCCCCGACGATGGGCGCCGGCGCGACGTTCAGCGGCGCGGTTAACGGCCAGAGCGACTCGGGTGGAATGGCGCGCAGCTCCTCGGCCGTTGCGTTCTTGAGACCAAAATGGGCGGCCAGAGCTTCTCCTTTCTGCAGCGCCTGTTCACGCGGCGTGTCCGGCAAGGTGTAGCCACTTTGCACTATCGCCTTATGGAACAGCCCCTTTGCCAGGGGCGATGCCAGCAGCGACAGCACGCTGCGCGCGCCGGCAGATTCGCCAAACAGGGTTACGTTAGCCGGATCGCCGCCAAACGCGGCGATATTGTCCCGTACCCATTCGAGGGCGGCGATCTGATCCAGCAGGGCAAAATTGTGCACCACGCGATCTTCTTCCCCTTCCAGGGCCGGATGGGCGAAAAAGCCGAGATGGCCGAGACGGTAATTGAGGGTCACAACCACCACGCCGCGTTCTGCCAGCGAGGTGCCGTTGTACGGTGGCAAGCCACCGGCGCCAATCGTAAACCCGCCGCCGTGCAGCCAGACCATCACCGGGAGCGGCGTTGCGCGGTCAACCGGAGACCAGACGTTAAGATAGAGACAATCTTCAGAAAACTGGCCCGGATCGCCGCCACCCAGCGTCTGGCAATACTCGCTGCTTTGCCAGCATGAAGGCGAAAAAGCCGTGGCCTCGCGAAGGCCCTCCCAGCGTGCAGGCGGCTGCGGTGAACGCCAGCGCCCGTTGCCTACCGGCGGCGCGGCGTAAGGGATCCCGTACCACGCATGCACGTCATTATCAGTAAAACCAGCCAGTGCGCCGTAGCGCGTTTCAACCACAGGGGCGGAAGGAGTTTGCATAAGGACCTTATTTTTTCCGACACACCCCAGCAGAGTAACGATTTCAGAGCAAACCGCAACGCTGTTTGCTGCGCGTTTCAGCCTCCTCATAGAGGGCAAACTCGTCATACACCTGGCAGCCCAGCGCCGCTTCAAAGGCATCGCGGCTGGCGTTACCGTGGCTGCGCGCCTGGGTTTCATTGCCGAGATTAGACTGGAAGATCCCGGCAGCGCTGACCGGAAGGAAATCTTCGTAGGTGATCGGCTGGGCGACAACCCATCCGCGCTCTATCAGCGGCTGCGGATCGTCGCCAGGCCGGAACGCATGCCGATGCGCCTCCCCGGCTGGCGTCAGACGATAGCGGAAATAAGCCAGCTCCTGACGGCGCATTAACAGCTCGCTGTCAGGGAAGGCGCTAAAAATCTCCTGCAAATGCAGCTGATGCGTCAGGTTATCTTTGCCGGTACCGGCCTGGGCAAGCAGGCTGTCGTACAGTTCACGGCCTTTCGGGGTCAGCGCCACGCCGCGCTGCTCAATCTCACCGAAACGTGCGGTGTGGGTGCCTTTATGTTCCCCGGCAAACAGCACCGGCTCCTCCAGGGCTTTAAAGCTGGTTTGACGCAGTAAGACAGGCACCTCGCGACGAGGCGGCCCTTCAATCAGAATTTTGGGTTCAATGCCGTACTTCGGCATCAGCTCCTGCACCCGGTCAATATCCAGCGTGCGCGGCGTCAGGTGGTTAATGTGACACCCCGGGAAGCAGACCACATCAGCAATCAGCCGGTGCTCGTTATGCAGCGCCAGATAGGTTTCCTGATCGACCGTTGCATGGCGGTGCCAGCGGAAGGTTTCCAGCGCCTCCTGCACAAACTCGTGCGCCTGCGCCTGCGTAAACTGCCCTTCTGATTCGTACAGATCGAGAAGCGCCAGACAGCGCGGGGTAAAGATGTTCCGATGAGACAGGATTTCCGCCGCACGTTCGCGCAGCGCGACGTTTTCAATCAACTCAAGACGCAGCAGCGAGGTAAAGATACGGAACGGATTACGGCACAGCGCCGCATCATCAATCGGGCGAAACGCTGTGGAGTGAACGGGCACCCCCGCCTGAGAGAGATCGTAATAGCTGACCGGGTACATGCCCATGATGGCAAACATACGGCGCAGGGTAGAAAGTTCTTGCGCCGTGCCAACGCGGATGGCCCCGTGACGCTCCACGTTCAGGCGCGCAAGCTCATCGGCGTTTGCCAGTTGTTCATGTAGTAGTGGGTTATTTTCCAGAACCGCCAGGTTTACGTCCGCAACCAGTTCAAGCAAGGTGCCGTACTGCGGAACTTCCTGCTGGTACATCGCCGACATAGCCTGCGAAAAGTGTTCCCGAATGTCATCAGCCGTGATGGTGTTCGCCATGATGTCATGCCTCCAGTGAATATTACCTGGAGTGTAGAGAAACCCGTTCCTTCCGGGGGGAAGAATTTCGGATTTGTGATCTTAAGACGACAGTGGTCAAACCGTGTGCTACCGGCCTCTGAACACGCCTCAACGAAACCGCCCTTTCACGCCTGGCGCTTTTATCCAGGATTTTCCTTATAATTATTTATGGTTTCGCTGACTAGCTATAAAGGAGTACTTTTTGATTTTCTCCTGACTGCAAATTAACCAATTTGCGCGCGCCATTATTTTTATCCTCACCTTTCAAATTTTTAGCCCGAAGTTAGGAATAATCTTAATGGTTGTTTACAAGTCCTTCCTGCCTATCCATATTTCCCGCTCAAGCGAAGCGCAAATTTACAAATATTTAAAAATAACGCAACCGCAAATAGCAAAACGCATTTGACGGATCGCCCACAGCGACTAAAGTTATTACTCGAACGACGAGTGATACGGAATATTTTCGTATCGTACTGACATAACCAATATATGACTATGAGGTTTAATATGGCAGAGCATCGTGGTGGTTCCGGTAATTTCGCTGAAGACCGTGAAAAAGCATCAGAAGCTGGACGTAAAGGTGGCCAGCATAGCGGTGGTAATTTTAAAAACGATCCGCAACGCGCATCTGAAGCGGGTAAGAAAGGGGGACAGAACAGTCACGGCGGAGGCCGTAAATCTGATAACTCCTGATCTTATTTAATACTCTTTTAATAAAACCAGAGAGCATGCTGCGGGCTGAAAAGCTCGCAGTACCCTTTCATTATTTTACCGGAGCGTAATTATTATGAATATGAAAAGTGTTGAGGATGTCTTTATTCATCTTCTATCTGATACCTACAGCGCAGAAAAACAGCTTACCCGAGCGCTGAGTAAGCTCGCCCGTGCCGCGTCCAGTGAGAAACTGAGCGCAGCTTTCACCGCCCACCTTGAAGAGACGCAGGGTCAGATTGAGCGTATCGACCAGATCGTCGAACAGGAAGACGGTATCAAGCTCAAGCGTATGAAATGCGTCGCGATGGAAGGCTTAATTGAAGAAGCCAATGAAGTCATCGAAAGTACGGAAAAAAATGAAGTCCGTGATGCCGCATTAATTGCCGCTGCGCAAAAAGTGGAGCATTACGAAATCGCCAGTTACGGTACCCTTGCTACTCTCGCTGAACAACTGGGCTATAAAAAAGCCGTTAAGCTTCTTGCCGAAACGCTGGAAGAAGAAAAAGAGACCGACCTTAAACTCACCGACCTGGCCGTTGGAAATATTAACCAAAAAGCGCAGAAATAACGCGATAACACAGGTTAAATAAAATGAGCATCAGTCCCAGGACAATTAAACGGTGCCATTTAACGGCAGCTATAATATGGTTCATTCTCGCTATTCCTTCCGTAATATGGTGGAAGAACAGCGTGCTATGGGTCATTATCATCAGCATTTACGCCAATATTGTTGGCCATTTATCTGGCTACAGTGCCGCGCGTGCCGATCAGGCTGCTGAAAGTGAGACCAAATAAGCGAACCCATTATGAGGATACAATGATGAATCACGTAGAACACTACCACGACTGGCTACGCGATGCCCATGCGATGGAAAAGCAAGCCGAATCTATGCTGGAATCTATGGCCAGCCGTATCAATAATTATCCTGATGTTCGCGCCCGAATTGAGCAACATATTAATGAGACAAAACGGCAAATCACATTGCTGGAAGAAATCCTCGACCGTAATGATATTTCTCGTTCGGTTTTAAAAGACTCAATGAGCAAAATGGCGGCGCTGGGTCAGTCCATTGGCGGCATGTTCCCCTCTGATGAAATCGTGAAAGGCTCGATCAGCGGCTATGTCTTCGAGCAGTTTGAAATCGCCTGTTATACCTCCCTGCTGGCGGCCGCTAAAAAAGCGGGCGATACCGCCTCAATCCCCGCGATTGAGACCATCCTCGCCGAAGAGCGCGAAATGGCCGACTGGCTGATTCGCCATATCCCGCAAACGACGGAACAGTTCCTGCTGCGTTCAGACGCGTCGGGTGTCGAAGCGAAAAAATAACCCACAGGAGAGTGCGCATGTTTCGACACGTTAAACAGTTGCAATACACGGTTCGCGTTGCTGAACCTAACCCAGGCCTGGCCAATCTTTTACTGGAGCAGTTTGGCGGGCCGCAGGGCGAGCTGGCCGCCGCCTGCCGCTACTTTACGCAAGGCCTGAGCGATGACGATCCGGGCCGTAAAGATATGCTGATGGATATCGCTACCGAGGAGTTAAGCCACCTCGAAATCATCGGTACCCTGGTGGGAATGCTGAATAAGGGCGCGAAAGGCGCCCTGGCGGAAGGAGTGGAAAACGAGGCTGAGCTGTACCGGTCGATGACCGAAAACGGTAACGACAGCCACATCACCTCCCTGCTTTATGGCGGCGGCACCCCGCTGACCAACTCCGCGGGCGTCCCCTGGACGGCGGCCTACGTCGACACCATTGGCGAGCCAACGGCGGACCTGCGTTCAAACGTGGCAGCAGAAGCCCGGGCGAAGATTATCTACGAGCGGCTGATCAACGTGACTGACGATCCCGGCGTCAAGGATGCGCTGGCATTCCTGATGACCCGTGAGGCGGCGCATCAGCTCTCCTTTGAGAAGGCGCTGCAGTCCATCCGTAATAACTTCCCACCGGGAAAACTGCCGCCAATCGAGGAATTCACCAACAAGTACTACAATATGTCTGAAGGTGGAGAGGTTCGCGGAAGCTGGAACAGCGATAAGCATTTCGATTACGTTGAGTCCCCCCAGCCTGCGGTTGACGGCGGAGATGGCAGCGCAAGCGTGACGCTCACGACCGAACAGGCAACCCTGGTTAAGGCGATGTCTGCCCGCACGAAGTCCGATCCACACGCCGACCCTTTGACCGGCGCCGAGCTGGGCGCAGGTAAGAAAAAACCGTAATCGGTTTTGCCAGGCAGCCTGAACTGCCTGGCAATTCTCGTGCCCCATCGTTTCAGAGGTACGGACCATGTTCGAACTCGATGCATTTCATCTGGCCAGAATTCAGTTCGCTTTTACCGTCTCGTTCCATATCCTTTTCCCCGCCATCACCATCGGGCTCGCCAGCTATCTGGTGGTGCTGGAAGGGATGTGGTTGCGCACCAGAAACGACGTCTGGCGATCGCTTTATCATTTCTGGCTCAAGATCTTTGCCGTTAACTTCGGTATGGGCGTCGTCTCCGGGCTGGTCATGGCGTACCAGTTTGGCACCAACTGGAGCGGATTCTCCCAGTTCGCGGGCAGTATTACCGGCCCATTGCTGACCTATGAGGTGTTAACCGCCTTCTTCCTGGAAGCCGGTTTCCTCGGCGTCATGATGTTTGGCTGGAATAAGGTTGGCCCGGGGCTGCATTTCTTCTCAACCTGCATGGTCGCACTCGGCACGCTGATGTCGACCTTCTGGATCCTCGCCTCCAACAGCTGGATGCACACTCCGCAGGGCTTCACCATTCAGAACGGCCAGGTTATTCCGGAAGACTGGCTGGCGATCGTGTTTAACCCCTCCTTCCCGTACCGTCTGATCCATATGGCTATCGCCGCCTTCCTGAGCAGCGCCCTGTTTGTCGGCGCATCGGGCGCGTGGCATCTGCTGCGCGGTAACGATACCCCCGCCATCCGCACCATGTTTTCCATGGCGATGTGGATGGCGCTGCTGGTCGCGCCCATCCAGGCCGTCGTCGGCGACATGCACGGTCTGAACACGCTGGAGCACCAGCCGGCAAAAATCGCGGCCATTGAGGGGCACTGGGAAAACCCGCCTGGCGAAGCCACCCCGCTGCTGCTGTTCGGCCTGCCGGATATGGAAGAGGAGCGTACCAAATACGGCCTGGAGATCCCCGCCCTCGGCAGCCTGATCCTGACCCACAGCCTGGATAAACAGGTTCCGGCCCTGAAAGATTTCCCGAAAGAGGATCGCCCTAACTCCACCATCGTCTTTTGGTCGTTCCGCATCATGGTCGGGATGGGCCTGTTGATGATCACGCTGGGTCTTATCAGCCTCTGGCTGCGCTATCGACATCGACTGTTCCACTCCCGCCCGTTCCACTGGTTTGCGCTCTGTATGGGGCCTGCCGGTCTGCTGGCGCTGCTCGCCGGCTGGGTAACCACCGAAGTGGGCCGTCAGCCGTGGGTCGTCTACGGCTATCTGCGCACGGTCGATGCGGTATCGCTGCACAGCACTCTGCAGATGAGCATCAGCCTGCTGGCGTTCATCGTCGTCTACTCGTCGGTGTTTGGCGTGGGCTATGTTTATCTCATCCGGCTGATTAAGAAAGGCCCTCAGCCTGTTGCCACGCTGACGTCAAACACGTCGGGCACGCCTGCCCGTCCGCTGTCTGCCGCGGAGTCTGTTCCGGAAGAGGAGAGGATCTGATGGGCGTCGATATCTCAGTGATCTGGTTTGCCATCATCGTGTTCGCCACACTGATGTACATCATCATGGATGGCTTTGATTTGGGGATTGGCCTGCTGTTTAACTTCGTCGGCGATGCCCGAGAGCGCGACGTGATGGTTAACAGCGTAGCGCCCGTCTGGGACGGCAACGAAACCTGGCTGGTCCTCGGCGGCGCGGGCCTCTTCGGCGCGTTTCCGCTGGCCTATGCGGTGATTATTGATGCGCTGACCATTCCCCTCACCGCCATGCTGATCGGTCTTATCTTCCGCGGCGTCGCCTTTGAGTTCCGCTTCAAAGCCACGCCCTCCCACCGCAAATTCTGGGACTACTCTTTTGCCGGCGGCTCCCTGCTCGCTACCTTCAGCCAGGGGGTGGTCGTGGGCGCCGTGATTAACGGCTTCGACGTGGAGGGTCGGCGGTTTGTTGGCTCGGCGCTGGACTGGCTTACACCGTTCAACCTCTTCTGCGGTATCGGGCTGGTTGTCGCCTACACCCTGCTGGGCACCACGTGGCTGATTATGAAAAGCGAAGGCGCCCTGCAGGCCCGCATGCGCGAGCTGACCCGCCACGTGCTGCTGGCGCTGGTGGTGGTTATCGCGGTGGTCAGCATCTGGACGCCGCTCGGCTGGCAGTACGTGGCCGAACGCTGGTTTACCCTGCCCAACTTCTTCTGGTTCCTGCCGGTGCCGCTGCTGGTGGGGCTCTTCAGCGTGCTGATCTGGCGCCTGACGCACAACCCGGACAGCCACTCGCGCCCCTTCCTGCTGACGCTGGGGCTGATCTTCCTCGGGTTCAGTGGGCTCGGTATCAGCCTGTGGCCCAATATTATTCCACCGCGCATCACCCTGTGGGAAGCCGCGGCGCCGCCCGCCAGCCAGCTGTTTATGCTGGTCGGGACGTTGCTCATTATTCCGGTGATTCTGGTGTACACCGCCTGGAGCTATTACGTCTTTCGGGGCAAGGTTTCTGATACAGAAGGTTACCACTGAGGTGCAGGATGGCAGGCTGGCATACACGGGCCATTATTTACCAGATTGATACCGCGCTCTTTTATGATTTAAACGGCGATGGCTGCGGGGACATCGCCGGGATCGCGGCCAAGCTGCGTTATATTCGCCGCATGGGCGCGACGGTTATCTGGATCACCCCGTTTTATCTCACCCCTTTTCTTGATGAAGGTTACGACGTCAGCGACCATCTCCAGGTGGATCCCCGCTTCGGAAAGCTGGCCGACATCATCGCCTTTATCGAGCAGGCCCGGGAGCTGGGCATGCAGGTCATAATTGAACTGCTGATCCAGCATACCTCGGACGCCCATCCCTGGTTCCAGCAGGCCCGTCGCAACCCGGCGTCACCGTATCGTGATTACTATCTCTGGTCGGATAATGACGACGACGATACGCCCCCGATGTTCCCCGGCGTGGAAAAGAGCATCTGGAGCTGGGATGACGAGGCGGGACAATACTATCGGCACATGTTTTATCGCCACGAGCCGGATCTGAACCTGACCTCTCCTGCGGTACTAAAAGAGATTGAGAACATCATTCTTTTCTGGCTCAAGCTGGGGGTGTCGGGATTCCGCCTGGATGCCGCGTCCCATCTCACCACTCAGGCAGGAAACGGTGATGAGAAAAAGGGGCTCTGGATCCTCGAGCATATGCGCCGTCTGATTGAGCAGCACAATCCGGACGCGATCCTGCTGGGGGAAGTTGATGTCGAGGTGGAAGCCTATCGGGACTATTTCGGCAACAATGACCGGCTGAATCTGGTCCTCAATTTCTGGCTTAACAAGTATTTCTACGTCAGCCTGGCCCGGAAAAGCGCCCGCCCGCTGCGCAACGCGGTGAAGAAAATGATCGTCCCGCCGGATTCCTGCTGTTTCGCCAACTGGCTGCGCAATCATGACGAGCTGGATCTGGAAGGCATTAGTCAGAAAGATAAACAGTTTGTTCTCGACACCTTCGCCCCTGACGAAGAGATGAACGTCTACCAGCGCGGGATCCGCCGCCGCCTGGCACCGATGCTCAATGGCGATCGGAAGCGGCTGGCGTTCTGTCACGCCGTGCTCTTTTCCCTGCCAGGCGTCCCGGTGATGCGCTATGGCGATGAGATAGGCATGGGCGACGACCTCGACCTGGAGGAGCGCTACGCTGTCCGCACCCCGATGCAGTGGGCCGGATCGCAGGGGGGCGGTTTTTCTGCGGCGGATCCGCAGCGTTTTATTGCCCCAATCATCGACCACGGTCCGTACCGCTTTCAAAAGGTGAACGTCGCCGATTCGCTGCTTCACCGCAATTCGCTGCTGCACCGGATCATTGATATTGCCAATACCCGCTCGGAGTTTCCTGAAATTGCCGTGGCGCCGTTTCGGCTTATCACCCTCGATCATGACGCGGTACTGGGTCTCTATTATGAGACCGACGAGCGCAGCATCCTCACCTTCGTTAACTTTAGCGATCGGCCGGTGCAGTTTACGGCGAAGGGGATCCGCAACGCCACCTGGACCGCCTGCCTCGCGGACAAGCGCTACGATGACGCCCTGATTTGCGGTAAAACCGTTGAGCTCACGCTTGGCGGCTACGGTTATCGCTGGTTCTGGACGCACCGCAGCGCGCTGCGCTGATTACCGCTTCCGGCGGGTGAGCAGACGTGTGACCACAATCCCCGCCACCGCGAGGGCGCCTAACGCCACTTTGCCCGGCATACCGGAGGTCACCGACGACGCGCGGGTTTTCGCCTCGTCAGTAAAACGACCATGAATTTTGTGCAGATCGTTAACCGGCTGATCGAGATAGTCCTGGCGATCCGGTGCGTTCAGGTTGTCGGTCATCTGCCCTTCCCAGGCTTTTTTCACCATCAGCCGGTCAAGAAAACCGGGGAAGAAGAACTGCCCGACAATCGACTGGATGGTACTGCCGCCGACCCACAGCTCCCGAACCGGTTTTTGTGCGACCCGGAAAATGGCGCTGGCGGCCACTTCAGGCTCAAACACCGGCGGCACCGGGCGCATCGCCCAGACGAACTTATTGCGCGCCCATTCGAACTGCGGCGTATTGAGCCCCGGCATCTGCACCATCGAAAGCTGTACCCGGCTGTTCTCATGCATCAGCTCGGTACGCACCGCGTCGGTAAAGCCGCGGATCGCCGCTTTGGCCCCGCAGTAGGCTGACTGCAGCGGGATGGATCGGTACGCCAGCGCCGAGCCGACCTGGATAATCACGCCCCTGTCACGGGGAACCATCAGCTCAAGGGCGGCGCGCGTGCCGTTGACAAAGCCGAGGTACGTCACCTCCGTCACGCGACGAAACTCATCCGGTGTCAGGGTGCGAAACGGTGCCAGCACCGCGCCCATGGCATTATTCACCCAGACATCAATCGCGCCGAGGCGATACTCAATCTCGTTGGCGGCATCCACCACCGCCTGACTGTCGGCGACGTCCGCCTGCACGGCGTGAGCATTGACGCCAAAGCGCCGCAGCTCCTCCTGCGTGGAGTGCAGGCTGGCTTCATCGCGGGCGATAAGCCCGACGTCGTAACCTGCCCTGGCAAAGTGCAGCGCCGTGGCTTTTCCCACGCCCGCGGTTCCGCCGGTAATCACGATGACTGCCATATAACCTCCCCCTGCGTTCAGCCTTTATTGCCGTCGGATAACAGGCTCACCAGTTCAGCCAGTGAAAATTGCACCGCCTTTTCCACCACGTCCTGACAGTCGCCGGAGAACAGCACGGTGCGGGTGTGCGTCTGGCCACGGATATTCCAGCCGAAACAGACCGTTCCCGCCGCCGTGCCATCGTCGCCCCCTTCAGGGCCTGCGTAGCCGCTGATGGCAATGCTAATATCCGCCTGGGCGATGTCGCGGATACTGGCAGCCATCTCGGTGACCGTCTGTTCACTGACGGCGGTATACCGCTCAAGCGTCTGCGGGCTTACGCCGAGGATCCGCTCTTTTGCGCCATCGCTGAACACCACCAGACCGACATCATAAAAATCGGCGGTGTTCTCTTCTGCGCAAAGCGCCACCGAGAGCTTTCCCCCGGTGCAGGATTCCGCCGTGGTTAAGCGAAGCCCGAGATCGGTTAATTTGCTCGCCACCTTTTTTGTCAGTTCACCCACCGTGTAATGGTTATCGTGCAAAAGATTGCTCATCTTGCCGCCTCTTATTTCTCGAAAGGAATGATTGAAATATGTCCATTGCGTTCAAGTATGGCATATTTAATTTCGCTCATTTCAGTAATGCCATTATTCTGACGCGCTGATACCAGAATATCATCGCAGGAGACATCGACTTTTTTAAGTTTATCCGCTAAGGGGATGCCGTTTTCCACCAGAATCACGGGGGTGCCATCAAGGATATTTTCGACAGGCGAAAAATATTTCTTCATTAACCCGAAAATAATATCCACTACCACCAGGGTAGTAATCGTAATCATCGCACCGGTGACTGAAAAATCCTCGCCAAGAAGCGCCTGCTGTGTGGCTTCACTAATTATCAGAAGCAGGATGAGATCGAAGCTGGTCATCTGCAACAGCGCGCGTCGCCCGGCCACTTTAAATACCACCACGAGGAACAGATAAATCGCCAGCGCACGAAAGACCATATCCATATCAGCCTCCTACGGGTAAATAAATTGCCAGATGTTAATCTCCGGCCCGTTGTTTACGCGGATGACCGAGTTCCATTTGCCGGCCCGGGACGGTGTGGTGAAGAGTAATACCGAAAAGGTGTCTGTCTTTTTCAGGTTGTGATAAACAAAATAGAGGCTGTTGCCGTGGCTGAACATGCTGTCCGGCTGAGGCCAGACGCTGCCAGGCTCATAGGCATCGCTGCTCTCGCTGGTGATGCTGAGGGTATAGGTCCCCTCCGTTTTCACCGGAAACGCGAGCTGCATCCGTGTCTCCGTCTCCCGTCGGCCAAAGCGCTCATAATTGATGGTCAGGGATTTATCGGCATTCGTCTTCGCCGTATCGCTGACCACTCCGCTTGAAAACAGACCGGCAATGGCCGCGACGATAATACCTAAAAGAACAATAAACCCTACCTGACGAAACGCGTATTCAAACGTCAGCAAGCGATAACTTTCATCTATCCCGGGTAACTTTTCATTTTCACGCTTCATGGCCATCGTCACCGTTTCGCTTATTATCCGATAATTTTGATTTCTAACGCGAATGTTTTTAGGACTTATCACATTTGCCACCTAAAGGAATAGCAACAATACTTAATAAGTCAAGACAACCAAAATGAAGGATATCCGATGAAATTATCGCTTATTTCCGCTTTTTTAATATTTCTGGTTCCGGCCGCATGGGCAGATAATAACGGCGGGTTACAAAAAGGTGAAGCACCACCGCCGCCGCACGCACTCGATAGTGGATATCGCGGAACCGATGACGCGCGAATTATGACCATCGATCAGGCAAAACAGCTCCACGATGGTGCAACCATTTCCTTGCGCGGTAATCTTATTGATGGTAGCGGCGATAAGTTTGTATTTCAGGATAAAACCGGAAAAATCGACGTTATTATTCCCCAGGCAGTCTTCGACGGCAGAACGGTAAAACCCGACCAGATGATCAGTATCAACGGTTCGCTTGATAAAAAATCATCCCCTGCCGTCGTCCGTGTTGATCGTTTGCAGAAATAATTCAGCGAAGCGTTAACGCTGCATCTATCCATCAAATCTCACCCCTTGGCTTAAGGAGTCAGCTATGAGTGATACACAACGTACGAACGCTTACCCGCAACCCCCGTTCCCGGAACAGCCGCAAACGCCGCCGGGACTGGCATCTGAAATGCAACCTGTACCCGACCACGGGGAGAAAAGCTACAAAGGGCATGGTCGCCTTGCCGGTAAAAAAGCGCTGATAACCGGTGGGGATTCCGGTATCGGTCGCGCAGTGGCGATTGCCTATGCCCGTGAAGGCGCTGACGTGGCCATCAACTACCTGCCTGAAGAAGAAAAAGATGCCGCTGAGGTCATCGACCTGATTAAAGCGGAGGGCCGCACCGCCGTGGCGCTGCCGGGCGACGTGCGGGATGAGACCTTCTGCCAGCACCTGGTTGAGGAAGCCGTTGCGAAACTGGGCGGTCTGGACATTCTGGTGAACAACGCGGGTCGTCAGCAGTTCCGGGAATCCCTTGAGGAGCTGACTACCGAAGACTTTGACGCGACGTTCAAAACCAACGTTTACGCGCCTTTCTGGATCACCAAGGCGGCGCTGCGCCATCTGAAAGCGTCGTCCGTCATCATTAATACCTCCTCCGTGCAGGCGGTGAAACCCAGCCCGGTGCTGCTGGATTATGCCCAGACCAAAGCCTGTCTGGCGGTATTTACCAAATCCTTAGCCAAACAGCTCGGCCCGAAAGGCATTCGCGTCAACGCGGTCGCCCCCGGCCCTTACTGGACGGTACTGCAGTCCAGCGGCGGCCAGCCGATGGAAAAAGTGAAGGAGTTTGGGGGAGATACTCCGCTGGGGCGTCCGGGTCAGCCCGTCGAGATTGCCCCGCTGTACGTCACGCTGGCCTCGGACGAATGTTCATTTACCTCCGGTCAGGTATGGTGTTCTGACGGCGGTGATGGCGTGATCTAAACCTGTTTCCCTTTCCCACCCAGCAATGAGCAATCAATGAACAAGGACGTTCGCTTATCTGATCCTGCCGAAAAACATGTTGTAACTCAAACAGATCAAATGTTAAAAATATTTTGCTATCAAGTTATCAAAATTAAACAACTTAACTTGTCACCCGCATCGCTCTGTTTTTAACATCGCCTATGGAAAAAAATGGTCTGTTCAGTCAGCGCATACGCTTGCGCCATTTGCATACATTTGTGGCCGTCGCTCAACAGGGAACACTGGGGCGTGCGGCTGAAACCCTTAACCTGAGCCAGCCCGCGCTCTCCAAAACCCTTAATGAACTGGAACAGCTGACCGGTGCCCGTCTTTTTGACCGCGGTCGGTTAGGGGCACAGCTTACTCTCGTGGGCGAACAGTTCCTGACGCACGCGGTGAAAGTCCTGGATGCGCTCAATACCGCAGGCCAGTCCCTGCACCGAAAAGAAGAGCAAACCCACGAGGTCGTGCGCGTGGGTGCGCTGCCAACCGCCGCGCTGGGCATTCTCCCTCCGGTTATTGGCCAGTTCCACAAGCAACAGCGGCATACCACGCTTCAGGTTGCCACCATGAATAACACCATGTTGCTCGCCGGGTTGAAATCGGGCGAACTGGATCTCGGCATCGGTCGGATGTCCGACCCCGAACTGATGGTCGGTCTTAACTACGAATTGTTATTCCTGGAATCGCTGAAGCTGGTGGTACGTCCCGATCATCCTCTGCTGCAGGACACCGTCACCTTAAGCCGCGTCATGGAGTGGCCGGTGGTGGTTTGCCCGAAAGGGACCGTCCCGCGCCAGGCCGCCGAAACCTTGCTGCAGATGCAGGGGTGTACGCTCCCTTCAGGGTGTATCGAAACGCTCTCGGCCTCGCTGTCGCGCCAGCTCACGCTGGACTATGACTACGTCTGGTTCGTCCCCTCCGGGGCGGTGAAAGATGATTTGCGGCAGGGAACATTGACCGCCCTGCCGATAACCTCTCCCGGCGCCGGTGAACCTATCGGTATTTTAACCCGGGTGGATACCCCGCTTTCCACCGGCGCGCAGACGCTGCTGAGCGCTATTCGTAAATCGATGCCGGTTTAATATCCCCCTCACGCTGACCCTCTCCCCTAAGGGGAGAGGGAACAGTCCTCTGCGCTAATCAAATAATGCGGAATAAATCATTAACAATTGCGTAAAACAATTTAACAGTTTTATCATAGCCGCGAATTCACCAAATGGTTCACAAACGGTTTGATAAAAACGAATTCACCTGTATCAATCATCAATCCCACCGCATTTATTACCCAACTGGTACATACCCGACACGGCGGGGGGATCAAAAGGAGAGAGAAATGGCATTTGGCAGCGCGCCACGTGGAATACCGCGTATTCTGCAGTGGCTTCTTGCCGGACTGATGATGCTCATCGGTCTGGCCGTCGGCGGTCTGGGCTTTAAGCTCGCCACCGTGGGCGGAAGTGGTTACTTCCTGATGATGGGTGTGGCGATGGTGATTGCCGCAGTCCTGATTTTCCTCAACCGCAGCAGTGGGATCGTGCTTTACGCCATCGCGTTTATCGCCTCGCTGTTCTGGGCAGTAAGCGATGCAGGCTGGGATTTCTGGCCGCTCTTCTCCCGCCTGTTTACCTTTGCGGTGCTGGCGTTCCTCTGCGCCGTCGTCTGGCCTTTCCTGCGTACAGCCAACCACCGCACGGCGAATAAGGCGCCTGCGTTTGGCGTTGCGGCGCTGTTCGCGGTGGCTATGCTGGTCAGCCTGGGCTGGATGTTCAAGCCGCAGACCCTCGTGGCGGCAAACGAGCCCGTTCCGGTTAAACCCGTCGCACCCGGCGAGCAGCAAAAAAACTGGGAGCACTGGGGCAACACCACGCACGGCGACCGCTTCGCCGCGCTGGACCAGATTAACAAGCAAAACGTCAACGACCTGAAGGTCGCCTGGGTTGCGCACACCGGCGATATTCCGCAGAGCAACGGCTCCGGCGCGGAAGATCAGAACACGCCATTGCAGGTTGGCGACACGCTCTATGTCTGTACGCCGTACAGCAAAGTGCTGGCCCTGGACGTGGATTCCGGAAAAGAAAAATGGCGCTACGATCCCAAAGCCACGGCGCCTAACTGGCAGCGCTGCCGCGGTCTGGGCTATTTTGAAGATCGCTCAAACGTGACAACGTCACAGACAGAAATACAGCCAGCGGCCTGCCCTCGCCGCCTGTTCCTGCCGACCACCGATGCCCGCCTGATTGCCATCAATGCGGATACCGGCAAGGTCTGTGAAGACTTTGGCGACCATGGCACCGTTGACCTGAGCGTCGGCATGGGCGAGATCAAGCCGGGCTATTATCAGCAGACCTCCACGCCGCTGGTTGCCGGGAATGTCGTCGTGGTCGGCGGTCGCGTCGCGGATAACTACTCCACCGGCGAACCGCCGGGCGTGGTGCGCGCGTATGACGTTCACACCGGTAAACTGGCCTGGGCGTGGGATCCGGGTAATCCGAACCTGACCGGCCTGCCGCCAGAAGGCCAGACCTACACCCGCGGTACGCCGAACGTCTGGTCAGCGATGTCCTACGACGCCAAACTGAACCTGATCTACCTGCCAACCGGCAACGCCACGCCAGACTTCTGGGCAGGTGAACGCACCGCGCTGGACGACAAGTACAGCTCGTCCATCGTTGCCGTCGATGCGGCCACCGGTCAGGTCCGCTGGCATTTCCTGACCACTCACCACGACCTGTGGGACTTTGACCTGCCTTCCCAGCCGCTGCTGTACGATCTGCCAGACGATAAAGGCGGCACCACACCTGTGCTGGTACAGACCAGCAAGCAGGGCATGATTTTCATGCTTAACCGCGAAACCGGTAAGCCAGTGGCGAAGGTTGAGGAACGTCCCGTTCCGGCGGGCAACGTTGAAGGTGAACGCTACTCTCCGACCCAGCCGTACTCCGTTGGTATGCCAATGATAGGCAACCAGACGCTCACCGAGTCTGATATGTGGGGGGCGACGCCTGTTGACCTGCTGCTGTGCCGCATTCAGTTTAAGGAGATGCGTCATCAGGGTGTCTTCACCCCGCCTGGCCTCGACCGTTCCCTGCAGTTCCCCGGCTCTCTCGGTGGGATGAACTGGGGCAGCGTCTCCATTGACCCGAACAACAGCCTGATGTTCGTCAACGACATGCGCCTGGGTCTGGCAAACTACATGGTGCCGCGCGCTAAGGTGGCGAAAAACGCCAGCGGCATTGAGATGGGGATTGTCCCGATGGACGGCACACCGTTCGGTGCGATGCGCGAGCGCTTCCTGTCACCGCTGGGCATTCCGTGTCAGAAACCGCCGTTTGGCACCATGTCGGCGGTTGACCTGAAATCCGGCAAGCTGGTGTGGCAGGTTCCTGTCGGCACGGTGGAAGATACCGGCCCGCTCGGCATTCGCATGCACATGCCCATCCCGATCGGGATGCCGACGCTGGGTGCGTCGCTGTCAACGCAGTCCGGCCTGCTGTTCTTTGCCGGCACGCAAGATTTCTACCTGCGCGCGTTTGATACCGCCACCGGGAAAGAGATCTGGAAAGACCGCCTGCCGGTCGGCAGCCAGTCCGGCCCGATGACCTACGTGTCGCCGAAAACGGGTAAACAGTACGTTATCATTAACGCCGGTGGCGCACGCCAGTCGCCGGATCGCGGTGATTACGTTATCGCGTATGCGTTACCCGATAAGCAGTAACAGATAAAAAAGGGACCGAAAGGTCCCTTTTTGTAGGCCATACGTAGGTCGGGTAAGCGAAGCGCCACCCGACACTGCTGGCGACTCAGAAAGTCTCCCAGTTATCTCCGGAAACCGCTGCCGCAGGGCGCAACGGCGCACTCTTCGCCACCGGCGCAGAGGTTGCCGCGCGGCCCGGCTTCGCGCCGCTCAGACGAAACGCGCCGACCGCCTCGGTCAGACGTGCGCCCTGTTCTTCCAGAGAAGCCGCCGCAGCAGAGGCTTCTTCCACCAGCGAGGCGTTCTGCTGGGTCACTTTATCCATCTCAGAAATCGCCTGGCTGACCTGCACGATACCGCGGCTCTGCTCATCGGACGCGGCGGCGATCTCCAGCATGATGTCGGTAACGCGTTTCACCGCTTCGACAATTTCATTCATGGTATTACCGGCGGCAACCACTTCACCGGAGCCCTGGTCAATCAGCGAAACCGATTCGTTGATCAGGCTTTCGATCTCTTTTGCGGCATTCGCACTGCGGCTTGCAAGCGTTCGGACTTCGCTTGCCACCACGGCAAAACCGCGCCCCTGCTCGCCCGCACGCGCGGCTTCTACCGCCGCGTTCAGCGCCAGGATATTGGTCTGGAACGCAATGCTGTTAATGACCGCGGTAATCTCGGAAATCTTCTTCGAACTGCTGGAGATATTGCCCATGGTTTTGACCACCCCGGAGACCATCTGACCGCCGCGGCTGGCTTTCCCGGAGGCATCTTCCGCCAGCTTGCTGGCATGGTGGGCGTTATCGGCGTTCTGTTTCACCGTCGCGGTCAGCTGTTCCATGCTGGCGGCGGTCTGCTCAATGGCCGCCGCCTGCTGCTCGGTACGGGAAGAGAGATCGGTATTACCGGCTGAAATCTCGCTGGTGCCGCGGTAGATCTCCTCCGCACCCTGACGGACGGTGCCGACGGTGTTTTCAAGGGAGTGCTGCATGGTTTGCAGATCGCGCGTCAGGCGGCCAATTTCGCTGCGTCCGGCCACGTCGTCCGGCATCGTCAGGTCGCCTTTGGCGATATTTTCGATGCGTTTTGCGGCACGCTGCAGCGGGTTGATCACCGTGCGGCGCAGCACAACAAAGGTCATCGCCGTCAGCACCAGCGCCAGCGCAAACGCGCCGACCATAAACATCAGCCCCAGCTGCGTGCGGCTGTGCGCCTGTGCCGTTAGCGCATTGGCGCGATCGGTACGGATCTTAATCGCCTTCAGCAACACGGCGTTGTAGGCGTCATCCAGCGGACGCGCCGTTTCGTTTTCGTGGTTGATGATGGCCTCGAACATGCCGTTTTTGGCAAATTTGACCATCGGCTGCAGGCCCGCGATATAGGCGTCGTAGCGCGCTTTCAGGTCAGCATCCAGCGCTTCGTCGGCAGAGGTGCGCACGGAACGGTTCATGTAGGCGGTAAAGCTATCCTGGGACTGCTTAATCCGCGTTTCCGCCTCGCGGATGTTCTGCTTCATGGCATCCATCTCTGCGATACGGCTGGCCGCACCGGCGTGGATCATGTTGATGCGCGCCGTTCGCAGATGGTTTGAGCTGTTCGACAGCCCCATACGCACCTGGATTTCGGATGTAACATCCTGCTGATCGTTATCGGCCTGTAACAGGAAATACCCTGCCAGACCCGAACTCAAGGCAAAAAGCAGAATAATGCCACCGAGAATGGAGGAAAACAGCGGAACCAGCCTGATGTGATGCAAGAAGCTCAGCTTACGCTGCGCCGGCATCGAAGTAGTGTTGTCCATGACCGTCGACTCTCTTGTAGGTAAGATGCGTAAAAACACGCCTGTCAGATAGTCATCGGCACGGCAGAGATTTAGATTACGGCTAAAAACGCCGCACTGGTCACACTTTAGAGAAGAATATTAAAGCAACGCCAGCGGCGAAAAACCGCTGGCAGAAGAGTTACTTGTCGCCGAAATGAATCACGGTACGGATAGATTTTCCTTCGTGCATCAGATCGAACGCTTCGTTGATCTGCTCCAGCGGTAGACGGTGGGTAATGAACGGGTCGAGCTGGATCTTGCCGACCATGGCGTCTTCAACCATCCCCGGAAGCTGGGTACGGCCCTTCACGCCGCCAAAGGCGGAACCGCGCCACACGCGCCCGGTGACCAGCTGGAAGGGACGGGTTTTGATCTCCTGGCCTGCACCGGCCACGCCAATGATGATGCTCTCGCCCCAGCCTTTGTGGCAGCACTCAAGCGCGGAGCGCATGACGTTAACGTTGCCAATACATTCGAAGCTGAAGTCAACGCCGCCGTCAGTCATCTCGACGATGACGTCCTGAATCGGCTTGTCGTGATCTTTCGGGTTCACAAAATCGGTCGCCCCCATTTCACCCGCCAGTTTGAATTTCTCCGGATTGGTGTCGACCGCGATGATGCGACCGGCTTTCGCCTGAACCGCGCCCTGAATCACCGCCAGACCGATGCCGCCAAGCCCGAACACCGCCACGGTGTCGCCTTCTTTCACTTTTGCCGTGTTATGCACCGCGCCAATGCCGGTGGTGACACCGCAGCCCAGCAGGCAGACTTTATCCAGCGGCGCCTGCGGATTCACCTTCGCCAGCGAGATCTCCGCGCAAACGGTGTATTCGCTGAAGGTGCTGGTGCCCATGTAGTGATAAACAGGCTCGCCATTGTACGAGAAACGGGTGGTACCGTCCGGCATCAGCCCTTTCCCCTGGGTGGCGCGAACTGCCTGGCAGAGGTTGGTTTTACCGGATTTACAGAACTTACATTCGCCGCATTCTGCCGTGTACAGCGGGATCACGTGGTCGCCTGGTTTCAGGCTGGTCACGCCCTCACCCACTTCCACCACAATCCCGCCCCCTTCATGGCCGAGCACCGCCGGGAACACGCCTTCCGGATCGTCACCGGATAGCGTAAACGCATCGGTATGGCATACGCCGGTATGGGTGATTTTGATCAGCACTTCGCCTTTTTTTGGCGGCGCGACGTCGATTTCAACGATTTTGAGCGGCTGGCCGGGTCCAAATGCAACTGCAGCGCGAGATTTCATATTGTCTTCCCTTATTGTGAGGTGTGTGGGTTTATTTTAGATAAGCGCGCAGCAAATGGCCGACTTCCGCCATGCGTACGGCTCGCTGATCCGGCGTGGTTTCTCCCGTCACCAGCTCATCTTTGAGGTGAATTTCGACCATTTCGCCCATCAGGCCATTGGCAGCCCCGCGCACGGCGGCAATTTGCTGCAAAATGGCCAGACAGGGGTCGCCCGACTCCAGCGCGCGTTCAAGGGCCTCAACCTGGCCCCGAATGCGACGGACGCGGGTAAGAATACGTTTTTTATCTTCGGGTGAATGCGGCATACGCCCTCCTGATACTATAGGGGGGTATGGTATTTAACTTTTATGTCGATGTAAACCTTCTGTTTCCGTTGCAACATCAGCATATCTACCGCATATCATCAACCAAGCGAATAAAACTTCAAAAAGAGATAATCCCCTGAAATATATAATTTTTTAATGACATTATTTGCCTAACAGGATTGAGGCTCCCGTTGTTTAGTGACGATTTCATATTCAACTGGAGTTAACACATGGCATGGAACAAACACGCAGCGGCCCTGCATGCACGCCAAAATGCAGGCACTTCATCGCAAAAACGCTGTGGAGAATTTACGCGTAAGGCAATACGTGCAGGTGGCGTGGATATTGGCAATGCACCTACCGCAAAAGACTATGGCAGTAACCTTGAACGGGCAGGTTTCCGAGTTTTAGGACAAGGTGAAACATTACAGGAAGGCGATGTGGTTGTTATTCAGCCCTATACGAGAGGTAATCCTGCGGGTCACATGGCAATTTATGACGGCACTACCTGGTACTCTGATTTCAGACAAAGAGATATGTGGGGTGGCCCGGGATATCGCTCCGCACGCCCTGCTTACAAAATTTACAGGAAAAGCTGATGCGTTACGTTCTCTTGATGTGCCTGTTTCTTACGGGATGTTCGACACAAATGGATGCGCCGGAAAAACGTACTCATGACTTTTACACGTTTTACCTCACTGCTTTCGTTACAGACAGCAAAGAAGATAATCTCGATTCACCAAAAATGCGTGATTATATTGCGCAAGACACGCTCTCCCGGCTGCAGAAAATTTCCTCTCTCTGTGAACAAGAAATTATCGGCTCTGATTATTTTACCTATACGCAAGACTATGCGGCGGAGTGGATCCCTGACCTAAGCGTAAGCAACGCGATAAACTCGGTGTCCGGAAAAGTTGTTAACGTCGACCTGGGGACAGGTAGTGGGCAAAAACAGCGGTTAAACGTGTATCTGCGCAATGAAGACGGTAAATGGAAAATTTATCGCGTCACCGATGCGAGCCATCATTTCGAACAGTATATTTTTGACGACAGGGCGATTGCTGCCGCACAACGATATGCGGCCAGTATAACTTCTCCATAATTAGCAAGATTAACAGTCTCCACGCCTGGAATATTGCGATACCCTTGCTTGCCGGTTGGCGCTGCGCTTGCCTTGCCTACTCTCCCCTGCAAGCCTGCGCCAGCGTTTGCAGTTCTTCCTTAAGCCAGCGTGTCGCGCCCCGCTGACCGCTGCGTTTATGGGAGTAAATTTTCACCTCAAATCTTCGTATTGAGAACGGTAAGTCAAAAATTTTAATATCCACTGCCGCCATCAACTTCTCTGCCGCATACCGTGGAATGGCCATCAGCAGATCACTTTCCGCCACGATAAATGGCGCGCTGAGCATCGACGGCGTTTTGATCGCAATGTGTCGGGTATAGCCTAACTGCTCGAGCCGCACATCCAGAACGCCCTGTTTCTCATTCCATGGCGTAACCACCAGATGTCGGGCCGCGAGATAATCCTCCAGCGTCATCCGCGTTCGGTTCGCGCTGCTGATGACCACATACTCATCTTCAAACCAGCCGATCTCTTCCAGTTCCGGATGTCGGATATCCTCCGGCGTACTAAATCCCAGGGCCAGATCCACCTCGCCCGCCAGCAGTTCCGTCAGCGCCGGGCTGTGCGGCAGGTAGCGCAATTCAAAACGTAATCCCGGGGCAGACAGCTGCAGGGTGTGCATCAGGGCCGGGAAAATGCACAGCGCGGTAAAATCGGTAATCGCAATCTGTAAGGTCTCAGTACTACTGGCCGGGTCAAACGGCGGCTGCGGCGTTAACTCGTGGTTGAGGAACGATAAGGCGGAAGCAATGGAAGGTGCGAGTTGAGAGGCATACACGCTGGGGGACATGCGGTGCCCTTCGCGAAAAAAGAGCGGATCGTTCAGGGTCGTACGTAAACGCGACAGCGCATGGCTGAGTGCGGACGTGCTCATCGCCAGCTCGTCAGCGGCCAGCCGAATGGAGCGGTGGCGATATATCGCATCAAAAACAGGCAGCAGGTTTAAATCAAGACGTCTCAGGGCCGGATGCATAATATTCATCATTTGTTGATTTCATTGCACTTAATTCTTCGGACAATACTCCGTATGCTTAACGCCATCAATCAACACACAGGCAAAAAAACAGGAAAACCATGAATATCACCCTTCGCCAGGCCCGTCCCGACGATGCAGCGGCCATTTACGCCATGATCTATGATCTGGCAGTGTATGAGAAAGCGCCGGAAGCCGTCGTCACCACCCCGGATGAGATCCGGGAAACACTCTTTGGCGAAGGCAGTAAAACCGAAGCGTTGATCGCTGAGTGTGAAGGACAAATTGCTGGCTATGCCGTGTTCTTCACCAGCTATTCAACCTGGCTTGGCCGCAACGGGATTTATATGGAAGATCTGTATGTTTCCCCGACGTATCGCGGCCTGGGTGCGGGAAAAGCACTGCTGAAACATATCGCGCAACTCGCCGTACAACGGCAGTGCGGTCGCCTTGAATGGAGCGTGCTGGACTGGAACCAGCCCGCCATCGACTTTTATCTGAGCATTGGTGCACTGCCGCAGTCTGAGTGGGTGCGTTATCGTCTGGATGGCGAAGCGCTGCTGAAATTTGCCGAATAGCGGCGTCGCGTGTTGTGGCGTTTCAGGCACAGAGATATCCGAAAACAGCGGCATTGCGGGCCGAATTTAGCCCTGTGGGCTTCACATCGGTTAAGAGAGGCTATCCTTTACCTGTTAACAAAAGGAGGCACAATGTCTGATTTCGGTACTGATAAAAACACCCAGTTTGCTGAAGACAAAGCAAAAAATAAGCTTGATGAACTGACAGGTTCAGCGCAGCAGCAGTTTGGTGAATTCGTGGATTCACCAAAACATCAGGTAAAAGGTGCCGCTAAAAAATATGCCGCACAGGCCAGCGATGCCGTCTCGGATGTCACTGAAGCTGTCAGAAATAACCCCCTCACCGGCCTCATCGCCGCGGGAGCGGTGGGTATTGTGCTCGGCCTGTTGCTGGGTCGCAAATAATCAAAGGCCCTTCGGGGCTTTTTTTTCGCCCTCTGCCTGTCGCTCCCCTTTCTCCTTTTTGCCCCCGACATCCCCCTTCCCTCTGCGTCAAAATGCTGTATTATGCAAACTATTGCGACATTTTGCAGGATTGCAGCCTATGCACAAAACCGCTCGTCAACGCTACGTCCTCGATCTCCTCAGTGAGCAGGGCCAGGCCAGCATCACCGAACTGGCAGAGAAGCTGCAGGTTTCAGCAGACACCATCCGTCGGGATTTGACCGACCTGGAAAACCAGGGACTGGCGCAGAAAAACCACGGCGGGGCCATCGCCCTGAATCTCTCCGCCATGAATCGTCAGGGCCGCAACACGCTGCTGCCGGAAACTAAACAGCGCCTGGGTAAACAGGTCGCGCAGCAGGTTCCCCCGGGTTCCACCCTGTTTCTGGATGCCGGAAGCACGGTGATGGCAGTCGCCACTTTTCTTCAGGGACCGCTTACCGTCATTACCACGTCGCTTGATATCGCCCAGCATTTTAGCGAGCGGGAAGACATTGAACTGATCCTGCTCGGCGGGAAATGGGACCCAAAACAACGCCTGTTCGCCGGAAGCGCAACGTTGTCGCTGCTGTCCCGGTATCGGGCAGATATCGCCATTCTCGGCGCGTGCGCCATTCATGCCGAACTCGGTCTGAGTGCCGGTAAAGAAGCGGACGCCGAGGTTAAACGCGCGATGCTTGCCGCAAGCCATGCGCACTGGATTGTCGCCGACCATCTGAAAGTTAACCGCTGTGAACCGTATCTGGTCTCCGGGCTATCCGGCATTCAACAACTCTTTTTAGATCGTCCCTGGCCTGAGCTTGGGGACCCTGGCGCATTGCAGGTAACGGTGTGCGCGTAATAACGTGGAGAAGGTCATGAGTACAGTTAAAACAATCAACATTGCGCTGATCGGGTATGGTTTCGTCGGTAAAACGTTCCATGCCCCGCTGATCCAGTCTGTGGATGGCATCAGGCTGGCCGTGGTCTCTTCCCGGGATGAAGAGAAGGTGAAACGCGATCTGCCTGACGTGCAGGTGGTGGCCACGCCGGAAGAGGCGATTCAGCACCCGGACGTCGATCTGGTGGTGATCGCCTCCCCCAATGCCACGCATGCCCCGCTGGCAACCCTGGCCCTGAATTCAGGGAAACATGTGGTCGTGGATAAGCCCTTCACGCTTGATATGCAGGAAGCCCGGGATCTGATCGCCCTGGCGGATGAAAAGCAGCTACTGCTCTCCGTCTTCCACAACCGCCGCTGGGACAGCGATTTCCTCGGCATTAAGCAGATTATTGAGCAAGGCACGCTCGGCAAGGTTAAACATCTGGAGTCACATATCGACCGCTTCCGCCCGGAAGTGCGCGTGCGCTGGCGCGAGCAGAATGTCCCCGGGAGCGGTCTGTGGTTTGACCTGGGTCCGCACCTGATCGACCAGACGCTGCAGCTCTTTGGCCTGCCGCAGACGGTGCAGGGGAATATTGCAACGCTGCGCGACGGCGCAGAAGTTAACGACTGGGCGCACGTGGTCCTGAACTACCCGGAGCACAAGGTCATTCTGCACGCCAGCATGCTGGTGGCTGGCGGAACAGCACGCTTTACCGTCCACGGGGACAAAGGCAGCGTGGTGAAAGCCCGAATCGACCAGCAGGAGGCGCAACTGCTGTCTGGCGTCATTCCAGGCAGTGAAGCCTGGGGGGAAGATAGTGACAGTATGGTGTTCTATGGGGCTGATGGCGTACCGCAGACCATTACCACGCCGAAAGGCGATCAGCGCCAGTATTACATCAACGTGCGTGATGCCCTGCTCGGGAAGATCGACAACCCGGTGCATCCGGTTGAGGCATTAGCGGTGATGGCGGTGCTGGAAGCGGCGGTGAAATCGTCGGAGATGGGGTCAACGCAGCCGCTGGCGTTAACGGCTGAAGAGCGTGCTCTGCTGCGTTAAAAACAAGCCGGGTGGCGCTGCGCTTACCCGGCAAGCGTTAAACACTACTGACGCTTTTTCGGCATCATGCGAAGAAGCGTATTGTCCTTCCAGAAGTAGTGATGCATCAGCGCTGCGGCGGCATGCAGGCCAATCACAAAATAGCCCAGATTTGCCAGCGTCTCGTGCCACTCTTTCAGCGTATCCACCAGGTCAAAATTGGACTCTGCCGCATGCGGCATCGTCATGCCAAAAGCAAACCAGTCGCTCCCCCGGTTGTACATCATCACAATGCCAATCAGCGGCAGCGCAATAAACAGCAGATACACCACCAGATGCCCCAGATGGGACAGACCCGTCACCATCGCTTTTGGCTTCGGCTGAATCGGTGGCGCGCGGAATTTCAGACGCACCAGCAGACGTGCCACCATCAGCACCAGGATACTGATACCGCATGACACGTGGATCATATTGATCGTCGGGCGTGCGGTTCGGGGGAAGAAGCCTTTAAACTCCATCGCGCAGTAGGCGACGATGATTAACAGAAACACCAGCCAGTGAATCGCAATCTGCAGGCTTGTATATTTAGTACGCATGGGGATTTCCTGAAAAAAAACAGTCACCGCGCCAACATAATCTCCTTTCCTTAAAAATTCATTAACTTTACTGTATGGTTTTTCAGATACTTCCCCGCGCATGAAGCATCTTCAATTGCCGCCCTGCCCGTCATGGTCTAAGCCTGGATGAGTTCAAACTGTCGTACCGACACGTTTACAGGAGAACACCATGAGTAAAATTGGCATTAACGGATTCGGACGCATCGGACGTCTTGTCCTGCGTCGCCTGCTTGAAACCCAGGACAGCAACACTGTCGTCGCCATCAACGATCTTACCTCGCCCAAAGTGCTGGCCTATCTGCTCAGGCATGACTCTAACTACGGCGGTTTCCCGTGGAGCGTGGATTTCACCGAAGACGCGCTGATTGTGGATGGCAAAACGATCGCGGTATACGCCGAAAAAGAGGCCAGGCATATTCCGTGGAAAGCCGCCGGGGTGGATATTGTCGTGGAATGCACCGGTTTTTATACCTCTGAAGAGAAATCCCGGGCGCATCTGGATGGGGGTGCCCAAAAGGTGCTGATCTCCGCCCCTGCGGGTGAGATGAAAACCATCGTCTATAACGTGAACGACGATACCCTCGACGCCAGTGATACTATCATCTCCGTCGCCTCCTGCACCACTAACTGCCTCGCCCCTCTGGCAAAAGCCCTGCACGACGCCTTTGAAATTAAAGTCGGTACCATGACCACCATTCACGCCTATACCGGTACGCAGGCGTTGGTGGACGGTCCGCGCGGGAAAGATCTGCGCGCCTCGCGCGCGGCGGCAGAGAACATCATTCCACACACCACCGGGGCCGCAAAAGCCATTGGCCTGGTGATCCCGGCCCTGAGCGGTAAACTGAAAGGCCACGCCCAACGCGTGCCGGTGAAAACCGGTTCGGTTACCGAGCTGGTCGCTGTTCTGGGGAAAAAAGTGACGGTCGAGGAGATTAACGCCGCACTGAAAAAAGCGACCCAGGGCAACAAATCCTTTGGCTATACCGATGAAGAGATTGTGTCGTCAGATGTCATCGGCTCGCATTATGGCTCGGTATTTGACGCCACGCAGACGGAAGTCAGCGAGGCTGGCGATCTGCAGCTGGTGAAAGCGGTTGCCTGGTATGACAACGAGTATGGCTTTGTCACGCAGCTGGTGCGTACGCTGGACAAGTTTGCTGCGCTGTAACCGGAAACCTGCCCGTTTGCAGTAAAGGTGATGCAAACGGGCCGTGATTTACAGCAGGGCGCGGCTCGCCAGCGCCTCTGTCAGAATCGCATCGTTACGTAAGATTTGCCATGCGGTTTCCACCTGCGCGGGTATCGTCACGTGGGCGATAAAATCACGCCCGACCGGTCCGTAACCATTAACATCGTCGCGCAGACGCGGCAGTTCACCCAGTACCAGTGACAGATAGCGTTCAACCGGCCACAGCCCTTCCTCTGTCCCGCTGAAGACCAGTCCATCGTTACTGTTACGTAACACGGGCGTCAATCCGGGATGGCTTACCCATTCTGGTGCGGCGGGTTCATCCCGGCATACGCGGGCAAACGTTGCCATTGTGCGCCGCTGCATGGTGGGGTCCTGCACCACCAGCACGCGTTCAGGGGCAAGATGGAGATGTTTCATCAACGCCCGGCTAAACCGTGCGTTCTCACCGCAGTTGGTTGACTGATCCTCAACATAAATTCGCTCCGCCGGAACACGCCAGAACTGACGAGCGATATCGGCCAGAATGGCCGCCTCTGCACGACCTGCCGTAGGGACGATGTGATAGCGCGGGTGTCTGGCAACTGCGGCATAGAGGAAGGAGGTGGAATGTCCTATTCCCCCGCTAATCATCAAGGGTACACCCTGCTCGGCCGCCAGGCGACAGGCGGCATCAATGGCAGGAATGACAGCATTTCCCGCCAGAATAACCATATCAACGGGCTGCCCCGGCTGCAGGTCATCCTGTGCCAGCCAGTGTCCTACGGTGTTAATGGCACTTAGCGTGCCAGCGGGCACGCAGGGGAAAAAAGTCGGTATCATCGTCATCTCCTTACAGCATCTGCGGTTAGCGTACCGCACTTAGCGCCGCAAAACAGGCTTTCATGGCTAAAGTTCGTCTGGTCAGGCCGCTCTTTTTCCTTAAACTTCCTCTTCAACATTTGATTAACATGCGTAAATCATATTCACTTGAATTATGATTTAAGGCAGACGTAGAATCGCGAGCCCGTTAATTTTTCAATTTTTTCAAAGGTAAACAACGTTATGCGCCTGCCCGAACGCGACCCTTATGCTCCTCGCGAGTGGCAGCCACACGAGAAACCGGCGCTGCTGGGGTCACCCTCCACGCCGAACCACAGCACGCCCAAACGGATTGCCTACGGCGTCGTTGGCCTGCTGGTCTGCCTGACGGGAGCTCTGGGCAATGCGGTGGTCACCGCCAACCTACAAAATCTGCAGGGGACCTTCGGCGCCTGGTCTACGGAAATCGCCTGGTTACCGGCGGTCTATGTGATGACCAACATTTCCATTAACCTGCTGCTGGTGAAATTCCGCCAGCAGTACGGTTTGCGCGCCTTTACGGAAGGTTTTCTGGTGCTGTATGTACTGGTCACCTTTTTCCACCTCTTTGTTAACGATCTCAGCTCGGCACTGATGGTCCGCGCCGCGCACGGCATGGTGGCCGCCGCGCTCAGCTCGCTGGGGATTTACTACCAGATCCAGGCCTGGCCGGCGAAACATCGCCTGAAAGCGCTGACCATCGGCATCACCGGTTCGTCACTCGCCATCCCTCTCGCCCGCCTGTTTTCGACCGAGCTGCTGCAGCTGGACGAGTGGCGCGGGCTCTATTTCTTCGAACTGGGGCTGGCGCTGATCTCCCTCGCCTGCGTGATAGCCTTAAAGCTGCCTCCGGGTGACCGACGAAAGGTTTTTGAGAAAAAAGACTTTATCACCTTCTTTTTAATGGCCCCTGGAATGGCCCTGCTCTGCGCCGTACTCTCTTTAGGCCGTCTTGACTGGTGGTTCGAGGCGCCGTGGATCGGCTGGTCGCTGGCGCTATCGCTGGTGCTCATTGTGGCGGCTATCGTCTTTGAACATAACCGCAGCAACCCGCTGCTCAACACCCGCTGGCTGTCGAGCGGCAGCATCGTTCGTCTGGGGCTGATCATGCTGCTGATCCGTATCGTGCTGGCCGAGCAAAATACCGGCGTCATCGGCTGGCTGCAGTACGTGGGCTTACAGAACGAGCAGATGACGCATCTGGCGTGGTCCATTTTCGCCGGTATCGTCTGCGGGATCGTCACCAGCTGTCTCACCATCAAGCCGACGAAACTGGCGTGGCCAATCATTACCTCGCTGGCGCTGATGATTGTTGCCTCGCTGCTGGACAGCCAGTCCAACAATCTGACCCGACCGGATCAGCTGATGCTGAGCCAGTTCCTGCTGGGCTTTGGCAGCGCTTTCTTCCTGGCTCCGGCGATGCTGGCTGCGATCGGCGGCGTGATCGCCGACCCGCGCAACCTGGTCAGCTTCTCGGTCATGTTTGGCATGAGCCAGAACCTCGGCGGCCTGCTGGGCTCCGCTATTCTCGGCACCTTCCAGACCTGGCGTGAGAAGTACCACTCCAGCCTGCTGGCGGACCAGCTCACCACGCTCAACCCGCTGGTCAACGAGCGGATCCAGCTTTATACCCAGATGTACAAAAGCCTGATTGGCGACAGCGCGCTGCTGGGCACCCAGGCGATAACGCAGCTGCAAACGGTCACCAGCCTGGAAGCGAATATTCTGGCTTATAACGATACTTATCTTCTGACCGCCAGTATCGCTGCCGCCACGCTGGTCTGGATTTTATGGCGCTTGCTGCGCCTGCGCATCACTGCCCGTATGGCGCTCAAGAACGCCACCGGCAACAAATAATTGAAATATTTCTGGAGAGTTTATGAGTCAGCAGGATGCCGCCAAAGAGCAGGCCAACACCCGCAAAAATGTGCGCATTGTTTCCGTTTTCACTGCCGCCGCCATCGGTATCGTCGGCGTGCTGGTGATCCTTTACGCGTGGCAGCTTCCGCCATTCACCCGCCATGCCCAGTTTACCGACAACGCTTACGTGCGCGGCCAGACGACGTTTATCAGCCCGCAGGTGAACGGTTATATCACTGAGGTGCACGTTCAGGACTTTGTGCAGGTCAAAAAAGGCGATCTGCTGTTGCAGATTGATGACCGTATTTATCGTCAGCGGGTGCATCAGGCCGAGGCCCAGCTGGCGATGAAAATTGCCGCCCTGAATAACAATCTGCAGCAGCGTAAAAGCGCTGAGGCCGTCATCGCCAAAAATGACGCCGCGCTGAAAAATGCCCGCGCCCAGAGCATGAAAACCCAGGCGGATTTAAAGCGGGTGAAAGAGCTGACGGCTGACGGTTCGCTTTCCATTCGTGAACGCGACGCGGCGCTGGCCAGCGCCGCCCAGGGTAGCGCGGATATCGACCAGGCGAAAGCCGCACTTGAGATGTCGCGTCAGGATCTGCAGACGGTGATTGTTAACCGCGGTGCGCTGGAAGCGGATGTTGAAAACGCGAAAGCGGCGCTTGAGCTGGCGCAGATCGATCTGCAAAACACGCGTATTGTGGCCCCGCGCGACGGCCAGCTCGGTCAGATCGCCGTGCGTCTCGGGGCATATGTGACCGCCGGGACCCACCTCACCACCCTGGTGCCGCCGCAGCACTGGGTCATCGCCAATATTAAAGAGACCCAGCTCGCGGAGCTGCGCGTCGGCCAGCCGGTGAAATTCACCGTCGATGCCCTCAATAACAAAGCCTATCAGGGCCGCGTGGAGAGTATCTCTCCGGCAACCGGCGTAGAATTCAGCGCCATCACGCCGGATAACGCCACCGGGAACTTTGTCAAAATTGCCCAGCGTATTCCGGTACGCATTGAGGTGCTCGGTAAGCCAGAAGATTCCGCGCTGCTGCGTCCGGGCATGTCGGTACAGGTGACCATTGATACGCGGGAGGCGAAGTAATGATCCTTCGCCCGATAGCCGCACTGGTGGTGGCGGTCATGCTGGCCGGATGCCAGTCCGTTGATGTCAAACCGGCTCAGCCGACGCTGCACATCCCCACCCAGTGGCGCACTGTCTCCGGCCCTGCCAGCCCGACGGAGCAGCTCTGGTGGCGCAATTTTCATGATAACCACCTGAACCGCTATGTGGACCAGGCGCTTGGGCATAACAGCGATGTTCTGATCGCCCGCGAACGGATAAACGAGTATCAGGCGCGGGTCTATGCTGCCGACGGCAGCCTGTTTCCCTCACTCGATGCGGGCGTCACCGGGACGCGTGCCCGTTCGCAGTCCGCCGCGACCGGGCTGCCGGTTTACGGCACGCTGTACAGAGGGAGCCTGACGGCGAGCTATGACGTGGATATCTGGGGCGTCAACCGCAGCACGTCTCGTGCTGCCGAAGCCTCGCTGGCGGCGCAAAAAGCCGCCGCTGCCGCCGCGGATTTAACCGTCGCCTCATCCGTAGCATCCGGTTATGTCACCCTGCTCGCCCTTGACGAACAGCTGCGGGTGACCGAGTCCACGCTGAAATCACGCGAAGAGGCATTTAACCTCGCGAAGCGTCAGTTTGAAACGGGCTACAGCTCGCGCCTTGAGCTGATGCAATCGGATTCCGAACTCCGTTCAACCCGGGCGCAGATTCCGGTGCTGCAGCATCAGATTGCACAGCAGGAAAATGCCCTGAGCCTGCTGCTGGGAAGCAACCCGGGCGACGTGGCGCGCAGCGAAAGCTTTGCGGCGCTGACACCGCTGAAATTGCCGTCACAGCTGCCTTCTGCGCTGCTGAACCGCCGCCCGGATATCGTCCAGGCCGAACGACAGCTGGTGGCAGCGGATGCCTCGCTTGCCGCGTCGCGCGCCAGCCTGCTGCCGTCGCTCAATCTCACCGCAAGCGGATCGATACAGGATCGCACGCTCTCCGGCCTGCTGGATAACCCGCTGCAGCTCTGGAGCGCAGGGGGAAGCATTCTCGCCCCGCTCCTGAACCGCCAGGCGCTGAATGCGCAGGTGGATATTTCTCAGTCCCAGCGTAACCAGGCGCTGTACGCCTATGAGAAAACCGTGCGAAACGCGTTTGCCGAAGTGAACAACAGCCTTGATGCCATTACGCGCTATCAGGAACAGCTGACGGAGCTGCTTGCCCAGCAGGATGTGGCCCGGGAGACCCTGCGCATTGCGCAGAACCGCTATCGCAACGGCTATTCATCCTATCTCGACGTGCTGGATGCGCAGCGCACGCTGTTCTCGGTCCAGACCAGCGTTGTGCAGGTGAAAAATAACCTGCTGCTGGCGCAGATTGATTTGTACAGAGCGCTGGGCGGCGGCTGGGTCAGTGCCTGAAGACCTGCCCGGTGGCGCTGCGCTTACCGGGCCTGGATTTCGTCCCGTAGGCCGGGTAAGGCGCAGCCGCCACCCGGCGATTACCCGCAAGGAGTCAATGTATGCAACAACAGTGGTCTGCAGTCGATAACTTCATGATTTCGTCGCTTATTCCTGAAGATGACATCCTTAATCAGGTCCTGGAAAATAACAAACGCGCCGGACTCCCCGAACATGATGTAGCGGCCAATCAGGGTCAACTGCTGGCGCTGTTCGTGCGCATGACGCAGGCGCGGCGTGTTCTGGAGATCGGTACACTGGGGGCTTACAGCTCCATCTGGATGGCTCGCGCGCTGCCGCCGGACGGAAGGCTGATTACGCTTGAGGCCGATCCTACGCATGCCGACGTTGCGCGCCAGAATATCGTCCTCGCTGGGCTGAACGAACGCATTGAATTGATTGAAGGCCCGGCCCTGAACTCTCTTGAAAAGTTCGGTGACATTCCGCCGTTCGATCTGATCTTTATTGATGCCGATAAGCCAAACAATCCCGGCTATCTGGAATGGGCGCTGCACTACTCCCGTCCGGGTACGTTGATCATCGGCGATAACGTGGTGCGCGAGGGCGAAGTGATTAACGGGCAAAGCGACGACGCGCGGGTGCAGGGCGTGCGTCGGTTTATCGAGATGACTGGGGATAACCCGCGCTTAACCGCCACCGCGCTGCAAACGGTGGGAGTTAAGGGGTGGGATGGGTTTACGCTGGCGATTGTGAACGGGTGAGGCCTGTGCGGCCTGATGCCCTCACCCCAGCCCTCTCCCACAGGGCTGAGGAATCCCCAGTAATTTTTTACCTGAAGCGATGAACGTT